>Ga0160447_100029_pt1 | contig 215457 bp, 192 predicted proteins | sample HID1973K_E1MG_FD_108222 | JGI IMG/M metagenome (GOLD analysis project Ga0160447, IMG submission 108222) | Enriched mosquito-associated microbial communities from UW Madison campus, WI, USA - HID1973K_E1 MG | ecosystem: Host-associated > Arthropoda: Insects > Digestive system > Unclassified ...
ACTCGAACCCGCGACCCCCGGCGTGACAGGCCGGTATTCTAACCAACTGAACTACCGCTCCGTGTTGGTTCGCCGCTCGAAGCTATTGCTTCGGACGACTAGCTGGACGTTTGATTACGCCCTACTGTTTTGGCGTCCCCTAGGGGATTCGAACCCCTGTACTCACCGTGAAAGGGTGATGTCCTAGGCCTCTAGACGAAGGGGACAGAAACTTGGTGGAGCTAAGCGGGATCGAACCGCTGACCTCTTGCATGCCATGCAAGCGCTCTCCCAGCTGAGCTATAGCCCCAATGTTACTGTCATTTACTGCTTCTTGCTGTCGCGGGATTTACTACGATTCCGGCGAAGCCGAGATTATATAGCAATCCAACCGCTTTGCAAGTCCCTTTTTCGGCCTTTCAACCGATCCGCGTGGTTTTTGCCGCGCGGCAGGGAGAAGGAGATTATGCTGAAATCCCGGCCCGAGCGCAAGCCCCTGCCGAGATTTTTCCGCACTTTTCTCAGGCTGCCGCAAGGCGGCGCAGCACCGTCTCGCGGCCGAACAGTTCCAGCACCGCGTCGATGCCCGGCGTCTGCAACTGCCCCGCCACCAGCAGGCGCACCGGCATAGCCAGCTTCGGCATCTTCAGGCCGAATTCGGCCAGCACTGCCTTGAACGTGGCGCTGATGCCCTCGCGCTTCCACTCAGGCAGCGCGGCCAGTTGCGCGGCCAGCGCCTGCAGCGCCGGGCGGATCTCGTCGGTCAGGTGCTCTGTGCGCAGCGCGGCATCCGCCTGCGGCTCGCCGCGATAGAACAGCATCGCGGCCTGGGCCACTTCCTTCAGCGTATTGGCGCGATCCTTGACCAGCGCGATCACGTCGGCCAGGCTCGCGCCTTCCACCTTGCCGCCCAGCGCCTCGATGAAGGGGCGCGTCAGATCGGCCAGACGGGCGTTATCGCCCATCTTGATGTAGTGGTTGTTGAGCCAAGCCAGCTTTTCAGGGTTGTACTGCGCCGGCGACTTGCCCAGGTGCTCCAGGTCGAACCACTCGATGAACTGCTCGCGCGAGAAGATCTCGGCATCACCATGCGCCCAGCCCAAGCGCGCGAGGTAGTTCAGCACGGCCTCGGGCAGGTAGCCCTCGTCGCGGTAGCCGGTCACGGGCATCGCGCCATGGCGCTTGCTCATCTTCTCGCCCTGCTCGTTCAGCACGGTCGGCAGGTGCGCGTAGACCGGCACGTGGCCGCCCATCGCACGAATGATGTTGATCTGGCGCGGCGTGTTGTTGACGTGGTCGTCGCCGCGGATCACGTGGGTGATCTTCATGTCGAGGTCATCGACCACGACGCAGAAGTTGTATGTCGGCGTGCCGTCGGGACGGGCGATCACCAGGTCGTCCAGCTCGTCGTTCGAGATCTCGATGCGGCCCTTCACGGCGTCGTCCCAGACCACGCTGCCGCCGATCGGGTTCTTGAAACGCACGACGGGTTGCACGCCGGCCGGCGGCTCGGGCAGGACCTTGCCCGGCTCGGGGCGCCAGAAGCCGTTGTAGCGCGGCTTCTCGCCGGCGGCGCGCTGGGCTTCGCGCAGCGCGTCCAGTTCCTCGGTGCTCATGTAGCAGTGGTACGCGAGGCCGGTCTCCATCATCTGCTGCACCACCGCGCGATAGCGGTCCATGCGCTGCATCTGGTAGAACGGACCTTCGTCGATGTCCATGTCGAGCCAGGCCATGGACTCCAGGATCACGTCGACGGCCTCCTGGGACGACCGCTCGACATCGGTATCCTCGATGCGCAGGATGAAATCGCCCTGCATGCGGCGGGCGAAGGCCCACGGATAGAGCGCGGAGCGGATGTTGCCGAGGTGGATGAACCCGGTCGGGCTCGGCGCGAAGCGGGTGCGGACGCGTTGTGTCATGGCGGAGAGAAACAAAAAGGCCCGCGCACAGCGGCGCGCAGGCCAGATTCGAGGAATGGCGCATTATACGCCCTGCCCGCCGCCGCTTTTTCGCTACGCGCCGGCCGGAATCATTTATCCTGCCACCGGTCTGAGACCTCGGATGCCGCCTCGCACGGCGCCGGCATCACTTCCCGTAGATTCCCGTTCCTCGATGAAACGACGCCATTTCCTGGGCGCCTCCGCGGCGATGCTGCTGGCGGCCTGCTCCACCGGCCCGAAGCCGACCCCCACCCTGCCGACCCAGCCCGTCGTCACGCCGCCGGTGGCCACGCTGCCGCCGCGCCCGGTGCGCATCGGCCTGGCGCTGGGCGGCGGCGCGGCGCGCGGCTTTGCACATATCGGCGTGATCAAGGCGCTCGAGGCGCAGGGTATCCATCCCGATATCGTCACGGGTACCAGTGCCGGGTCGGTGGTGGCGGCGCTCTACGCGTCCGGCATGGATGGCTTCACGCTGAACAAGCTCGCCCTGACCATGGACGAGGCGTCCATCGCCGACTGGGCGCTGCCGTTCGGCACCAAGTTCGGTGGCTGGCTCAAGGGCGAGGCGCTGCAGAACTATGTGAACCGGCTGGTCAAGCAGCGCACCATCGAACAGATGAAGCTGCCGCTGGGCATCGTCGCCACCGATCTCAAGACCGGCGAGCGGATCCTGTTCCGGCGCGGCAATACCGGCCAGGCCGTGCGCGCGTCCAGCAGCGTGCCGGGCGTGTTCCAGCCGGTGTCGATCCAGGGCCATGACTATGTCGATGGCGGGCTGGTGGAGCCGGTGCCAGTGGATGCGGCGCGCGAGATGGGCGCCGAGTTCGTGATCGCGGTGAATATCTCGGCCGATCCGTCGAGCCAAAAGAATGGCGGCCAGAGCGGCGTGCTGCTGCAGACCACGGCCATCATGGGTCAGTCGATCAACAAGATGGCGCTGGCGCGCGCGGACATCGTGATCCGCCCTGACCTGCCCGACATGAGCGGCAGCGACTTCACGGCGCGCAACCGCGCGATCCTGGCCGGCGAGCAAGCCACGGCGGCAGTGCTGGCGAGCCTGCGCGACAAGCTCGCTCTCGCCCGTACGCGCCCGCTGCCAACCGGCATTGTTACCACCCAATAGTGGGGTAAAACGACAATCCTTGTCAGGACATGGGCTCGCTTCGTGACAATTCGTGTCACTTCATGTGACGCATCATGTCACCCTTTAGTGGGGTATTTGTCTTATTTGTATGTCGAGCCCGATAAAAAAGGACTGCCGAGGCAGTCCTTTTTGTTTGGCGAGCAGCCGGTTCAGCCGCCGTACAGCGACCGACCCTGGGCAGCAGGGTCGAAGCGCTTGAGCGTCTCGACCATGTTGCCCATGCCGTTGTCGGCGTCGCCGCGCTGGGCATCGTCGATGCGTCGCGCGCCGTTGTAGCGTGTCACCCAGTAGCTGGCACGCATGTCGTCCACGCGGATCTTGCTGCCGGTGGACGGCGCGTGCACGAACTTGTTGTCGCCAATATAGATGCCGACGTGCGAGAACGTATGACGCATGGTGTTGAAGAACACCAGGTCACCCGGACGCAGTTCGTTGACCGCCACAGTGGTGCCAACCTTGCTGATTTCGACAGAGCGACGCGGCAACACGAAGCCGAAGGTGTCGTTGAACACGTAGCGGACGAAGCCGCTGCAGTCCAGGCCGGATTCGGGGCTGTTACCGCCGAAGCGGTAACGCACGCCAATCAGGCCCAGCGCGTTCATGACCAGGTCGCCAGCCTTGCTGGCAACGTTGCTGGTGGAGTTCATCACCGACGACAGCAAGCCACGCTTGCCTTCCGGATGGGCATCCGCGCTCAGTTCCGCGCGGGCATCGATCCGGGCGTCCGGGTCCTTGAACACCGTATCCGCCAGCACTCCATTCGACACAGTCGCACCGCATGCAATGGCAATTCCAATAGCGGCGCGCGCCAGGGAATGAAGTACCGTTCGTTGCATTGGTTCTCCTGATAATCGGACTTATCTGACCGGCATGTCAGACATTGCCGGACAAACGCTAGACATCAGGGCGGTATGTACGCAAGACATATGCCAGCGTACCGTGCACGATTCGCATGCGTGGTTGACCTTCCCAAAGGTCAGCATGCGACCGACAGACCACCCCCAAAAATAGGTATCGCGGGATAGTAAATGACTGTCATTATCGTGTCAAAGATGGTTACAAATTCGCCCGAAATCGCAGCCAAATCAATGAGCTAGCGTGAAAAACGTATCTTTTTTCTCGTATTCCGCATAACGGCGATGTGATACATCGCGCTGTCATGCTAGTGCGGCATGCGTGCTGCGCCGCACATCATTCAGACGACCCCTAACTGTGCGGCCGCCATCAGCTTGCGCGTATACGGATGCTGCGGTGCGCCGAGTACGGTTTCCGTCTCACCCGCTTCGACCACTTCACCATTTTTCATCACGACGACGCGGTGCGCCATCGCACGAATCACCGCTAGATCATGGCTGATGAACAGATAGCTGAGGTTGTACTTGTGCTGGAGCTGGGAAAGCAGCGCCAGCACCTGTTGCTGGATCGAGACGTCAAGTGCAGAAGTCGGCTCATCTAGCACCAGAACCTGCGGCTTGAGGATCAAAACTCGCGCGATGGCGATGCGTTGCCGCTGTCCGCCAGAGAACTCGTGCGGATAACGGCCCAGCGCCGTCCGGTCCATCCCGACCTCCCGCAGGGCCTCGATCACGCGCTCGCGCATCGCCTCGGGCGACAGCCCCGGCTGATGGAGGGCGAGGCCCTCACCCACGATCTGTTCGATGGTCATCCGGGGCGACAGCGAGCCGAACGGGTCCTGGAATACCACCTGCATGCGCGACCGCAGCGCACTGCGCTCCTTGTGCGTGCAGGCGTCGAACGCACGCCCCAGGAAGCGGATCGCCCCGCTGCTCTGGCGCTGGAGCGCCAGCACGGCGTGAGCCAGCGTGGTCTTGCCGGAGCCGGACTCGCCGACGATGCCGACAGTCTCGCCTTCGCGCAATTGCAGGTTCACGTCCTTCACGGCCGCGAACTGCTCCTTCGAGAACCAGCCGGCAAACCCGGCGCGCTTCTTGGCGTAGTTGACGCAGAGCGCATCGGTCTCCAGCAGCACCGGCGCCAGTGGCACCAGCGGCAGCACCTCGCGGCGCGGGCGGCTGTCGATCAGCTTGCGCGTGTACGGATGGCGCGGATTGCCGAACACCTCGGCCGTCTCGCCAGACTCCACCAGCACGCCCTTCTCCATCACCCCCACACGCTGCGCGAACGCCCGCACGAGGTTCAGGTCATGGGTGATCAGCATCACCGCCATGCCGAACTCGGCCTGGAGGTCGCGCAGCAGATCCAGGATCTGGGCGCGGATGGTCACGTCGAGCGCCGTGGTCGGCTCGTCGGCCAGCAGCAGCTTGGGCCGGCAGGCCAGGGCCATGGCGATCATCGCGCGCTGGCGCTGGCCGCCCGAAAGCTGATGCGGGAAGCTGTTGAAACGGTTGGCAGCGTCGCTGATGCCGGTTCGCTCGAGCAGCGCGACGGCACGGTCGCGCGCGGCGCGGCGGTCCAGGCCCTCGTGCAGCGCCAGCGTCTCCACGATCTGGTTGCCGATGGTGTAAAGCGGGTTCAGGGCCGTCATCGGTTCCTGGAAGATCATGGCGATCTCGGACCCGCGGATGCGCCGCATCTCGCGGCCGGACACGCGCAGCAAGTCCTGGCCTTCGAAGCGAATGGCGCCCTGGTAGTGGGCGTCGCCAACCAGCCGGAGCATGGCCAGCGCGGTCACGGTCTTGCCCGAGCCGGACTCACCCACCAGCGCGTAGCGCTCGCCAGCGCGCAGGTCGAAGCTGACCTCGCGCACGGCGCGCGTGGCGTGCTCGCCCTCGCCGAAGGTCACCGACAGTCGGTCCACACACATCAATTGCGTGCCGGGCGCCGGCGGGGCCACGGCGTCAGGAAACGTTGCGGCGAGGCTCATTGCACGGCCTCCGCAGCGGGACTTCCCGCAGGCGCCTTAGGCTCCACACGACCACGCAACTGGGCCAGCCCCAGGCGCGTATCGAAGGCATCCCGCAGCGCGTCGCCCATAAAGGTCAGCAGCAACAACGTGATAACGAGCACCGCGAACGTGGACAGCGAAATCCACCAGGCATCGAGGTTGCCCTTGCCCTGCGCCAGCAGCTCGCCCAGGCTCGGCGTCGTCGGCGGCACGCCCAGACCCAGGAAGTCGAGGCTGGTCAGCGCCAGGATGGCCGCGCTCATCCGGAACGGCAGAAAGGTGATGACCGGCGTCAGGCTGTTCGGCAAGATATGGCGCCACATGATCTGGACATTGGACAGGCCCAGCGCGCGCGCCGCCTTCACATAGTCGAGCGAGCGGTTGCGGTAGAACTCGGCCCGTACGTAATCGGACAGCCCCATCCAGCCGAACAGCGACAGCAGGATGATCAGCAGCGCCAGGCTCGGCTCGAAGATCGACGCGAAGATAATCAGCAGGTACAGCTCGGGCATCGAGCTCCAGATCTCGATGGCGCGCTGCGAGAACAGGTCGAAACGCCCACCAAAAAAGCCCATCAGCGCCCCGGTAAGCGTGCCGACCAGTACGCCGATGATCGTCAGCGCCATGCCGAACAGCACGGACACGCGGAAGCCGTAGATCAGGCGCGCCAGCACGTCCCGGCCGCGATCGTCGGTGCCCAGCCAGTTCTCGGACGAGGGGGGCGCCGGATTCGGCTCCTTGGCGAAGTAGTTCAGCGAATCGTAGGAATACTGATTCACCGGGAACACCGCGAAATTGCCGTGCGTGGTGATCCGTTCGCGGATGAAGGGATCGAGGTAGTCGGTACGGGTCGGGAAATCGCCGTCGAACGTGGTTTCCGGGTAGACCTTGACGATCGGGAAGTAGTACTCGCCCTTGTAGCGCACCACCAGCGGGCGGTCGCTCGACAGCACCTCGGCACACAGGCTCAGGACGAAGATCACCACGAACAGGATCAGGCTCCAGTAGCCCAGCCGGTTGCGGCGGAAGCGTTGCCACGCGCGCTGGCGCGGCGACGGCGAGTGCGGCAGCCCGTTGGGCACCGCGCCGTGGGAGAGAATGCTCATCGGTGCATGCCCTCGAAGTGAATGCGCGGGTCGACCATCACGTAGCAGACATCCGAAATCAGGCGCGTCACCAGCCCGATCAGCGTGAACAGGTAGAGCGTGCCGAGCACGACCGGGTAGTCACGGCGCAGCACGGCTTCATAGGACAACAGGCCCAGCCCGTCGAGCGAGAACAGTGTCTCGATCAGCAGCGAGCCGGTGAAGAACGCGCCGATGAACGCCGCCGGGAAGCCGGTGACGAGCGGGATCAGCGCGTTGCGGAACACGTGTTTCCAGAGCACGCGCCGCTCCGCCAGGCCCTTGGCCCGCGCGGTCAGCACGTACTGCTTGCGGATTTCTTCCAGGAACGCGTTCTTGGTCAGCATGGTGATGACGGCGAAGCTGCCCACCACCGACGCCGTGATCGGCAGCACCAGGTGCCAGAGGTAGTCCATGACCTTGCCCATCAGCGTGAGCTGGTCCCAATTGTCGGACGTCAGCCCGCGCAGCGGGAACCACTGGACGAACGTGCCACCACCGAACAGCACCAGCAGCAGCACCCCGAGCACGAAGCCCGGAATCGCGTAGCCAACCAGCACGATCATGCTGCTGATCACATCGAAGCGGCTGCCCGCCCGGATCGCTTTCGAGATCCCGAGCGGGACCGATATCAGATAAGTCAGAAAAAACGTCCAGAGCCCGAGGCTGATCGACACCGGCAGTTTCGACTTCACCAGCTCCCAGACGCTGCGGTGCTGGAAGTAGCTCTGGCCCAGGTCGAACTGGGCGAAGCGCTTCAGCATCATGAAATAGCGCTCGATTGGCGGCTTGTCGAAGCCATAGAGCGCCTGGATTTCCTTGATTTTGTCCGGGTCCACGCCGCGCCGGCCGCGGTATTCCGCCCCGCCACCGCTGGCCTCCCCGCCACCGCCGCGCCCCTTGAGTTCGAGCATCATCTGCTCGACCGGGCCGCCCGGCACGAACTGGATCACGACGAAAGTCAGCGTAATGACCCCGATCAGGGTCGGAATCATCAGCAGGATGCGTTTGAGCAGGTAGGCAATCATGCGCGTCCAGGTTCCGTCAGTGCCGTCATTGGGTCTTCGGCGTCAGATCGTTCCGCCACCAGTTGGAGAGAACCCAGCCCTCCGCCGTATAGAAGTACGGCAGGCGGGTCGGGTAGGACATCGTATTGCGATAGGCCACGCGATGCGAGGCACTGTACCAGTTCGGCACGATGTAGTACCCGTGCATCAGCACGCGGTCCAGCGCGCGACCCGCCGTGACGAGTTCGTCGCGCGTGTGCGCGTGCAGCACGTGGTCCACGAGCTTGTCGATGGCAGGCGATTTCACGCCGAACAGGTTGTCCGAGCCGGGCGTGGTCGCGGCCTCGGTCGTGAAGCGGTCGCGCAGCTCGTTGCCGGGGCTTTGCGAGTCCGGGAAGCGGATCGACACCATGTCGAAGTCGAAATCCTCGAGACGCTTTTGATACAGCGCAAAGTCGGTGGTGCGCTGATGCACCTCGATGCCAAGCTTCTCCAGGTTGCGCACATAGGTGGTGATCACCCGGCTCATCGCCCCGCCGTCATCAAGGAATTCGAACACCAGCGGCTCGCGCTTGGCGTTGCGCAGCGCGCCGTCCTCGTAGGTCCAGCCGGCCTGGGCCAGCAGGCGGCGGGCTTCGCGCAGGTTGTCGCGCAGCGAGCGCGGTGCGTTGGTGGTGGGCTGCACCACATCGAGGCCGAACACTTCCGCCGGCAGCTGGGCGCGCAGCGGCTCCAGCAGCGCCATCTCGCCCGGACCGGGGCGGCTGTCGAACGTGGCGCTGGCGGCCAGGTCGCTGTTCGAGAACCAGCTGTCCAGCCGCTTGTACGCGCCGTAGAACAACTGGCGGTTCAGCCATTCGAAGTCCAGCGCCAGGATCAGCGCGCGGCGGACGCGTACATCCTGGAACACCGGTTTGCGCATGTTCATCACGAAACCCTGCATGCCGGCGCCGTTGCGGTGCGGGAATTCGGTCTTGATCAGCTCGCCTTTGCGGAAGCGCGTGCCGACATAGCTCTTCGCCCAGTTTTTCGACCGATATTCGACAATGGCATCGAATTCGCCGGCCTTGAACGCCTCCAGCTTGGCCGTCTCGTCCTTATAGAGCCGGTAGACCACGCGGCCGAAGTTGAACGTGCCGCGCCGTACCGCCAGATCCTTGCCCCAATAGCTCGGGTTTCGCTTGAAAATGATGCCGCGACCGGCGTCGTAGCGGTCGATGACGTAGGGGCCGCTGGTGATCGGTTCCTCGAAGGTCAGCTTGTCGAACGGCACCTTGGCGGTCCATTTCTTCGAGAACACGGGCAGTGAACCGACGATCAGCGGCAATTCCGTGTTGCGCTGCTTGAAGTCGAAGCGGACGGTGCGCTCGCCGGTCACGACCACGGCCTTCACGTCGGTACACATGCTCCGGTAGCCGGGGCTGGCCGACTTGCTCATGAGCATGTCGTACGAGTACTTGACGTCCGAAGCCATGACCGGGTCGCCATTGGTGAAGCGCGCCTCCGGTCGGATGCGGAAGGTCACGGACAGCGCGTCGGGCGCCACGGTGACGTCGTCGGCCAGCAGGCCATAGGCGCTGGCGGTTTCGTCCGCGCTACTGATCAACAGCGATTCGAACATCAGCGCGGTCAGGCCGGGCGCCGAGGTGCCCTTGAGCGTGAACGGATTGAACTTGTCGAAGCTCGTGCGCCGGTCCGGGTTGGCCAGCGTCAGCGTGCCGCCCTGGGGCGCATCGGGGTTGACGTAGTCGAATTGCTTGAAATCGGCCGGATACTTGAGGTCGCCGTGCAGGGCAATCCCGTGCGCGGCATGCGCCAATGCGGGAAAACCCGAGGCCAGCACGCATATCCAAAGCGCCAATGGCGCCAGCCCCCGCACCTTCTGCAGCACCGCGCCACGACGAAAGCACTGCCCTGCCGCCTGAAGCGGCCAACGTGCGCGAATAGGCATCCCGTTGCAGACCTCCACTCTGACCTGGACATGCCCGGCGTCTTGTGGCCGGGCGAAGTTGTGCGACAATTTTACATGCGTCCGGGTGGCCCCCAGCCATCCGGACATTCCCTCTGCGCGGCGCAACAAACTGCGGGGAACTTTACCCGTCGTGCACCGGCCCCGGGGGCCGAGCATGAAACATGCCCGCCCCACCCTCACATATCTTGGAGAATTTATGGGATTTCTGGCAGGTAAGCGGATCCTGATCACCGGCTTGCTGTCCAACCGCTCGATCGCCTATGGCATCGCCTCCGCGTGCAAGCGCGAGGGCGCCGAGCTGGCTTTCACCTATGTCGGCGAACGCTTCAAGGACCGCATCAGCGACTTCGCCAAGGAATTCGGCTCCGACATGATCTATGAGTGCGACGTGGGCAGCGATGAGCAGATTACCGCGACTTTCGCCGCTCTGGGGCAGCGCTGGGAAAAATTCGACGGTTTGGTGCATTCGATCGGCTTTGCGCCGCGCGAAGCCATCGCCGGCAATTTCCTGGACGGGCTGTCGCGCGAAGGCTTCCGCATCGCGCATGACATCTCGGCCTACAGCTTCCCGGCACTGGCCAAGGCTGCGCTGCCGCTGCTGTCCGACAAGGCATCGCTGCTCACGCTGACCTATCTCGGCGCCGAACGCGTGGTTCCGAACTACAACACGATGGGCCTGGCCAAGGCGTCGCTCGAGGCGAGCGTGCGCTACCTGGCCGAAGCCGTGGGCGAGCGCGGGATCCGCGCCAACGGCATCTCGGCAGGCCCGATCAAGACGCTGGCTGCGTCCGGCATCAAGGACTTCGGCAAGCTCCTCAGGCATTTCGAGGAAGCCGCCCCGCTGCGCCGCAACGTGACGATCGACGAAGTCGGCAACGTGGCCGCCTTCCTGCTGTCCGATCTGTCCAGCGGCGTGACGGGCGAGATCACCTACGTCGACGGTGGCTTCAACATCGTCGGCGCGGGGGGCGTGGGGGCGTAATCCCGGCGCGCGGCCCGCGGCCATCAAGAGCGCCCCAGTTGGGGCGCTTTTTTTTGGGCGTTCATCGTCGATTTTCCGCCGATTGCCATTGTTGCACCGCAACAAATAACAACCGTCACACGCCCGGTCGGCTATCATGGCAGTCCTCTCCGAAGTGGCTCCCCATGATTTCCGTTCGTAATGTCACGCTGCGTCGCGGCGTCAATGTCGTGCTCGACCGCGCGTCCGTCACATTCAACCCCGGCGAAAAGATCGGTCTTGTCGGCCGCAATGGCGCCGGCAAGTCGTCCTTCTTCGCCCTTCTCAACGGCACGCTGCACGAAGACAGCGGCGAGTTCTCGATTCCTGCTGCGTGGAGGATGGGCCAGGTTGCGCAGGAGATGCCGGAGACCGAGCAGAGCGCTACCGACTTTGTCGTCGAGGGTGACACCGTGCTGTTGGCCGCGCAGGCCGAAGTCGACGCCGCCGAGGCCAGCGACGATGGCATGCGCATGGCGCACGCCTATATGGCCCTGCACGACGCTGGTGCACACGATGCCCCCGCACGTGCCCAGGCGCTGATCCTGGGCCTTGGCTTCAGTGGTGCGCAGCTTAGCCAGCCGGTCAACAGCTTCTCAGGCGGCTGGCGCATGCGCCTGCAACTGGCGCGCGCGCTGATGTGCCCGTCCGACCTGCTGCTGCTCGACGAACCGACCAATCACTTGGACCTCGACGCACTGGTCTGGCTGGAAGCCTGGCTCAAGCGCTATCAGGGCACCATGGTGGTGATCAGCCACGACCGCGAGTTCCTCGACGCCGTGACGCAGGTGACGGTGCACGTCGACAACGCCAAGCTCGTGCGTTACGGCGGCAACTACAGCAAGTTCGAAGACATGCGCGCCGAGCAGCTTCTATTGCAGCAGGCCGCGGTGGCCAGGCAGGCCGACAAGATCGCCCACCTGCAGAAATTCATCGACCGTTTCAAGGCCAAGGCCTCGAAGGCGAAGCAGGCGCAGAGCCGAGTCAAGGCGCTCGAACGCATGGAGAAGATCGCCCCTGTGCTTGCCGATGCGGAATTCACGTTCGAGTTCAAGGAGCCTCTCAACGTCCCGAACCCGCTGTTGTCGATGCTGGACGCGAGCTTCGGCTACCCGGCGCCGACCGACGCACTCCCGGGCACGCCGCCCACGGTCATCGTGAAGGGCATCAACCGTTCCGTGCTGGCGGGGCAGCGCATCGGCATTCTCGGTGCGAACGGCCAGGGCAAGTCCACGCTGGTGAAGACGGTGGCGCACGCGCTGGCGCCGGTTGCCGGTGAAATCAGCGAAGGCAAGGGCCTGAACATCGGCTACTTCGCACAGCAGGAACTCGACGTGCTGCGCCCGCTCGACACGCCGATGGAGCACATGATCCGCCTTGCCAAGGACACGCCGCCGCACATGCGCGCCCCCGGCCAGAGTGGCACCGAGCAATCCCTGCGCACCTTCCTCGGCACCTTCAGTTTCAGTGGCGACATGGTGCATCAGGCGGTGCACACGATGAGCGGCGGCGAAAAGGCGCGGCTCGTGTTGTGCATGATCGTGTGGCAGCGCCCCAACCTGCTGCTGCTCGACGAGCCGACCAACCACCTCGACCTGGCCACACGCGAAGCGCTCGGCATGGCGCTCAACGAATTCGAAGGCACGGTGATGCTGGTCAGTCACGACCGGGCCCTGCTGCGCGCTGTATGCGATGAGTTCTGGCTGGTCACCAAGGGCGGCGTCGAGCCTTTCGACGGCGATCTGGACGACTACCAGCAATTCCTGCGCGACGAAGCCCGTCGCCTGCGCGAGGAGGCTGCCGCATAGCCGACGGTCATCGCCTGAGATACCCGTTCAGGGGATCACCATGACGTGCCCGGCTCCGCGGGCACCGTGAACTGAAAGACCGCACCGTGGGGCACGTTCGCACTCGCCCACATTCGACCCTCATGGGCGTCGATGATCGAACGGCAGATGGACAGCCCCATCCCCAGCCCGGCGGACTTGGTCGTGTAGAAGGGAGCGAAGATGCGCTCGGGGTCGTCTGGCGCAAAGCCGGGCCCTGAATCACTCACCGCCACGCGCACGCAGTTCCCCTCCGCTTTCTCCGTACTGATCAGCAAGTCCCGCGCGCCGTCGCTCGCGCCGCTCATCGCTTCCATGGCGTTGATGAGCAGATTGAGGAGGACTTGCTGCAACTGGACCCGATCTCCCTGCACAAGCGGCAACGGGTCCGCGAGATGCGTCTGCACCAGCGTGTCGTGCTTCCGTGCTTCGGCACGGGTAAGTTCGACCACCTCGCGGATCGCCTGGTTGATGTCCAGCGGCTCCTTCCGGGGCGGCGCCTTCTTCACCAGTTCACGGATGCGGCCAATGATGTCCACCGCCCGATTGCCATCCTTGATGATGCGACCCAGTATCTCGCTGACCTCGTCGATGTTGGGCGGCTCGGCCCTCAGCCACCGCACGGCTGCGTGCGCATTGGTCACTGTCGCAGCGACCGGCTGCTTGATTTCGTGCGCAATCGAGGCCCCGAGATGCCCGATTGTGGCAACGCGGTTCGCATGGGCCAGTTCCGTCTGCGCCTCGCGATAGCGTCGCTCGCCCTCCCGGATACTTTCCTCCGCCTGCTTGCGCTCGCTCAGGTCGAGCACGAAAGCGACGCCCTCCCTTCGGCCGGTTTCGAAGGTGGCTGCACCGATCAAGACGGGCACGCGGCTGCCGTCCTTCCTGACAAACTCCTTCTCGAACGGCGGCGCGCTTCCCATCTCCCTGATCTCTTGCAGCACGCGCTCGTCGCCCTCGCGCCATTCCGGTGGTGTCAGGTCCGTCCAGCGCACGCTACCTGCGATGAGATCGTCGCGCGCGTATCCCACCATGCGAAGAAACGCATCATTGGCCTCGAGAACGTCGCCCTCCACAGTCCAGACGACGATCCCGATGATGTCGGCGTCGACAAGGCGCCGAATCTTCGCCTCACGCTCCACAAGTTCGCGGTAGAGATGGGCATTTTCCAACGCAATCGCGGCCTGCGAGGCCACCAGCCTCAGGATCGCAATGCGGGCGGGAGTGAACACATGGGTCGTGAGATGGTTTTCGAGATAGAGCGCGCCAGTGAGCCTCGCCTGATTCATCAGCGGCAAGCAGAGAATGGAACGGGCGCGATGCTGTGCGATGTAAGGATCGGCCGCAAACGTGGGATCCGCCACGGCATCGTCGAGGATGACGCTCTCCCGCGTCCGCAGGACGTAGTTGAGAACAGACTCCGGCAGCACCGCATCGGTCATGGGCTGGTCGTGGAGATGCACGGCGACCATCTCCCCGTCGATCGTTGCCTCCGCAGTGATCCGCTGTTCACCGGCATCCGGAAGGATCAATACCCCGCGTTCGGCGCCCGCCTGCTCAATCGCCGTACGCATGACCATCTCGATCAGCTTTTCCAGGACGATCACACCGGAGACCATCTGCGACACCTTGATCACGGTCGAGAGATCAAGGTGTTCGACGGGCGTCGTGATCGTGCCCGTCGGGCCGGGGGCAAACGCTTCCGTTCTGAGGTGCGGGTGCATCTGCTCAAGTTGCCGCGCCTTCCCATCGGCTCGCCAGCGCAGGTAGCTGTAGTGCGCATGGCGCAAGTAGGTCTCGGCGATGACCGCGAACTCACGCGCCGCGTAGAATCGCGCGGCAAGCTCGTTGGCGAGCGCTTCCACGTGCACGAAACCGTTGGCGCGCGCCGAGCGGATCGCCAGTTCGTAGAGCCGCATCGCATCAAGTTCGCGGCCTTCAATCCGGGCGATCTCCGCGCCCACCAGCGCGGCGCGATTCTCGAAATTTTCCGGGCAATGCTCCGCCCAGACCGTCAGTTGCCCGTGATGCCCAGCCAGCGCCGTCAGGTGCGCTTGCCGCGCATCGCCGGATGTGGCATCGGCGCAGGCGGCGTGCGACAGCGCCCCATAGAAATAGTATTCGGCTTCCTCGAAAAACGAGGCCGTGGTCCAGAGCAGTCCTTTTGCCTTCGCAGCGGCGTCCATGGCCGCCGCGTGGTCGCCGGCGATACAGCGCGCCTGTAGCTTCCGGATCCAGTACCAGCACGCCGCAATCGCCAGATCCGGGTTCTCCGAGAAACGCCGCTCGATCCGCGCCTCATCAAACTGCGCGTCGTCGAGGCAACCAAACTTGGGCGTGAGCCCCCGCAGCGTGCGCATCAGCGCGACTTGCGTGGCGATGATGTCGATGGCGAGACCGAACCGCGATTTCTCGGCGAACGCCAGGCCGTGCTCGGCTTCGGCCAGCGCGTCGCACAGCGACTCGCCGGAGAAGATCAGGTTCGAGTTCAGATCGTTGCGCGTGTAGGTTGCATACTGGAGATCCCCGACGCGGTTTGCCGCATCGAAGGCGCGGCGTTGCAGATCACGGCAAGCCCCCACGTGCTTCATCCAGGGCACGACAAACAGCGCGAAGCAAACAAAGGTTCTCGCCTCGAGGCGCTTGAGCCCGCGCCGCTCCACGAGGTCGTAGCCAAGCTGACCGAACCGGAACCCCGTCTTGTAGTCGCCGAAATGCGGCCCTGCAATGCGGATGAGGATGACGTAGGCGAAGCACGAAGCATCGCAATTGCCGTGCTCCAGGCTCAGGCCGACCGCCTTGCAGATCGTCAGCGAAGCCAGGTTTTCATCGGTGTACAAGGCCGGCGTCCAGAGCTTCATCAGCACATCGACGGTGGCCAGGGAGGCAGGGTCCTCCATCAGCGGCATGTCGATAAGCGCCTCGATTTCCCGATCCTCAAGCGCCGACCCGATGCGCCCGTATTCGCGCCGTACCTCGTCGCCGTCCGGATGGGGTGACCAATCGATGCCGAAATGTCGGAGGCAATTGAGGCCGACATTGATCGCGCGGCTGCTCTGATCGAGCACCAGGCAGACATCCATGTGCAGGCAGGCCACGATGGCTTGTTCGACCGTCGTCGCGGCGTGACCTGACAGTGCCGCCAATTCCTCATCCGCAACCGAGAGTTCACCGGTCAGGAAGGTGCATTCGGCCCGGTTCAGCTCCAGCGCGAAGAGCATCTCGTGCTGGCGCTCCCAGCTATCCTCCCCCAACAGCGCCACGCCGATATTGAGATAGGTGAGCGCCGAGGCATAGGCGGTAGAACCCTTGGCACGCTTCCCCGCCATCAGGTTGAGCCCGGCGAGCTGGTCCCGCTCCGCTTGCGCCGTGATCAGCGCAGCGCCGCGGTTGAGCTGATTGACGATCTCGAAGATCGCGGCCTCCTGCTGCCCGATGGGCGTTCGGGCGACCAGCAAGCGGCCGATCCGCAGATGCACCTCGGCGCGCATCGCTTTCGGGATCAGCGAATAGGCGGCTTCCTGCACGCGGTCATGGATAAACCGGTAAGCGCCCTCCAGCCGCTCGACCAGTTCCAGGCGGACGGCCTCCCAGAGCACCGCATGGACCTCCTTCTCCGGAATCACCAGCACGGTGGACAACATCGTGATCTCGGCGATGTTGCCGAGGCAGGCCAGCTGCTGCAACGCCTGCTGTGTCTCGCTCGGCAGACGGCTCAGTTTGCCCACCATCAGATCCACGACATTGTCGGTGTAGCCCTTGGCATGAATGCGATCGAGATGCCAGGACCAGCCCTTCGTGTCATGGTCGAAGTGGAACAAGCGCTCCTCGGCCAGCGCGTAGAGAAACTGAATCACGAAGAACGGATTGCCGGCCGTCTTCTCATGCACCAGCTGCGCCAGCGATGCCACGCGCGTCGTGTCGCAGCACACGGCATCGGCAATCAGCTGCCCGAGGTGTTCACGGCCAAGCGGCGCCAGGGTGATCTCCTCCACCGTTCCGCGAGCGCTCCGGATCGCCTGCAACTTGTGCGTCAGGGGATGGGCGGCATCCACCTCATTGTCCCGATAGGCGCCGATCACCATCAGGTGCTGCAAGTCCGACCGCGCCAGCACATCCTCCAGCAAGTCGAGCGTTGCCGTGTCCAGCCATTGCAGATCATCGAGGAAGAGTGCCAGCGGGTGTTCCGGCCGGGCGAAGACACCGATGAATCGGCGTAAGACCAGTTGAAAGCGGCGTTGCGCCTGCTGCGGCTCAAGCTCCGGCACCGGCGGTTGTTCGCCGATGATGAGCTTCAGCTCGGGGATGAGGTCGGTCATGAGCCGTGCATTCGGCTCCAGGGCTTCCAGCAGCGCGGCGCGCCAGCTCGCCAGTTCGGCGTCCCGCTTACCAAGCAGCGGCCGCACCAGACTCTGGAACGCCTGCACCAAGGTCGAATAAGGAATGTCGCGCTTGTACTGGTCGAACTTGCCTGCGGCAAAGAGCCCCCGTGGCGGCACCAGTACCTTGTGCAACTCGTTGACGACGGCGGTCTTGCCGATGCCGGAGTATCCCGAGACCAGCACAAGTTCCGGTGCGCCGCGCGTGATCACGCGGTTGAAGGCCGCCAGCAACCTGTTGACTTCGCGCTCCCTGCCGTACAGCTTCTCGGGAATCACCAGACGGTCGGGCGTGTCGTGCTCGCCAAGCGGGAAACCATCGATCTGGCGATGGCTCTCCCAGGCAGCCAGGCAGCGTCGCAGATCCTGCTCGACACCGGCCGCAGTCTGGTAGCGCTCTTCCGCCGTCTTGGCGAGCAGCTTCATGACGATCTGGCAAAGCGGGGCCGGTATCGACGTCAGGCGCTCGCTGGGCGGCATCGGCTTTCGGGCGATGTGGCAGTGCACCCATTCCATCGGCTCGCTCGCCGAAAACGGCAGGACACCGGTGAGCATCTGGTAGATCACCACACCGAGCGAATAAAGGTCGCTGCGCGAATCGATGGAGCGATTCATCCGACCGGTCTGCTCGGGCGCCATGTAGGCGAGCGTGCCGGCGATCGTTTCGGGCGGCTCGGGTGCCTGATGCTCGCGCGGCAGCCGCGAGGCGATGCCGAAGCCGGTGAGTCGCGCGCGTCCGTCCGTGACATTCACGAGAACATGGGCAGGCTTGAAGTCCTTATGGACCAGGCCGCGCTGATGGAACTGGCCAAGCGCCGCCGCGATGGCGGCAGCGAAGCGCAAGACCCTGCCCGTCTCCATGGGTGCGCCGAGCAGCAGCTCGAGCGGCTCGCCGCCCGGGTCTTCCAGCACCAGCGAGGTCCGGCCATCCTCGCGCAGAAGCTCCAGGGGCCGCACCGCCCACGCGCTGTCGAGTTCATCCTTCAGCCTGAATTCGTGAGCAAGGCGGTCGAGACTGGCGGACGATGGATAGTCGGCGGCGGGCCGGACGATCAGGACGATGTCGGCGCCGTCATTGCCCGGGCGCTGGCCTCGACAGAAAACGTGCTCGCCGTCCTGCCACAGGATTTGAAGGCTTTGGCTGTTACCCATGAGCGCCGAAACCGGGTGAGGGGTTGATCTTGCGCGCTGCTGCCTACCAATCATCCTGCCGAGAGTCCTGCCAATAGGGCGTCACATTGGCATCAATGCGGAGCATCAAGCGCCTCCCAAGAATAGGCGAAAAAGTGGGAAATGTTCCAACCCGCAATGTCTCGCGGGGGCCTTCGGATAGAACAATTGCGAATCTCTGCGGCCCGCTGATTCAGATCAAGCGCCTAGCCGGCGGTCCATGGAAAAAGCTTCCTTTCCCATACGAAGAGGAAAGGAGTCATGATGAAGAAGCTGGCCTTGGCGTGCTGCATGGTTGGCGGCCTTGCCGCATGCGGGGGTGATGGCGGGTCCGACCACCCCACTGCGCCGCCCATCCCACCCACCCCACCTGCCCCGACGGCGCCCCAACCTCCGGGTGACCTGCTGTCGGTGGCGTGCACCGGCTGTGGCGCGCTGGACGCCAATACGTATGCCGGAACCAGCGTGGGGGTCTGGCGGCATGTGAACGCCACGGCCGCCCCGGTCGATGTGCCGGTCAATATCCGGGGGCTCTCCGGACACGACGTCACGCTGGTCTTCACCAATCAGGGCGCCGAGCCGCAGGCGATGCCGGCCCTCCCGCTGGTGCCCAAGGCATCCGCGTCGGCGGTCGGCAAGACGTGGCGTCTCGATGGAGAGGACAGCGCCGTCATGCGGCGCGTCGGCGAATTCAACGCCCATGGCTGGGCCCGGCTGGCAGCCACGCGCCCGCTGGCAGCGCTGGAGGCGCGGGAAGCTCGGATCGCCCCGCGGCAGGTCGTGCTCAACGAGTTCCGCACCTGGCATGACGCGGAAGACCAGCCGCATATGGCGACGCTGTTGCGCCAGTCACAGGCCAGCGACGGCACGGTCGTCAATTTCTGGATCGAGGATGCCGAGCGCGGTCCTGCAAAAGTCAGTGACGCCACCATCGACGCGCTTGCCGCCAGTTTCCTGGGGCCGGGCAAGGTCTATGACCTGCTGACGCACGTCGGCGGGCCGCTCTGGGGCGCGCATGGGTATGCGGAGTTGATCCCGGGTGCCGGCCAGCCGCTCGATATCGTCATCCTCAAGCTGACGAGCGACAACCCGTCCGCGCGGCTGATGGGCTATTTCTATTCGCGCGACGTGATCCGGCGCAGCGCCGGACTCCCTCATAGCAACGAAGCGGTGGGCTTCTTCCTGAATTCGGAATCGCTGTACGCGGCGGGCGACGCCGCGCTGAAGCAGGCTGCCAGCACCATGGCCCACGAAGGCATGCACTTGCAGAACTTCTACCGCCGGGGCGCTGGCCACGGCCCGAAGTATCTGTTCGATACCTGGCTCGACGAAGCCACCGCGATGATGATGGAGGACTTCGCCGGGCACGCCATCGACCCGGCCGTCAACGATATTCGCGATGTCCGGTTCCGCGACTACGTCAGGATCCGCAACGGCATGTACAACTGCAGCCTGACCACGTGGGAGCCGTTCGGGGAGACGTGCGAGAGCTATTCGGTGTCGGGCTCGCTGGGCGGGTTTCTCAATCGCCAGCTTGGCGCTGGGTTCTTCTCGCGGCTGTTGCGCGACGTGAGCAGCGAGAAGTCACTGGAAGTCCTTGATGCGGCGATCCGGGCCGAAGCTACCGGCGCGGGACTCGGCGAGCAGCTTCGCCGCTTCTCGGCGACCGCCGGGTCGCTGATGCGGGCCACCGACAGCCCCGCTGGCTACGGTTTTCCGGCGCGCGTCGATGGCGCGCTGCGACTGCCGGTGATCGATCCGCAGAACCTGGCCGGACTCCGCGCGCTGACGCAAACCGTGCCGACGCAGCTGCAGCCGTATGCGAGCATTCCCATCGTCCGGCCGGCGATGCATGGGATCTATAGCGAACGGGTGAGCGTGCCGCCCGGCACCGCGCTGTCGGTGGTCATCCAATGAGGGGGGTGACGAAGCGCGGCCTTCTGGTGATGGCGGCCGCCGGTTGCCTCGCCGCCTGCGTCGGGGCGACGCCGCCTCCGGCGGTGGGCGCGCGCATCGCGCTCACGGGCGAGGTTCGGATCATCGGCAATGCGCCCCACCCCATGGCTGTGCTGCAGGTGGACGATCAGACGGTATGGGAATTGACCGGGATCAGCGTCGCGCTGGCGCGGCCACTGGTGGGCCGACGGGCAACGGTAAGAGGGACGGTACGGCGGGCGCCGGCACCCGGTAGCTGGATGCCCGCCCTGGAGGTGGAAAGCACGGCGCCGCCGTGAACCCTTCCGCGTGAAGACTTGGCCCGCCCTAGAGGATTCGAACCTCTGACCGCTCGCTTAGAAGGCGAGTGCTCTATCCAACTGAGCTAAGGGCGGCCGGGGCGCCACGAGCCTTGCCGTGGCGGCAAGGCCAGCATTCTACTCCACCGCGCGCGCGAAATCAGTTGGATTCGCGTTCGCGCACACGGGGCCGGCGCGGCATGCCGACCGGCTCGCCGCTGTCGTGCGACGACACGCAGTTGCGGCCCATCTGCTTGGCGTCGTACAGCGCGCGGTCGGCCCGACGCATGACGGCATCGGCATTCTCGCCCGCCTGCCGCTCGGCCATGCCAATACTGACGGTGTAGGCAATCGGGTCCGGTTCCGAGGGGCACGGCGCGCCGCGCACGATCGCGTTCAGGCGCAGGCTCACGGCGCGGCCCGCCTCCATCGCGGTATCGGGCAGGACGATGGCGAACTCCTCGCCGCCCAGTCGCCCCAGCACCGCACCCGCCGGCGCTGCCTTGCGCAGCAGGCCGGCGAAGTGGCGCAGCACGCTGTCGCCGGCCAGATGGCCGTAGAGGTCGTTGATGGCCTTGAAGTGATCGAGGTCGATGAACGCCACGGTGAACGACTGGCGCGTGCGTTCCGCCTGCTTGCAGGCCAGCTCGAGTTCCTCCCAGAACGCGCCGCGCGAGAGCACGTCGGTCAGGTCGTCGTGCCGCGCACGGCGCTCCAGCATGCGGCGCAGCCGGTCGTGTGCCATCAGCGCGAAGCTGACCGACAACCCCACTACGCCGAACACGAACCAGACTGTGACGCCGCCATCGGCATCGACCGGCGCGTGCGAGCGAACCTGGCCCAGCGCCTCCAGCATCGGCAGCGCCTGCATGGCTGCCAGGGCGGCACAGGCCAGCGCCACGAAGCAGAGGCACAGCGCGGCCAGCCGCCCGGTGCCCCGCTTCTCCGCCACGCACGGCGCCGTGATGCGGATGATCTCGATCGACAACAGTATTTGAATACAGGCGGCCGCCAGCGAGAGCGACACCCCGAACGCCGCCGACTCCGGCAGCGTGGCCGGCGCGAGGTGGCTGGCCGCATGGGCCCCCACCGCGACCAGGGCCGGCAGGTTGGCGATGGCCAGCACCCTGCCCCGGCCCGGCTTGCCGACGAAATGGCGCGTACCGTAGACCATCATCGACAATCCCACGCTCAACGCCAGCTCGGGCAGGCCATGGAGTGGCCATTCGGGACGCCACGCATGGGCCGCCAGCAGCACCACCGCGAGCGTGACAATCAGGTCCCCCAGCGCCCATGAGGTCAGCCCGCTGCGCTCCATGCCCGGCGCGCGCCGCAACACGGCACAGACGACCGCCATCTGCAGCGCAAACAGGCCTGCGATCAGCACTACCACCTGCGACTGAAACATCTTCCTTCCCGTTCACAAAGGCATCGCCAAGTGCTCCGCGCGGCACTGGGAAACCACCTTCTGTTTGCGGCCTGCGATGGCCGTCCTGTTTTGTTTCCGCAGGTTCCGGGCGCCCTGGGCAGCCGGTGGCCGCAAGGGCACCGGTGGGGCGTGGCTCAGGCACTGCCGCGCCGCTCGCGTCGCTCGCGGCGGCTGGCGCACCATTGTTGTGATAGTCGGGACCGGGTCCGGATGGGAACAGCAACCCGGCGACGTGCGCCGGTCGGACCTTTGCGGTGTGCGGATTATGTCAGCGCCCGGAACCAAGTCAAGCCTAAAGCGCCCCGCTGAAGCGGGGTGTTGGGCGCAGCGGCGATGACGTCACATTTTGGCATCAGGAATGCTTATTGCACGCCGTGATTGACCGCACGAGCCGTCCCGGGCTAGAATCGCCGGCTTCGGAGCGTAGCGCAGCCTGGTAGCGCATCTGATTTGGGATCAGAGGGTCGTAGGTTCGAATCCTATCGCTCCGACCAGTTTTGCAAGGTGTTTTAGGCAGTAGAACAAGTGGTGGAATCAAGGGCTTACGTCTTCGGCGTAGGCCCTTTTTTTCGTCCGGAAGCAAGTGCTTCCAATATCGTTCCGGGTAAATTCCAAAAATGCAGCGTCTCATACGGTACTGTATGCACGCGCAGGTGAGGCAGATGAAACTCTTCATCAGTCGATCGAAAGAGCCCAGCGAAGTCAATCCTACTTACTCCTGCATCCAAGACTTAAGCCTGAACGTCATGACGACGGCGGCGCACCCGTAAATTGATCCGGCGCCGGTGCTGATCAATGCGACCGCCCATTCGGAATCGCTGCGCGGCCTGGTCATGCACATCACAACGATGGGGACCAGCTTGGCGCCGACCAAACCGCCGATGAGTTTCCAGCCTGCTACGCCTGCGGCGCTGCCGGTGATAGGTTCGGACGTGCAATTCCCCGAAAATGAAAAAACCCGCTCAAGGCGGGCATGAAAGCGCCACAATAGGTGGCCGCAATAACGTTCTTCGATAATGACAAGACAAAAATACCTGGACTACTTGCGGGCTTTCTCAGCCATCTGCGTAATTGGCATCCACACGCATGGGCCTTTTTTTCAAAAGCCTGCCATCTGGAGCCCGACCGGTATCGCGGGTGGCATTATGGACACGACGGTACGGGTTGGCTTGCCGCTGTTCTTCATGCTCAGTGGCGCACTGCTCTTGGCCAAGCCTTATGACTCGGTGAGCCGCTTTTATCTGAAGCGCTTCCCGAAAATCCTAATACCATTCGTCCTCTACTCAGCAGCGTACTACGTCTACGTGCACACGGTCGAGAAGCCTTCGCCGATGTCCTTCAGCGACCTCGTGATAGCGCTAGTTCGCGAACCGCAATTCTACCATCTTTGGTTTGTATATTCCCTTATTGGCCTCTACTTCATAGCTCCCTTCCTGTCGATCGCGATCAGTCGTGTTCCAACTAGAACGCTATGGACGGGAATACTGGTCTTGCTAGCCATCTTGCAGGTCCGGCAGTTCTCGCATCTCGCGGGAATTGGAATCAATGGCGCGCTTTTCCTGGTGAGCCCTTGGCTACTGTACTTCGTCGGCGGCTATGCGATTACAAGGCTAGATGCTCATCAGTACAGCCTCGCCTTCTTCGGATTGACGGTATTTGGATTCATTTCGACCTTCTTCGCGCGTGCAGCGCATCTGCAAATCGGCATCTTCGATCAAGGCCTCAACATGTATGCCCTAGCGTTCGGTGTGTTCGGGTTATTTATGGGCGCGAAGCACCTACCCGCTGACGGTGCGATCCTAGACCGGTTGATGAGCACGATCTCCAAGTACTCTTACGAAATCTATCTGGTACATCCATTGATTTTGGTGTGGCTGCGCGACACGGTGTTCAAGATGACAGAGCTCCATCCCATCTGGAACACCTTTGTGCTGACATCTACTGTCTTGTTCGGATCTCTCCTCGTCGCCGCAGTGATACAGACCCTCGTCACTGGACCATGCTTGAGAGCTGCAGACTTGTTTTCCGCAAGATGAATGCCAAATGGTGGGCTGCAGCGGCCAGACAACCGCCTGGAGAAGTCCAGCCTGATTGGGAATGTCTCTCAACGGCATGCGATACGCCAGCCAGTCCTGGCATTGGCACGGCGTCATGATCGTCTCGATTCCAAGCTCGACTTCCTCTCGGTGCCGCTCAATCGATGACGCTGTCCGCGAGCGTCTGCGGGTTGACGGCCGTGTCGATCCAACGCGGTCGTTTCGCCGGAAAAAGCCGACCGAAGGCGGCCATAGGTCTGATAACAGCTCAGTCAGGCAGCGCAGTCGTCTCGCGTCCTGAACGGTGATGGTGCCGTAGATGGTGTTGATCGTCGACGTCACGCTGAGTGACCGGTTCTCGCTGTCCAGCGTGCTGGAATAGGCGGTCAGCTCGAGCACGCCCGGCGTGCCAAGCGATTCGCTGCCGAATGGCGCGTCATAGATGCTGCCGGTGTACTTCCCGACGATTTGATCCCACGGCGTGCCCTCGGTCTTGTCGAGAAACCGAGCGATAGGGTTTCGACTCATCGCCTATTTTTCGGTGTCTTATACAGCACGGTCGATATTCATCTGCCGAGACGGCACACGCCTTAGATCAAGGCGAAGCGGCCAACCACCCGAGCAATTTCAGGTGCCGCCCACCGCTTCGTTCACCCATTTGGGGTATTGCATAGAGGCTCAGTCGTGCCACCCTTTTGGGTGTCCTTCTGGGCGTGTCTAGCACGCATACCATCTTCAGGCCGAACGGAAACGGAGGTTCATTGGATGGGCGTCATAGCGATGTTGGGAGCCATTGTATTTTTCTGGCGATTTGTGAGCACCCGTGCAGCATTGATCCTAGGGGGATTGCTCGCCCTCGGCCTGCTTTCCTATTTGTCCAGGGCTGATGCCAGCCGGCAGTGCGATGGTAGGGCCTGGTTCTGTGACCTGATCCCGGCACAGACCATTGTCGAGGGACCGCCACCTTGCCCTGAGGTCACGCCAATCACCGCCCGGATTTTCCAGAGTGACGCTGCAGACGCCGAAGTACATCGCCTCATTGCAAAAGGCGTTTGCCAAGAAGACGCCATAGAAAATGTCCATAGGGGTTGGAAGGCACCTTATGATCCTCAATATGGGCCGTGGTGGCAAAAACTGTTCCGCTAGATTTTCTAGTAAATCGAAACATAAGGGCAAAAGGGCACCCGAAGGTGGCTTTTGTGACTGCCGCCATCCTCTATCGAGGACGTCGAGCCATCATGTTTAGCGAAAAGTACTCACCGAACGTTGCATTCGCAATGGAGGCGTCCACTGCCCCGGGCACAAAATGGGGCTCATGAGGGTATTCTTCGCACTGCTCGAATCCGCACTGCTCAAGCAAATGGCACAGCCAATTGGCATTAAATCCCGTCTTGTGAAAATCATAGGGAGTCGACTGGCCGCCGTAGATTAGCCCTATCCATGGCGTATGCCCTGGCTTCTGGAAGTGCTCCCAGTTCTTGTGATAGATCCGAACGATTCTGTCCAGATCTGGTACGGAAATCCGCAAAACGCCGCCCGGCTGCAGAATCTCATACCACCGTTTGAGCAACGGCACCACCTCGTCATGAGCGAAGTGCTCCAACACGTGGCACGCATAAATCTCCTGGGCGCTTTGGGCTGGAAAACGCCGTAGCGTGCGAATGTCGTCAATTGCGTCCGCGGCCATCGTCTCAAGGGCATCAACGTTGCAAAAGCCGTTCAACTTTACATTCCCGCAGCCAAGGTGCAGGCGATATGGCGAAGAGAACTCGTGCAGCCGATCATGGAACTTCGGCTCTGGTGCCGGCTTCGGGACCGGGCGCAGCCTGCGCAAAACGCCTCGCACTGCCGCACGCTGCTCAATCGTAGTAATTCGTTTGATGACAGATCGCACGATTGCTCCTAGCTCGTCGGTATCGGCACGAGTATATCCACATTGAGACAGACTAAGATACCAAGACAAGTGCTCAACATCATGGCGGACAATATGCCACTGGCAGTCTTGCTAGCGCTCAACCACGCCCAGTGTTCCCCGACAGGATATAACGTTCCGATACCAATCGCATGCGCCAAGTAGATCGCGTAAGAGCATCAGCCAGCAGAATCGCGATTCGTGAAGATGCCCTCGCCCCTGCAGAGTGCATCTTCACTGTCGAAAAAACCACCAGCACCCCTTAACAGCAAGGATGAAGGCTGCCGCGATAATGGGTGCAAAGGACCGCGTGAAATTGCCTACTCTTACATGTGCAATCCCCGTCACACACCTGTGGTCGCAACCTCTCCGGACGGGTCGAGTAGCGCGACGGCCGCAGGGCATGCTGCACCGCCGAACGTGCTATAATCCCGCGTCAGTTCCGGGGTATCTGAGCATGCCCTGTAACCGGGTCCGTGCTGCCAGGCACACTGGATTTTTCGGCGCCGCACCCCCAGATTCGGGGTATGTCGCGGCCGGCCAGACCCGGAAACACCTTGCCCGCCTGTCCCGAGACGCACAGGACCGCGCCATGGCACGGTCCAGCCCGATGATCCATCGGGCGCTTCACACGTATTCCCTAAAAACTTACGCAGCTCTCGGGGCTGCCGCAAAGGAAAACAGATTGGCTAAGGAAGAACTCATTGAATTTGGCGGCGTGGTGTCGGAAGCCCTGCCCGACAACCGTTATCGCGTCACGCTGGAAAACGGCGTGGAAATCTGGGCATACGCCTCGGGCAAGATGCAGAAGCACCGTATCCGCATTCTGGCCGGTGACCGCGTGACCCTCGAAATGTCGCCCTACGACCTGACCAAGGGCCGCATCAATTTCCGCCACAAATCCTGAGTTCGCGCCGATCGGGCGAGCGCCGCTGTCACGCGGCTGACATCGCCCCCGCCGACACTGACGGGCTGCCTTCGGGCGGCCCGTTTTGTTTCTGGCGATTCGTTTGACGACGCGCGCCCCGCGTCTTGCCTTGGGCTACCCGCTTCACCATACTCAAGGCACAACGAATACCTGCCAACATGAATCTGATCTTGTGGCGCCACGCCGAAGCCGAGGACTTGCCTGACCCCCTCAGCCTCTCGCGCAGCGCTGACCTGCAACGCCCCCTCACGCGGCGTGGCCGCAAGCAGGCCGAGGCATCCGCCGCATGGTTGCGCGCCCATCTGCCCGCCGATCATCGCGTAGTCTGCAGCCCGGCCCTGCGCACGCGCGAGACCGCTGGCGCACTCAGTAGCAAGGTGGAAGTCCTGCCCGACCTCGCGCCCGGCGCCGATGTCAGCGCCATCCTCGCCGCCATCGACTGGCCGCAAGGCCACGAGCACACCGTGGTCGTGGGCCACCAGCCATGGATCGGCCGCCTGGCCAGCCTGTTGCTGGCGGGCCACGAAATCAACTGGAGCGTGAAGAAGAGCGGCATCTGGTGGCTGTCCGCACGCACGCGCGACACCGAGGCCCAGGTCGTCCTGCGCGCCGTCACGGGTCCCGATTTCCTCTAGGACGATGCGGCAGATTCGCGACGGATCTGCCTCAATTCCGAGGCAAGGTTTTCAAACTGCAATACCGGTCCTTTTTTCGGATAACGACGATGGAAACACGGGAGGCCGCTGGCTAGAGTCGCCGGTGCGCCGCCCAACAGAGGGACGTCATGGAAGCGTCATCACTGCTTCACGGCACTGTCACCAGCCCTCTCTACATTGTTTCGAAGCCGTTTCGTCACCGAAAGGACATACATGCGCGACCTTCCGACGCCTACCCAGCCGCTGTTTGACGCTTTGCCCACTGGCCGCTCCGGCCAGTCGGCGCGGAGCCGTCTTCCTCGTCAGCCAGCACAGCACCAAACCCATGCACAAGCTCCAGCGCCTGCTTTCAGTGTGGCGTGGGCACGTCACCAGGACGAAGTAGCCGAGGCGCAGCGCCTGCGCTACAAGGTCTTCGCCGAAGAAATGGGCGCACGGCTCCAGTCGTCGTCCAATGGCACCGATGTCGACATGTTCGACGCCTATTGCGACCACCTGATCGTACGCGACCAGGAAACGCTGCGCGTGGTGGGCACCTACCGCGTACTGCCGCCGCACCAGGCCAAGCGCGTCGGCTGCCTCTACGCCGAATCCGAATTCGACCTCGTGCGCCTGGCGCACCTGCGCCCCAAGATGCTGGAACTGGGCCGCTCGTGCGTGCACCGCGACTACCGCTCGGGCAGCGTCATCATGGCGCTCTGGGCAGGGCTGGGCGAATACCTGCAACGCTACAACCTCGAGTCGATGCTCGGCTGCGCCAGCGTGCCGATGAGCGACGGCGGCCACTACGCGGCCAGCCTCCATCGTCTGTTCTCCGAGAAGTTCCTGGCACCGATCGAGTACCACGCCTTCCCGCGCACTCGCCTGCCGGTGGAAAACCTGAACCAGGCGCTCGACGTGGAACCGCCGGCGCTGATCAAGGGCTATCTGCGCCTGGGCGCGAAGATCTGCGGCGAGCCGGCATGGGATCCCGACTTCAACGTAGCCGACTTCCTGACGCTGCTGCGCGTGAGCGACATGAACCCGCGCTACGCCCGCCATTTCCTGGGCCTCAACCGCGGCTGAGTCCGCGACCGAAGCCTGTCGGCTCCCCGATCGAAACGGCACATTTCATCGGCATGAAAAAAGGCGACTCCGGGAACGGGGTCGCCTTTTTAACTGGCCGCTCGGAAGACTGCCGAATCAGACGTACACCACCTTGTAGCGCTTGCCCACGCGCTCCCATTCGTCGGACTCCTGCGCCAGGCTGTACTCGACGAGCGGATTCTCATCGATCCACACCTTAGGCAGCCGCACTTCGAAACCCTCATCGAGAGCATCCGACCGCTGGCTGACCTCGATCTGGGGCAGCTTCACGTCCGCACGGCGCCGGCACAGGACAAAAGCCAGACGCAGGCTGAACAGCATGCGCCAGTCGACGAACTTGCCGCTGCCAGAGAGCTTGCCCAGCTTGCCCGCATGGCCCAGCAGCAGCGTCGCCAGCCGCGCCTGGTCGGTCTTCGAGAAGCCCGGCATGTCCGCGTGTGTGGCGATATAGGCCGAATGCTTGTGATAGCCGCTATGCGAGATCGACATGCCGATCTCGTGCAGGCTCGCGGCCCAGCCCAGTAGCGCGAGGTTGTCGTCGCGGCGCTCGTTGGGCGGATCGGGGAACTGGGCGAGCAGATCGCGCGCGGCCTGCCCTACCCGGCTCGCCTGCGCGCGGTCCACGGCGTAGCGGCGCATGAACTGGTCGACGGTGACCGTGCGCATGTCCTCGTGGTGGCTACGACCGAGCAGGTCGTACAGCACGCCCAACCGCAGCGCGCCGTCGGTCACGTCCATGCGGTCCACGTCGAGTTCGGCGAACACGCCCAGCATGATCGACAGGCCGCCTGGCAGCACCGGGATGCGGTCGGCCTTGAGGCCCGCGAGCTTCACACGATTGGCGTTCTCGGCCTTGATCAGCGCGCGCTTGAGCCGCTCCAGGCCCTCGCGCGTGATGCCGTGCTCGGCCGGGTTGTCGTTCATGCCGTTCAGCTCGATCAGCTCGGCCAGCGCGCGTGCCGTGCCCGACGAGCCCACTGCCTGCTGCCAGCCCGCCGCGCGGTACTGACGCACCAGCACCTGGATCTCGCGCCGCGCGGCCAGTTCGGCCTGCTTGAACGCGTATTCATCCACGTTGCCGCTCGGAAAGAAATGACGGCTGTGCGACACGCATCCGATATACAAGCTTTCCATCAGCTTCGACTGATAGCCGCTGCCAATGATGAACTCGGTGGAACCGCCGCCGATGTCGACCACGAGCCGGTTGCCCTGGCAGGCTGGCGCATCGTGCGAGGCGCCGAGATAGATCAGCCGCGCCTCTTCGCGCCCGGCGATCACTTCGATCGGGAAGCCGAGCGCACTTTCTGCCTCGATCAGGAATTCGGAAGCATTCTTGGCCACGCGCAGCGTGTTGGTGGCCACCGCACGCACGTGTTCTGGCGAGAAATCGCGCAGGCGGTCGCCAAAGCGGCGCAGCGCGTCGATGCCGCGTCGTCGCGCGGGTTGGTCCAAGTATTTGTCAGGCGTCAGACCGGCGGCAAGTCGTACCGGCTCGCGCAGGGCATCCACCTGGAAAATCTGGCTGGCAGGGCCGGAGGCCGTGGGCGTCTCGTCCACCCGCCCGATCATCAGGCGGAAGCTATTGGAACCCATGTCGACGGCGGCCAGCAGGCGGGGATTCTGTGTCATTGCGTGCGTAAGTAGCGCAGGATCGGTGCAAGTTTGGCAAGATACGTACAACCCCGCCAAACGCGTAAGATTATGTCCTTGTCATGTCTGCATCATGACAAAATCAAAGTGTCATCAAATTGACACGATTCTATGAAAAAGTCGCCACATCGCCAAAATAAGGTTCTACACATGATGACGACGCCGCCCGGCACGCTGCTGAACCGCGAGCTTGGCATTCTGGAATTCAATGCGCGCGTGCTGGCGCAGGCTGCCGACCCGAACGTACCGCTGCTGGAAAGGCTGAAGTTCATCTGCATCGTCTCCAGCAATCTGGACGAGTTTTTTGAAATCCGCATGGCGGGGCTGAAGGAGCAGATGCGTGATAACGCATCGGGCCTGACGCCCGATGGTCTCTCCGTCCTCCAGACCTATCAGCTCGTCACGGAGCGCACACAGCGGCTCGTGGCCTCGCAGTATGACATGCTGCAGAACGTGATCTTCCCCGCCCTCGAACAGGAAGGCGTGTTTTTTCACCTGACGAACACCTGGACCGACGATCAGCGCCGATGGGCGCGCGATTTCTTCACGCGCGAGCTGGGTCCGGTGCTGACGCCGATCGCGCTCGATCCGGCGCACCCGTTCCCGCGCGTGCTCAACAAGAGCCTGAACTTCGTCGTCGAACTGTCCGGCAAGGACGCCTTCGGCCGCGACGCCGACCTCGCCATCGTGCAGGCCCCGCGCGCATTGCCGCGCGTGGTGCGCATGCCGGAGAAGCTGTCCGGCTATCCGTATGGCTTCGTGATGCTGTCCTCGTTCATGCAGGCGTTCGTGCATGAACTGTTCCCCGCCATCGACGTGGAGGGCTGCTACCAGTTCCGCGTCACCCGCAATTCCGACCTGTTCGTCTCCGAAGACGACATCACCGACCTGCGCGAGGCGCTCCAGGGCGAACTGCCGGCCCGGCATTTCGGCGATACGGTGCGGCTCGAGGTCTCGTCCGATACCCCGCCCGCGCTCTCGCGCCGGCTGCTGCTGGAATCGGGCCTGACCGAGCAGGACCTGTACCGCGTGAGCGGCCCGGTGAACCTGGTGCGGTTGATGCAGATTCCCGATCTGGTCGACCGCCCTGCCCTCAAGTATCCGCCGCACGTGCCGGCACCGGTCAAGCCGCTCCTGACCGGGCTCGGCATGTTCGACGTGATCCGCCAGCAGGACGTGCTGCTGCACCATCCGTACGAGAGCTTCACCTCCGTGCTCGACCTGCTGCAACTCGCCGCGGCCGACCCGAACGTGGTGGCCATCAAGCAGACCGTGTACCGCACCGGCAATGAGTCGGCGGTCATGGAGGCGCTGATGACTGCGGCGCGCAACGGCAAGGAAGTCACGGTGGTGGTGGAGTTGCTGGCGCGCTTCGACGAGGAAACCAATATCAACTGGGCCGAGCGGCTCGAGTCCGCCGGCGCCCACGTGGTCTACGGCGTGGTGGGCCACAAGTGCCACGCCAAGATGCTGCTGATCGTGCGGCGCGAGGCAGCCGGCCCGAAGGTGAAGCAGGTCACCCTGCGCCGCTATGCGCACCTGGGCACCGGCAACTACCACCCGCGCACGGCCCGGCTGTACACCGACTTCGGCCTGTTGACGGCCGACGAGAAAGTCTGCGAGGACGTGCACCACGTGTTCCAGCTGCTGACCGGCACGGCCGGGACGATCCGGCTGAACCACCTGTGGCAGTCGCCGTTCACCATGCACAGCAACCTCGTCGAGCATATCCGCGCCGAGGCGCGCAATGCGCGGGCGGGCAAGCGGGCGCGCATCATCGCCAAGATGAACGCGCTGCTGGAGCCGTCGATCATCGACGAACTCTACAAGGCGTCGCGCGCGGGGGTGAAGATCGACCTGATCGTGCGTGGCGTGTGCGCGCTGCGCCCGGGCGTGCCGGGGATGTCGGACAACATCACCGTGCGTTCGGTGGTGGGCCGCTTCCTGGAGCACCATCGGGTCTACTACTTCCGTGCCGATGGCGAGGATGTGCTCTACCTGTCGAGCGCCGACTGGATGGATCGCAACCTGTTCCGCCGCGTGGAGGTGGCCTTCCCGGTGCTGGATCGCAAGCTCAAGGCGCGTGTGATCAAGGAAAGCCTGCAGGTGCACCTGCGCGACAACGCGTCCGCATGGCTGATGCAGCCCGATGGCCAATACGTGCGCAAGCGCTCGGCGGCCAAGCGGCAGCTGGTGAGTCAGGCGGAACTGCTGAGGATATTCGGGAACTGATGGATTCGCCGATTCGCCCCTTCCCGCGTGCGGGAGGGGGCGATTTGCCGCGACCCGGTGTTACGCCGCGTGGCGGCGCGGGTCTGGCAGGTGCGATGCAACGGCCGCCGGCTCATAGCCACTGCGGTCCGTCGGGAAGACGATCCGGAAGGTGCTGCCGCGCCCGACCTCGCTGGTCACGCGCAGGTCGGCATGGTGGCGCGACAGGACATGCTTGACGATGGCCAGCCCCAAGCCGGTGCCGCCGGTGTCGCGCGAGCGGCTGCGGTCCACGCGGTAGAACCGCTCGGTCAGGCGCGGGATGTGCTCGGGTGCAATGCCCAGCCCCGTATCGCTGACCGAAAACACCGAGTGTCCATCCGTAAAACTCAGCCGGATCGCAATCCGCCCGCCGTCCGGCGTGTAGCGCACTGCGTTCGACACCAGGTTACCCAGCGCCGACAGCAACTCGCTCTCCGCCCCGCGCAGTACCACGCCTGTGTCGATCTCGGCGGCGATCTGGTGGCGGTCCTGCGAGAGCGCCTCTGCATCGTGGACAAGGTGGGCCGCCAGGGCGCCCACATTCACGCGATCCTGCGTCGGCGGCTGCACATCGCTCTCGAGCTTGGCCAGCGCCAGCAGGTCTTCGACGATCCGCTGCATACGCATCGACTGCACCAGCATCAGGTCCACGTAGCGCCTGCGGTCCTCTTCGGACACCGGCAAGTCGCGCACGGTTTCCAGGAAGCCGGTGAGCACGGTCAGTGGCGTCTTCAGTTCATGCGACACATTGGCCACGAAATCGCGGCGCATGGCTTCGGTGTTTTCCACCTTGGTGATGTCCTGCGTCAGCACGAGCTTGCGGTTTTCGCCGTAAGGAAGGATCTGGACAGAGGTGATGTTGCGCTTGTGCTCGCCCATGTCGCGCATGACCAGCGGTTCGTCGTAGCGCTCGCGGGTCAGGTACTGAATGAACTCGGGGCGGCGGATCAGGTGCGTAATGCGCTGGCGCACATCGCGCCGCGCGTTCAGGCCGAAATGCTGCTCGGCCACGCCGTTGCACCATTCGATCTGGTCAGCATCGTCAAGCATCAGCACGCCGTAAGGCGACGCCTGGATGGCCTGGATAAAGCGCGTGTGCTGCTGCTCCACCTGGAGCACCTGCGTGCGCCAGCGCTTGACCAGCCGGTGCAGGCGGTAATAGACCTCGCCCCACAGCCCGAGCGCGCTCGGGATTTCGCCATAGGCGGGCGCGTCGAGCACCTTCCACAGCCGGTTGATCTGGAACAGGTAGTAGCAAAGCTGCAGGAACAGCGCGATGCAAAGGAAGGTCAGGCCGGAAACCGGCCCCACAAAAACGTACAGACCGGCGGCGATAACTGCCAGGCTGACGAGGATGGCCGCGGATCGGGCCCAAATGACATTCATGAGAGGGATGTGGAGTCAGGCGGCCGGCCGGAGGCCGGGTCGACCGCAGTCGTTGCGACGGAGTGTGCCACGAATCCGCCGTGGCGATGGTGCCGGCGCGGCCCCTCTTACTGCTGCTCCGCGCCGGACTTGCCAGGATCTGGCGATCGGCGGATCAGTGGCTCGGCGAGCGCGCCAACCGATACCCGCTGCCACGTACCGTTTCGATCATATTGCTGTAGCCCCCGGGCGTCAGCGCGGCGCGCAGACGCTTGATGTGCACGTCCACTGTCCGCTCTTCCACGAACACGTGATCACCCCAGACCTGATCGAGCAATTGTGATCGACTATGCACACGTTCCGGATGAGTCATCAGGAAGTGCAGCAAACGGAATTCGGTAGGACCAAGGTCCAGCTTGATCGGGCCGGAGTCATCCTGGCCGGTCACGCGGTGCGTGGCCGGGTCCAGCCGCAGGCCGTTGATGGCCACCACGTCGTCGGTCAGCTGCGGCGCACGACGGCGCAGCACGGCCTTGATGCGGGCCAGCAGTTCCTTGGGCGAGAACGGCTTGGTGACGTAATCATCCGCGCCAGCCTCGAGCCCCATCACCTTGTCCTGCTCCTCGCTGCGGGCGGTGAGCATGATGATGGGAATCTGCTTGGTGCGGTCGTTGGTACGCAGTTCCTTGGCGAAGGTCGCGCCCGACTTGCCCGGAAGCATCCAGTCCAGCAACACGAGGTCTGGCAGGACATCGCTCATGAGGGACAGCGCCTGTTCGGCGTTATACGCTCGGATTGGATAGTGCCCCGCGTGCTGCAGGTTGACGGCGATCAGTTCTGCAATCGCCGGTTCGTCTTCGACAACGAGAATACTGCTTGGCATGTATGTTTTCTCCGCTTCTCAGTCTTGCCGCCAGGGTCAGCTCAGCGCTTCGCGCTCCATATCTTCGCGCGAGGTATGGCGCACGTCCGTGCCCTTGACGATGTAGATGATGAATTCTGCAATATTCTTGGCATGATCGCCGATTCGTTCGATCGCCTTGGCGATGAACAGGAAGTCCAGCGCTACCGAAATCGAGCGCGGGTCTTCCATCATGTAGGTGATCAACTTGCGCACGAAGGCGCGGAATTCATCGTCGATGGCCTTGTCATCTTTGACGATGCGCGCAGCCGCCACGGTGTCGAGCCGGGCGAAGGCGTCCAGCGCCTGGCGCAGCAGCGTGATGGCCATCTCCCCCGACAGCTTCACCTCGGAGTAGTTGATGTTGTGCGCCGCCGCGTCTTCCATGATGTGCTTGGTGCGCTTGGCCACTTTCTCGGCCTCGTCGCCGGCGCGCTCGAGGTTGGTGATGGTCTTCGAGATCGCCATCACCAGGCGCAGGTCACGCGCGGTGGGTTGGCGGCGCGCGATGATGTTGTTGCAGTCCGCGTCGATTTCCACTTCCAGCGCATTGAGTTGCTGTTCGCGGGTGATGACCTGGTCCGCCAGGTCGGCGTCGAAGTCGGCCAGCGCGCGCATGGCGAGCTCGATCTGCGACTCGACAAGCCCGCCCATCTGCAGCAGCTTGGTGTTGATCGCGTTGAGGTCGGCGTCGAACTGGGTCGACAGGTGCTTGTCAGTCATGATGTTCTCCTGGCCGGGGCGTGGAAGGTCTGCGATCAGCCGAAGCGGCCGGTGATGTAATCCTCGGTTTCCTTGCGGTGCGGCTTGATGAAGATCTTCTCGGTCTCGCCGAATTCGATCAGCTCGCCCAGGTACATGTAGGCGGTGTAGTCCGAGCAGCGCGCGGCCTGCTGCATGTTGTGGGTGACGATGACCACCGTGTACTCGTCCTTGAGTTCGGCAATCAGTTCCTCGATGCGACCGGTGGAGATCGGGTCCAGCGCCGAGCACGGTTCGTCGAGCAGCAGCACTTCCGGACGGATGGCGATGCCGCGCGCGATGCACAGACGCTGCTGCTGGCCGCCCGACAGGCCGTAGCCCGACTGGTGCAGCTTGTCCTTGGCCTCGTTCCACAGGGCGGCCTTCGAGAGCGCCCACTCCACGCGGTCGTCCATTTCGGAGCGCGAGAGCTTTTCGAACAGACGCACGCCAAAGGCGATGTTGTCATAGATCGACATCGGGAACGGCGTGGGCTTCTGGAACACCATGCCCACCTTGGCGCGCAGCAGCGCGATGTCCTGCTTGCTGGCCAGCAGGTTCTCGCCGTCCATGTTGATCTCGCCCTCGGCCCGTTGCTCCGGGTACAGCGCGAACATCTTGTTGAAGGTGCGCAGCAGCGTGGACTTGCCGCAACCGGACGGGCCGATGAACGCAGTCACCTTGCGGTCCGGGATGGACATGTTGATGTGCTTCAGCGCGTGGAACTGACCGTAATAGAAGTTCAGGTTCCGCACGTCGATCTTGGCGCGCACGGTGTCGGGAATGTCGATGACGGTAGAGGTCATGCTCGTGTCTCGCTGGAATTCGATGATCGGGGCACGTGGCGCCGGCTTATTTCTTGAACAGCATGCGCGCGACGATATTCAGCGCGAGCACACCGACGGTAATCAGGAACACACCGGCCCAGGCCAGTTGCTGCCATTCGGTGAACGGGCTCATCGCGAAGCGGAAGATCGTCACCGGCAGGTTGGCCATCGGCTTGTTCAGGTCGCTGGTCCAGAACTGGTTGGATAGCGCCGTGAACAGCAGCGGCGCGGTCTCGCCGGCGATACGGGCCACGGCCAGCAGCACGCCGGTAACGATGCCCGCATACGACGACTTGACCGTGATCGACATCACCATCTTCCACTTCGGCGTGCCCAGGGCCACGGCGGCCTCGCGCAGCGCGTTCGGCACCAGGTTCAGCATGTTCTCGGTGGTACGCACCACGATGGGAACCTGCAGCAGTGCCAGCGCGCAGATGCCGGCCCAGCCCGAGAAGTGCCCCATCCGCGTGACCACCAGCGCATAGACGAACAGGCCGATCACGATGGACGGCGCCGACAGCAAGATGTCGTTGATAAAGCGGATCAGGCTGGCCAGCGGCGACTTCTGACCATACTCGGCCAGGTAGATGCCGGCCAGGATGCCCAGCGGCGTGCCAATCAGCGTGGCCACGCCCACCATCACGAAGCTGCCGAAGATGGCATTGGCCAGACCGCCGCCGGCGGTGTTGGGCGCCGGGGTCATCTGCGTGAACAGGTCGAGCGACAGGCCGCCCACGCCCAGCGAAATGGTAGTCCAGAGGATCCACGCGAGCCAGAACAGGCCGAAGACCATGGCCGCGAGCGAGGCGGTCAGCGCGTAGACGTTCATGCGCCGGCGGGACGCCTGCAGCCGGGTGCGCACGGCGTCCGCATCGGGGCGAACGGCCGGGATCTGCGTGGCAGATACGGTTTGGCTGGCTTGGTTCATTTGCCCCCCTCATTCTTGGCAAGGCGCAGCAGCAGCACTTTGGACAGCGCCAGCACCACGAAGGTAATGAAGAACAGGATCAGGCCCAGTTCCATCAGCGCGGCGGTGTGCAGGCCGGCACCGGCTTCGGCGAATTCGTTCGCCAGCGCCGAGGTGATGGAGTTGCCGGGCGAAAACAGCGAGACGTTGTCCAGCAGGTTGGTGTTGCCGATCACGAACGTCACGGCCATGGTCTCGCCGAGCGCGCGGCCCAGGCCAAGCATCACGCCGCCGATCACACCGGCCCGGGTGTACGGCAGCACCACGCGCCACATCACCTCCCAGGTGGTGCAGCCCACGCCGTACGCCGATTCCTTCAGCAGCACCGGAGTCACTTCGAACACGTCGCGCATCACCGAAGCGATGTACGGGATGATCATGATCGCCAGGATCACGCCGGCGCACAGCAGGCCGATGCCCAGCGGCGCGCCCTGGAACAGCTTGCCGATCACGGGCACCTGGCCAATCGTGTTGGCCAGCGGCCTCTGGAAGTACTCGCCGAAGATCGGCGAGAACACGAGCAGGCCCCACATGCCGTAGACGATGGACGGCACGGCAGCAAGCAGCTCGATGGCAGTGCCGAGCGGCCGGCGCAGCCAGGCGGGCGACAGCTCGGTCAGGAACAGGGCGATGCCGAAACTGACCGGCACGGCGATGATAAGCGCGATGATCGAGGTGATCAGCGTGCCGTAGATGGGGACCAGGGCGCCGTAGACGTCGGCAGGCGGATCCCATTCGGCGTTCCACAGGAACGAGATGCCGAATTTCTGGATCGAGGGCCAGGCGCTGAATGCCAGGGAAACGATGATGCCGCCCAGCAGCAGCAGCGTCACGATGGCGGCGCCGCGCGTCAGGCCGCCGAACAGGATGTCGCCCATGCGGCTGGGGGGCCGGACGGCGGGGAGATCGGGCGTAGTGGCCATGGTGGGATATGGAGTGCGTGGATGCAAGCGGCACGGCCCGCCTCGGTGACTTACCTGGGCGGGCCGGCCAGCCCTGCGGATGACAAGGCACGTGATCCGGTAGATCCTCGCGCCCTGCCCGTGCCGTCAGTACAGCAGCTTAGTACAGCGACTTGCCCGACGCGTCCTTGACGCTGGTCTTCCACGTCGTGCGGATCTGGTTCACGACCGATTCCGGCAGCGGCACGTAGTCCAGGTCAGCGGCCATGTTGGCGCCGCTCTTGTAGGCCCAGTCGAAGAACTTCAGCACTTCCGCGCCTTGCGCTGCCTTTTCCTGGCTCTTGTGCACCAGGATGAACGTGGCGCCAGCGATCGGCCATGCGGTCTTGCCTTGCTGGTTGGTCAGGATCTGGTAGTACGTCTTGCTCCAGTCCGCACCGGCGGCGGCGGCCTTGAAGGCGTCGTCGCCCGGCTGCACCACTTCACCCGAGGCGTTCTTCATGTTCAGGTGGGTCATCTTGTTTTGCTTGGCGTACGCGTACTCCACGTAGCCAATGGCACCGTTCAGGCGCTGCACGAAAGCGGCCACGCCTTCGTTACCCTTGCCGCCCGTGCCACCGCCCGGCCAGTTGACCGTGGTGCCTTCGCCCACCGTGCTCTTCCAGTCAGCGCTGACCTTCGACAGGTAGTTCGTGAAGATGAACGTGGTGCCCGAGCCATCGGCGCGACGGACCGGCAGGATGTCCTGGTTCGGCAGCTGGACCTTCGGGTTCAGGGCCTTGATGGCGGGATCGTCCCACTTCTTGATCTTGCCCAGGTAGATGTTGGCGAGCAGTTCACCGGTGATGGTGAGGTCGCCCGGCTTCACGCCTTGCAGGTTGATCACCGGCACCACGCCGCCGATCACCGTCGGGAACTGCACCAGGCCTTGCTTGGCCAGTTCCTCGTCCTTTAGCGGGGCGTCCGATGCGCCGAAATCGACCGTCTTGGCGCCAATCTGCTTGATGCCGCCCGACGAACCGATGGATTGATAGTTGACCTTGTTACCCGTAGCTTTTTGGTAGGCGTCTGCCCATTTGGAATACACGGGCGCCGGGAACGAGGCGCCTGCACCGGTAATTTCCGCCGCGAACGCAGTACCCATCACTACCATCGAAACGATGCCTGCCACGGCAGTCTTGACCAGCTTCATATGTCCTCCAGAGAACATGGTTGGGAATGACAAATTTTTGACATCCGAACTTTATGCTTTCTATATGACAGATCCGTGACAACACGAGATGTTCTTAAAGCGGCCTTTTGTGATGGCTAGTTAACTCGTATATGTGGAGAAAAAGGCATAAAAAATGACGCCAGCATCACGCTGGCGTCATTTTCGGTCACTACAGGAACGGTCAGGCGCGCAGCGAGTCAGCCAAGGCCTGGGCCGCGCGTTCGGCGGTCTCGACCTGTTCGGCCTCCACCATCACACGGACCACCGGCTCGGTGCCCGAGGCGCGGATCAGCACCCGCCCACGGCCTTCGAGTTCCGGCTCGATCTTGGCGCGCGCCGCCTGCAACCCGGCATGGGTCTGCCAGTCGAAACCCTTCTCCACGCGCACGTTGATCAGGGTCTGCGGGAACAACTTCACGCCTTCCAGCAACTGCGCCAGCGTCTTGCCGCTCCGGCGCAGTGCAGCCAGCACTTGGAGTGCCGACACGATGCCGTCGCCCGTCGTGTGCCGATCCAGGCACAAAAGATGGCCGGAGCCTTCGCCGCCGAGCGTCCACTTGCGCTTGTTGAGTTCTTCCAGCACGTAGCGGTCGCCCACCTTGGCGCGAACGAATTCGACGCCAAGGCGCTTCAGCGCCAGCTCGACGGCCATGTTCGTCATCAGCGTGCCCACCGCGCCATCGACGCGGTGGCCAGCAGCCTGCCGGTCCCGCACGATCAGGTACAGCAGTTCGTCGCCGTTGTAGAGCCGGCCATCGGCGTCCACCACCTGCAGGCGGTCGGCATCGCCGTCGAAGGCCAGGCCCAGGTGCGCGCCGTGCGCCTTGACGGATTCGATCAACCGCTCAGGCGCCGTGGCGCCGTAGCCGGCGTTGATGTTGCGGCCGTCCGGCTGGTTGCCGATGGAGATCACCTCGGCACCGAGTTCGTGGAACACGTGCGGGGCGATGTGGTACGCCGCCCCGTGGGCGCAGTCCACCACGAGCTTGAGCCCGTGCAGGTCCTGCTCATACGGGAATGTGCTCTTGCAGAACTCGATGTAGCGGCCAGCCGCATCGTCGATGCGGCGCGCGCGGCCGAGGTCGTCCGAACGCACGCAGGCCATCGGCTCTTCGAGCTGGGCCTCGATCTTCAGCTCCGTCTCGTCCGGCAGCTTGTCGCCCGTCGACGAGAAGAACTTGATGCCGTTGTCGTAGTACGGATTGTGGCTCGCGGAAATGACCACGCCCGCCGCCAGCCGCAGCGCGCGGGTCAGGTAGGCCACGCCCGGCGTCGGCAGCGGACCGGTCAGCAGCACGTGCACGCCGGCAGCCGTGAAACCGGCTTCCAGCGCGGCTTCGAGCATATAACCCGAGATCCGCGTGTCCTTGCCGATCAGCACGGTCGGCCGGCCCTGGCTGGTTTTCTGGCCCAGCGCCAGCACCTTGCCGGCGGCGTAGCCGAGCCGCATCACAAAATCCGGCGTGATCGGTGCTTCACCAACCCGACCCCGCACGCCATCTGTCCCGAAATACTTGCGCGTCATCTGTTTCATTCTCCCGATTGCCCTGTACCGGCAACTGATTCATGGCGAATCGCCCACCAGGTCTTGATGGCGTCCACCGTCTGTTCCACGTCGTGCACCCGCACGATAAATGCGCCCCGCTCCGCCGCGCACACGGCCGCGGCCAGGCTGGCCGCCACGCGCTGCTGCGGCGGTCTGCCGCCGAGAATGGCGCCAAGCGTCGACTTGCGCGAGAGCCCGGCCAGGATCGGCAGGCCGTCCACGGCCAGTCGCGGCATTTGGCCGAGCAGACGGAGATTATGATCCGGCGTCTTGCCAAATCCAAACCCCGGATCGAGCGAAATACGTGCGTCGTCCACGCCCGCCGCACGCAGGGTTGACACCCGTTCGCGCAGAAACCCCTCCACCTCGGCCACCACGTCGACATACTGCGGGTCTTCCTGCATGGTCTGCGGGTCACGCTGCATGTGCATCACGCACAGGCCCGCCTGTCCCGCCGCCGCGCCGCTCACGGCTTCCACCGCGCCCGGCATGCGGAAGCCCCAGATATCGTTGATCAGATCCGCTCCGCCCGCCAGTGCCGCACGCATGACTTCGGGCTTGTAGGTGTCGATCGACAACGGTTTGCCACACGGCGCCAGGGCCTCGACGATCGGCATCACCCGGGCCAGTTCCTGATCCAGCGGCAGCGCCGCTGAGCCCGGACGGCTCGATTCCCCGCCAATGTCGATGATGTCCACGCCTTCGGCAATCATCTGCTCCGCGTGGCGCAAGGCCGCATCGCGGCCCGCATGCTGGCCACCGTCGGAAAACGAATCGGGTGTGACGTTGAGGATGCCCATCACCAGTGGGCGGCGGTTGCGGGCGAAACGGTAGCGCCCGCACTGGAAGAACTCGGTCGACAAGATCTGCTGTCCTGGAATGGAAAAAGCCGGTGCGCAGGGCACCGGCTTCTGAACTGCCCGCCTGCGAAGGCAGGGCAATCGCGATCAGGCCGTGGCAGGCGCGTTGGTCGGCGCCACCGGCGAACCGCCCGAAGGCGTGTTGCCACCACCGTTCTGGCCCGACACGTTACGCGGCGGACGCGGCGGCTTGCCAGCCATGATGTCGTTCACCTGATCGGCGTCGATCGTTTCCCACTCCATCAGGGCGCTGGTCATCGCCTCGACCTTGTCGCGGTGATCTTCGAGCAGGTGCTTCGCCAGCGCATATTGCTCGTCGATGATGCGACGGATCTCGCCGTCAACCTTCTGCTGGGTGGCCTCGGACACAGTCTTCGACGAGAGCTTGCCGAACATGCCGTCCTGCTCCGTATCGACATAGACCATGGCGCCGAGCGAATCGCTCATGCCGAAACGGGTCACCATGTCGCGGGCGATCTTGGTGGCGCGCTCGAAGTCGTTGGACGCCCCCGTGCTCATGGCGTTGAGGAAGACCTCCTCCGCCGCACGGCCGCCGAAGAGAATCGCGATCTCGTCGAGCATGTTGTCCTTGTACTTCGAATACTTGTCATGCTCCGGCAGCTGCCAGGTCACGCCCAGTGCCCAGCCGCGCGGCATGATCGTAACCTTGTGCACCGGATCGGCCTTCGGCAGCAGCTTGGCCACCACCGCATGGCCGGACTCGTGGTAAGCCGTGGCCTTGCGCTCTTCTTCGCGCATGACCGTCGACTTGCGCTCCGGGCCCATGAAGATCTTGTCCTTGGCGTCCTCGAAGTCCTGCATGTCCACCACGCGCTTGTTGCGGCGGGCGGCGAACAGCGCGGCCTCGTTGACCAGGTTGGCCAGGTCGGCACCCGAGAAGCCCGGGGTACCACGACCGATCACCGACGCGTCCACGTCGTTGCCGATCGGCACCTTGCGCATATGCACCTTCAGGATCTGCTCGCGGCCGCGGATGTCCGGCAGGCCCACGTAGACCTGGCGGTCGAAACGACCCGGACGCAGCAGCGCCTTGTCCAGCACGTCGGCACGGTTGGTCGCGGCGATCACGATGACGCCCGAGTTGGCCTCGAAGCCGTCCATCTCGACCAGCATCTGGTTCAGCGTCTGCTCGCGCTCGTCGTTGCCGCCGCCCATGCCGGCGCCACGATGACGACCGACCGCGTCGATTTCATCGATGAACACGATGCAAGGCGCCTGCTTCTTGGCGTTCTCGAACATGTCGCGCACACGGGCCGCGCCCACGCCGACGAACATTTCGACGAAGTCCGAACCGGAAATGCTGAAGAAAGGCACCTTGGCCTCGCCGGCGATGGCGCGTGCCAGCAGCGTCTTACCGGTACCCGGAGGGCCAACCAGCAGCACGCCGCGCGGAATACGGCCGCCCAGCTTCTGGAATTTCTGCGGATCCTTGAGGAAGTCGACCAGTTCGACCACTTCCTCCTTGGCCTCGTCGCAGCCGGCCACGTCCGAGAACGTGACGGCGTTCTGGTTCTCGTCGATCAGGCGTGCACGGGACTTGCCGAACGAGAAGGCACCGCCTTTCCCGCCGCCCTGCATCTGCCGCATCATGTAGAACCAGAAGACGATGATCAGCAAGGTTGGCCCGAGGTAGTACAGGGCCTGGACCAGCACGTTCGGCTCGTCGTCGGCCTTGCCGGTGACCTGGACGCCGTACTTCATCAGGTCGCCGACCATCCAGATGTCGCCCGGCGAGATGATCGTGTACTTGGCGCCCTCTTTGGGCGAAACCACGAGATTACGGCCCTGCACGTCGACGCGGCTCACCTTGCCGTTCTTGGCGTCATCCATGAACTGCGAATAGGTGACACCGTCCTGGGCACGTGGTTTGTCGAACTGCTTGAAGACGGTGAACAATACCAGCGCGATTACGAGCCAGATTGCCGCCTTTTGAAACAGGTTGTTATTCAAGGCCGAACTCCTTTGCAATTGCCTTGCCAACGGGATAGCTGCATTGCATTGTAATGCAGCCCCCGCCCCCGCAGGGAATCTCTGAATCTATGGTCCCGATAGTGCCCGAGGCGCCCCATGGCGGCAAGCCGCCCGGGGTGTCCGGCGCACGTTTCAGTCCACCGACTTCAGGTAACGCCCAAGAATAAAGGTTTCTGAAGACTTGTCGCGCGACGCCTTGGGCTTGCGCTTCGCGACTACCTTGAACTGGCGCTTGAATTTCTCCACGATCTGGCTATACCCGCTGCCGTGGAAACACTTTACCAGCAACGATCCCTCGGGTTTCAAGTGCGCCTGGGCGAACTCGAGCGCCAGATCGCATAAATACTCGATCCTTGCCGAATCGGCCGAAGACACACCGGACAAATTGGGGGCCATGTCCGAGATAACAAGGTCGATCCGGGTGCCGCCAGACGCGGCCAGGACCACCTCCTCGAATTCCCGGAATACCGATTCCTCGCGGAAGTCACCCAGAATAAAAGTGACGTCGGCGACAGGTTCCATCGGCAACAGGTCGATGGCGATCACCGCTCCATCGATCTTGCCATCCTTGGCGCGCGGCGAGGCCGCCAGCCGGTTGCGGGCGTACTGGCTCCAGCTGCCCGGGGCGGCGCCGAGGTCGACGATGACGTGGCCCGGCTGGATCAGCTTGTCCTGCTCGTCGATCTCCTTGAGCTTGTAGGCCGCACGGGCGCGATAGCCCTCGCGCTGCGCCATTTTCACGTAGGGATCGTTGATGTGGTCATGCAACCACGCGTGATTAAACTTGTTCTTTGCCATTTTTTGCTGATCTTTACCGCCTGCCGGCGTCATTTTGGCGGATAATACGCGCCATTCCGCTTTGCGCCCTGACATGCCCGCACTAGAACTGATACCTGCCCAACGCTCCTCCCTCCGCGCCCGCGCCCACGGTCTGAACCCTGTGGTCATGGTCGGTGCGGAAGGCCTGACCCGCGCGGTCCTGGCCGAGATCGACCGGAGCCTGGCGGCTCACGATCTGATCAAGATCCGTGTATTCGGCGACGAGCGCGACACGCGCATCGCCATTTATGAAGCCATCTGCGACGAACTCGACGCCGCGCCCATCCAGCATATCGGCAAGCTGCTCGTGATCTGGCGTCCGGGTCCGGCCCGTCTGGAAGAGAACCGGCCCGAGGAACTGGGTCGCATGGCCCCGCGCCGCCCGACCACTGGCACCGCGCCGCGCACCGTGACGGTCCGCAAGCCCAGCGCCGCGCCGAACCGTCGGCCCACCCGCAAGGAAGTGACCGTGCTCGGCAACGAGCGCGTGACCCAGGGCGGCAACGTCAAGCGCCTGCGCGCCCGCCCCAGCAGCCAGAAGAAGAAGGCGCTGGGCTGATCCGCCCTGCCCTGCCTTCCTGGCCTGAAGAACGCCCGCTTGCGCGGGCGTTTTTTATTCCCCGGCCGAACGCGGCGCTGCCGCGCGCCACACCAGCACTAGCGCCAGTATGCTGTGCACGAGGTAGATGACGCTCGACACGCCGTGCAGCATGCCGAACTGGCCCTTGAACGGCGACTCGGAGACACCCAGGTTCAGCGCCTGCGCACGGACCTTGAGGCCTTCCATGAACGGCTGCACGCCGAAGTAGCCGGCCAGCACGCAAACCAGCATGGCCAGCACGATCCAGCGCAGCGTGCGATAGCGCTTGGCACCGCGGCGGATCATCACATTGCACAGTACCAACTGCAGCACGCCCACCGTGATGCCGAGGATCGCCTCGGTCCGGAACAGGTGGCCGGCGATCATGCCTGCCATCTCACGGTTCGGCAGCACCGAAAACAGCGTCGGTGCCACCATGTAACCTACTGTCCACAAACTGCCGGCCCAAACAACGGTCAGCAGCAGGAAAATCCGGTGGGGCAGCGGCGGCAGGTTCGAATACGAGGAAGAGAACACGTGTGGGCGCCCGTCAGACGTAGCGGACGGTGATCACTTCGTATTCGCGCTCGCCACCCGGGGCCAGCACGATCGCCACGTCGCCTTCGAACTTGCCGATCAGGGCCCGGGCGATGGGCGAGCTGACCGAAATCTTGCCGCTGTCGAGGTCGGCTTCGTCGTCGCCGACGATCTGGTAGCTCACGGGCTTGCCCGATTGCAGGTCTTCCAGGTCCACGGTGGCGCCAAAGACGATGCGGCCGTCCGTGTCGAGCTGGGTCGGATCGATGATCTGGGCAGCCGACAGCTTCGACTCCACGTCCAGGATGCGGCCTTCGATAAAGGCCTGCTTTTCCTTGGCGGCGTCGTACTCGGCGTTTTCCGACAGGTCACCCTGCGCGCGCGCTTCGGCGATGGCAGTGATCACCGCGGGACGTTCGACGGCCTTGAGGCGCTGCAGTTCTTCCTTCAGGAGTTCGGCGCCACGCTTGGTAATCGGAATGGTGCTCATATCTCGTTCAACAAAAAAATGAGCCGCAGCGGAGCTGGAGCCATGCTCCCGGCAAGGTTGCCGGAAGCACTTCCGCTCGACCGCGGCTTTCGGATAGGACCGAACGGCCCGTAGGCCGTTCAATCGACGAATTCGACGTAGTGTAGGCCAGAAAGCCCGCCGGTATCAACCCGGCGGGTCTGGCGGTGCAGCAATCAGGCCAGCTGCTTGTGCAGGCTCTGCAGGTCGTAGACCTCCAGGCTTTGCATGTGCTTCAGGCCCTCCACTGCGGCGCGGGCGCCGGCAATGGTGGTGTAGTAAGGCACCCGGCCGGCCAGCGCGGCGATACGGATCGAACGCGAATCGGCGATGGCCGTACGCGTCTCGTCCACCGTGGTGAACACCAGCGCCAGTTCGCCGTTCTTGATCATGTCCACGATGTGCGGACGGCCGTCCTTGACCTTGTTGACCACGCGCACCGGGATCCCCGCTGCCTCGATGGCCGACGCCGTGCCGCGCGTGGCGACGATCGGGTAGCCCAGGTCGTGCAGCATGCGGGCCACGCCCACGGCACGCGGCTTGTCGCTGTCCTTGACGGTGATCAGCACGGTGCCCTTCTCGGGCAGGCGCGAACCGGCGGCCAGCTGGCTCTTGAACAGGGCCTCGCCGAACACCTTGCCCACGCCCATCACCTCACCGGTGGAGCGCATCTCAGGTCCAAGCACCGGGTCCACGCCCGGGAACTTGTTGAACGGGAACACGGCTTCCTTGACGCTGAAGTACGGCGGTATCACCTCTTCGCCGATGCCCTGCGAGTCCAGCGACTGGCCGGCCATGCAGCGTGCGGCGATCTTCGCCAGCGACAGGCCGGTAGCCTTCGACACATACGGCACGGTCCGCGAGGCGCGCGGGTTCACTTCCAGCACGTACACGGTATCTTCGCCGTTGTGCTGCTGGATCGCGAACTGCACGTTCATCAGGCCGATCACGTTCAGGGCCTTCGCCATGGCGGCGGTCTGGCGCTTCAGCTCGTCCACGGTGGCTTGCGAGAGCGAGTACGGCGGCAGCGAGCAAGCCGAGTCGCCCGAGTGCACGCCAGCCTGCTCGATGTGCTCCATCACGCCGCCGATGAACACGCGCTGGCCGTCGCTCAGGGCGTCCACGTCGCATTCGATCGCGTCGTTCAGGAAACGGTCCAGCAGCACCGGGGAGTCGTGCGACACCTTCACGGCCTCGCGCATATAGCGCTCGAGGTCGCGCGGCTCGTGCACGATTTCCATCGCGCGGCCACCCAGCACGTACGACGGGCGCACCACCAACGGGTAGCCGATTTCCTCGGCCAGGCGCAGCGCCTCGTCCTCGGCCCGCGCGGTGCGGTTCGGCGGCTGGCGCAGGCCCAGTTCCTGCAGCAGCTTCTGGAAGCGCTCGCGGTCTTCCGCGGCGTCGATCATGTCCGGGCTGGTGCCGATGATGGGCACGCCGTTGGCTTCCAGGTCCAGCGCCAGCTTCAGCGGGGTCTGGCCGCCGTACTGGACGATCACGCCGACCGGCTTTTCCTTGTCGACGATTTCCAGCACGTCTTCCAGCGTCAGCGGCTCGAAGTACAGGCGGTCCGAGGTGTCATAGTCGGTCGACACGGTTTCCGGGTTGCAGTTGACCATGATGGTCTCGTACCCGTCTTCGCGCAGCGCCAGCGCGGCGTGCACGCAGCAATAGTCGAACTCGATGCCCTGGCCGATCCGGTTCGGGCCACCGCCCAGCACCATGATCTTCTTGTTGGCGGTCGGCTCGGCCTCGCACTCGCCGTGTTCGGCTTCGTACGTGCCGTACATGTAGGCGGTGTTGGTGGCGAACTCGGCCGCGCAGGTGTCCACGCGCTTGTAGACCGGGCGCACGTTCTGGGCGATACGCGCCTCGCGCACCGACTTGGCGTCGGTCTTGAGCAGCTTCGCCAGGCGGCGGTCCGAGAAACCCTTCTGCTTGAGCAGGCGCAGTTCGGGCGTCGAGAGGCTGGCCAGCGTGCGGTTGCGCACGATGGACTCGGTCTTCACGATGTCTTCGATCTGGGCCAGGAACCACGGGTCGATGGCGGTCTCGGCATGCACTTCCTCGAGCGACATGCCCAGGCGGAACGCGTCGCCCACGTACCAGATGCGGTCCGGGCCGGCTTCGCCGATCTCTTCCACCACCTCGTCGCGGTCGGTCGACTTCTCGTCCAGGCCATCCACGCCCACTTCCAGGCCGCGCAGTGCCTTCTGGAACGATTCCTGGAAGGTGCGGCCCATCGCCATCACCTCGCCCACGGACTTCATCTGCGTAGTCAGGTGGCTGTCAGCCTGCGGGAACTTCTCGAAGGCGAAACGCGGCACCTTGGTGACCACGTAGTCGATCGACGGCTCGAACGACGCCGGGGTCTGGCCGCCGGTGATCTCGTTCTTCAGCTCGTCCAGCGTGTAGCCCACGGCCAGCTTGGCCGCCACCTTGGCGATCGGGAAGCCGGTGGCCTTCGAGGCCAGCGCCGACGAACGCGACACGCGCGGGTTCATCTCGATCACGATCATGCGGCCATCGGCCGGGTTGATCGAGAACTGCACGTTCGAGCCGCCCGTATCCACGCCGATCTCGCGCAGCACGGCCAGCGAGGCGTTACGCAGGATCTGGTATTCCTTGTCGGTCAGCGTCTGCGCCGGGGCCACGGTGATCGAGTCGCCGGTGTGGATGCCCATCGGGTCCAGGTTCTCGATCGAGCAGATGATGATGCAGTTGTCCGCCTTGTCGCGGACCACTTCCATCTCGTATTCCTTCCAGCCCAGCAGCGATTCCTCGATCAGCAGCTCGCGCGTCGGCGACAGGTCCAGGCCGCGCTTGCAGATTTCCTCGAATTCCTCGCGGTTGTAGGCGATGCCGCCGCCCGAGCCGCCCAGCGTGAACGACGGGCGGATCACGATCGGGTAGCCCGCCGTGCCGGTGTCCGCGGCGATGCGCGACTGCACGGCCACGGCCTCGTCCATCGAGTGCGCGATACCAGACTTTGCCGAACCGAGACCGATCTTGGTCATCGCGTCCTTGAACTTCTGGCGGTCCTCGGCCTTGTCGATGGCTTCCGGCGACGCGCCGATCAGCTCCACCTTGTACTTGTCCAGCACGCCATGGCGATGCAGGTCCAGCGCGCAGTTCAGCGCGGTCTGGCCGCCCATGGTCGGCAGGATCGCATCGGGACGCTCACGCTCGATGATGCGCTCGACCACTTCCCAGGTGATGGGCTCGATGTAGGTCACGTCGGCCGTGTTCGGGTCCGTCATGATGGTCGCCGGGTTCGAATTGACCAGGATGACCTTGTAGCCCTCTTCGCGCAGGGCCTTGCAGGCCTGGGCGCCGGAGTAGTCGAATTCGCACGCCTGCCCGATGATGATGGGGCCCGCGCCGATGATGAGGATGCTCTTGATGTCTGTGCGTTTTGGCATTGCACGCTCTCTTTGGTGGCCGGTGCGCGAAAGTCTCGCGCGCCGCGCCGGATATTCAGGTTATTTCGACTCGCCGGATCAGTTCAGCGTGGCCGTCGCCAGCTTCGCGCCGAAGCCGATGAACATGGCCCCCACACCGCTCGCCATGCCTGCCGACAGCCTGCGGCGCCGGCGGAACGCTTCGGCAAGCCGCGCGCCCACAAGGATGATGGTGGTCAGGTAGACGAAGCTGCAGATCTGGCAGACCAGCCCCAGCGCCACGAACGACAGCACCGGGCGCGCGAACTGCGGGTCCACGAACTGGATAAAGAACGAGATGAAGAACAGGATGGCCTTCGGGTTCAGCAGGCTGATGACCAGCGCCTTGCGGAACGGGTCCGTGGTGCGCTCGACCGGCACTTCGACCGCCGCCGGCTGCCCGGCCTCGCCCCGCTGGGACCAGCTGCGCAGCGCGCCGCGCAGCATCTGGAAGCCGATCCAGGCCAGGTAGGCCGCGCCGATGGTCTTGACCACGTAGAACAGCGCCGGGCTGGCCTTGAGCAGCGACGCCACGCCCGCGGCCGACAGCACCATCAGGATCAGGTCGCCCAGGAATACGCCGCACGCGCCCCGGTAGCCGGCGCGCACACCGCGCTGGGCGGCCACCGACAGCACGTACATCGAGTTCGGCCCCGGCAGCAGCACGATGAAGATCGTGCCAAGCACAAAGGTCCAGAAATCGGTAATGCCCAGGCTGGCGTGCATGAACGCGTTCATGGTTTCTCGCTGTGTCCTTGTTCTCGTTCGCGGCGGCTTACTGCTTCGCGTCCTTCATCAGCTTGATGAAGCGGTCGAACAGGTAGGCCACGTCGTGCGGGCCGGGCGATGCTTCCGGGTGACCCTGGAAGCAGAACGCCGGCTTGTCCGTCAGCGCGAAGCCCTGCAGCGAGCCGTCGAACAGCGACGTATGCGTGACGCGCACGTTGGCCGGCAGCGTGTCGGCATCCACGGCAAAACCGTGATTCTGCGACGTAATCACCACACGACCATCGTCCATGTCCTTGACCGGATGGTTCGCGCCATGGTGGCCGAACTTCATCTTGAGGGTCTTGGCGCCCACGGCCAGGGCCATGATCTGGTGACCCAGGCAGATGCCGAAGGTGGGAATGCCACGGGCGATGAACTCACGCGTGGCAGCAACGGCGTAGTCACACGGCTCGGGGTCGCCGGGGCCGTTGGACAGGAAGATGCCGTCCGGATTCAGCGCCAGGGCATCGGCGGCGCTGGCCTGGGCCGGCAGCACCGTGACCTTGCAGCCGCGCTCGGCCAGCATGCGCAGGATGTTGAACTTGACGCCGTAGTCATAGGCCACCACGTGGAACTGCGGCTTGTCCAGCTTGCCGTAGCCCTCGCCGAGCTTCCACTCGTTCTGGGTCCACTCGTACGGTTCCTTGACCGACACCACCTTGGCCAGGTCCATGCCGGCCAGGCCGGGGAACGAGCGGGCCAGGTCGATGGCGCGCTGGACGTTGTCCTCGCCAGCCAGGATGCAGCCGTTCTGGGCACCCTTCTCGCGCAGGATACGGGTCAGCTTGCGGGTATCGATGCCGGCAATGGCCACCACCTTTTCCTGCTTGAGGTAGTGGGCGAGCGTGTGTTCCTTGCGGAAGCTCGAGGCCAGAATCGGCAGATCCTTGATGATCAGGCCGGCGGCATGGACTTTCGTGGCTTCGACGTCCTCACGATTCACCCCGACATTGCCGATATGCGGATACGTCAGCGTGACGATCTGCCGGGAATAGCTCGGGTCGGTGAGGATTTCCTGGTAACCGGTGAGAGCGGCGTTGAACACCACTTCGCCGATGGGATGGCCGGAAGCGGCGATGGAATAGCCACGAAAGACCGTGCCGTCTGCAAGCGCGAGAATGGCGGACGGAAAAGACGGTAACACGGGTAGGCTCCTGCTGGACTCACCCCGTGACCGACCTGCTCAACGCCTCGTGCCCCGGGGCGGCGCCTCGCGCGCATGGGCGAGGGACCGGCCGGCTGCGTCTCATTCGTCACTTTTTGTAGTGCACGAACGGCGCGCGCGGATGGGGCGGCGGAAGGTGGAATACGGTAGGCGCTAGGGTGAAGGGTTCTGAAAGCGAAACTTTCGAATTATATCCCGCCGTGCCCAATTTCTCAAGTTTTCAAGGACTTGCGATGGCAAGCCCTGCCGTGATCGGTTATATACAGCGCCGCCACTAACCTGCCGACACGTCCGCCGGCACCACCGCCGTGACCTCGATCTCCACCTGGGCGCGCGGCTCCACGAGGTCCGCCACCTCCACCGCCGTCATCGCCGGGAAGTGCCGGCCGATGATTTCCCGATAGTGCTGGCCGATGTCCTTGTAAGCGCCCACGTACGCGGCCTTGTCCTTCACGTACCAGGTCATGCGCGCGATGTGCTCGGGGCGAGCCCCGCCCGCCGCCAGCACCGCAACGATATTGCGCAGGGTCTGCGCGACCTGCAGCGCGAAGTCGTCGGTCTCGAACTCGCACTGGGCATTCCAGCCGATCTGACCGCCGACGAAGATCAGGCGGCTGCCTACCGTCATCTCGGCGAGGATGCCGTTGGCGTAGCCCCGGGGCGGTGCCCAGTCGGGCGGTTGCAGCGTTTTCAACATATGACGATCCGGTTATGCGTGGGGATGAAGGAAACGCGCCATCGCGATGCGTACCCGGTCGGGCAGCGGCGTTGGCGTCATGGTTTGGGTATCGACGCAGACGAGCCGCTGGCCCACGGTCAGGCGCGTCTCGCCGTCCGGCCCGGCGAAGCGGGTGTCGATGGCGAAGCTGGTACGTCCGATGTGCGTCACACGCAACTCGCGGGTCAGCAGTTCGCCCAGCCGGCTCGGCGCGGTAAAGCGGCATTGCAGTTCGGCGGTCGGCACGCCGGCGTGGCCGGCGAGGTGCATGGCGTCGAACGGCCAGTCGAGCCCATCGGCGAACCAGTCTTCGATGAAGTCGTTGAGCATCTCGAAGTAGCGCGGATAGAACACGATGCCGGCCGTGTCGCAGTGCTTGAAGCGCACCCGCACCGTGTTGCGGAACACGTCACTCATGGCTTGGTGCCTTCCGCGCCGGTCTCGGCGGTCTCGGTCGCCAGCTGGCGCAGCCGGAACCGTTGCAGCTTGCCCGTCTCGGTGCGCGGCAGCGCGGCCACGAACTCGATCCGGCGCGGGTATTTATAGGGCGCGATCTCGCGCTTCACGTAGGCCTGCAGCGCGGCGCGCATGGCGTCGCCGGGCTCCACGCCGGGGCGCAGCACCACGTAGGCCATCACCACCTGCCCGCGCTCCGGGTCCGGCGCGCCCACCACGCCGCACTCGGCCACGGCCTCGTGGCGCATCAGCGTGCCTTCCACCTCGGGTCCGGCGATGTTGTAGCCGGCCGAGATGATCATGTCGTCCGAGCGCGCCTGATAGAAGTAGTAGCCATCGGCGTCGGCCAGGAAGGTGTCGCCCGGCAGGTTCCAGCCATCGCGCACGTAGTTGGTCTGGCGCGGGTCGTCCAGGTAGCGGCAGCCCGTGGGCCCGCGCACGGCCAGCTTGCCGACCGTGCCCGGCGGCACCGGCTGCATGGCTTCATCGACGATGCGGGCCTCGTAGCCCGGCACCACGCGGCCCACCGCGCCGGGGCGCACGTCGGCGCCGGCGCTGGAGATGAAGATGTGCATCATCTCGGTGCCGCCCAGCCCATCGGTCATCTCGATGCCGGTGGCCGCCTTCCACGCCTGGCGCGTGGCGTCCGGCAGTGCCTCGCCGGCGGAGACGCTTTTCTTCAGGCTGGACAGGTCGAACTGGGGCGCCAGCGTCGCCATCTGGCGATAGAAGGTCGGCGCCGTGAAGACGATGGTGGCGCGATGGTCCTGGATCAGCTTCAGCAGCGTCTCGGGCGTGAGCTTCTCGGCCAGCGCCGTGCTCGCCCCGATCCGCAGCGGAAAGCACAGCATGCCGCCCAGCCCAAAGGTGAACGCCAGCGGCGGCGTGCCGCAGAAGATGTCGTCCGCCGTGGGCTTGAGCACATGGCGCGGGAACAGGTCGCACATCGCCAGCACGTCGCGGTGGAAGTGCATCGTGCCCTTGGGCTGGCCGGTGGTGCCGCTGGTGAAGGCGATCAGGCAGGTGTCGTCGGCAGCGGTGTCGCAGGCGGTGAAGGTGTCGGGCTTGCTGGCCAGCGCCGTCTCCAGCGCGTCCGGGCCGGTGCCGTTGAAGTAGCGCACCGTCTTCAGGCTGGGGCAGAAGTGCTCGCCGCCGGCCAGCCGGTTGGCGTCGAGTTCGGCCTGAAGCCGGGCATCGCAGAGCGCCGCGCCCACCTCGGCTTTGTCGATGACCTGCTTCAGCTCCTTCGCGCGCAGCAGCGGCATGGTCGGCACGGCGATCAGCCCGGCCTTGAGCGTGGCCAGCCAGCAGGCCGCCATCATCAGGTTGTTCGGCCCGCGCAGCAGCACGCGGTTGCCGGGCACCAGCGCCATGTCTTCCACCAGCACATGGGCAATGCGGCTGACCAGCGCGGCCAGTTCGGCATAGGTCACGGTCTCGATGCGGCCGTCGCGCTCGTGCCGAATGGCCACGCGGGCGCCCTGCCCGGCTGCCACGTGGTGGTCCACCAGCGCCTCGGCGGCGTTCAGCCGCGCCGGATAGGTGGTGTCGGCGTTGAAGCGGAATTCGGGCCATTGCTCGGGCGGCGGCAGGCGGTCGCGAGCGAAGGTATCGACCACGGTATCGCGCGTGGAAGTGGAAGTGGAAGTGGAAGCGGCGGTGGCAGGGGCGGGGGCGACCATGCTTGTCTCTCCTGTTTTCGTCGATTTACGACCGGCTGCGCTCGGCCGCGGCCAGCGTCTCGCGCGCGATGATCAGCTTCTGCACCTCGGTGGCGCCCTCGTAGATCCGCAGCGAGCGGATCTCGCGATACAGGCTTTCCACGCGCGTGCCGACCTTCACCCCGAGCCCGCCGAACATCTGCACGGCACGGTCGATGACCTGCTGGGCGTTCTCGGTGGCTACCATCTTGGCCATGGCCGCCTCGCGGGTGGTGCGCACGCCCCGCACGTCGCGCAGCCAGGCGGCGCGGTAGGTCAGCAGCGCGGCGGCGTCCACCGCCGTGGCCATGTCGCCGATGGCGGCCTGCGTCAGTTGCAGGTCCGCCAGCACGCCGCCGAACATCGGGCGGCTGGTGGCGCGCGCCAGCGCATCGTCCAGCGCCGCGCGGCCGAAGCCCAGCGCAGCCGCCGCCACCGAGGCGCGGAAGATGTCGAGCGTCATCATCGCCACCTTGAAGCCCTGCCCCGGCTCGCCCAGCCGCTGGCCCACGGGCACGCGGCAGTCGTCGAATTGCAGCGTGGCCAGCGGATGCGGGGCGATCACGTCGATCCGCTCGGCGATGCGCAGGCCCGGCGTGTCTGCATCCACCACGAAGGCGGTGATGCCGCGCGCGCCCGGCGCCTCGCCGGTACGGGCGAACACGCAGTAGAAATCGGCGATGCCGCCGTTCGAAATCCACGTCTTGCTGCCGTTCAGCACGTAGTGGCTGCCGTCCTCGGACAACCGCGCGCTGCATTGCATCGCCGCCACATCGGAGCCGGCTTCGGGCTCCGACAGCGCGAACGCGGCGATGGCCTCGCCGCGGGCCACGCGCGGCAGGTAGTGGGCGCGCACGGCGTCGCTGCCGGCCAGCGTGATCGCGCCCGAGCCCAGTCCCTGCATCGCGAAGGCGAAGTCGGCCAGCCCATCGTGGCGGGCCAGCGTTTCGCGCAGCAGGCACAGCGCGCGCGAGTCCAGCGCCGGCAGCGCGCCGCCATGGGCGGCCGGCACGCAGTAGCGCAGCCAGCCGGCGTCGCCGAGTTGCCGCACCAGCGCGCGGCAGGCGGCGTCCGTATCGGTGTGATCGACGTGGGCCAGCGCGGTGCGGCACCACGCATCGAGGTCACGCTCCAGCGCCCGGTGCGCATCGTCGAAAAACGGCAGGTCGAGGTAGGTCTTGTCGCTCATGGATGCTCCCCGGCCTCAATCAGCCTCAATCGCCCTCGAATACCGGCTTCTGCTTCGCCACGAAGGCGTCGTAGGCGCGGCGGAAGTCCTTCGTCTGCATGCAGATGGCCTGCGCCTCGGCCTCGGCCTCGATGGCTTCGTCCAGCCCCATGTTCCATTCCTGATGCAGCAGCTTCTTGGTCACGCCATGGGCAAAGGTCGGCCCCGCCGCGATCTGGGCGGCCAGCGTCTGGGCAGCGGCCAGCACGGCGTCCGGCGCGTGCAGCGCGTTGAAGAAGCCCCATTGCTGGCCTTCCTCGGCGGTCATCGCGCGGCCCGTGTAGAGCAGCTCGCTCGCCCGGCCCTGTCCGATCACGCGCGGCAGCAGCGAGCACGCGCCCATGTCCGCGCCGGCCAGCCCCACGCGCACGAACAGGAAGGCCGTCTTCGCCTGCGGGGTGCCGAGGCGCAGATCCGAGGCCAGCGCCATCATCGCCCCGGCCCCGGCGCAGATGCCGTCGATGGCGCTGATCACCGGCTGCGGGCAGGCGCGCATCGCCTTGACCAGGTCGCCGGTCATGCGGGTGAAATCGAGCAGCTCGGGCATGCTCATCTTGGTGAGCGGGCCGATGATCTCGTGCACATCGCCGCCCGAGCAGAAATTGCCGCCCGCGCCGGTCACCACCACGGCCTTGATGTCGGTGGCGTAGCAGAGACCGCGGAACAGGTCGCGCAGCTCCGCGTACGAATCGAAGGTCAGCGGGTTCTTGCGCTCTGGCCGGTTCAGCGTGATGGTGGCCACCTTGCCGTCGCCGGACACCGTCCACAGGAAGTGCCTGGGCTGGTAGTCGGCAAACGGGCGCTTGTGGTGGTGCATGTGCAGTGCCATCTCGCTCATGGGTTGTCTCTCTCGCTCTCGAATTTGTTCTCGAATTTGTTCGATGTCAGCCGGCCATGACCTCGCCGCCCGCCACGGGCACGGCCTGCCCGGTGATGGCGGACGCCGAGGGGCGGCACAGCCACGCCACGGCATCGGCCACCTCGTCCGGCTGCACCAGCCGGCGCTGCGGATTGCGTGCGGCCAGTTCGGCCCGGGCCTCGGCCTCGGTGCGGCCGGTCTTGCCGACGATATTCGCCACCGCGTCGCGCACGATGTCGGTTTCGGTGTAGCCGGGGCAGACCGCGTTGACGGTGATCCCCTTGGCGGCCAGCTCCAGCGCCAGCGCCCGCGTGAGGCCGATCACGCCGTGCTTGGCCGCGCAGTAGGCGCTGACGTAGCCGTAGCCGATCAGCCCTGCCGTGCTCGCCACGTTGACGATGCGCCCCCAGCCCGCGTCCAGCATCGCCGGCAGCGCGGCCTGCGTGCACAGGAAGGTGCCGGTCAGGTTGACGTCGAGCATGCGCTGCCACAGCGCGAGATCAGTCTTGCCGAACGGCGCGCTGTGCGCCTGCCCGGCGTTGTTGACCAGCACGGTGATGGCGCCGCGCGCCTCGGTGGCGGCGGCAAAGGCGGCTTCCACGCTGGCGGGCTCGGCGATGTCGGCGCACACGGCGCCCACCGAGGCGTCGCCGAGCCGGTGCGCCTGCAGCGCGGTGACGGTGGCGTCGAGCGTGGCAGCGTCGCGGCCCAGCAGCGTCACGCTGGCCCCTTCGCCCAGTAACTGACGCGCGATGGCGGCCCCGATGCCGCGTCCGCCGCCGGTGACGAGCGCGTGCTTGCCAGTCAATGATGGCGATGGGGATAGGCTCATGGTCACTTCCCCGGCGGCACGCCGGCCGTGGCCGCCGCGCGCTCCATATTGGTTTCGAGCTGGCGCTTGCCGGCCACGTACTGCTTCGGCCAGGTTACGTCGCGGAAGCCGAGCCGCGCGGCCTCGTGCAGCGTCCAGGCCGGGTCGGCCAGATGCGGGCGGGCAATCGCGCACAGGTCGGCCCGGCCCGCTGCGACGATGCTGTCCACATGGTCGGCCTCGAAGATGGCGCCGACGGCAATCGTCGCAATGCCAGCCTCGTTGCGGATGCGGTCCGCGAACGGCGTCTGGTACATCCGGCCATAGACGGGCGCCTGATCGGGGCTGACCTGCCCGGAAGAGCAGTCGATCATGTCCGCGCCGGCCGCCTTGAACGCGCGCGCGATGGCCACCGCGTCGTCGGCGGTAATGCCGCCCTCCACCCAGTCGTGCGCGGAAATCCGCACCGACATCGGCCGCTCCGCCGGCCAGACCGCGCGCACGGCGGTAAAGACTTCGAGCGGAAAGCGCAGCCGGTTCGCCAGCGTGCCGCCATAGGCATCGGTGCGCAGGTTGGTCAGCGGCGAGATGAAGCTGGAGAGCAGGTAGCCGTGGGCGCAGTGCAACTCCAGCCAGTCGAAGCCCGCCTCCGCCGCGCGGCGCGCGTTGGCCACGAAGTCATCGCGCACCTGCGCCATGTCGGCGGGCGTCATCTCGCGCGGCATCTGCGAGATCCCGGGCAGATAGGGCAGCGGCGACGCGGAGATCAGCGGCCAGTTGCCCTCGGCCAGCGGATAGTCCATCTTCTCCCAGCCCAGTTGGGTCGAGCCCTTGCGGCCCGCATGGCCCAGCTGGATGGCGATCTTCGCGTCGCTGTTGGCGTGGACGAAATCGACGATCCGGCGCCACGCATCGCGCTGGGTGTCGTTCCACAGCCCGGGGCAGCCCGGCGTGATCCGCGCGTCCGGGGACACGCAGGTCATCTCGGCCACGACCATGCCCGCCCCGCCCAGCGCCCGCGCGCCCAGGTGCACGAGGTGGAAATCGCCCGGCACGCCATCGACCGACGAATACATCGCCATCGGGCTGACCACCACGCGGTTCTTGAGGGTGACGCCGCGCACGCGGTACGGCGTGAACATCGGCGGCAGGCCGTGTTGGGGATCGGCGGCGCGCAGGTGCAGCGTCTCGGGCGGCACGCCGGCCTGGGCGGCCAGCCATTGTTCGAAGTCCGCCACGTAGCCGGCATCGCGCACGCGCAGGTTCTCGTGGGAGATGCGCTGCGAGCGGGTGAGCAAGGAGTAGGCGAACTGCTCCGGCGCGAGGCTGTCCGCGTAGCGCTCCACGTTCTCGAACCATTCCGTGGAGTTGCGCGCGGCGTTCTGGATCTTGAGCACCTCCACGCTGCGAGTGGCCTCATAGTGCGTCAACGCCTCGGGCAGGCCGTCGATGCCGCCGTGCGCGCGTCCGATGGCGTTGGCGAGGTCGATTGCATCCTCCAACGCCAGCTTGGTCCCCGAGCCGATCGAGAAATGCGCCGTATGCGCCGCGTCGCCCATCAGCACGACCGGCACCCGGCGCCCATCGTCCAGCGTGTTCCAGTGCACCCAGCGATGGCAGATCACACGCGGGAAGCGAATCCAGTTGGCCGAGCCGCGCAGGTGGGTGGCGTTGCTGATGAGCGGATGGCCGTCCAGATGGCGCGCGAACAGGCGCTCGCAGAAGGCCACGCCCTCTTCCTGGCTCATCTGCTCGATGCCAGCGTCGCGCCAGACGCGCTCCGGGGCTTCGACGATAAACGTGGACGTGGTGTCGTCGAAGCGGTACGCGTGAGCCTGGAACCAGCCGTGCTCGGTCTTCTCGAACGCGAACGTGAAGGCGTCGAACAGCTTGTGCGTGCCGAGCCAGACGAAGCGGCACTGGCGGGTGTCGATGTCCGGTGCGAAGGTCTCGGCGTAACGCGTGCGGATGCGGCTGTTGATCCCATCGCAGGCAATCACCAGATCGGCGCCGTACTGGCGCGCCAGCGCCTGGTCATCGGCCACATCGGTCTCGAACACGAGCCGCACGCCCAGCGCCTCGCAGCGCGCCTGGAGGATGTTCAGCAGCCGCTTGCGGCCGATGCCGATAAAGCCGTGGCCGCCCGAGCGGATGGTGCGGCCGCCGATATGGATGTCGATGTCGTCCCAGTGGTTGAACGCGGCGTCGATCTCGCGCGCACTCACGGGGTCGGCCTGGCGCAGGTTCTCGAGCGTGGCATCGGAGAACACCACGCCCCAGCCGAACGTGTCGTACGGCCGGTTGCGCTCCACCACCACTACGTCGTTGGCGGGGTCCTGCAGCTTCATCAGCAGCCCGAAATACAGGCCCGATGGCCCACCACCAATGCAAAGCACGCGCATAGGGTCGCCTCACTACATCATGGTTAAATATTTGATGCTTAAAATATTAGGCCGCATGGGAAGTCGTGGCAAGCGAAATCTGCGCGGTCGAAGGATGCCTCCCCGAGCCGTGCAGACTTCGCCCCTATATATATAGACAGTCAGCCCGCCATGGCGGTCTTGACCTGCTCAAGTGCTGTGGGATCCTCAATTGTGGTCAGGTCGCCGGGGTCGCGGCCCTCGGCCACGGCCTGGATCGCGCGGCGCAGCAACTTGCCGGAACGCGTCTTGGGCAGTGCGTTGACGAAATAGACCCGCGCCGGCCGCGCCACCGCGCCCAGTTGCTGGTCCACCGTCTTCATCAGCTCGCCCTCCAGCGCCTGGCAGTCCGCCGGCGTAGCGGTGCGCGCCGCGTCGCGGGCGATGCAGAACGCCATCGCCACCTGCCCCTTGAGCGCGTCCTGCACGCCCACCACGGCCACCTCGGCCACGCCGGCGTGCGAGGACAGGCTTTCCTCGATCTCGCGCGTGCCCAGCCGGTGCCCCGCCACGTTGATCACATCGTCGGTGCGGCCCAGGATAAAGACGTAGCCGTCTTCGTCGCGCACGCCCCAGTCGAAGGTCGAGTAGCACTGGCGATTCGGCACGGCGGACCAGTAGGTCTTCACGAAGCGCGCGTCGTCGCCCCAGATCGTGCTCATGCAGCCCGGCGGCAGCGGATAGTCGATGGCCACCACGCCCTTCTGGTTCGGCGCGCATTCCTCGCCGGTCACCTCATCCACGATGCGCAGGTCGTAGCCATAGGCCGGTACGCCGGGGGAGCCGAGCTTGGGCGGCAGCGGCTCCACGCCGCGCTGGATGGCGATGATCGGCCAGCCGGACTCGGTCTGCCAGTAGTTGTCCACCACGGGCTTGCCGATGCCGTCCTGGATCCAGCGCGCGGTAGGTTCGTCCAGCGGCTCGCCGGCCAGGAACAGCAGCCGCAGGCTGGACAGGTCGTGGCGCCGCAGCAGCGCCGGGTCCTGCTTCTTGAGCACGCGGATCGCCGTGGGCGCGCTGAACATGATGTTCACGCCGTGCTCCGCCACGATCTGCCAGAGGATGCCGCCATCGGGCCGGATCGGCGTGCCTTCGTACATGACCGTGGCCATGCCCGCCAGCAGCGGCGCGTAGACGATGTAGCTGTGCCCCACCACCCAGCCGATATCCGATGCCGTGAACATCGTGTCGCCGGGCTTGCCGCAGAAGATGTATTCCATCGACGTGGCCAGCGCCACCGCATAGCCGCCGGTGTCGCGCTGCACGCCCTTCGGCTTGCCGGTGGTGCCGGAGGTGTAGAGCACGTACGAAGGCTCGCTCGACTCCAGCCAGGCGCAGGGCACCACCTGCCCGGCCACGCGCTCGCGCCAGGCGGCGTAGTCCTCGTCGCGGCCAGCGGTGACCGGCATGTCCGCGAGGCCACGATTGACCAGCAGGACCTTGTCGGGATGATGGCCGGCCAGCCGGATCGCCTCGTCCAGCAACGGCTTGTAGGGCACCACCTTGCCGGCGCGGGAGCCCGCGTCGGCGCTGACGATCACGCTCGGCTTGGCATCGTCGATGCGCGCGGCGAGGCTCACCGAGGCAAACCCGCCGAAGACCACCGAATGCACGGCGCCGATGCGGGCGCAGGCCAGCATCGCGAACATCGCCTCGGGAATCATCGGCATGTACACCAGCACGCGGTCGCCCTTGCCCACGCCGAGCCCCTGCAGGATGGCGGCCATGCGCTGCACTTCGTCATGGAGCTGGGCGTAGGTGTAGACGCGCTGCTGGTCCGTCTCGGTCGACACGTAGATCAGCGCGCGCTGGCCGGCGCGGTCCGCCAGATGGCGGTCGATGGCGTTGTGGCAGAGGTTGGTGCGCCCGCCGACGAACCAGCGGGCGAAGGGCGGCCGGCTGTCGTCGAGTACCGTTTCGAAGGGCGTTTCCCAGTCGATCCGCTTCGCCTGTTCCGCCCAGAACCCCGCCGGGTCGGACAGCGATCGCGCATGCAGGGCACGGCTTGCCGTCATGGTGTGTCTCCTCCGCCTTATCCGGCGTGTCTTTGGTCGACGGCCAGTGTGCCAGCGCGTGCGGCGCCGGTCTATCGGGGAAATGGGGTGAAGCTCGGGGTGAAGCTCGGGGTGAAGCTGGGGGGAAGACTGCGGGGAAAGAGACGCCGCGCCGCCATGGAAGGGGCGCGGCGTCTCCCGGTCTCAGTGGACCTTGCTCTTGCTGCTGGCGCTGGCCTTGGGCGCCGGCGACGGCTTGGCCTCGCGCACGACCTTGGCCGGCGCGGCCTTGGATGCGGGCTTGGCCGCGCCCTTGCGCGGGGTGGCTTCCACCACCACGCGCTTGCGCGGCTCGGCCTTCTCGGTCTTTTCCGCCTTGGCGGACTTGTTGACGGTGTGGCCCTTGGGCTCCGGCTTGCCACGGGTGGCGGCACGCACCGGGGTGTCGTCATCGTCGTCACGCGCGGCGCGGGCGGCGGCCGGCGAGTTGGGCCGCACCATCAGCACGAGGCTCTGGCCCGCCACAAGCTTGCTGCCCGACAGCTTGTTCCACGACTGCACCTGGCGCGGCGAAACACCGTAGCGGCGCGCCACCGACACCACCGTGTCGCGGCGGCTGGCCCGCACGACGATGCGCTTGGCATCGGGCACATCCGGCTCCACGGACAGCATCGCCGTGTCCACCAGCGAGGCGCTGATGTCCTGGTCATGCCGCTCCGAGCGCGGAATCATCACCGTCGAGCCAGCCTTCAGGCGCATGCCCTTGGGAATGCGGTTGATCTCACGCAGCGTGTCCGCATCGACATTGAGCCGCGCGGCCAGCGACTCCACGCGCTCGCGGCTGTCCACGGTCACCGCCGTCCAGCTCGACAGCCCGCCCCGGTACGTATTGAGGTTGAACTGGAAGCGCTCGGCGTTATCGAACGGCAGCAGGATCTGCGGATTGGCCGCGCCGAGGATCACCGGGCGGTTGAACGAGGGGTTCAGCGCCTTGAACTCGTCCAGCGGCATGTTGGCGAGCTTGGCGGCCAGCGCCACGTCGATGTCCCGCGAGGTGGTCACCGTGACGAAATACGGGTGATCGGGGATCTCGGGCAGCTTCACGCCGTACGCGGCCGGGTTGGCGATGATGTTCTTCACCGCCTGCAGCTTGGGCACGTAGTAGCGCGTCTCGTTCGGCATGGTCAGGCTGGCGTAGTCCGTGGGCAGCCCGCGCGCCTGGTTGCGCGCGATGGCCCGCGACACGGCGCCCTCGCCCCAGTTATACGCGGCCAGGGCCAGGTGCCAGTCGCCGAACATGTCGTACAGGCGCGAGAGATAGTCGAGCGCGGCATCCGTGGAAGCCAGCACATCGCGCCGCTCGTCGCGGAACATGTTCTGCTTGAGGTTGTAGGACTTGCCCGTGCTCGGGATGAACTGCCACATGCCGGCCGCCTTGGCCGTGGATTCCGCCTGCGGATTGAACGCGCTCTCCACGAACGGCAGCAGGGCCAGTTCCGTGGGCATCTTGCGCCGCTCCAACTCTTCCACGATGTGGTACAGGTAGCGGCTCGACCGCCCCACCATCCGCTCCATATAGTCAGGGCGTGCCGCGTACCACTGGGTGCGGTCGTCGACCAGCGTGCCCTCGAGGTCCTGCATGGCAAAGCCACGGCGGATGCGGTCCCAGATATCGTTCGACGGGCCGCGCAGCCAGTCGAGGCTGACCTGGTCCACGTTGACCACGGTGGTGCTGGCCAGCGAGCCGGCCTTGCCGGTGCTGTTGAGCGTATTGAGCGGGTCCTTGGGCGGACCGGATTCGAGGGCGGTCGTCGTGCCGGCCATCTCGCCGGCGGGCGGGGTGGGTGTGCTGGCGCAGGCTGCAACCAGCACCGCACACGCAACTACCGCCAGAAATCGACCAAATTGCATGAATTTCTCTGAAGTGACGCCAAAAAAGGTGGCCCGATCCTATGGAAAAGCCCCGTTGGCGTCAATGAGATTTTCCCGCGATCGGCCGATCTGCCGGCCTGTTTCGGACAAATTCGATGTTCTTTTCGATCCCTCCCCGCGCGCCGGCCCGGGGTCAGCGGAAGTTGTCCTTCCAGCCGCGCAGCGCACCGAAAGCCGCCGCGTCGGTACTCATATCCGCGCCCTGGGCCTGGACGGCCCGGCGCACTGCCGGCTCGCGCGAGCGCAGGAACGGATTGACCGCGCGCTCGTGCGCCACGGTAGTCGGCACGGTGGGCGTGCCAGCTTCGCGCAGCGCATCCACGCGGGCCGCCCAGGCGGCGAGGTCCGCATTGGCCGGCTCCACCGCCTGCGCAAAGCGCACATTGCTGCGCGTGTACTCGTGGGCACAGTAGACGCGGGTGTCGCCCGGCAGCGCGGCGAGCTTGTCCAGCGAGGCCAGCATCTGCGCCGGCGTGCCCTCGAACAGCCGCCCGCAGCCGCTGGCGAACAGGGTGTCGCCGCAGAAGACCACCGGGCCGGCGCCGGGCAGGTCGCCCGCATAGGCCACATGGCCGGCGGTGTGCCCCGGTACGTCGATCACCCGGAAGGTGGCAGCCGGATGGCGCAGCGTCACCGTGTCGCCCTCGCGCACCGCCTGGGTGCGGTGGCCGATACGTTCGCCGGCCGGCCCGACCACCGGCACCGGGGCGCCATCGGGCCCCTTGGGATGGTCCGCCAGCAGGTCCGCCACCCCACCCTGGTGATCGCCATGGTGATGGGTGATTACAATAGCGCCCAGTGCCAGCCCGCGCTCGGCCAGGAATCGCGCCACGGGCGCAGCCTCGCCGGGGTCGACGATCGCGGCGCTATGCCCGTCATGGATCGCCCAGATATAGTTGTCCTGGAATGCGGGGATTGGCTCCACTTTCAACATGAGTGCTCCTATGTCCAACCGACCGATTATAGATTGGGAAGAATGGCTCGCCTCGCCGCCCGGCCAGTACGTGCTGGAATGGGAGTCGCGCCAGTACGACCAGGTCGTGGCGGACATCTTCGGCTATCACGCCGTGCAGATGGGCCTGCCCGCCATCGACACGCTGCGCGAGAACCGTATGCCGTTCTCGGCACTGGCGCTGGACGGCCGCGCCGGCCCCCACGGCCCCCGCGACGCCCATCCGGACGCCCGCCAACTGTTGTGCCGCTTCGACGAGCTGCCGTTCGACACCCAGAGCATCGACCTCGTCACCCTGCCCCACATCCTGGAATTCTCGGAAGATCCGCACGAAGTGCTGCGCGAGGTCTCCCGCGTGCTGATGCCCGAAGGCCGCATCGTGGTGACCTGCTTCAACCCGATGAGCCTGTGGGGCGCCCGCCAGGGCCTGAACCGGCTCGGCGCCCTGCCCTTCCTGCCCAGCGACGCCCAGACCATGGGTTTCGTTCGCATCAAGGACTGGCTCAAGCTGCTCGGGTTCGATATCATTCGCGGCCGCTTTGGCTGCTACTGCCCGCCCTACCGCACCGAGCGCTGGCTGCAACGCAGCGCGTTCATGGAGAAGGCCGGCGACCGCTGGTGGCCCATCTTCGGCGCCGTCTACATGATCTCGGCGGTCAAGCGGGTGAAGAACATCCGACTCGTCGGCCCGGCCTGGAAAAGTCCGAAATCCGCGCTGGCGCCAGTCTCCGCCCCGGTGGCCACGCCCACCGGCACGCACGGCAAGACGCCGCGCGACCATCGCTGAACCCATCGACCACGCCATGCAAGAAGTTACGATTTACTCCGACGGTGCCTGCAAGGGCAACCCCGGCCCCGGCGGCTGGGGCGCCGTGCTCATCGCGGGCACCCATGAGAAAGAACTGTTCGGCGGCGAGAACCCGACCACCAACAACCGCATGGAGCTGATGGCCGTGATCGAGGCGCTGCGCTCCCTGAAGCGTCCGTGCGTGGTCCAGGTCTATACGGACTCGCAATACGTCCAGAAAGGCATCAGCGAGTGGATCACCGGCTGGAAGGCGCGCGGCTGGAAGACGGCCGACAAGAAGCCGGTGAAGAACGCCGACCTGTGGCAGCAACTCGACGAAGCGCGCCAGCCGCACACCATTTCCTGGCACTGGGTGCGCGGCCACAACGGCCACCCGGGCAACGAGCGGGCCGACGCGCTGGCGAATCGCGGCGTGGCGTCCATCGCCGTGTAACCACCCCGTCTCCGTTAGAATGCCCGCCATGCGACAGATCGTTCTCGACACCGAAACCACCGGCCTGAACCACGCCACCGGCGATCGCCTGATCGAAATTGGCTGCGTGGAACTGGTGAACCGGCGCCTGACCGGCCGCCACCTGCACTACTACGTCAACCCCGAGCGCGACATCCACGAGGACGCCATCGCCGTCCACGGCATCACGCTCGATTTCCTGGCCGACAAGCCGAAATTCGCCGAAGTCGTCCACGACATCCGCGAATTCGTGCAGGACGCCGAGTTGATCATCCACAACGCGGCGTTCGACCTGGGCTTCCTCGACATGGAATTCCAGCGGCTGGGCCACCAGCCCTTCCGCTCGCACGCCGCCAACGTGATCGATACGCTGCGCGAGGCGCGCCAGATGTTCCCGGGCAAGCGGAATTCGCTCGATGCTCTGTGCGACCGCCTCGGCATCAGCAACGCCCACCGCACCCTGCACGGCGCCTTGCTGGACGCGGAACTGCTCGCCGAGGTCTACCTGGCCATGACGCGCGGCCAGAACTCGCTGGTCATCGACATGCTCGACGCCGGCCCCCACGGCGCCGGCGCCCAGGCCGCGGCGGACCTCTCCGCCCTGACCCTGCCCGTGCTGCTGGCCACCGACGACGAAGTCACCGCCCACATGGGCGTGCTGAAGGAGCTCGACAAGGCCAGCGGCGGCAAGACCGTCTGGCAGGACGCCGCCGAAGCGACGCCGACGCTGCAGTAACCCGCGAAGTTTTTCGCGGAATGCCGAAAAAAGGGCTTTACAAGATACTGCGGCATCTGCATAATCTCGTTTCTCCACTGCACGACGTCACGCAACAACGACGCCGACGCAGCAAGGGGTGGTTAGCTCAGCGGTAGAGCACTGCCTTCACACGGCAGGGGTCACAGGTTCAATCCCTGTACCACCCACCAGAATACGGTGACCAAAAAGGATCTGAGGCGAAAGCCCAGGTCCTTTTTGCTTTGGGGCGCCGCCGAAGTTGATGCACGGTGCCCTCTGGCACAATCGCGCCATCCCGTCCGCTTCCCCTCCCTAAATGCTCCGCCTCACCCTTCTCTTCGCCATCACCGCTGTTGCCGAGATCGTCGGTTGCTACCTACCGTGGCTGGTGCTCAAGCAGGGGAAGAGCGCGCTGCTGCTAATCCCCGCCGCAATTTCCCTCGCCCTGTTCGCCTGGCTGCTAACCCTCCACCCCACCGCTGCCGGGCGGACGTATGCCGCCTATGGCGGCATGTATATCGTCGTGGCGCTGGTGTGGTTGCGGGTGGTGGATGGGGTGCGGCTGACGAGTTGGGATGTGGCCGGCGCGGTGGTGTGCCTTGCCGGCATGGCGTTGATTGCGTTGCAGCCGCGGGCTTAGCCCGTCGTCAAACCACCTCGAAGAAGTGCGTGCCGTCGCGGTCGAGTTGGGCGATGAGGCCGAATTCCCAGTCGAGGTAGGCCTGCATGGCGGCCGATGCGTTGTCGGTGCCTTCGTACGGGCGGCGGTAGCGGTCGGTTCTCGGCACGGCCAGGCGGGTTTCGCCGGATTCCAGCGGCAGGCCAGCGTCGATCCAGGCCGTGGTGCCACCTTCCAGCACCACCACCTGCGCCGATGTGAGCCGCTTCAGGTCCGCCGCCGCAAAGCGGGCGAGCTGGCTGGTGCCGCAGGTCAGCACATAGCGTTTTGCCGGAGGGATCGTCGCCAGCGCCTGCGCCAGTTGGGCGCGGATGGCAAACCAGGCGCCTGGGATATGGCGCTTGACGTAATTGGCGCTGGCCGTCACGTCGAGCACGGCGATGTCGCCCTCGCTCGCATCCTCTAGCCATTTCGCGAGTTCGGCTGGCGAGACGGAATCGACGGCATCCGCTTCCGGCACCGGCGCCGCCGACGTGCCGCGCTCGCTGCGAGCATGTTCGCCCGCCGGCTCCACCACGAATACTTCCCAGCCCATCTGCGCCAGCCACGAAGCCGTCATGTCGGCGCGCACGCCGTGGTCGTCGTCGGCCAGCACGATCCGTGCGCCGCGCACCGGGGCGCTGTGGTCGGTTTCCTGCACCAGCTGGCCGCCCGGCGCGCTGGCGAAGCCCGGCAGGTGGCCATCGGCATATTCCTCGGGCGTGCGGACGTCGAAGCGGTACAGCGTCCGCCCCGGCTGGGCCAGCGTCGCCACGGCGTCGTGGGCAATCCGTTGCACGCCGGCCTTGTCGGCAATCGCCCGGGCGCCGCTACGGGCCCGCTCGCGGTGGGCGGCGTCCACCGCCACCGGCGCGCGCCGGCTGGCGCCGTGGTCGAGGGTCTGCCCCGCCAGCGTCCAGCCGATGGTGCCGTTGCGCAGCGCCGCCACCGGGTTCGGCAGGCCGGCATTGATCAAGGATTGCGTGCCGATGATGCTGCGCGTCCGGCCCGCGCAGTTCACGATGACCCGCGTCTGCGGGTCCGGCGCCAGTTCCCGCACGCGCAACACCAGTTCCGCGCCGGGCAGGCTGGTGGCCGTGGGGATGCTCATGGTCTGGTATTCGTCGAAGCGGCGCGCGTCCACGATGACCACATCGGCACGTTCGTCGATGAGCGCCTGCACTTCCTGCGCGGCCAGTGACGGCGTATGGCGCTTCGCCTCCACCAGCTCGCCGAACGACTTGCTCGGCACATTCACGTCGCGGAACACCTCGCCGCCGGCGGCGATCCAGGCCGCCAGCCCGCCGTCCAGCCGCGACACATCCGTATAGCCCAACCCGTGCAGCACCGCCGCCGCGCGCGGCGCCAGATCCTCACCGGCGTGCTCGCCATAGACGACGATCCGCGTGTCGCGGCGCGGAATCCGTCGCCACGCTTCCAGTTCGAGCTTCGAGAGCGGGAAGTTCGCCGCCCAGAGCGGATGCTCCTGGGCGTAGGGGTCTTCCTCGCGCACGTCGATCAGCGCGATCTCGGCGCGGCCGAGCAGCGCCTGCCGCACGGACAGGCTGGAGACGGCGGGAAACACGGCGGGAATGACGGAGGGCAAAGCGGTCATGACGAAACGGGTTCCTTCGATCGATCCCAGGGATTGGGCAGGGTGGAATTGGAATAGCCGGAGATAAACGGCTTGCGCTCGCCCGCCTCCGGGTAGACATGCCGCCGCACCGCGCCGATATTGGCGCCGTACACGTGGATGCTGATGGAGACGCGGTCCTCGTAGGCGTTGTGCACACGGTGGATGTCCCCCACCGTGGGCGACACCGCCTCCACGTGGCCCGGCTCCAACCGCGTGGCCGCGCCGTCCAACTGCGGGCGGCCTTCGGCATCGATCCGGTACGGCTGCGAATACTCGGCCCCGCGCAGCATGCCGATCAGCCCCCAGACCGTGTGGTCGTGGATGGGCGTGCGCTGCCCCGGCCCCCAGACAAAGCTGACGATCGAGAACCGCTCGGCGGAATCGCAATGGAGCAGGACCTGCTGGTAGTACTCAGGGTGCGGCTGGGCGAAGGCATCGGGCAGCCAGTCGTCGCGCGCCACCAGCGTGGCGAGCAGCGCGCCGCCTTCGGCCAGGATGCGAGGCTCATCGGGCTGCTGGTCGAGCAGCGCCGAGAGGCCGGTGATGAACTCGCGCAGCGGCGTGAGCGTACGCGCTGGGTGCGTGGGGTGTGTCAGGGCGTCGTGCATCCCGTGTCTCCTCGGTGGTCCGCGCGGTGATCCCGTTCGGTGGGCCGTCTGTGGATGGCGACGATCGCTGCGGCCCTGTCTCGAACAGCGGCCTTAAACATAGCACGAAGCCATCGTTCCGATATGGGTCAACCGGCCAGCGCGGCGCGGCCGGCGGCGGTCAGGATGGCGTCGTTCTGCGGCGTGTGGATGCGGCTGCAAAGCACATCGCGATAGTGCCGTTCGAGCGGATTGTTGCGGCTCAGGCCGTGATTGCCCGACAGCTGCAGCGCCAGCTCCACCGCCCGGATCGCATTGCCGGTGACGGTGTACTTCAGCAGCCCGCTGTCCGTCGCCGAGGCCAGCGTGCCGGCATCGGCCCGCGCGGCGGCATCGTCGAGCAACACCTGGTTGGTACGGAGCAGCGCGGCGATCTCGCCGATGGTCTCCTGCACGCGCGGCAGGGTGGCGAGCGGCGCACCCAGGCTGCCCGGCGCGCGGTCCTGCACGAAGCTGCAGATCCAGTCGAAGCCGGCCCGCGCCACGGCGTCGTAGAGCGTGCCGAGCAGGCCCACCATCCACGCCTGCTGGTCGGCATTGGCATCCACGTCGGCCTGGCTGGCCCCGGCTGGCGCCCAGGCCTCGGGCCGGCGGATGTCCACCGCATGGTCGAGCGGAATCCACACGTCCTCGAACACGGTTTCATGGCTGCCGGACGCGCGCAGGCCGAGGTGATTCCAGCTCTCCACCACGCGGATGCCCGGCGTGTCGGCCGATGGCTTCGGCACCAGGAAGATGCCCACGCGCGGCTCCGGCTCGTGCGTGCGGCCCCACACGGCCAGCCAGCGCAGCGCCGGAATGCCGGTGGTGTAGAGCTTGTGGCCGCGAATGCGCCAGCGGTCGCCAACGCGCGTGGCGACGGTGTCCGGCAGGCCGCCGCGCGCCGGCGAGCCGAGTTCCGGCTCCACGCGCAGCGAGTTGATCAGCGCGCCCTCTTCCACCGCGCTGGCGAAGACCTCGCGGCGCACCACCTCGGGCCAGCGCGAATCGGCCCGGCCGATGGCGCGATGCTGGAGATAGGTCATGGTCAGGACAAGCGCCGTGGCCGGGTCGCCGGCCGCCACGGCCGCGATGATCCGGCGTGCCTCCGCCAACCCCGCCCCACCACCGCCGTAGTCGCGCGGCACCACCTGGGCGATCAGGCCATGTTCGTGCAGCAGCTCGAAGTTCGCGTGCGGGAAGCTGCCGTCTGCGTCATGGCGCGCGGCGGTGGTAGCCAGCCGGGCGGTCAGCGTCGCCAGCAACTCGGCCAGCCGGGGCTCGCTCGCAGGCAGGCGGCGCAGGGTGGTACGCGGGGAAGTCGAAGCCATGATGGGGGATCTCGGGAAAGCATCGTGCGATGAGTGCCGCATAGCGTACCGCGCGCCCGCCGCGCCGATAACGACGCATATCGCATATCGAGCGACGGTTTCTGCCGCATATCGAGCCGCGTTTTTATTCGTTTGGGGCCACCGCCCGCCGGGCGTACTTTGCTCGTCATTCCTGACACCGCCCGCAAGGAGGCCCGCGCCATGAGCGTCGATTTCATCGGCATGATCCAGAGCCAGAAGCAGTCCGAGATCCATCCGCCCTCGGGCCCCGTGATCGACCGCGACTATGTGCGCGCGTTCGCCCAGGCCCATGAGCAGGCCGGGTTCGACCGCGTCCTGGTGCCGCACCACTCCACCGGCCCGTCGGCCACGCTGACGATTGCCTACGCGGCGGCCGTGACCGAGCGCATCCACTTCATGCTGGCGCACCGCCCCGGTTTCACGGCGCCGACGCTGGCGGCGCGCCAGATCGCCACGCTCGACCAGTTCAGCGGCGGCCGGTTGGGGGTGCACTTCATCTCGGGCGGCTCCGACAGCGAGCAGGCGCGCGACGGCGATTTCCTCGATCACGACCAGCGCTACGCGCGCACGGACGAGTACCTGGGCATCCTGCGGCGCATCTGGACCGAGGACAAGCCGTTCGACCACGACGGCGAGTTCTACCGCTTCACGCAGGGCTTCTCGGAGGTCAAGCCGGCCCAGAAACCGCATGTGCCGATCTACTTCGGCGGCGCGTCCGAGGCGGCGCTGACCGTGGCGGGCAAGCATGCCGATGTCTACGCGCTGTGGGGCGAATCGCTCGACCAGGTGCGCGAACTGACCACCCGCGTGCGGGCGGAAGCCGCCAAGCACGGGCGCGAGGTGCGCTTCTCGGTGTCGTTCCGCCCGGTGCTGGCGGAGACCGAAGAGAAAGCGTGGGCGCGTGCCGACAGCATCCTCGAACGGACCCGCGCGCTGCGCGTGCAGGCCGGCTACAGCCGGGGCGGCCCGCAGCAGAGCGAAGGCGCGCGCCGCCTGCTGGCCGCCGCCGAACAGGGCGATCGCGTGGACCAGCGCCTCTGGACCGCCATCGCCCGCGAGACCGGCGGCCGCTCCAACTCCACCGGGCTGGTCGGCACGCCCGAACAGGTGGCGGAGGCCCTGCTGGCTTACTACGACGTCGGCGTGACCACCTTCCTGATCCGCGGCTTCGACCCGCTGGAGGACGCCATCGACTACGGCCGCGAGCTGATTCCACGCGTACGGGAGCTGGTGGCACGCCGCGATGCGGAAGCCAGCCGCAAGGCCGCCTGAGGCCGCCTGAGGCCACCTACGCCTGCGCCCAACAACAACGAAAACGGGGAGTTTCCACACCATGAGCCAATCCAACGAATCGAATCCGCCCAACCTGCCACAGCCCAACACCCGCCGACGCGGCGTGCTGCGGCTGGCCGGCAGCGCCGCCCTCGCCGCCCCGGCGCTGATCCTGGGCCGGCAGGCGTGGTCGGCGCCGCGCAAGCTCACCTTCGCGTGGAACCAGAATTCGTTCTGCCTGACGCCCATCGTGGTGGCGCAGGAGCGCGGCTTCTTCGAGAAGAACGGCCTGCAGGTGGATCTGATCAACTACAGCGGCTCCACGGACCAGCTGCTGGAGTCGATTGCCACCGGCAAGGCGGATGCGGCGGTGGGCATGATCCACCGCTGGCTCAAGCCGCTGGAAGCCGGCTTCGACGTCAAGATCATCGGCAGCTCCCACGGCGGCTGCGTGCGGCTGGTGGGGGCCAAGGCGGCGGGGGTGACCAACCTCCAGGCGCTCAAGGGCAAGACCGTGGGCGTGAGCGACCTGGCCGCACCAGGCAAGCACTTCTTCACGATCCTGCTGGCCAAGAATGGCATCGACCCCGACCGCGACATCACCTGGCGCCAGTACCCGGCCGACCTGCTCGGCGTGGCCGTGGACAAGGGCGAGATCCAGGCGATTGCCGATGGCGACCCCAATCTCTACCTGCTGGAGAAACGCACCAACGGCGCCTACGTGGAGCTGGCCACCAACCTGACCGGCGAGTACGCGCGCAAGGTCTGCTGCGTGGTCGGCGCCCGGGGCGATCTGGTCCGCAACGACAAGCCGGCCGCCGCCGCACTGGCGCGGTCCATCGTGCAGGCCACGGATTTCGTCAACGAGAACCCGAACGAGGCCGCGAAGATCTTCGCCAAGTACTCGCCCAAGATCAGCCCGGACGATCTGCGCAAGCTCTACGCCACGCTGACCTACACCCACCACCCCACCGGCGTGGACCTGCAGGAGGAAATCGCCTTCTATGCCGACGACTTCCGCAAGATCGGCGTGCTGAAGAAGTCCACCGACGCGAAGCGGCTGGCGCAGCACGTCTACGCCAACGTACTGGGATGATGCGATGACCACAACGAGTCCCTCCACGCTCGACACCCGGCATGCCTCGCTCGCCGCCAACGCGCCACGCCAGGCCGCCGTGGCCCGGCCGGGCCGCCTGTGGCCCACCGGCCTCCTGGCCGCCCTGGCCTGGGCCGCGTTCGGCGCCATCACCTGGCGCTGGCCGAACAAGGTGGCCGGCTTCACCGACTGGGCCTACACCGAGGAACTCGGCATCGCCGCGCTGGTGGTCGCTGCCGCGCTGGCCGGGCTGGCGCTGGCGGGATCGCGCCTCCCCCCGCTGCACCGCACGCTGGCCACCCTGCGCCCCACCGGGCCGTGGCTGGTGGCGTTGCCGCTCGGCTTCCTCGGCTGGGAAATTCTCACCGCCAAGGCCGCGCTGCTGCCCACGCCGTTCTTCGCGCCGCCGCAGGCCCTGATCGAGGTCTATGTGGATGACTGGCGCCGCCTGGGCGACAGTGTCCTCAACACCATCCGCCTGCTGGGGCTGGGCGTGGCCTATGGCGGCGTGGCGGGCTTCCTGATCGGCGTGTCGATTGGCTGGTCGCGGCGCATCGGCTACTGGGTGCACCCGGTGCTGCGCGTGCTGGGTCCGCTGCCCTCCACCGCCCTGCTGCCGCTGACCTTCTACTTCTTCCCGTCGAGCTACTCGGCCGCCGTGTTCCTGATTGCGCTGGCCACCGCGTTCCCCGTGGCGGTGCTCACATGGTCCGGCGTGGCGAGCGTCAACAAGAGCTATTACGACGTGGCGCGCACGCTGGGCGCCTCCGGCTGGTTCCTGGTGCTGCGCGTGGCGATTCCGGCCGCGCTGCCGCAGGTCTTCGTCGGCCTGTTCATGGGGCTGGGCGCGTCGTTCTCGGTGCTGGTAACGGCCGAGATGATGGGCGTGAAGTCCGGGCTGGGCTGGTACCTCACCTGGGCGCAGGGCTGGGCTTCGTACGTGAACATGTACGCCGCGCTGATCGTGATGGCGCTGCTGTTCTCGAGCGTCATCACGCTGTTGTTCGCCGTGCGCGACCGCGCGCTCTCGTGGCAGAAAGGAACTGTGAAATGGTAGCCGTGCTGGAACGTGAACCCGTGGCGGAAGCACCGGCGGCCCAGGCCAGCGCCGGGGCCCGCATCGACATCCGCAACGTCAGCCATGACTTTGGCGATGCCGGCCAGCGCCTGCCCGTATTGGACAACGTGAACCTGAGCGTGGCGCCCGGCGAGTTCGTGGCGCTGCTGGGGCCGAGCGGCTGCGGCAAGTCCACGCTGCTGCGGCTGGTGGCGGGGCTGGATGCGCCCACGTCCGGCCAGATCCTGCAGGACGGCACGCCGATCACCGAGCCCGATCCGTCGCGCATCGTGGTCTTCCAGGACCCCACGCTCTTCCCGTGGCGCCGCGTGCGCGCCAACGTGGCGCTCGGCCTGCAGGCACGCGGCATCGCCCGGCAGGAGGGGCATCGCGTGGACGAGGCGCTGCGGCGCGTGGGGCTGGAAGCCTTCGACCGCGCGTTTCCGCACCAGCTCTCCGGTGGCATGGCGCAGCGCGTGGCGCTGGCCCGCGCGCTGGTCAACGACCCGCGCCTGCTCGTGCTCGACGAACCGCTCGGCAAGCTGGACTCCCTGACGCGCCTGACCATGCAGAGCGATCTCGTCGAACTGTGGCAGCGCGCGCGGTTCTCGGCCCTGCTGGTCACGCACGATGTGGAGGAGGCGCTGTTCCTGGCCCAGCGCGTGATCGTCTTCAGCCAGCGGCCGGCGCGCATCACGGCGGAGATCGTGGTGGACCTGCCCTACCCGCGCCATCGCGGCGATCCGCGCCTGACTGCGCTGCGGCATGAAGCGCTGCGCCATCTGGGGCTCGATGCCAGCTGGTGATGGGTGCTTCGGTCTGGCTCAACAACCTGCTGGCGGGGCTGCAGGCGGCGCAGCTTGCGCTGCTGCGGCTCTGCCACGCGCTGGGCCTGACGGGCGATAGCCACGGCCAGCCGGCGTGGCCGTGGGCACGGCGCATTGCCGGCGAGACACTGCTGATCGATCCCGGGCTGGCCCGGCAACTGGCGTGGAGCCTCGTGGCGATGGCATTCGCGCTGCTCGCGCTGATGTTGGCGCTGGCATGGCGACGGGGCCGGCTGGCCTCGTTCGGCGCCGGCGCGCTCGCCCTGATCCTCGCTCCATGGCCGGCGCCCGACCTCGTCCTCGGCCCCGCCGCCCCCACCAGCTTCCACGTCAGTCCTACCCGCTTCGCCGTGGCCTCCATGGCGCGGGGTGAACGGGTCTATACCCAGCACTGCGCGGCCTGCCATGGCGACGATGGCCGGGGCGAGGGGCCGCTGGCGGCGTCGCTGTCGCGCTGGCCGCCGACGCTCGCCGGCCCGCTGCTGGGCCGCCGCGCCGATGGCGAACTGTTCTGGCATATCGTGGCCGGCATGCGGGGCCGCGACGGCCAGCCGACCATGCCCACGTTCGGCGCCACGCTGGGCGACGCCGATGTCTGGGCCGTCATCGACTATATGAAGGCGCTGTCCGCCGGCACCGGCGCGCGCCTGCAGGGGACGTGGCCCACGGCGCTGGCCCTGCCGGACATGCCCGTGCAATGCGAAGGCGCGGCGCCCCGCTCGCTGGCCGACTGGCGCGGGACGCAGCGGGTGCGGCTGGTGGCCGTGGATAGCCGCGCGGCGCTGCCGATGGAGGACCCGCGCTTCCTGACCCTGCTGGTGACGCCGGATGGCCACGCGCCCGCCGAGGTGCCGCAGTTCCGGGCCGGCTGCGTCGCCGCCGCGTCCGAGGCGTGGGCGGTGATGGCGCGCATTGCCGGCGTGTCCCCGGCGGCCTTGCCGGGCACCGCCCTGCTGAGCGACCGCCAGGGCTGGCTGCGGGCCCGAGGGGCGCCGGGGCAGGCCGCGTGGCGCGAATCGGACCTGCTGTGCACGTCCGGGGGACCGCGCCAGTCTCCGGATCCATCGGTCGATGCCCCCGTCGATGGCCTGACCGCCCTGCTGCTGCGCATGGACGCCGAGCCGGTCCGCTTCATCAAGGGCGGCTTCGTCCATTAGCCCGGGGGCTTTGCACTTTCAGAATCGTCTCAAAGACAGCAGCGGGCGCCGTGCTTACCGTGGGGGTTCCGTCCCACCACAAAGCACCGCGCATGTCCCTTGATGTCCTTCCCGATGAAATCACCCTGCAGGCCGTCTCCGGCCGGACGCTGACGTGGACCGGCCACTACGCCGTGTCCGCCGGCCTGTTCGAGATCCGGCCGCCCCGTATTCCGCGCGACGCGCGCCCCGTGTTCGACGAGGATCTTGACTGCATCATCGGCTACCAGCGCAGCTTTGGCGGCTGCTATCAGTTGTACGACCTTAACGGCGACATGACGGCGATCTGGGAGGGGCTGCGGGACACGGTGCCGGTGGAGAAGCGCGACCCCATGCTGGTGGTGGGCGGCCTGTGGGCGGCCAATGTGCGCGGCCTGACCGCGCTGGCGCTGCCCGGCATCGGCTCGGCCATGGCCCCGACCACGCTGGCCCTGCTGCGCAAGCGCTTTTCCGGGCTGGCGGCCGCACCACTGCTGTTCACGGCCGCCGCGCACACCACGATGAACGATGCGCACCGCTTCGTGCCGGTGCATATCCTGCGGCTGGCCATGCGCCACGGGGACCGCATCCAGCCGCCGCCCGGTGTGCCCGGCGCGGCGCGCTACCTGGCCCGGATGGCGATCCGGCGGCGGCCCTGCATGCTGGATGTGGTGACGACCCATGGCAACGCCACGATCGTCCAGTTCGAGTACTGGTCCTACGCGGACACGTTGCCGGCGGCCTGATGCGACGGACCCGACTGACCCGCCTGACCCGCCTGACCCGGCAGCTTGGGCGCCACGGAGTCGATGGCGGCCAGCACGGCCTCCACCGAGGGCGGCTTGCCCTGGTCGCCGATCGACACCGACTGGCCCGGCTTCTGCACGCCGAAGTGCTCGCACGAAGTGGCCGTGAAGATCATCACCGTGGGCTTGCCGAGCGCGTCGGCCAGATGGACAAAGCCGGTGTCCATGCCGACGACCAGCGCGGCGGCGTCCAGACGCTGCGCCACCTCGGTGATCGACATGCGCGGCAGCACCTCGGCGTCCGGAATCGCGGCGGCCAGCGCGCGGGACTCCTCGTGCTCCTTCTCCGAGCCCCACGGCAGCTGCACGCGGAACCCGCGCGCCGCCAGCGACTGGCCCACCGCAATCCAATGGGCCTGCGGCCATTTCTTGATTTCGGCGGAGGTGGCATGGAACAGCATCGCGCGCGGCACGCCGTCCGTGTTCAGCGGGGTGGCCGGGGCCGGTATGCGCAGCGCGTTGGTCTCGGCTTCGGGATAGGTGTAGCCCAACGCGTTGGCCGTCACCAGCCGCATCTTTTCGCGGCAGGTGGCGTTGCCATGCGGGCCGAAAATGTCGGTGTAGGCGAATTCGGCCTTCGCCTCCCCCAGGAATTCGGCGGCGTAGCCGAAGCGGCGCGGCGAGCGGGCCAGCCGGGCGACGATCGCGCTCTTGTAGACGCCATGCACGTCCACCACGACGTCGTACTTCTCGCGGCGCAACTCACGCACGGCGCGCAGGATGCCGCGCAGGTCCTTCCACTTCTTGCCGTTCTTCTTGAACTGCCGCAGCGGCGGCGCAATCACCCGGTCTACGCCGATGGCCCAGCGCGGAATGTCCGCGCACGAGGCGTCGGCCACCCAGTCGATGGCGGCGTCGGGATAGGCGCGGCGCAGGTCGGACACCAGCGGCAGCGTATGCACCATGTCACCGAGCGAGGTGATCTTGATCAGCAGGATTCGCTTCATGAAATCGGGGGCAGCGGATGGGCGCGCGGGCGATGGGGCCCGGGGCGCGAAGGCGCTAGTATGCCTGAGCCGCCCGGGCGGGCCGCGGTCGGACCTGCCATCCACACCCCCTACGCGCCCGGGGCGTCACAGGGCCAGTTCGCCCAGCCCGGCTCCCCCCTATTGCCAGACCGAGGCGTCCGGCACCACCGTGGCGAACCGGTCATTCAGCGCCGCCAGCGTAACCCGGTGCAGTTCGGCAGCTGCCAGCGGCTCCCCGCCGAGCGGATCGGGCAAATCCCGCGTGGCGCAGGCGCTGGCCACCAGCGTGACGCGGTAGCCATGGTCGAGCGCCGACCGCACGGTGGCGCTGACGCACATATGGGTCTGGAAGCCGGCCACGATCAGTTCCTTTTTACCCAGCGCGGCCAGCCGGGCGTCCAGCTCGGTGCCGGCGAAGCTGTTCGGCAGCTGCTTGACCACGGTTTCCTCGCCAGGCGCGGGCTGGAGCCCCTCGATGATCGCGGCATACGGGCCGGCCGGGTCGAACGCGCCGCCGGCCTTGCCGTGATGCACCACATGGATCACCGGCGTGCCGTGGGCACGGGCGCGCGCCAGCAGGTCGGCACAGGCCGCCACGGCCTCGGGCATGCCGGTCAGCGGCAGCTTGCCATCGATGTATTCGCGCTGATGGTCGATCAGGACCAGCACGGCGGCTTCCCAGGCGGCAGGGGTGCGGCTGGCACCGGCGGCGTCGAGCAGCGTGAAGGGCGCGGACATGGGGCGGTTCTCCTAGTTGGGTATGCACGCAGCGTAGGGCAGGCTATGCTGTGCGCCAATTCGCCACGAACTCACACTCACTGTGCAAAAAAGCACAATCTCCTGGGACGACCTGCTCACGCTTTCCACGCTGATCCGGGCCGGCAGCTATTCGGCCTGCGCGCGGGAACTGGACATTACCCACGCCACGGCGATCCGACGCATCCGCCGGCTGGAGGCGGCGCTCGGCAAACCCGTGGCCACGCGCACCGACGGCACCTTCGTGCTGACCAGCGTGGGCCGCAATGCGCTGACGGCGGCGCGGCAAATGGAGCAATCGGCCGACCGCCTGCTGCGCGAGATGGAAGGCGCGAGCGCGGGGGTGTCTGGCGTGGTCCGTGTGGCGACCACGGCGGCGCTCGGCAGCGACTTCCTGACGCCCCGGCTGCCGTCGCTCTACGCGCAGAACCCCGATATGGAAGTCCGGCTCGAGGTGGACAACCGCGTCACCAGCCTCGCCCGGCGCCGCGCCCATATCGCCGTGCGGCTGAACCGCCCGCACGAGGGCGAACTGGTGGCCCAGCGCGCCGGCACGCTGCGCTTCGGGCTCTATGCCTCCGCACGCGGGCCGGTGGCCGACGACGCGCCGCTATGCGGCCTGCTCGACGAAGGCTTCACGCTCCCCGAAGTGGCGTGGCCGCAGTCCCTCGGCCGGCCGTTCTCGTTCCAGTCCAACAGCCTGCTTGGGGTGCGCGCCGCCGTGCGCGCCGGGCTCGGCATCGCCCTGCTGCCCCACTTCCTGGCCCACGACGATCCGGCGTTGCAACTGGTGCGCGAGGTGCCCGAGGTGATACGCGAGGTCTGGCTCGCCTACCCTGCCGAATTCCGGGGCGCCTCCCGCTTCCGGCCCGTGATCGACTGGCTGGCGGACACCCTCGCCGACTGCCCTTAACGCAACAACGCGCACCCCGGTCCACCATCGCCTGTTGCATCGGCACGACCCACGCGGCGCATGCGCCACCTCGTGTGGCATGCCGCACCAGATTGCCGAAAAGGCCGTCCGGCGCGGCCCTGCGGTCTGCTACGCTACGAATCGGTTGCCAGCCAAGGGGCGGGGGTTGTGGATCAAAGCCCGGCAGCCGATAAAACGGGTTCAGTGCAAATACCAAGAAGAGATTCATGCGGCACTCCTTGAAGTACCGGATGGCGATCGCCGCAGCCGGCGTGGTCACGGTCATTCTCGTGACGCGCGCTTGCTACGCCCAGTTCTATGCCTATGAAAGCCTGAAGACGCTGCTTCAGGCGCAGCAGGACACACTGGTCAAACTGGTCGCCGGCCAACTCGACGAAAAACTCGAATCCCGTGAGGTGGTACTGCGCCGCCTCGCGCGCACACTTGCGCCCCATCTGGACGAGACCCCGCGCCAGCAGTCGGCCCTGGCTACCGACGCTGTCGATATGCCCGAGAGCTTCAACGCCGTGTTCCTGGCCCGCCCGGACGGCACGCTCTCGTTCAGCACCGCCGTGCCGGAAGGCGTAAAGATGACCGTGGGCGAGCGCGACTATTTCCGCGCCATCGAACGTGGCGCCTCGTTCGCCGTGTCGGACCTGCTGCAGGGCAAGCACTCTGCCGCGCCGGGCGTCATCCTCGCCGTGCCGATGCGCGATACGGACGGCAAGCTGCGCGCCGTGGTGGGCGGCGTGCTGAACCTGTCGGCCAACAACTTCCTGCGCGAACTGGCGCACAGCCGCGTGGGCGTGACCGGCTACTACTGCCTGGTCTCCGCCGGCGCCAATCCGCGCTACGCGCTGCACCCCGAGGCGGACCGCGTGCTGGCGCCGGCCCATGCCCTCGGCGAAATGTGCGGCGCCGAGCAGGCCGAGTCCGACTGGGAAGTCTTCTGGCCCACTCAGCCCATCGTGTCGCGCTACCTGCTGTCGTCGAATGGCTGGGAGGTGGTAGCGGTGCTTCCGGCGGAGGAAGCCTATGCCCCGCTGATCGACGTCCGCCAGCGCACGGTCGTGATCGGCTTCTTTTCCCTGCTGATTACCGCCGCGCTGATGTGGCTGGTGATTCGCCGCCTGCTTGCCCCGCTCGAGCACCTGCACCGCACGGTGCGCCAACTGGCGATGCAGCCCGCCGCCGTCTCGGACCTGCCGGTGCGGCGCGACGACGAGATCGGCGAACTGGCCGGCTCATTCGCCGAGGTGCTGCACCAGCTTTCCGAGCGAGAGGCCGCGCTGAAGGCCGCCAAGGACCGTGCCGCCGCCAGCGAGAAGCGGATCGAGGCGATTGCCAACCATGTGCCGGACTTCGTCGCCTTCATCGACGTCAACGAACGCTTCGCCTTCGTGAACCAGGCCTACGCGCGCCACTTCGGCCTCCCTGCCGATCAGGTGGCCGGGCTGTCGCTGCGTGAGCTGTGGGGCACGCCGGAATATGTGGCGAATGCGCCCTATCTTGAAGAGGCCCGCGCCGGACGCGTGACCACCTTTACCCGCGAGTCGGCCGATGGGCTGGCGTGGGAGGTCACCTACCAGCCGGCGTGGAACGACGCCCAGGACACGGTGTCCGGCCTGCACATGTTCGCGCGCGACGTGACCGGGGAGCGCCAGAAGCTGCGCTCGCTGGAGGCACAGACCCTGTCCGACCACCTGACCGGCCTGCTCAACCGCAAGGGCTTCGATCGCCGGCTCAACGAGACCATGGCCCGCGCCGATGCCGGCGGCCACCGCGCGGCGCTGCTGCTGGTGGACCTGGACGACTTCAAGGCGGTGAACGACACCTACGGCCACCCGGTGGGCGACCGCCTGCTGGTGTCCTTCGCCGAACGGCTCGCCACCTGCGTGCGCAAGGGCGACGCGGTGGCCCGCATCGGCGGCGACGAGTTCGCCATCATCCTGGACAACGTATCGAACCCGGCCACCGTGGAACGGATTGCCCAGACCGTGGTGCAGGCCGCGCTGCGGCCCTTCCCCGTGGATGGCCTGACGCTCGTCTCCACGGCCAGCGTGGGCAGCGCCATCCATCGACCGGATACCGGCTCGTCGGTCAGCGAGTTGTTCATGCGGGCCGACATGGCGCTCTACGAGGCCAAGCGCCACGGCAAGGCCCGCCATGCCGCGCCGAATTGCGCGCCGGTTGGTGCCCCAACCGCCCCCGCCGGCGCGATGTCCGGAACCTGAAACGGAACGGTGGCGCCCCAACCGCTGGCGCCACCGTCCCTCCCCCCTACCGACTCACCGGTGCATCACCGCACGCGGCCTTCCTTCCACGCCTGGAGCAGCTTGTCATAGGCGATGGTCTCGCCCTTCGGCTTCTCGTTGTCCAGCTTCTTCCAAGGCGCGTGCTCGGTGCTCAGCCACTTGGCCGGGTCGCTCTTGGGGTTCAGCTTGGGCGCACAGTTGGTCATGCCGGCGCGCTGGAGCCGCGCCATTACCTGATCCATCTCCTCGGCCAGGTTGTCCATGGCCGCCTGCGGGGTCTTCTCGCCCGTCACCGCCGTGGCCACGTTCTTCCACCAGAGCTGGGCCAGCTTCGGGTAGTCGGGCACGTTGGTACCGGTCGGCGTCCAGGCCACGCGGGCCGGGCTGCGATAGAACTCGATCAGGCCGCCGTACTTGGCCGCGTTCTTGGTCAGGTAGTCGGTGTTGATGTCGCTCTCGCGGATAAAGGTCAGGCCCATCAGCGACTTCTTCAGCGAGACCGACTTGGCCGTCACGAACTGGGCGTAGAGCCACGCGCCCGCCAGGCGGTTGGGGTCGGTGTTCTTGAAGAAGGTCCAGGAGCCCACGTCCTGGTAGCCGTTCTGCATGCCCTGCTTCCAGTACGGCCCATATGGCGACGGCGCCATGCGCCACTTGGGCGAGCCATCGGCATTCACCACCGGCAGGCCCTTCTTGGTCATGTCCGCCGTGAAGGCCGTGTACCAGAAGATCTGCTGGGCGATCTGGCCCTGCGCGGGCACAGGGCCGGCTTCGGAGAAGGTCATGCCCATGGCCTGCTGCGGGGAGAACTTCTTCATCCATTCGATGTACTTGGTCAGCGCGTAGACCGCCGCCGGGCTGTTGGTGGCGCCGCCGCGTGAGACCGAGGCGCCTACCGGCGTGCACTTGTCCTCCGCCACGCGGATGCCCCACTCGTCCACCGGTATGCCGTTGGGCAGGCCCTTGTCGGCGGTGCCGGCCATCGACAGCCAGGCGTCCGTGAAGCGCCAGCCGAGCGAGGGGTCCTTCTTGCCGTAGTCCATGTGGCCGTAGACCTTCTTGCCGTCCAGCTCCTTCACATCGTTGGTGAAGAAGTTGGCGATGTCCTCGTAGGCCGACCAGTTGGTCGGCACGCCGAGGTCATAGCCGTACTTGGCCTTGAACTTGTCCTGCAGGTCCTTGCGGGCGAACCAGTCGGCGCGGAACCAGTACAGATTGGCGAACTGCTGGTCGGGCAGCTGGTACAGCTTGCCGTCCGGCGCCGTGGTGAACTTGGTGCCGATGAAGTCCTTCACGTCGAGGCCGGGATTGGTGAATTCCTTGCCGGCGCCGTTCATATAGTCGGTCAGCGGCAGGATCGCGCCATAACGGTAGTGGGTGCCGATCAGGTCCGAATCGGAGATCCAGCCGTCGTAGATCGACTTGCCGGACTGCATCGACGTCTGGAGTTTCTCCACCACGTCGCCTTCCTGGATCAGGTCGTGGTTGACCTTGATGCCGGTGATTTCCTCGAACGCCTTGGCCAGCGTCTTGGACTCGTATTCATGCGTGGTGATGGTCTCCGACACCACATTGATCTGCGTCACACCCTTGGCCTTGAGCTTGGCGGCGGCGTCGATGAACCACTTCATCTCGGCCATCTGCTTGTCCTTGGCCAGCGACGACGGCTGGAACTCGTTGTCCACCCACTTCTTCGCGGCGGCCTCGTCGGCTCGCGCCCCGCCGCATGCCAGCGTGGCCGCCATGGCCAGGGCCGACATCCCCAACTTCACGTGCACTTTCATCAGTGTCTCCTATTGGAATAATGGAATGATGGAACGGCAACGACTGCGCGCGCCGGCGGGCGTCAGCCACGGCGCATGACCACAAGCAGCACCACGGCCGCGATGGCCGCGCTGATCCAGATCGACGGTTCCTCCGCCAGCCCGAACCAGGTCTGCATCTTCTCGCCCAGCCCTACCCAGGCCAGGTTGATCCACGCGGCGAACATCAGCCCGATGAACAGCCGGTCGCCGCGCGTGGTGGCAATCGGCAGGAAGCCCTTGCGCATGACCGTGGGGGAGCGCGCCTCCCAGACCGTCATGCCGATCAACATCACCACCACCAGCGCGAAGAACACCGCCACCGGGGTGGTCCAGACCATCCAGCTCAACATGTGACGAACTCCTCTCTTTGACCGGGGCGCGCTACACGCGGCCCATGGCGAAGCCCTTGGCGATGTAGTGCCGCACGAACCAGATCACGATGGCGCCCGGCACGATGGTCAGCACGCCGGCGGCGGCCAGCACGCCCCAGTCCATGCCGGAGGCCGACACCGTGCGGGTCATGGTGGCCACGATCGGCTTGGCATTGACCGAGGTCAAGGTCCGCGCCAGGAGCAGTTCCACCCAGCTGAACATGAAGCAGAAGAACGCCGCCACGCCCACCCCGGCCTTGATCAGCGGCAGGAAGATGGTCAGGAAGAAGCGCGGGAACGAGTAGCCGTCCACATAGGCGGTTTCGTCGATCTCGCGCGGCACGCCGGACATGAAGCCTTCCAGGATCCAGACCGCCAGCGGCACGTTGAAGACCAGATGCGCCAGCGCCACGCCGAGGTGGGTGTCCATCAGCCCGATGGTGGTGTAGAGCTGGAAGAACGGCAGCAGGAACACCGCCGGGGGCGTCATGCGGTTGGTCAGCAGCCAGAAGAACACGTGCTTGTCGCCGATGAACTGGTAGCGCGAGAACGCGTAGGCCGCCGGCAGCGCCACGCTGATCGAGATCACCGTGTTCAGGGCGACGTAGATCAGCGAGTTGATGTAGCCGGAGTACCAGGAGGCATCGGTGAAGATGGTCCGGTAGTGCTCGAGCGTGAACGATGCCGGCCACAGCGACAGCGTGGTCAGGATCTCCTCGTTGGTCTTGAACGACATGTTGACCATCCAGTAGATCGGCACGATGGCGAACAACAGGTAGACCACCAGGAACACCGGCCGCCATGCGCCGGCCCGGTTGCTGGCGTGTTGACTAGCCATGGGGCACCTCCTCCCCGCCGGACGTGCCGGCGCGCTGCATCCAGTTATAGAGGATGAAACAGGTCAGCAGGATGATCAGGAAGTAGACAATCGAGAACGCCGCCGCCGGCCCCAGGTCGAACTGGCCCACCGCCTTCTGGGTCAGGTACTGGGAAAGGAAGGTGGTGGCGTTGCCCGGCCCGCCGCCGGTCAGCACGAAGGGCTCGGTATAGATCATGAAGCTGTCCATGAAGCGCAGCAGCACGGCAATCATCAGCACGCCGCGCAGCTTGGGGAGCTGGATGTAGCGGAAGACGGCGAAGCGGCTCGCCCCGTCGATCTGGGCCGCCTGGTAGTAGGCGTCCGGAATCGCGCGCAGCCCGGCGTAGCAGAGCAGCGCCACCAGCGGGGTCCAGTGCCAGACATCCATCACCAGCACCGTGACCCAGGCATCCACCGCGCTGCCCGTGTAGTTATAGTCGAATCCCATCGCCTCCAGGGCGGCGCCGAGCAGGCCGATGTCGGTGCGGCCGAAGATCTGCCAGATCGTGCCGACCACGTTCCATGGAATCAGCAGCGACAGCGCGATGATGACCAGCACCGCCGACGCCCGCCAGCCCTTGGCCGGCATGGCCAGCGCCAGCAGGATGCCGAGCGGGATCTCCACCAGCAGCACGGCCAGCGAGAAGCCGAGCTGGCGAACCAGGGCGTCGTGCAGTTCGCCGTCGCGCAGCACGGTGCGGAACCATTCCGTGCCGACGAACACGCGGCGCTCCGGCGAGATGATGTCCTGCACCGAATAATTGACGATGGTCATCAGCGGCAGGATGGCGGAGAACGCCACGCACAGCACCACGGGCAGCACCAGCAGCCAGGCCTTCTGGTTGACGGGCTTCATTGGACCAGTTCCTCGTTGATATAGAAGCAGGTGTGGCGATTGAACACCGTGAGCCACGCCGTGTCCCCGGGGGCCAGGGTGGCCGCCTCGGTGCCGAGCCGGGCGCGCAGGATGCCGCCGGCCTGATCGCCCTCCCCCGCCACCGTGCCGGTGACGAGCCAGTACGTGCCGATGTCCTGCGCGCGCGTCACGCGCATCGGCATGGCCTGGGGGTCGTCGGCGGCGGCCAGTTGCAGGTACTCGGGCCGCACCCCCACCTTGAAGGTGCCGGCGCCCTCCAGCGAGGCGCCGATGCCCGCCGGCAGCTCCGGCATGTAGCGGCGCCCGGCCACCTCGATGGCGCCGTTGCGCCACGTCCCCGGCAGGAAGTTCATGCCCGGCGAGCCGATGAAATTGCCGACAAAGGTATGCGCGGGCCGCTCGAACAGCGCATCGGCAGCGCCCACCTGCACCGCCTTGCCGCGCGACATCACCACCACCTGATCGGCGAAGGTCAGCGCCTCGGTCTGGTCGTGCGTCACGTAGATCAGCGTCAGCCGGAATTCGTGATGGATTTCCTTGAGCTTGCGCCGCAGCTGCCATTTCAGGTGCGGATCGATCACGGTCAGCGGCTCGTCGAACAGGATGGCCGAGACGTCCTGCCGCACCAGCCCGCGCCCGAGCGAGATCTTTTGCTTGGCGTCCGCCGCCAGCCCGCTCGCGCGACGGTCCAGCGAAGCCGACAGGTCTAGCATTTCGGCGACTTTGCCGACCCGCTCCTTGACCTGGGCCGCCGGCACACCGCGATTGCGCAGCGGAAAGGCCAGGTTCTCGCCCACGGTCATCGTGTCGTAGATCACCGGAAACTGGAACACCTGGGCGATGTTGCGCGCCTGCGGGGTGGCGGCGGTCACGTCCTGGCCATCGAACTGGATCGTGCCCTGCGAGGGCCGCAGCAGGCCGGACACGCAATTCAGCAGCGTGGTCTTGCCGCAGCCGGAGGGCCCGAGCAGCGCGTAGGCGCCGCCATCCTCGAAGGTGAAGCGCAGCGGCAGCAGCGCGTAGTCCTCATCGGTCTTGGGTTCGGCGACGTAGGAATGGGCGAGGTCGAGGTCGATCCTGGCCATCTCAGCCACCCGTCTCGGTGATGGGCGTGCTGACCACATCGGCCAGCGCGCCGGGCCGCTGGGGCGCATGGATGCGCAGGCCGGCGGCGTCGAACAGGTAGAGATGGGCCGGCTCCAGATGCAGCGAGAGCGGCGCGCCGAGTTTCAGATCGAGCACCCCGGCGAACTGCGCCACGAGGTTGCCCATCGCCGTATCGAGGTGGACGAAGGTGTCGGAGCCGGACAGTTCGGCCAGCGCCACCTTGCCCGGCACCGCCACCGCGCCGGGCACGGCGGCCAGCCGCAGCGCGGCGGCGCGCACGCCCACCGTGACCGGGCCATCGGGCGCCTGCACGTCGGGGAGCGGAATCACGATGTTCCCGGCCAGCGTTACGCGGCCCGCTTCCAGCCGGCCTTCGACGAGGTTCATCGGCGGATCGCTAAACGCCCGCGCCACGCGCAGCGAGGCGGGATAGTGGAAGACCTCGGGGGTCGGACCGTACTGGAGCAGTTCGCCGGCATCGAGCACCGCCGTGTAGCCGCCGAGCAGCAGCGCCTCGGCCGGTTCGGTGGTGGCGTAGATGACCGTGGCGTCGCCATGGGCGAACAGCTGGGTCAGCTCCTCGCGCAGTTCCTCGCGCAGCTTGTAGTCGAGGTTGACCAGCGGCTCGTCCAGCAGCATCAGCGGCGCGTTCTTGGCCAGCGCCCGGGCCAGCGCCACGCGCTGCTGCTGGCCGCCGGACAACTCCGCCGGGTAGCGCGCCAGCAGGTGGTCGATGCGCAGCCGGCCGGCGATTGCGCGGACCTGGGTGTCCAGCTCCGGCCCGCGCACGTTGCGCAGCCGCAGCGGCGAGGCGATGTTGTCGAAGACGGTAAGCGAGGGGTAGTTGATGAACTGCTGGTAGACCATCGAGACATTGCGCTCGCGCACCGGCACGCCGGTCACGTCGGTCCCGTCGGCCAGTACCCGGCCCGCGCTGGGCTTGTCCAGCCCCGCCATGACCCGCATCAGCGAGGTCTTGCCCGCCTGGGTGGCCCCAAGGAGAATGGTCACGGCCCCGCGTACAGGCGCCAGTGACATCGGATAAAGATAGGCTTGCGATCCCACCTGCTGCGCAACGCCGTCCAGGCTCAGTTGCATCCGGTCTCCATCGGTTCGATTCGTGTTCGAACTGCATTGGCGTGCTTGTTCGATCACATTCAGAACCGTGACCGAGGGGCACTATTCATGGCATCCCGCTCGTTTTAGCAAATAAACGAACACAAAACAATCGTGCAGTGCATCATTTGTTTTCGTTTGTGTTTGAACTAGAATGCGGCACATGACGCTCAATCCCCGCCAGACCGCCCTGCTCGAGGAAGTCCGCAACCAGGGCTTTGCCTCCATCGACGAACTCGCGCGCAAGTTCGGCGTGACGCTGCAAACCGTGCGGCGCGATGTGAATCTGCTGGCGGAAAACGGCATGCTCGCGCGTTTTCATGGCGGCGTGCGGATGGATGGGTCCACCACCGAGAACATCGCCTACCGGCAGCGGCAGGTGCTGCATGCCGAGGGCAAGGTGCGCATCGCGCGGGCCGTGGCGGCGGCGGTGCCGGAAGGCTGCTCGCTGATCCTGAACATCGGCACGACGGTGGAGGAAATTGCCCGCGCGCTGATGCATCACCGCGGGCTGCGCGTCATCACCAACAACCTGCACGTGGCCAATATCCTGGCCGACAACCCCGATTGCGAGGTCATCGTGGCCGGCGGCGTGCTGCGCTCGCGCGACCGGGGCATCATCGGCGAGGCCACGGTGGAGTTCATCCGCCAGTTCAAGGTCGATATCGGCCTGATCGGCATCTCGGGCATCGAGACCGACGGCACGCTGCGTGACTACGATTTCCGCGAAGTGAAGGTGGCGCGCACGATCATGGAGCACTCGCGCGAGGTGTGGCTCGCGGCCGATGCCAGCAAGTTCAACCGTCAGGCGATGGTGGAACTGGCGCCACTCTCCAGCATCGACCGCCTGTTCACGGACGAGCCGCTACGGCCGCCGTTTGTGCAGATGCTGGCGGACAGTGGAGTGAATTGTGTGGTGGCGGACGGGGAATGAAGCGGGGGCGGTGTCCTTGACCGGCGCCGTCCCTCTCCCCCGACCCCTCTCCCGGAGGGAGAGGGGAGGAACACCCTCGGCCTGTCACGCGCTGCCGGTTTGCTCCCCTCTCCCGCTTGCGGGAGAGGGGCCGGGGGAGAGCGTCAGCGCCCCTTGGTGCGATACCGTCCGTTTACTTGAAGACGACGGTCTTGTGCCCGTTCACCAGGATGCGGTGTTCGGCATGCCACTTGACCGCGCGGGCCAGCGCCACGCATTCCACGTCGCGGCCGACGGCGGTCAGTTGCTCGGGGTCCATGCTGTGGTCCACGCGCTCGATTTCCTGCTCGATGATCGGGCCTTCGTCGAGGTCGGCCGTCACATAGTGCGCCGTGGCGCCGATCAGCTTCACGCCCCGGTCGTGCGCCTGGTAGTACGGCTTGGCGCCCTTGAAGCTCGGCAGGAAGGAATGGTGGATGTTGATCGCGCGGCCGGCCAGCTTGCGGCACAGGTCGTCGGACAACACCTGCATGTAGCGCGCCAGCACCACCAGATCGATGTTCTGGTCACGCACCACCTCGAACACGCGCGCTTCCTGCGCGGACTTCTGCTCGGCGGACGCGTTCATCAGCGGCAGGTGGAAGAACGGCACGTCGTACGACGCGGCGAGCTGGTAGAAGTCACGATGGTTCGAGACGATCGCGGCGATCTCCACCGGCAGCCCGCCCGCCTTGGCGCGGAACAGCAGGTCGTTCAGGCAGTGGCCGATCTTGGACACCATAATCATCACGCGCGGCTTCACGGTGGCGTCGAATACATCCCACTGCATGCCGAACTGGTCGCCGACCGGCGCGAAGGCCTGGCGCAGCGCGGCGAGGTCCGGGCCGCCGGGGGCGGGCATGAAATGCACGCGCATGAAGAAACGGCCCGTGAATTCGTCGCCGTACTGGTCGGAATCGACAATATTGCAGCCGTGCTGGAACAGCAGGCCGGAAACAGCATGAACAATGCCCGGCTGGTCCGGGCACGAAAGGGTAAGGATAAATCCGGTGGCGCTCATCGTAGGCAAATCGGGCAAATCATCATGTGGCAGGCCGGCACCGTGATGCGCAGCGAGGCTGGGGCGGGTCAGGCTGGGGGCGCGCTGGGCGTCCAGCCGCGCCGGATAAGCGTATCCAGCGTCACCAGCGTGGCATCCACGGTCATGGCGCGGTCCGCCATGATAGCAAGCAATGCGCCCGGCTCGATACGCCGGTGCTCGGCCACCTCCCCGTCGCGGTTCACCGGCACGAAGTCCGGCGGCAGCGTCAGGTCATATATGTATACGTGCTCCCACTGCACACCCTCGGGGATCTCGCGCAGTACCTCGATCACGCCGTGGGGCGCGGCCCGGCCCGCCAGATCGGGCGGAATGCCGGATTCCTCGTCGCATTCCCGGATCAGCGTTTCGAGCGGATGGCTGCCGTGGGGCATGCCGCCGGCCACGAGGTTGTCCCACATGCCGGGGTCGACCGATTTGCTCTCGCTGCGGCGGGAAATCCACATCGCCCGCTCGCCGGCGATGATCCCGTTCATGTGCGAGGCGAAGGTCAGCAGCCCGAGGAAGCGCGCTGCAGCGCGCTCCACCACGGCGAACGCCGGCGCGGCGAGGGCCGGGGTGATCGCGAACAACTCGTTGCGCCAGCCGCGCACGTGGCCGGCGTCGGCCAGTTGCCGTGCCAGCGTGGCCAGCGCCGCGCTGCGGGTCTCGAAGGTGGTGCAGGCGGGGAGCAGCGTCACGGCGTCCGGCTCGCCCGCGGGGCCATCGCCCAGCATGCCGGGGATGCGCCGCAACAGTTCCGCATGGACGCGGGGCATCCACCCCACCTGCTGTCCGGCCACGGTCAGCCGCAAGTGGGCGGCGGGCTCGAACGGGCTGCGCGCGGTCACGCCGGCGCGCACCACACTCACGATATCTGACGGTTGGAACAAGGATTCGGCCATGGCAGCGATGTCTGGCCGGCAAACCCGGCCGCAATTCAATTCCGGATGGAACGCATGACCCCGACGCCTTCATCGCAGCAGCCCCAGTACGTGCTGGCCCTCGACCAGGGCACCAGCAGCTCGCGCGCCATCCTGTTCGATCACGCCGGCAATGTGGTGCGGATCGCCCAGCGCGAGTTCCGGCAATATTATCCGCATCCCGGGCACGTCGAGCACGATCCCTATGAAATCTGGCAGTCGCAGCTGGCCGTGGCCCACGAGGTATTGGGCGATGCCGGCGTCAGCGGCACCCAGATCCGCGCCATCGGCATCACCAACCAACGCGAGACCACCGTGCTGTGGGACCGCAAGACCGGCGAGCCGGTGGGCCGCGCGCTGGTCTGGCAGGACCGCCGCACCGCGCCGATGTGCGAAGCCTTGCAGGCCGAGGGCCACGGCGACACCTTCCAGCAAAAGACCGGCCTGATCATCGACGCCTATTTCTCGGGCACCAAGCTGCGCTGGATGCTCGACCACTACGAAGGCGCCCGTGCCCGCGCCGAACGCGGCGAACTGGCCTTCGGCACTGTCGATAGCTGGCTGATCTGGCAATTGACCGATGGCAAGCGCCACGTGACGGATGTGTCGAATGCATCACGCACGCTGCTGTTCAACATCCACGATTTCCGCTGGGACGACGAACTGCTCGGCCTGCTCGACATTCCGCGCAGCCTGCTGCCGGAGGTGGCGCCCTCCAGCGGCGAGGTGGCGCGCACCTCGGCCCGGCTGTTCGGCACCGAGATCCCCATCGCAGGCATCGCCGGAGACCAGCAGGCGGCCACCTTCGGTCAGGTCTGCTTCTCGCCCGGCATGGCGAAGAACACCTACGGCACCGGCTGCTTCATCCTGATGAACGCCGGAAGCCAGCCCGTGACCTCGCGCAACCGGCTGCTGACCACGATTGGCTGGCAGATCGGCAACGACACGCAATATTGCCTCGAAGGCGGCGTGTTCATGGGCGGCGCCACGATCCAGTGGCTGCGCGACGGCCTGAAGCTGATCCAGAGCGCGCCCGAGGTGGAGCCGCTCGCGCGGCAGTGCGAGGACACCGGCGGCGTGGTGCTGGTGCCGGCCTTCGCCGGGCTCGGCGCGCCACACTGGGACCCCTTCGCGCGTGGCACCATCGTCGGCATCACGCGGGGCACCGGCGGGCCGCATATCGCCCGTGCCGCGCTGGAATCGATCGCCCTGCAAAGCGTGGATGTACTCGACGCGATGCAGAAGGACGCCGGCATCGCGCTGGCCGAGTTGCGGGTGGATGGCGGCGCCTCGCGCAGCGACCTGCTGATGCAGATGCAGGCCGACCTGCTCGGCACGCCGGTGGTGCGCCCCCGCGTGACCGAGACCACCGCGCTGGGCGCCGCCTATCTGGCCGGGCTGGCCACCGGCTACTGGGCCGATACCGAAGAGATTGCGCGCCAGTGGCAGGTGGAGCACCGCTTCGAGCCACGCCTCTCCGCCGATGAGCGCGCGCAGCGGCTGGGCCGCTGGCACCGCGCCGTGGACCGCGCCCGTGACTGGGCGCGCGACGACGCGCCGGCCGCCTGACCGCGCCTCACCACGCGACCCATCGCCAAACTTCGCCGACATACGATCGATTTGCACCGAACCACCATGCCCACACCCGCCCTCCCCATCCAGCCCCCCTCGCGCGCCGCCCTGCTCGACACCCTGCGGCGCGAGGCCCGCTGGGACGTCATCGTCATCGGCGGCGGCGCCACCGGGCTCGGCACGGCCGTGGACGCCGCGTCGCGCGGCTATCGCACCCTGCTGCTGGAGGCGGCCGACTTCGCCAAGGGCACATCAAGCAAGGCCACCAAGCTCGTGCACGGCGGCGTGCGCTACCTGGCCCAGGGCAACATCAGCCTGGTACGCGAGGCGCTGCACGAGCGCGGCCTGCTGGCCCGCAACGCGCCGCACCTGGTCTGGCCGCTGGGCTTCGTGGTGCCGGCCTACCAGATGTTCGACCAGCCGTTCTACGGCATCGGCCTCAAGGTGTACGACATGCTGGCGGGCAGCCTGAACCTGTCCGGCAGCCGCTGGCTGAACCATCGGGAGACGCTGGAGGCCGCGCCCACGCTGGCCGAACACGTCGGCGGCCGGCCGCTGCGCGGCGGCAACCTCTACTTCGACGGCCAGTTCGACGATGCACGGCTGGCCGTGGCGCTGATGCGCACGCTGTTCGACGTGGGCGGCACGGCGGTCAACTACATGCGCGTGACCGGACTCTCGCAGAAAAACGGCGTGATCACCGGCGTGACCGCGCAGGATGCCCTCGATGGCAATGGCAATGGCAACGGCGAAGGCAGCGAGACCTTCCCGCTGCGCGCGGACTGCGTGATCAATGCCACGGGGGTGTGGGTCGATGCCGTGCGGCAGATGGAGGACGGGCAGGCGCGGACCATGGTGGCGCCGAGCCAGGGCGTGCACCTGACCATCCCGCGCAGCTTCCTGCCCGGCGACCGCGCGATCCTGATTCCGAAGACCGATGACGGCCGGGTGCTGTTCGTCGTGCCCTGGAACGGCCACACCATCGTCGGCACCACCGACACGCCGCGCCACGACCTGCCGCTGGAGCCCCGCGCGGGCGCCGATGACGTCGATTTCATCCTGGAGACGGCGGCGCGCTACCTGTCCCGCGACCCCACGCGCGCCGACGTGACCAGCGTCTGGGCCGGCCTGCGGCCGCTGGTCAAGGCGACTGGCGAGGCGTCCACGGCCTCGCTGTCGCGCGAACATACGATTTTGGTGTCGAAGGCTGGCCTGATCACGGTCACCGGCGGCAAGTGGACCACCTATCGCAAGATGGCCGAGGACGTGGTGGAAACGGCGATCCAGCGCCAGCTACTGCCCGCGGCACCGGGCCGCACGGCCGATCTGCCGCTGCACGGCGCCACCGGCCTGCCGGCGGACCTGCCCGCGCCGGGCTCCGGGTCGCCAGACCGCTACTACGGCGCCGACCTGCCGCTGGTGCACGCGCTGCCCGGCGCCGACGTCCTGGTGGTGCCCGAAACCGGCCTGACCGAGGCCCACGTCCGCTTTGCCGCCCGCCACGAACTGGCCCGGCGCGTGGAAGACGTGCTGGCCCGCCGCAACCGCGCGCTGTTCCTGGACGCCCGCGCAGCACTGGCCGGCGCCCCGCGCGTGGCCGCCATCCTGGCCGAGGAACTCGGGCACGACGCGGCCTGGCAGGCGCGCGAACTGGAGAGCTTTGGCGCGCTGGCGAAGGGGTACCTGCTATAAAGGCGCAGCTGGCGCCAAGACTTGGGCGATAATGCCGGGTATCGCATCAGGGAGAACACCATGGACGAGATTGACGATCTGTCCGATCTGCCGATGCCCCGGTTCATCTGGGGCTTCGCTGTCATCGCCGGCAAGGGCGGCGAGATCATGCATGACGAATTTGAATATTTGACCCACACGCGCAGCCCGCGCTTCACGTGCCGTGTGGTGGAGCTGGAGGACATGCCGGCGGACAGCGAGGAGTCCGGCATCGACGGCCGCCTCGTGCATTACGACGAGCCGGACCGGCTGTTCTACATCACCGACGCCGGGCTGGCGCTGGTGAACTTCCAGCTGTTTGACAGCTTGCCCGAGAAAGGCAAGCTCAAGAAGGTCTGCGACGAAGCCATCACCAACTGGCTGCTGCGCCGCGATTTCCTCGACGACGAGGAAGACGAAGGCTAAAGCCTTCAGCGCCCCTCTTCCACAGGGAGAGGGGCCATCCCAGCTTCAGGCGGTCACGCCCGCCAGCCCCTTTTCCAGCACTTCGGCCATCAGGCCGTTCATGCCGCCCGGGTGCTCCTTGGCGAGTTCCTGCAGGCGCGTCGCCAGTTTCCCTTCCAGTTTGCATGCAAACGGCACCAGGCCGGCCTGCTGGTCGAGCTTGCGCTGCTCGCGCCGGGCGAGCGTTGCCGCCTGACCCGCGCCACCGCCACGCACCGCCGCAGCGTGCTTCATCTCATGGGCGATCTTGAGGCCTTTGTTCTTTTCCAGGTCCGTCTTCTTCACGGGAATTTGTCCGAGGGGAATTAAGTAAGGGCGCCATTGTACCGGGGCGGGCCAGGTGGCCGGTTTATTCCGGCTGCACCGTGATCAGGCCCGACGCCACGCGTTCGATCTCGCAATAGACCGGCAGCGCCTCCAGCGGCCCGGTGCAGCCTACGCCCGAGGCCTGGCCCGCATCCGCGCCCGGGGGCAGGAACACAAACGCCATGCCGGGCTGCCAGCCCGGATGCCGACGCAGGCTGTCGTTGAGGATGTCGAGATACTGCGCACGCGAGAAGACCTGCTTTGCCATGTCTCATGCCTCCGGGTGGAATCATCTCGCGGAAATCCTAGCATGGCGCCCCGCGCGGCAGTTACCGCATGATGAGAAGACCGTGACTCAGCACTCGCCTTTCTTGGCGTGGCCCGGCGGGCAGCCCTTGCCGCCCTTGTCCTTGTGCTTGCCGTGGTCGCCCGGCCCCTGGTTCCAGCGCTCCGGCTGCATCACCCAGCCATTGCTCGCCTCCACCCAGCGCGGCGACTCGTAGACATAGCCCGGCCGATCCTTGGCCCACTTGCCCTGCTTCCACTTGTGCTTGTGACCGTGGTCGTCCCAGGCCCAGTAGCCGGGCTGCCAGACATAGCCGGGGCGCGGCGCGGGCACGGCCTCGTAGATCGGGGCCGGCGGCGGGGTGCCGATGCCGATATTGATATTGACCTGCGCCATCGCCGCCGGCGCGAACGCCAGGGTGGCTGCGAGCAGCGTCGCGCCTGTCATGGCGCGGACGAGATGGCGTTGGACCTGGTCTTGAAGCCTGGGCATTCCTTCTCCTTCTATCTGTCTTCGGGTTTTCGATGGCAAACAGGCAGCAGCGGGCACGGACCGATGGGGCCCGCCTTGCGAAAGGATATCGGGAAACGAGGTGGCGTGACAGTCACCGGGCACGCCGGATGAGCGACCGTCAGTGATCGGCGGCCATCGCCTTGAGCTGGGCGTCGCCGGCCACGCGCGCGGCGTCGGCCGTGGTGAATGTGTCGTCGGACACAATGGTGCGCCGGACCTGCTGGGCGCTGAAGTCCACCAGCGCAATGATCCAGACATAGCGCCCTGCCTGCGGCGCGGTCTGCACGAACGCCTTCACTTGCCCTTTTTGTTGCGATTGGGATTCGGTTGCCATGGTGCCCTCCGTGGACAAACGCGTTCAAACGACTCTAGCACATCCACATGGGCGCGCCCGCTACAGTTTGCCGGCCCGGTGCCGACATCCCAATGGACCCCACCCTACTGGCCCCCACCCCCACCCCTGCCCGTGCCGCGCGCCAAGTCTCTGTCCCTCCTGCTGCCCGCCTTGCCGATGCTCGCCGCGCTGCTGCTGGCCACGCCCCGGCTGGCCGCGCACGACCTGGCACCGGCCGCCCCGGCGCTGCCGCGCCCGGAGGCCGTGGCGCGCGTGGTCATGTCCCTGCTCGGCTACGCGCGCTGGCCCGTGGAGCGCGACACCCTGCGGCTCTGCGTGGACCCCGTCGCCCGCTATGCCGGCAAGCTGATGGAGGGCGGCGCGCTCTCCACAGGCCGGCTGGTGGCCACGCGGCAGCTCGATCCGATGGCCAGCAACCCGGCGCCCGACTGCGACGCGCTCTATGTCGGCGCGATGTCCGCCCCGCGTCGCGAGAAGATCTCGGCCGACCTGACCGGTCGCCCGGTACTGATCATCGCCGAGGAAGACTTCGAATGTGACGCAGGCAGCATGTTTTGCCTCAATGTCCGCGAGCGGCAGGTCTCGTTCCGCGTCAACCTCGATGCCCTCGGCCGCAGCGGCATCCACGTCCACCCCGGCGTGCTGCAACTGGGTCGCCGCAAGGCGCCGGCATCATGACCCGCGCCGCCCGGCCGTCGCTCTATGGCACCCTGCGCCGCTTCCACCTGAGCGTGGCGCTAATCGCCGTCTTCACGGCCGGCACCACGCTCACCGGCCTGGGCCTGACCGCGCTGCGCGACTATGCCGACCACAACCTGCGGCTGGTGGCGCGCTCCATCGCCTATACGGTGGAGGCGCCGATCGTGTTCCGCGATGAAGCCGCCGCCGCCGAGACCCTGGCGATGATCGCCGCCAGCGAAGACGTGACCGCGGCCTGGATTTTCGATCGGGACAGCCAGCCGGTGGCCAGCTGGCATCGCCATGGTTCGGCGCGCTTCACAGACCTGCACCAGTTCGCCCGGGACCTGCTGACCTCGGGCCCGGTGGACCAGCCGGTCTTCCACGAATCCCAGCAGGTGGGCAGCGTGCGCGTGGTCGGCGACCCCGTGGCGCTGCTCCACTTCCTGCTCAAAGGCATGCTCGGGTTGATGGCCTGCCTGCTGCTGACGGCGGTGGGCGCGCACTACCTGTCCAGCCGCATGCTCGTGCACATCATCGATCCGGTGCGCAGCCTGATGCGCGTGGCCCATGCGGTGCGATCCGAACGCGCGTTCGGCCAGCGCGTGCCGCCGGCGCGCATCGACGAACTCAATGCGCTGGGCGAGGATTTCAACGTGCTGCTCGACGAACTGGAGGCCTGGCAGGGACAGTTGCAGCACGAGAACCGCTCGCTGGCACATCGCGCCACGCACGACAGCCTGACCGGCCTGCTGAACCGCGCCGCCTTCACCGAGGCACTCGACCAGGCCGTGCGCAGCGCGGCGGCGCTGGGCCAGCGCGTGGCCGTGCTCTATCTGGACAGTGACGATTTCAAGGGCATCAACGACCGCCACGGCCATGCCGTGGGGGACACGGTGCTGGTGGGCATCGCCCAGCGCATCCGGGCCTGCCTGCGCGAGACCGACCGCGCGGCCCGGCTGGGCGGCGATGAGTTCGCGGTGCTGCTGGGAACCTTGCGGGAGGCCGACGACGCCGTGCTGACCGCCCAGCGCATCCTGGCGGCGATGACCGAGCCGTTCGGCGTGGCGGGCGGGGCGAGCATCGGGGCGACGCTCAGTATCGGGGTGGCGGTCTATCCGGTGCACGCGCGCGGCGGTACCGCGCTGCTGCATGCGGCGGACGCCGCGATGTACGGCGCCAAGCGCCAGTCCGGCGCCACCTGGCGCTACGCAGAGGCGGTGGCGCCGGCCTGAGCCGCACCATCCGCCATCCACAATCCTCAGTCGCCGAACGGGTTCGGCGCGGTGGAGACCGGCTCGTCGGTCAGGTCGAACTCGTCCCGGACGTCATCCACGACATTGCGGATGGCGGCTTCGAAGCCGCGTGCATTGCCGAAGCGGGCCATGTCCCAGTTCCGGCCGCGCACATCGCGCGGGTGCGGCTGCGGGTCCGGCACCTGGATGTGTCGGCCTTCGTCGGCAATCTCGTCGATCTGCTGGACCCGCCGGCTCACCTCTTCCATGATGACGCGCCGGCTGCGCTCGCGCTTGGCCATGACTGGCCTCCTCTCGGTGGTTCGTCCGCGGCCATCCTAGCACGGGCACGCCGTGCGTTATAGCGCTGCCTTGGCCGCCTGGTAGGCCGCGTAGAGGCGCTGGAACACCGGGCCGGGCTTGCCGTTGCCGATGGCGCGGCCGTCGAGCGTGACCACCGGCAGCAGCTCCTTGCTGGCCGACGACAGCATGACTTCGTCCGCCGCGAAAACCTCGTCGCGCGAGATGCGGCGCGAGGTGAACGAGATGTCCATGGCGGCGCAGAGTTCCTCCATCAGGCCGTAGCGGATGCCTTCCAGGATCAGGTTGTCCTTCGGCGGGGCCACCACGCGGCCCTGCTGCACCAGCCACACGTTCGACGCCGAGGCCTCGGTGAGCTGGCCGTCGCGGAACTGGATCGCCTCGGTCACGCCGTTGGCGGCGGCTTCCTGCGCAGCCAGCACGTTGCCGAGCAGCGAGGTGGACTTGATCTGGCAGTTCAGCCAGCGGCGGTCTTCCATCGTCACGCAGGCCACGCCCTGCTCCACCACCGACGCCGGTGGCAGCGCCATCGGGTTGGTCATGATCAGCACGGTCGGCGTGACCGCTTCCTTCGGGAACGCATGTGCCCGCTTCGCCACGCCGCGCGTGACCTGCATGTAGACCATCTGGTCCGACAGGCCGTTGGCCTGGACCACGCGGCCGATCAGCGCGAGCCATTCGGCTTCGGTATAGGGATCGTCGATGCCGATGGCCGCCAGGCTGCGCTTCAAACGCGCCAGATGCTGCGCGCCCCGGAACGGCTTGCCGTTGTAGAGCGGGATCACTTCATAGATGCCGTCGCCAAAGATGAACCCGCGGTCGAGGACGGGAATGCGGGCTTCGGACAACGGGAGCAGGTCCCCGTTCAGGTAGACGATGGCTTCGGACATGGCGCGATGACGGCGATGAGGGTAGGAGATTGTCATTCTTCCACATGGCGCTTCCTCCCCTTATGCAAATTGTGCATCGACGCTGCACCATTTCTCGCCAATCCGCGCCCGTGTGACGCCAAACGCTTGACCCGTTCGCGCAAACAGGAGCCACTGAATTCAATCTTTTGCCCGAATGCGGCGATGTGAATTGAATTCTTTTTAATTCACGATCCACGCCCCGCACCACCTCGTAATTCGCCGAAAACTGCGTGCTATATTCGTCACGCAGTCCCGTGAGCGCGGCGCTTCGGTCTTCTTTGATGGTGCGGCTGCGCCACCTTCACAGGGCACTCGATATGACTCTTCTCGTGTCAGACCTGCGCTGTGGCGGCAAACGGCTCGCCATGCTGTGCATGGCCGCAGGTGCCGCGTCCGCGATGGCGCAAACGCCAGCCCCGGCCCCTGCGGCAACGGCAGCTTCGAGCCCGGCAGCCGCTGCACCGGCCCCGGGCCGCACCCAGGTGCTCACGCTGGCCCAGATGGGCGCCAACCAGCCCATCCCGCTGCGCGGCGTGGACCCCGACCGCACACTGAACATCGGCGTGCGCCTCGATGAAGTGGTCACGGCCGCCAGGCTCAAGCTGGTCTTCACGTATTCGCCCTCGCTGGTCTATCCGCTCTCCCACCTGAAGATCCGCCTCAACGACGAAGTCGTGGCCACCCTGCCGCTGGAGAAGGAGCAGGCGGGCCAGCAGATCACGCGCGAGATCGACCTCGACCCGCGCTACTTCACGGACTTCAATCGCCTGAACGTGCAGATGATCGCCCACTACACGGTCGATCACTGCGAGGACCCCTACCACTCCAGCCTCTGGGCGGACATCAGCCCGGCCACCACGCTGACGCTGACCAAGCTGCCCGTCACGCTGCCGGACAACCTCGCGCTGCTGCCCGCCCCGTTTTTCGACCGCCGTGACAACAGCCGCGTCACCGTGCCCTTCGTGCTGCCAGCCAATGCCGATGCGGCCACGCTGCAGGCCGCCGGCGTGGTGTCGTCCTGGCTCGGCGCGCTGGCCAGCTATCGGGAGCTGCGCTTCCCGTCACGCAGCCAGCCGCCCGCCGATGCCCACGCCGTTGTCTTTGCGATGCCGAACGCCATCCCGGCGGGCCTCCAGTTGCCCGAGATCCAGGGCGCCTCGGTCAGCGTGATGCCGAATCCGTCGAATCCGGCGCGCAAGCTGCTGGTGCTCGCGGGCCGCAATCCGCAGGAACTGCAGGTGGCGGCCAATGCGCTGGTGCTCGGCAAGGCTGCCATGGCGGGCAACCGCGCCGGCGTGCAGTCGGTGGAACTCGGCAAACCGCGCAAGCCCTACGACGCGCCGGCCTGGGCGCCGGTGGACCGCCCCGTGCTGTTCAAGGAACTCGTCACGGACCCGCAGCAGCTCCAGGTAGGCGGCGCCAGCCCCGAGCCGATCCGGGTGAACCTGCGCGTGCCGGCCGACCTGTACGGCTGGAACGACCGCGCCGTGCCGATGAACGTGAGGTACCGCTACACCGCGCCGTCCACCTACAACGACTCGGTGCTCAGCGTCGATATCAACGAGCAGCTCGTGCGCTCGTACCGGCTCAAGCCGCTGACCGCGCAGAACGACGAGAGCCTGGTCAGCGTGCCGCTGATCTCGGGCGGCAGCGCGTCCGTCAGCAACGAAATCCTGATCCCGGCCTTCCGCGTGGGCAGCAACAACCAGATGCAGTTCCGCTTCCACATGGACTCGCAGAAGACCGGCCTGTGCGCGTCCACGGCGGCCAACGTGGCGCGCGCGGCGGTCGACCCCGATTCGTCGATCGACTTCAGCGGCTTCTCCCACTACGCCGCGCTGCCCAACCTCGCCTTCTTCGCCAACAGCGGCTATCCGTTCACCCGGCTGGCGGACCTGGCCGATACCGCCGTGGTCATGCCGGACGCCCCGAGCGCGCTCGACCAGGAGGCGATGCTGACGCTGCTCGGCCACATGGGCAAGTGGACCGGCCTGCCGGCGCTGCGCGTGGCGGTGGCGCCGGCCAAGGCCATCGACACCGTGAAGGACCGCAACCTGCTGATGGTGGGCACGGGCAGCGCCGGCGAGATCCTGGCGCAGTGGGGCAAGTCCCTGCCGATCCTGGTCCAGCAGGGCCGCACCGAAATCACGCTGCGCGACCAGCGCGGCGGGGCGTGGACCAACTGGCTCAGTGGCGAGGCAGACCACAACGTGTCACCCGCCGGGCGCGCCATCCTCTCGGCCGATGGTCCGCTGGCGGCGCTGATCGGCTTCGAGTCACCGTACGCGGCGCAGCGCAGCGTGGTCGCCGTGACCGCCACCGCGCCGGAGAACGTGCGCGATGTGCTCGATGTGCTCGAGGACGCCGGCAAGGTCGCCCAGATCCGCGGCGACCTCACCGTGGTCCGCCAGCGCGAGGTGGAGGGGCTGCGCCTGGGCGAGCGCTACTACGTCGGCACCCTGCCCTGGTACGCGCGCGTGTGGGTGCGCATGGCGGACCACCCGGCGCTGCTGGCCATCGCCGGCCTCGTCGCCGGGCTGCTGGTGGCGCTGACCCTGTTCTGGGCGCTGGGCCGGATCGCGGCACGCCGCAACGGAGGGTGACATGCGGCGTGCGCTGCCCCGCTGGCTCAGGCAGATCGCTCGCGGCATGGTGACGGCCACGCTGGCGGGGCTATCGCTCGCCAGCCTGGCGGCCACCTGCCCGTGGCCGGACTGGGATGCCTTCCGGCGCGACACCATTAGCCCGGACGGCCGCGTGGTCGATGCCAGCACCGAGCGCCAGGCCACGGTCTCCGAAGGGCAGGCCTACGCGCTGTTCTTCGCGCTCGTGGCCAACGACCGCGCCACCTTCGACAAACTGCTCGGCTGGACCGAGAACAACCTGGCGCGCGGCGACCTGAGCGCCCACCTGCCCGCGTGGATCTGGGGCAAGCGCGACAGCGGCCCCGAGGCCGGCACCTGGGGCATGATCGACACCAACGCGGCCAGCGACGCCGACCTGTGGATCGCCTACACGCTGCTCGAAGCCGGCCGGCTCTGGCGCGAACGCCGCTTCACGGCGCTGGGCACGCTGGTCGCCCGGCGCGCGCTGCGCGAGGAATCGGCCGTGCTGCCCGGACTGGGCCGCACGCTGCTGCCGGGCCCGGTCGGCTTTCATCCCACCCCGGATAGCTGGCGGCTGAACCCGAGCTACGTGCCGCTGCCGGTGATGCGCCGGCTGGCCGCCGTGCTGACCGAGGACCGCGGCTGGCAGGCCATGGTCGAGAGCGCGGGGCGGCTGATCGTGGACACCGCGCCGCGCGGCTTCTCGCCCGACTGGGTGCTGTATCAGAAAGGCGCCGGCTTCCGGCCCGATACGGACACGCAGGCCACGGGCTCCTATGATTCGATCCGGGTCTACCTGTGGGCCGGCATGACCGCTGCGGGCGACCCGCTGCGCGCCGGTGTGCTGCGTACGTTGCATCCGATGGCCGACTACGTGCTCGCCAACGGCCACCCGCCCGAGCGGGTGGACACGCAGGCGGGCACGTTCGGGCCGAACGCGGGCAATGCGGGCTTCTCGGCGGCCATCGCACCATTCATGCTGGCGCAGGGCCAGCCGGACGCCGCGCGCACCCAGGCCCACCGCACGCGCACGCTGGCCGCGCAGTCGCCCTCCGGCTACTACAGTCAGGTGCTGACGCTGTTCGGGCTGGGGCATGTGGATGGCCTGTACCGGTTCGAGGCGGACGGCAAGCTGGTGCCGGCGTGGAACACCGCATGCCCGGCAAGGCGCTAGCTCCCACGCTGTGGCTGCTGCTGGCCAGCGCCGCGCTGCCGGGGGAGGCAGCGGCTGCCGACGCCGCATCGGCCCCAGCCGCCGCCAGCGCCACCACGCGCCGGGAGATGGCGCAGTTGCTGGCATCGGCACGCATGTGGGAGGCACGCAACCGTGCGGACATGGCGCGCGGCGTGCTGGAGAAGGCGTTGTTGATCGATCCGCGCCAACCGGAGGCGCTCAAGATGCTGGGCTTGATCGAAATCCGTTCCAATCGCCCCGCCGAAGCCGACAAGGTGCTGCGGCGCATGCGCGAGGTGGCGCCAGACAGCGCCGCCACGCGCGACCTCGAAGACGCCTACCGCATCGCCACGCGCGACAAGCGCGAGATGGCGCAGGTGCGGCTGCTCGCCCGCAGCGGCAAGTCCGAGGAAGCCGCCACACGGCTGCAGGCGCTGTTCCCGCGCGGCGCGCCGGGCGGCGAGCTGGCGGTGGACTACTACCGCATCCTGGCCGGCACCACCGCCGGCCGCCCGCGCGCGATTGCCGAGTTGCGCCGCCGTGTGAAGCAGGAGCCGGACGATTCGCGCCTCGCGCTGGCGCTGGGCAGCCTGCTGACCGACCGCGAGGCCACCCGGCAGGAAGGGCTCGCCATCCTCTACGACCTCACCCAGCGGCCCGATGGCGACCGCAAGAGCGCGCTCGACATCTGGCGGCGCACGCTGTACAGCGTCAACGAAGATCCGGCCTACTACGTGTGGTTCGAGCGCTACCTCAAGGAAGTGCCCGACGACGAGGCCGCCAAGCAGACGCTCGCCAGCCTCGGCACCCAGCGCGAAGCCCAGCGCAAGCTCGAAGCCGATCCCGCCTGGCAGGCGCGGCAGCGCGGGCTGGCCCAGCTGGAGCGCGGGCAGCTCAACGAGGCCGACATCGCCCTCCAGAAGGCGTACCAGAAGCGCCGGCAGGACGGCGAGGTGGTCGGCGGGCTCGGCCTGGTGCGGCTGCGCGAAGGCCGCCACGATGAAGCCCGCGAACTGTTTTCCCGGGCGATGACGCTCGATCCGGACAATCGCAATAAATGGCGCAGCCTGCGGGACACGGCCACGTTCTGGGGCACCGTGGCGCGTGCGCGCGAGGCCAACGCCCAGGGCAAGCCGGTGCAGGCCGAAGCGCTGGCGCGCGAGGCGCTGGCCCTGCAGCCCGGCAATGAGAACGCGCAGGCGATTCTGGCCGACGCGCTGATCGCCCAGCACAAGGATGCCGAGGCCGAGACGCTGCTGCGCCAGATGCTGGCCCGGCCGAAGCCGGACATGGGCGCGCTGCGCAGCCTCGTCGCCCTGCTCCAGACGCAGCAGCGGCAAGACGAGATCGGCCCGCTGATCGCGGACGCGTCGCACCGCATGCAGGGCTCCGAGTCGGAACTGCGCGCGCTGCGGGCTGACCTGCTGTCCGTGCAGGCCGACCAGCTCATCGCGCAGAAGAAGCGCAGCCCGGCGCTGCAGCGGCTCGAAGATGCCATCCGGCTGGCGCCCGATGCCGCGTGGACACGCTACACGCTGGCCCGTCTCTATCGCGACCTCAACCTGCCGGTGCTGGGCCGCAGCGTCATGGAGGACGGGGTCGCCGCCGCGCCCACCGCCGAGATGCGCTACGCCACGGCGCTCTATCTCAATGCCGTGGACGACATCGACGCCGCCACAGCTGTGCTGGCGGCGGTGCCCGAGGCCGAACGCAGCGAAGGCATGCGCGGGCTCGCCAGCAACCTCGCGGCGCAAAAGCTGCTGCGCGAGGCACGACTGCGGCTGGCCGAAGGCCGCGACGACGAGGCCCGGGCGCTGCTCGACCAGGCCGCCATCGCGGCGCGCGACGAACCGCACATGCTCGCCTCCATCGGCCGCGAATGGATCGGGCTGGGCGAGACCGACAAGGGCCTGCGGCTGGTCAGCGACTGGCTGGCCGCGCACCCCGAGGATCCCCACCTCGACATCCGCCTGCGCTACGGCGAACTGCTGGCCGCCGCCGACCGCGACGACGCGCTGCAGGCGTGGATCGCCGAATCGCGCGCCCTGCCCGGCATCACCGCCGCGCAGCAGGCATCGTTCGACGATCAGTCACTGCGGCTGGCGCTGCGCCGCACCGACCGGCTCATGGCCGACGGCGACCTGACGCGGGCACGGCAGACGCTGTACGCCGTGCCCGAGGCCCAGCAGGCCGACCGCCGCTGGCTGCTGACGCTGGCCGATCTGCGCGAGGCCGGCGGCGACTACCGGGGTGCGGCGGAGGCCGCGCAGGCGGTGCTCGCCAAAGATCCCAAGGATGCCGACGCGCGGCTCACGCTCGCGCGCATGCTCGAACGGCAGGGCAAGGAGGCGCAGGCGCTGGAGATCGTGCGCGCGGTGCTGGCCGATACCCCCGACGACGACATCGACACCCGGCTCTCGGTGGCGCGGCGCTTCACGGCGATGCGGCGCACGGACGAGGCCAGCGCCGTGGTCGACGACCTCGCCCAACGCTACCCGGACCGCGCCGACATCACCGTGCAGCAGGGCCGCATCGCCCAGGCGCGTGGCGACTTCAACGACGCGGCGGCGCACTATCGCACCGCACAGGGGCTGGAGCAGCGCGAAGGCGTCCTGGCTGGCCCCGAAGGCACGCCGGCCGGCCGCGCCCTGGCCGGGCTGGAGGCGCGCCGCCAGGGTGAGGTGGCGACCGCCGTGATGCAGTCGAACAAATCCGGCGATGCCGGCATCTCGCGGCTGCACGCCACCGAGATCCCGCTGTTCGTGCGCATTCCGCAGGGCTACACCGGCCACATGTTCTTCCATGCGGACACCGTGCTGCTCGACGCCGGCACGCTGCAGGCGAGCAACTTCTCGAAGGCGTCCGAGTTCGGCAAGATCGCCGCGCTCGGCAACACGGGCCTCGGCACCATCGGCCAGACCGACCGTGGCGTGGCGCTGGCCGCCGGCTACGAGTTCGATGGCGCCGACAACAGCTGGCGGGCGGACCTCGGTACCACGCCGCTCGGCTTTACCGAACAGACCGTGGTGGGCGGCTTCCGCTATCGGGCGGATCTGGGCGTCTCGTCCGCCTCCGTCGATGTCTCGCGGCGGGCCGTGACCAGTTCGCTGATCTCCTACGGCGGCGCCACCGACCCCGTCACCGGCGAGACCTGGGGCGGCGTGGTGCGCAACGGCATCCACCTGCGCTACGCGCGTGACATCGGCCGCGTAAGCGTATTCGGCGACGTGGGCGCCGGGCTCTACACCGGCCACAACGTGGTGACGAACCGCGAGTTCACGGTCCGCACCGGCTTCGACCTGCCCGTCTACGCCCAGCGCGACCAGCGCGTGACCAGCGGGCTGGTGCTGAACTACTGGCGCTACAGCGACAACCAGCGCTTCTACTCGTTCGGCCATGGCGGCTACTACAGCCCGCAGCGCTACCTCTCGTTCGGCATCCCGCTCGACTGGACCGGGCGCTACGCGCGCTGGTCGTGGCGGCTGCAGGGCTCGGCCGGCTGGTCGTTCACCTACGAGGACGACGCGCCCTACTTCCCCACCCGTCCCGACCTGCAACAGCTCGCCGGCAATCCGATCTACACGGGCGGTTCGGGCGGCGGTTTCAGCTACACGCTCGGCGCCACGGTGGAATACAGCTTCGCACCGCACTGGGTGGCCGGCGCAGGCTTCCAGATCGACCGCTCGCGCGACTACGCGCCGAACCGGGCGATGGTCTGGCTGCGCTACCTGTTCGATCGTCGCCGCGACCCGGTGCCGTTCCCGCCGAACCCGGTGCGGCCGTACTCGGCCTATTGATGGGGGATCGATGAAGCACACCGACCGCACTGCTGCCCCCGCCATCCCCGCCACGGCCCTGCCGGGCCTGCGCGCGCGCTTCCAGGCGCGCACGGGGCTGGCCATCGACGGCCTGTCGACGGCGCTGGCCACGCTCACGCCGGCCCGCGCGCACGTGGTCTATGCCGAGCCCTCGCCCGCCCGCGACGCGCTGTTCTGGCAGACCGCCGCCACGGCGCTGCGCGCGCCGGCCACGGTACTCTCCACGCGCGACGCCGCCGACATCGCCGCCCAGCTACGCGCCCATGGGCTCGACATCGACGCCAACCGCGCCCTCCACGGCCGCGCCAACCTGTGCGCGCTGCGCCCGCCCACGGACGCCAGCCGGCCCGCCATCGACGGGTTGATGGAGGCGCTCCAGGCGCTGGTGGACCAGTGCGGGGCGCAGGGCAGCATGGTGCTGATCGAAGGGGCGGAGGGGTTCTTCGCCTGGCACGATGCGGGGCGGCTGGCTCAGGAAGGCCAGCGCCTGGGCGAATGGTGCGCGCGCCACCGCTGCGCGGTGCTGCTGGTGATGGGGCCGCCGGCGCCGGAGCCGGGCCAGCCGGCGCCAGACCTGCAGGGCTTCCACGGCCGCTTTGCCGGCGCGGTGCAGCTCTCGCAGCAGCAGGGGCAGTACACCTGGGAGGTGGCGTTCTGGCGCGACAACCAGGCCGTGGTGGCAGGCGAGATCGTGCCGCTGCGCTTTGCGCCGCACGAGCACCGGCTGATGGTCGCCGCGCAGACCTTCACCGACACGATCGAGGAAGCCGGCATGCTCGCGCCGGACGAGCAGCGCGTGATCGTCAGCCGCGACGCGGTGCTGCGCGAGCGCTACATCCCCGAGCACTGGCGTGTAGTGGACAGCAACGAAGCCGCCGTGGCCAGCGCCGCCCGCGCGGTGGCGGCCACGGTCCTGCTGCACTACGGCGGCGGGCGCGAACTCGAGGCGCTGGCCGAGCAGGTGCACCGGCTGCGGCGCAGCGCCGGGCGCGCGCTGAAGATTGCCGTGCGCGAGGACAAGGAGGCCATGCGCCAGCACTACGAGCTGCTGATGCTCAACCTCGGCGCCAATCTCGTCATCGCCCAGCGCACGCCGTTCGCCCGGGTGCAGGCCATGATCGAGGGCCTGCAGGGGCAGGTGTTCTCGCGGCCGATTCTTGCCGACTACCGCAACGCGCTGTCCGCCGTGCTGACCACCTCGACCAGCGGCTACGTGCCGCCCGCCGAGTTCGTCTCGCTGGTGCGCGACGCCGTGGAGCGCAGCCGCATGATCCGGCTGCCCCACGTGCTGCTGCAACTGCCGCTGCTGCCCGAAGTGGCCCATGTGGAGGCGCTGCGCGCCTGCCGCATGAACCGCGCAGGCGATCTCTGCACGGCCGGCAGCGACAGCCTCTACGCCTTCTTCTTCGCCTGCCGCATGGACGACGTGGATGCCGTGTGCCGGCGCGTGTTCCAGCAGCCGCTGGGCGAGCTGTTCCATGGCGACGTGCGCAATGGCGACCTGGAGTCCATCGGCGCCACGCTGGGCCGCTTCGAGGCCGAGATCGCCGAGGTGCCGCCGCCCGACTACAGCAGCTGGCTCGCGCGCCAGCAAGAGGCGCCCCGCCCGGCGCCGATGCCTGACACCACCGCCGCGCTGGTTGCGCATGACGGCGGCGACGCCCCGCCGGTGGCGGAGATCCCCACGCTGCCGTTGCGCGACACCCCGCCCGCGCAGCCGCGTGCCATGCCGCAGCCGCACCCCGTGCCGCTGCTTCGACAGGACTGACGCGACATGTCCATCTTCCTTGGCTACTTCATCTGGGGACTGATTCTGGCGGCGCCGCTGGCGTTCGTGATCTGGCGCTTCGACCTGCTGCGCTGGTTCCCGCAATGGACCACGCCGCGCCCACGCCGCACCGTACGCCTGCCGCCGCAACTGCACGGCATGGTGATTCGCGGCAAGCGCCGCCCGGACCGCGAGCCGCCGCGATGAAGACCATCGCCATCGTCTCCCCCGCCGGCGGCGCCGGACGCACCATGGTGACGGCCTCGCTGGCCTCGCTGCTGGCCGGGCGCGGGCACCCGGTGCTGGCGCTCGAATGCGATCCGCGCAATCTGCTGGGCTACCACTTCGGCCTGCGCGACGCGGCGCGCGCGGGGCTGTCCGGCTGCCTGGCCGACGGATCGCCCACCGCGTGGGCGCAGGCCGGGCTGCGCAGCGACGATGGCGTGCTGTTCGTGCCCTGGGGCGAGCAGGACAGCGACGACGATGACATCCAGGCCGGCAAGCTGCTGCGCGCGGGGCCGCACTGGCTGCGCGGGCTGATCGCCCAGGTGGCCATGCCGGCGCACGGCGCGGTGCTGATCGACACGCCGCCCTGGCCCTCGCCGCACGCGGGCCAGGCCATCGCCGCGGCCGACCTCGTGCTGGTGCTGCTGCCGCCGCAGCCCGAAGTCTGCGTCGGGCTGGGCCGGCTGACCGATGCGCTGGCGCGGCGCGGCCACACCGCCTGCTACGTGGCCACGCGACTCCAGCCGGCACGGCGGCTGCATGCCGATATCGTCACGCTGCTGCGCGCCACGCTCGGCAATGCGATGCTGGCCTGCCCCGTCCACGAGGACAGCGGCATTCCGGAAGCCTTCGCGCGCAGCGAGAACTTCTGCCGCAGCGCGCCACACTCGCAGGCGGCGCACGACCTGCAAGGGCTGGCGTCGTGGGTGTCCCACTGGATCGGCGCCCCGCCACAGGAGCGCGAACGATGAGCGACAAGCCCGCCCGACTCCACCGCTGGCTGGCCATCGCGCGCGACCGGCTGGCGCGCCACCTTGGCGTCACCGCGCCGGCGCACGGCGGCATCTGGGTGCTGCGCGCCGTGTTTCAGCCGCCCCGCCCCGGCAAGCCCGATATTCCTGCGGAATGGGCCGCGCTGCTGTACCGGCGCGCGCTGGCCCGGCTCGGCATGGGCCGCCGCCGCGACCCCGCCGCGTGGCTGTGGCGGCTGTTCATCCGCCCGCCTCGTCCGCGCTACCGGCTGGCCGCCGACCTCCGCAAGCGTCGCCAGGTTGCCGCGCCGCCGGGGGTCACACCGTTCCGGCGCTGGCTGGACCGCCTGCTCGGGCCGATCTACTACGCGGTGACGCGCATGCGGCGCCGCATTGCCGCGCGGCTGCCCCGCGTGGACTGGGCGCGCGTGGGCGATGGCGTGGAGGCCGTCGCCACGCGCGTGGGACGCATCCCGTTCGCGGTGCCCACCTCGTTGGTGCTCGCCTGCCTGGCCGGCGCGGTCATCAGCACCACGCCACTGACGTTCTCGAGCCAGCTACTGCTGTTCGCCATCGTCTGGATCGGGTTGATGGTGCTGCGGCGCATTCCCGGCCGGCTGCCGACGCTGGCGATGATGGTGCTCTCCGCGCTGATGGCGGGCCGCTATATCTGGTGGCGCTCGACGCAGACGCTGCAGTTCACCACGGCCACCGAGGCCGCCGTGGGCTACCTCCTCTATGCGGCCGAGGTCTACACCTGGATCGTGCTGGGGCTGGGCTACCTGCAAACGGCGTGGCCGCTGAACCGCCAGCCCAAGGCGCTGCCGGCCGACCCGGAGGCATGGCCGACGGTGGACGTCTACATCCCCACCTACAACGAGTCGCTGGCTGTGCTGCAACCCACCGTGTACGCGGCGCTGAGCATGGACTGGCCGGCGCACAAGCTGCGCGTGTTCATCCTCGACGATGGCCGGCGGCCCGCGATGCGGGAGTTCGCGGCGGCGGCCGGGGTGGGCTACCTCACGCGGGAAGACAATTTCCACGCCAAGGCCGGCAACATCAACAAGGCGCTGGCGAAGACGGACGGCGAGTACATCGCCATCTTCGACTGCGACCACATCCCCACGCGCTCCTTCCTGCAGATGACCATGGGCGAGTTCCTGGCCGACCCGAAGTGCGCGCTGGTGCAGACGCCGCACCACTTCTTCTCTCCAGACCCGTTCGAGCGCAACTTCGACACCTTCCGGCGCGTGCCGAACGAGGGCAGCCTGTTCTACGGCCTGATCCAGGACGGCAACGACTTCTGGAACGCCACCTTCTTCTGCGGCTCCTGCGCGGTCATCAAGCGCGCGCCGCTGCTGGCGATCGGCGGGATTGCCGTGGAGACCGTCACCGAGGACGCCCACACGGCGCTCAAGCTGCACCGGCTCGGCTACAACAGCGCCTACCTGCGCACGGTGCAGGCGGCCGGGCTGGCCACCGAGAGCCTGTCCGGCCATATCGGGCAGCGCATCCGCTGGGCGCGCGGCATGGCGCAGATCTTCCGCATCGACAACCCGCTGCTCGGGCGCGGGCTGCACCTGTTCCAGCGCATCTGCTACAGCAACGCGATGCTGCACTTCTTCTACGGCATTCCCCGGCTGATCTTCCTGACCATGCCGATCGCCTACCTGTACTTCGGCCTGCACGTGATCAACACCTCGGCGCTGCTGATCATGGCCTACGTGCTGCCCTACCTGTTCGTGGCCAACGTGACCAACTCGCGGCTCCAGGGCCGCTACCGCCATTCGTTCTGGGCCGAAGTCTACGAATCGGTGCTGGCCTGGTACATCGTGCTGCCGACCACGGTGGCCTTCATCAACCCGCGCCTGGGCAAGTTCAACGTCACCGCCAAGGGCGGGCAGATTGCCGACGACTACCTCGACTGGACCATCTCCAAGCCCTACCTGGTGCTGCTGGCGCTCAACGTGATCGGGCTGGCGGTTGGCGTCGGCCACCTGCTGTTCGGCAGCACCGACGAGCCGGCCACGGTGCTGATGAACATGGGCTGGGCGCTGGCCAACCTGATCATGCTTGGCGCCGCCGTGGGCGTGGCGCGGGAGGCGCGGCAGGTGCGGGTCTCCCACCGCATTCCGATGCGCGTGCCGGCCACGCTGCTGCTGCCGGACGGCGCCACGCTCGCCTGCCGCACCGAGAACTACTCGATGGGCGGCCTCGGCCTGCTGCTGCCGGTGGAGGTGATGCTGGACGAAGGCGCGCGCGTGGGCGTCTGCCTGGCGCGCGGCACGCGCACCTACCACTTCCCCGGCCTGGTCACGCGCAACGTCAACCGCCACCTCGGCGTGCGCATGGAGGGGCTGACGGCCGAGCGCGAGATCGAACTGATCCAGTGCACCTTCGGCCGCGCCGACGCCTGGATCGACTGGCTGGACGACGAACACGCCGACGCCCCGCTGCGCAGCCTCAAGGAGGTGATCGAGATGGGCTACCAGGGCCTGCTGCGCCTCTACGACGCCTGCGCGGAAGCGGTCGACCTGCTGATCGGGCGCCGCCGCCCCCGCCAGCCTTAATTCATCACGCCGGCCATCACGCCGCAGGAGCCGAACCACACATCGCCATGGGAATCTGGAACCTCTACTTCCTCGCCAAGCTCTGGCTGTTTCACACGGGCCACCTCCAGCCGCACTGGCTGACGAACCTGGTGTTCGCGCTGTTCCTGGCGGTGCCGATGGAGTCGCGGCCGCTGCGGGTGCTGCGCCAGCTCATCGCCATCGTGGTCGGGGCGATGCTGGCCTACCGGGAATCGACGCTGCCGCCGTTCGCGCGCGTGGTGTCGCAGTTCTCGAACGTGAGCGCCTTCACGCCCGAGTACCTGCTCGAACTGGCGCAGCGCATCGTCTCCCTGCAGATGGTGGTGGCGATCGCGCTGGCGGTGCTGCTCTACCTGATCATCAACCGCTGGGTGCGGGTGACCACCTTCGTGCTGCTGGCGCTGATCGCCATCCCGTTCTGGCACGGCACCGGCGACGGCAACCCGCCGACGCGGCTCAACCAGATGACCGCGCGCGCGGCAGACACCCCACGCGCCGACTTCGCGGTGCGCGGCGGCTACGATGCCCAGCTGGCCGCCTTCCGCGAGCAGGAATCGACCCGCTCGGCCACCGCCCAGCCGCTGACGGCCACGCCCGACGCGCAGTTCGACATCATCGTGCTGCACATCTGCTCGCTGTCCTGGGACGACATGGACGCCGCCAAGGCCAGCAACCACCCGCTGTTCACGCGCTTCGACTACCTGTTCAAGAATTTCAGCTCCGCCGCGAGCTACAGCGGGCCGGCGGCCATCCGGCTGCTGCGCGCCTCGTGCGGCCAGGAACCCCACGCCAGCCTGTACTCGCCGGCGCCGGCCGAATGCCATCTGTTCGAGGCACTCGCCCAGGCCGGCTTCGGCCCCCACGTGCTGCTGAACCACGATGGCCGCTTCGACAATTTCCGGAGCTTTGTCGACAAGGAAGTGGGCGTGGCGGGCATCCAGCCCGAGTCCAACGAAGGCGTGCCCGTGGCGATGCGCGCCTTCGACGACTCCCCGGTGCTGGGCGACTACGACACCTTCGACCACTGGTACAAGCGCCGCCTCCAGCAGAACAGCGGCCCCGTGGCGCTCTACTACAACACGGTGACGCTGCACGACGGCAACCGGCTGCCGGGCAAGCGGCTGACCAGCCTGGAGTCCTATCCGCTGCGGCTGGCCAAGCTGCTCGAGGACGTCGACCGGATCATCGAGACCATCAGCAAGTCCGGCCGCAAGGCGGTGGTGGTGTTCGTGCCCGAGCATGGCGCGGCGCTGCGGGGCGACGAAAACCAGATCTCCGGGCTGCGCGAGATTCCCACGCCGCGCATCGTCCACGTGCCGGTGGGCGTGAAGCTGGTGGGCCTGCCGACCACAGCCACGGGCGGCATGGTGACGATCGACGCGCCGTCCAGCTTCCTGGCGCTGTCGCAGCTGCTGTTCAACCTCGTGGCAGACAGCCCGTTCCGCCAGGGCGCGCCGCCCACCGCCAGCTACAGCGAGAACTTGCCGCAGACGATGATGGTCGGCGAGAACGAAGGCACCGTGACCATGAAGCTGAGCAAGGGTTATGTGATTCATACGCCAGATGGCGTCTGGGTGGAGCAGAAATGAGCCAGCCCCCGAAGTCCCCAAAACCCCAGAAAACCCCGCCGGTGCCGCGCGGCACCCCTGGCGCCTACAGCGACATCGACGCCCTGGACCGGCATGTCGAGGGCTTCGACGCGCGGCAATACTTCGACCAGCAGGACGCGGTGCAGACCCGGGCGGCGGCGCAGCGCTGGCCGCTGCTGGGGCGCGCGCTGGGGCACACATTGGGGCACACGCTTGGGCACGCGGCGACCGACGCGGACGGCCCGTCAACCAGCGCCGAGCGCTAATGCCGCCACCCCACTCGAGTGGGGCTTTAACCATTGATTTACAAGGAAAACCGTCACATAGCCGACATGCATCCGCCGTAGACTCTGGGCCACTTTCCCCACCCTGGTTCCTTCGGTCATGTCTGGCGTCCTGGTTGATCCCTCCGCTGCCCGCCTGCGCTTCCGGCAGCCCTGTGCCGAGGATCTGGCCGTCATCACGCCTTCCGTGACGACCGACCACACGAATCAGGACGTGCTCGAGGTCTTTGCGCTACACCGCGACCTCAACTGCCTGCCCGTGACCGAGCGCGACAAGCCCATCGGCCTGATCAACCGGTCGATCTTCCTGTCGCAGATGAGCAAGCCGTACCACCAGGAACTCTACAACCGCAAAAGCTGCATCGCGTTCATGGACAAGGAGCCGCTGATCGTGGACGCCGCCATGAGCATCGACGCGCTGACGTTCCGCGCGGTCGAGTATGGCGAGAAGGCGCTGGCGGAAGGCTTCATCATCGCCCGCGACGGCAAGTTCATCGGTCTGGGACACGGCCTGCAACTGATGCGCGTGGTGGCCGACATGCAGGCCGAGCGCAATCGGCAGATCATGCAGAGCATCGACTACGCCAGCACGATCCAGCGGGCGATGCTGCGCACCTCACGCCAGACGCTGGCCGCCACGCTGCCGGACGCCGCACTGGTCTGGGAGCCGCGCGACGTGGTGGGCGGCGACTTCTATCATTTCGCAGCATTCGACGACGGCTGGTTCGCCGCGCTGGCCGATTGCACCGGCCATGGCGTGCCGGGCGCGTTCATGACGCTGATTGCCTCGTCGCTGCTGACGCAGGCGATCGAGCAGCAGGGCCCGCGCGACCCCGGCGCGCTGCTGGCGGCCGTCAATCGCGGCATCAAGCAGATGCTCGGGCAGATCGACGGACCGCTCGACGGGCAGGACGGCCAGCGGGGCGAGCGCGGCATCGCCGAATCCGACGACGGCATGGACGCTGCCTTCTTCTGGTTCGACAACGCCACGCGCACGCTGACCTTCGCGGGCGCCAAGTGCGCGCTGTTCGTGCTGCAGCCCGGTGACACCGAGGGCCAGATGATCAACGGCGCCCGCATGGGCGTCGGCTACGTCGACACCGGCATGGACTACGCGTGGCAGAACGCGGCCGTGCCGATGCCGCCCGACACGGTGGCCTTCGTGACCACGGACGGGCTGATCGACCAGATCGGCGGCCCGCGCGAGATCTCGTTCGGCAAGCGCCGCATGCGCGAAGCCATCTGCGCCAGCCGCGCGGCATCGGCGGCGCAGATCAGCCAGGCGGTGCTCGAGGTGCATCGCGCCTGGCAGGGCCAGCACCGGCGCCGCGACGACCTGACCTTCTTCTGCTTCCGCGCCCGATAACACCGCGCCAGACTCTTACAGCGCCCCACCGGCCGCACGACACATGAACGCCGCACAATCGATTGACAAGGAATATGAGCCGTTTTTCGCGATGGCTCGGGAACGCAACGTGATCTTCTACTACGTCGGCTACTTTTCGCAGAACATCATCGCCGCCATGTCCGACGCGGTGCGCCTGCAGCTCGCCGTAAGCGGGGTCGATGGCACCACGCGGCGCAAGCTGTTCTCGTCCTTCGTGGAAATGGCGCAGAACATCGTCCACTACTCCTCGGACGCCCTGACCGCACCCACGCCGGAGAGCGAGCAGCAGCGCGGCCAGTTGCGCCATGGCTCGGTGTGCATCAGCATGGTGGACGAGCACTACCGCCTGATGTGTTCCAATCCGGTGGCGACGGTGCGTGTGCACCAGCTGCGCGCCACGCTGGAGCCGCTACGCACGATGACGCTGGACCAGATCAAGCAAGCCTACAAGCAGACCCTGCGCGCGGAGGCGCCGGAGGGCAGCAAGGGCGCCGGGCTCGGCTTCCTGACGATGGCGCGCGATGCCAGCGCGCCCCTCGAATACAACTTTCAACCGATCGACACGGATCCGGGATCGACGATGTTCCAGCTCGTCGCCACGATCTGACCTATCGGGAAGAGCCTCTGCCATGGAAAACCTGTTTATCGCCGCCACGCCCTCCTCGCCCGAGGTGAGCTTCGACTTCGAGCGGCACATCCTCTCGCTCAAGGGCGAGTCCTACCCCGAGAACGCTGCCGTGTTCTACGGCGAGGCCATCGCCCGCCTGCGCAAGTACCTGGCGGCGTGCGACGGGGTCTCGGTCACGGTCAACGTGGCGCTGACTTATTTCAACAGCTCGAGCACCAAGATGCTGTTCAGCATCTTCGACGCGCTGAACGACGCCGCCGAGCGCGGCAACCGCATCGAACTGCACTGGTTCCATGACGAGGACGACGACACCATCCTCGAATTCGGCCAGGAACTGCACGACGACTTCCCTGCGATTGCGTTCCACGACGTAGCGACCACCGGCAGTTGAACCCGCCCGCCGCCATCATGTCCGAGCCCGACCTGTTCGAATCGGAGAACAGCGTCCTGGCGCATGCCAAGGCCGTGTTCTGCGATGTCGATGCCGGCGAGGAATCGTATCGGCATACGCTGGGGCAGCTCATCAGCTACTACGAGCGGCTGATGCGCGAGACGCGCCGGCTGATCCGCCGCAGCGACCGTGAGGAACTGGAGATGAACCGGCTTAACCACCGGCTCCAGGAACTGGCTCAGGAACTCGAATACCGCGCCACGCACGACACGCTGACTGGCGCGCTCAACCGTGGCGCCGTGATCGACCGCGCCACGGCGGCGCTGGCCCGCGGGAGCCTCTCGATGATCGTGCTCGACATCGACCATTTCAAGCGGCTCAACGATGCCTATGGCCATCCGGTGGGCGACGCGGTGATCTGCGGCGTGACCGCCTGCCTCAAGGACACGGTGGATGCCGAGGGCGCCATCGGGCGCGTGGGCGGCGAGGAGTTCACCGCGCTGCTGCCAGGCGTGCCGCTCGAAGACGCGCTGGCGCTGGCCGAGGACATGCGCCATGCCATCGCCACGCATCGCTTCCCCTCCCCCGTGGACTGCCCGGTCACGGCGAGCTTCGGCGTGAGCTGGTCCGCCCAGGGCCGCACCTTCGAGCACGCATATGGCCGCGCCGACGAGGCGCTCTACGACGCCAAGCGCAACGGCCGCAACCGCGTGATGCAAGCCGCCGCATGACCCTGTTTTGCTGATCCATTGACTGGTCGGACACTGTCATCTGGAATACGGTGGTTTGCCCTCGCGAAGCCAAACGTTTCCGATAAGGCAAGCCTTGACTACTATCCAGAGTGATCCCTGATATCAGGACGGCGCAGGTCACCTCGCCGGCCAGGACAAGGAGAGGCATGCACCACATCGAGCCAGTGGAATGCGTCTGCGGCGCGACGCTCCACATCCGCGAATACCGGCTGGGCCTTGTGAGGACCCCACGCAAGGAACACGCACCCTGCCCCATCTGCGGGCGCACCGTCTACGAAACCGAGATGGACGGCTTCCTGCTGGTGGAAGTCGTCACGCGGCGCGCCCCGGTCATGCCGGTGGCGGCCAAGGTGCAGAAACGGAAGGCCCAGCGAACCTGAGCCCGCGCGGGCTATGACTTCGTGATGCGCTGGGGATGGGTCGCGTAGTACGCGAGGATGACTGACGCGGTGAACGCCATGCCGGCCACGGCAAAGGCGATCAGCGTGGGAAAGGCGACGCCGGATTTTTCCTTGGACATGCGGGACTCCTCGGACGAATGGTCACGGTATGGTAGCCCGGCCTGGCGCCGGCTGCTGACCCGACGTCGCCGAGGGTGCGCCGCGGCCTGGTCCATCAGGCGCTCCAACACCGTTATGTTGGAATCCCGCCTGGAAATGCAAAAAGCCGCCTCGATGGGCGGCTTTTTGCTACTGACTGTTCTGGCGGAGAGACGGGGATTCGAACCCCGGATAGGCTATTAACCTATACACGCTTTCCAGGCGTGCGACTTAAACCACTCATCCATCTCTCCGGGAAGTCGGCGATTATAGCAGAGCCGTTCGGGCTGTCCAGCCCCCTCGGGGATGTGGTTGTGACCTGCCCTACCCTTTTCGCAGGTAATTGACGAGCCGGTCGATGACCGGTGCGTTCCTTGGCGTGACCAGGCTCACGAGGATGGCCACGGCAAACCCGGCCGGCACGCCGAAGGCGCCGGAGGCGATCGGGTCCACGCCGAACCAGCGGTTGCCGAAGATTCCGGTCATCTTCGTGAAGAACGGGTAGTTGACGAAGATGTAGTACATCGCCACGCCCAGCCCGGTGGCCATGCCCGCCACCGCCCCGGCCGCCGTGGTTCGGCGCCAGAAGATGGCCAGGACCAGCACCGGGAAGAAGCTCGACGCCGCCAGCGAGAAGGCCGCCCCCACCAGGAACAGGATGTTGCCAGGCCGCAGCGAGGTCACGTAGGAGGCGAACAGCGCCACCGCCAGCAGCACGATCTTGGCGGTCGTCACGCGGCGCTGGTGGCTCGCCTGGCGGTCGATCATGTGGTAGTAGACGTCGTGCGACAGCGCGTTGGCAATCGTCAGTAACAACCCGTCCGCCGTGGACAGCGCCGCCGCCAGCGCGCCGGCCGCCACCAGCCCCGAGATCACGTACGGCAGCCCGGCGATCTCGGGCGCCGCCAGCACAATCATGTCCGGCTGGATCAGGATTTCCGCCCACTGGACGATGCCGTCGCCATTCACATCGCGGATGCCGAACACGGGCGGGTCGACCTTGCGCCATTGCACCACCCACTGCGGCAGCTCCGCGAACGGCGTGCCGACCAGGTGCTGGAAGAACTCGGCCTTGACCAGCGCCGCCAGCGTGGGTGCCGACACATAGAGTAGCGCGATGAAAAACACGGCCCAGGCCACCGAATTGCGCGTTTCCCGGACCGACGGCGTGGTGTACAGCCGCGTCAGGATGTGCGGCAGGCTGGCCGTGCCGAGCATCAGGCAGAACACCAGCAGGACGAAGTTGAGCCGCTTGGTCTTCCGCTCCGCCTCGGACGCCGCCGGGTAAGGCTCGGTCGATGGCGTGGCGGCATGGCTGCGCGCCAGCGCCTCCTCCCGCATCTGGCTCCACTGCTGCTGGGCGTCGGCGACATCCACGGGAAACGCCAGCCGCTCGCGCTCCACGCTCTTGATCTCGCGCAGCGGCGCGTTGCGCGTGCGCAGTTCCTGGAGCCGATCGTCCAGCACGCGCCGTTCTTCGTCGAATGACTGCGGCAGCCGCGCGATGCGCTCCTGCAGCATCACCGCCTGCTGGCGAAACAACTCCCGCACCTGCCGCTCCGCGGGATCGTGCTCCAGCCGCTTCTCGGCCTGTTCGATCTGGCCCAGCAGCGAGCCATAGCTGACCTGCGGCAGCGCCTCGCGATGATGCTTCCACGCAATCATCGACACGGTTAGCAAAAACGCCACAATCAGCATGATGTACTGCGCCACCTGGGTCCACGTGACCGCCCGCATGCCGCCCAGGAACGAGCAGACCAGGATGCCGGCAAGCCCGAAGAACACCCCCACGGCGAACTCCACGCCGATAAAGCGCGTGACGATCAGCCCCACGCCCTGGATCTGCGCCACCAGATAGACGAAGGAGCACAGCGAGGCCGCCAGCACCGCAATCGCCCGCACCGGCAGGTTGCCGCCGGGCTTGCCGTTGCCGTAGCGCGCCGCAAGGAAGTCCGGGATCGTATAGCCGCCATATTTGCGCAGATACGGCGCCAACAGGAACGCCACCAGGCAGTAGCCGCCGGTCCAGCCCATCACGTAGGCCAACCCCTCGTAGCCGGAGGCGAACAGGATGCCGGCCAGGCCGATGAACGACGCCGCGCTCATCCAGTCCGCGGCGATGGCCATGCCGTTGAACAGCGCCGGCACCCGTCGCCCCGCCACGTAATACTCGTTGAGGTCCGAGGTGCGGCAGATCAGGCCGATGCAGGCGTAGATCGCAATTGTGACGAACAGGAAGACATAGCCGAGCCACAGCGCGTCGGCGTTGGAATGCTCGAGCAGCCCCATCATGCCGATGAAGCCGAACAGCCCGAGCGTGAACAGACCGTAGTAGAGCAACAGCCGGCGCCGGAAGCGCGACTGGGCATCAGCCATGGGCGAACTCAAGAAAATGCCGGCACGCGGCCGGCATCGGATGGGAGGAAACCCGCACGGGCGGGGGCGCTTATTGCGCTTGCTTCAGTTGATCGAGGATGGCCGGATTCTCGAGCGTGGACGTATCCTGCGTGATTTCCTCGTTCTTGGCCAGCGAGCGCAACAGCCGGCGCATGATCTTGCCCGAACGGGTCTTCGGCAGGTTATCGCCAAAGCGGATGTCCTTCGGCTTCGCAATCGGTCCAATTTCCTTGCCGACCCAGTTGCGCAGCTCCGTGGCGATCTTCACCGCCTCGTCGCCGGTCGGGCGCGTGCGCTTGAGCACGACGAAGGCGCAGATCGCCTCGCCGGTCATGTCATCCGGGCGACCGACCACGGCGGCCTCGGCCACCAGCGGGTTCGACACCAGCGCCGATTCGATCTCCATCGTGCCCATGCGGTGGCCCGACACGTTCAGCACGTCGTCGATCCGGCCCATGATCGTGAAGTAGCCAGTTTCCTTGTCGCGGATGGAGCCATCGCCAGCCAGATACAGCGTGCCGCCCAGTTCCTCGGGGAAATAGCTCTTCTTGAAGCGCTCCGGGTCGCCCCAGATCGTGCGGATCATCGACGGCCACGGACGCTTGACGACCAGGATGCCGCCACTGCCATTCGGCACGTCCTGCCCGGTTTCATCGACGATGGCCGCCATGATGCCCGGCAGCGGCAGCGTGCACGAGCCCGGCACCAGCGGCGTGGCGCCCGGCAGCGGCGTGATCATGTGGCCGCCGGTCTCGGTCTGCCAGAAGGTGTCGACCACCGGGCAACGCTCGCCGCCGATGTTCTTGTAGTACCACATCCACGCTTCCGGGTTGATCGGCTCGCCCACCGTGCCCAGCAGGCGCAGGCTGGAGAGATCGTACTGCTTCGGATGGATCTTCTCGTCGGCCTCGGCGGCCTTGATCAGCGAACGGATGGCCGTCGGCGCGGTGTAGAAGATGCTGACCTTGTGGCGCTGGATCATGTCCCAGAAGCGGCCGGCGTTCGGGAAGGTCGGCACGCCCTCGAACACCACCTGCGTGGCGCCGGCCGCCAGCGGGCCGTAGGCAATATAGGTGTGGCCGGTGACCCAACCGATGTCGGCGGTACACCAGAACAGGTCGTCCGGCTTGATGTCGAAGGTCCAGCGCATCGTCATCAGCGACCAGAGCAGGTAGCCGCCCGCGCTGTGCTGCACGCCCTTCGGCTTGCCCGTCGATCCGGAGGTGTAGAGCACGAACAACGGATGCTCGGCATCCACCGGCTCGGCGGCGCAGGCGTCGGGCTGGCCGGCGGAGACGTCTTCCATCCAGCGGTCGCGGCCTTCGGTCCAGGCCACCTTGCCGCCGGTGCGGCGATAGACCACTACGTGCTTGACGGCCTCGCAGCCGCCCAGCGCCAGGGCTTCGTCGGCGATGGCCTTGAGCGGCAGCGCCTTGCCGCCGCGCATCTGTTCGTCGGCGGTGATCAGCGCCACGGCGCCCACATCAACCAGCCGCTCCTGCAGCGATTTGGCCGAAAATCCGCCGAACACCACCGAATGGGTGGCGCCGATGCGGGCGCAGGCCTGCATGGCGACCACGCCTTCCACGGACATCGGCATGTAGATGACCACGCGGTCGCCCTTCTTGACGCCGAGCGCCTTGAGACCATTCGCAAAACGGCTGACCTTGGCCAGCAGTTCCTTGTAGCTGACGCGGCTCACGGTGCCGTCATCCGCCTCGAAGACGATGGCGATTTTCTCGCCAAGTCCCTGCTCGATATTGCGTTCCAGGCAGTTGTACGAGGCATTGAGCTGGCCGTCCTCGAACCACTTGTAGAACGGCGCGTTGCTTTCGTCGAGCACCTTGGTGAACGGCTTGTCCCAGTGCAGCAGCTCGCGGGCGTGGCGCGCCCAGAACCCCTCGTAGTCGCGCTCGGCTTCGTCGCACAGGGCCTGATAGGCCGCCATGCTGGGAATAGCCGCCGTCTTGGCGAACGACTCAGGGGGTGGGAAAACGCGATGCTCCTGCATCACCGATTCGATGGCCGACATGGCTTGTCTCCTGTTTGGCTTAGGACTGCTTGCTTTTGGCTGGAAGGTACGCCCGGCGGCTTACTTAAACCTGACGGAGTCGCCATGCGCGACGGCGCATGCAGTGCTGCGATGCAGCAAATCAGATCGGAGGGAGGCGGGGGCGCAACCTGGCCACAAGTGCAGCCGGCTCTACTAGGCTAGCACCGGCACGTGCCGCAGCGCAAACCTGTCATCTGGACGATGGGACGCACAAGGTACAATCAGACCTGCCTTTGATTGTCTGATGACATTTACTTCACGTTTGCGCACCCCATGTCATACACCCCGCTCCGCCCCATCCCCCGTATCATCTTCGCCTCCCGCTGGCTCCAGCTGCCGCTCTACCTCGGCCTGATCGTCGCGCAGGGCGTCTACGTCTATCACTTCCTGGTCGAAGTCTGGCACCTGCTGTCCCATGTCACCACGTTCGACGAGACCAAGATCATGCTGGTGGTACTCGGCCTGATCGACGTGGTGATGATTTCCAACCTGCTGATCATGGTGATCGTGGGCGGCTACGAGACCTTTGTCTCGCGCCTGGGCATCGACAATCACCCCGACGAGCCCGAGTGGCTTGACCACGTCAATGCCGGCGTGCTGAAGGTGAAGCTGTCGATGGCGCTGATCGGCATTTCGTCGATCCACCTGCTGAAGACCTTCATCGACGCCGAACAACGCTCTCACCACACCATCATGTGGCAGGTGATCATCCACGTGGCCTTCCTGGCTTCGGCACTGGCCATGGCATGGGTGGACCGCATGGTGTCCCAACCGCACGTGCCGCAGCAGGCGCACTAACGCTCCCTCTCGCACCAGATGGCGTATTCGCCACTTACGGTGCTGCTTTCCTGGTGTCGACGGCTGTATGCATTCCCGCAGCCGGCGCCGCCACGGTGTATCATCCCGGGCTGTGTTTCACCGCTGCCCTCCCCCACAAAAATGACCGTCATCAAGCAAGAAGACCTCATCCAGAGCGTCGCCGACTCGCTGCAGTACATCAGCTATTACCACCCGATGGACTACATCACCAGCCTGGGCCGTGCCTATGAGTTGGAGCAGAGTCCGGCCGCCAAGGACGCGATTGCGCAGATCCTGACCAACAGCCGCATGTGCGCCGAAGGCAAGCGTCCGCTGTGCCAGGACACCGGCATCGTCACGATCTTCGTCAAGGTGGGGATGGACGTGCGCTGGGATGGCGCCACGATGGGCCTGTCGGACATGATCAACGAAGGCGTGCGTCGCGGTTACACGCACCCGGACAACGTGCTGCGCGCGTCGATCGTGAGCCCGCCCGAAGGCGCCCGCAAGAACACCAAGGACAACACGCCGGCCGTGATCCACTACGAGGTGGTGCCGGGCAACACCGTGGACATCCAGGTCGCGGCCAAGGGCGGCGGCTCCGAGAACAAGTCGAAGTTCGTGATGCTGAACCCGTCCGATTCCATCGTCGACTGGGTCCTGAAGACCGTGCCGACCATGGGCGCCGGCTGGTGCCCGCCCGGCATGCTGGGCATCGGCATCGGCGGCACGGCCGAGAAGGCCATGCTGATGGCCAAGGAATCGCTGATGGAGTCCATCGATATCCAGGACATCATCGCCCGCGGCCCGCAGGACTGGGTCGAGGAAATGCGCGTGGAACTGTACGAAAAGGTCAACGCGCTCGGCATTGGCGCGCAGGGCCTGGGCGGCCTGGCCACCGTGCTCGACGTCAAGATCATGGCTACCCCGACCCACGCGGCTTCCAAGCCCGTGGCGATGATCCCGAACTGCGCGGCCACGCGCCACGTGCACTTCACGCTGGACGGCAGCGGCCCGGCCAAGCTGGAAGCCCCGGACCTGTCGGCCTGGCCGCAGGTGGAATGGGCGCCGAACACCGAGACGTCGAAGAGTGTGGACCTGAACACGCTGACGCCCGAGGAAGTCGCTTCGTGGAAGCCCGGCCAGACGCTACTGCTGAACGGCAAGATGCTGACCGGCCGCGACGCCGCGCACAAGCGCATCGCCGACATGCTGGCCAAGGGCGAATCGCTGCCGATCGACTTCACCAACCGCGTGATCTACTACGTCGGCCCGGTCGATCCGGTGCGTGACGAGGTGGTCGGCCCGGCCGGCCCCACCACGGCGACCCGCATGGACAAGTTCACCGAGACCATGCTGGCCCAGACCGGCCTGATCGCGATGATCGGCAAGGCTGAGCGCGGCCCGGTGGCGATCGAATCGATCCAGAAGCACAAGTCGGCCTACCTGATGGCCGTGGGTGGCGCGGCCTACCTGGTGTCGAAGGCGATTCGCGGCGCCAAGGTGCTGGCCTTCGAAGATCTCGGCATGGAAGCCATCTACGAGTTCGACGTCAAGGACATGCCCGTGACGGTGGCCGTGGACAGCTCGGGTACGTCGGTGCACAAGACCGGCCCCGCCGAGTGGCAAGCCAAGATCGGCAAGATTCCGGTCGCTGCGGCATAACCGGCCAGGGCCCTGCGGCCCTGCCGGCGTTCCCCCTCTATATATAGAAGGGGAACGCCACTCTCCTCCCTTCCGTGAATCCCTCTCCCATCGGCGTTTTCGATTCCGGCCTCGGCGGCCTCTCGGTGCTGCGCGAAATCCGCGCGCTGCTGCCGCATGAGTCCCTGCTCTACTTGGCCGACTCGCGCTACGCGCCGTATGGCGAAAAACCCGAACGCTTCGTCGAGGCGCGCACGCTGCAAGTCTGCGAATGGCTGGTGGCACAGGGCTGCAAGGCGCTCGTCATTGCCTGCAATACGGCCACGATGCATGCCGTTCAAACCCTGCGCGAGACATTGCCGCTGCCGATCATCGGCGTCGAACCCGGCCTGAAGCCGGCCGCGGCGGCCAGCCGCAGCAAGGTGGTGGGCGTGCTCGCCACGGCCAACACGCTGCGCAGCGCCAAGTTCAATCGATTGCTGACGTCGCTGGAGGGCGAAAGCCGTTATCTGTGCGCGGCCGGTCTCGACCTCGTCGCCAGTATCGAACAGGGCGATGTCTCTGGCCCTGCGGTGCGCGCGCGGCTCGAAGGCCTGCTGACCCCGATGCTGGACGCCGGCGCCGACACGCTCGTACTCGGCTGCACCCACTATCCGTTTCTCTCCGACACCATCCGCGCGATGGTCGGCAACCGCCTTGCGCTGGTGGACACCGGCAGCGCCATCGCCCGGCAACTTGCGCGCAAGCTCGTTGAACACGACCTCGCCGCCGCACCCGATGCGGTGCCGCAAGACCGCTATGCGTCCACACGCGACGCCGCGCACCTGCGTGCGATGGCGGCGACGCTGCTGAACGTGGATACCCTCGCAGAAACCGTAGTCATCGAGCCAGCGCCGCCGCTCTGATCCGGGCGACGCCTTGCCGGCTATTGGATGAACCCCAGCGGCTTGTGATGCCGCACCTCGGGCTTGATCGCGTGTTCCTGTCGTAATTGCGCCAGAAACTCGTCCGGGGTCAGCGCTTCGCCGAGCACCACCGACTGCCGCTTGACCGTGGCGAAGTCGCCCGGCGTCAGGCAATCCATCGAATCGAGTTCGCGCTGGATCGTCTCGGTCATGCGCGCGGGATCGCCTTCGAGCGCCTCATCCACGAACATCGTCACGCGTTGCTGCGGCTTGAGCGACAGGAAGCGGATCTTGAACGAGAACCGCCGCAGCGCCGCTTCGTCAATCCGGTCGAAAAGATTGGTCGTACAGAGGAAGATGCCATTGAAGCGCTCCATGCCCTGGAGCATTTCGTTGACTTCCGACACCTCGTAGTTGCGCACCGCCTGCTGCCGGCTCTGCATGAAACTGTCGGCCTCGTCGAGCAACAGCACCGCACCGTCCTCTTCTGCACGCGCGAACATCGCCGCGATCTGCTGCTCCGTCTCACCGACGTACTTGCTCATCAGGTCAGAAGCGCGGCGGATCATCAGCGGCAGGTCCAGTTCCGCCGCGATGTGCTCGGCCAGCGCCGTCTTGCCAGTGCCCGGCGGCCCATAGAAACACAGCGTGCCGCGCTGGCGCGCGCCGAGCGCCTGGACGATCTTTTCCACCGCGTAGCGCGATTCGATATTGAGGTTGTCGAGCCGGTAGCGCGTCACCACGGGCCGCGCCTCGGCCTCGGGGCGCAGCCCCATCGCGCGGTCGGCGTGTTCGAGCTGGCGCAGGATCAGCGCCTCCACGGGTTCATCGACGTCGCTGCGCGCCAGTTCCACGAACCGCGCCGCCGATTGCACCTGCGCCGGCGTCAGCGTCTTGCGCGCGGCCAGCGTGGCGATGAACGCGTCGCTGACATCGAGTCCGCCCAGATGCTTGCGGATGATGTTCTCGCGCACCAGAGGTGGCGGAATCTTTAATTCCAGATGGAACTGGAAGCGCCGCAGGTACGCGGGATCGATCTGACGGATCGAATTCGAGATCCAGATCACCGGCACGGGATTCTGTTCGAGCGTCTGGTTGACCCACGCCTTGCCGTTGACCGAGCCACGCGTGTCTTCCTGCCCGAACAGGCTCATCAGCTCGCGCGCACTGCCTGGGAATACGTCTTCCACCTCATCGAACAACAAGGCCGTACGCGGCCGGCCGCGCAGGAAGGCCTGCGACACCTGCAGGGAGCGATAGCGGTCCTTGCCGGAGAGCGAGTTGCCGTCGCGGTCGAAGCAATCCACCTCGTAGAGTTCGCAGTCCGCCTCGCGCGCCAGCAGCCGCGCGAACTCGGTCTTGCCAGTGCCCGGCGGGCCGTAGATCAGCACGTTCACCCCTGCGGCGTTCTGGCGCGTGGCGTTGCCCAGCAGCGCGGACAGGTAGCGCGCGTCGGTCTCCACATGCGGATAGTCGCTCGTGCCCAGCGTCGGCGGCGCAGCGGGCCGCGTGAACACGGCCATCATCTCCGCGTCGCTGGCGTAGTTGCCGAGCAGCACGTGCAGCAGACGATCGGACAGGCGCATCAGGTCGCCGAGGTCCGTGACGCTGTTCTCGGGCAGCGGCTGCTCGATCAGGTTCAGCGTCTCGAGCCGCGAGCCGGGACGTAGTGAAACAGCGATATCGGCGGGGCTGGCACCAGTCAGGCCGGCCAGGATCTGGAACGCCTCCTGGCTGTGCGCGACCTTGCAATCGACCATGACCGCGCGCAGATCGCGCTTGTACTTGGCCAGCGCTGCATACAGCAGCAGCTTGCGTTCATGCTCGGGCAGGTTCAGCACATGGCTGAGCATGTCGATGTTGCGCACCAGCAGCACCCGCTCGCCATGGAGGCGCGAGGCAATCGCGGCAGCCGACGCATCGAACACGGCGAACATGTCCTTCGCATGGTGCTTCACGTACTCATCGAGATAGTAAAACAGCGCACTTTCGTCGAAGGCGCTATTCCATTGGCCATGCCGCTCGAGGAACTCTTCTGGGGTCAGCCGCGAGGCGCCCTTCCACGCGGGCATGTCCGCGCAGCGCGCGGACAGGAAGCGCTGGACGCGCAGCACCACGCCATAGGGCCAGACCATTTCCTGGGCGCTGACCGTCAGCACGTCGTTGATATTGCTGCGCAGATTGAAGCGCGGCCCCAGCGCGCAGACCACGCGCAGCGCGAACTGGGCGCACATCCAGTCAAGGGCCGAGGTCCCCGCCACGCCGGGCGCGGCACGCAGGAGCGTCGAGCGGTCGTCTTCAGCAAAACGGGTGAAGTCCATGGCCATTCCCTTCGCTTGGGCTGGCGGGCGTCCGGACCGCGGGGGCGCCACCAGTACCAGGCTGCCGATGTTTGTCACGCTGTTATCACGCTGCTTTCTTCCATCCTAGCGCGGTTTGCCGCCGATGGGGCATTGCAGACACCCACCGACGCGCGGGCGCCCACGCACCCACCTCACGCAATCGGATATCGTAATTCGACGATTGCATTGCACAATGCGCAACAAATAAGAATCATTATCGTTTATACTGTGCCGCTACGCTGCCCAAGAGTGGCGCTCCCCAGCAACCCCGTTTCACGGTTTTCTCCGGTTCACGTGGCTGTACATCAGGAGCGTTATCATGGAATTGCTATTGAGCCTGCTGGTCGGATGTGGCATCTCGCTGATCCTGTTCTATCGCAAGTGAGCGAGTACAGACGCGCGCCGCCTGCCCATTTCGAATACCTGTCGTATCTCTCATGTTCGATCAACGTTTCCTCAAGATCACTGTTGCTGTCCTGTTGTTCCACGTCGGGCTGCTTTACCTGATCCAGAGCGGCCTGGCGCGCAAACTGACCGAAGCGGTCATCGCGCCCGAGATCATCGCCCGTATCATCCCGATGGAGCCGCCCAAGCAGCCTCCGGCGCCGGAGCCGCCCAAGCCGCAACCGCAGACGCCCCCGAAGCAGGTGAAGGTGGTAACACCGCGCCCGACGCCGCCGAAGCCGCAGCCGACCCCGGAACCCGTGGCCTCGCTGCCGCCCTCGCCGACGGCCATCGAAGCCCCGCCGGCCCCCCCTGCCCCGCCGACGCCTGCCGAACCGCCTTCGCCGCCCGTATCGGCCAATGCCGCGCCGCGCGCTGTCGGCATCGGCGAGATCGCCTGTTCGCCGCCGCAAGTGGCCTATCCGTCGCAATCGCGCCGAATGGGTGAAACCGGCAAGGCTGTTGTTCGTCTGACGACCGATGAGTCTGGCCGCGTGGTCAAGACCGCGGTGGTCACGTCGAGCGGCTCGAGCCGACTGGACCAGGCTGCAGTGGATGCCGTGCAGCGCATGCGTTGCAAGCCCTATTTGGACAATGGCCGCGCCGTGGCCGTGACCGCCCAGCAGCCGATCAACTTCGAGCTGAACTGATTTCCCGGAATTTTCCGATCTTTCCCAAACACTGACACCAGGAACCACCATGCAGGACCTCGGACTCTCCCACCTCTGGTCGCAAGGCGACTTCGTCATGCGAGCGACCGCCATCATTCTGCTCATCATGTCGCTGTTGTCGTGGATCGTGATTCTCACCAAGGCGTGGGATCTGGTTCGCCTCAAGAAGATGGCAAATGGCGCGGAAAAGCGCTTCTGGCACTCGGATGACTTCGACCACGCGCTGGAAACACTCGGCGCGAGCGATGCCAATCCGTTCCGCACGCTGGCCATGACCGGCAAGGAAGCGGCGCAGCACCACCGCGCCAGCCAGCCGCAACTGCACGACCAGCTCGACATCTCCGACTGGCTGACCCGCTCGCTGAAGAGCTCGATCGACGAGGCGGTGTCGCGCATGCAGTCGGGCCTGGCGGTGCTGGCCTCGGTGGGCTCCACCGCGCCGTTCGTCGGCCTGTTCGGCACGGTGTGGGGCATCTACCACGCGCTGATCGGCATTGGCGCCTCGGGCGTGCCGACCATCGACAAGGTGGCCGGCCCCGTGGGCGAAGCCCTGATCATGACCGCCTTCGGCCTGGCCGTGGCGATCCCGGCGGTGCTCGGCTACAACGCACTGAGCCGTGGCAACAAGGGCGTCATCAACAAGCTGAACCGCTTTGCGCACGACCTGCACGCCTACTTCGTGACCGGCGCCCGCGTGCGCCCGGGCTCCTCCGCCCGCACGGCCGACGACGGCTCGGTGCGGCTGGCTGTCAAGAACTAAGCGCGACACTCGCGCCAGAAGGAACGCATCATGGCATTCGGCACGCTCGACGGTGACGATGACGAGGTGATGAGCGAGATCAACATGACGCCGCTGGTCGACGTCATGCTGGTGCTGCTGATCATCTTCATCATCACGATTCCCGTCATCAACCACGCGGTGAAGATTGATCTGCCGCGCGCGACGAACCAACCGAACGACACCAAGCCGCAGAACATCAACGTCTCGGTCGACGCGCAGGGCAAGGTGTTCTGGAACCAGCAGGAAGTTGACGAGGCTGCGCTGGAACAACGCATCGCGGAAGCCGCGCAACAGGAGCCGCAACCCGAGTTGCACCTGCGCGCGGACCGCGAGGTCCGCTACGAGCGCGTGGCTGAAGTCATGGCCGCCGCGCAGCACGGCGGGCTCGGCAAGATCGGCTTCATCACGGAACCGAAGCACTGATCTCCCCCGCCTCGAACATGAAGGGCACCCCTCACCGGGTGCCCTTTTTGTTGGCGCCCGGCAGCGAGCCAGGTTGCGATTTCCTGTCGATCCGTGACGGCCTTGGCACAGGTGTAACGGTTAGTGAAGATCACTTGTAATGATAACAATTCTCATTTATGATCCTCTTCATCGTAACCAACACGCATCGCTTCCCCTACGTGAAGCGCTTCCACGGAGAAGACCATGAGCACAATCAGCCTGCCGATGTCGCAACCGCGTGAAGTCACGCGCCGCCGCCTGTCCCTGCGCCGCGTCGAGGTTGCCTCGCAGGCGCGCCGCGAACCGTCGACGGCATCGTCGGCTATCGAGACCGTGAAGTCGGCGGTAGCCGGCCTGCCCGCCCGCCTGGAAGCGCTGATGCGCGCCGACGCACCGGCCGAAGGCAACACCGCGCAAGCCGTGCCGCTGGACGCCATCATGCGCGGCGCCACGACGCTGCCGATCCTGCATAACGGCGACGTGTACACGCTGCGCGTGACGCGCTACGGCAAGCTGATCCTGACCAAATAATCGACAGTCTTTTGTGGGGACCACCCCTTCGCGGGGTGTTGGGCAGTAGCCAGACGATCGGAACACGCTGACAGGGAAGATTTCCAAACCCCTTGCCTGTCAGGCCGATGCCAGCCATGCCGCCTTTTTATACCGCCCCGCAGGCGTTGCGCCTGCGGGGCTTTTGCATTGGCGGGCTCGCAATGCGATCCCGCCGTGCAATCAGACGCCGAGCGCAGCGATACCAGCGCGTGCGATCTGCGCGTCTTCGGTAGACTTCACGCCGGACACGCCTACGGCGCCCACGACCTGGCTGTTCACGACGATGGGCACGCCACCTTCGAGCATGCCCTGCAGGTGCGGAGCGGTCATGAACGAGTAGCGGCCGTTGTTGATCATGTCTTCGTAGATCTTCGACTCACGACGGCCCATCGCAGCCGTGCGGGCCTTTTCCGTGGCGATGTAGGCCGAGATCGGGGCCACGCCGTCCAGGCGCAGCGAGCCGAGCGGGTGGCCACCGTCGTCGACGACCACAATCGTGACAGCCCAGTTGTTGGCCTTGGCTTCGACCTCGGCAGCCGCCAGCAACTTCTTCACGTCATCGGCCGTCAGTACGGTTTTTTGCTGCATACCTCTCTCCAGTCTGTTCATCAGTGTGAGGCCGCAGTATATCGCGCCGTCCGGGGCAACAATGGTGACATGACCGGTACAAGGACTTTTGACTTGACGGTTATCCCGCAGCCCTTGTCGAGCGGCCGCCAAAAGATAAAGCCCGCAGGCGGCGGGCTTTTCTGGATCCGGTTGAGACGAGCCGGTCAGGCGCCGTCGCTGAAGGAACTACGGGGATCGGTCACGCGTGCGCCGTCGGTGTAGACATCGCGCTTGTCGTTGGCGCGGGCACCATCGGTGTAGGCATCGCGTTGATCGGTCACGCGCTGGCCACCGCTGTAGACGTCGAACTTGGCCGGTGCGGCAAAGGCCGATACCGACAGCACGGAAAGCGCGCCGAGGGCGGCGACGGCAGCGATGCGTTGCTTGATCTTCATGAGAATCCCCTTATTGATGTTAGTCGCGGGCGTCGCGCCATCAGGCGGATGCTTGTGGGAGCGGCGTCACCCAAGGAGTTTAGGGGGAAACCCTGAGGCCGAAGTCCAGCCGCATTGAGCGGACGCATCAAATTCTTTGAGCAATAAAAATCGTCGGGAACTCCCAGGCGCAATCTTCCACCATCGATTGTCAGAAAACGCCGGCGAGCCGCCAAGAGAGCGTCACGCAGAAATAGAAAAAGCCCCACGAAGGGGCTTTTTCCGACGATGGCCTTTCAACGACCTTACTGAACGATTACACCACTGCGTCCGGTCGCGATTCGCGTCTTAGTCGCGCCAGCGGCCATGGCCCCGACCGTGGCCGTGACCATGGTAATGGTCGCCGCGATATCCCGGCGGGCCGTAGTAGTAGCGCGGACCCGGGTAATAGCGGGGACCGTAGTAGACCGGCGCCGGACGCACCACGACAGGCGGCGGGCCATAATAAACCGGAGCCGGCGGCGCGTAGTACACCGGCGGCGGCGGCGCATAGTAGGCGGGACCACCCACCACCACACCCGGAACGCCAATTGCCACGTCCACGTTCACGCGTGCCATTGCAGCGCCAGACGCCAGCGCGGCGGCTACACCGAATGCTGCGAACAACCAACGTTTCATGATCGTGCCTCTTTGAGTTAGGTCAAGCTGATAACTCGTATTGTAGGGGTTCGCGATTTTCGAGGTGAAACGGCGGGTTCTACATTGTTACCGGCGGTAACAGCAACGTCACATGGCGAAGTGGCGCGTGTTGGCTTGCGTCCTGCGGACGAAGCCACCACAATACCGGGCTTGCCGTGCGGCCGTGGAGAAATTGGTAGACTCAGCAGACTTAAAATCTGCCGCTCTTACGGGCTTACGGGTTCGAGTCCCGTCGGCCGCACCAGCGCGCTCCATATCGCTACCCATCGCGCTATACCGCGCAGCGCAGCGCTCAGACGAGCCACGCGCACAGCAGCGCGCCGACCACCATCAGGAAGACAAACAGCACCGCGGCGAGCGCCAGCGGCTTGCGTCCTGCACGTAGCAGATCACCGATTCGGGTATGGAGTCCGATGGCCAGCATCGCGCAGGCCAGCAGCCAGTTGTCCAGGGCGACCAGGCCAGGCTTCCACTCGCCCGGCACCATGCCGGCAGAGTTCACCGCCATCACCGCGACGAAACCGAGCGCGAACCACGGCACGGACTTCAGCAGCGCGCGCCAGTTGCGACGGCCGTTGCCGCCCGCGTCGCCACCGCTTGCACGCGGCCACAGCGCCATGATCAACAGCAACGGACCCAGCGCCAGCACGCGGACCATCTTGGCCACCACGGCGGCGTCAGCGGTGGCATCGCTCACCATCTTGCCGGAGGCGATCACCTGCGCCACCTCATGCAGCGTGGCACCCGTAAAAATGCCAAACGCGCGTTCCGTCACGGGGAGATGCCAGTGTTGCGTCGCCAGCTCGTAGAGCCACGGATAGAGCAGCATGCCGACCGTGCCGAACAGCACCACGGTGGCCACGGCCACCGCCGTCTGCTTGTCATCGGTACGCACCACGGACGAGACCGCGATGGCCGCCGCCGCACCGCATACGGCGCTGCCTGCGCTCACCAGGATGGCCTCGCGCCGGCTCAGGCCGAAAAACGCCGATCCCACCCACGTACCGAAGAGCAGCGTGGCCACCAGCATCACGAGCGGCACCACGACGCCACCCAGGCCCAGTGCAGCAATCGCCCCGAACGTCAGCCGCAGGCCATACAACGCCACGCCAAGCCGCAGCAGATGATGGCGCGCGAACTGCATCCCCGGTGCCAGGGGCGTCAGCCAGTGCTTCGGCATCGTATTGGCCGCGACCATGCCGGCGCACATCGCCAGCGTCAACGCGGACAGCCCGTATTGGGACACGGCGGGGTGATCGGCCAGCACCAGCGCCAAGCCCGCAATGGCACCCAGCGGCAGCAAAGTGACGAGACGGATACGCCACAGGTTGAAACCGGTGGGGGCGAGCGTGAGCGGGGTGGCAGGGGTCGTGGACATAGCAGTTCTTCTAGGGATTGCCTGAAGGGTACGCATGCCGCCTTGACCAGTAAAACGGGTAATATCGTTATGACTTACCGTTATTATCGATAAAGCCATGGAGCAACGCCCGCTTCGCCTTACCTTGCGCCAGTTGCAGGTCTTCGTGGCCGTGGCCCAGCACGGCAGCACCACGGCCGCGGCCGAGTCGCTCGCGATGTCCCAGTCGGCCGTCAGCGCGTCGCTGGCCGAACTGGAACGTGCGCTGAACGGCCCCTTGTTCGACCGCGTAGCGCGCCGCCTGAGCATCAACGAAACCGGGCGCCAATTCTTTCCGCGCGCGCTGTCCCTGCTCGACCAGGCGCACGAACTCGAGCGATTTGCCTCGGAAGGCGGCGTGCAGCTGCGCATCGCGGCCAGTAACACCATCGGCAGCTACATCCTCCCTGCCCTGCTGGCGGGGTTCCGCAATGCGCAGACCGGGCCGTGCGAACTGGACATGCGCATCGGCAATACGCAGGACGTGCTGCACGCCCTCCTCAAGTTCGAGGCCGATATCGGCCTGATCGAAGGGACCAGCCATGAGCGGGACTTACGCAGCATGCACTGGTGCGATGACGAGATGGTGGTGATCGTGGGGCCGGCGCATCCGCTGGCGATGGTGGCCGAGCAGCCCGAGTTGCTGCACGACATGCTGCGCGAGGCCGACTGGATCGTGCGCGAGCCGGGCTCCGGCACGCGCGAGATCATCGAATCGCGCCTCGTGCCCGCCCTGGGCGCGCTGCGCTTTGCGCTGGAGCTAGGCAACACCGAAGCCATCAAGCGCGCCGTCATGAGCGGATTTGGCGTCAGCTGCCTGTCACTGCATGTCGTCGGCGATGAAATCGCGCGCGGTGAGTTAGTACCGCTGCGCGCCGGCCTGCCGCGCGTGATCCGGCCGCTGCAACTGGTCGTGCATCAGGACAAATTCCCGACTCAGGGGCTGCTCGCCTTTACCGAATACCTGCGCGGCGCGGCACCCGTGCTGTGTGCCTGAGCTGCGATACCGGCGTTAGAACAACTGAACGGCTAGAACGCAAAACGGCGCCACAATGGGCGCCGTAGGCTTGAAACGTCGGTAAAACTTGGAGGCGGAGGTCGGAATCGAACCGGCGTACACGGCTTTGCAGGCCGCTGCATAACCACTCTGCCACCCCGCCAGGTGACGATGCAGGATTGTACGACAATCCTGTCAAACAAAAAGGGAAGCCACGCTTCCCTTTGGGATTGGAGCGGGAGACGAGTCTCGAACTCGCGACCTCAACCTTGGCAAGGTTGCGCTCTACCAACTGAGCTACTCCCGCGTACAAACTTTCTACTACTTCACTACCAGCCCGACGATAACGCTGTCGAACTTTACTAAACCTGGAGCGGGAGACGAGTCTCGAACTCGCGACCTCAACCTTGGCAAGGTTGCGCTCTACCAACTGAGCTACTCCCGCAGGGCCCTGCATCTTACAGAAAAGCAGACTATCGCGCAACTTCTTTTAAACACGCAGCTTTGTGCTGGTATTTCGCGCTAAGTACCGCTTATCTTGCTGCTTTCGTCTTTCGTCGTCAGCAGCGAGAACGAGATTATTGCAAAGAGGGGGCCGGGGCGTCAAGGACTTTTTTGCGCAACGCTTCACTTTTACTTCTGCGCGCCCGCACTACCCGTGACATTGCTGCGCTCGCGGATCTGCGGCCACGCCAGCTTCATGTAATAGAACATCGACCACAGCGTGAGCACCGCCGCCAGATAGATCATCCAGCCGCCGAGCAACGAGGCATCGATGCCGAACAGCGAGTCGTTGAACAGCAGCAACGGAATCGCAATCATCTGCACCGTGGTCTTCAGCTTGCCGAGGAAATTCACGGCGACGCTCTTGGACGCGCCGATCTGCGCCATCCATTCACGCAGCGCGGAAATCGTGATTTCACGTCCGATGATGACCAGCGCGATCAGGTCCGCCACGCGGCCCAGCGCCAGCAGGGACAGCAGCGCCGCGGTCACCATGAGCTTGTCGGCCACCGGGTCCAGGAACGCGCCGAACGACGAGGTCTGGTTCCAGCGTCGCGCCAGGAAGCCATCCAGCCAGTCCGTCGCCGCGGCGATGACGAAGAACGCGGCCGCGGTCACGTTCTTGGTATGCATCGGCAACCAGGTTTCAGGCAGGTAATAGACCCCGACCACGAGAGGGATCATGGCCACGCGAAGCCAGGTCAGCAGGATGGGAATATTCAGGGGCATGGGCGGAGCGTTGGAAAAGGAACGGGCCGATCCGGCGATGGTCTGGAAGGCGAATGCCGCGATTGTCGCCGATTTCCAGCCGAACCCGCCAGTTTCGGGCTGAAATGGCTGGCAACCGGCCGGGCGGGCCGGTCAATGCAACTGGCGGTAGATCTCCTCGGCCAGGGTGCGCGAGATGCCTTCCACGCTGGCAAGTTCGTCGATGCTGGCAGCCATGACGCCGCGCAGGCCGCCGAAACGCGTCAGCAGCTTTTGCCGCCGGCGCGCGCCCACACCCTCGATTTCCTCCAGCCGCGACGTGTTGCGCGCCTTGGCGCGCCGCGCCCGCATGCCGGTGATGGCAAAGCGGTGGGCCTCGTCGCGGATCTGGGCGACGAGCATCAGCGCTGCGCTGCCCTGCCCCAGTTCCAGCGACGGGCGGCCATCGGCGAAGACCAGTGTCTCCAGCCCCACCTTGCGGCCTTCGCCCTTCGCCACGCCGACCAGCAGGCCGATGTCGAGCCCAAGCTCCTCGAACACCTGGCGCGCCACCTCGACCTGCCCCTTGCCGCCGTCGATCAGCACTACGCGCGGCATGCGCGGCACGCCGTCCGGGGCGCCTTCTCCGCCCAACTCGCCGCCATCTTCCTGGATCTGCTCCACCAGCTTCTGGTACCGGCGCGTGAGCACCTGACGCATGGCCGCATAGTCGTCGCCGGGCGTGATGTCCTGGATGTTGTAGCGCCGATATTCGCTGTTCTGCATCTCATGGTGGTGGAACACCACGCAGGATGCCTGGGTGGCCTCACCCGCCGTGTGGCTGATGTCGAAGCACTCAATGCGGAGCATCGTCAGGTCTTCCATATCCAGGGCGATGGTCTCGGCAAGCGCACGCGTGCGCGCCTCCTGGCTGCCCTGCTCCGCCAGCCGGCGCGCCAACGCCAGCGCCGCGCCTTGCGTCGCCATCTCGAGCCAGATCTTGCGCTGGCCCTGCGGCTGCCGCACCAGCGCGATCTTGCGGCCTGCCTGCATCGACAGGGCCTCCACCAGCGCGGCATCGGCTGGCAGATGGCTCACCACGATGATCGGCGGCGGCGCCTGATCGAGATAGTGCTGGACCATGAAGGCCGACAGCACGCGGGCCGCGATGCGGTCCACGGACAGCGGCCCGGCTTCCGGCACCACCTGCTCGCCTTCGCCCTCCCCGGCATCGTCGCTATCTTCGACGATCATCGCCGCTTCGTCGGCATGCGCGGGGAAATAGGCTTTGTCGCCAAGATGGCGGCCCCCGCGCACCATCGCCAGATTCACGCACGCACGCCCACCCTGCACGGCCACGGACAGAATGTCGATGTCGCGCGCCTGCCCCACCTCCTCCACCGCCTGCCGCTTGAGCACCGTGGAGAGCGCGGCGATCTGGTCGCGCACAGCGGCGGCCTGCTCGAAGCGCAGTTGCACCGCGTGCTCTTCCATCTTGACCTGGAGGCCGTCGAGCACCTCGGTCTCGCGGCCCTGGAGGAAGCGCGCGGCGTTATGCACGTCGCGCGCGTAATCTTCTTCGCTGATCGCCTTCACGCACGGCGCCGTGCAGCGATGAATCTGATGCAGCAGGCAAGGCCGGGTGCGGTTGTTGAACACCGTGTCCTCGCAGGTGCGCAGCTGGAACACCTTCTGCAGGATCTGCATGCTTTCGCGCACCGCGTAGGCACTCGGGAACGGGCCGAAGTACTGGTGCTTGCGGTCCGTCGCCCCCCGGTAGTAGGCCATGCGCGGGAACTTGTGGCCGGTCAGCTTGAGGAATGGATAAGACTTGTCGTCGCGGAACAGGATGTTGTAGCGCGGGGCGAGTGCCTTGATGAGATTGTTCTCAAGCAGCAGCGCCTCGGCCTCGGTCCGGACCACCGTGGTATCGATGCGAGCGATCTTCCCCACCATCATCGCGATGCGCGGCGACAGCTGGGTCTTGTTGAAGTAGCTCGAGACACGCTTTTTCAGGTCGCGCGCCTTACCCACGTAGAGCACGTTGCCGTCGGCGTCGAAATAGCGGTACACGCCCGGCAGGCCGGGCAGCCGCGCCAGGATCTGCCGGGGGTCGAATGCCGGGATGTCGGCGGGGGCCTCGGCCGGGAGATCCACGCGGACCTCGGCGGGTGCATCGTTCGAAGCGTCGTTCGGGGAAACCGGTTCCTGCTCGGGCATCGGGGGACAAGAAAGTTTGGGCGGCAAGGCGCGCTGGGGCTGGCCTCGCTCTAGAATCGCAAGTTTAGAGCAAATCTTCCGCGTGCCCTCGCGGAACGGGACGCCGCCATGCCCATTCAATCCTGCGACATCTTCTGCACGGTCGTCGATAACTTCGGCGATATCGGCGTTTGCTGGCGCCTGGCGCGCCAACTCTCACAGGAGCACGGCCACGCGGTGCGGCTCTGGGTGGATGACCTGGGCAGCTTCGCGCGGCTGGCGCCGGAGATCGACCCGGCGCGCGCCTGCCAGCACCTGGGCGGTGTGGAGGTGCGTCGCTGGGATGCCTCTCCCGGTGCCCCGTTCGAGCCGCTACCGCCGCACGACCTCGTCATCGAGGCGTTCGCCTGCCACCTGCCCGAGCCCTTCCTGGCCGCGATGGCCGCCGCGCCGCGCCCGCCGGTATGGATCAACCTGGAATACCTGAGCGCCGAGGCATGGGTCAGCGAGCACCATGCGCTGTCCTCGCCCCATCCGAAGCTGCCGCTCGTGAAGTACTTCTTCTTCCCCGGCTTTGCGCACGGCACGGGCGGGCTGCTGCGGGAGTCAATGCTGGGCGCGCAGCGCGATGCCTTCCTATCCAGCCGCGCCGCGCAATCGACACTCTGGTACCGGCTCGGCACGCAACCCCTGCCAGATGCGTTGCGCGTAAGCCTGTTCGCCTATACGAATCCCGCCCTACCCGCCTTGCTGGCCCAATGGCGCGACGGCGCCACGCCCGTGCAGTGCCTGGTGCCGCAAGGCCCGGCAGCGCAGCAGGCGGCCGCGTGGTTCGGCGCCCCGGCGGAGCAGGTGGCCCCCGGCACCTCGCTGACGCAAGGCAACCTGACCCTCCAGGTGATTCCGTTCGTGAGGCAGGAAAACTACGACGAACTGCTCTGGGCCTGCGACGTGAACTTCGTGCGTGGCGAGGATTCCTGCGTGCGCGCGCACTGGGCCGCGCGGCCCATGGTCTGGCACATCTACCCGCAGGACGACGTGGCGCACCATGTGAAGCTCGATGCGTGGCTCGAGCGATTCAGCCGGTGCGGCGTTTCGCCGGAGGCTGCCCAGGCCATGACCGCCTTTTGCCATGCCTGGAACGGCCATGGCGCCACCCCGCACGCGCCCGACTGGGCGCAGTTCCACGCACAATTGCCTGCTCTCGCTACGGCCATGGACCGCTGGCAGCGGCAATTGCAGCACTTGGGCGACCTCGCGGCAAATCTGGTGGTCTTTTGCGAAAATCGGGTAAAATAACGGGTTGATTTTGATGATGGCGAGCCAAAAAGAGCAACTGCCGGCCGCGCGCCTTCGCCATACCGCATATCGCGAATCGGGGTCATGAGCGCCCCGGATTACTTTTTTCAGGAAGATAGTTCAGATGAAGATCGCACAAGAACTCCGCGTCGGCAACGTGTTCATGATCGGTTCCGACCCGATGGTCGTGCAGAAGGCCGAGTACAACAAGTCGGGCCGTAACGCCGCCGTCGTCAAGATGAAGTACAAGAACCTGCTGACGGACGCCCCGGGCGAGTCGGTGTTCAAGGCTGACGACAAGTTCGAAGTGGTGATGCTGGATCGCCGCGAATGCACCTACTCGTACTTCGCCGACCCGATGTACGTGTTCATGGACACGGACTACAACCAGTTCGAAGTCGAGCAGGACAGCATGGGCGACGCGCTGAACTACCTCGAAGACGGCATGAACGTGGAAGTGGTGTTCTACAACGAGAAGGCCATCTCGGTGGACATGCCGACCACGCTGGTCCGCGAGATCATCTACACGGAACCGGCCGTCAAGGGCGACACGTCGTCGGGCAAGGTGCTCAAGGGCGCCAAGATCAACACCGGGTTCGAGCTGCAAGTGCCGCTGTTCTGCAACATCGGTGACAAGATCGAAATCGACACGCGTACCGGCGAATACCGCAGCCGCGCCAACTAAGGCGTCGCCGCGAGACAGCAAAAAGGGCAGCTTCGGCTGCCCTTTTTGTTTTTGCCCGCCGACGTCGACGTGTCAGGCGATCAGGTCATGCTCGCGCAGCAGGCGCAGTGCGGCACGATAGTCGGCATCCTGTTGCAGTTTGTTCCAGTCCAGCGGACGCTTGCGACCGAACAGCTTGCGGATGCGGCGTTGCGACACCTTGTCGCCCTTCAGATCGTCCAGTTCCTTCAGCAACTGGTCGGCGCGCTCCGGATGGTTGCAGATCAGCACCATGTCGCAGCCCGCATCGAGCGCGGCTCGCGCGCCCTGGGTCACCGTGCCGGCCACGCTGGCGCCTTCCATGCTCAGGTCGTCGCTGAAGATCACGCCCTCGAAGCCGAGTCGCGTACGCAGTACATCCTGAAGCCAGAACGGCGAGAAGCCGGCCGGGTTCGGGTCGACCTTCGGATAGATCACGTGCGCGGGCATCACGGACGCCAGCGCATTGCCCATCCAGTCATACGGACGCGCGTCGAGGGCCAGAATCTCTTCGACGTCACGCTCGTCGACCGGCACGGCCACGTGCGAATCAGCCTCGACGAAGCCATGACCCGGGAAATGCTTGCCGCAGTTGCTCATGCCAGCCAGCAGCAGGCCGTGCGTGAGATGGTTGGCCAGCATCGTCACCACGCGTGGATCGGCGTGGAACGCGCGGTCGCCGATCACGGCGCTGCGGCCATGGTCGAGATCGAGCACCGGCGTGAAGCTCAGGTCGATGTCGCACGCGCGCAGTTCGGCGGCCAGCACGTAGCCGCACGCGATGGCGACCTTGGTGGCCGTCATCACATCGCGATCCCACAATTCGCCGAGTTTTGCCATCGCCGGCAGGTGCGTGAAGCCATCGGTCTTGGCGCGCTGCACGCGGCCGCCTTCATGATCGATGCAGATCAGCACGTCCTCGCGCACCGCGCGAATCGCCCGCGTCAACGCGGTCAACTGGGCGCGCGACTCGAAATTCCGTGCGAACAGGATCACGCCGCCCGTCAGCGGATGGGCGATGCGACGCATGTCCTCGGCGTCGAGCTGCTTGCCAACCACGTCGAGCACCACCGGGCCCGGATGCTTGCCGGAAACTTTCTTGATCATAGGAATATCTTGAGTTCAGGCTGCGTAGGTTCAGGATGCGGTGTCGGCCGGCTGGCCGCCCCGCTCCGCGATGGCGAACGCCACCGCGTACTCGTGTTCGTCACTGACACTGACCCGGATGGTCAGCCCGCGTTCCTGCACCCAGTCGGCCAGCTCACCGGTGCATTGCGGCGTGGGCTCGCCCGACGGCAGGTTCAGCAGTTCCATGGCGCGCCACGTCATCGGCCAGCGCATCCCCAGGCCGATGGCCTTCGAGAACGCCTCCTTGGCCGCGAAGCGCGTGGCCAGGAAGGCCAGCCCGCGCTTCTCCGAGCGCGCCTTGCGCGCGTGATAGACCTTCAGCTCACGCGGGCCGAGCACCTTCTCCGCGAAACGGCCGCGCGTGCGCTCCATCACGCCCTGCACGCGATCGATCTGGATAATGTCGGTGCCGATGCCGTAGATCACGCCGCCTGTCCCGGCACGGGATAGCGGGTGCCCAGGCGCGCGGCCACCATGATGGCCTTCATCTCGCGCACCGCGTTCTGCCAACCGACGAACACCGCATGCGCAACGATCGCATGGCCGATGTTCAGCTCCTTGATGCCGGGCAGTGCCGCGATCTGTTGCACATTGGTGTAATGCAGGCCGTGGCCGGCATTGACGACGAGGCCCTGGCGGATGCCTGCGTCCACGCCTTCGGACACACGACGAAATTCCGCCGCCTGCTCCTCGGGCGTATGGGCGTCGGCGTAGCGGCCGGTGTGGATCTCGATGACCGGCGCCTTGCACGCGGCCGCGGCCGCGATCTGGTCCGGATCAGGATCGATAAACAGCGAGACGCGGATGCCCGCATCCGCCAGTTGCCGGCAGGCAGCGCTGACCTGCTCGAAATGGCCGGCGACGTCGAGACCGCCTTCGGTAGTCACTTCCTCGCGCTTCTCAGGTACGAGGCAGACGTCCTGCGGACGGATTTCGCAGGCGATATCGAGCATTTCGCGTGTGATTGCGCACTCCAGGTTCATCCGGGTGGCGAGCTTCGGGCGCAGTGCGCGCACGTCCGCGTCGCGGATATGGCGGCGATCCTCGCGCAGGTGCAGCGTAATCACGTCTGCGCCGGCGATTTCCGCCTGGAGGGCGGCCTCGATCGGGTCAGGGTAGGCGGTGCCGCGCGCATTCCGCAGCGTGGCCACGTGGTCGATGTTGACGCCAAGGTCGATGACGCCGGGATTCGCGTGAAAAATCATGGCTTTACAGAAATTGCAGGTCGATAAGGATTTGCCGCGTTTTCAGCGGCGCACCCTGCAGATAATAATGCAGCAGGAAACGCATCAGGGCGCGGCTTTGTGTGGCGGTCTGGGCGCGGCCGTAGTCGTCCCGCCCCATGTCCAGCAAGGTCTGGCCGGACACCACGGGCCAACTCGACGGATCGCTCGGCTGCGCGCGGCGCACGCCGCGTTCGGGGTGATACACGTAGTCGAGGCCCGGTTGCACCGACTCCCCGGTGCTCACGCACTGGTCGAACGCCACCGCGAACCCGGTCTCCTGCAGCAACACGCGCTCGAAGCTGCGTAGCACCAGACTGGCCGGCTCACCATGCGCGAGCCGCGTCAGCGTGATCATGTAGTGCTTGAACAGCGCCGGATGTGCATCCTCGCGCGGGCAGAAGCGCAATAGCAATTCGTTGAGATAGAAGCCCGATAGCAGCGCATCGCCGGCCAGCGGCAGCATGCCGCCCATGTATTCGGCCTTAGTCAGCGTCTTGACCTCGCCGCGGCCGGTCCAGGAGAGCGAAATCGGATGGAAGTGCTGAAGCACCGAGCGCAGCGCCGAATGCGGCCGCTTGGCGCCCTTCGCCACCATGGCCATGCGGCCGTGGTCGCGCGTGAAGACGTCCAGAATGAGACTGGTCTCACGATAGGGATAGGCGTGGAGCACGAAGCCGGACTCGTTGGTCACGCGCAGCTCGGTGCGCGCGGGCACGATCCGCATGGCCCGGTCCATCATTTCGCGGCCGGCGGCCACGGCCGGGGACAGCCCGGTACCGCCCTGCACTTCCAGCAGTTCGGCGGCCTCCTCGGCGATGGGATCGGCGCTCCGCGCGCGCCTGGGCGCGGCTCGGGGCGCGTCAGGCATCTTGCTCACTCGTAGCCGTAGGCCCGCAGTCCGGCTTCGTTGTCGGCCCAGCCGCTCTTGACCTTGATCCACATCTCCAGGTAGACCTTGCCGTCGAACAGCTTCTCCATGTCGAGGCGCGCCTCGGTGGAGATCTGCTTGAGCTTGGCACCCTTGTTGCCGATGATCATGGCCTTGTGCGCGTCGCGCTCGACCAGGATCGTCGCAAACACGCGGCGCAGCCGACCTTCAGTCTCGAACTTGTCGATGATCACGGTGCTCGTGTACGGCAGCTCATCGCCAGTCCAGCGGAAGACCTTCTCGCGGATGATTTCCGAGGCCAGGAAGCGCTCGCTGCGGTCGGTCATCGCATCGGCGTCGTACATCGGCTCGCCTTCGAGCAGGTACGGACGGATGATGGCCAGCAGCCGCGTGATGTGATCGTGCGTCTTCGCCGACATCGGCACCACTTCCCGGAACGGGAACAGCTGTCCCATCTTTTCCAGGAACGGCATCATCACCTCGGCGCGGTTCTCGCCCAGGCGATCGAGCTTGTTGGTGACCAGCAGCACCGGCACGTTCTTCGGCAGCAACGACAGCACCTTCTCGTCATCGGCGCTGAAATAGCCGGCTTCCACGACGAACAGCACCAGATCCACCGTAGACAGCGTGGACGTGACTGCGCGGTTCAGCGAGCGGTTCAGCGCGCTGGCGTGGCGGGTCTGGAAGCCTGGCGTATCGACGAAAACGAACTGCGCGTCATCGGTGGTCTGGATACCGACGATGCGATGGCGCGTGGTTTGCGCCTTGCGGGACGTGATGCTGACCTTCTGGCCGACAAGTGCATTCATCAACGTGGACTTGCCCACGTTGGGGCGGCCAACAATGGCCACCGTGCCGCAGCGGAACGCCTTGGCATCCGAGGGTGCCTGGGCGTCCTGCTGCGGAGGGGTAGATTCGGTCATTCCTTCAACCTGAGAGACAACTGGGGATCCGGTGGCACCGGCTGCTTGCGGGTCTTGCCCGTGCGCTCGGCCCGGCTGCGCTTGAGCAGCTGGGGCACGAGCTTCTGCACCTCATCCAGCGCGAGCTTGGCCGCCGCCTGCTCGGCCGCACGGCGCGAGGCGCCGGTGCCGAACACGCGCACCTCCAGTTTAGGCACGGTGCATTCGACTTCAAACTGCTGGCTGTGTGCGGCACCGTGTGTGGCGATGACGTTGTACTGCGGCAGGGCGATCTTGTGGCCCTGCAGATACTCCTGGAGCAGGGTCTTGGCGTCCTTCCCCAGCGTACGGGGGTCCACCTGCTCCAGAATGGGGATATACAGCTTGCGGATCAGCGCCCGCGCGGCGTCAAAGCCGGCATCGAGGAACACTGCGCCGACAATGGCCTCCAGCGCATCCGCCAGAATCGACGGACGGCGGAAGCCGCCGCTCTTCAACTCGCCCTCGCCCAGGCGCAGGGCGTCGGAGAGCTGGAGCATCTGGGCGATCTCGTACAGCGCCTGCTGCTTGACCAGGTTGGCGCGCACGCGGGAAAGATCGCCCTCATCGAGCTTGCCGAACATGCCGTAGAGCATGTCGGCCACGGCGCAGTTCAGCACCGAGTCGCCCAGAAATTCCAGGCGCTCGTTGTGATGGGCGCTATGACTGCGATGGGTGAGCGCCTGCTGCAGCAATTCGGGCTTGCTGAATCGGTAGCCGAGACGTTGCTGCAAGGCGTCGAGGATCATGTCGTTACTGCGTTCCCGAATAGGTAATCAATAGACTCATCGGACCATAGACGGGAATCTCGGTCCGGTACGAAAAACCAATGCTGCGTATCCTGCCGGCTTCGTCCTCGATCACGTCGAGATCGTCGCCCTTGAGCGCCTCGATGCGATCGATCTGGGCCTGCTTGTCGAAGTTGGCCGCCACATCCTTGCGGTTGACCGACCGATCCTTCGCGTAATTCACTGCCCGCTTGACCGAGAAGTATTCGAGCATGCTGGGAATCGCCTTTACCGCCGGCAGCACCACCGCAATCACGATAATGATGACGATCAGCAACGACCCCAACGAAAATCCACGTGATCTTTCAAGCACACCCACGCGGATATTTCCCCTCTTCCCCGAAAAACCCAACTTCTGACCCATTTTGCGCTTCCCTCGTTTTTTGAGTGTATTTGCGCTGCGCGAGGCGTCCGACCGTTACTTGAACGACCCCACGCGCCCAAAATTGCCGAGGTTCATCCAGATCACGAACGCCTTGCCTACGACGTTCTTGTCCGGGACGAAGCCCCAGTAACGTGAATCCAGGCTGTTGTCACGGTTGTCGCCCATGACGAAATAGTGCCCTTCCGGCACTTTACACGTCAGCCCCTGCTGATTGTAAGTGCAGTTCTCGCGGAACGGGAAATCGGGATCCGCGCCCGCCACGAACGCCGGACGGTCGGCATCGTTCAGGATGCCATGCGCCACGCCGCCCGGCAGCGTCTCGGTGAAATGCTTCGAATAGGACAGCCGCTCCTCGTCGAGGTAGTCGGGCAAGGCGCTGTACTCGGCCGGCTTGCCGTTCACGGTCAGCTTCTTGTTCTCGTAGCGCACCATGTCGCCGGGCACGCCTACCACGCGCTTGATGTAGTCGAGCGACTCGTCCTTCGGGTAGCGGAACACCATCACGTCACCGCGCTGCGGCGTGCCAACGTCGAGGACCTTCTTGTTCACCACCGGCAGGCGGATGCCGTAGTCGTACTTGTTGACGAGGATGAAGTCGCCGATCAGCAGCGTCGGGATCATCGAGCCGGACGGGATCTTGAAGGGCTCCACCACGAAGGAACGAAGCACGAACACCGCCAGGATGACCGGGAAGAAGCTCGCCGAGTACTCGAGCCACCACGGCTGGCGCAGCTTTTCCTCGGCCAGCCGGGCGCGCGAGGCGTCCAGCTCGGTGCTACCGTGCACCGCCTGCATGTCGCCGCGGCGCGCGTCGAACTCGGCCAGGGCCAGATGCGCCACGCTACGGCGCTGGCGCTCGAAGACCAGCTTGTCGGCAACCCAGGCAATGCCTGTAATGACCACCAGCACAAAAAGGATCAGTGCAAAATTCATGACGGCTTGGCGTTGATTTTTTAGAAGATCGTCTTGTCACCCAGCCAGCGGACTTGGCGCTGGCCTGCGGCTTACTTGTCGTCCACCTGCAGGATCGCCAGGAAAGCCTCCTGCGGGATCTCCACGGTGCCCACCTGCTTCATGCGCTTCTTGCCCGCCTTCTGCTTCTCCAGCAGCTTCTTCTTCCGCGAGATGTCGCCGCCGTAGCACTTGGCCAGCACGTTCTTGCGCAGCGCCTTCACGTTCTCGCGGGCGATGATGTTCGCCCCGATCGCCGCCTGGATAGCCACGTCGTACATCTGGCGCGGGATGATTTCGCGCATCTTGGCAGCCACCTCGCGCCCGCGATATTGCGAGTTCGAGCGGTGCACGATCACGGACAGCGCATCGACCTTGTCGCTGTTGATCAGGATGTCCACCTTCACCACGTCCGATGGGCGATATTCCTTGAACTCGTAATCCATCGACGCATAGCCGCGCGACACCGACTTCAGCCGATCGAAGAAGTCCATCACGATCTCGGCCATCGGGATCTCGTAGGTCAGCTGCACCTGCTTGCCGTGGTAGCTCATGTTGATCTGCGAGCCGCGCTTCTGCGTGCAGAGCGTGATCACGGAGCCAACGTAGTCCTGCGGCATGTACAGGTTGACCGTGACGATCGGTTCCAGGATCGCCTCGATCCGACTCGGATCGGGCATCTTGGCCGGATTCTCCACGGTCAGCACCGTGCCGTCGCGCATCTGCACCTGGTAGACCACCGTCGGCGCGGTGGTGATCAGGTCCATGTCGAACTCGCGCTCGAGGCGTTCCTGCACGATTTCCATGTGCAGCAGGCCCAGGAAGCCGCAGCGGAAGCCGAAGCCCAGCGCCTGGGACACTTCCGGCTCGTATTGCAGCGAGGCGTCGTTCAGGCGCAGCTTCTCGAGCGATTCGCGCAACGCCTCGTACTGGTTCGATTCCACCGGATACAGGCCGGCGAACACCTGCGGCTTGACTTCCTTGAAGCCCGGCAGCGGCTCGGTCGCCTTGCGCGCCATGGTGGTAATGGTATCGCCCACCTTGGCCGCCTTCAGTTCCTTGATGCCCGCGATCACGAAGCCCACCTGCCCCGCAGAGAGCGACTCGCGCGGCATCGACTTCGGCGAGAACACGCCCACCTGCTCCACCAGATGCTGCGCGCCCGTGGCCATCAGCAGGACCTTGTCCTTCGGGCGCAGCGTCCCATTGACCACGCGCACCAGCATGACCACGCCGACGTAATTGTCGAACCAGGAGTCGATGATCAGCGCCTGCAGCGGGGCCGCGGGGTCGCCCTTGGGCGGCGGCACCTTGGCAATCATCGCCTCGATCACGTCTTCCACGCCCTGGCCGGTCTTGGCCGAGCACGGCGTGGCGTCGTGGGCGTCAATGCCGATCACGTCCTCGATTTCCTGGATCGCATTGGCGGGGTCCGCCTGCGGCAGGTCGATCTTGTTGAGCACGGGCACCACTTCCACGCCCAGTTCGATGGCCGTGTAGCAGTTGGCCACGGTCTGGGCTTCCACGCCCTGCGAAGCATCCACCACCAGCAGCGCGCCTTCGCAGGCGGACAGCGAGCGGCTGACTTCGTAGCTGAAGTCCACGTGCCCCGGGGTGTCGATCAGGTTGAGGTTGTAGACCTGGCCATCGCGCGCCTTGTAGCTAAGCGCCGCGGTCTGGGCCTTGATGGTGATGCCGCGCTCCTTCTCGATGTCCATCGAGTCGAGCACCTGCGCTTCCATCTCGCGATCGGACAGCCCGCCACACCGTTGAATGATTCGGTCGGCCAGGGTCGATTTCCCATGGTCGATGTGGGCAATGATCGAGAAATTACGAATGTGGTCCATCTAGCGTTCTGGGGAGCGCCGGCGCGCCAGGTGGGACGGGGGCGCGGGAGCATAAATAAGGTGGGGCGCAATGCGTGCGCCAATCCGCGATTTTACCGGATTTTCAAGGACTTCCGGCGCGGTAAATGGTGTCGGAACCGTGATCGGCACTTTCCGTGCAGGCGCCCGAAAATGGCGTATCGCGCACCTGAAAACACATCGCGCCGGACATCGAGTCCGGCGCGATGGGTGGTTCTGGCCAGGGGACTCCCCCGGACCGTCTTACCGCGCCTGACTCGGACGCAGCGTCAGCACTTGGGTAGCGTCGCCACGGCGCACGAACACGGCCGCCATCTTGTTCTTGTCCAGCGCCTTCACCATGTCGTTGAACTGGCGCGCGTTGGTCACGTCGGCGTCGCCCAGGCGCAGGATGATGTCGCCCGGACGGATGCCGGCACGTGCCGCCGGGCCGTCTGCCGCCTCCACTTCCACGCCGGACTTGATCTTCAGCTCCTTGAGCTTGGTCTCGGCTATGTCGGTGACGATCATCCCCAGCGCGTTCGGCTTGGCGGCCGGCGCGGCTTCGTCCGCGCTACCGCCCCGCTTGTCGCCCCGGCGCGCCACGGCACGGGCATTGTCCGGCTCGAGTTCGGTCACCGTCACGGAAACGTCACGCGTCTGCCCCTTGCGCCACACCTGCAGCGGCACACGGGTGCCCGGCTTGGTGTCGCCGACCATGCGCGGCAGGTCCGACGCCTTTTCGATGTCGCGGCCGTTGAACTTCAGGATGATGTCGCCGGCCTCGATGCCAGCCTTCTCGGCCGGGCCGCCCGGCTCCACGCTGCCGACCAGCGCGCCACGCGCACGGCCCAGGCCCAGCGAGTCCGCCACTTCCTTGGTCACATCGCCGATGGCCACGGCGATCCGGCCACGGGTCACCTTGCCGGACGACTTAAGCTGCTCCGACACGCGCATCGCTTCGTCGATCGGAATCGCGAACGAAATGCCCATGTAGCCGCCGCTACGGCTGTAGATCTGCGAATTGATGCCGATCACTTCGCCGCGCAGATTGATCAGCGGCCCGCCCGAATTACCGGGGTTCACGGCCACGTCGGTCTGGATGAACGGCAGGTAGTCGCCCGTGTCGCGGCCCTTGGCCGAAACGATACCGGCGGTCACGCTGTTGTCGAGCCCGAACGGCGAGCCGATGGCGAGCACCCACTCACCCGGGCGGATCTTGTCCGAATCGCCAAGCGGCAGCCGCGGCAGGTTGTTCGCTTCCACCTTGATCAGGGCCACGTCGGTGCGGCGGTCGGAGCCGATCAGCTTGGCCTTGAATTCGCGCTTGTCGGGGAGCGTCACATAGATGGTCTCGGCGTCCGCCACCACGTGGGCGTTGGTCATCACGTAGCCATCCTGGCTGATGATGAAGCCGGACCCTACGCCACGGCTCTGTTCCTCGCCCTGCGGCGGCTGGCCACGGCGCGGCGGGGTCGGCCCACCCGGTGCGCCCGGCATCGGCACGCCGAAGAAGCGACGGAAGAACTCGGCCATCTCGTCGTCTTCGGGCGAATTGCCACCACGCGAGCGGATGCGCTCGGTGGTCCGGATGTTGACGACGGCCGGGCTGGCCTTCTCCACCAGGTCGGTGAAATCGGGCAGGTTGTAATTCGAGGCAGCCGCCTGGGCATGCCCCACCTGGGCAACAGCCGGACCCAGCACGAGCATGGCAGCCATGACCATGGTTCGCACCAGGGCTGGGGATTTGGAAATCATCGACAACTCCCGGGAGATCAGCGAGAAACGGATGCCTTGCCGGACGTCGGAGCCGATCGACCCCGCAAGGCGGAACTTCAAGCGCTACTGGCCTGCACCAAGCGGCCGGCCCGGGGTTCGCTGCCCCGGCGCCAGCGCGCTCATGCGCTCAGTGTACCGTCTTGGGCGGGCGGTACTCCACGCCGGCGGCGAACTGCCTGACCGTGGCGGCCGGCACCTCGCCCACCACCGTGATCCAGTAGTCAGCCACGCGGCGCACCACGACCTGCGTGGCGCCGAGCGAAGCCACGCCTTCTCGGCGTGCGCGTTGTTCCGATACGGGTTCGATAAAGATCGACAACCCGGTCAGACCGTCGCTGTAGACGATCTGAAGCACCTCGAAGACCTGCCCCGGCTTGCTGCCCTGGGCGGGCGGGCGCAAATCGCCCAGCGGGCGGCGCACTTCGCGGATCTTCTGGAAACCCTTGAGCGGCGAACCGATGATCCACCCCTCGTCGGCCACATTGGCCGGCTGGTAGGTGACTTCGTAGCGGTTCCACGACTGCGAACTCTTGATGGCGGACAGGATGCGTTGCTTGTCCGACGGCACGCCGATATCGACCTGCGAGAACGCCACCTGCTCGAGCACCTTGCCGCCCTCGCCGATGGTCTGGGCGCGCATCAGCAGACCCGAGCCCTTGTCGGCCCACAGGCGCACCGCGTAGCGCGCGGCGTCGTGCGGTTCGAGCGAGAACACCTCGCACTCGACGCCCGCCACGCGCTCGCCGGGCAGCTTGCGCATGTCGTACAGCTCGAGCACATCGCTCTTGTTGGTGGCGAGCAGCGCCGGGAAGCGGTCCTTCGCCTCCTGTTTCTCCACGACCACGAGCTTGGCTTCCGGAATCAGGCTGTGCACGACGTCGTTCTGGCGCAGCACCTCGCGCGGTTTGCCGTCGAGCGTTTCCAGGCGTTCGTACTCGTTGTGGACGAGATCGCTGTAATGCTGGATTCGCGACGCATGCATGACGCTGCCCCGCTGATAGATCAGCGTGCCGACATAATTCTCGCGCTGGGCGGCACGGTGGATCTTGTTGAGCCACGCCGTGGCGTCGCGTCGGTTCAGCGTATTGTCAGACGGCTGCGCCGTTGCGGCGGCAGCGGTCAGACACAAGGCCAGAAAAAAGGACCTGCGCAGGCCCTTCCTTCTGTGTACGCCCGCTACGTCGGCGAGCGACATTCCTTTATGCATGTCCGGCATTATTCCTGCGAATTTTCCTGTGAGAAGTTTGCGCCATTCGCCACTGTGCGCATGGTCGGCACAAAGGCTTCGGTCGCGACCGACGTGCGATGGGCACGCAGGTATTCGTCAAGGCGCGGATCGCGAATCATCTGGGCGCTGTCAGCAGCCACGGTCACGATCGAACCGGCCTTGGCCGGCGTGGCGGATTGCTCGACGCGGGCCACGACGGCATCGGGCGTACCGATATCACCCGGACCACGCATCTGCGGCACCACAACCCAGCTCACGGCCGCCACAGCGGCGGCGATGGCCGTGCCCGGCATCACGCGGCGCACCCACGACGGGCGCACCAGCAGGCGTTGACGGCCAGCTGCAGCCACGGCGGGCACGAGCACATGGGGCTCGGCTTCCAGGCGTGCGGAGAATCGGGAAAGAAACGCATCGGTCGACCCAGCGTGCGTCAGCTCTTCCGAACGCAGCGTGTCACCGATCAGCTGGTAGACGGTCCAGTCCGTCATGCCGGTGTCGCTCTTCGCGAGACCCAGCACGGCGTCCACTTCGTTCGGCGCCAGCTCGCCATCCATCAAAACGGAGATTTGCTCCGATGCTTCCACTACATGAACCGACTGCTTATGAGCCTGACCCATTTCCCACCCCAAGAAATTCCATTGAACACCGATAAATCCCGTACTGCTGCTTGTCGTTTATCGATGCAGGAATTGGCTGCAACGCTGGCTGCACGACATTCTTCAACTTGCTACCTCTACCACCGCTTGCCCTCGGCTGTTCCCAGCAGGGGGCGCAACTTGTCGGCAATCGCCTCGCGGGCGCGGAAGATCCGTGACCGCACGGTGCCGATCGGGCAACCCATGGCTTCGGCGATTTCCTCATAGCTGAGGCCCTCGATTTCGCGCAGGGTGATGGCGGTACGCAATTCCTCCGGCAGCGCCTCCATCGCGCGGTTGACCGTCTCGGCCACCTGACGCGTGTGGAGCATGGACTCCGGCGTATTGATATCCCTTAGTTGCTCGCCGTCTGCAAAAGTTTCAGCCTCTTCGGCGTCAATATCGCTGGACGCCTCCGGGCGGCGGCCCTGCGTGGCCAGGTAGTTCTTGGCGGTGTTGACGGCGATGCGGTACAGCCACGTGTAGAAGGCGGATTCGCCCCGGAACTGGGGAAGCGCGCGGTATGCCTTGATAAAGGCATCCTGCGCCACATCCTCCACTTCAGCGGGATCGCGGACAAGGCGCGAAATGAGCCGGATGATCTTGCGGTGGTATTTGGCCACCAGCAACTCAAAGGCTCGTTTGTCGCCCTGCTGGACGCGTTCAACTAGAAGCTGATCGGCTTCGCGTTCGCTCACGAATGGTTCACCTGCAGTGTATCTCTTGGTTTTGTCGTCACGACAAACGTTGTATTTTACCTACGAATCGGGACCCACCGGGTGTCGCGAAGCGCATTCTGTGACCGCCCGTCCGCATGTTTGGTTCCGCATGCCGAAATGAAGCGGGGCTCGCCGTGGCGAGCCCCGTGATACCCGTCGCGGTCAGACGCGGCGGAAAACAAGCGTACCGTTGGTGCCGCCAAAACCGAAGTTGTTCTTCACGGCCACGTCGATCTTCATCTCACGTGCCGTATTCGCCACGTAGTCAAGATCGCATTCCGGATCCTGATTGAAGATGTTGATCGTCGGCGGCGAAAGCTGGTTGTGGATCGCCAGCACGGTGAAGACCGACTCGAGGCCACCGGCACCGCCCAAAAGGTGACCGGTCATCGACTTCGTCGAATTGACCACCATCTTGTAGGCGTGTTCGCCGAAGGCCAGCTTCACGGCGTCGGACTCGTTCTTGTCGCCCAGCGGCGTGGACGTGCCGTGCGCGTTCAGATACTGCACTTCGTCGGCATTGACGCCGGCGTTCTTCAGCGCGGCCACCATGCAACGGCGCGGGCCGTCGGTGTTCGGGGCGGTCATGTGGAACGCGTCGCCGCTCATGCCGAAGCCGATCAGCTCCGCATAGATTCTGGCGCCACGTGCCTTGGCCGACTCGTACTCCTCGAGCATCATCACGCCGGCACCCTCGCCCAGCACGAAACCGTCGCGGTCCTTGTCCCACGGACGCGAGGCCGTAGCCGGGTCGTCGTTGCGGGTGGACAGCGCGCGGGCCGCGGCAAAGCCGCCAATGCCCAGCGGCGAAACCGTCGACTCCGCACCGCCGGCCAGCATCGCGTCGGCGTCGCCAGCCTGGATCAGGCGGGCGGCCAGGCCGATGCTGTGCAGGCCGGTCGTGCAGGCCGTCACGGCCGCGAGGTTCGGGCCCTTCAGGCCGTGGTAGATCGACAAATGGCCCGAGATCATGTTGATGATCGAGCCCGGAACGAAGAACGGCGAAATCCGGCGCGGGCCGCGATTGGCCAGCTCCATCTGCGTATCTTCGATCATCGGCAGTCCGCCGATGCCGGAGCCAACCAGCACGCCGATGCGCTCGGCGTTTTCCTCGGTCACTTCCAGGCCGCTATCCTTCAGCGCCTGGGTACCCGCCGCGATACCGAAATGGATAAACGTATCCATACGGGGAGCTTCCTTCGCCGGAACATATTCCTCGACGTTGAAACCCTTCACTTCGCCAGCAAAATGCACGGCGAGCGCGGAGTGATCGAATTTGGTAATGGTGGCGATGCCGGACTTGCCGGCAACCAGGTTGGCCCAGCCTTCGGCAACCGTGTTTCCGACCGGAGACACAAGGCCAAGCCCAGTGACGACGACGCGACGACGGCTCACTATGATTTCCTACGAGTGCGTGAAGCGGAATTGGATTGATTCAGGATCTCGCCGATCGGGCCGTTAGTCATTGCATGCGGCGCGCAATACGGTTTGAGATCATTCCGATTCTGCTTCTTCGAACAGACGAAAGCCACAGAAAACAACCGGACAGGACCGTGACGGCCCCACCCTTGTGCCTTCTGTGGCTCGGAATACGAAGACGACGGCTTAGGCCTTGACGTGCGCGGTGGCGTAGTCGATGGCCTGTTGCACGGTCGTGATCTTTTCGGCTTCCTCATCAGGAATTTCCATGCCGAATTCATCTTCCAACGCCATCACGAGTTCAACCGTGTCCAGCGAGTCCGCGCCGAGATCGTTCACGAACGACGATTCGTTCTTGATGTCTGCCTCGGCCACGCCAAGCTGTTCAGCCACGATTTTCTTGACGCGTTGTTCGATATTGTCCATGTAACCCTCCAGGGAAGTTCGACAAAAAGTGGGCGCATTTTAGCAGGTTTGGACCACAAAAAATCCGCCTGCCATCTATCGCAAGAATCGCGCCCGTTCGGTTTGAAAAACAACTGCTTCGCCCGCCATCTTTCGGCTTCTTCGCCGAAATGTACGTCGGGTAATGCAATCAATTCATGTACATGCCGCCGTTCACGTGCAGCGTGGTGCCCGTGATGTAGGCGGCCTGCGGACCGGCCAGGAACGCCACCGCATGCGCGATGTCTTCCGGCTGGCCGAGTCGTCCCAGCGGGATCTGGGTCTTGAGCGCCGTATGCTGCTCGTCCGACAGGACCTTGGTCATGTCGGTGTCGATGAAGCCCGGCGCCACGCAGTTCACGGTGACGTTGCGGCTGCCGATCTCGCGCGCCAGCGCGCGGGCCATACCCTCCACGCCGGCCTTGGCCGCCGCGTAGTTCATCTGGCCCGGGTTGCCCGTGGAGCCCACCACCGAGGTGATGTTGATGATGCGGCCGGTACGGGCCTTCATCATCGGGCGCAGCACGGCGCGCGACAGGCGGAACACCGCCGTCAGATTCGTGTCGATGACGCTCGTCCAGTCATCGTCCTTCATGCGCATCGCCAACTGGTCCTGGGTAATGCCGGCGTTGTTCACCAGCACGGCCAGGCCGCCGTGGGCCTTCACGATCTCTTCGATCACGGCTTCGCAGCGTGCGGCGTCGTTCACATTCAGCACCACGCCACGGCCCTGCAGGCCCTCGGCCGTCAGGTATTCGCCGATGGCGGCCGCGCCGGACTCGCTCGTGGCGGTGCCGATCACGGTGGCGCCCTGACGCGCCAGTTCCAGGGCGATGGCCCGGCCAATGCCGCGCGACGCACCCGTCACCAGGGCGACCTGATTTTCCAGAGTCTTGCTCATGTTGCGATGTTCCTTGGCTTACTTCAGCAGCGCCAGCGTGTCTTGCAGCGATGCGGGGTCGAAGATCGCGCCGCCGACGAGATTGCCGTCGATGCGCTTGGTCATGCCGGCCAGCACCTTGCCCGGACCGCATTCGATCACATGGGTCACGCCTTCGGCGGCCATTTTCTGCACGCACTCCACCCAGCGTACCGGGGCGGCGGCCTGGCGCACCAGGGCGTCCTTGATCTGGGCCGGATCGTTGGCGATGGCCACGTCCACGTTATTGATGACCGGGATCGACGGCGCCGAGAACGCCAGCCCTGCCATGCGCTCCTTGAGGCGGTCCGAGGCGGGCTTCAGCAGCGACGAATGGAACGGCGCCGAGACTGGCAGCGGCAGCGCGCGCTTGGCGCCCTTGGCCTTGGCAATCTCGCAGGCCTTTTCCACGGCGGCCTTGTGGCCGGCGATCACCACCTGCGAAGGGGCGTTGAAGTTGACGGCCTCGACCACGCCGGCGACGGACGCCTCGGCACAAGCCGCACGCACGTCGTCATCGGACAGGCCGAGAATGGCGGCCATGCCGCCCTGGCCCACCGGCACGGCTTCCTGCATCGCCTGTGCGCGGAAGCGCACCAGCGGCACCGCATCGGCGAACGGGATCACGCCTGCAGCCACCAGCGCCGAGTACTCGCCCAGGCTGTGGCCAGCCACCAGGGCCGGGGCCGGGCCGCCGCCGTCCAGCCAGGCGCGGTACACGGCCACGGCGGCGGTCAGCATCACCGGCTGGGTGTTGGTCGTCAGGTTCAGTTCTTCCGCCGGACCTTCCGCGATCAGGCGGCCGATGTCCTGGCCCAGCGCCGTGGAGGCTTCCTCCAGCGTGGCGCGGACCACCGGGTTGTCGGCGAACGCGTTGAGCATGCCGACCGATTGCGAGCCCTGGCCAGGGAAAACGAATGCGAATTTCATCGGGAATCCAGTCTTAACGATTCAGACGAGCGTGTCGGGGCGCACGCGCCCTCTCAGGCACGCCGCGCCGGACCGCATCTTACATGCGCAGCAGCACCGCGCCCCAGGTGAAGCCGCCGCCAACGCCTTCCAGCATCACGGTCTGGCCCGGGCGGATGCGGCCGTCGCGTACGGCCACATCGAGTGCCAGCGGGATCGACGCCGCCGACGTATTGCCATGCTCGTGCACCGTGGCGATCATCCGCTCGGCCGGCAGGCCCAGCTTGCGCGCCGTGCCCTGCATGATGCGGATATTGGCCTGGTGCGGCACCAGCCAGTCGATTTCATCCGACTGGATCTCGGCCGCAGCCATGGCCTCGCGCGCCACTTTGTCCAGCACGTTCACGGCCAGCTTGAACACCGCCTGGCCGTCCATGTGCAGGAAGGCATTGCCGGTGATGGCGCCGCCCGAGACATTGCCCGGCACACAGAGGATGTCCACGTGGCTGCCATCGGCATGCATGGCCGACGACAGGATGCCCGGCTCGTCCGAGGCGGTCAGCACCACGGCGCCGGCGCCGTCGCCGAACAGCACGCAGGTCGTGCGGTCGTTGAAATCGAGGATGCGGGAGAACACTTCGGTGCCGATCACCAGCACGTTCTTGTGGGAGCCGCTGCGGATGAACTTGTCCGCCGTGGAGAGCGCGTAGACGAAGCCCGAGCACACGGCCTGCATGTCGAAGGCCGCACAATGGTTCGTAATGCCGAGCTTCTGCTGCACCAGGCAGGCGGTGCTCGGGAACACGAAGTCGGGCGTGGAGGTGGCCACGATGATCAGGTCGATGTCCTGGCGCTCGATGCCGGCCGCCTTGATCGCCTGCTCGGCCGCCTGCACGGCCAGGTCGCTGGCCGTGACGTCCGGCTCGGCCCAGTGCCGCGCCGAAATGCCGCTGCGCGAGACGATCCACTCGTCGCTGGTTTCGATGCCACGCTCGGCCAGCTGTGCTGCCAGCTCTTGATTGGTGACACGCCGCGGGGGCAGGTAGCTCCCGGTACCGATGATTTTTGCGAACTTGGTCATGTCTGTCGGATCGTGATGCTCACCCGGGCCGCCCTTGGACAGCCGCCACGGCCCCCGCCACTCAGGGGGCACGAAGCTTCAGGCGGCATGGGTATCGGGATGTGGGTCCGGTGCGTCGGTCTCCGGGCCGCCGGTCGCGGGCGCCGCGGCGCCGGACTTGTTGGCGAAGACCCTTGCTATACGTTCGATTACGCCGTTTCTGGCCGCATCATACCCGCGTTTGATCGCCCATTCAAAAGAGTGGGCGTCGGCGGAACCGTGACTCTTGATCACCAGCCCGCGCAGGCCCAGCAGCGAGGCGCCGTTGTAGCGCGCAGGGTCCAGCCGGCGCGCCAGGCGCGACAGCACGGGCATGGCCACGGCGGCCAGCAGCTTGGTGAACCAGGAGCGCGTGAACTCTTCCTTGATCATGCCGCCGATCATCTTGGCCAGGCCCTCGGTGCTCTTGAGCGCCACATTGCCGACGAAGCCGTCGCAGACCACGATGTCCGTCGTGCCCTTGAAGATGTCGTTGCCTTCCACGTTGCCGTAGAAATTCAGCTCGGAAGCGCGCAGCAACTCGCCGGCGGCCTTGACCACCTCGTTGCCCTTGATCACTTCCTCGCCGATATTGAGCAGGCCCACCGTGGGGTGATCCTTGTGATCCACCACGGACACCATGGCCTCCGCCATGCGGGCGAACTGGAGCAGGTGCCCCGGCTCGCAGTCGGCGTTGGCGCCCAGGTCGAGCACCGTGGTGCCCCAGCCCTGCTCATTGGGAATGGTCGTAGCGATGGCTGGCCGCTCGATGCCCTCGAGCGTCTTCAGCACATAGCGCGACACGGCCATCAGCGCGCCGGTGTTGCCGGCGGAGATGAGCGCGTCGGCGCGGCCTTCCTTGACCTGCGTGGCCGCCACGCGCATCGAAGAGTCCTTCTTCTTGCGCAGCGCCACTTCCACCGGGTCATCCATCGTGATGACCTCGGTTGCCGCCACCACGGTGACGCGCGGATGATCGGTGGCATGCAGCTTCTTGAGCTGCGCGCCGATGGCGTCGGGCAAGCCGACGAGGATCATCTCGGCGTCATCGTGACGGGAAAGAAAACTGATCGCCGCCGGCACGGTCACGGACACTCCGTGATCGCCGCCCATGCAGTCGATAGCGAGCTTGATCGTCATTGTTTCCAGATACGGAATGCGCACCGGCATCCGCCGCCTCGGTTTGCGGGGACGCAACCAGCCGGACGCGCGGATACGTTGCCGGGTGGGCGCCGAGCGCCCAACAAAAAAGCGGCAACGAGCTTGCCGCTTTCCTGTTTTACACCTGACAACGTGCGCGAGCGAGACACAGGGTCACGCCAGACGACCTGGTCAGTCGTTCTTGGTCTTGATGACCTTGCGGCCACGGTAGTAGCCGTTCGGGCTCACGTGGTGACGCAGGTGGGTCTCGCCCGTGGTCGGCTCAACGGCCAGGGGTGCGACCGACAGATGGTCGTGCGAACGATGCATGCCGCGCTTGGACGGCGACTTCTTGTTCTGTTGAACTGCCATGATGACTCCTTCGAGAATTTTCCGATATTAACACACGCATCCTGCGCGAGGCGTAGCCGGGGCCCGGCCGGATGCTTGACCTGCTACCCGAGGACGGGTGCGCCGGCCGCTCTGTTGCGGCGTCAGTGCTTCGTCTTCAGGCCGGCCAGCGCCGCAAAGGGCGATGGCCGCTTTTCCTCTTCGGGCGGAGCCTCAGGCTCCACCTCACCGTCCGCGCCGGTCACGAGCGACTCGTGCACGGCCGGACAGACCATATGCTTGGGTGCCGACGGCAACGCCAGCAGCACCTCGTCTTCCATCAGTTCCAGCGGCGAAAACTTCTTCGACCCGACGATCACGTCGACGTCGTCGTCATCCATGGGTGCCGAATCCGCCGCTTCTTCGCTGGCCATGACCTCGAAGCGCATCGACGTGTCGATCGGCTCCGGGTAGACCTGCAGGCAGCGCTGGCAATCGAGCCAGACCCGGCCTTGCACGGTCACGTCGACGAACAGCCGCTGCGACACCGCTGCGCCAACTTCCACAGCTTCCTCGCGCATGAAGCCGGTGAGCGTGTAGTGAAACGTCTCGTCCGGTGCCGATGCTGGCGCATCCGCGGCCGTCTCGGCTAAGATGCGCGGCAAATCGCGCGTCGCCACGTCGCCCGCCACGCTGCCACCCTTGCGGCAGAAGGCGAACAGATCGGTTTCGCGCAGATCGAATGCCGCGGCGGACGCCGCTGGCTGGGTCGGCTGACTCATGTACGCTGAATCGCTGGAAAAATGCCTTGTTTGCCACACCTGGGACGATCCACGCCATCGAGGGCGGATACGCCTGCCGCGATGGCTTCCGATCACGGCCGGGCACGAATGTGCCTGTGTGGCTAAACGCGCGATTATAAGCTGAAAAACGGGAGCCGGTCAAAGTATACAACCGACCATTCCCCTCTCCTTCCGACGCTACCTCTATATATATGTCGTCCTCCGCTATCCACCCGCCCCTGATCCTCGGGTCGAGTTCTCCATACCGGCGCGAACTGCTCGGGCGGCTGCGCATTCCGTTCGACGTGGCCGTGCCGGACATCGACGAAACCCCGCTGGCCGGCGAGGCGCCTGAAGCCACGGCCCTGCGCCTCTCGCGCCGCAAGGCCGAGGCGATCGCCGCGCGCCACCCCGGCGCGCTGGTTATCGGCTCGGACCAGGTCTGCACACTCGACGGCGCCCAGATCGGCAAACCCGGCAGCCACGAGAAGGCGCTGGCCCAGCTGCAGCAGATGCGTGGACAAACCGTCACATTTCATTCGGCGCTATGCCTGCTCGACAGCCGCACCGGCGAAGCCCAACTGGCCGATGTGCAGACCCGGGCGACCTTCCGCGACCTGCCCGATGCCGAACTCGACGCCTACCTGCGCCTGGAGACCCCCTACGACTGCGCCGGCAGCGCCAAGGCCGAGGGGCTGGGCATCGCCTTGCTCGCCCGCGTGGAATCGGACGACCCCACCGCGCTGATCGGCCTGCCGCTGATCGCGCTGACCGGCATGCTGCGCGCCGCCGGCTACCCGTTCTTCGGAGCCTGAACGATGGCTGGCACCCTGTTCCTGATTCCCAACACGCTCGGCAAGCGCGACGAATTCGATCCGCTGCCCGATGTCATCCCCGCCGGCGTGCAGCAGATCGCCGCGCGGCTCGACTACCTGGTGGCCGAGAACGCCAAGACGGCGCGCGCCTTTCTGAAGAAGCTGGGCGAAACCAGCCCGCTGGCGCACCCGATCCAACAGATCGAGATCCGCGAACTGAACGTGAATACGCGCGCCGAGGCGCTGGCCGCACTGCTGGACCCGATCGTCGGGGGCCGCGATGGCGGCCTGCTCTCCGAAGCCGGCGTGCCGGCCGTGGCCGACCCCGGCGCGGACCTCGTCCGGCTGGCCCACGCGCGCGGCGTGACGGTGCGGCCGCTGGTGGGGCCGAGTTCGATCCTGCTGGCGGTGATGGGCTCCGGGCTGAACGGCCAGAGCTTCGCGTTCAACGGCTACCTGCCCGTGGACGCCGACGAGCGCGCGCGCAAGCTGCGGGAACTGGAAGCGCATTCGCGCAAGGCGCGCCAGACGCAGGTCTTTATCGAGACCCCGTACCGCAACGCCGCGTTGCTGGAAGCGCTGCGCCAGCATTGCGCCGGCACCACGATGGTATCGGTGGCCGTCGATCTGACGCTGCCCACCGAAACCATCGTCACGCTGCCGCTGTCGGCCTGGCGGCCGGAGCGGGTTGCCCTGCAAAAGCGGCCGGCGATCTTCTCGCTGCTGGCCGCCTAGTCGTGCTTACCGGAGCGACTGCGCGCCGGTCGACATCATCATGGTCTTCATCGCCGCGCTGCCCATGGCCGCGCCGAACCGCTTGGCCACGCGCTCGGCGATGTTTTCCTTGACCGTGTAGTCGACGATATCCTCGGCCTTGAACAGGTCACGCGCCACGTAGTCGGTGCTGCCCACGCCATCGGCCAGACCCAGCGCCACGGCGCGCTCGCCGGACCAGAACAGGCCCGAGAACAGGTCCGGATCGTCCTTCAGCCGGTCGCCGCGGCCTTCCTTCACCACGTCGATGAACTGCTGGTGGATCTCCTTGAGCATGGTCTCGGCATAGACCTTCTGGCGCGGCACCTGCGGCGAGAAGGGGTCGAGCATGCCCTTGTTGGCGCCCGCGGTGTACAGCCGGCGCTCCACGCCGAGCTTCTCCATCAGGCCGGTGAAGCCGAAGCCATCCATCAGCACGCCAATCGAGCCGACGATGCTGGCCTTGTCGACATAGATCTTGTCAGCCGCCGCCGCCACGTAGTAACCGCCCGAGGCGCAGATTTCCTCCACCACCACGTAGAACGGCTTGCCCGGATACACGGTGCGCAGGCGCTTGATCTCGTCGTTGATGATGCCCGCCTGCACCGGCGAGCCGCCCGGCGAGTTGATCTTGAGGATCACGCCGGCCGCATTCGTATCGGCGAAGGCGGCCTGCAGCGAGGCATTGATCGATTCCGCGCCGGCCGGCGTGCCCGCCGCGATCTCGCCTTCCAGCGACACCATCGCGGTATGGCGCCCCGTGGTGCTGGCGATACCATCGCCCTTGAAGTCGATCACCGCGTACAGGATCAGCGCCAGGATGCCCAGCCCGACCAGCCGGAAGAAGATCTTCCAGCGCCGCGCCGCGCGCTGCTCGCGCAGCGTGGCCATCAGCACCTTCTCCAGCACGTCGCGCTCCCAGCCGCCGGTGGCGCTGCCAGCGCCCACCGGGGCGGCAGTGCCCTGCCCGCTCAGCCGCGCGCGGCGCTCGTCGGCCTCGCGCCGCGCCGCGTCGTCCCCGGCGCGCAGCTCGTGCTCGAGTGGAAAATCGGCCTGCCGGGCCGTTTCCAGGCGCTGGCTATCGTCGGCCTGTTGTTCGTGTTCGTCTTGCGTTTGACCCGGTTCGACCGGCGGTTTTTGCTGTTCTGTCATGCGATGGACTCGATAAAGTCAGACGGCGGCCCGGCGGATCATTCAGGTGGCGTCGGGCGGGTAAAAAGGCGGTTCGGGGAGCCAGTAGACAGCACCCTCACGTTCCTCGGTCCGGAGCTTGGCCAGCGCGGCGCCCCGGCAAGGGCCGCCCACGCAAAGGCCGGTGTCTGGCGCATAAACCGCGCCATGTGTCGCGCACATCAAGTATAGGCCCGCGCTATCGAAAAACTGCCCCTCCTGCCAGTCCAGTTCCATCGGCACGTGCGCGCACTGGTTTAGGTAGGCATGCGCAACGCCGTCGAAACGGACCACGAACGCGCCGATCTCGCGCGCTTCCACGCGCACCGAGAACCGCACGCCGGCGCCGCCATCGACGAGTTCGTCGCTGGCGCACAGGCGGTGCGGCGGCAGGCTGGCCTCAGGCATGCGTGAGCAGCCATTCCTGGAGATCGGCGATCGACGTGGCGCAGTGCACCGGCGCCATCGCGCGCAGCGAATCGGCCGGATGCGCGCCGTAGCAGACGCCCAGCCCGTGCGCGCCGGCGTTGACCGCCATCTGCAGGTCATGGGTGGTATCGCCCACCATGACCGTGCGCGCCACGTCCTGGCCCAGCTCTCGCGTCAGTTCCTGCAGCATGGCCGGGTGCGGCTTGGAGAACGTCTCGTCGGCGCAACGCGTGCCATCGAACAGCTTGCCGAGGCCGGTGGCCGCCAGCGCCCGCTCCAGGCCCACGCGCGTCTTGCCCGTGGCCACGCCGAGGAAGTAGTGCTCGCCATGCAGGGCCTCGAGCATCTCGCGCACGCCATCGAACAGCACGAGGTCCGCATCGCGCGTGAGGAAGTGGTAGCGGTAGCGCTCGGCCAGGCGCGGATAGTCGGCCGGGTCGAGCGTGGGCACGGCATAGGACAGCGCGTCCTTCAGCCCAAGCCCGATCACGTGGCTCGCAGCGCTGTCATCCGGCACGGGCAGGCCCAGGTCGCGGCTGGCCAACTGGATGCATTTGGCGATGGTCGGGGTGGAATCCATGAGGGTTCCATCCCAGTCGAAGACGATCAGGTCGAAGCGCTGCCTGGCCATTGAGGTCCTTGGTCGATGCGGAAAGTGGTGTGGCGGCTGCGGAGGTGGCGATGCGACGCGTCAGTCCGCCGCGCGGTGCTGACGCAATTGTTGCAGAAAATCAACACATTCGGCGGGTAATGGCGCCGAAACGGTCAGCGGCTCGCCCGTGGACGGGTGCGCCAGCGTCATCCGGTGCGCGTGCAGGAACATCCGCTTGATGCCGGGCTTGGCATTGCTGCGTGAAAGTGCCTTGTTGAGCGCAAAATCACCGTACTTCTCATCGCCGACGATCGGGAAGCCGGACGCCTGCAAGTGCACGCGGATCTGGTGCGTGCGGCCGGTCTTCAGTTCGGCCTCGAGCAGGGTGTAGCCCGGGAAGGCCTCCACCTTGTTGAAGATGGTGTGCGCGGTCAGCCCATCGGCCTGCACGCGCACGCGCCGCTCGCCGTCGGGCGTGCTGTATTTATATAGCGAGAGCTTGACGTGCTGCCGCGTGTTCTGAAATTCGCCGGCCACGCACGCGAAGTAGCGCTTGTCCATGCCCGTGCCACGCATCTGCTCGTGCAGGTGCACCAGCGCCGAACGCTTCTTCGCCAGGATCAGGATGCCGGACGTCTCGCGGTCCAGCCGGTGTACCAGTTCCAGGAACTTCGCCTCGGGCCGCGCGCGGCGCAACTGCTCGATCACCCCGAACGCCACGCCCGAGCCGCCATGGACGGCCACGCCGGCCGGCTTGTCGATAATCAGCAGCCAGGCGTCCTCGAACAGGATTGGGAATTCCGAGGACGGCACGAAAGCATCGGCATCCTGTGCCTTTTCCGCCACCCGCATGGGCGGGATCCGGATCACATCACCCAGCTTCAGCCGGTAAGTGGCGTCGATCCGGCCCTTGTTCACGCGTACCTCGCCCGAGCGCAATACCCGGTAGATATGGCTCTTGGGCACACCCTTGGAGACCTTCAGCAGGAAGTTGTCGATGCGCTGGCCCTCGGCACTTTCGTCCACCGTGACGTACACCACCTGGAGCGCGCCGGGCGCGACGCGCGGCTCCTTTTCAATTTGATGGCGTAACTCATTCATTTTCAATATAATTTCCCGGCTGTTCCGGCCAAAGACCGGCAGCGCACGACCTGTGTAAGCGATTCTGTGAGCAATATAGGCGCGGGCCCACGTTGGGCTGGCGGGTGGCGAGACCGATGGGGATTGCCACCAATATCCGCGCAGGATCACGCATTTTACACTTCGGGTTGCCATCAACCCGGCCCGTCTCCCGCATTTTGCGTACCCCGCAGGCGCCAGATGGGCAAATGGTGGAAATCAGCAGCACGCACGCGCCGCGCCGGCGCGCAGGAAGTTGCCCAGAGGCAGCTTCGGCGAGAAACGGCGGGCACGTGGAAACAGAGTGATCCAGGTAGAACAGAATTCAATGTGGATGCCCGACAGGCATCCACATCGGTGAGAGAAGACCGCCCGCACCGGGAACTCGGTGCCGGCCGGCAGGCGAGCCTGCCAACCGACCTGCAATATCGGCTAGTCGTATTACCGGCGCCCGGTCGCAGAACTCCAAGAAGCAGCGGCGCGCCCGCCAGGAGACAGGTCAGGTTGACATTCGGCCCCGCTTGCCGCGTCCGGAAAACTTGCTCTTTGACGCGTCTTGGCCATTCCCGGCCGGCCGCGATGCCGCGAAGCCAGTGCCGTTTGCATTGTGCGTTGCCGCATCGCCCCCGGCCATTCCGGGCATCCGCCGCAAGTCGCTGTATCAGGAGCAGTGCCATGGCGCTCTCCCCGACCCAGCGGACGCCTGCCTAGACGTCGACAGCCTCTCTCTTTCACCCGCGCCCCGCCCGGCCGCGTCGTATTGCGCGCCGGCGACTCCGGCAATTCTCCCGCCCCCGCTCTATTTCCTCGCGTGCTCCATGGATCGTCGCGGACACCTTTCGTGTGACTTCCGCGACACTGGAATGAGGTATTGCGATGAAACGCATGCTGTTCAACGCGACGCAACAGGAAGAATTGCGCGTCGCGATCGTCGATGGTCAGAAACTGATCGATATCGACATCGAAACCGCCGGGCGCGAGCAGCGCAAGGGCAACATCTACAAGGGCGTCATCACCCGCATCGAGCCCTCGCTGGAAGCCTGCTTCGTCAACTACGGCGAAGAGCGCCACGGCTTCCTGCCGTTCAAGGAAGTGGCCCGCGCGTTCTTCAAGGACGGCGTGGACGTGCGCAACGCGCGCATCCAGGACGCCCTGCACGAAGGCCAGGAACTGATCGTCCAGGTCGAGAAGGAAGAGCGCGGCAACAAGGGCGCCGCCCTGACCACCTTTATCTCGCTGGCCGGCCGCTACCTGGTGCTGATGCCGAACAACCCGCGTGGCGGTGGCGTATCGCGCCGCATCGAGGGCGAGGACCGCCAGGAACTGCGCGAGACGATGGGCCAGCTGACCGTACCGGACGGCATGAGCATCATCGCCCGCACCGCCGGCATCGGCCGCGCGGCCGAGGAACTGCAGTGGGACCTGAACTACCTGCTGCAGCTGTGGAAGGCCATCGACGGCGCCGCCGGCGACAACAAGGCCCCGCTGCTGATCTATCTGGAATCGAGCCTGGTCATCCGCGCCATTCGCGACTATTTCCAGCCCGATATCGGCGAGATCCTGATCGATACCGACGAGATCTATGAACAGGCACGCGCTTTCATGAGCGTGGTCATGCCTGACAACATGAACCGCGTGAAGAAGTACCGGGACGACGTGCCCCTGTTCTCGCGGTTCCAGATCGAACACCAGATCGAGTCTGCCTATTCCCGCATGGTGATGCTGCCGTCCGGCGGCGCCATCGTGATCGACCATACCGAAGCCCTGGTTTCCGTTGACGTGAACTCGGCCCGCGCCACCAAGGGCGCGGACATCGAGGAAACGGCGCTGCGCACGAACGTGGAAGCGGCCGACGAGATCGCCCGCCAGCTGCGCCTGCGCGACCTGGGCGGCCTGATCGTGATCGACTTCATCGACATGGAGTCCAGCAAGGCCCAGAAGGACGTGGAAACGCGCCTGAAGGACGCCCTGCGCCACGACCGCGCCCGCGTGCAGATGGGCAAGATCAGCCGCTTCGGCCTGATGGAACTGTCGCGCCAGCGCCTGCGTCCTTCGCTGTCGGAAGGCTCGCACATCACCTGCCCGCGTTGCAATGGAACAGGTCACATCCGCGATACCGAATCGTCCGCCCTGCAGGTGCTGCGCATCATCCAGGAAGAGGCGATGAAGGAAAACACGGCCGCCATCCACTGCCAGGTGCCGGTGGAAGTGGCCGCTTTCCTGTTGAACGAAAAGCGTCAGGAAATCAACCTGATCGAGCTGCGCTTCAAGGTGAACGTGCTGTTGATCCCGAACAAGCACCTGGAGACGCCGCACTACAAGCTGGAGCGCCTGCGCCACGACGATCCGCGCCTGGAGGAATCCACGGCCAGCTATCGCATGGCCGAGGCCGCCGCCAAGGAACTCGAGGCGGACACGAGCTACAGCAGCCGCAAGAAGGAAGATGCGCGTCCGCGCCAGGAAGCCGCAGTCAAGGGCATTACGCCCGACGCGCCGGCCCCGATGTCGGTGCCCCGCCCCGAGCGCGCTCCGCGCCCGGAAGCCGCTGCGGCAAGGCCGGTACCGGCCACGCAGCCCGTGGCAGCCGGCGGTTTCATCGCCTGGCTGAAGGGTCTGTTCGGCGCACGTCCGGCCGCCGCCCCGGTGGCCGAGCCGGCCAAGCCGGCCGCTGACGCCCAGGCACGCGGCGACGGTCGTCGCGAACGCGGCCAGCGTGGCGAAGGTCGCGGCGAAGGCCGTGGCCAAGGTCGTGGCGAACGCGGTGAACGTGGCGAACGCGGTGATCGCGAACAACGTGGTGAACGCGGCGAGCGTGGTGAACGCCAGGGCCGTGGCCAACGCGGTGAACGTGGCGAGCGCGGTGAACAACGTGGCGCCGAGCGTGGTGAGCGCGCGGAACGCGGGGATCGTGCAGAACGTGGCGAGCGGACTGAGCGTGGTGAACGCACCGAGCGCACCGAGCGCACCGAACGTGGTGAGCGTCCGGCACGCGCCCCGCGCGACGGCCAGCAGGCCACGCCGGCCATCGCCCGTCAGCCCGAAGGTGGCGAAGCCCGCCAGGAAGGCAACCGCCGCGAGCGCAACCAGGAACGCCGCGAGCGTCAACGCGAACGTCAACGTGAGCGTGGCGATACCCGCGAGACCGAGGAAGCCCTGAACGCCGAAGGCGCGCCGCAGACCGCATTCGAAGCGGCGCAAGCCGCTCCGGCCGTGGCCGTGGTGGCAGCCGCCGCCGCGACGGAACTGCCGGAAGGCGTGGAAGCCGTGGCGACGGAAGGTGCTGAGGGCGAAGAACGCCGCCGCCGTAACCGTCGTGGCCGTAACCGCTATCGCCGCGAGCGCGAAGATGGTGTGCAAGGCGCCGATGGCGAAAACGGCGAGAATGGCGACGCCAACGACACGTCCAACCTGGCCGAAGTGGCCGCAGGCGTGACCGAGACGGAATTCGCCCCGGTGGCCGCCCAGGCTGCACCGCAAGTCGTGGCCCAGCCGGAACCGGTTGCCGTGGCCCAAGTGGCTGAAGTCCCCCGCGTGGCCCACGTGGCGGAAGTCGCCGAAGTCACCGAAGCCGTGGAAACGCGTGAGACGGTGGAAACCGTGGCCCGTGTGGAACCGGCCGCCTACGCCCAACCGAGCCAACCGGCCCAGCCCGTGAGCCCGGCCCCGGTGGCCGAACCGGTGTTCGCACCGGTCAGCGCCCCCGAAGCCGCGCCGGTCGTGACGCCCGCACCGGTCTACACCGCCCCGGCGGTGGAAGCCCCGGCACCGGCGCCGGTCGAAGCTGCGCCGGTCGAAGCTGCGCCGGTCGTGGCAGCCCCGATCGTGGCCGCCCCGGTTGCCGAGCCGGTCATCGCGACGGCTGCCGTCGCGCCGACCCCGGTGGCAGCACCGGCCGCCGCCCCGCTGCGTGCCGATGCCCTCGAGCCGATGCTGGCTTCGGCCGGCCTCCAGTGGGTGCACACGGACACCGCCAAGCTGCAATCCGCCCAGGCCGCCGCCGCCAACGTGGCACCGGCCCCGCGTGTGCAACGCGAGCGCAAGCCGCTGCCCCCGCTGCCGGAAGGTCCGATGGTCATGGTCGAAACTGACGCTCAGCGCGACCAGCAGCAGCAACAGCAGTAAGGTCGGCCAGCGCAAGCTGGCAGCCCAAAAGGGAAAAGGGACGGCCGAAGCCGTCCCTTTTTTCATGGGGCGCCACATATGATGCGGGCATCACACCGCTGTACTGGCGCCGCCACCGCCCCACTGTGCCCCTGCGAAGTGCACGGTCGCCGCCGGCGCGTCAGCCACCTCGGCTAGAATGGCAGACAGAACCGCCCCGGATGCACACATCGCGCCGGAGAGCGGCGTCGCCACCCCCAGGCCATGACCGACACCGTCATTCCCATCCTCGACCTGCGCGACCATCGCTATCGCTCGATGGTGCCAAGCATTCCGTCCCGCCTCGACACACCCTCGGGCCTCGTGGCGGACACCCGCGGCCGGCCGCTGCACGATCTGCGTATCTCGGTGACGGACCGCTGCAACTTCCGCTGCGTGTATTGCATGCCCAAGGAGGTGTTCGACAAGGACTACACCTTCCTGCCGCATTCCGAGTTGCTGAGTTTCGAGGAGATGGAACGCACCGCGCGCCTGTTCGTGTCGCAGGGCGTGGAAAAGATCCGGCTGACCGGCGGCGAGCCGCTGCTGCGCAAGAACATCGAAAAACTCGTGGAAATGCTGGCGCGCATCGAGACCGTCTCGGGCAAGCCGCTGGACCTGACGCTGACCACCAATGCGTCGCTGCTGGGGCGCAAGGCGCAGTCGTTGCGCGATGCCGGCCTGTCGCGCGTGAGCGTGAGCCTGGACGCCATCGACGACGCCACGTTCCGCAAGATGAACGACGTTGACTTCGCGGTGCGCGACGTTCTGGACGGCATCGAGACCGCCCAAGCCGTCGGCCTGGCGCCGATAAAGGTCAACATGGTGGTCAAGCGCGGCACCAACGATGCCGAAATCGTGCCGATGGCCCGCCATTTCCGTGGCAGCGGCATCATCGTCCGCTACATCGAATTCATGGACGTTGGCGCCAGCAACCACTGGCAAATGGACGAAGTATTACCCTCCGCCGACGTGGTGCGGCGGATTGACGAAGTATTTCCGCTCGAGGTGATTCCCGCCAACTACTCGGGCGAGACGGCCGAGCGCTGGCGGTATCGCGACGGCGCCGGCGAAATCGGCGTGATCTCTAGCGTGACGCACGCGTTCTGTGGCGATTGCAGCCGCATCCGGCTGTCCACCGAGGGCCGCCTGTACCTGTGCCTGTTCGCCACCGAGGGCTACGACCTGCGCGCGCTGCTGCGCGGCGGCCATAGCGACCTGGAAATCGCCAATGCCATCGCCCAGGTCTGGCAAGGCCGCACCGACAACTATTCCGAGCAGCGGGGCGATCCGGCCGTGCGCCTGGCGCGCGCCGAACGCAAGATCGAGATGTCCTACATTGGCGGCTGACCCGGGCCATCCCGGCCCCCGGCGCCGCCTCACAACTTTCCGAAAGTCATGATCGCACGCGAAGACATCACGGGCCTGATCCTGGCCGGCGGCCGGGGTAGCCGCATGGGTGGCACCGACAAAGGCCTCCAACCGCTGCGCGGCGTGCCGATGGCGATGCACACGCTGATGCGCCTGACACCGCAGACCGGCGCGATGCTGATCAACGCCAATCGCAACCTCGCCGCCTACGAGTCGTTCGGGGTGCCCGTGGTCACCGACTCCGTGCCCGATTTCGCGGGCCCGCTGGCCGGCATGATGGCCGGGCTCGAGCAGTGCAGCACCGGCTGGCTCGTCACGGCGCCGTGCGATACGCCGTTCCTGCCCACCGACCTCGTCGAGCGGCTGGCGCAGGCGATCGAGGCCGAAGGTGCCGAGATGGCGATTCCGGTCACGGTGGATGCCGACGGGCACCGGCAAACCCAGCCGGTGTTCTGCCTGATGCCGGTCACTGCGCTCGATAGCCTGATCGCCTACATCAATGGCGGCGGGCGCAAGATCGAAACCTGGGCGGCCAGCCACCGGCTCGCGGAGGTGCCGTTCGCCGACGCCGACGCGTTCGCCAACATCAATACGCTGGACGAACTACGCACACACGAGGCCCGCTGAGCGCATCGCACGGGTTAGACTCGGGCATCCGCCCTTAACCGCGTTTTCACCCGCGTTTTCCGCCATTTTTCGCTGTTTTCGCTTCTTTTCGCCGCAGACTGCTCATGCCATCCCTGCAATCCGTCATCTCCTGCCTTTCTGACTACGACCCGACCGCCCTGCCCGTGGCCCAGGCCAACGCGATCATCGGCCAGGTGATCGAGCCGGTGCGCGGCACCGAGCAACTGGCGATTCGCACCGCGCTCGACCGCGTGCTGGCCGAGGACGTGATCTCCTCCATCGACGTGCCCGCTCACGACAACTCGGCGATGGACGGATACGCCTTCCAGAGCGCTGCGCTGGCAGCCGGCGGCGACGTGGTCCTGGAAGTCATCGGCACGGCCTACGCCGGCAATGCGCTCGACGCGGCGCCCACGGCGGGCCAGGCGGTGCGCATCATGACCGGCGCGATCATGCCCGATGGCTGCGACACTGTGGTGCCGCAGGAATTCGTGGATGTGCAGGCGGGCGGCAACCAGATCCGTTTTGCGGCCGATGCCGTGCGCCCCGGTGACAACCGCCGGCTGCGCGGCGAAGACCTGGCCCGCGGTCAGGCGGCACTGGCCGCCGGCCGCATTCTCCAACCGGCGGACCTCGGCCTGCTGGCATCGCTCGGCGTGGCCGAAATCAAGGTCCGGCGCCGGCTGCGCGTGGCGTTTTTCTCCACCGGCGACGAACTGCGCTCGATTGGCGAGCCACTCGGCCCCGGCTGCGTCTACGACTCCAACCGCTACACGCTGCACGGCATGCTGCGGCGGCTCAATGTCGAGTTGATCGACATGGGCGTGGTCCGCGACGACCCCGCCGCGCTCGAAGCCGCATTCCGCAGTGCCTGCGAAAACGCCGATGCGGTGATCACGTCTGGCGGCGTGTCCGTGGGCGAAGCCGACTACACCAAGCAGATCATGGCGCGGCTGGGCGATGTCACTTTCTGGAAGATCGCCATGCGTCCGGGCCGCCCGATGGCATTCGGACGCATTGCATCGAACGGTCGGGAGGCCCTGCTCTTCGGCCTGCCCGGCAACCCCGTGGCCGTGATGGTCACCTTCTACCACTTCGTGCGCGGCGCGTTGCACCGACAGATGGGCGCCAACGTGCCGCCGCTGCCGCTGATGCGCGTGCGCAGCGCGGCAGCCATCCGCAAGAAGCCCGGCCGCACGGAATACCAGCGCGGCATCCTGGCGCCGGCGGCCGATGGCGGCTGGGAAGTCCGTATCACCGGCCAGCAAGGCTCGGGCGTGCTGCGGTCGATGAGCGAGGCCAACTGCTTCATCGTGCTGGGCCACGAGCAGGACGCCGTCGCGGCTGGCGATCTGGTCGAGGTGATGCTGTTCGACGGGCTGATGTAATTCGTTGCAATCCGCCATGCGGAACACCCAAGGCATAGGTGCGCCGCATTGATGAGCGGAATCAATGACCGAATCGGCGGTCGTCGTATGACAGCGCACGTTGCGGTGTCGTTTTTTGTGCGCCCCGCGAGTGACGGACTATGCGTCGCAAGCCCCAGTCGCTACACTTGCAGCACGAAAAATCAACTCCCCAATATCTTGTCTGTCGTCATGAATCAGGAGATCGCGTACCTCCACCCCGTCAAGACCGCGCGCGCACTGGTCCTGGTCTATTTGTGCTTCTCGGTGCCAATCGTGGCGATGGGCCTGTTCGTGGCCTTTATCCGCTATGGCGACCTGCCGGGGATTACGGTTTTCACCGCGCTGATCCTGAATGCACTGATTGGCTTCGGCCTGTTGTGGCTCGGCTGCAAGGCCTACAACTGGGTAGCCGCCCGCTTCGGCGGTATCGAAGTGCACGTGCGCGAACTCACGCCCGAAGATCACCAGTAACGTCGCCGTTGGCGGCTTGCGCCCCGCCGGCGTCCTCCTGGGACGGAGGTGCTTGCACTTCCTCCGGTGATCCCGCCGTTGCGGCGGTTCCCAAAAGCTGTTCGGCGAGTTCCCCGGGCAGCGCCTCCACCGTGCGCAGCTTGCGCTCCATCTGACGGGTCCGCACCTCGGCCTGTTCGATATTGCGCGCCGCGCGCACCAGCGTATCGCGCGTCTTGGCCAGCACCTCGCCAAACTTGCCGAATTCGGTCTTGACGGCACCCAGCACTTCCCACACCTCGCTGGAACGCTTTTCCAGCGCCAACGTCCGGAAGCCCATCTGCAGGCTGTTGAGCAAGGCGGTCAGCGTGGTCGGCCCGGCCACGGTTACGCGGAAATCGCGTTGCAGCAGGTCCGTCAGGCCCGGGCGGCGCAGCACCTCGGCGTAAAGCCCCTCGGTCGGCAGGAACAGGATCGCGAAGTCAGTGGTGGCCGGCGGCGCCAGATATTTCTCGGCAATCGACTGTGCCTCCCGGCGCAGCGCCACCTCGAGTTCACGGCCGGCCACGGCCACGCCGTCAACGTCACCGTGCTCCTGGGCATCGACAAGGCGCTCGTACTGCTCCTTCGGAAATTTCGCATCGATCGGCAGCCAGACCGGTCCGCTGGACGGGTCACGGCCCGGCAACCGGATCGCGAACTCGACCCGCGCCCCCGAGTTGCGCACGGTCTCGACATTCTTGCCGTACTGGTCTGCCGTGAGGATCTGTTCCAGCAGCATCTCAAGCTGCACCTCACCCCACGTGCCGCGCGACTTCACGTTGGTCAGCACCCGCTTGAGATCGCCCACGCCCTGCGCCAGCACCTGCATCTCGCCCAGCCCACGATGCACCTGCTCCAGACGGTCCGACACCAGCTTGAACGACTCGCCGAGCCGCTGCTCGAGCGTCGCATGGAGCTTCTCGTCCACGGTGCGTCGCATTTCCTCCAGTTTCGCGGCGTTATTTGCCTCGATGTCGCGCAGCTTCTGCTCAAGCGTGGCCCGCACCTCGGCCAGCCTGCGATCGTTGGACTCGGACATCTGCGCGATTTGCTGGTTCTGCACCGTGGCAATACTGGTCAGGTGCGCCGACAAGGTCTGCTGGAAGCGCAGCATCTGCCGACCAGACTCGTCGCGGCCATCCCGGGCGGCCGCGCTCACTTCGCCACGCAACACGCGCTCGAGCCGGTCGAGGCCATCAAGCAGTTCCGCGGATGCCGCCCCGGCGCGCGCGCGCCACAGCAGCACCGCCAGCAGGATTACCGCCACGAGGGTGGCGGCAAGCGTCAGGACGGAAATCAACGTCATCAATTCAGGAATATCCGATTCAGCGGCGGCGCGCCATGACCTCTGGGTTGATCACCGAAGGCGGGTTGCCTGCCTTGGGGCCGGCATCGAGTGCCGCGATCAGGTTGTCGGCGGCCAGATTGGCCATCGCGCGACGCGTCTTTTCCGATGCGCTCGCGATATGCGGCGTCAACACCACGTTTGGCACGGTCAGCAGGTCTGGGTGGACGCTCGGCTCGCCCTCGAACACGTCCAGGCCGGCCGCGAAGATCTGGCCATCGCGCAATGCGGCGGCCAGCGCGGCGTCGTCGACGATGCCACCGCGCGCGAGGTTGATCAGGGTGGCGGTCGGCTTCATCGCCGCCAGCTCTGCCGCGCCAATCGCGTGATGGCTCTCCGGGCTGTACGGCAGCACCAGCACGAGGTGATCCGTCTGAGCAAGCAGCTCCGCCTTGCTGACGTAGCGCGCATTGAGCGCGCGCTCGGTCTCCGCCGGCAGCTGGCTGCGGTTGTGATACAGCACGTTCATGCCGAAGCCGGCCGCGCGGCGGGCCAGCGCCTGTCCGATACGACCCATGCCAAGGATGCCGAGCGTGCTGCCGTAGACGTCCATGCCCACGAGCATGTCGTAGCTCCAGCGCTTCCACTTGCCGGCCCGCAGGTAATGCTCGGACTCCGTCACGCGGCGGGCGGTGGCCATCAGCAATGCCCAGCCGAAGTCGGCCGTGGTTTCGGTCAGCACGTCGGGCGTGTTGGTCGCCACCACGCCAGCGGCGGTCAGGGCCGGTACGTCGAGATTGTTGTAGCCGACCGCCATGTTGCACACCGCGCGCAGCTGCGGCAGCGCGGCAACGACCGCGCCGTCGATCTTGTCCGCCGCATTGGCCAGCACGCCGGCCTTGCCCGCGAGGCGGGCCTTCAGTGCGGCGGCGTCCAGCACCAGGTCTTCCTGATTGCTGTCGACATCGAAATATTGCGAAAGACGTTCGATGACGTCGGTGTAGATCGCGCGGGTAACGAGGACGGAGGGCTTCATGGCAGTCACACGTGGAAAAAGAGGAACGTCATCACCAGGAACAGCGGCAGCAGCACGGCGCCGGACCATGCCATGTAGCCGAAGAAACTCGGCATGCGCACGCCGCGGCTTTCGGCAATGGCCTTCACCATCAGGTTGGGGGCATTGCCGATATAGGTATTGGCGCCCATGAACACCGCGCCGGCCGAGATGGCGGCGAGCGTCGAGGCGTCGCGCGTCATCAGGGTGGCGGGGTCGCCGCCGGCGGTGTTGAAGAACACCAGGTAGGTCGGCGCGTTGTCCAGGAACGAGGACAGGATACCGGTCGCCCAGAAGTACATGCTGTCGATGGGCTGGCCGGAGGAATCGCTAACCGCGTGGATCACCGCCGCGAACGCGCCGTCGGTGCCGGCCTTGAGCATCGCGATGACCGGGATGATCGTCAGGAAGATGCCCGCGAACAGCTTGCCGACTTCGAGGATCGGCTCCCAGTTGAACTCGTTGCCGCTGCGCGCGCTATGCGGCGTGGCGACCAGCGACACGATGGTAATCCCCACCAACAGCACATCACGGATCAGCGCCGGCAGCGTGACCTCGGTGCCCATCACGTCGAACACGATGCCCGGCTTCCACAGCCCGCTCATCAGCACCAGTGCCAGCACGCCCACCAGCAGCAGGAAGTTGATCTTGCCGTCGATCTGAAGGCGCGTGGAATCCGGCGTGGGGTCCTGCGCCCGCGGCAGTTCCTCTTCCTTGTTCAGGAAGTAGTGGCGGTCGACCACATAGAACAGCGCCAGCAGCGCCACGCACAGGAACACCGTCTCGGGGAAGATGTTGCGCAGCGTCCATGTGAACTCGACGCCCTTCAGGAAGCCCAGGAACAGCGGCGGATCCCCGAGCGGCGTCAGCGAACCGCCCGCGTTGGCCACCAGGAAGATGAAGAACACCACGACGTGTGCCACATGGCGGCGGTTGTCGTTGGCGCGCAGCAGCGGCCGGATCAGCAGCATGGCCGCACCGGTGGTGCCCATCAGGCTGGCCAGCACGGTCCCGAGCGCGAGGATGCCGGTGTTCAGCCGGGGCGTGCCGTGCAGGTTGCCACGCACGCAGATGCCGCCGGCCACCACATACAGCGACCCCAGCAGCACGATGAACGGGATGTACTCGCCTAGCAGCGCGTGCACCGTGTTGGCCACGGCGGCATGGACGCCGAACTGCATGGCGAACGGCACCAGGAACAGCGCGCCCCAGGCCGCGGCCACCTTGCCGTAATGGTGGTGCCAGAAGTGCGGGGCCAGCAGCGGGAACAGCGCGATGGACAGCAGAACGCCGGCGAACGGCACGCCCCAGAGCGGCGACAGCGTGGCGCCATCGATCTCGGCGGCACCGGCCATGGACGGAAACAGGGCGATGACCGCAAGCATCGCGGTGGGCCACGGTGCCAGGGCACGTCGTGCGCGTCGCATCATCGGGCAGGTTCTCCTTGTCTCGAAAGCGGCCAGTGTAAAGCAAACCCCTTTGAGACTGGTCTGAAAATGCTGCTGGAATTACCCGGAATGTGACGCCCGGCGGCCCTCGGATTGGACCTGCGCTGTCCCTCAGTCCTGGTCGACGAGGATCACGTGCACGCGGTACGGGCCATGGGCGCCGAGGACGATGGTCTGCTCGATGTCGCCCGTGCGTGACGGGCCGCTGATGACATTGGTGGCGCGCGGCAGCTGGCCATGCTCGGCACGCATGCGCGCGAAGGCTTCCTCGAGGTTCGCCACGATGCGCGAAATCGGCACCACGGCGATATGGGTCTCGGGCAGCAGCGCGGCCGAGGCGAAGGTCTGCGGCCCCGACAGCAGCATCAGCGAGCCGGTCTCGGCAATCGCCACGAAGCAGCCGGTGATGCCGACGAGGTCGCCATGATCATGATCGACCTGCGGATCGCGCGCCGGCGGCCGGCATGCCACGTCCAGCCCCTGCGCCTGCCACGGCAGGTCGCCCAGGCTGTCCCACGCCACGGCGCGGCGCACGAGGCCCAGGCCATCCAGATAGCGCGAGACGGCGCCCGGCACGTCGGCCAGCGTGGCCACGCGCTCCACGGTGGACGCCATCTTCTGCGCCTGCAGGCTGAACGCCTCGATGCGATCGGCGGCGATGTCCGGCTGTGGGCCCTGCGGATGGCGTGCGAGATAGTCGTCCACGGCCTCGCGCTCGCCGGTGGTCACCTTCGCCCCCCTGCCCTGGGCGGCGCGGATGCGGGCGAAGATGCGGTCACGGGCGGCGTTGGTTTCCATGGCGTAAGGGGTTGGTTCCTGGGGCTGGCCGATTATAGAAGGCCGCGCCGGCACGCGGGCGCCGCCGGGCGTGAATGTTGTTAAGCCGGGGGCTGAATCGCGAACACCTGGCGCAGGTAGGCCAGGTAGCCGGGGTCGTCGCACATGGTCTTCTCGGGCGTGTCCGAGAGCTTCGCCACGGGCTGGCCGTTGCATCGCACCATCTTGATGACGATCTGGAGCGGCGTGTAGCCGAGGTCGTTGGTCAGGTTGGTGCCCACGCCGAACGCCAGCTTGCAGCGGCCGCGGAAGCGCTCGTACAGCTCGATGACCTTGGGGATGTTCAGCGCATCGCTGAAGATCAGCGTCTTGCTGCGCGGATCGACGCGGTGGGAGGCGTAATGCGCGAGCATGCGCTCGCCCCACTCGAGCGGATCGCCCGAATCGTGCCGCACGCCATCGAACAGTTTGCAGAAGAAGAGATCGAAATCGCGCAGGAAGGCATCGAATCCATAGGTATCGGACAAGGCGATGCCCAGGTCGCCGCGATACTCCTGCGCCCAGTGGTCGAGCGCGTAGACCTGCGAGTCGCGCAGGCGCGGGCCGAGCGCCTGGCAGGCCTGCAGGTACTCGTGGGCCATGGTGCCGAGCGGGGTCATATTGTGCAGCCGCGCGAAGTGGACGTTGCTGGTACCGGCGAGCTGCGCGCCAAGGACGCCGCGCGAGGTCAGCAGCACCTCTTCCTGCCAGCCGCCCGAGAAACGCCGGCGGGTGCCGTAGTCCGCAATCACGCAGTCGGCGTACGGTGCCGCCTTCAGCAGCGCGAGCTTGGTCTCCAGGCGCCGACGACCCTCGGCCAGATCCGGCTCCGGTTGGGTACGGCGGAAATAGACCTCGTTGACGATGGCCAGCAACGGCACCTCGAACAGGATCGTGTGCAGCCACGGGCCGCGGATCGTGATCTCGATTTCGCCGCCGCCCTTCTCGGACGCCGTGATCGCGACGTGCTTCTCGCTCAGGTGGAACAGGGCCAGGAAATCGACGAAATCGCTCTTGATGAAGCGCATGCTGCGCAGGTAGTCGAGCTCTTCCTCGGTGAAGCGGAGCTGGCAGAGGCTGGCCACTTCGGCGCGAATTTCGTCGATATACGGGGTCAGGTCGACGCCCGCGTTGCGGCATTTGAACCGGTACTCGACCTGGGCCTGCGGGAAGCGGTGCAGCACCACCTGCATCATCGTGAACTTGTACAGGTCGGTGTCTAGCAGGGAGCGGATGATCATAGCGTGGCGCAAACGGCATGCCGGGGACGAGGTCCACATGCTAACCGAAACTGGCCGAATGGCCAGGGAAGGCCCCGGGATGGACTAGCTGCCATCGAGCCAGCGCAGGCCCGGCTGCGTGCCCGTCGACACCCCCGGCTGCGCGCCCGACTGCAGGCACCAGAGCGGCGCGCCGCCGCCATCGGCGCAGGTGACCAGCGTGGCCCGCGCGCGGGTGACCGCGGAGGGCAGCGGATCGGCAAAATTGCCCAATGGCACCATGATCCGCTCCTGATAGACCTGCTGGCCGGCCCGGTCGAACCGCAGCACCTGCACCTGCGTGCCCGGCGGCGGATGCAATTCCGGCCCGCACGGCACCAGGCCCTCGCGGCTGCAGTTGGCCATGCTGTCGCCGGCCGGGGCCCGCACCACGCTGAAACTGTCCCAGTCGAAGGCGGTCAGCGCGGCCAGCGCCACGGGCTGGTCGGTGCGCGCCCGCCATGCCACGAGCCGCGAGACAACGCTGTCGGCCATATTCCCGCCGCCTCCGCCCATCGGCTGCGCGCCGGCGGCCGGCGCCAGCGAAATGGCGATCAGCAGGCAGGTCAGGCGGTACGAAATCGGCATGGCGCGTCCCGAAAATCGAGCTAGAAGGCGAAAAAATGACCCGAAAGCCCCCGGGCCACACAGGGGAATACTAGTCCGTTGCGGGCCTTTCGTGGCGCAACAGGCGGTTGCGAGGCCGATTCTGGGCCATTTTTGGCCGGTTCGCGCCCAAAAGCACATAAAGAAATAAGAAAACTATCTGACCCGGCTATATAGACTCGCTATCCTTGCGGGAAGGCTCGGATACAATATCGGTCTTTGAAAGGCCACGGCCCCCGTGCGCCCCGACTTCCACCGATTGACATGCGCGTGCGCGCGTGTCCGGCGGCCGGGCGCGGCGGCATCACAAGTGGCCTGAACTGTTTCCCATCGAAGACCGATCCGCTTTTTGGAACCGAAATGACTCACGTTGTCACCGAATCCTGCATCCGTTGCCGCTACACCGACTGCGTTGATGTGTGTCCGGTCGATTGTTTCCGCGAAGGCCCGAACTTCCTGGCCATCGACCCTGACGAATGCATCGACTGCGCCGTGTGTGTGGCCGAGTGCCCGGTCAACGCGATCTATGCCGAGGAAGACGTCCCCGGCGATCAGCAGAATTTCATCGATCTGAACGCCGAACTGGCCCGTTCGTGGCCGTCCATCACCAAGACCAAGGCCCCGCTGGCCGAGGCCGAGGAATGGAAGGACGCCACCGACAAGCTGCAATACCTGCAGCGCTGAGCCCGGCAACACCACAACAAGAAAGCCGCCCCACGCGCTTTCCGCAATACCGGGCACAGCGTGCCCACAAACGTATCAGGACGAATATGGACTTGAGCATTCCAAATCCCGTGGCCGACGCGACCCAGCAGGCCGGCGGCAATCCCGGCGGCCAGCCGCTGGAAATCGACGCGCTGATCGTTGGCGCCGGCCCCGTTGGCCTGTTCCAGGTCTTCGAACTGGGTCTGCTCGAAATCAAGGCGCACGTGATCGACTCGCTCAAGGTAGTGGGCGGCCAGTGCGTGGAGCTGTACCCGGACAAGCCCATCTATGACATCCCGGCCGTGCCCATCTGCACGGGCCAGGAGCTGACCGACAACCTGCTCAAGCAGATCGAGCCGTTCGAGCCCACGTTCCACCTGGGCCAGGAAGTCGCCGTCGTGGAGCGCCGCGAGGACGGCCGTTTCTTCGTCGAGACCTCGACCGGCACGCGCTTCATCACCAAGACCATCTTCATCGCCGCCGGCGTGGGTTCGTTCCAGCCGCGTACCGTGAAGGTGGAAGGCATCGACAAGTTCGACGGCAAGCAGTTGTTCTACCGCGTGAAGGATCCGAGCCGCTTCCACGGCCGGAACCTGGTCATCGTGGGCGGCGGCGATTCCGCGCTGGACTGGACGCTGGACCTGGTTGGCAAGGCTGAATCGGTGGTGATGATCCACCGCCGCGACGGCTTCCGCGCCGCGCCGGCATCGGTCGCCAAGATGAAGGAACTGTGCGAACAGATGGAGATGCAATTCCTGGTGGGCCAGATCAGCGGCTACGAGGAACGCGACGGCCTGATGACCGAAATCAAGGTCACGGGTGCCGATGGCGTCACCCGCCGCCTGCCGCTGGACGACCTGCTGGTGTTCTTCGGCCTGTCGCCGAAGCTCGGCCCGATCGCCGAGTGGGGCCTCGAGCTCGAGCGCAAGCAGATCAAGGTGGATACCGAGAAGTTCCAGACGAACATCCCGGGCATCTTCGCCGTGGGCGACATCAACACTTACCCGGGCAAGAAGAAGCTGATTCTGTCGGGCTTCCACGAGTGCGCGCTGGCCGCGTTCGGCGCCGCCCCGTACATCTTCCCCGAGAAGAAGATCCACATGCAGTACACGACGACTTCGCCGAAGCTGCACAAGATCCTCGGCGTGGAATCGCCGGTGTTCGACTAAGCTTGTCGAGTGCAGATGCAGAAAGACCGCCCTCGGGCGGTTTTTTTGTTTGCACAAATCAAAAAGCTCGCTATAATGCGGCCTCGCTGTCGAACACGACACGCAGCAATCGGCGGAAACGCCCGCTGCAGGCCGGTTTCGAGGCGAACCAGAGTTTTTGCAGCAGCTTTCGATGGATAATAAAACGTTGAAAAGTTGTTGACGAAACGAAGAGAGGCTGGTTATAATTTCCTTCTCAGCTGTTCCCCGATAGCTCAGTTGGTAGAGCGCCGGACTGTTAATCCGTAGGTCCCTGGTTCGAGCCCAGGTCGGGGAGCCAAGAAATACAGAAGCCAGCAGGTTAGCGCCTGCTGGCTTTTTTGTTTTCTGCTTGCCCTTCGCAGCACCCTCCCCTCTCAGTAGTTTCCCAAACCCCGGACCCGCACGACCTCGGTGCCGCTGAAGCGCCTGGCGACGAGTTCATCGATCGCGCGCGCCTGGGCCTCCGGCGCGAGACTGCTGTCCGCGCGTATCGCATCCCGCTCTGCCTGATAGCTCACCAGACGTTGCTTCCAGTGGGCCTGCTGCTGGTCGAGCGCGCGGAATCGCTCGGCGGCCTCGGGGCCGAAGCGCTCGGTTCGCAGGCGGTCGATCGCCTCCTGGCTGGCACCGCTTGCGCGCAGTGACTCGGTGTCCTGCGCCAGCTGCGAAATCTTGCGCGTTTGTGCCAAAGGCCGGGACAGCGACTCGGGTAACTGCTGCGCCAGCGCATCGAGGCGCTGCTTGCGCTCATCCGGGCTCAGCGTGTCATCCGCCAGGACCCGGCGCTGCTCGACGGTATAGCGATCCAGCGATTCCTGCTCGGCGAAGAAGCCCTCGGCCATCACTTGACCCAGATGCTGACGGCGCAACAAGGCGAGGGTCTGATAGACGCGTTCAAGATCGCCGGGCGATTGCGACGGTAGTTGCACGTGGGACGCCGCCTCGAGATAGGTCATATAGCGATCGAACGCCGCCATGACTTCGTCTCGCGCGGTTGCTGGCGTGGCCTGCTCCAGCAGCCACGTCCGGAGGCTCTCCCGCACGCCAGACAGCCGCGCGGGATCCCCCTCGGCCATGCCGATCATGTGGTGAAACAGGTTCTTGAGCTTGCGATTGAAGATCAGACTGCCGTTGCGATCGAGGTCGACCCCACCGTCGACTGCCACGCCCCGCAGGTGGGACGGAATCGGCAAGGAAGCAGCCGTCGCGTCATCGTCCGATGCCACCTGCCCCATCGCTTGGGGCACGGCGGCAGCCGTCGTCGCAACGGGTGTGGCGGGCGGCGATGCCGGGTCGCCTGGCAGCGACCGGATCGCCACCACGGCCACCACCGCAACGACGGCCCCAGTCATAGCGCGCGTACGGATGCCCATACCGATTACAGCCCTGCTTGCTGCAGCCGGTTGGCGTGCTGGCGATAGATGGTGATCGGATTGGTCTCGAACACGTTGCTCAGCCCTGCCAACTGGTTGATCTCGTCAAGGTGGTTGAGGTGATAGGCCTTGATGAACTGGCCGAGGTGCATGCTGCAGGTCGGGATCGCGCCGTCACTCGTCTCGGTGTTCGCCGCGTTGAGGGCGATCAGTGCGGCGTCGCTGGCATCCGCGCCGTTGGTCACCACGCGGTCCCCACCCCACGAGTAGTAGCGCACCCCGTTGGCGACGGGCGCGCCGGTGCCGCAGTATGTGCTGGGAAGCCCACCCGGGAACTGGGCGTTGAGCGCGCTCATGCCGGGCGTCGACAGGGAGGCCAGCGCCGCTGCCGAACTCTGTGGCTGGCCGCCACCCGACAGCAGGTCGATCAAGGTGCCGACAGCCGTCGTGACGCTGTTCACCACGGACTGGCTGAAATTGCCGAGGCCATTGGCGGCGTCGGCGAACGGCACCCCCCAGTTCGGCGCGCCGACCGCCGTGACCGACGCCACCAGATCGGGGCGCACGCCGGCCACATAGCGGGAGGTCGGCCCGCCATGGCTGTGGCCGATCAGGTTGACCTTCTCGGCGCCCGTCGCGGCCAGGATCTGCTGGATCTGCTCGAGCGCCTGCTCGCCGCGCGTCTCGGTGCTGTTGACCGCCGACACCTGCAAGACATACACGTCGGCGCCATCGGCCTCCAGCGCCAGCGGAATGCCGTAGAAGTAGCTGTAGAAGCCGGCGAGGCTGTCCCAGCCGCCCCAGCCGTGGATCAGGACAATCGGATACTTGGTCGTGGTGTAGCCGGCATGTGCCGGGCTGGACACCGTGAACAGGCACCCGAGTATGCCCAGCGCGCATGCGCTCTGACGCAGCAACTTGCGAATCATGGCCCTTCTCCTCGTCTTGTTGTGGTTAGCGAGAATCCATGAAAGCACAGCGGCAGCCTTCGCCTGCCCCCTCGCGGCGGGTGGACTGGAGGTGGCCGGGGCCCCTCCATCGGCGCCATCCATCCCACCTTCGCACGTCCTATCGGGCACTTTTCCACGCATTTTTCGCGGATATGCGGCCCGTGCGCGCCTTGATCTTGACTCCGGGCTCGTATACCTGTAAAAGCTTACCGGCGTATCATTTGCGCAATATCCAAGGAAACAGGTATCTCGCCAAGTTTTTTACTACGTAGGAAAATTTGGCCCTTCACCCCTGACACTGGCAGTCCGGACCCCGGTCCAAGCTTGCAGGTTCGACGGGGGCGCACCTCGGCATTCGCCGCAGCGTGCAATACCACCGTCGCAGAAGGCTCCGGAGCCCCACAGCGACGACGTTTCCCCCTCGTATGAACCCGCCGCCCCGCGGCATTCCCTCAAAGGACTGAGTTGACTAAGATCGTTCTGAAGCCGGGTGAACCCGTTGAAGTTGCAATGCGTCGTTTCCGTCGCGCCATTCTGCAGACTGGCCTGATCGTGGAACTGAAGAGCCGTACCGCCTACGAAAAGCCGACGACCGAGCGCAAGCGCAAGAAGAAGGCTGCCGAGTCGCGTCTGCGTAAGCGTCTGCGCATGCAAATGCTGCCGAAGAAGCTCTACTGATTCGCGCATTGCATAAAAAACCGCCAGCATGCTGGCGGTTTTTTTTCGTCCCAATTCAACCCATCAAGTGCGCGTGGCGATCAGCGCGCCGGCCCCGATCAGGGTGATGCCGCCGGCACGTTGCACATTGGCCTGCGCACGGCGCGTGGTCAGTCGGGTGGCCAGGGAGCGCGCCAGCAGCGCGTAGACCATGGCGTTGGCGCTGGCCAGCACCACGAAGGTCGGGATCAGCACCGCAGCCTGCGGCCAGAACGCCTGATGCGCGTCCAGGAACTGCGGCACGAATGCCACGAAAAACACGATGCTCTTCGGGTTCAGCGCCGTCACCAGCCACGCCTTGGCGAAACGCTGCCCCGCGCTGCCTGCCTGCGCCGGCACGTCGAGCGCGCTGGCACGGCTGGCCGAGCGCAACGCCTGCACACCGAGATAGACCAGATAGGCCGCCCCGGCCCACTTCAGCGCCGTGAACAGCGTGGCCGAAGCCGCCAGCACCGCGCCCAGTCCGGCCATCGACAGCGTGAAAGCCGTCAGATCCCCCGCCGCTACCCCGGCCACCGTGGCAAACGCGCTGCGGCCTCGGTGGGCGAGTGCATCGCCAATCACAAGCAAGATCGTCGGCCCCGGAATGACCAGCAGCACCAGGCTCGTCAGCGCGAACGCCAGCCAGTGTTCAAACGTCATGATGTTCTCCTTGTTGTTGTTGGATCTGGGTCGCGCCCCGCTCAGACCGGCAGCGGAAATACCAGGCACGTGGTGGTGGCGTAGGCGTAGAGCTTGCCCTGCGCGTCCGTGAGCCGCCCTTCGGCAATGCCGATCTGGTTGGTCAGGCTCACGACGTTGCCCTCCGCGCGCACAGGGCCGGTGCTACTGGTCAGCGGGCGCACGTAGTTCACCTTGAGTTCCAGCGTCGTATAGCCCTTCCCGGCCGGCAACATGCTGTGTACGGCACATCCCACGCAGGAATCGAGCAGCGTGGCCGCGTAGCCGCCATGCACGGTGCCGAGCGGATTGTAGTGCTCCGGCCCCGGCGTGCCCTGGAACACCACGCGGCCCGCCTCGAACGCCACCGGCACAAAGCCGACCAGATTGCCGATGGGGATGCCCGGCAGCTTGCCAGACAGGATATCGTCGAAAAACTCCGCCCCGGAGCGCGCGCGCAGCTGGTCGCGCGTAATCAGCCCCACCGGTGCCAGTTGTGCCCGAACACGCTCCTCGTCGGCCTGCCACTGGGCCAGCACTTCTTCCACACTCATCTTGTCTCCCCTGTCATCGCGGAGGATTGGCCCCGCACTCCGGAACGATACCCGCAAACCGGCATAATGGCGGGATCGCACTCACCGGGCCTTCGCCTTGACTGCTGCTACCCCTCCCATCCTGCAGATGCGCAACGTGCGCAAGCTGTATGGCGACACGGTCGTCGTCGACAACCTCGACCTCGAAGTCCAGCGCGGCCAGTGTTTCGGCCTGCTCGGCCCCAATGGCGCCGGCAAGACCACCACGCTGCGCATGCTGCTGGGCCTCACCACGCCGGCCTCCGGCACGCTCATGCTGTGCGGGGAGCCGATTCCGCAGCGGGCGCCACAGGCGCGCATGCGCGTGGGCGTGGTGCCGCAGTTCGACAACCTCGACCCGGATTTTTCCGTGATCGAGAACCTGCGCATCTTCGGGCGCTATTTCGGCCTGTCATCGGCCGAGATTGCACGGCGCGTGCCGATGCTGCTGGAGTTCGCGCGGCTGGAGAACCGGGCCGACGCGCAGGTACGCGACCTCTCCGGCGGCATGCGCCGCCGCCTGACCGTGGCGCGGGCACTGATCAACGATCCGGACCTGCTGGTCATGGATGAGCCCACCACCGGCCTGGACCCGCAGGCGCGCCACCTGATCTGGGAGCGATTGAAGTCGCTGATCGCGGCGGGCAAGACCATCCTGCTGACCACGCACTTCATGGAAGAGGCCGAGCGCCTTTGCAATCACCTTTGCGTGATCGACGGTGGCCGCAAGATTGCCGAAGGCAAGCCCCACGAACTGATCGACCGGGAAATCGGCTGCGATGTGGTGGAGGTCTACGGCGACGAACTGGAGCCGCTGCGCCAACGCGTGACGCCGCTAGCCGAACGGACGGAGATGCGGGGCGAGACGCTGTTCTGCTACGTGCGCGAACCGGGCCCACTGCTGGCCGCGCTGCACGGGAATGGCAGCGTGCGCTACCTGCACCGGCCGGCCAACCTTGAGGACGTGTTCCTCAAGCTGACCGGCCGCGACATGAGAGACTGAAATGAGCGAACAGGACCCCCGCACGCCCGACGTGGCGGCCACCGTGCCACGCCCCGCGCCGCCACCCCGCCAGCACTATCCCCAACCGCTGCTGCCACGCAATGCGCGCAACTGGATGATGGTCTGGTATCGCAACTACATGGTGTGGAAGAAGCTCGCCATTCCGTCGATGATCGGCAACCTGGCCGACCCGATGATCTACCTGTTCGGCCTCGGCCTGGGGCTGGGCCTGCTGGTCGGGGAGGTGCACGGGGTGTCGTATATCGCCTTCCTGGCGGCGGGCACCACGGCGTCAAGCGTGATGATGTCGGCGAGCTTCGAGTCGATGTATTCCGCGTTCTCCCGCATGCACGTGCAGCGCACGTGGGAGGCCATCATGCATGCCCCGCTGACGTTGGGCGACGTGGTGCTGGGCGAGATCCTCTGGGCGGCCAGCAAGGCCGTGCTGTCCGGCGTGGCGATCATGCTGGTGGCGGGCGCGCTCGGCTACGCGCAGTTCCCGGGCGCGCTGGCGGCGCTGCCGGTGATCGTGCTGGCGGGCATCGCCTTCGCGAGTCTGGCGATGATCGTCACGGCACTGGCGCCGAGCTACGACTTCTTCATGTTCTACCAGACGCTGGTGATGACGCCGATGCTGCTGCTCTCGGGCGTGTTCTTCCCGTTGGAGCAATTGCCGACCGGCGCCCAGGCCGCGACGCAGGTCTTGCCGCTGGCCCACGCGGTGGCGCTGATTCGCCCCCTGATGCTGGGTCGTCCGGTGGAACATGGGGGATTGCACCTGGCCGTGCTGGCGGTGTACGCCGTGGCCGCGCTGCTGGTGGCGCTGGTGCTGCTGCGGCGCAGGATGCTGCGCTGAGGGGTACGCCCTCTCCCGGCACCGGGAGAGGGGTTAAAACGATACGACTTACTGGCTTACTGGCCGAGCCCGCGCAGCAGGTCGGCCTTCAGGTCGACCACCGATTCCAGTCCCACGGACAAGCGGATCAGCCCTTCGGTGATGCCCGCCGCCGCCTTCGCTTCCGGCGCCACGCGGCCGTGCGTGGTGGTGTACGGATGCGTGATGGTCGTGCGCGTGTCGCCGAGGTTGCCCGTGATCGAGCACACCTTCGTGCTGTCGATCACTCGCCAGGCATTGGCGCGCTGCTGCTCGGGCGTGGCGCCCTTCAGCTCGAACGAGACGATCGCCCCGCCGCCGCTCTGCTGGCGCATGGCGATGTCGTACTGCGGGTGGGACTTCAGCGCCGGGTGGTACACCTTGGCCACGGCCGGGTGCGACTCCAGGAACTCGGCCACCGCCAACGCGCTCTGCGAATGCCGCTCCATGCGGATGGCCAGCGTCTCCATGCCCTTGAGCATCACCCACGCATTGAACGCGGACAGCGTCGGGCCGGCCGTGCGCACGAACGGGAAAAGCTTGCCCATGATGTAGTCGTGCTTGCCGACCACCGCGCCGCCCAGCACCCGCCCCTGGCCGTCGATGTGCTTGGTGGCCGAGTGCACCACCACGTCCGCGCCGAACTTGATCGGCTGCTGCAGCGCCGGCGAGCAGAAGCAGTTGTCTACCACGAACAGCGCGCCCGCATTGTGGGCGATGTCGGCAATCGCCGCGATGTCCGAGACCTCGGTCAGCGGATTCGACGGCGTTTCCAGGAAGAACAGCTTCGTATTCGGGCGCACGGCGGCGCGCCACGCGGACAGGTCGCCCGTGTCCACGTAGGTCGTCTCCACGCCGAACTTGGCCAGGATCGTGTTGAACAGCGTCATGGTCGAGCCGAAGATCGACCGCGAGCTGACCAGATGGTCACCCGATTGCAGCGACGCCAGCGCCACGGAGAGGATCGCGCTCATGCCCGATGCCGTGGCCATGCACGCCTCGCCGCCCTCCAGCGCCGCCAGCCGCGACTGGAACATCGACACCGTGGGGTTGGTGAAGCGCGAGTACGTGTAGCCCTCTTCCGAGTTGGCAAACCGCTCGGCCGCCTCTGCGGCGCTGTGGAAGCAGAAGCTCGAGGTCAGGTACATCGCCTCGGAGTGCTCCATGAACTCGCTGCTGCGCAGCGTGCCGGCGCGCACGCCGAGGGTATCGATGCCGAGGGACTCTGGTTGGAACGGTTCGCTCATGCTGCTGGCTGTCTTCTGATCGGATTAATCGTGGTTGCCCGAGCGCTGCAGATGCAGTTGCGAGCGCTCCGTGTCGGCATTGGTGCCGTCGCGGTCAGCCTGGCTGCGCGCCGTCTCCAGGCGCACCAGGTATTCCTCGTCGATATCGCCGGTGATGTAGCGGCCATCGAAGCACGAGGCGTCGAAGTCGCGCAGCGCCGGATTGATGTCGCGCACGGCCTGCTTCATCGCTTCCACGTCCTGGTACACGAGCTTGTCGGCGCCGATCATCTGCGCCACTTCCTCGTCGGTGCGGCCGTGGGCCACCAGTTCGCTGCGCGTGGGCATGTCGATGCCGTACACGTTCGGGTACTTCACCGGCGGCGCGGCCGAGGCGAAGATCACCTTGTTGGCGCCAGCGTCGCGGGCCATCTGGACGATTTCGAGCGAGGTGGTGCCGCGCACGATGGAATCGTCGACGATCAGCACGTTCTTGCCCTTGAACTCCACGCCCATGGCGTTGAGCTTCTGGCGTACCGACTTCTTGCGCACGGCCTGGCCCGGCATGATGAAGGTGCGGCCCACGTAGCGGTTCTTGAAGAAGCCCTCGCGGTAATCCACGCCGAGCGAGTTGGCCACCTGCATGGCGGCCGGGCGGCTCGAGTCGGGAATCGGCATGACCACGTCGATGTCGCCGGAGGACACTTCGCGGCGGATCTTCTCGGCCAGGTAGTCACCCATGCGCAGGCGCGCGTCGTAGACGGGCACGCCATCGATGCACGAATCCGGGCGGGCCAGGTACACGTACTCGAAGATACAGGGCGTCAGCACCGGGTTCTCGGCGCACTGCTTGCTGTAGAACTTGCCGTCCATGTCGATGAAGATGGCCTCACCGGGCGCCACGTCGCGCTCCATGCGATAACCCATGCCTTCCAGCGCCACGGATTCCGACGCGATCAGGTATTCCTTGCCCGTCGGGGTGTCGACGCTGCCGATGCAGAGCGGGCGGATGCCGAACGGGTCGCGCACAGCCAGCAGGCCGTAGCCGGCGATCTGGGCGGTAATCGCATAGGCACCCTTCACGCGGCGATGCATGCCGGAGACGGCCTTGAAGATCGCCTCGGGGTCCAGGGACAGGCCGTCGCTGCCGCGCTGGAGTTCGTCGGCCAGCACGTTCAGCAGCACTTCGGTGTCCGAATGCGTGTTGATGTGGCGACGGTCGCGGCGGAACATCTCCTCGCGCAGCTGTTCCGAGTTGGTCAGGTTGCCGTTGTGGGCCAGGATGATGCCGTACGGCGCGCTCACGTAGAACGGCTGGGCTTCTTCCTCGCTCGAGGCGGAGCCGGCCGTCGGGTAGCGCACCTGGCCGATGCCGGACGTGCCCGGCAGGCCGCGCATGTTGCGGGTGCGGAACACATCGCGCACGAGGCCGTTGGCCTTGTGCATGTGGAAGGTGCTGCCGTTGGCCGTGGCGATGCCAGCTGCATCCTGTCCGCGGTGTTGCAACAGCAGCAGGCTGTCATAGATCAATTGGTTGACAGGGCTGGTGGAAACCACGCCGACGATACCGCACATGCCGCACTCCCAGGAAAGGCAACTTTGATTCAGGGGCGCGGTCCCGGCTGCAATCCGGTAGGAGGCGTCGGGACCCGCGTTGACTTCAGGTCTTTACATACTTGGCCAGGTCCGGCGGCAGCCATTGCCGCAACTCGTCCATGGCCTGCATCACATAGGGGCGCGACACCGCGTCGCGCCAGAATTGTTCTTCCGGCAGCTTGGTGAGCCCGGCCAGCACCACGACCAGCATCACGATCAGCACGCCGCGCGCGAGGCCGAATACCAGCCCCAGGCCGCGATCCGCGGGCTTCAGGCCCGTGGTTTCCAGCAACTGGCCGAGGATGGCGCCGGCCAGTGCCGACACGATCCAGGTACCCAGAAACACTGCGAGGAAGCCCAGCGCACTGCGCGTGAGCTGCCCGCCGGGCAGCGTTTCCGGCATCCACTGGGCTGCCATCGCGCCGAAGTGGTAGGCCAGCAGGAAGGCCACCACCCAGCCCACCAGGGCCAGCACCTCGCGGACCAGCCCGCGCAGGATGCCGATCAGGCCCGAGGCCACGAGGATGAAGGCAACGCCGTAATCGAAAAAAGTAAAAGCCATGCGTCTGGCGCTTGTTCCTGGCAGATGACCCGTCAGATGGGGGCGATTTACAGTTCCACCACCTTGGAGGTCAGGCCCACGGCCTTGACCTTCTTGTCGGCCGCATCGGCGGCGTCACGATCGGTGAACGGGCCGGCGCGCAGCAGGATCCGCTCGCCGTCGGCAAGCGTCTTTTTCTCCACATAGGCCGGCACCTTGCTCGCCTTGAGCTTGGCCAGCCAGTTCTTCGCACGCTCTTCGGACGAGAACGCGCCAATCAGGATCATGAACTTGCCGCTGCCGGTGGCCTTGTCAGCCGGCTTGTCGGCGGGCTTGGTCTCGGCGACCTTGGTATCGGGCCTGGCTTCTGGCTTGGCATCGGCACGCGGCTTGTCGGCCGCGGCTGGCGCGCTGACGAGTTCCTCGCCGGCGTCCAGCGCGGCGTCATTGCGCGTGGCGGACGGCGTGGGTGGCAGCGGATCGGCCTTGCGCGCCTCCACCTTCGGCTTCTGCGTAGCGCCCTGCCCGTTGGCTACCTTGACCGCCACGTCCTCCGATACCGGACGGGGCTTGTGTTCGAAGACGATAGGCAGCACGATGACCGCCGCCACGAGCAGTACCACGGCGCCAATCAGGCGGCGCCGCGCGCGTTGCTTCTGCGGGAAGTCGGGGTCGAGGGTGTCGTCGGCGTATTCCTCGTTCAACCGGCGCGACGCGCCGACGCCAGCGCCCACATCCGCGCGCGTACGACGACCGCGCTCCGGTGCCGGATCAGAGCCCTTGCGGGACGAGAACAGCGAAAGCAGGCCCATGGATGCCGATGCCTAGAGAGTGATTCGGTGCGATGTCATTCCGGCGGCGATCAATTCGCCTGCGTGGCGCGATACGCGAGCACGCCGGCCACCGTATAGAACGACCCGAAGACCAGGATTCTATCATTCTCGGTCGCTCTCTCGATGGCATCGCGATACGCCAATTCCGGACTGGAGAAGCACGCGGCCGTATTGTCCGGGCCCTCGCGGAAGCCGCCTGCCTCAAGCTGCTCGCGCAGGTCCGCCGCGCTGGCGGCGCGGTCGGTAGGCAGGTCGCAGAAGCACCAGTGGTCCACCTTGTCCGCCACGTGGCTTAGTACGCCGGCAATGTCCTTGTCTGCCATCGCCCCGAACACCGCGTAGGTGTAGCGAAAGAAGCCCATGTTCTCGAGGTTCTGACCCAGCGTGGCGGCTGCATGTGGATTGTGCGCCACATCGAGAATCACCGCCGGACGGCCCGGCATCACCTGGAACCGGCCCGGCAATTCGACGAAGGCGAGCCCGTTACGCACCTCCTGCGCGCTCACCGGCAGGCGCGGACGCATGGCCTGCAGCGCCGCGAGCGCCGCCGAGGCGTTCAGCAGTTGGTTGGCGCCGCGCAGCGCCGGGTAGCCCAGGCCGTTCAGCTTGCGGTCCGGACCAATCCAGTCCCATTGCTGCCGTTCCTGCCCCTTGGCCGCCTGATGGTGGAAATCGCGGCCCACGAGCCACAATTCCGCGCCGATGGCTTCCGCATGGTCGATCAGCGATTTCGGCGGCATCGGGTCGCCGCAGATCGCCGGCACGTTCGGGCGGAAGATGCCCGCCTTCTCGAAGCCGATTTTCTCGCGCGTGTCGCCGAGGTACTGGGTATGGTCGATGTCCACGCTGGTGATGACCGCGCAGTCCGTATCGATCACATTCACCGCGTCCAGCCGTCCGCCGAGGCCCACTTCGAGGATGATGGCGTCGAGCCCGGCCGCCGCGAAGGCGTGGATGATGGCCAGCGTGGTGAATTCGAAATAGGTCAGGCTGACCGGATCGGCAAAGCTCGTGCGGGCGCGCTCGACGGCTTCGAAGTGCGGCAGCAGCTGCGCGTCCGTGGCCATCTCCCCGTTGATGCGCGCGCGCTCGTTGAACGTGATCAGGTGCGGCGAGGTATGCATGCCGACCTTGTAGCCGGCCTCGAGCAGGATGCACTCGAGCATCGCGCACGTCGAACCCTTGCCGTTGGTGCCGCCCACGGTGAAGACCACAGCGTCGATGCGCAGGCCCAGCGCTTCCTTGACGCGCGTGATGCGGGTCAGGCCCATGTCGATGCCCACGGGGTGGGCGCTTTCCAGATGGGTCAGCCAGTCGGGGAGATTGTGGAAGATGGGCATGGGAAAACCAGATTCAAAACTGGAAAAACAAAATGGCGCGGGTGGGGGCACCCGCGCCATTGTCCTGCATTCACACGAATCGCGTCAGGCTACCGCGTCCGCCGGTTGCTTCTGCAGCAGCGCCAGCAGTTGCGCCAGCTCGGCGCGCAGCTTGCGACGGTCGACGATCATGTCGATCGCGCCCTTCTGCAGCAGGAACTCGGCACGCTGGAAGCCTTCCGGCAGCTTCTCGCGCACGGTCTGCTCGATCACGCGCGGGCCGGCAAAGCCGATCAGCGCCTTGGGTTCGGCAATCACCACGTCGCCCAGGAAGGCGAAGCTGGCCGAGACGCCGCCCATGGTCGGGTCCGTCAGCACGCTGATGAACGGCAGCTTGGCGTTGGCCAGCTGGTTCAGCATGGCCGTGGTCTTGGCCATCTGCATCAGCGACAGCAGGCTTTCCTGCATGCGCGCGCCGCCCGTGGCGGTAATGCAGATAAACGGCACCTTCTGCTCGAGCGCCGCCTGCGCGCCGCGCGCGAAGCGCTCGCCCACCACGGAGCCCATCGAACCGCCCATGAACTCGAACTCGAAGCAGCTCACCACCACCGGAATGGTGTGGATGGCACCGCCGATGACGACCATCGCATCGGTCTCGCCAGTCTCTTCCATGGCGGCCTTGATGCGGTCCGGGTACTTCTTGGTGTCCTTGAACTTCAGCGCGTCCACCGGCACGATTTCCTGGCCGATTTCATAGCGGCCTTCGGCGTCCAGCAGCGCGTCCAGCCGCTCGCGCGAGCGGATGCGCATATGGTGGTCGCACTTCGGGCAGACGTGCAGATTGGCCTCGACGTCGGTCCGGTACAGCGTGGACTCGCACGCCGGGCACTTGACCCACAGCCCTTCCGGAATGCCCTTGCGGGTGGAGGGGTCGGTCTGTTGAATCTTGGGAGGCAGGAGTTTATCCAACCAGCTCATGAAAGCTCCTTACGGATAGCCGCCGCCCGCGCGCCAGCCTGCATGCGCAGGCGCTGACGGTGAGACGGCAGGGAATCAGGCCGCGAATTTACCATGCCGGGCCGGTCTGGCCGAAGCAAATCGCATCGATTGTGATACATCGATCACAATCAAGCCATGTCGATGTCGGCATGGCGTCACGTTTTGCCGTGGCTCAGGCGTCCAGGGCCCGGCGGATTTCGGCGATGAAGTCGCGCAGCGCGGTCACTGCCTGGTCGCGCGGGGCGTCTTCCAGCAGTTGCACCAGACGGCTGCCGATCACCACGGCGTCCGCCACGCTGCCGATGGCGCGCGCGGTCTGGGCATCGCGGATGCCGAAGCCCACGCCCACCGGCAGGTTGGCGTGGCGCTTGATCAGTGGCAGGCGGCTCGCCACGCTTTCCAGGTCGATCGTGGCCGAGCCGGTCACGCCCTTCAGCGACACGTAATAAAGATAGCCGCTGGCGACCTTCGCCACCGCCTCGATGCGCGCATCGGTGGAGGTCGGGGCGAGCAGGAAGATGGGATCCATCTCATTGGCGCGCATCAGGGCGGCAAACGCCTCGCACTCCTCGGGCGGATAGTCGACCACGAGCACGCCGTCCACGCCAGCCGCGCGGGCGGCCTTGGCGAAGGCCTCGTCGCCCATCCGCTCGATCGGGTTGGCGTAGCCCATCAGCACGACGGGCGTGCTGGCGTCGGTTTTTCGGAATTCTGCAACCCAGGCGAGCACCTGCGTCAGCGTCACGCCCTGCGCGAGCGCCCGCTCGGATGCGCGCTGGATCACCGGGCCGTCGGCCATCGGGTCCGAGAACGGCACGCCGAGTTCGATCACATCGGCGCCACCGGCCACCAACGCGTGCATCAGGTCCACGGTCAGGCCGGGCGCCGGATCCCCGGCGGTGATGAACGGAATCAGGCCCTTCTTCTGCTGCGCGGCCAAGGCCGCGAAAGTCTTCTGGATGCGGGACATGTCAGGAATTAGATAAGGCGTTGGACGGCGGCATCGGCTTCCGCGGCATCGTCATTGGCGGCGGGTACTGCGGGTTGAACCGGATCCGGCACGGCGGGCGTGACCAGGGGGATCGCCGCCTCCACCCGCTGGCGCACCAGTTGCGCGTACTCAGGATTCATCTCATAGCCGACGAAGCGCCGGCCATGGCGCACGCAGGCCACGGCGGTGGTGCCGCTGCCCGTGAACGGATCGAGCACGAGCCCGCCCGGCGGGCAGCTCGCCAGCACCATCCGCTCCACGATCTCGAGCGGCTTCTGGGTCGGATGGTCGGCGCGCTCGGGGTCCTGGCGATGGATGCGGGACACGCTCCACAGGTCCTTCGGGTTGTATCCCACCTCGAGCCACTTCTTGCCCTCGAAGCGCGGCCGGCTGCGCGCCTTCTTGGTCTCGGCATCGTACGGAATCCGTACCGGGTCGAGGTCGAAGTAGTAGTCGCGCTGGCGGGCGAAGAAGCCGATGTTGTCATGCACCGACGAATACTTGCGCGTGGTGCCTCCCATGCTCGGCACGCGGCGGTCCCAGATGATCTCGTTGATCATGGTCAACCGTTGCTTGAGCATCACGAACAGCTCGGGCGAGTACTGCCACGTGCAGAACAGGTAGAGCGAGCCGCGCGGCGCGATTTTCGGCACGATGGCGTCCATCCACCGCTCGGACCATTCCAGGTAGGCCTGGCCCGAGAGGCGGTCGGAATCGTTGCCGTAGTCCTTGCCCAGCCCATAGGGCGGGTCAGCCACGACGAGATCGATGGAGCCGTCGGGGATCTTGGAGATCCCTTCCAGCACGTCTTCCTGATAGAGCCGCAACGCGGAGGAGTCCAGCAGGTCGGATTCGGGAGGCAGCACTTGCATCAGAGCTTCAGCCCCGCACGTTCGGCCACGGTGTGCATGTCCTTGTCGCCCCGTCCGGAGAGGTTCACCAGCAGTAGCTTGTCCTTCGGCAGCGTCGGCGCCAGCTTGCAGGCGTAGGCGATGGCATGGCTCGACTCCAGCGCCGGGATGATGCCCTCGATGCGGCAGCAGTCATGGAAGGCCTTGAGCGCCTCGTCGTCGGTAATCGGCACGTACTGCGCGCGGCCGATGTCCTTGAGCCACGCGTGCTCGGGACCCACGCCCGGGTAGTCCAGGCCGGCCGAGACCGAATGGGTCTCGATGATCTGGCCGTTGGCGTCCTGCAGCAGGTAGGTGCGGTTGCCGTGCAGCACGCCCGGCGAGCCGCCGGTCAGCGACGCCGCGTGGCGGCCCGTCTCCAGGCCGTCGCCGGCGGCTTCCACGCCGATCAGCTGCACATCGGGATAGTCGATATACGGATAGAAGATGCCCATCGCATTGGAGCCACCTCCCACGCACGCGATGACCGCGTCTGGCTGGCGGCCGGCCAGCTCGGGCATCTGCACCTTGGCTTCCTCGCCGATCACGCACTGGAAGTCACGCACCATCATCGGGTACGGGTGCGGGCCCGCCACGGTACCGATGATGTAGAACGTGGATTCCACGTTGGTCACCCAGTCGCGCATCGCTTCATTGAGCGCGTCCTTGAGCGTGCGCGAGCCGGACTCCACGGGCACGACGGTGGCACCGAGCAGCTTCATGCGGTAGACGTTGGCGGCCTGACGCTGCACGTCCTCGGCCCCCATGTAGACCACGCATTCCATGCCGAAGCGCGCGGCGATCGTCGCCGTGGCCACGCCGTGCATGCCGGCGCCGGTTTCGGCAATCACGCGCTTCTTGCCCATCTTGCGGGCCAGAATCGCCTGACCAATCACATTGTTGATCTTGTGCGCGCCGGTGTGGTTCAGGTCTTCGCGCTTGAGGAAGATCTGGGCCCCGCCGAGCGTCTCGCTCCAGCGCTGCGCATGGTAGATCGGCGACGGGCGGCCGACGAAGTGCTTCAGCTCGCGCCGGTATTCGGCGTCGAACGCGGGATCGTTCTGGGATTGCGCATAGGCTTCGCGCAGCTCGTCCAGCGCGTGAACCAGCGTTTCGGAAACGAAGGTGCCGCCATAGGGGCCGAAATGGCCACGGGAATCGGGCAAGTCGTACATGTCCAGGCTCTCAGGATGGCGCACCGGCCCGGTTCGGGCAGGGGCGCTGAAATTCGGGGATGCGGCCGGCAGGCGGCGGGAACGGGTCCGGGAGGCCCCGGGTCACCCTGCTTCCGCCATGCGCACGGCACGCACGAACGCGGCAATGCGGGCGTGGTCCTTCACGCCCTTCGACGCCTCCACGCCGCTGCTCACATCCACGGCGTAGGGGCGCACGCGCTCAATCGCGCCAGCGACGTTTTGCGCGTTCAACCCACCACTCAAAACGATGCGAGGAGCGCCGTTTGCGTTCGGGCTGCCCTTGGGGGGCACGGAGGGTGCCGGCTGCGAGGTGGAAACCAGCGCCGGATCGGTCGGAAGCCATTGGCCGGGAATCAGGGTCCAGTCGAAGACGTGGCCGCCACCGCCATAGCCTTCCACGAAGGCATCGAGCAACAGGCCGGCGGCGTCACGGTATTGATCGGCGAATTCTACCAAATCGAGCCCCGGACGAACACGGGCCGCACGCATGAAGGGCAGCCGGCAGCGCCGGGCGATCTCCGCGCACTGCTCGGGGGTCTCGTCACCGTGGAACTGAAGTAGCGTCAACGGCACCCGCTCCGCCACGTGGGCCACTTCCTCGGCATCGGCATTGACGAACAGGCCAACCACCGAGACGAACGGCGCGACTCGCTCGGCCAGTGCCGCCGCGCGCGCCACGTCCACATAGCGCGGGCTGCCGGCGTAGCAGACCAGACCGATGGCGTCGGCGCCGGCATCCACGGCGGCGCGTACGTCGTCCTCGCGGGTCAGGCCGCAGATCTTGACGCGGGTGCGGCCGGGCATCTGGCTGAAATCAGGCGCCGTCATCGGTAAAGACTCCGTGGAAGAAGCTCGCGGACGGGTCCGCGGCGGGCAGCCGGTACGGCTCAGGATACTTCACGCCGGCCAGGTAGAGGCCATCGGGCATGAAGGTGGGCGCAGCCAGACGGCGGTCGCGGCCGGCCAGCACTTCGGCCATCCAGCTCACCGGATAGCGGCCCCGCCCTACCGCTACGAGGGAACCCATCAGGTTGCGCACCATGTGGTGCAGGAAGGCGCTGGCGCGGAAGCGCAGGAAGACCCAGTTGCCGTCGGCCTTCAGGGTCACGTCGTACATCGTCTTGATGGGCGACTTGGCCTGGCATTCGGCGGCGCGGAAGGCCGAGAAATCGTGCTCGCCCAGCAGGCAGCTCGCGGCGGCGCGCATGGCATCCACGTCGAGCTGCTGGCCCGGCGGGAGCATCAGGTAGCCGGCGCGGCCATGCAGCATTGGCACGCGGTGCGGGCCGGTGTAGAGCGCGTAGTAATACTTGCGCTCGAACGCCAGGAAGCGCGCGTGGAAGCCCTCGTCCACCGGCTCGGCCCATTGCAGGGCGACCGACGGCGGCAGGAAGGCATTGATGCCGCGCACCCAGGAAAACTTGTCGCGCGAGAGTTCGGTATCGAGATGAATCACCTGCCCGAGCGCATGCACGCCGGCATCGGTACGCCCCGCCACCGTGGTCAGCAGGCGAGTCCCGGCAAAACGCTCGATGGCGTCTTCCAGATGGTCCTGCACGGTATTGCGGTGCGGTTGCGCCTGCCAGCCCGAGAAGGCCGACCCGTCGTACTGAAGCCCGATGGCGATGCGATTCATGGATCCCAAAAGAAAATGCGCCGGAAGGGACGCTTCCGGCGCATCGCTTCGGGCCGCAACGGCGTGGCGCCATGCAAGCCCTCCATCATACCGGCCTTTGCAGGCCGTTTTCCGACGCCTGACCGCTACCGGTCAAGCCACCTCGCGCAGCAGCGTGCGCGCTTCGGCCTGGAGCGGGTCTTGCGACTGATCCACCACTTCCTGGAGTAGTTCGCGGGCCCCTTCCTTGTCGCCGATCTCGATGTAGGCACGCGCCAGGTCGAGCTTGATCTGCATGTCGCGGCCGCCGTCCATGCCGTTGGCGGACAGGGTGCTGGCGGACACGCCGTGGGTGGTGTCACCACCGCCCTCGGACGTCACGCGACTCAGGTCGATCGGCTCGGCCAGACGGCCGTTCTGCAGCATCGTCGGCGCCGGGAGCGGCACCGAGTCGGCCAGCGGGTCGTTGCCCGCCGACTTGCCGGCGCTGCCGGGGTTCAGGTCGAGCGAGATGCCCGACATGTCGAACTCCAGCGGACGCGAACGCGTCGGGGTATCGAGCGCCGGCACCTCGGCCAGGTGGCGGCTTTCCAGGTCAGCCGGCATGTCGAGGCCGGTGTCGTGGCTTTCGTCGAGTACGTCATCCAGACGTGCCACCGGTTCCGCTTGGAATTCGTTACCGAATACCAGCGAGGCCGACTCCGGTGCCACGATGGGCTCCCCCGGCGCGGGCGCCGGGAAGGCGTCGAGCGGCAGCGCCAGATCCGCCATGGCGGGCTCGCGCGGCGGTTGCTCGAGGTTGTGCGCGGGGTCCTGCGTGCGCCATTGGTCCGCGACCGGCGTGGTGGTATCCACTTCGGCCGTGGCGTCCGGCGCTACCGACAAATACAAGGCATTGCTCGGGTCCAGCTTGCGACCCATTTCGGCGGCCTGCAGCCAGTCCGCGCCTTGCCCGCCCGTCTGGGCGAACATTTCTTCTGCAATCACTCGGAAACCTTCCACATCCTGGCGAGTGTTGTAAATCTCCAGCAGCTTCAGGCGAATGGCCTGACGCTCCGGGCTCTGTTGCAGCGCTTCGCGCAGGATTTCTTCGGCCTGCACGTCGCGCCCGTAGGCGATATACACCTCCGCCTCGGCGATCGGGTCCACCTCGGTAGCTTCCGGCGAGTTGTTGCCGATCCGGAAATCGGCGCCGAACACGCTGTGCTGCGAGGTATCCACGCTCTGGCCGCCGGCGGTGCCGAACAGCGAATGGCCACCGGCCATCACCGTGCTTTCCTGCGACAGGATGCTGTCGCCGAAGCCGCCGTTGTCAGCGGTCTTCTGCTTCTGGCGGCGACGATAGACGGCATAGCCGCCCAGCAGCGCGACCAGCAGGCCGGCGCCCGGCAGCAGCATCGGGTTGCCCAGCAGTTCGTCCAGGAACGAGGGTTCCGGTACCGGTGCGGGCTGCACGCGCGGCGCGGGCTTCTTCACGGCCACAGGGGCGGAAGCGGCGGCGGCCGGGGCGGGTGCGGCGGCGTCTGCCTGCGGCGCCGAAGCGGCGGCCGTTGCAGCCACAGCGGCTGCGGCCGGCGCGGCGGCATCGGCTGCGGAGGCCGGTGCAGCTGCCGTGGCGGCCGGAGCCGGCGTCGGCGTGGCCGTGCTCGTCGCGGCAGTCGCCGTGTCAGCGGGCTTGGCCGGCTCGGCGGGCACCACGGTCGGCGCGGTGCTGGCCGCCGGCGTGGCCGGCGCAGCAGCCTGGGCCGGAGCCGCCTTGGCCTGGTTCAGCTTGGCGATCTCGGCATTCTTCAGCTCCATCAGGCGCTGCATGTCAGTGACGTTCTTCTCGAGCTGGGCCAGCTTCGACTCGGCGTCCTTCAGCTTGCGCTGCGAGGCCACTTCGGCTTCGGCCTGGGCTTGCGCCTTGGCCTGCGCGGCGCGGTCTGCCTTGCTCAGCTTCAGTTCGTCGCGCGGACCGGCGGCGGGCACCGTGGTGTCCTGCACGCGCGCCGTCACGTTGCCGGACTGCTCACGCCCCGAGCCCGCTTCCACGGACTTCGCGGCAGCGGCGGCGGCCAGACGGCTGCGGTAGCTGTCGAAGCCCTGCGTGCGCGCCACGACCTCGCGGCGAGCTTCGCGCGGGCTCACGGACTGCGCCTGCTGGGCGCTCGGCACCTTCAACACCGCGCCGGACTTGATCCGGTTGATGTTGCCGCCGATGAATGCATTCGGATTATTCCGATACAGCGCGAGCAGCATCTGCTCGAGCGACACGTCCTGGCCCTGCGCGGCATCGCCGGCAATGCTGGACAGCGTGTCGCCGCGCTGGATCGTGTATGGCTCGCCGGCGGCAGCGCCGTCGGTCGATGCGGGGGCCGCCGGGGCGGCGGCGCGGCGCGGCTGGCGCGGGGCCGGAGCCGGACGAGCGGCCTCCGACGACGCGGCGGCCGGCACCGGCGCGGCGGGCTTGGCCGCCTGCGCGGGGGCCTCGGCCGGGGACGCATCGGGCGTAGCCGCCTGCACCACCGTGGTCGGGGCGAAGCTCTGGTTGGACTTCGCGCCCGCTGGATCGAGCAGGAACGTGTAGGCGCGCGTCACCTTGCCGCTCGACCAGCTCATGTCGACGAGGATGTCGACGAACGGTTCGCTGATCGGCTGGTTGGAACGGACGGTTGCCACATAGGTGCCGTTGGGGCGCTGCTCCACCTGGAGTCGCACGCCGGACACGGCCGGCAGGTACGTCAGCCCTGCCCTGGCATAGGCGGCCGGCGAGGCAAGCTTGACGTTGAGACTGTCCGCTTCCTCGGCCGAAACGCCGCTGATATCGATTTCAGCCTGGAGCGGTTGCCCCAGATTGGACTGTACCCGTAATTGTCCGAACCCCGCGGCGTACGCGGCGGGCTGCATCAGCAGCAAACCGAGAGCCGTGACGGCCAGCGTTGACCAGCGCTGACGGACAGTAGGCGCATCTTTCCGGCGATGTAGGCTCACACTCACCTCGTGCTCCATTTATGTTTCTAGTAGCGAAAAATAAACCCGACCCAAATGCCTGGCAGGCGGGCGGACGGCCGGTGCGGACGAAAAAAACGTCGTGCCCGATTGTCTCACCCCTTCGCCGCAATGACGCGACGGTGACCCCTTGGCCAGGCGAATGCCGGCTGTATTGTGACGCAAGCCTGGGAAAAATAGGGGTCCGAACGTAACAACGCCGCGCTGGGGCGCGGCGTTGGCAGGAAAGCGGCGGATTCTGTTGCCTCCCCGCAACGAATGCCGGGGAGACTCAGTACCTGCTTACTTCTCGATCAGAATGCGCAGCATACGACGCAGCGGCTCGGCGGCGCCCCACAGCAGTTGGTCGCCCACCGTGAAGGCCGAGAGGTACTCGCCGCCCATCTGCATCTTGCGCAGGCGACCCACCGGAATGCTCAGCGTGCCGGTCACGGCAGCCGGGGTCAGGTCGGTCATGCTCGCTTCGCGCGTGTTCGGCACCACCTTGGCCCACGGGTTGTGGGAGGCCAGCATGCCTTCGATCTCGTCCAGCGGCACATCCTTGCGCAGCTTGATGGTCAGCGCCTGCGAGTGGCAGCGCATGGCGCCAATCCGCACGCACAGGCCGTCCACGGCGATCGGGGTGGCCCCGGTCGCGCCCAGGAAGCCATCGCCGCGACCCAGGATCTTGTTGGTCTCGGCGCCGCCCTTCCATTCTTCGCGCGACACGCCGTTGCCCAGATCCTTGTCGATCCAGGGAATCAGGTTGCCGGCCAGCGGCACGCCGAATTGCTTGGTTTCGTCCGCCGACAGGCCGTGCTGCGTGGCCAGGATGGTTCGGTCGATCTCGAGGATGGCCGAGGCGGGGTTGTCCAGCAGCGGCTTGACCGAGGCGTTCAAGGTGCCGAACTGCGTCAGCAGCTCGCGCATATGCTGCGCGCCGCCGCCCGAGGCCGCCTGGTAGGTCATGGAGGTCATCCACTCGATCAGGTCGTTCTCGAACAGGCCGCCGAGGCCCATCAGCATGCAGCTGACCGTGCAGTTGCCGCCGATGAAGTTCTTGACGCCCTTCGAAAGTGCATCCTTGATCACGTCATTGTTGACGGGGTCGAGCACGATGATCGCGTCGTCCTTCATGCGCAGCGAAGACGCCGCATCAATCCAGTAGCCGTTCCAGCCGGCCGCGCGCAGGCGCGGGAAGACATCGCTGGTGTAGTCGCCGCCCTGGGCGGTGAGCACCACGTCGCACTGCTTCAGTGCGTCGATGTCGTTGGCATCTTTCAGCGTGGTTTCGTTCTTCGCCATGGCCGGGGCCTTGCCGCCGGCGTTGGACGTGCTGAAGAAAACGGGCTCGATATGGTCGAAATCGCGCTCTTCCTGCATGCGTTGCATCAGGACGCTGCCGACCATTCCTCGCCAACCGACGAGACCTACAATCATGACTTACCTCGGATGTGATGAGTACTTCCCCGCCATTTTCCTCGCCCGGCGTACGCTGCGCGGGGAAGACGGGCAGGCACGACGAACGATCTTAGGGGATCGTTTTGGTAGTAATGGTTTTAATCGTCGCGGTATGGTCGCGCGAACCCACGCCGGCCGTGATGACGGCAGCGATGGCAGTAGCGAGGAACTGGGGAATTCGGACCATTCGCGGAGTCTACACGATTTTCTTGCGCCAACGGGGCCCGAAGGCCCCGTTTTTGGCACGAACTGGCAAAAAACGGCCGATTACAGCGCAGCCAGCACGGCTTCGCCCATCTCCCGCGTGCCGACCTGCTTGCAGCCCGGCGTGAGGATGTCGCCGGTGCGGTAGCCCTGGGCCAGCACCTTCTTGACGGCGTTCTCGATGCGGTCGGCCTGGTCGGCCTTGTTCAGCGAGTAGCGCAGCATCATCGCGGCGGAGAGGATGGTGGCCAGCGGATTGGCCACGCCCTTGCCGGCGATGTCCGGCGCCGAGCCGTGCGACGGCTCGTACAGACCCTTGTTGTTGGCATCGAGCGACGCCGACGGCAGCATGCCGATGGAACCGGTCAGCATCGCGGCCTCGTCGGACAGGATGTCGCCGAACATATTGCCGGTAACGATCACATCGAAGCTCTTCGGCGCCTTGACCAGCTGCATGGCCGCGTTGTCGACGTACATGTGCGACAGCTCGACGTCCGGATATTCCTTGCTGACATCGATCACGATGTCCTTCCAGAACTGGAACGTCTCCAGCACGTTGGCCTTGTCCACGCTGCACAGCTTCTTGCCACGCTTGGCTGCGGCCTGGAACGCCACGTGGGCGATGCGGCGGATCTCGGGCTCGCTGTAGCGCATCGTGTCGAAGGCTTCGCGGGCGCCCTTGAACAGGCCGTCCGGGGCCTCGCGCATGCCGCGCGGCTGACCGAAGTAGATGTCGCCGTTCAGCTCACGCACGATCAGGATGTCCAGGCCGGCCACCAGTTCGGGCTTCAGGCTCGAGGCGCCGGTCAGCTCCGGGTAGCAGATCGCCGGGCGGAAGTTCGCGAACAGCTGCAGGTGCTTGCGCAGGCCCAGGATGGCCTGCTCCGGGCGCAGCGGGCGCTCCAGGCTGTCGTACTTCCAGTCGCCCACGGCGCCGAACAGGATGGCATCGGCCTCCTTGGCCAGCTTCAGCGTGTTCTCGGGCAGCGGATGGCCTTCGGCCTCGTAGCCGGCGCCGCCGACCGGCGCCGTTTCCAGTTCGAATTTCTCGTCGAGGGCGTTGAGCACCTTGACAGCTTCGGCAACGATCTCGGGACCAATGCCGTCACCCGGCAGGACTGCAATCTTCATCTGTCTTCCTGTATTGGAGTGTGTCTTGCGCGGTCAGCCGACCAGGCGATTGCCCAGCCAGGGCATCTTCGTCAGGCGCTCGGCTTCGTACGCCTTGATCTTGTCCTTGTGGCGCAGCGTCAGCGCCACGTCGTCAAAGCCGTTCAGCATGCAGTACTTGCGGAACGGGGCGATGTCGAACGGGTAGCTGTTGCCGCCCGGCGTGAGCACCACCTGCTTGTCCAGGTCGATGGTCAGCTGGTAGCCCGGGAACGCGTTGGTCTCGTTGAACAGGTGGTCGACCTGGAGGTCGGTCAGCGCCACCGGCAGCAGGCCGTTCTTGTAGCAGTTATTGAAGAAGATATCGGCGAAGCTCGGCGCGATGACGGCGCGGAAGCCGTATTGCGTGAGCGCCCACGGCGCGTGCTCGCGCGAGCTGCCGCAGCCGAAGTTGTTGCGTGCCAGCAGGATGCTCGCGCCCTGGTAGCGCTGCTGGTTCAGCACGAAGTCCGGGTTCAGCGGGCGCTTGCTGTTGTCCTGGCCGGGCTGGCCGACGTCCTTGTAGCGCCATTCGTCGAACAGGTTCGGGCCGAAGCCCGTGCGCTTGATCGACTTCAGGAACTGCTTCGGGATGATCGCGTCGGTGTCGACGTTTTCGCGGTCCAGCGGCGCCACGAGGCCGCTGTGTACGGTGAACTTGTCCATGAGTATGTCCTTACTTGCGCGCCGCGTTCTCGAGGGAACGCCCGGCGGCCTGCGTGTCCTTGCCGATGCCAGCCATCGTGTTGCAGCCAGCCAGTTGCAGCATGCCCAGGCATGCCAGGAACGTGATCACGATCTTTTTCATGTTCTGCTTATTCGATTAGCCGTGTACGGATGCCGTTGCGTAACGCCTCAGCCCAGCTTTCGGATGTCGACGAAATGACCCTCGATGGCAGCGGCGGCGGCCATCGCCGGGCTGACCAGGTGGGTCCGGCCGCCGGCGCCCTGGCGGCCTTCGAAGTTGCGGTTCGAGGTGGAAGCGCAGCGCTCGCCCGGCTCCAGCCGGTCGGCGTTCATCGCCAGGCACATCGAGCAGCCCGGCTCGCGCCATTCGAAGCCGGCGGCCTTGAAGACCTTGTCCAGCCCTTCGCGCTCGGCTTGCGCCTTCACCAGGCCCGAGCCCGGCACCACCATCGCCAGCTTCACGTTGCCGGCTACCTTGCGGCCCAGCTTCTGCACCACCCAGGCGGCGGCGCGCATGTCCTCGATGCGGCTGTTGGTGCAGGAGCCGATGAACACCTTGTCGATCTGGATCGACTCCATCGGCACGTTCGGCTGCAGGTTCATGTACTCGAGCGCGCGCTCCATGGCGTTGCGGCGGTTCGGGTCTTTTTCCTTCTCGGGATCGGGTACGCGGTCCTCGATGCTGACCACCATCTCGGGCGACGTGCCCCAGGTGACCTGCGGACGGATGTCCTCGCCGCGCAGTTCAACCACCTTGTCGAAGTGGGCGCCTGCGTCCGAATGCAGCGTGCGCCAATAGGCCACGGCCTGGTCCCATTCCACGCCCTGCGGCGCGTACGGACGACCCTTCACGTATTCCAGCGTCACGTCATCCACGGCCACCATGCCGGCGCGCGCGCCAGCTTCGATCGCCATGTTGCAGACGGTCATGCGGCCTTCCATCGTCAGGTCGCGGATGGCGGACCCGGCGAATTCCATGGTGTAGCCCGTACCGCCAGCCGTGCCGATCTTGCCGATGATGGCCAGCACGATGTCCTTGGCGGTGCAGCCGCGCGGCAGCTTGCCTTCCACGCGGATCAGCATGTTCTTGGCCTTCTTGCCCAGCAGCGTCTGCGTGGCCAGCACGTGCTCCACCTCGGACGTACCGATGCCGTGCGCCAGCGCGCCGAACGCGCCGTGCGTGCTGGTGTGCGAATCGCCGCAGACCACCGTCATGCCCGGCAGCGTGGCGCCCTGCTCCGGCCCGATCACGTGGACGATGCCCTGGCGGTGATCGTTCATCTTGAACTGGGTGATGCCGAAGGCGTCGCAGTTGGCGTCGAGCGTATCGACCTGGAGCTTCGAGACGGGGTCGGTGATGCCTTCCGTACGGTCCGTGGTCGGGACGTTGTGGTCGGACACGGCCAGGTTCGCGCTGATGCGCCACACCGGACGCTCCGCCAGCTTCAGCCCCTCGAACGCCTGCGGGCTGGTCACTTCGTGCAGCAGGTGGCGATCGATGTAGAGCAGCGTCGTGCCGTCTTCCTCGACGTGGACGGTGTGGTCATCCCAGAGTTTGTCGTAGAGCGTCTTGGCCATGATGCAGGGGGGGCGAACCGTCCGTCCGGGCAGGAACGGCGCAGGTCCGCGCAGTGGTTTGCAGGGGATTGTTATTTACCGGATGCCTTCGCGGGTCGGCGCCGCTATTGTGCCGCGCCTCCGGCGTGGCCGGTGATTGCTTGACATCGCAATCGATTATGCCACGCGGGGGCCCGCCCAAGCGGTCAGACGCTGCCAACCGCCCGGTAGTCATTGGCGAAAGGGGGATTTCGCGGTTGGCGAAAAGGGGTGGGTGGCGGCAAGTCCGGGGCGGCGGCGCCTTTCGAACTAGTTCTATAGATCACTTCTTTGCCGATCGATAGGCTCCCTGAGTTGTTTCTCAACCAACGACGGGAGCATCTGATGGCGCAGGACATCTTCTTGAAGCTGACAGGAATCGAGGGCGAAGCGACGGACGCCAGCCATTCGAAGGAGATTGAGGTTCTGACGTGGGAATGGTCGGTGAAGCAGCCATCGAACACGCACGCAGGAAGGGGCGGCGGCGCAGGCAAGGCGACCGTTGAGGACCTGACGTTCGAACACTATGTCGACCGCGCCACGCCCAATCTGATTCAGTGCTGCCTGACCGGGAAACATATCGGCAGCGCAGTGCTGACGATGCGCAAGGCGGGTGGCAAGCCGCTTGAGTTTCTTAGGATCACGATGGAGGACGTCCTGATCACGCAGGTGAAACCAGCTCACAACATCAATATGCGCGCGCCCCGGGAAGAAGTCAGCCTTTCATTCTCGCGAGTGAAGCAGGAATACGTCGTGCAGAACGCGTCGGGCGGTAGCGCCGGGACGGTCAGCATGGGTTATGACGTGAAGGTAAACAAATCAATCTGACTGGGAGACACATATGTTCTTTATCGACAAGAATGGTCGAGTCGACGCTGAACGCGTCAAGGTCAAGATCTTCCCGAACATTGAGCGGGGGCCGATGGACAGGGTAAATGGGATTATCGTTCACCAGACAGATGGCTCTACAACTGAAAGTACATTCAGCAGCTATCGAGCGAAAGGCGCGCTCGGCGCCCATTTCCTGATCGACAAGGACGGGACGATATATCAAACAGCTTCGCTGAAGAAAATTACCAGACACGTGGGAAAGCTACAGTCACGCTGCATTGTTACGCACAAATGCTCGCCTGCTGAATTGAAGCTGACCACTGCAATTCAACTTCAATATACAAAGCTATCGATACACGAACACAAGAAGCCTTGGCCCGAGCGCTACCCTTCCAGCGACGACTCCATCGGTATCGAAATCGTGGGGAAATCCATGCCGATTGATCCAGCCAGCGACAGCAAGATCGCAAGGGTCTACGAGAACGTCACCACCCAGCAAAATGCGTCTCTCCGCTGGCTCATCGCGGAACTGGTTGCAACGTTCAAAGTTCCGACCGGAGAGATTTATCGACATCCTCAGGTCTCATATAAGAACTTAACCGAGGCGAGCACAGCAGAATGGTAAAGCTCGGACTGATCAGTGTCTCTATGATGGCCGCACTTTACGCGTTACCTGTAACGGCCCAAGAGAGAACAGTGACAAAGGTAGTCATCAAGGAAACGGGTTTAACCTCGCACACTGACGACGCCAGCCTCACGGAAAACTGTAAGACCTTCAAGCCAACAGTCAGCCAAGTGAAACGGTATTTCTCCAAGGCCTATCCGATAGAGAGCCGCATTCTGACGCACGAGCGTTATTCCCCATGCTTTGCGATCGGCGAGGTATCGTTCAGCGATAACACTTCCGGCAGATTCCGGCTCTACTCAGGAGGGACCTCTACATTATTCTGGTTAGGAGGCAATACGGTCGACCTGCTCTACAAACGCAACAAATGGCACGACCCGTTCGCATGTGCATATGGTTTGAGCGACGAACCCGAATGCTGATGATGGAAGGCTTAGGCACCAATCTAGTAGCGCACCATCCCGACGCTCCAGAACCGCCCTGGATCATCTTCCCTAACATCAAGCCAGATGAACTGGCGGCACACGTTCAACAAGGAATTTCCGAACCTTGGTTCGATCGGGTGTGGAGGCCATTCTGGACACCCCTGACTTCAAGACAGCAGGACCGCTACCTAGACGACTGGCAGGCCAGTCCCGAATGGCGAGAGGCGATCGTTTTCGTCTTCGATTCTTTCTCTGACCTAGATGTCGATCAGGATGCCAGGGAGTCGGAGGAGTACCTCAGGACGCTTGGAAAAACCACGCAAGAAAAGAAACGCTCGTTTCTGAGCCGACTCCTCAGGCGCCGCTAGATGGTAAGTGCTCCTACAGCAGTTATCTTGGTGACTCTCCTCCTTGCGCTACCCGCAACGAGTGACGCCAGAACCGTCAAGAAAGTCATCATCACCGAGACCGGGCAAAATGCCGAGCCGGACGACGTGGACATGACCGAGCGCTGCAAGATATTCCAACCAACGGTGGCACAGGTAAAACGATACTTCTCGAAAGCCTATCCCGTGGAAGGCTACGTTATTACCACGGAACGCTATTCGCCCTGCTACGCGACGGGCGTAGTGAAATTCAGCGATAACAGTTTTGGCGAATTCCGACTGCGCTCAAGTGGAACCGCCACCTTGTATTGGAATAGAGGCGACTCTGTATATTTACTTTACAAGCACAATAAATGGGGCGATCCGTTGGCTACGGCCTTAGTTCCGAAGGAGAGTGCTAGGAACAAGACGCCACGGAATCCAAAGCGTAGTTAAGGTCCTGCGGTTAGCCATCGCAGGCGAGTGGCGGTGCTTTTTTACCCAAGGCTCCGCCACCTACCCTCCCCCTCACCCACCCAAATACGCCGCCCGTATCCGGTCATTCGCCAGCAAATTCTCCCCGGTATCTGCCAGCACCACCTTCCCGGTCTCCAGCACGTAGCCCCGGTCGGCCACCTGCAGGGCCTTGTTGGCGTTCTGCTCGACCAGGAACACCGTGACGCCTTCATCACGGATGGTGCGGATGATGTCGAAGATCTGGGCGATGATCAGCGGGGCGAGGCCCAGCGTTGGCTCGTCCAGCAGCAGCAGACGGGGGCGGCTCATCAGGGCGCGGCCGATGGCCAGCATTTGCTGTTCGCCGCCGGACATCGTGCCCGCACGCTGGCCCGAGCGCTGGTTCAGCCTCGGAAAAAGCTTGAAAACGTGCTCGATGCCGGCCTCGATGTCGTGCCGGCTGGCGAAGAACGCGCCCATCTTCAGGTTTTCCAGCACGGTCAGGCTCGGGAACACGCGGCGCCCCTCCGGCGAGATCGCCATGCCCATGCGCATGATCTCGTGGGTATTGCGCTGCGTGATGTCCTGCCCCTCGAACGACACGCGGCCGCTCGAGGCGCGCGGCGAGCCGCACACGGTCATCATCAGCGTGGTCTTGCCTGCGCCGTTGCTACCGATCAGCGTGACGATTTCGCCCTTGTTCACTTCGATCGATACGCCGCTCAGCGCTTCCACGGCGCCATAGTGGGTATGGACCTGTTCCAGCTTCAGCATCAGTCCTCTCCCAGGTAGGCCTTGATCACGCGCGGGTCGTTGCGCACTTCGTCCGGCTTGCCGATGACGATCGGCTTGCCGTGCTCCATCACGAGGATGCGGTCGGACACGCCCATGACGAGGCTCATGTCATGCTCGATCAGCAGCACCGAAATGTTGAATTCGTGGCGCAATTTGTCGATCAATTGTTGCAGTTCGATCTTTTCCTGCGGATTCAGGCCCGCCGCCGGTTCGTCCAACATCAGCAGGCGCGGCTTGGTGATCATGCAGCGCGCGATCTCGAGCCGGCGCTGGTGTCCATAGGACAGCGTGCCCGCCTCGCGATTGGCCACCGAGGTCAGGCCCATGCGTTCGAGCCAGACGGCGGCGCGCTCCAGCGCCTCGCGCTCGGCGCGGCGGTAGGCCGGCGTGGCGAACAGCCCGCGCAGCAGGCCGGCCTTGACCTGCAGGTGCTGCGCCACGAGCAGGTTCTCCACCACGGTCAGCGACTTGAACAGGCGAATATTCTGAAACGTGCGCACCAGCCCGCGCCGCGCCACCTGGTGGCTCGGCAGGCCGGCGATGGCCTGGCCGTCCAGCGTGACTTCGCCGCCGGTGGGCTTGTAGAAGCCGCCCACGCAGTTGAACACCGTGGTCTTGCCGGCGCCGTTCGGGCCGATGATGGCGAAGACCTCGTCGCGACGCACATCGAAATCGATGCCGTCCACGGCCAGCAGCCCGCCAAAGCGCATCTGCAGGCCGGATACTTTCAGCATTTCCGCGCTCATTGCGGCAACTCCACGTGGGGACGGCTCGCGGGCAGCAAGCCCTGCGGACGCCACATCATCATCAGCACCATCACCAGGCCGAAAATCAGCATGCGGTATTCGGCAAAATCGCGCGCCACCTCGGGCAGCACGGTCAGCAGGATGGCTGCCAGGATCACGCCCAGCTGCGAGCCCATGCCGCCCAGCACCACCACGGCCAGGATCAACGCCGATTCGATAAACGTGAACGATTCCGGATTGACCAGCCCCTGGCGCGCCGCGAAGAACGCGCCGGCCAGCCCCGCGAACGAGGCGCCCAGCGTGAATGCCGACAGCTTGATGCGCGTGGGATTCAGGCCCAGCGAGCGGCAGGCGATCTCGTCGTCGCGCAGCGCCTCCCAGGCGCGGCCCATCGGCATGCGGATCAGGCGGCTCGTCACGAACAGGGTGAAACCGACCAGCAGCAGCGCCAGCAGGTACAGGAAGATCACCATGTGCTGTCCGGTGTAGTCGAGCCCGATCATTTCGTGGAACGTGCGCGTGCCTTCCACGCTCGCGCTACGCGCCATCTCGATGCCGAACACGGTCGGCTTCGGAATGCCCGAGACGCCGTCCGGGCCGCCAGTCAGGCTGGTCAGATTGTTCAAGAGCAGGCGGATGATTTCACCGAAGCCGAGCGTGACGATGGCCAGGTAGTCGCCGCGCAGCCGCAGCACGGGGAAGCCGAGCACGAAGCCGAACAGCGCCGACATGCCCGCAGCAATCGGCAGGCACTCCCAGAACGTGAACCCGAAATACTGGTTGAGCAGCGCATACGTATAGCCGCCCACCGCGTAGAAGCCCACGTAGCCCAGGTCGAGCAGGCCAGCGAAGCCCACCACGATGTTCAGGCCCAGGCCCAGGATCACGTAGATCAGGGCAAGCGTGGCCACGTCCACCGCGCCGCGCGAGCCAAAGAACGGCCAGACCAGCCCCACCGCCAGCAGCACCCAGATCACCACGCGCTGCTGCTGCGCGCCCATCGCCGGCGCGGCGGGCAGCTTCACGGCGCTACGGGCCCGCGTGAGCAGCGGCTTGAGCAGCTGAAAGACGAAAACGGCCGCCACGGCGATCCAGACCGGCCGCCAGTGTGGCTCCAGCACCACCTTGTAGCCGTCCAGCTTCAGTTGCAGGCCCAGCACGGGAATGGTGAGGATGGCCGTCATCACGGCCGCCGTCACCGCGTTTTTTATCGTCTGCGCGACGGAATGCGAGACGGATTTTTGATACATCGCTTGTGTCATGGGGCGCCCTCCTCAGACCTTTTCCACATCCGGCTTGCCAAGCAGGCCGGTCGGACGGAACAGCAGCACGAGGACCAGCAGGCCGAAGGCCACCACATCCTTGTACTCGGCCGGCATGTAGCCGGAGGCGAAGGTTTCGGCCAGCCCCAGCAGCACGCCGCCGAGCATCGCGCCCGGAATGCTGCCGATGCCGCCCAGCACGGCGGCCGTAAAGGCCTTGATGCCGGCAATGAAACCGATGAAGGGATTGAGCTTGCCGATGGTCAGCCCGATCAGCACGCCGCCCACGGCGGCCAGCATCGCGCCGAGCACGAAGGTGAACGAGATCACGCGGTTCGTGTCGATGCCGAGCAGGTTGGCCATGCGCATGTCCTCCGCACAGGCGCGGCAGGCGCGACCCATGCGCGAGTGGCCGATGAACAGCGTCAGCGCCACCATCAGCACCAGCGTCACGCCCACGATCAGCAGGCGCGAATACGGCACGGTCACGACGAAGTCACTGCCCATCTGGAATTCGATGGCACCCGAGATCAGCACCGGCACGGACACGTCGCGTGCACCTTGCCCGATCTGGACGTAGTTCTGAAGAAAAATCGACATGCCGATGGCCGAGATCAACGGCACAAGGCGCGGCCCGCCGCGCAAGGGGCGATACGCCACGCGCTCCACGGCAAGGCCATAACAGCCGGTGACGGCCACGGACACGATCAGCGCAGCACCCAGCACCAGCGGCAGCGGGTAGCCGGCCTGCGCGCCGATGGCGGTCAGGGTCACGAGGCCCACGTAGGCGCCGATCATGTAGATCTCGCCGTGGGCAAAGTTGATCATGCCGATGATGCCGTAGACCATGGTGTAGCCAATGGCGATCAGCGCATAGATCGCACCCAGTGTCAGGCCGTTGACCAGCTGCTGGGTGAACTGTGGAAGGAATTCGTTCATGCGGGGGACCTTGTGGATCGGGGAGCCCGATGCGGCGCGCGGGCCATCATGATGTGACGACTATCCGACATCGAACCGATACCAAAACGCCCCGCTCCCTATGCGGGAGCGAGGCGTTTCGCCAGACTGGCGCCGGACTTAGTTGGCGGCGGTCTTCGTGGCGTCCTTGTGCCACGTGTAGACGACGAACTTGAACGACTTCAGATCGCCCTTCTCGTCGTACTCAACCTTGCCGATCGGCGTGGTGAACGCGTTCTTGTGCATGTACGCGGCCACCTTGGCCGGGTCCGTGCTCTTGGCGCCGGCGATGGCGTCGCCGATGATCTTCACGGCGGCGTAGGCGGGCATCTGGAACGGGCCGTTGGCGTCGCGCTTCTTGTCGGCGAAGGCCTTCACCAGCGCGGCGTTGGCCGGGTCGGCCGAGAAGTCGGCCGGCAGCGTGACCAGCATGCCTTCCGACGACGGGCCGGCGATGGCCGTCACGTCCTTGTTGCCCACGCCTTCGGGGCCCATGAACGTGGCCTTCACGCCCTGCTCGCGCGCCTGGCGCAGCAGCAGGCCCATTTCCGGGTGATAGCCGCCGAAGTAGACGAAGTCCACGCCCTGCGACTTCAGCTTCGTGATGACAGCGGAGTAGTCCGAATCGCCGGCGTTGATGCCTTCGAACACGGCCACGGGAATCTTGGCCGCTTCCAGGTCCTTCTTCACCGACGAGGCGATGCCCTGGCCGTACGACTGCTTGTCGTGCAGCACAGCCACCTTCTTCGGCTTGACCTTGCCGATGATGTACTGGGCAGCGGCAGGACCCTGCTGGTCGTCACGGCCGATGGTGCGGAAGATGAACTTGCGCTTCTTGTTCTCGGTCAGCTGCGGCGCGGTGGCCGACGGCGTGACCATCACGATGCCTTCGTTCTCGTAAATATCCGATGCCGGGATCGTCGAGCCGGAGCACACGTGGCCAATCACGAAGCGGATGTTCTGGCTCACGACCTTGTTGGCAACCGCCACGGCCTGCTTCGGCTCGCAGGCGTCGTCCATCAGCACCACTTCGAGCTTGTTGCCACCGGCACCGCCCGCGGCATTGATCTGTTCGATGGCGGTCAGGGCACCGGCCTTGACCATGTCGCCGTACTGGGCGACCGAGCCGCTCATGGGGCCGGCGATGGCGATCTTGACGGTTTCGGCGTGGGCCAGGCTGGCGGCAGTGAGGCCGGCGGTGGCAATCACGGCGGCCATGGCAGTGGACGTGAGACGGGACAACGTCATCAGGAGCTCCTCGATTATGTTTAGGTCATTCCGGGCAGAGGCGGCATGACCAGCGCAATCGAACAACACCCGCGGGGAGAGCCGCCAGAGGTGGCGGAGGGACGACCCGAAGCGGAAGACGGGCCTGCGATGAAGACGTGAAGCGATGCGGGGCCCGGCATGTGTCAGCGCCCGGAAGCCCGTGGCGCCAAAAGTTCGGAAAGACAACGTTGATGCGTTCTCTATTGCGCAAGCGCTTCGCCTGCCCCGCCTTGCCTCGCGACGTGCCGGAAGGGTGGCCCGGCTGCCGGTGGCAAAAGCAGCCCGCATTATAGAGGGAAGTTGCAACCCGTTGGGGCGATAGTTCCCGACTTTGCCGAAAATCAGACAACAAATGTAGACAGTTGCAACCTTCGCATGGCAGGAATCGTCGCAAAAATGGCCTTTCACAACTGTTGTGCATAGCTGCGCAGATGACCCTGGCGCGGCGCCGCACAACGCCACGCCGCCGGAAAAACAAACGCCCCGGCAAGCCGGGGCGTTTGTGTTTGCTGCAGTGCAAGGCGACTAGGCCACCCTGCGCTCGCGCGGCGGGATCAGCGCTTGGCCATGTCCGGCACTTCGCGGGCGGCGTTGCCGTTGAAGAGCTGGCGCGGACGGCCGATCTTGTACTCGGGGTCCGTGATCATCTCTTCCCACTGCGAGATCCAGCCCGGCGTACGTGCCAGGGCGAAGATGCAGGTGAACAGCGAGGTCGGGATGCCCAGCGCGCGCTGCACGATACCCGAGTAGAAGTCCACGTTCGGGTACAGCTTGCGGCTCACGAAGTACTCGTCTTCCAGCGCGATCTTTTCCAGTTCCATGGCGAGCTTGAACAGCGGGTCGTTGTGCAGGCCCAGTTCGTTCAGCACTTCATGGCAG
>Ga0160447_100038_pt1 | contig 168370 bp, 219 predicted proteins | sample HID1973K_E1MG_FD_108222 | JGI IMG/M metagenome (GOLD analysis project Ga0160447, IMG submission 108222) | Enriched mosquito-associated microbial communities from UW Madison campus, WI, USA - HID1973K_E1 MG | ecosystem: Host-associated > Arthropoda: Insects > Digestive system > Unclassified ...
ACTCGCCGCTGAGGCAGGAGCCCCGCCGCCGCGGGTGCTACCACACTCTGTAGAAGCCGAGCAGGCCATTCTCGGAGGGTTGTTGCGCGACAACGATGCGTGGATCCGTATCTCTGACTTGGTAGATGAGAGCGATTTCTACCGTCACGATCACAAGCTCATCTTCCGATCTCTCGCTAGCATGGCAGAGGAGAAGTCTGCGCTTGATGTTGTGACGTTGCACGAGGCGCTTTCGAACGCTGGTCATCTAGTTGACGTCGGAGGCTATGAATACCTCCGCGAGCTTGCCGACAATACTCCTTCGGTTGCCAATATCGTCTCCTACGCCAAGGTTGTGCGAGAACGCGCTCTATTTCGGAAAATTATCGCGGTCTGTGGTGACGTTGAGGCCAGCGCGATCAATCCTGCTGGAGCTTCACCGGACGATCTGGTGCACGAAGCAGAACAAAAGATGATGTCCGTGGCCAGTCTCAGGCCGAAGGAGGGAGGGCCGGTCAGTCTTGAACTGTTACTCAGCAAGGCCGTCGTCAATATTCAGACTGCCCACGAATCAGGTGGTGTGGCACTAGGCCTTTCCACTGGATTCGAAGACCTTGACCAGAAACTGAATTATCTTCGCCCAGCCGACCTGATTATTGTTGCCGGCCGGCCATCCATGGGCAAAACGACGTTCGCACTGAATCTGGTGGAGAACGCGGTACTACGATCAGACAAGGTCGTGGTGGTTTATTCGTTGGAAATGCCCGGTGAATCGCTGATTACCAGGATGTTGTCGTCCATCGGTAGCATTGATCAAACCCGGGTTCGCACAGGACAACTGCTTGATGACGACTGGCCTAAGCTGACGACCGCCACCAATCGTTTGAATCAAGGCAACCGGCTGTTCATCGACGACACTGCCGGACTCAGTCCTTCCGAGATGCGGACCAGAACACGTCGCATCCATCGCGCCCGAGGCGATATCGGCCTGATCATGGTCGATTACCTTCAGCTGATGCGTATTCCAGGCTCCAGCGGCAATAACCGTACAAATGAAATTTCAGAAATCTCCAGATCACTGAAGGCCTTGGCCAAAGAGTTCGGCTGCCCCGTGGTGGCGCTTTCCCAACTGAACCGCAGCGTGGAACAGCGTGCGAACAAGCGCCCAGTCAATTCTGATCTGCGTGAGTCGGGAGCGATAGAACAGGACGCCGATGTGATCTTGTTCGTATATCGCGACGAGGTTTACAACCCTCAGTCCAGATTTGTAAACACCGCCGAGATCATCATCGGCAAGCAGCGTGAGGGCCCCGTCGGATTTGTAAGGCTTGGGTTTGAAGGCCGTTACACGCGATTCGCAAGCTTGAAGCCGGGTGCTCACGATTTTACCAATGAAGAAATGGGTGAGGAGAGACCTGATCCCAACCCTAGGGTAGGGCGGGCGCCGGTGCAGGCACTCGCTACAGCTGCTGAGGGCAAGGTGAAACGCAAAGGCCGGCCATCGCGCAAACAGACGCCTCGCCGTCCCCCGTAGCCAGTCCAGTCGCGTAATGCCTAGTCCGGACCTCCATATTCAGCACAGACAAAACCAGCCATGAACGATATTTCAGAACCAGAACAGTACGACCTACAAACATCGGCTCTAAAAGTCCCGCCGCATTCCATCGAAGCTGAACAGGCGGTGCTCGGCGGCCTGATGCTGGACAACAATGCCTGGGAGCGTGTGCTTGATCAGGTGTCTGACGGCGACTTCTATCGGCATGACCACCGCCTGATTTTCCGCGCCATCGCCAAACTGGCGGACCAGAACCTGCCCATCGACGTCGTCACCTTGTCCGAGCAACTGGACAAGGAAGGGCAGACATCACAGGTCGGCGGTCTGGGCTACCTGTCTGAGCTTGCGAAGAACATTCCTTCCGTTGCCAATATCAAGGCTTACGCTCAGATCGTTCGGCAACGCGCCACACTGCGGCAGCTGATTGGCATCAGTAATGAGATTGCTGACAGTGCCTTCAATCCGGAAGGGCGCAGCGCCGAGGAGATTCTTGACGAAGCCGAACGGCAGATCTTCCAGATCGCCGAGGCACGACCCAAAATGGGTGGTCCGGTGGGCGTCAATGATCTGCTGACCAAGGCGATCGACCGTATCGACACCTTGTTTAACCTCGGCGAGGGTATTACCGGTCTGTCCACTGGCTACACAGACCTGGACGAGAAAACCAGCGGGCTTCAGCCCTCTGACCTGATCATTGTCGCTGGCCGACCGTCGATGGGTAAGACTACCTTCGCCATGAACCTGGTCGAAAATGCGGTGTTGCGCAGTGAAAAGGCGGTGTTGGTATTCTCACTGGAGATGCCTGGCGAATCGCTGATTATGCGTATGCTCTCTTCGCTAGGTCGGATCGACCAGACCAAGGTTCGTTCTGGTCAGTTGGGGGATGACGATTGGCCGCGGCTTACCTCAGCCGTGAACCTGCTCAACAACCGGAAGCTGTTTATCGACGATACCGCCGGCATCAGCCCTTCGGAGATGCGCGCTCGCACACGGCGCCTTGTTCGTGAGCACGGTGAAATCGGCTTGATCATGATCGATTACCTGCAACTGATGCAGATTCCTGGCTCCAGTGGTGATAACCGTACAAACGAGATTTCCGAGATTTCCCGGTCGCTGAAGGCCCTGGCCAAGGAATTCAACTGCCCGGTGGTGGCGCTGTCCCAGCTCAACCGTTCCTTGGAGCAACGTCCGAACAAGCGTCCGGTAAACTCCGACTTGCGGGAATCTGGAGCGATCGAGCAGGACGCCGACGTGATCATGTTTGTCTATCGCGACGAGGTGTATCACCCGGAAACTGAGCACAAGGGCATTGCAGAAATCATCATCGGCAAACAGCGTAACGGCCCGATCGGCTTTGTGCGGCTGGCATTCATCGGCAAGTACACTCGCTTTGAGAATCTCGCGCCCGGTAGCTACAACTTTGACGATGATGAGTGATTGTTAACCCTTGGACAGGAGGCGGCTGGCCACGAGAGTTCGTTTTGCCAGCTTGCAGTTCACTGTGCGAAATAGCTGGGAAGTCATAGTGTACTGATGTAGATTATAGGTACGTGTTAAGAATCATAGAGCGTTCCGAAGTATGGGCGGACCCAGCAGCTCCAAGAACTCCAAGGTGCCCAAGCCTCAGGCTTACCCGGATAGGTCCATGCGTGAAGGGACTGTTCTCTATTGCGCCGACACTGTGACCCATCGAGGGAAAACGACTGTCGTTTTCCAAGAATGGCACGTTCGCACCATCCAGGTTAAGAGAGGTTCGAACTCAAGATTCGGTGTGCAAGGGCTGGGCACCAGGAGCAAGACCCTCTTCGTCAATCTGGCACAGAAGGTTGAAGGGGTTACATGGGGCAAGCGTTCCAAGACACAGGGTGATTTCGGCTGGAAATCCAGCGTCCCGGCTGAGTATCGGAAGCAGTTCCAGGCTGGGCACGCTCTCCCTTCAGGCCTGTACACGACGAAATATGCAGCCCTGCGATTTGCGGTACCGGATTTTCGGCAGACGATTGCCTTCTGCCAGGAATCGTTGGAGGAGGAGACGGATCCAGAGCTGCTCGCCGAGATTCGCGAGGACATGCTGCTTTTTCAAGAAGGTTTGCTTGTACTTGAGCGGCGTTTGAAAGCCATGCAGCGGGAATTGCGGAGTGAGCGTGCTCGTTCGTCCACCCTGGACAAACCCTTAGACAAGGAAACGGAACAGTGACGATTGAAATCTTCGGCCTCCTCGACACCGACGGCTGTAACAACGTTGGGGTCTATATCCTGTGTGGAAAGAAATCCGAGATCGGACAGATTGCCAGGCCCCTTCAGGAGTACTACGAAGCTAATCGTCGCCGGCGGACGGTACACACACTGGCCACGCGTTTTGCCGAAGCTTCTCAAATGCAGACTCCCCTTATCCGGATCGAAAAACCGGAAGGGATGTTGCTCATGAACGTTCTGTCGGAACTGTCAGAGAACAAGTCCGCGGGCCACGTATACCGAAAACTTTACGATAGGTTCGCTGAAAGCTTGTGTGTTTTCTAACTCCAGCAATATCATGCCGCCCGCTCTATCTCAGTGCTGCGGTTGGCCGATTGCTGACCTTTGATCAAATTTTAGAAATTTCGACCTATGACCCAGAAAGTCTCAAACACTACGATCATTGGATCGTGTTTTGTGTTCCGTGTGCCTGGCAATGACGATGTCTACAAAGTAGAGCTATGCGAGATAGCCGCTCGTGGCGATTATAACCTCGCATCTCGGTATCAAGTCCCCGGCGGATGGGCTCCCCATTTGTTCACACGTGCAGACCATTCTGAACTGATGACGGCAATCGAAGTGCAGGCCCGACTGATGGAGCCTGAAGACATGGAGCGCTGGGAATCAGTGTTACGACTGGATCGCTGAAATTAAATTCACGCTTTAGCAGGTCGCTCGGCCCCGCATTCATTGGGAATGGCGGCCTTCGGTCCCGGCGCCTTTGGCCTCTCATCTGCCGGACGTTGAACCTGAATCTGGAAAAATAGCATACTGGTTATATGTCCAGTATGTGAGTTGGTCCCGATGCTTACCCCCCTTCACCCCGCCGCAGTGCCTGCTAACCCTGTTCGTAAGCAGGTAGTGGGTGGGGTTTCCTGCGGATTTCCTAGCCCTGCACTGGAATATTCAGAGCCTCCGCTATCCCTGGACGAACTGGTCAGCCTTCGTGAGCCGTCTCGTTGGTTGGTGAGGGCAGACGGAGATTCACTGCGCGATATCGGGATCTATGACAAAGACATCCTGGTTGTCGACAAGGGATTGAGTCCTATCGATGGTGACGTTCTCGTCGTGATCATTGGCCCTGATTTTGTCGCCAAGGAATACCGGGAACGGCCAGGCATGTCTCCGCTGCTGCTCGCTCACAACGATGCCTTCACTTCCATCGAAGTGGGTGACTGGGAAGAAATAGAACTCTGGGGCGTCGTTCTCTATTGCCTTCACAAAGTGCGTTAGGGAGAAGTCCGACATGTTCGCCATATTCGATGCGGACTGCTTTTACGTCAGCTGTGAGCGGCTGTTCGATCCCTCGTTGCGCGGGGTGCCTGTGGTCGCCCTCAGCAACTCGGATGGTTGTGTCGTGAGTCGCTGTCCGATAGCCAAGAGCAAAGATTTAGCCCGGGGAGGGTTAGGCATTAAAATGGGTGCGCCCTTCTTCGAGATCAAGCATTTCATGAGGTCCCATGGGCTACGGGTTTGCTCTTCAAACTACGCCATGTACCAAAACGTCAGTAATCGATTCATGCAAGTTCTGGCCACTTATGCTGAACGTCAGCAAGTGTATTCGATTGACGAAAGTTTCCTTGAATATCAGGGACTTGCAACTGATTATGAGGCGCTAGGTCGAATAATTCAACGGGACGTGAGACGACAGATCGGTATCGGGATTGGCGTGGGCTTCGGGACGACGAAGACGCTGGCCAAGGCCGCCAATAAGGCCGCCAAAACTTATTCCAAAACCGGGGGGGTAGTCGGCCCGCTCGATGATGCCCGGCGCGATAAACTTTTGAGCCTCATGCCCGTAGAGGACGTCTGGGGTATTGGTAGACGCTTGTCTGCGCGCCTCAATCTGATCGGTGTGAAGACTGCGCTGGATCTGCAACGTTATGACCTTAAGACTCTGCGCAAAATGTTTTCCGTGAACGTGGAAAAGACAGCTTTGGAGCTGGCAGGTGTTTCCTGTTTCGCGTTACAGGAGAGTTCGGAGCCCAAGCAGACCATTGCGTCGACCAGGTCATTCGGGCAGCGGGTCACGACCATCGAAGGCTTGCGCGAGGCAGTGGCGACCTACGCAAGCCGAGCTTGCGTAAAGCTGCGGTCAGAAAATCAGAAAGCGGCGTGTTTGCAGGTCTTCATTCAGACCAGCCGGTTTGATGATAGGCCGTACAGCAGATCCGCCATCTGCGGACTTGAGGTCCCCAGTTCTGACACACGCGATTTTGTTGCCGCGGCCTTGGAAGGGTTGCAGCGGATATACCTCCCAAGTTACCGCTACGCGAAGGCAGGTATCATACTCAGCCAGTTCAGCTCGCCGAATCATTTTCAACCTGACTTATTCGCACCCAAGCCACGAAGAAACGCAGACGAGTTAATGGCCGTGATGGATAAGGTGAACGCCCGTTATGGTAGGGGATCTCTCAGGCTCGCGATTGAACCACCTGTTGCCCAGTGGGCCATGAAGCGGGACTACCTCTCGGCCAATTTCACAACTGACTTCAATCAGTTGAAGCTGGTGAAGTGTCAATGAATTAGATCATCGCGACTTGGCCATCAGCCAGGCGCCGGCTTTGGAAGGTCGACGTTATCAATCGGGTGAGTTGCAGGATTTGAAGTCTTAAATGATGGAGCCACTGAATCATGGTGCGCGTGTTGAACTTGGCGTGTTCGCGAGAACCCAAACATGTACTGATCACTGAATAGACACCGAGGGCAGACTCATCATGTGCAGTCATTACGAAGCGCCAACGCCGAGTCAGCTCTCGGATGCATTCGGTATCGAGGTAGATCCGCAGGGAAAATTGGATCTATGGCCCGGCTACATAGGACCGTTTCTACGTCGCTCAGAGAATGAGTTTGGAGAGGAAGGGGAGGGCGCACCGCTGGAGCTGCTGTCAGGTTCTTTCGGCCTGATCCCGGGGTGGAGCAAGGACACGAAAATTGCTCGGCGCACCTACAACGCTCGATCTGAAACCGTGGCTGAGAAGCCATCGTTTCGTAATGCCTGGCGGCGTGCCCAGCATTGCCTCGTGGTGGCTTCAGCTATATACGAGCCGGATTGGAGAACGGGCAAAGCAGTGCCAACAAGAATTGCGCGAGCCGACGGTGAAGTGATGTGTATCGCCGGGCTCTGGGAACAGTGGCGAGATCCAGGCACACAGCAGATTTTGCACAGTTACACCATGCTAACCGTAAACGCGGATTCGCACGCTTTCATGTCCAACTACCACAAGCCTCAGGACGAGAAGCGCATGGTGGTTATCCTTCCTCGTGGACTTTACCGCGATTGGCTTGAGGCGCCAGTCGAAGAGAGCGCAAGTTTTATGGCTCGATACCCAGCGGATCGGCTCGCAGTCGTTCCCAAGACCTCATCCTGACTGTCGATGTTAAAAGAAATCGTGTTTTGCAAGCTCGCGATCGGAAAGCGATCCGAGCCTCGTGATCAGTTCTGATGAAACTCCGAGCACAAGAAGGCGCCGACGATTGCGGTGCAGCTCCAGGGTCAACCACAACCGGATCAACAAAAAGAGCGCCGTCAACAACAGCATTGTTCCGGCACACCACGGCATTAGCGTATGCATCGAACCCGAGGTTGTTTCCGCATTCAGGTTCATCATGAGGATGAGGCTCAACGCGCCGATCACAAGCGCAGCAAGCCCCTGCCCATTCAGCAGGAACATATGCCCGCGTAGTTGCGCGTACATGGCCACGTTTACAGCCTGGTCCCTAGTCAGGAACGATAGCTCTTTTCTCAAATCCATAATGGGTCTTGGTTCTCCATCTCTCAGTTCAATAAGATGCCTGACTTTAAGGCGTAGCGCATAAATTAAATAATAACACGTATGTATAATTAGTAATTGTTGTTGTATGGTTGCCGTTCACTCGGGCACCAGGATTTACCCATGTCTCACCGTTGGCATTTGGCTTTTCATTCAGGGTTCAGCGCAAACAGTGACCTTCGCGCTGCGGTAGATGCCGGCGTACCGATCGGGGTCGTCGCTCCCTTGCTCAGTCTGGCCAAGGTCATGCTCACGCTCCCGCGGTTTCTGGATGCGTCTGGGCATGTATTCATCGACTCTGGTGCTTTCACCGCCTATCAGCAGAAACGGGAAGTGGATTGGGAACGCGTATTTGGCAAATACGAGAGTGTCATCTCAATGACTGTCAGACCGCAGGGCCTGAGCATCGTCGCCCCTGACGTTATCGGTGATCAGAACGGGACGCTAAAGCTCTGGGAGCATTACGCGCATCGTGTCAAACACTGGATTGCATCAGGAGCTCGGGTGATCGTTCCGCTGCAACGCGGGTGCTTGAGTGCTGGCGAGATGCTGGAACGGGCGAAGGCGATTTTTGGCACAGATCGATTTTGCTGCGGCATTCCTTCGAACTTGGAAGCCATGGGTATTGAGGACATGCACACACTTATCGGTCACCACGACTTCCACATCTTGGGCCGTGTCATCGTCACCTCTGAGCTGTCTGCAAAGCTCCAGGCACTGAAGCTGGGAAACCCGGGGGCAATCATGACTGCGGACGCGAATTGGCTCAGATCAAGGACCCGCCAAATCGGAGTCGCCGTCAACGCGCTGTTGCCCGATAAAACGACTCCTATCCCTGATTCGAGACGTACCCGCGCAGTACGCTCGATCTTGCAGCTGGAAGCATACGACTCTCTGCTGGCCTAGAAAGCAGGCGCTGATCAGAGATCCCGGGCGGTCGGGATTACCACGCGGTGTGAAACATACCTTGAGGCTAGTTCAACTGATTGCCGCTCGCCTGCGGCCGATCCTCAAGGACATCCTAATGACTGCCCCCCTTCGCAAATTCGTACTTGAACAACCCGGCACCCCTGATTATCCCTATCAGTACACCGACGCCATCGTTGGTTTCAAGAGTGCCGGCCCCTTCTACTCAACACACCCAGCTGAAGATTCGGAACAAGTTTGGGCCATGGTTTTTGAGTTGCCCAACGGAGGCGGTTTTCTGCCTGCATGGACCAATGGAGAAGCCGATGAGTCGGCATTTTCAGAGCAACCGGTATTGACCCTTATGGATGCTGCAAAAACCGCAGAGTCGCTGGCGGCCGAGGAAGCTCAGCGACAGCTGGATGATCCAGTTGACGTCGGCGAATAAGACTTTACCTATTAATCCATCCAAGGATCTGAACCAATGAACACCACCACCCAGAAAAAAATGCCAGTCGCTGAGTTCCGCCGCGAGTGTGACCGTCTGCTGCGCAAGGTCGGCGATTTCCATGCTTGCTGTTCCGCTGACGAGCTAGCTCACTGGAAGATCATGAGTCTTCGGGTGATCGAGGAGGTTGAGAAAATGACGTGTGCTCGCGCCACGGCCTTGGACCTCGAAACTCGGGCACAGGCGATCGTGTCAGTGCGCAAGTATCTCGATGCCGCTGACCAGCGTATCGACGAGTACAATGCTCGTTCCGCGAAAAAGGCTGAAGCTCCGCCACGTATCAGATCTGCGCTACGACTCATCCAGGGCGGAAAGCTACACTGAATCCAACCAGGGCAGCCTGACACCGCCAACGCACCATCAAACCCCGATCAGCTCATGCTGTCGGGGTTTCTTTTTGCCCAATGCTGGCCTATGAAGCGCCCACAATCGTCCACCGGCGCTCCCAGTTGTGTATTCGGCATGAGGCGGTGCGCCCCCTCCCGGTTGAAATACCAGCGTAGGTGTTAGCTTGACGGTCAAAGACAAAAACAACAGTTCCGCATTGCTTGAAGGTCAATTTGAACCTATCAACGCCGTAGGCCTGCATTTCTCCGATCCACCCAGTCGAGTCGCGATGTTCCGTCTCATCACTGGATGGCTCGACAGCGTCGACAGTTAACCCATTAGACATATTAGAGACAAACAGCGTCGGCTTCTCGAGGGCTTGTGTTGCAAACGATGCACCGCTCAGTAGGGTGGACGCAATGAGAATGAATTTGAGCTGCATAGTGAGACCGTGGTTGTTGAGGTCTGATTAGGCTGAACTGAATCGGCCATAGGTGCCACTCAAAACAGGGGGTCGAAATTCGGTCGAGCTTATGAGGGCGCGTTTCTCATCACTTAGGACTCGGATTACTTTCTCTTGGAGATCTACCATGCAAAACAAACCTACGATTGTTGCTCTGCTCCGAAACGCTGCTCGGGTTTATGTCGGCAACAGTCGATTCTGCGCTAAGCCAGTATTCCTGGTGGACGCCAAGAATGAGGGGCACACCTACGAGCTGCGCGGAGATGCCAGCACAAGCGACCACTACGCAGCACTGGTGGCTGAATTCGGTGACGTGATCAGCAAACCAGACTCGCCGGATGCAAAGATCACCTCGATCGAGTTCAACACCGGGCGTCAGTACACCCCGGAGGGCCAGTTGATTGAGGCGTGGGTAGTTTTTATCGACAACTCGCTGCCCGAAAGTCCTCTGCTTGGTGTCTATTTCAACGACACCAGTAGAATGATTAGCGGCTATGTGAAAGTACGTGAGCTCACTGAGCGAGCGGTTATGGATGCATACGACAACGGCCGGTATGAGTGCGCTTAAGGGGAAACGACATGAGCAAGCAGGAAATGAAATTTGTTCAATACGAGCGTGCGACCTTTTCGTTTCCGGACGATATTCGTCGAATGAGAGCTGTACTGGCCGCAGGGGGTATCATGGCATTTGAGCTTGATATCGAAAGGCTGTGGAAGGACTACAGTTCGCGGGGTGAGGCACATTGCAATCGGTGGCAAGATCTTCCAAATGACGACTCAGCATTGCTGAGGATTCTTCTGGCCGGGTTCGGCATCGGTGCGTCAGCTTTCGAGCTTGATGATGATCCGCTAATCCCTGCAAAGTGGTATTGAAGGACTTCTGCCTATTCAACGCTGTACCCAACCCTAGCATTTCGCTGGGGTTTTTTTATTACTCCTGCCTGTTGGCCATCTCCTTGTGCAAGTTAATTCCTTCAGGAGAACACCCCATGGCTTCCTATGAAATATTGGTCACCCAGTACGTCACTCGCACAATCCTTGTGACTGTAAACGCCGACAGTCCCGAAGCGGCTATCGCCGAAGGGATCAAAATTGCGCGACCCATCCAGGATGCCGATTGGGACCTACACGATGGTCCAGTTCACGCAGAGGGCAAAGTCATCGAGCCCCTCTCGGTTACTCGTGTTGTAACAGTGCCTGCGCACAGCCGGCCAGCCAATGGCACCAAAACCTTGACGGCCAGCGAAGTTCTTCAAATTGCTGATGAGGCATACGAAGGCGGAGAAATGCGTATATCCGAGCTGGTCTCAGTCGGAGAGCGTGGCGACAGCCTTGCTGATTTTTTGGCTAACGAACTTCGCGATGTGCTCAAGGATGATGATGACCCGACGCACGCTGCAATACGTGCCTTGCAGACCGCTAAAGATCAGATCGACAACGTGATTGGAGCACTGCTCGCGCATCGGTAGAACTGCACCACCACTCCTCACTTAACCGTACACCCGACCCTGGCAGATGCCGGGGTTTTTTATTGGAACAAACGTGGTCAGCCGCGTATGCTTACGTGTTATGTATGAATATACGCGCAGGAGTTACCCATGCATCTGAAGTTTGCAGCAGCGTTTCTCATCGCTGGCCTCGCAGCAGCCATATCAGGGTGCGATCAGGCACCAAGTCCCGTCAAACAGCTACAGGAGGCGAGAAAGGTCGCCGAATCCGGCACTGATAAGCCTTGGGAGCGATTGGTTGCTCTGGAAGTCGCTGCGAAGGCAGCTCAGGATCAATGCGGCAAAGAGCAAGGTTTCTTCTCCTTCACTTACTGCGACGAACTGACACCTCCCGCCAAGCTGGAGGCGAAGCTGTTGAAGCTGGCGCTTGAACAAGGCTCCAAAGCTGCTTACGGTTTCGCGTTCATCCAAGCACCGTACTGGGCTCAAGATTTTCAGATGGATTTCACCAGCCGGCTGCTGTCGATAGCGGGAGAGTCAGCCGGCCAAAAGGATGACAGGCTAGTTTTGCGTGCAGCTGGCCGGGTGTTGAGGGATGGAACATACGTTCTCAAGGACACGCAGCGTGCTGCCTCTTACCTCGGGCTGGCATGGGCGCTGGGGGAGCAGGGTGCTGCCAGGGACCTCGCTGCAATGTATGTTGATATCAACGATTTCCAGAACGCATATTTATGGTCGCTGCGTTGTATGGCCGCATGCGCAAATGCATACCCTTCCGACAAAATCGAAAAGCGGCTGGACCCTGCAACCATACTCGGCATTCAGAAGGTGGCCGGTGACAAAACTGTATTGACCGTCTCTGCAAGCAACATCAAGGGTCAATCATGAATAGATTGATTCTTGGCCTGATGGTATCCACATTGTCCTGCGTCGTGTGTGATGCATACGCTGGTTCAATCGGCCGTAGCACGAGCAGTGTGACCTCCAGTCGGGCGGCGGCATTCGTCGCTCGACCCAGCATCCAGCGATCGGTTAACAAAGCAGCCTCATCGCCTCGAACCCAGTCTGCGGCAGCGGCCCCGAGTCAGAATAGCTCAGCACAGCCAATGCCTCCTGCGTCGCCAGTGCTGTCTGAAAAAATACGGCAGCAGAGTGGAGGTTCGAGCACAGGATCCGGCTTGGTCACCCTCGCCGTGCTCTACGCATTGCTGCATGACAATGGTTTGTCAGCTTCGGACCGTGCGTGGGTCGAGTCACGTATCCACGACTCGGAAGCGACCGACGCAGTCGAGCCTCCCGCAGAACCGCTGAAAATTGAATTTTACTATTCATTTTCTGAAACGGAGCCCCAGGTGGGCATCGAATACGAGGTCAGGGTCGATGCCCGACAGTATGGGCAATCCATTTCTGTGAGCTGTGACTTCATGCCAGGCAAAGTGCGCCAAGAGGGTAATCAAACCGTGATTACCTGGACGCCTTGGTTTGAGTCGAAGCAAGTCCTTACGTGCAACGCTGGGGGAAGGTTTGATCAGCGCTTGATACAGGTCTCTGGCCGAAGCAGCTGATGCTTTGCCCAACATGTGCTGGGGCTTACAAGGACATGTCGAGCATCTCAGAGGATACGTAACGCAACTCAGGAGATTGCAATGGAAACCGCCATGACCAACTACAAAACGGTAGAAACTCACATCGACATGATCCGCCCTTCCGATACAGTCCTCCATAACGGGAGTCTACGCACCGTCTGCAAAACGGACATCAAGCGCGGCTTCATGGGCGCGACTTTGTTTGGTGACAGCTATCGCTTGGGGACTGTGCCCGTGCAGCTCGCCCGCATCAGCCGCGCCGTCTAACTAGGAAACCATCAACTCACTTCCACCTGGCGGAATTCCGCTGGAACTGTGGCGTGGAAAAAGCGCCCAACGGTTCAATCGAATTCAGGCTCGGCACGGCAGACTGGTTCGGGCTGCATATATGAATGAAAACTGTTCCATTCGCAGGCTGGAGCAGCTAATACGTCGCTCTGACCAAATATTGGTGGCCGCAATCAACGTCAGCATGCGCAACTGATTCTTGCGAAACCAAACCCATACCCCAGCCACTCGCTGGGGTTTTTTTTGTTCATAAGATCGAAGAGCGCATCGTTTACACCCCCTGGCAGATCATCGTTCAGCGGAGTGAAGGATAGTTCTGAGCCCCACCCAATCGGCGGACGGAACGCCATGCTTGCAGTTGAAAAAGAACAAGGCCTTCAAACTTGATACATAACGCGTATAAATACTAAAATCAGCCGAAGTCGGCCTAGGCAATCCCCGCGTAAACGGAAATTCATTTATGGAAGTAGTCGACGAATTGAAAGCAGTGAGGGCGCGAGTCACTGAGTGCATTGCACTGGCGTCGGCTCATTTCAAAAGAGAATTTGCTGAGATACCCGTCAAGTTTGATCTGACTGGCACCACCGCTGGAATGTACTGCCGGGAGACTCACCCCGTGACGGGATCTCTAGTCCGGGAGTGGTTCCGGTTCAACCGTGTCCTGATTCGTGAAAACTTGGCTCATTACCTCGGCGACATCTGCCCGCACGAAGTCGCCCATTATGTGGTGCGCAGCGTGTGGAACCAGGACTCAGTGAAAGCGCACGGACGTGAATGGCAGTCAGTGATGATCGACATTTTCAACTTACCGCCCGAACGATGCCACCAGCTGGACACGAGCCGTGTTGTCAAACGACCGTTCTTATACACCTGCGGATGCACTGAACATTACCTGTCCACTGTCAGACACAACCGTTCACAACGAGGGGGTAAATACGGGTGCAAAAAATGCGGTATGTGGATGAAGTTTGTTAAGGCTGTGGACTCTGTACGTGCCCCCGCACCTCAGATCGACAAGCTTTTCATCAGCACAGGTGTGAGTTCCGTCGGCGCGGATCAGGTCAAAAAGGTGTTGCAACTGATAACGGATCACGAGGTAAGGCAGATTGTCACCGACGGGCTCATCACAAACGTTCGAGATCTGCAAATGCTCAGCAAAAAGATGAAAGTCCCAATCGGCTCGGTTACAGGACACCCAAATCCAAACACGCTGCCGGCCGGGATCTCGCATGCGATCGTGTTCGCAGATAATTCTCCAGAAAGGCAGGAGCGGGTAGCGAAAGCCTTTCAGCTTCGTGGAGTCAAAGTCAGGCTGTTGCGTGGGAGTACTTGAGAAACATCGCCCCAGATGGGATCTCCTCCATATGCGTGAGTGTTTGCCATACCCCAGTACCTATAACGCTCTGGAGGGCAAATCATGCAACACGAAACGAACGGCATTGCTCAAAGCTTCAGTAACCAGGTTAACGCTGGCTGGCAGACACCAGACTTCTATCAGGAGCTTGATTTGGACAAGGCCAAGACTGTGGTCCAGCATGGTGATCTACCTCACCTGTTCCTTACGGCATTTGAAAAGGCCGCTCACTCCAAAAGTTCGAATGACATGTCAGACGTGACCTTCCCACGAGTCGGCGAGGCCGCATTGGTCGAGCTCGATGTTCGACTCAATACCCTGCTATGGGTTGTTGAAATGGCAGGCTTTACGGGTAAGGCGCGAGATTATGAGCCCAACCGATACCCTGAAGATGCTGCGTTTATCATCGCGTACAGCTTGCCGGGTAGCATCGGCAAGCATCTGTTTCGCTGTGGTGGTGGGTGTCCTGGAAAGGCACTGGCAAATTTTGCGAAGCTGTACCCCGCCCAGTATTCGCACGTGACCAATATCTACTTGGACAAGCGAAGCCTTCACGGCTGCACAGTTAACTGATCCCCCCAAACCTCACCGCCATCGGTGGGGTTTTTTTGTGAGTATTTCGCCGTCTTTTAACATGTACGCATAATCGGCTTGTACCATCACAATACTGGCAGTATTATCAAGCTGGTAAACCATTACGGCGGGCTATTCCACTCATGGATGGCCCATTAAACTGACTGGATGAGGGCGGTGAGATGACACCACAGGAATTGCTGGCTCAGGATGATGAGAGCTACATGCTTGCTGATCAACTGGCTTTTTTCCGCAATCTGCTCCAGGCCGAACGTGCGAATTCCCAGGACCGCATCACCACCCTTCGCGCAGACCTTGCCGGACTTGAAAAAGCACCCGATGAGGTGGACGCCGCTCTCACTGAGCAAGAGCGCCAAACGATCCTTCAGTCGATCGACCGCGAAGGGGTGAGCCTGCGCGAAATTGCGCTGGCGATCGCCGCTGTTGACGACGGCACTTACGGGTATTGCGCAGACACCGGCGAGAAAATCGGCCTGCTGCGACTGCTTTCATACCCTCGATCGTTGATCACGGTCGAGGCGAAGCAGCATCGAGAGAATCGGGCCCGGCATCTGCGAGCAGCCTAAATTATTCATTAGCGCTGAGTGTCTGGCGCACGAACTGAGCACATGAAATGAGCAAATCTTACACGTCCCGCACAGCTGACAAATTTGTTGTACGCCTGCCAGAAGGTATGCGCGAGCGCATCGCTGAGGTCTCCAAAGAAAGTCACCGCAGCATGAACTCTGAAATCATCGCCCGTCTGGAGCGCTCTCTCGCCGAGGAGACCGGGGATGAAGCCTCAGCTCAAGCGCCTGGGGTTAGCAAAGAATGGGATCTGCGTGCGCTGGCGCAGATGACGAAGCGTTGTGAGGATGTCGAAAAGCAACGTGACGAGCTTGAGAAACTGTTGGCTGCTGCTCTGGCAGGCAATGCCAGCGATATGGCTCTGAAAATCCCTGCACTGAAGCTTGCTGGCAACGCCTGACGACTGAGGAGGGCGCTATGGGCAACATGTTCGATTTGAAACTCAATGAAGCCGATGGCGCCAGGTCTGATGTTGGCGCTCTGATCTTCAAGGCTGCACAACGCTACTTCTTCCTGCGAGGCGCAGCGCTCCGGACAGGAAACGCGAACACTCCGATGGTGAGGGTTGGGTTAGGTCAGCTTCTCAGCGGTACAGCGCTTGATGAAGAGGTTGATCGCGTCATTCGCCAATGGCCGGCGCTCGGGTTGCGAATCCCCTCCGACATCGGCGCAGGGGCAGACAGCTACTCATTTACCCCTTCAGAATTGGATTTCATTCGATCGGTGCTCACCAAGCAGCCATTGGCCCAGACACGCGCTCTGATGCGTTATGCGGCCGCGGTAGGTCCAGCTGATGCAGCCAGCCTGTTTGCGAACTTCATGGGCTACACAAACTCCTTACTTGCCTGGCTACATACGCCACTCGCCGACGCCTCTCAGAAAGCGCCTGCTCGTATATCTGAGGTGGTGCCCATCATCTCCCCGTTTAAAGCAGCTGACAGTTCTTCTCATAATGCCGATGGTGATGGTCAAGGCCGGATCTGGTCCCAATGCCCCCCAGAGCAGGCTGGCTATTACTGGAACTGGAGCGGAAAGCCGGGGATCGACACTTGTCACCTGCATGTGATCTGGTCGGCGGACACCAGTTGTTTTCATGTCGCGGAGGGGCAGCATGGCCTGACTCATTCAATCAGCTGTCAGGAGTGGGGTGGATGGTGGGCCGCAGTCATGCGCCCAAATGCCCAGGCAGAAATTGAGGCCGGCCATTTCCTTCGATCGCTGGTCCCCGACGCAAGCTCAAAACCGGCAATCGCCCTGAGTTCATAGCTACATCCCAATTTACCTACCGCTTACCGACCGCAGGCACTCGCCCGCGGTCCGGACGCACACACCTGCCAAAAGAGGATCAATTTATGTGGTTCAAAAACCTGCTCGTTTACCGTCTAACGCAAGACATCGAACTCAATACTGTGGATCTTGAGTCGGCGCTGGGGAGCAAACGGGCCCGTGCTTGTGCCTCTCAAGAACAGGTTACCTACGGTTTCACTGCGCCGTTTGGGAAGGGGGAGGAAGCACCGCTAGTGCATCAAAGTGGTGAGTTCATGCTCATCTCGACCCGAAAAGAAGAGCGGATCCTCCCGAGCAGTGTTGTCCTGGATGAGGTCCGGGATAAGGTGGAAGAGATCGAAACACAGCAACAGCGCAAGGTCTACAAAAAGGAGCGCGACCAGATCAAGGACGAAGTGATTCAGGCTCTTTTGCCCCGTGCATTTATCCGCCGCAGTTCAACCTTTGCAGCTATCGCGCCCAAGCTGGGTTTGATCTTCGTAAACAGTTCGAGCGCAAAGCGTGCCGAAGACCTGCTGTCGACGGTGCGGGAAGTAATCGGATCCCTTCCAGTGCGCCCGCTCACCGTAAAACAAGCGGTTAGCGCCACCATGACGGATTGGTTGAAGCCCGATGCAGCGCCAGCAGATTTTTTCATACTGGATGACTGTGAGCTGCACGACACCCATGAAGATGGCGGGATTGTCCGCTGTAAACGACAGGATCTGACCGGCGACGAAGTAGCACTCCACTTAGGCAATGGGAAGGTTGTGACCAAGCTCGCGCTGGCATGGAAGGACAAACTGTCATTCGTCCTCGACGATCAGCTGTCGATTCGGGGGCTTCGATTCGAAGACCTTCTTCAGGACCAGGCTGAAGCAGACGGTGGTGACGATGCCCTGGGCCAGCTCGATGCGAGCTTCACCCTCTGCATGCTCACTATCAAAGAGTTCATGCCTGCGCTGATTGAAGTGCTTGGTGGGGAAGAGATTGCACAGTGATCTGGCTCACGGAGGGGAGGGATTTTAGCGTTCGCAGTCTCCGAGGGCCCCGCGTTTAGCTGTTCATCCTGATCGGTGTTCGACATTACTTCTCGTAGCGAACGGCTGCAATGGCCACCACAACCCACCTCAAGGCCACCCTTGGGGTGGTAAAGCGAGAATCAGCATGTACGCATACTTTCCATCGAACCAAACTTACTGGGCAGTTAACGAGAGCATGGAGTTGCAAGCCATGGCCACAATCTCACTGTCCTCCATGTTGGAAGCGGATGAGCAGAACCGAGTAGGTGTGTTGTCAGAACGCTGTTGTGGAGTCTCACGTTTACCCAGCTTGAAATACGAACTGCTCGCTGTTGAAGGTTCGATGAGTCATTGGCTGGTGAAGGCAGACCTAACAGAACTGTTTGAAGACGGAACGGCGTTGCCGCAGCCGTTCGACGTCAGCCGCAACAAAATCATTCTCGCTATTGCAGGGCAGCTTGGCTGGACTGAGGAACAGACGGCGCATGCGGCAGATAATCTCATACCAGAAACAGGCGATGAGCATGCCATCGCATTGAGCAACGGCAAATACTTGAGGATGCCAATTCTGCCGGCGGAAAGCTTCTACGTACGTCTCACTCATCTGCAATTTGAACTGGCACGTTGGGAAGCGGGTGACGAGAAGGGTTACGACCCAGGCACCGAAGTCGGTTCGTTCGTAGCCAAGATGTTGCTGGCCGCTGGCGCCATGCGACGAAGTATTTGAACCAACACAAGCCTCCGCTCATAGGAGGCTTTTTTTATGCCTTTGCCTGAGTCGTATAGGGACCTGTTCATCATTCCCAGGCACAAAGCGAACGAATTGTTCATTTCCCCCGACCGGGCACAGCCCCGTCAGGGGATCTGTGTCGTCAACCTGGAGCAACACAATGACGACAATCATTAACTCAAAAATTGGTGAATCGAAAGGCCGTGCCCGCGTCTGGATGGAAGGCAAAATGCTTACCCACGGTGGCGTACATATCGGCAATAAATACGAGATCAAGGCAGATAAGGTCACGCGTCGTCTTGAGCTGATCGAGGTGCCGTTTGATTTCAGTGGTCATACCGTCACCGTTTCAAAGCGGGAGCGTAACGGAGTGGTACATCCAGTACTCGACCTGCGCACTGATCTGATCCGTGAGGTATTTGAAGACGATTACAAGGTCCGCATCGCGCTTCGTCGCGGTCGGTTGGTGATCACAGCACTGCAAATTCAAACCAGGATTCGTGAGCGTCTGAAGCGTCTGAAGGAAAAAGTTGAACGTGGCGAGAAGCTCGCAACAGTCAGTTTATTCCACGGCGCGGGGATCCTTGATAGAGCAATCCACTCTGGCATGCTGCGATCCGGCGTGGGTTCTTATATCCAAGTCGGCGTCGAAATAGAAAGCGATTATCTCGATGCTTCAATGCGAAACAACCCACACATGTGGCAAGAAAATTCAGTCGCTATACATTCAGATATTCGTGATGTATATTTAAGCGATAAAATGGAGCAGTGCGATATACTTTGCGCCGGTGTACCTTGCCTTGGGGCAAGTTTGAGCGGGCGCAGTAAGAACAAATTGAAGTTTGCTGAAGATCATGATGATGCCGGCGCTCTGTTTATTGACTACTTAAACTGGCTTAAGCATGCAAATCCCTGCATTGCAATCATTGAAAATGTTGGCGAGTACGCCAATACTGCTTCAATGTCTGCTATTCGGAGCGTTTTTAATCACTTGGGGTACAAAGTTCACGAAACTGTTCTGGATGGTTGGGACTTAGGTTCCTTGGAGCACAGGAAGCGTCTCGTGGTCGTAGCGGTGACTCCAGGATACGCGGACAGTTTCTCGTTCGATAATCTGAAGGCTACACGCGTTCGTGAAAGTTGCATAAACGATATTCTCGAACCAATTCCATTGGATGATCCAAGATGGAAGAAATACGACTATCTCGCCGTTAAGGAAGAGCGTGACAAAGCGGCTGGAAAAGGCTTTGCGCGTCAATTACTTACCGGTCTTGAAGACGGTTGTGGAACAATCGGGAAGGGGTATAAGAAGGGACGAAGTACCGAACCATTTATCAAGCATCCTGATGATCCAACACTAAGCCGTCTGTTTACAGATGTAGAACATACTCGTGTTAAAGCAATTCCCGAAGATATGATTGTGGGTCTTTCTGAAACGGTAGCCCACGAAGTATGTGGTCAAAGTGTTGATTATCCGATGTTTGTATCGGTTGGTCTGGAGATCGGAGATTCAATCATGCGTTCACGCAATAACGTAATTCAGTTCCGTAAACGGCCTGTGGAGGCAACCTCGACCGGACCTGATGACCAGGAACAGGACGAGATTCCAAAAACTGGCTCCCTCGCGCTTTTCATCTAGGTTTGATGGAAGGCTGTGCTAACGTAACGCCCAGCCCGATTCGCTTTTGCGAGTCGGGCTTTCTTTTGCCCGTTCGCCCGGAATGTGCCGGCCTCGCTTGCTCGGAGGGTCGAATTTTGCTATACGTCTACCTAGGAACATCATTGCAATGAGAGGTAAGGCAAATGAAATCCACGTCTTTCAGCTCGGAAATTGTCAGCGCAGCTAAAGAGGCGCCTCGAATTTTCATTGCTCCCGTCCTAGGAGCAATTAAAGCGGTCAAGGCTGAGTTCGCCAAAGCTGGTCACCCTGACAATCCGGCACCCAGCGTAGCTCGCTCGCAGAAATGAATCATAAAGAACCCGCCTCCTGGCGGGTTTTTTGATCCCCGCGTTTATCATTCAGCGTCATGCATTACCTGAAGCAAGATAATCCTTCAGGAGACCAACATGGCACTCGCTCTCAACGATCCGTCTGTCCAATCCGCACTGATCACCGGTTGCTTTGCATTTGCAAGTACAGTTCTCGCCGCGGTGTGCGCACAGATAATCGGCAAACGATTTTCAGATCGCAAAGCGCTGGAGAGGAAGCTCGAACTTAGCGAGAAGGATATTGCCTTCCTGCTTAGAGTCGAGGCTCTTCATGTCGATATGAACCGACAAGACGGGCGTAAACCTAACAAAATCAAGGTCCGCGATATGGTAAGGGAACAAGGGCTCACGTTTTCCGGGCGCTTCACCCCAGGCCGTCTAAAAAATCCACGTCCAAACTGATCGGTAAGCATTCAAAGCCAAGCTATGCTTGGCTTTCTATGGATCGCGTTTATACACCGCTGTTACGCATCTCTGAAGGCTAGGCTTACTCGCAAGTGCGCCTATGGGAAAAAATAACGACCGCGCCCAGGTCCTTTCAGGAGTAACAGATGTCAAAACTACACAACAAACCCTGGTGGCTACCGATCGCAAGATTTGGAGCACACACCTTCGTGGGTACCATTATTTTTCTAATAATCTTGGCACCGGCGGTGGGGTTGAATTACCTGGTCCACTATTTGGAAAACAACGCCAGTTTGTCTCCTCTGACGATCGCAATCTTTTCCATTCTGGATTCTGTGATCACTCTGACCGACGCTGTGTTGTACCTTATATTTCTTGCATTCGGCCTCTATCGGGCGGCCAAAGAGGTTGCTGATGAATAATTCATTTGGATCTGAGTTCGCTAACGCTGCACGGCAAGCACCACGCATTTTCTTCGCGCCTCTTGTAGGCGCATTGTGTGCGGTTCGAAACGAGTTTCAGCGCGTTCAACAGGGCGTAAGCCGCAATATCGAACGAATGACACCCAAATAAATACTCTCTTCAGGGAGTCGCTTTAAGGCAACGCAACACCCGACCCACCATCTTTTGATGGTGGGTTTTTTGTTCTGAGCTTTGCAACCGGCCACGCGGCTGGCCTCGAATCGTGGAAGACCTCGCATTGGCTACCCAGCCGCTCGCCGACGCTTTGTCCGGGCAAAGCCAGATCGGAACATCATGGCGATGTAGGAGCTCATGGTTCGGCCGGGGAACAAGGTCGAGAAAATTGCCTGTATTACGACTACGTGTTATGTATTATAGGTCACTTCCCTTTCACAGCTACATTGGAGCATCGGCTTGAATAAATCACTTTTTGAGGTGGGAGGAGGCTACGAAATTGTTGCGCCCCCTTTACTAGAGGTCGCCGGCCAGCCATCCCACCAGCTGGGCAGATTTTTCACTGTCTTGTCTGTGCACGACGAAGGCATTGTTGTTTATGACGGCTCATATGCCAGTGGGTTCTCCAGCCTTTTCCTATCCAACGAAATCGTAGCCGGGCTGGAGTCCAAGCGGATAACGCACAGTGAAGATGAGCCCACTGCGGCGCTGGTGGGAGCGATCGAATCTGCATTGAATGCAGCGATCGAGCATCGCGTTATGGTTGCCGAACACGGAGGGGAAGAGAAGGGGATACATGCATCCCACAGATTCTTCGCGCAATATCTTTCGGGGCAAATCAAAGGCCTGGCAGCCAAGGGGCTCGCAAGTCCTGGGCTGGCTGTCACCATGATTGACCTGGCCACCGGCGTCGGCGTTGATCAGGAGGCATGAGGGTGCGTTGGCTGGTCATCCTCGTTGCGTCCTCTGGCTTGGTAATAGGAGCCGGGTTACTCGCGCATAAGTCGACTAACAGGGCAGCTATTAAGGTGCCACAGTCCCAGCATGCAGGGCGCTATTGCCTGATAAAGCCGGGTCAAGGGCATTCAGATTGCGAGGGCGTTGACACGACGCCTGATGATCCCTTTCTTTCGGCAATGAAACAGATGGACACACAAGGGCTGTCATCAAAAATGAACATAGACCCTGAGTAATTTTTGTTTGCCTTACACGTACGTGTTATGTATCGTTTAGCTCACCTTAACCACGGATGCTTTATATGACTATTTCCCCTGACATGATTCTTCGAATCGCGATCGTCGTACTGGCTGTCATCCTGTCTATCGCGATCAAGCGCCGGAAAGCACTTTTCACTGTGAAAAGCGTTACCGGCCAGGCCCAGCTGCAAGCATTGACAGCATTCGCTGATCGCTCAATGCGTGATGTGACCATTCTCATCTGGCTTACCTCCGTGCTTTGTGCGTGCGCATTGGCGGTGAGCATCTACTCGATTTTTTCTCCGCTTTAGCTTCTCCTGCTGCTCCTCAAAGCCTCCACCTCGAAAGCGACTGGAGGCTTTTTTTTGCCAAAGATGTGATCTCACGATGATGGCCAAACCTGAGATACTAGGATAGTATGTGTACGTGTTACTTATCAGCAGGAGTATTTACATGTCGAAAATTAAATTCTGGGCACTTCGCACGTTGTTCTTGATCGGTCAGATTCCATCAGCTCTGGCGTTGCTGTGCTTCCTGATCGTCTGGACGAAACTCGGCAACATTAGCTACACGTTTGCAGCCGTCTGCTGCGCCCTTCTGGTGTTGGCTGTGGCGTTTGTCCAGGTTACGAAGGTACTGGGTGCCGGCCCTGGGTTAACTGGCGTCCAAGAGGACTCAGGTCCTGACATCCGTTGAGTGCCTTCAATGAGCAGGCGTATCGCAAATCCCACACATCAGAATACCGGTTGGCATAGCTTCTCTGCCCACGGATTCTTCAGCGGTATACCCCTTTTGCAAGGACAGGTAGCGTCCGTAGAGCTGGGTGACGGTCTTGTCCTGAAGCACAGCGTTTCTTCTGATTTGTTTAACGGGGCTGCAATCTGCGTGGGCAAGGCAGCTACCGCGTGGTTGCTGGCGGATGCAGAAGCACTCCCCATTGCGATCCTGGAGGCGGTCATCCTTTCTGAGGGGGCTGGATCTGACTTAGGCTTGCACGAAGCCTGTGACTTAATAAGCGAGACGGTACAACAGACGATCATTGAGCTGGGACGTACCGCAGCTTATGACCTCTCATCTACTCTGGAAATTGGCAGCATATTTATTGTAAAACGCCTTGAGGTCCGGAGTGGCTTCAGATCGGCAGGGCTTAGTAAGCTTTTGGTTGAGCGTGTTTTGATTGAACTTTCAGATAATTTTAGATTTGCATTGATGGCGCTTAAACCGTTCCCGCTTCAATATCAGCACGCTGAACCAGAGATCGGTTCAAAAGAGTACGTAACGTTTTGGAATACGTTTCAGGATGATGTAGAGAAGCTATCTTGTTTTTACAGTTATGAATTTGGATGTGTTTCTGCTTCACATGATTCAGATCTGCTCATTAAAGACCTTCCCGGGTTCGTGGGCGGGCGTAATAGAAATGGATGGATAATTAATAAGTCGGAGTGAATATGCTTGCCGGACAAAACCCCAATGACGGATTCAAATACAATTTCAAGGTTTTCTTGAATGGTTGGGTCATTGCTTTGTTTGTCTTGTGCTTCGGCACTTTGGTTGGATTTATCGCAACCTTCTTCTGGACAGACACATTAAGTGCGATCGCGCTCTGCATACGGATCGTAGCGTGGATAATAGGCGGCGCATTTTCAGTCATATTCGTCATTCGCCTTATCCTGTATGCAATTGCCCGTAAAGCCGGGAAGATTTTATGAGCCTGTTCGTCATGGGTCTTGGATTTACGCTCGCCGCACCGCTTCTATGTCGCGAACGATACGCCACCAATGGTTCACACTGGATTTATTCAGTCGGGTGCAGCATGGGTGTCCTTGGTCCCTATTTCCTCGCTTGCACGTTCCTGGATACGACCAGCATCTTGCTGTGCAGCACTCTGTTGGGGGTCCCGGTTTGGTGTATGGAGCGATGGCGCACAGCAGCCCGAAAGCCACGACTGACCAGCGGTGTCATCGCATTTGCTGTCGAGCTGATGCCTTTTGCTTTCGCGCTTCTGTTGATTCGAACCCTTGTCGTCGAACCATTTGTTGTTCCGTCCTCATCGATGCGGCCCACCCTTGCGGTCGGAAACGTCGTCATCGTTGATAAGTTCACCTATGGCATTCACATTCCTTTTGTTGACGCCGCTGTAAGCGATGGACGAACTCCGGCAAGAGGTGAGGTGCTGGTTTTTAGATTTCCCCTTGATCATACGAAACCTTATATAAAGCGTGTCATCGGCGTTCCGGGAGATCGCATTGCGTACCGAAATGGTCGGCTTATTGTGAACGGTCAAGAACAATCGCCTACGTATTCTAATACGTACTCCTATGTTGATGAACAAACAGGTCTTACTACGGAAACTGACGAACAATTAGAGTCCATAGGTCAAATCAATTTTCATTCACTGAAAGACGCAGTCAATAAGGAGTTCGGACGAGGGGCAGATTTCCCACCCATCAATGGCTGTACCCGCGATGATCACGGAATCAGTTGTGTGGTCCCACCTGACTCATATTTTGTCCTTGGTGACAATCGAGCTAATAGCCTCGACAGCCGATATTGGGGCTTTGTCCCACGCGACCTGATCATAGGAAGAGCTGTTTATTCACTTCATATAGGTAACTGGAGATCGGCTGTCTCCAAGCTATAATCAATAAAGCTAGCTCAGGGAGGAATAGAAATGAAAGGGCAACGTGTTACAGGTTCTTGTTGTTCATCCCCTGAAGGTAAGGCTACGCAAGGCCTTGCCCCCATCATTCAGGAGAACACTCATGAACTTTCATGAAAGCGCTATGCAGTACGCAGATGTGATGAAAGCACCGGTGGATGCCGCAGGGCGCCTGGTCAACGCTGTTGGAAACTTCAAAGCAGGTACCGTCCGAAGTGAGGCGCTTTTAGCCGTATCCGAAATGAATCGAAGCCAGGTCCTCTGCGGCTTGATGAGCGTGGAGGAGGCGATGCTCATTCCACACGTCGTCTTGACCTTGGAGGACGGAGTTGGCTACCAAGGTGTAGTGAGTAGCATCGCCGGCTTCCGTTTCGATGCAGAATCAGCTAAGCAGTTGGCCGAAATCACTGCCTCAGTGCTTTGCGAGTCTGCTAATGCAGAGCTCGCTAATTGCATGGGCGAGGATTTCACCGCGGCCCAGGTCAAACAGGTCGACGGTATGTGGCATGTCGTCGCTGACGGGGGAATTCTAGGCACCGTTTTGGTACAGAAAATAACGCCGGCGCGAACCAGCGACAGCTCGGAGAGCTTCCTCATTGGTGCATCGGTCAAAGATCGAATCGCATCCATCGCCTACTAAACGCAAGACAGAACCCGGGCAGAAATGCTCGGGTTTTTTTGTGCCCGTGATATGGGTTCAGGTCGGCACGTTTTGGCCTCTCGCTTGGGCCAGATGAGTGTGCTTGATACCCGGCGCCGGTGATCCCTCTGCACACCCTGTGAATAATCCCATTGGATTTGCAGGAGCCATCTACAGTATTATTGCTTGTCGTTACTCGATATGTATCTCTGGAGGCTTCGCATGGACAGTCGTTTGACACGTATCCTGATTGCCAAGGTCATCTCTGGCCTTGTTTTTACCGTTACCTGCCTGATCGCGTTGATGGCCTACCGGGCTGGTCAGTTTGTTATCACCCCTGATCGAATCTATATGGGCATCTTCCTGCTGGTGGTCGGCGGTGCGGTCTTCAAAATTCTTGAGACCTTCATTGCTGTGCCGGCGAAATCTGATGAGCAGATTTCAGCTGAAGCTGACGGTACCAACTAAAATGTTTGGTGTCGCAGATCTGCCATTGCCGGAAAAGGCACACGCGATACGCACATCCAGGCAGCAATTTTTGACTACCGCTGAGTCCGGTCTCACAAGCGAAGACTGGGCACAGCTGATGGATCAGTTCAGGAATGAAATGGGGTGGACCGATACCAAGCTCAGCGAGCAGATCGGTATTAGCCTTTCTATGATCCGGCAGTGCCGGATGCAGGTCCGGCCGATGCCCCCGCCAGCAAGGATTCGCACTATAGGTGCAATGGGCGTAGAGGTGACGTTGGAAACGTTACTCGCTGCGCTGCCTTCTACGATAAGAGAAGCCGTAGAGGACGTGAACCTGCAATGGCAGACCGTTCGGGAAACCCTGATCTACAGTTTCTTTGATCGGCTCGATGCCGGTGAACCAGGACACGTCGTTCAGTGTTTTTTTGATGGTTTGGTGGAACTGTCCGGGCTCGACCAAAACTCCCTTGCGCGTCGCGTTGGCCTGGGAGTCGATGATTTTGTTGCGGTTCGATCAGGCCATCTGCCTATCCCTTTCCGGACCAAAGTGGCGATATCCAACACATTCTCCGCTCAGGAGCTGGGTAGGCTCATCCTGACATTGCTTCCGTCGTTGTGAACTCATAAAGGGTTGACATAGCATCTCTTTGTATTACGTATACGTGTTATGAATCGGCTAGAACGCTGCCGGTCTTGTACGGATTTAGCTCAGAGAGGTTTTCATGGCGACTCATATCAATGCCCCAAGCAAGCGACTTTGTGGCCACGTGGATGAGGTCTGTTTTTCGAGTCGAGGCCGGGCAGGGCGGTTGAGCGATCGCGTATATGCTAGCAGCACGCTCTGCGGTGATTGCCGGTCCCGTATCAATCTCGCAATGCAAAATCCATCCAAACGCTTTTATAAGATGTCTCTGCCTGACCTGGTTGGCCGGGATCGAGCAGTGGCTTGGGCAAAAACAATCAGACTTGCGAACGTACGGTCGCTCGGGCCTGTGATGGCTCAGTTGGCCGATAGTCCCGACCCCTATGCGCGAGCCTCACTCGCCGTGCTGACAATGCTCTTCAAGATCACAAGCGCTCAGTTTTGGATCGATGGCCGTGAATTCTTGTATGGCTCGGCGTGGGTCATCAGCGAGGTCGAGCACCTGATCCGGCCCCGCTCATTGAGCGTTCACGCGAGTTCAGACTCCGCCTACTGTTTCTGGCTTCAGGTCGACCCCTCACCTATCAGAGAGGCGCGAGCTTCGTCAGATGCATTGTTAACGCATGAGATTATTCCGACTCTTCATGCGACGGTTGACTCAAGTCCCAAGGCTGCCACGAACGCCAGCGTGTTTCTCTGAAATATCTGACGCTACCTGGTGACAGCTTTTCCTTCCGTTGTGAAATCAATCCCGCCCTATCAGCACCCGGATCACATCATGTTCAGACAAATTCTATGTGCAACCATCGCACTTACCTGTTTCGCATCCACAAGTGCCTTTGCAGTGGAGCTTTCGCTGTCTTCGAACGCGAGCGAAATTCCCCAAGCCCAGGTCAGGGAAGTTATTGCTTCAAACATACCTCCTCAAGTCGCGCAGCTTGGCCCTGGCTACAAACTGTTCGCAGTGATGGAAACCTCGGACTTCCGCCCTGGTGAGCGGCTGTACAGCTATAGCGTCCAGTTGCACAAAAAGATAATTGAAGCTGGGACCGGAAAAGAATACTGGGTCATGACCGGTGGAATACGCGGCCACGGGGTGGCGGTGGCCAGCGAAACGATCCTGAGCAATCTGAAGGGGGACATCGTTGCAGGGGCCCAGTCATTCAAGCTGGATCAGGAATAGATCGAGAAGGGGACGAAATTGTGAGCAATAGCTTTCTTTTCGGAGGAATGGAAGCTCGATTTTAGCTCGATTCGTAATTCTAAGGCTGGAACATTAGGCTTGTGCGGCGTATCGTTACGCGTTAAGTATCGACATATGATTGATGGTTATCGTCGGAGCGTGCATATGCCACAAAGGCCACATTTCAAGCTGTCATTTGCGGGTGGGGTCCTGACCCTCCTGACTACTCAAACGTCTTTCAGCCAGACCCTCGCAGCCGACGAGTCTCCGAATAGCGTCACGCTTTGTGTGACAGGAGGCATCATCATCCTTGCTGCTGCGGGTTTTGGGTGCTGGTACAACTACTGGCGGAGTTCCACGCACGCCAACAAACAACGTGTGTTGAATCAGCTCCGCGCTTTGGAAAAACTTGCGCTGCGAGTGGGCAGGGCAGAACAAACCCTTTCACTCAAGTGCCAGTACATGAGCGCTGACACCCGCGCCGATATGCGCCAGGTGCTTTACGCGATAACGACTGACACAATTCGGGGAACAGCGAAGCTTCGACGCGGGCAGATGCTGACTGACCTGCAATTTCGAAAGTTGATGGGACGGTCTGACGAGTTCTTTGATCGCCTCGATCTGGCGATGAGTAAAGTCGTGACCTTCGAGCAAGAGGAGGAGGATCCACCGTTCCTGATGCCTGCTCGTGAGAATCCTCTCCCTAAACCAGCACCTCAGCCTCGACCGGTTGATCCGCTGGTCAGTGACTTGATAGACCCTGAGTTGCCTGCCGTCATCAAAATGCCAGATAAACCTCGGCCGAAGGCTGCAAACGCGGATGCCTCATCGGCAATCGATTCGCCCGCTCAGGTACTGAGCTCGGTGCTCCTGGGTGGTGCGATGCTTTTTCCGGGGGATGACGGTTCAGTTGGTGCCGGTGAAATGTTTAGAGGCGAGCCACAAGTTGCTCATGAGCCTTGAGAACACCGACATGACTAGCTCGGAAATAGATCCACACGCAGGTAGACCTCGTCGTCTGGCCGATCCTGACATGCAGGGAATTACACGTGACAATCGACCTGCGAAACCGTCCGACGCTGGTTGGCGGGTGAGACTCATGAAGCAGGGGACGTATGTTGCTGATCGCCATTTTCGGGACCTGGCGTACAACGGCCGATCGAGGGCGCGAACAGCAGCTAAATGCTACCGCGACGATATGGTGAAGCAGCATGAGATTGTCCTGGGAGCACCATGCAAAGGAACGCTCGCGCTCGAACGTCAGGGGGCTGGATTAACCCAAAAGGCTTTGGCTGACTTGCTAGGCGTCTCAGCTGGCCTCATCGCTAAGTGGGAGCGTAGTGATCAATTGCCCGAGCCCGCACGCGCTATTCTCACCGCAGTGATAGCAAGGACAGTGATCCCCACAACCGGGCAGTGTGGCTGGCGGGATATTCACCGCATCAGGACCGAGGTATTAAAGTGGTCACAGAAGGAGCTGGCCGCTGTTTTGGGGTGTTCGTACGCTGCTGTTGGCTTCTGGGAGAGAGGACAGCGTCTTGCGCCCGGATGGGTCCTTGTCTACCTCTGGGCGATCTGCCAAGGATGGAACAGATGTGTACACGTTGTAGGTGGACCAATCAATGAATGAAGCTGCGACAGCCTTGGCGATCGAGGATTGGAAGCGGTTCACACCGTTGGCCAACAAACTTCCAATACTGTTCCTTGATGGTACCCGGCTTCAGCATCTGTCGATCGAGTGTGGCGGATGCTCGGCCCATCTTGAAGGTGAATGCCTGCGGGGTGAAATCAGAGAAGTCAGCGGCGACCGTTATTCCATCGCGGGTTTGGCAGCGTGCCAATCCTGTCAGGCATTTACCCAGTTCTGCCTTTCCTCCACTGGTTCAGCGGGCTCCGTGCATCTTGAATGGCAGACGGCTGCTGGCGTGCTCATGAGTGCGGGTAGCGTGTCATGGTGGCGTAGGCTTCTTTCCAGTTTCCAATAGGCGAAAAAAAGCCCCTCTTTGAGGGGCTTGCTGTGTTGCGTGGTTCAGACTTAAACAGTTTCGAGGTTGAGCTCCGGTTCGGGATTTTCTGCGTTCAGTTTCTCCTCAACAGCTTCCGCTTCCTTGAATGCGTTCAGGATTTCCTCCAGCGCCTGCTGATTTTCGGGTGAGAGGTGTTCAAAGCCTTTGTCTTCGCGAATACCCAGAATCGCTGTCCGCATTGCCGGCGCAGCTTTCGTTACTGCATTTTTGAAAATCTTGCCGGGCACGAAGCGTGGCATCAATTTATTCCCGCTCCCACCCGCAGCAGCGGATCGGGCTAGCCCCTTCTCGATCACTTCCAGCGCTTTGGCGCCGTGTTCTTTAATCAACTCGATTGCAAGCGTGAACTTCACAACGTCCTGACGAACGTAATTGCAGATCTCGATCGGGCCATTGATCAGCATTAGGTAATCGGAAACCTGGTTAGGCCAGAGACCCAGTTTTTTAGCGATCGCCGCATGATTTTCTGGATGGAACCTGGTCATCCGTTTGCAAGCCACAGCATAAGCATATGGTTCGAGTGACGCCCCGTTGTTGCTGATCACAAGATCAGCTGTGAGATCTTCCTCAGAAATATCATCGGAATTGATAATGCAGGGAACAGTCTGGATCGGTGCTCCTTCTGCAATTGCGCCAAGCACACCTTCCAGACGCTGATGACCACGTTTGAGGTATATAGATTGGGTGCCGTCTTCTTCGACTACAACAATGACGGAAAGCGCCGAGTCTTTCTTGAACCCGACAGCCAACATGCTCCGTTTGAGGCCTTCTACCTGAGCTAGATATTTGGCATTGCGTTCCCGAATATTGTATCCAGGAATGATTTTGATCACTTTAGGGTCGACATTCCAGAGGTCGCCTGCTGTGAAGCTCTTGGTACCATCGCCAAATTTCATTGCTGCTTTTATGTTGCCCTTGACGATGTTGAGCCGAAAGTCGAGATCCAGTTGTTGCTCGGCAGTGCTGAGTTTGCTGGTAGATGCGTCCATGGGAATTCTCCTGGGGTCAAAGCGTTGAACTTGCTCTGGGAGATGATCCACAGGTTCACGTAACTGATGACCTTGGATAGCCTCCGCGCCCTTCCGAGAGGTATGAATACGGAGGGAGCGCGGCGATCATAACAAAACGTATGCGTACGTGTTATGTATTTATCAATTATTTTCAGTTCTTCGGAGTTCCCACGCCGCCATCCGTAATGTCTTGTCAACCGTATCCAGTTCGATTCGGCGCTGGTCCAGCTCGATCTTCACGCCGAGGGATTGATTCACTGCGGATTCGAGTTCCAGATCGTCCAAAGCTTCGACGTAGGGCGACATCGCAATTCGGATCGTTCCGGTTACCATGATCAGGTGGCAATCTGGACTGCGGTCATTCACCCCGCGATATGTTACGGACAGGTCGCGAATCCGCCCGTCAACTAATGCAACACCCCGGTGAGCCAAACTGTCTGGAGGAGAGTCAATGGCCGCCGTGAGATAGTCGGTCCATGCACTATCTGACTCAAGATTAGATTTGACGGACATAAATTTGAGAAATTTGGCGTCGAACTGCGGCCATTGGATTGGAGCAGACAGCGCACCATGCCGGGATGACCAGACTGGATGGTGGCTCAGGAGCACTTTACTGACCAAGTTGCACTCATTGTCGACGTGAGCCCAGTGCTGATCTTCCGAGCTCCTGGTCTTTGCTACTTCCCAGTCAGAACGGAAAGCCCAGACTTCCAACGACGATGAGTTGTCGACCCGGAACTGGTCACATGCCCGACGAGCCTGTTCCAGAGCTGGACCCATGACAACATCTCCATGCCACTCGAATTGCTCAAGATCTTTGAGCTTCTGTCCGCCATGCCAACACGATAGATCTACGGTGACATGTGGGAACCACTCGACAGGACTGGCCTCTACCGAATGAAGTGATGAGTTGCTTGAGTCATTTCGTTTAAGTGTGAGCATGACGACCCCTCTCTTTTAATCGCGAAATGATACACGACACATATACATACGTCGCTAGTATCAGAGCATCAATTCTGGGGATCTGAGCATTAAAAAAGCCGCCCTAAACGTAGGGCGGCTTGGATGTATCAGTTGGGCAGCTGGGCCGGTGCCGGGCTAGCCGGTATCAGTTGTTGGACGGACAGGCCATTCAAAGCGCCGCGGACCATGTCGTTGATTACCTCCGCTGTGGTGGCGGGTTCGGTTTGATTGATGCATGTGTGATAGGCAAACAACAAATGATCGCCAATCTTGGGGATTTCAGATTCCAGTGGAACCTGGTCGGAATCAAAGCCACCGCAGCCGTCACCAAGCTTGAGTTTCAGAGCAGCTGTGTTTGCACAGTAGGCCGGATCGCAGATGCCATTGATTTTGAAACGAGTACAGAACGCTTCTGCAAAGACTCGAATTTTAGGAGGCACGTCGTAGCCGCTGAAGGCTTCGTCGAAGAAACCCGGACGGATTGCTGGTGCGGTTGGGGATGCAGTAGCGAGGGGGTTAGGGACGGGTTGAGTCATGTCGATCTCCTGGGCTGTTTGAACTTGCTCCAGGAGATGGTTTTCATGCATTTGTAACAGATCAAAGCACAAGAGTGATCAGAACTATCGTGGTTAGGCCGATCCCTAATAGGATCTTTCTATTGTTCTCGTCGACGTGGAACCCCCGGCGAATCAAAAAATGCTCGACGACTGTCCACCCATCCAGGGGAGGCAGCGGGATGATGTTGGTCGCTGCCAACAAGATGGAGCCTTTAGCGGCAACCAGAGTTGGCCAGTTTGGCGAGAGAAAATAGATTGCAAAAAAGAGCAGCCCCGTCACCAATGAGATCAAGGGGCCGCCGGCAGCGATGATTGCGCGCTGACTGGACGGTGCCTTCTCATAGTCGGAGCTGACGACATATGCCCACAACGGGATAAGCCCGATCTCATGAATTATCCCGGACTTTCTGAATGAGAAAAGCTTGAACCCGCCGAGAATCAATTTCTCGGGCTTTATGCCCATCCGTTGCATCGGGATCAGATGCCCTGCCTCATGAATCAGAAGCAAAAACACCAGAAAAAGCCAGATTACGAAGAAGGCAGCAACGAACATTCCGATGGTCTGCAACATAGATGTGAGTTCCAAGATCGTGATGCCTCAATTCTTTAGCAAAGCTCAAGTTCCCACAAGAGCAATATGCCATCTTTACCTTTCTAAGTGCACTGCACAGTACAAATAGTCTCTACGTCATATAGATGTCTGATGGACATCTCCGAAGGATATGAAACGACTTCGGTGACCCCCTATGCAAACGTGTTTTCAAATTGCTGCATTTGCTCGCACCCAATGGGCTGTTGCAATGCTCCTCACTCGTAGACCTGGTGCAGATGCACTGGCTGAAATCAAATTCAAAGAAGCAGAGGATGCAGCCTGGGCCTATGGGTGGGGTGTATCCGATGTTCCGTCAGACCTTTTCATTGATGTGCCTGAATTGATGGCCGCATTCAACGCAGGGCAAAAAGCACTTCAGCAAGACATGAAATATACGAATCAGCTTTCCAAAAAGGATTAAAAATGGATGCCTCAAAAAATACCCCTAGTCTCATTCACAATGACCTTTGGTATGTGTGCCTTCGTTGGCCAGACGGTGGATCGTTCAGTCGATGCACTGAAGCGCTAGGTTCTTGGGACGCAATCATTAAAGTGGCCCAGGAAATGGTGGATGACGATTTGGCTAGCACATTCGGATCCGAGGAAGAAAGGTGGGACTGGATAAATGAGCGTGCTAATGACTCCATGGAATGCTGTCTAGTTAAAGATCGACTAGGTTCTGATTTAGTCAGATTGTTCGGAAAAGAGATGTTTCCGGATGACAAGGAGTCTCCGATAAACCTTTCGGCACTTCGCGAGGTGATCCTGGCCAATCTGGATCAATTGTTAACAAAGACTGACGTGGTCAAAGCTCCACAAAGCGAAAAAACAGATCTTACCTTTCATTCTGTAGACTCAGGCAACTGCCGTATCTATTACAAAAAAGCAAATGGCGGCCTGTGTTGTTTTCAGCTCGACACCGGTTCGACATTTAAACTCTATCACTGCTCGCGTGACGGAGAGCCAGAGCATACGATCGACCACTTGAACAAGTCATTCGATTTTCCCGAATGTAAATCCAAGCTGGTTGAAGCATTCAAATCATGGTGGGTAGACCTGTCAGCCAACCATGACTGAATGACACAACGCTTCATCCAGGCCACCTTCGAAGGTGGCCTTTTTTTTGGGTAAAAAAAACCCCGCCGAAGCGGGGTTTTGTTTACCGACATAGCAGCCGTTAGAAGCCCACAGAGATCGAGAAAGTTGCCACGTCGCTGGCTACAGCTTTGTCGCTGCCGAAGCGGTGACCGTAAGAGACACCGACACGCGAAGCTTTGAAGGGACCGGCCATTTGCATGCCTACGCCCACTTCGTTCCAGCGTTCAGTGGTGTCTTGCTTGAGGTCAAAATTCGAAACCCCCATGACCTCGCCTGTCAGATCATCGTGTTGGTTGTTCAGGCGTTCAACGTGCTTGATGTTCGCCGACACGATTGCTTTGTTACCCAGGTTTACGCTGGTGCTGACGCCGGCGGTGCCGTAGATGTTTTTCTCGGTACGGCTGTCGAAGTGGGCAGGGAATGGACCGCTGGTCTCGGTGTAGCTGTCCAGTTTGGTGTTCAGGTAATCCAGTCCCAGGTAAGGCAGCACAGCGACGTTGTCGTTCAGAATGAACACGTAACCTGCCTGGCCCGAAACTGCACGTTGACTGACGTCGGCTTTGCCTTTGGATTCCAATGCACCAGCACCGGTCAGGTATGAACGCTTGATCGTTGCATCGCCTTCGGAAACTGCTACCGCACCACGGGCAAATACACCTTTCTTCAGTCGGTTCCCGTACTCGACAAACGCACCGATCGTGTTGGTATCACCTTTGACACGGTCGTCATTGATTTTGAGCGAAGTACTTGGACCTTGATAGCCGATACCTGCGATCAGATCTGGTGTCAGGCGGTACGCGACTGTCAGACCACCGTATGTGTTGTCACCCTGTACAGTGCCCGAGTTGTGGGTCACTTGTGCGCTCATGCTCACGCAGATGCCTCTGGCATCGAAGGCCGTGCAGGTCAACTGGTCCTGCACGAAACCTTGCAGCTGATTCTGCATCGCCTCAGCGTAAAGGCTCGCGTTGTGCAGCGAGTCACCCAGGTCCATCAGACCAATAACACCGGTCGGAGGGGTTGGGGTGGTGATTTGGTCTGTGCCGCCGCCAGTTACTGGCGTGGTTCCCGAAGTATCACCTGCGCCGCCAGTTACTGGCGTGTTTCCGGAAGTGTCACCTGCGCCACCAGTTACTGGCGTGTTTCCGGAAGTGTCACCTGCGCCACCGGTCGTTGGCGTACCACCCGTCGACGGCGTCGACGGCGTCGATGGATCGGTCACTACTGGCGGCGTTACAACCGGTGGAGTTACAACCGGTGGCGTTACCACTGGAGGGGTTACTACAGGTGGGGTCACCACCGGAGGAGTCACCACAGGCGGGGTTACAACCGGCGGAGTGGTTACCACTGGGACCGAGACAGCGCCATACGACCGAGCGACAAACGGCTGATCGCGACCGTTGAGTGTGCCCATACCGAAAACCGTATTGCCGTCCGAAGACACGGCGGTTGCGGAGTTCAAGGTGTTTCCGGAGAGCAGGGTGTAAGTTGGATCATTGTCCTGCAACCACTGAATCAGGGACTGCATACCGGTTTCAGCCGTCCAGCGGAAACCTGTCAGGACACTGCCCGTTGTATCCGCAACGCCGACGACGACGGCACCGTTTGCCGAGATGCCTTCGGCTTCGGACAGCGTACCGTCCGCAAGCAGGCCCAAGCCTTTCATACCGGATTGTTCAGACCAGATGAATGCTTCTGGTGTCGCTACAGACGAGTCACCCCAGCCTGCGACGTAGGTACCATCGGCGCTGACGGCCGTGGCCCGCGAAAAACCGCCCCCGGCCAGGGTGCCCAGGCTTTCAGCTGTACCGCCATTGACCCAACGGGTTGCGACGTCGTCCGCAGCAGCACCGTTTTGGGCGTAGCCGACCACGACTTTGCCATCGGCGGAAACGCCCAGTGCAAAGCTGTATGCGCCATCGTTCAGATAACCGAGGTTGGTGATGTCTCCGGCGGCGTTCCAGGTTACTGCTGTTTGCGATCCGGTGATGCCATCCTCGGCAAAACCGGCGATCACACTGCCGTCTTGGGATACGCCTCGGGCTACGGACGATGCACCGTTGTTCAGCTGATTCAGCGAATGAATGCCGGTCGAATCCCACCGAACAGCCGTTTCTTTGTTCGTGACGCTGTCGACGGAGCTGCCAACAATCGCACTGGCGTCTTCAGATGCTGCCTGAGCTGATGCGATGGTGCCGAGGCTGGGCAGGTACTGCTTACCGCCGATCAGTGTCCACGAAAACGCTCGGGTTTCACCGGTGGAGCTGTTGGACTGAGAACCAACCAGAGTACCGCCGTCACCGGAGCCACCCAGGTGAGAGTTGTAACCGTTGATGGTCGATCCGAGGGTAGGTGCATACACGTCAACACCGGCGTAAGCGGCATTAGCGGCGCCCGCATGCAGACCGATCGCGATGGCGGCAACCAGCAGCGAAAGACGAGGTGTGAAAGGGATTTTGTTGTCTTGCATGAATTAGCGTCCTGATCTCATGTGGGCGATTTCGTTAACATGAGCCAAGAATACAGATAGAATCATTATGAAATCAACAGGATTATAGCTACGTGTTACTTTTTCTGTGATCTGCGTCCTGTTTTGCGTGTTCAGGCTGCGTTTCAGCCTATGTGACTCAAGCCCTAGCTGCCGGTGGCGAGCAGATTTTCGATCTTCACGATGCTGTCAGTATTCGTGTGTATGGATGTTGAGCATCTCTGTGCATCAGGTCTTCGCAAGAGACCGCACACCCGAGGAGAAAACCATGTTTCAAATCCCTAAAAATCTGGTCGACAGGGCAATAACCAAGGACACACTGCACCGTTCGGGAAAACGGCTGCTCAAGGAAATCGCTCAGGCCGTAGGTATCCCTGAATCTGATTACGCCCTTCGTTCCAATAAAGGCGGTGATGGCGTAATGGGCGAGGTCGTTGCCCACAGCGACAGCCTCTATTTGATGTTACACGTTGGCTCGGGCAGTACTCTCAAGGTGCTTTACCGTACCTGCACCAGCAAAAAGGACTTCAGCGGCGGTATGAACATGTATGTCAACGTTTCGGACCTGGTCAGTAGTACTGCGAGTGAGCGATTCATCGAGAAACTGAAAAACCTCGGCAATCTCTCAAAACGTCAAAACGCTAGCCACGCGGCCTAACTGGAGGCTGGCATGACATCAGTGCTCCAGCAATTCCCTGAAGCTTTCGCCCAGAGAATCAACAAAATCCTCGACATTCCTTCCCCTGGTCCGGCTACAAGCGCCAATAATTTTTTCGGCGGGTACGGATGTCGTTGGTGTCGCAACTCAAGAGCCTGGTTTACGGTTTTGCCCTTTGACATGGAGCCGGTGGCGCACACGGTTGCACAGATGTTCAGAAATGCTGCCGTGACAAGCGTTACTGTTTCCCTAGAAGGGGGAGTACCCCAGAATGAGGGCGGAAAAGGTTTCCAGGTTTCCGCCTACATCTAGAACAGATCCACCAACCGCCCTGCTACGGGGCGGTTTTTTTTCCCTGTTTTTACTGGCCTCTGTGGGACATCTCTTTTCACGATGATTACCCCTACAGGAGAAGTAAAATGCAGCAGACTCAAACAGCGTCACTCGATTCCGTTTCGCTCCCAATGGTCGTTGTAGGCCCTCACGACCATGAGCAAAAGGCAGAGTACGACCCCAAGCTTCTCGCGTTCTCTTTTTCCGGCATGGAGATCCGCAATCCCTATTTCTCGCCTTCAGGTAAGGAACTGGTTGATCCGGTATCCACCTATCTCTTCGAGGAGGAACACACGGGTGGCGGCTGCATGGCTTTGAAAAAAGTACTTCCCGACGGCCGTTACTTCCTGCTGACGGATGGCGATGGCTTTATTGCGGCGCCAATTGATTGGGATGAAGCAACCCTTGGCTTGTACAGCGTTGAGGGAGATACCATCGCGTACTGCGAACTGAAGAACGTTCCGTATGCGCTGGTGACCGATGATGCCAGCCAGAATGAACTCACATCGTTAGAACGGCTTTACTGCTCCTGTTGCGGCGGCGTCACTACCGGGCGTCAATGGAGTAACCGCGATACCGGCTATGGTCTTTGTGTCAGCTGCATATCTCAGTGCAGTCGAAATCAAACCGATGAAGAGTTTCAGCGCACTTACGGTGTGCGTGGCATCCATTTCGATCTTTCGCAATCACCGCCCGGTGATGAAGCTGTCTGCGAAATTGCCAGACTCAAGGCTGAGGTAGAAGGCACCGCAAATGATGAGTCGCAGGATTCAGCAGCTCTCCAGGCGCAATACTTGGCCTGGGCTCGGGAAAATCTCGCGTCCGACGATCTGGAAATTCCTGAGAATGCGAATGTAAGCCTGGCTGAACGTGGCGCCTTCGTGGAGGCCTATGTCTGGGTTCCCAATGACGCTATAAAAGGTCCTGATGACCTCTAATGCTCCACCACCGCTCCCAAAACGGAGCGGTTTTTTTTGCCTGAAATTCTGGCTTTCCGTGGGTTGCTGGTCGGTGTGATGCATTACGAGTACACGACCAACCTCTTTGGAGATGCCACCATGGCAAGCAAACTCGTTCGCGCAGTTCCTTCTGTCATCAAACCTTTAGCAGATGCGCTCTCGGATGGGCATAGATACCCACCTGGTGAGATGTTCCGATTCTTTCTCGGCTCAGTGATGGAGGTCTGGGGTTACCAGCCGTGGTACCCGGTACCAGCCGATGCCCTGCCTTTGGTGCAACAAGCCATTGGTTGTTACGACCAAGCCCTGAGTAAAGAGGAACCCTTCAAGGACATACTGGGTATTCTCTACGAAGAGCTGGCCAGCCACGGGGGAAAGCAGCTGTTAGGCCAATTCTTTACTCCCTGGTCGATCGCTTCAATGATGGCCCGAATGAACGCCGATCCTGACCACCCAACAGCTGGAAATGGACTCAGGGCATTCTCTGATCCCGCCTGTGGAAGCGGCGTCATGCTGCTTGCGAAGGCCAATCAGCTATTGGAGGTCCATGGCCCTGATGAATTGCGTAACTGGCAGTTTCACGGCTGCGACATCGACGGAATCTGTGCGCGCATGACGGCTATCCAACTCGCCGCAAACTGCGCGGTTCACAGACTGGAAATAGGTGAAATCATTATCCAGCAGGGCAATACACTGTCTCTGTCCGAGACCAAGACGATGATCATGTACGCAACAGCTCCACCGAAGGTAGCGCTCGCTTCTTAATCCCACCAAATCTGAGGTTCCCACATGAAAGGAAGAGTCGCCTTGGTACTGGGGTTGGGCCTTCTGGGACTCACTCCTACGCTGGCGCTTGCGACTGAGACAAGTAATGCGGTTGAGGCTGTTGCTCAGTCGCGGATGTCCACGGTTGCTCATATCAATGGCAGAAACAAACCTGTGATCTACGTCGGTCAGTTTGACGGGTGCGATTCGGTTACTGTTCAAAACGGTGACGATCACTTTGATCATTACCGCGTCTGTGGTCACGAAGTCAGAGCAAGAAACACGGTGTCGCCCAGCTGGACCGAGAGTGATGGCGGAAAAGCAGTGCTAAAAGCGGTCGTGAGTAACGCCGTACTGTATGGCGCCGCTTCACAAACTGATGCAAACGGCTATCTCATCACTGCACGCTCGTTGGGCGCGCTTCAACCGATCTGCACAAACGTCGAGGTGATCATCAGTTACGAAGGCGACCTGGTCGACAGAGCGTTGAAGAGCATCTGCTCTAATCCGCGTTAACGCTCCACCAACCCTGCCGTCTTCGGCAGGGTTTTTTATCGGTGACGGAAACGTCTACAGATCCATGTGACTCATCCCTGAATACCAAGCCTTCGCAAGCTTGGCTCAACTTTCAGGAGAGTCAAAATGCATACCCAGACCGCAACAGCTTCAGCTCAGCACGACAGTCTTGATGGCTTCAACGTCTCAAAGCTTCCGATCGATCGTGACTCGATTCGATCGCGTCGTCTTCTGCGGATGATCGAGCTGATCGAGGTGCTCCGAACTCCGGACAATGAACGGACCATCTGGCAGATGCTGCTCGATGCCGGCGCCAACCCTGATTTCATCTTGTTGCGTGATTGTGATGATGAGGCTCGCCACGGCCGACGTCCTGCGATGCAGCTGAACGTCAATACCGAGAAGCTCCAAGGGTTCGTGCTCATTACCCACAACGCCGATGACACGGGTTACAAAATCCTTCTGCAATCACAGGGCGCCTCAATCCCCCATGTTACAGAGGAAAATGTCGTGGTTCGGAGGTTGGCAGCAGTGCTGTTCGACCTGATCGATGACGGCACCAAGCGCGTTACTGTTCCTTCCAACGCGCTGTCAACGAATGCCGTGATCGCAGGGGACTACCTACTGGCCCCGTAACGCAACATCAGCCCACCTCCTTGAGGTGGGTTTTTTATCGACCTGAGGAAAGCATCTCCTCTGACTATGAGAAGGAGATTGCCATGAACGCTTTCAACTGCAACACCGGTTACAAACCGGCCGGACGCATCATGTTGCGAAAAACTGGGGCGGGGGAAGTGGGCCTTGTGGGCGCACTTCGATTTGACCACAGATTCGCGATCAAAGAAGGATTCGGCTACCTCGCTCACTTCGGCTCCGAAGGTTGTGAGGTGTTCGATTCGGCGGTTGGTGATCAGGTCCCCTCGGACGTATTGCCTTACCACATTGACTATCATTTGAGAGAGCCGATATGGCCTAGGTCTACCGATCCTAAAAGCATGATGGTGAGGTTTATCCAGCAATGGCCTGGGTCAAACATCTGGGTCGTCTACGGAGCGGTAGATCGATCTCCCGTACCTGAGCACTTGTACAGCTCAACGGGCCATGCATGGTTCGATCTAAGGGCTGGGGTACTGAATCCGATCTCGGCGCCGGCTGTAGAAGCTGGGCTTACCATTTCGCAGCTCGGCAGTACGCTACCGGTTTGGCCTGGCCCTCAAGACGAACCTTATGCACTTTGCTGTATTCAGAGTGGCTGGAGGCCTGACTACCTTGAATACAACCGACTCCAGGTTTCCTTGGGTCGAGGTCAATTAACGCGAGCTGAGTTCAAAACGCGAGTGCTGGGAGACGATCGGCTATGTCATCTGATCAGCAATCCGGGCGATGACTACCTTCGATATCTTGTGTCCCTGGATGATCTCGGTGGTGTCGAACAGCCCGGACCGCAGTCCGAAAAACATTTGCGCGAGAGAGAAGATCTAGCAGCAGTCGCATTACGCAATTCGCAAACCGCTTAACGCTCTACAGACCGGCCCATGTGGCCGGTTTTTTTTGCCAAAAAAAAACGCCGACCATGAGGGCCGGCGTTTGTAGCGGTTGAATCAGCTCAGGCGCTGAGTGGAGAAGGTGACCTCGTCCATTGATGCAAACAGGGTTTGAACCTTCTGTTGAAACAGGCAAAGAGCTACCTGTTTGAAATTGGTTTCAACATCCGGAGACGGTGGTTGTTCGAACGTGAAGTTCACCGATCCACCGTGTTTGCCTTGATGGAAGATGGTCTTGATATCGACCAACGCGATCAGTCGCCCATTCTTCTTGATGTGACGGCCTTGGAACTCGAAGGGTTGGACCTGAATAAGATCATGCGCCTTGGCGACAGTGATCGAATTTATCGTCGCATCACCGTCTTCCAAAAGTGTGATTTCATAGACCTCCAAGGCTTCATTTGACGCAAGAGCACACTCGACGAACTGGGTGACCTTATGGTGAAGGTTGAGACTGGCCAGGTGCGTTCCGTTTTGGCGGATGACCCACACATAGCGTCCGCCGACGGTGCCGGTGTTTGCCAGGTGCTCCCGGTCATATTGGTAAAAGTCGACTTTATAGGCTTTCAGCAAGCAGTTTTCAGCTTCGACAATTGCTTGCATACGTTCAAACGCAGGTTGGAATTTCATGATGGAACGCTCCGATGGGGAAGTAGGCTTGATGCACGGTGATGCTGCACATGCATGTGGAAACCAGCCCAATGGCGCCCATACGTTGTAATCGCCTGTGAAGCATTACCCGGGGTATGTTCAATCCCTTCAGGTGACCCTCATGAGTCTCAACGTAAAACAAAATCAAGCCCAATCGCTCCAAGCTCTGCTCGCAGCAGTAAACGCTCATTCAACCGCACTGGATGAGAAGGAATTGCCCCCCGATGGCCACAGCTACAATGAGCTGCACCGCCTGGTTAGCGAGCATCTGAGTGCAATGCTTTCGAAAATCGAGCCTACGATCGAGATTGATCCGCACGCGGGTCAGACTCAAGCCCAACGATCTTCGAAAACAGATCCGGAGGGTTGTGTAGCCGTAGCCAAGGTGGTTAAGGCGGTGTTCGACCGACTTTCGCAGTCGAGCCTTCGTGCTCTGATGGAGACCCATACTGAAGGCTGGCGCGAACAACTCAACGGTAATGCCGGGTCCCAGGCAAAGGTCGATCAGGAAATGGGTAACGTCGCATTGCGCTGCGTGGAAAACATGGTCTCAAGCGATCGGCAATACATCAAAGCGCTCCTAGCGCCTGCGGCCATTTAGGTCCGTCACAAGTCTTACAAACCCGGTCCTTTGCGGCCGGGTTTTTTCTGCCTGCCGGATCTGTCTGTGGGGGGATTCCTGTTCCTTGTTACGCATCTCCAGGCATACAGCCAACAGGAGATTCCCATGCACTTTCAGAAATCCGTAGACACCACATCCCGTGAAGAAATGATTGCTTTTCTGAGTGGTCATTTTCGCTATGACACCATGCGCGCATGGAACAGGTGTCAGAGTTATGCCCTCAACGTTAAGGTTCACCGACTAGGTTTGTCGACAGAACAGTGCTCCAAAGCCTACGACATCCTCCAGGTCGAGGACCTTTGGGAGAGCTTGAGTGAATGCATCCGCGAGTTCGAACAGGAACATGAAGGTCGCTTCACGATTTGCAGCAATGGCAGGTCAAGCGGGTATCTGGTTCTGCTCCAGAGCGAGTACAGACTAACCGGGCATCAGTCCTACTGCCGGTCGTGCTATCAGCGAAATTTCAAGCTTTGTGCTCTGAACGACAATCGCTGCGGCCGTTGTGGCGCAGATGGGGAGAAGGGCCGCGTTAATTATCAGACGCAACCCAAGGAATTGGTCACTCATCACGCCGGTATCGATGAGGATGCCGATTTCGATGAGTGGTCTCTGGAACAGCTTCAGGATCGAGTCAAGCTGGTCGACGGATTCGACAAAGCCTGTGACCAAATCAGGGAACGTTTCATTGACCTGCTGTCCGAAGAGATCGTAGAGGAAACCTTCTACGTACCGCAAAAACGCATGGTTCTGAAATCGGCCTAATTTTTCGTTAACGCTCCATCAACCGCTGACTCTTCGGAGCTGGCGGTTTTTTTTGGCCCATTAAAAAGCCCCGACAGAATGTCAGGGCTGGATGGATCGTTACTGATGCACTATTGCGTTCGGCGTTTCGGGGTTGGTGATCATTGCGAGCATTTCCGTCAGAGGCATGGTGGTGAGATCTTTCGTGTCGTCCTGACTATCGATCAGCCTAGCCCGGAAAGCCCCAAGAAGTTTTTCAAGCTGCTGCTCATCCAGAATATTGATGGCGGTACAAAGTAGGCGCCAGGTCAGTTCTGCCTCAGCGTCCATAGTGTCAGAACGGTTGATGACATCCCGAAGGAAGTCCAGTACGGCGCCATTCTCAAGCATGCTTTCCGGGCCGTCCTCGGTCATGGAAGGATGCTCGCCACAACCGGTATCGAGCGTGCTTGAGGATCGTTCTGGCTCGATGCCGGTGTGCACAGCAGGTCGCAGTACGGAGATGGCCAACAGGCGAAGCTTCACAGGCTTGTCGTATTTGTCATTGCAGTGGAACGCGTCATCTTCCCACCGCCCTTGCTCGATGCCGCCGGCCGTCAACAATGTTTCGCACCGTTGCTGATTCCAGATCAGCCTCAGCAGGGTGCCATCCTTTTCAGGCCCTAGAACCATTACGGTACTTATCTCCTGGAAACCGCCGGGTAGGGTTATCTCGATTTGTGATGCGGAGCTGGCCAGCGCGATGAAGCGGTCAACGTGTTTGTTATTCATCTGGACTTTCCTGAAAGGTCATTGAACGTGCCAAGGGAGATGCCTGACAACGCTCTGTAAGCGCTGGCCACCCCTGTCTTGTTCAGTTGCCTCTCTTGGCCAGCCGTCAAACCCGGCCTGCGCGGACTACCACGCATCGGAGATGTCACTGCTGCCAGTGGAAAAATGAAGACTAGGGGTACATTTGTACTCCATAATTTAGTGCAATTAACAGTCAAAGATTTCTGGCTTTACCCCGACCTGATTGATCCTGGACCTATGGAGCGGCCCATGAACCCTACAGATGACTTGTTCAAACCCAACCCCCCAGAATGGGACGCGAACCCACGGCAGACCTTTGACCACTGGGTTAGCCAGCAAGCTGGTAGGGGGACCTCAACGCGTATCAGAATCTCATCCGCTGAGGTGTACAGGGCTCAATGGGGACGCTTCGTCGACTGGATTGAGCAAAAGAGCATTAAATTAAGCCAAGTGGATGCAAGCCATGTGAGCGCGTTCCTCGACTCGTTGTCGCCTGGGCAATCGCCGGAAGAAAAGCTGGTAAACAACAGACCACAGCGAGACAGGTACCGGCGGTTGATACAGCGGGTGCTTGCAGATCTGATCAGAGATTCAGCCGAACTGGGCGTGCTTAATCCCGCCGCACAGGCGATGCGAGACGAGGGAGCAAAATGGAAGGATGTGGATGGAAATCTGCCTACAAGCTTCTTGCGGGCGGCTGAGCGGGCATTACTGGTGGATCATGTCACCGCCGAGATCAAATCTGCTACGGCGCACGGACAATGGCGTGAAGCGCGGGACAAAGCGATGGTGGGGTTATGCCTGGGGGGTGGCCTCAAGGTAGCGGAGATAATCGCCTTGACTGTTAATTGCATCGAATTTCGCGGGCCGTGGATCACCCTGCGATTTGCCGATTCCCAGTACTCGCACCGCACACAACCCTTCGATTACGCGATTCAAGCATTGACCATCTGGTTGCAGATTCGCCATCGAGCTGGAACGGAAGGGGAGCTGGTGTTTCCCACCGACATCAAGCCGATCACCAAAAATGGCCGGCTGATCACCAGCATCAACCCATCGACAGTCAACCGGATCACTGACACCTTGATCCATGACTCTGGCGTGAAGGCGATACGTGATCAGCAACATAGGGCCAGTCCCCAAACACTGCGCAACACATTCGCGGCGCAACTGTTCGAAAAGGGGGAAACGCCGGCTCTGGTTGCAGAGTGGATGGGGTTTGCTCAGCAGGTATCTGCCGATCGGATGCTGGCTTCGTGGGAACTCTGGCGTCAGAGCTGAAGAGCACTGAACAGAGAAAAGAATACAGCGGAGCGGGGTAGCTCGCTCCGCGAGGCACAAATATCGCCGTCAGTGCGCCTTTCCAGGATCGCCCCGGTTGTCCCGCGGCCACGGCTGGGGTTCACCCATGTCCTCCCGCAGGTGCATGTAAAAATTTTCCAAAAGCACGCACAGCTCCTGCTCCAAGCCCCAGAGCTCCGAATTCAATTGCTTGATTCTGGCTTGCTGTACAGCAGGAAGTTCACTGCCGGGATTATCAAACAGATCCATCCCGATTTTCAGGCGTTCGGACCGGAGAGTCAGAATCGGCTTTCGCAGGGAATCGATCAGCGGGATTAGCCGGGTACAGTTAAACGTGAGGGTTACCTGGCGTTCCCGAGAGTCCATTTGAGGCTGACCCTCATCATGTTCGGTGGACATGCGTTGCTCCTTGTAGAAATGGCCGAACCGGCATTCCATGCACTTGATGCCAGGTGCCGGGCTGATGATGGGCACCAGCAAAAAAAACCCACCGAACTTTGGGTTTGGTGGGTCCTGAGTATCCGCTATCTGAGCACGACACCTTCTCTGCCAGCAACAGGAACTTCAGTAGGCTGGGGCCAGATCCTGGCCACCGTTCCACAGCATTTCGAATTTCTGCGCATATTTTCCGGCCAGCTCGGGCACATTGCGCAGAACCACAGCGTTCTCCGAATTTTTGTGAGCAGCTGCACTCGTGAAATTGAAGCTGCCCGTCTCGACCGTGCTTCCATCAATTGTCAGGCTCTTGTCGTGAGTGATCGCAAAGCGACCATTGAGCCGAACAGGCACACCATTGTTGGCAAGGAATGTCACAGCGGTGTACTTGCCGCTATTGGCCTTTTGATCGGCGACGACCCGAACGTCCACTCCGCGGGTTTTCGCCCCCATCAATGCTTGTGCGATTGGCTTTGAGGTGAATGAGTATGCAACGACTAGGATCTGGTGTTTGGCCTGTGCGATCGCACTGATCACAAGCGCCTCGGCTGACGGCTCACCGGCCTGCGCTGGCGTGAAGCCGACCGTGATCGAATCATTTGCCGTTGCGTAGGAGGGAAGGGCGGTGAAGCAGGAAAGGGTTGCTGCGAATAGCAAAGCGGTTGCGCGCATGGTGAGGCCTCTGTGTTGACAGTATCTGATTCAATCATAACAGGTATCTATATCAGCTGAAGCACAGCAAAACACAAACGCCAGAAACCACAAGGCCCACTACGAGTAGCGGGCCTTGTGGTCGCAAGTTCAACCTTTCGGTTGATTTTCCCAGCCTTTCAGGAGATTGGGTCTTTCGAGGCGTCACCGCCTGCATGGGGCCTATTAAACACACCTTTTCCAGTGAATGCAACACGGAACTGTAAGATATTTCGAGACCGCCTGGCGCTGTTTGGAGCCAGATCAGATCCCTGATAATGCGGTTTCATTGGGTGCTACAGCTACTTTAAGCAAAAGTCGCCCGGCATCAAGCGCCGTTTTGGATTCCATAATGTTTATTTCGATTCAATCTGTATTGGATGAGTAACAATGATTTTTGTCAGGTTTTAGTCCCAAGGCAGACGAAGGTCTCCGGCTTAACAGCACCACTTACAAGCAACTGTAGGACATCTCCCTGGACCAGGTCTACGCAAGGCCTGTTTCAATTCAGGAGAATCAACATGTCCCATCAGAAAAATGCATCAACTCACTCCCTGGTTCTGGTCAGTGACAGGCAGCAATCAACAATCCTCGCGGCCCTGCGTCATTACCAAGAGTTTCTTCGCAGGGATGAGCCTGGTGTTCCGGGTCTGCGTGACATAGCAAGCGATGGGGGAGCACTGATACCGCTCTCGATCAAAGAAATCGACGATCTGTGCGAAGAAACCAATTTCGGATCTGATCCGAAAGCGATTCAGGCTTTCCTCGCCGCTTGCGCAAAAGTTTAGGGGTGCAGCCATGCATCCAATAATTGAAGCGTCGCGCTTGATGTCGGGCGCCAGCATCACTCGCAAGGCGGCAGTTCATGCCAACCAGACAACCATTTTCCTCTGGGAGCTCTCCTCGGGACAGACACTGGAGGTTGTACGATCGTCAGCTGGATTCAGTTCTACAGAGCTAAAAGACAATCCGTTCATTGATCGGGTCAGTTATTACAGCGAAAAGCGGGGGGCGAAGGTTTCCGGCAATTACCAGCTTCAAGCTTGATCTAACGCGACATCGGCCTGGCTTCTCGCCAGGCTTTTTTTTGCCTGGCGGTTACAAGCGCCTGCGAAACATACCTCTGTGTAAGTTCAACGACAGCGATCACCGATTGCGTTCACGCAGTGCGATTATCCAACGGAGCATATGATGGCCACCTTGACCCCGCGACAGGCAAACCTGAAAATTCGCGCACATCTTGAAAAAGGCGCAGGGATCTACGCTAGACACCCCTCTTTGGGTGAGCGTTATTTCAAAGCTCGGGTATCAGGCGATACCCTGGAGATCTACAACGGATTCTCGTGGTTTTCAGTTCCCCGTGGCACCACGTTCAACAATGGAAACGGATCAGCTGGCGACCTGTTCACCTACTGATTCAAAACACTCGACCTTTCAGGATCACAATTTATGAAAAGCACTCTTACCCCTGCGGCAAAATTTGGGAACACCATCTCTGCTACCACAGTGAATTTCACTGTCGGCCGCACGCAGCATTCGGTTGACGTACCCGCTGGGATACTGTGCGTCTATCTGGAGGGTGGCTCAGGGTCGGGTCGGTGGGTTGTCGATGACTTGTCCTTTCTGGACAAGGCTTCCGGAATCTATACGGACGCCGAGAACTACGGCATCCCCGTCAACGCTGACAACGTCGGCGATCAGCGGGCCCCCACCGTACGCTAAACACATAACGTGACCAATCGGCTCTACTGAAAACGCTTCACCACGCCCTCGTACCATCGGTACGGGGGCTTTTCATTTCAGGGCTACAGAAGGACCAGGTAGTCCGCGACATCGGACAGAAGAAACCTCACCCCTTAACCGGCCTCGCCGAGCGATCTCGAAAGGTGGACCTCGCTGATGGACGAAGATTTACTGCCAATGGTACGAGGACTACGCAAAGCTGATGGCCCGTCTGGACCTGTTGCGACTGGTGCCTGTTTTGACGTCCCGGTGAGGCCTCACACCGGAACTCATCGGTGGCCAAGGTCGGAATGGTTACACGCCTTGGCTGGTCAGAGCTGCGCCATTGCGCATGTTTCGTTACGGCGCATTGCAATTGGATCGACCCTTTCGGCATCAGTCAGCGACTGCGTAGGTTCACAATCTGTCGACGGGGTAGAGACGTAAAGCCTGTTGCAATCGCCGCATATTAGATTCAGACGATCCCCCCCCAAGACAGACCTGCCACACCCAGGACACGCATACTTTGTTCTGGACCAGGGTTTGGTGCCTTTCTGTTGAAGGTTTTCTCCGTTACTGCGTGTGCTCAGTCCTTCAACCAGTAACGATAGATCGTGCCCTTGGCTGACGAGTTCTTTGATCAGCTCAGACAGCGGACTGCATTCAAGCAGGTAATGAGACATTCGCTGACCAGTAGTGCGCCCACCAGGCGCTGCGGTGTCTGAGGGCTGAAGCCCTATCTCAATCATCTTTTTAGCCCATGCCTGATCATGATATGCGCGCCTAGGCGGGTTGCCTCGATACTGCCTGTATTGATGACACATCTGATGTGCCAAAGACTCGAAGATCTTCTGGACAGACTGGCTCGCGCTCACACAAATGAGATCGAGCCCTGCGTCGTGCCTGCCTACAACGGTAGCAGGTTGATAGTGACCCTCGGAACCCGGGCGTGTGGAGAACCGAAGCTCACACCCGGGTAGGGAAGCACTAAATAGACGATCGTTCATTAGGTTGTAGGCAGCCCTCAACTGTTGGATGGGCTGGCCTGAGACTTTCTCAAACATGAAACCTCTGAAAAAAATACTGGTGGCGTATGGTCGCGAGTGATCTGTATTGATAGTATATGATCACACGTACACATAATCTACCTGTGCCATTTTCAAATCTGAGGTATCCGATGAAGAAGCTCGCTGTCGCTTTAGCCCTTGCCAGTTGCTCTATGGCAGCCTTCGCCCAAGACACACAGACCGCGCCAACGCCTGCGCCTGTCGCGGCAGCGCCGGTCGCAGTTGCGCAAGTCGCGCCAGAAGTGGCACCTGCACCAGCGGCCGCACCGGCGGGCGATCTGGAAACCCTCGCTGTAATGGCGACCCTCAAGGGCAAATACCCTGCAACCAATTTCACCAATGTCGCGAAGTCACCGCTGTCCGGCATCTTCGAAATCACTATGGGCAAAAACATCGCCTACACCGACTCTGAAGGACGCTACCTGATGTTCGGCAGCCTTTACGACATGCAGACCCGTCAGGATCTGACAGCGCCCAAGCGTGCTGCTGCTGAAAAGGTTGATGTCACCAAGTTCCCGCTGGCTGACGCCTTCACTCGGGTCAAAGGCGACGGCTCTCGGAAAATCTACCTGTTCTCCGATCCTGACTGCCCGTACTGCCACCAGCTGGAAACCGACGTGTTTGCAAACGTCGACAACGTGACTATCTACACCTTCATGTACCCGCTCGACTCGCTGCATCCGAACGCTCGGGCAAAAGCTGAATCGATCTGGTGCATGCCTGAAGCCGGCCGTGCCGCGGGTTGGGATGCGATGATGCGCGGCCAAGCTCCTGTGGCCAAAAAATGCGACAACCCTATCGAACGTAACGTCGCGCTGGGCCAAAGCTTGGGTGTCCAAGGCACGCCTACTATGTTCGCCGAAGACGGCCGAAAACTGCCGGGCATGGTCCCAGCCGAACGCATCGAAGCGTGGCTTAAAGGCGCCTGATCACTCCCTTCCTCTACCTTGTGGCCATTTAGATGGCCACTCCGGTTTACGTCCCCTCTGTTATCAGTGCCCCACTGGCATTCACGTTTGGAGTTGCGATGAAGCTACGCCGCCTTTGCGCCCTCGCTTTCGTCCCCGCGCTCTATCTCGCTTCCTTTACCGTACACGCCGAAGAACTGGGCAAGTACGGCAATACCTGGGATATCCAGGAACAGGATGCAATCGAAATGATTCAGGATCGATTGAGCGCGATGGACAAAAAAGGGGACCTCAATAAGTTTTGGAACGAGTACCGCGATCGACAGCTCGCCGGTATGGAAAACCCCAAACCGGTTCCGGGTATTGAACCCGTTGTCGAGCCACAGATCAGGATGTACGACCCGACTTACACCTATCCCGACACGGTGAAGGATCATTTGGGCAACATTCTGGTACCGGCCGGCACCCGCATTAACCCACTCGATTACATCACTCTCAGCAAGGCCATCATTTTCATCGACGCCCGCGACCCGAAACAGCTCGCGTACGCCAAACAGCGCACTGAAGAGCATCCACGGGACAAAGTGGTACTGGTCGCTGGTTCATTCCTGAAGCTCGATCGTGAATGGGGCCGACCGGTTTATTACGACCAGATGGGCATCCTCACAAAAAAATTCGGCATCGAGCGCGTACCGTCGGTGATCACGCAAAAGGGTAAACAACTCCAGATCGAGGAGCTCAAGCTATGAGAAAGCTTCTGATGGCGATCGGATTTTTGGTAACCGGCATGCTCAGCTCGATGAGCGCAACCGCTGATGATATCTGCACGGGCAACTTCCCGAATCTCATTTCAGACGTCTGCTGGTCATGCATGTTTCCAATCAAGCTTTTTGGCACCACGGCGCTCGTGTCCGACGGCCAGGAAGACTTTGATAGCGGCGTGGGTTCGAGTCCGTTCTGCTACTGCGACAACCCACCTAAAGTCGGTATTCCCACATCGTTCTGGGAATTCGACATGATGACAGACGTAACAACTGTGCCCGGGTGTTTTCCTCTGCTCGGTGGTGCTCGGGTCAATATCGGCGTCAACAAAGATGCCTTCGGTCAAATCTCGGACGACCAAGGTGGTGGCATCGGCGAGACGCGTGACTCGTTCATGCAGGTCAACTTCTACATCAACCCCGCCATGTATGTAATGGGCGCGATCCTGGATGACACTTGTATGGATCAACGAGGCATCGACGTTCCTTGGATGTCGTTCGCCGACCCTACGCATAACGATGACGAGCTCGCGGGGATTCTTACCCCTTACGCATTCCCATTCGGAAGCATGTTGGCTATCGGTGCCATGTCGGCAGATGCGGTTGCGGCAACTGCCGGATTTCCGCTCTCAACGATCTTCTGGGCAGCTGGGGCGTACGGTCACATGTACCCGTTGACTGGCCACAATGAAGCTCATCTGAGCATGGAGCAAACCGCACGCCTGCAAACCACGCGGATCCTTGCCAAGCTGCACGCGGCCGGCACGCAGTGGTCGGCCATGGGCAGCGATGCCATGTGCAGCTACTACCCCCAGATCATCATGGACAAACGGCAGTACAAGCTGACCCGTTTGTATCCCAAACCTGAGACCGCGAAGATCCAAGGGAAGTGCTGCGAGCCCATCGGTCGATCAACCATTCTCACCGAATCAAATACTGAATTTCCGATTCCAGGATACAAGGACTTTGGCTATGGCATTTTCCGTAAACGCGACTGCTGCGGCGGCGTTACTCTTGGCAACTAGCTTTTTTGCTGTGAACGCGTTCTCTCAGCAGCTTGAGATGCCATCGGACGATGCCATCAAGAAAATCATGAGCGAGCAGGCCGCCTCAAGAAATGCAACATTGGGGGGGAAGATCGACCCGGTCAAAGCGGGCACGTTCAAGGCGGTAGCACCGGTGATCAATGCCCCGCCGCCGACTAAGACCGAGTCACTGGATGACGTGGTGGCGCGCTTCAACGCCGCAAAGAACGGCGGCACCGCCAAACCCGGAGAGAATGATTTCATTATTTTCGTCTCGTTCTCTATGCCCAAGGACAAGCTCATAAGCCTGGCCCAACAGGCTAAAGAGACCGGTGCAGTGATGGTGATCCGGGGCTTCAAAAACGGATCTCAGATGCAGACCAAACAAGCGGCATTGGATGTCAACAAGGCAGGCGTGCCGTGGGAAATCAATCCGAACCTGTTCAAAGCATTCAAGATCGATTCAGTGCCGGCGTTCGTCGTCGCCACTTCTGATGCCCAATCTGTGCTGGATGATGGATGCTCGCCAGAAGCGACCTTCACATCGGTGACTGGTGACATCTCGGCCATGCTGGCGCTGGACACAATCCGTGTGCGGGCACAACCGTCCATTTCGAAGTTGGCTGCATCAAGACTGGCCCAGATTGCTAAAAAAGACGCACCAGGTTCGGTGAGATAACCACAATCACACCTGCCCTGGTGACTAGGGGCAGTTGCACAGGACCAGTGGCAAACACAGTAAAATGGCCCTCAGCCTGATGCGTAGTGTCACATCCCGTATTTCCTGCCTTCTTAATTTCAGTCGAAAAAAAACGGGACTCATAGAGTCCCGTGATACCTCGTTTATGAACTAAGCCAGTCGACCACCACCGAATGCTGCACGGCGAGCCAATCGTTCCCATTCATCATCAGTCACCAGCGTGCTTGCACGCGATTTCTCGTAACCGTTAACAGTCTTGACGTAATTCAACCGCACGAAACCCGCCGTGACACTTGGAATTGCTTCCAGCATGTGTACGTTGCGGAACCCGTCGACATCGATGTTGACGGCTGAAAGCACCTGAGCGCGAAACATCTTGTTCACGAACGCCTTTGCCAGTAACAACAGCACCTCGCCAACGAGCTTTGCCTGGGCTACGCGCTTCATCGTGAACAGGGTCAGGGACAGCCAGAAAGATTGAGCGGTACGTTTGAAGGAAACGGCGTGTTGGATGCGTTGCATGGTCATTCTCCCGGGAAGTGCTAGGCCTTGCGTTGGCCTAGTACCAGGTAATGTCGAACACGCGGTTACAAGCGGTGAAAGACATCATTTGGGCGGGTACCCATGCGGGGAACACTACGCACAAGTCCAATTGAATCACCTTCGATCCACAAAAGGTCGTGAAAACTAGCAACTTCGCCATTGTCTACCTACGCTTTCGGAAATCTTGATTGGGATCGCTCCCATAGGATGACTGGAATGGAAGCTCAATTTCTGAAGCTGGCCGTGGTTTTCTCAATAACCGCGGTCCTGGGCGGATGCGCAGGAATCACCTTTTATAGCGATCCCGAACTTAAAAACCAAACTGGAATACCGGTGTATCCCTCGAAACCTTACCTGCTGGTGTCACGCACCGGTGCGAAGGAAAAGCCGATCGACACGTCAATCGTCTACCTCCCAGACAGAACAAAAGTCATCTATGCGAAGCCACGGTCCGGCTTTGGCTCTGCAAACCTAACCATGGCCCTGGCCGGGGGCCAAATGACCTCGTTCGGACAACAGACCGACACGAAAATACCAGAACTCATCACTTCTCTAGCCGGGATGATCACCGCCCGAGCTGGAGCTGAAAAAACGCTAGCAGAAGCACGTGCCATCAAGGGTGGGTTCAGAGAAGAAGCCGCACCGTCGGCAAAAGAGTTTTCGAAGCTAGTGTTAAGCCTTTCAACAGAGATTTTGCAGAAGGCCACTCCCAGCGGACTGCCGGGGCTATTAGACGGAGAACTCATGAAGCTAAGGTCGATCGCCCAAGCACTTGCGTCTGCGGGCGCAATTTTAGCCGATTCGGCTAAGGCGCCTATGGCAAGCGACCAATATGAAAATGTTAAAGCCCAGGCTAACGCTCTCAGCTCATTTCCTGCCCCTACAGCCAGCACACCACGTGACAACTCATTGCAAATAGTTCAAGCATGGGCAGCGGAGCTGAGTAGCTCCTACACAGCCACTCAGCCGGAAAAACCTGAACTTCCGGCGTTCGAGCTCTACGAAATAATCCAGCAAACTGATGGGGCTACGGAGCTTCGTCGGGTAGAAGCACCATGAGCACAGCCCCTACCGCTCGGTTAACTCGCGTAAAAGCCATCGCTGAAGCCAGAGGGCAGATCGACGAGCGCATGTACAGCAAACCCGGGGTTGTTGGTTCCATGATCGGAGCCAAGATCAGAGGAGGGGTCATTCAACCGACTGTAGGTCTCACATTTTTTGTACGCGAAAAAGCCTCGAAAACCGACTTAAGCCCGAAAGAAAGGGTTCCCGCTCGCATCCGAATCGGTAACCTGTCTATTGCTACTGACGTCCTTGAGTGGCCTCAGATGAGGGAGCAGTCTTGGGCGGGGCCCACAATAATCGACGACGGGCACAGCCAAGGTTCTATGACGTGTTTTGGTCACACCGACGCTGGGGCATTTGGAATTTCGTGTGCACATTGCCTCGTGGGTAAAGATGGCCGCCCAGCGACGCCAACCAATGTGGATTTTTACTCCAACAGCAACCCAGGTTGGAACCCGGCGGGGGAGAGCGTATTTCTTGCTTATTCATCAGGAAGAGGCCTGTCCGGTGACTATGGATTTTTAGACTGCGGGTTGTTTGACCTTCAGGATGATTCATTAAGAGCCAGAGCCTTAAACGGTCGACGGATTGATGTCGTCACGGATTTGCACTCGTTACTGCACACCAGGCTGATCGGGGCTAGTACCTTGAACGTTCCGGGATATGACATGCGCAGGGAATGCAAAGTCGTTGGCGTCGAGTCGTTTGCCTTTGGTGAACGAAGCGATCTAGCACTACTGGTCGACCCGCCGGGTACATATCAAGGTGACAGCGGGATGTTATGGCTGACTGCTGATGGGCGGGCAGCGGCAGTTCATGCGAGAGGAGAGGGCCGTGCAGGAAATATCGCTAGTTTCAAAACGGCTTCGATGTCGGCTGCTCGTGTTTGTACGTATCTGGGGGCGCAGCTGTACATCGGCTAAGGCTCACATCCAATGAAGTAATCGAGAAGCCTCGCTATCATAAGTGCCCGATCTTCCCCTAAGGCAGGGGGGGGCACCGCGTCGTTAGTCCGGCCTTGCGCTCGCGCAATGCGTTAGCGCGTTTGGTACTCAAGAAAAAAAAACCATAACCGATACAGACTCAACGAGACCTCGGCTGCTGAATGGATTACTCCATCGTCAACTTGCCCGACGTCGATACCGACGGTGACCCAGGTGAAGGTCATTGCAAACCGGCTTACGGAGTGTTTTTTGCTATGCAGGGGAAAATTAAGCCTTTTGTAACTATTGAATTTGACGAGTTCGATGGTAAGACTCAGACAAAACATAAAAAAGAGCTGAAATTTGGCGGGAATCTAATAACGATTAAAAATAAACTTCGGCGGGTTCAGATCGATAAGGAAAGGTTTGACTCCTTGATATTTGATTATTCTGCATGGACTAAAGGGATGTGGTTTTTTCAACACATTATAATTATTGCAGATGGAAAGAAAATAAAATCAGACTATCGCGAGATACGCCATGAAGTGATGCCATACAACAACACATTTGACTATCTCGAAGTTGGACATCTTCATATAAAACCCGCTGACGTTCTAGCGATCGGAAAGGCTTCTGAGGTCAAGGTGAGGTTCTATTCGAAAGAAGATCATCTTGAACCAGAATCTGACTGGATTAACGATTTTCAGAATCATTGCCGTCAGTTTTACAATAATGTCTATGACGATCTTGAATTTGCAGAGACGGTAAAATCTGCACCCTCGATAACCTCTAAAGAAGAGGTTCTTGAGAACGTACAGATGCGTGCGGCAAAGCTGAATGCTCTTCAAGTGAAAAGAAACATTTGGCTTGCTCTGTTTCTTATCCCTGTGATTGTTTTGACACTGGCCCTGTTTGGAGGAAAGATAGAAATTTACCCTCCCGTTTTTTGGCTATTCGAATTGCCCGCCCTCGCGATCTTGGGGACTATGTGGATTGTGCCTCAGCTTGAAATCATCGCGATTCAGAATCAGATAAACAAAGAATGTCCAAACTGCCATCTGCAAACGATCAAAAACACAGGGTCGTCCCGAAGCTTCTACGGGGTTAGATCAAAAGAAGAGATAGTCGCAAACCGGCTTACTGGCGCGAATGAATCCAAGCAGGTTACCGTTTCGGATTATGAGGTGACCACCAGCTACGAGTGTACCAACTGCTTTCACATGTGGAGCCGTTCGTACATTGAGGAGGGGTGAATAAATCAATCGTACTTCCAAGGCAGAGGACTGCGGTATAGCCTATATTGCGACTTAGAACCTGCTCAAGTTGAGTAGGTTCACAAGGCGAGCGGGAAGGATTTCCTGCTGCGACTCAGGGGCATATCCCCCGTTTACCGAATGGTATTTGGTACGATTCTTAAGCCCCGGCTGCAAATGGAATGTTGTTCCAGAGACATGGCTACGTCGACTCCAGGTCTGGCCTCCAAAACTGCATCAAAAATTCCAAAGCTCCGAACGCTCGCATCCAACAAAGTAACCGAGCCAGATCACTGTGCCAGATCTTCCCCGCCTAATGCCTCCAGCAACGCTGGCACCAGCTTGGACAGGTGACCTGCGTAGGTCAGAAAGGAGCCGGCGAAAGCTTCGGTCTCGTCTTCAGCGTCCGGTATCTCTGCTTTGATCGAATCATGGAAGACAATTCGCTTGATGCTCAGCTTATCGGTGAGCACAAAAGAGAGATTCTCCGAGAATGTCATGGCCAACCGAATCGGCCGGCGCCCCTCAAGGATGTGCTGGCGCACCTCGTCACGCTCAAGGCTGAGCTGGGCATATGAGACTTTAGACTTCTCCAGGTCGAGGCCTTGGAGATGAACCTCACGATCAACTGTGAACTCATCAGGGGCTTCGTTGTTCATCAACCACGAAGACATTGCAGACGATGGGTCCATCGCCGTCCTGATCAATGAGGCAGGGATAGAGACAGCTTCGAGAAGCTCTGTGACGACGTCGTCGGCCTTTCCCGGCGTGCCGGTATCAATCGCAATAAGACCGGCTACGCTATTGATCCATATGGTAATAATTTCCTGAGACTCGAAAGCTCGGGGCAGTAACTCAAGCATCGACTCCTCTTTGAGCGCCTGCAATTGATCGCGGCTGGGCTTGTACCCCTTGTCGGCGAACATTTTGGCCGCTTTCTTTGCCACGTGCCTTTGTAGAACGGGTTCAGGTACGCGCTTCTCTTCAAAACAAAGCGCGAGGAGGTATTGCTTTTCAGCCTCAAAAACGAGTCCACCACCCGTCCTGGGAGGCACCCACCCCTGACTCTTGAATACATTCCCCGCGCAGGGTTTGAACGCTTTCCTTTCGAGCCTTTTCTCCAGCTCGGCAGGGCTTAGCTTCCAGGGTTCGGTCATCCGATACAGATGCAGGCTGGGAAACATGGGAGAGACCTATTAATTGCAATTATCAGGTAGAAATAATACTGCCAGATTTATACCATAGCCACACCTCTATCATTACGGTGAGAAAACAGCATGACTGCCCCTGCCCAGGTTGAACAACGAGTCCTTCAGCTTCGCGCCTCCATTGGCCTGCATGTCGATGCTTACCACACCCATGACGCCCCATTGATCACGGATGCCGAGTACGACGGCCTTTTCCGTGAGCTGCAACAACTGGAGTCGGACTTTCCTGAACTCTCTACCGAGGATTCTCCTACCCAACGTGTAGGCGGCGCCGTTCTCGAAGGCTTTGAGCAGGCTGCTCATGACCAGCCGATGCTGTCCCTCAAGGATGCGATGATTGAAACAGAGGCGAGATCTTTTGTTGAGTCGGTCGTAGACGAACTTGGGCAGGACGATGATGTAGAACTCTGCGCTGAGCTCAAATACGACGGCATGGCGCTATCGATCCGCTACATCAAAGGCAGCCTTGATCGAGCCCTTACCCGCGGCGATGGCACTACCGGTGAAAATGTAACGGCTCAAGCTCGTACTATCCTGAATCTGCCTCTTACGCTGCCTGTTCCCATCGATCTCGAAGTTCGCGGTGAAGTGGTCATGCTGAAAAGGAATTTTGAGATCATAAACAGCCGGCTTCGCAGGCTGGGTCAGAAAACGTTAGCGAACACTCGAAACGGTGCAGCAGGCAGCATGCGACAGCTCGACCCTAAGGTTACCGCTACACGCCGGTTGTCGTTCTTCGCGTATGGCGCATTTGAGCTCGACGGTCGTCCAGCATTCGAAGCGTCATCTCAGTGGGACCTGATCGAAGGTATGCGCGCTTTAGGGTTCAGTGTTGCCCCAGAAACTGCATTGGTCCGGGGGTGGAGCGGTGTACGGGAGTTTTTCGAGAGTGTGGGAAAGGGCCGCGTCGGGCTTCCAATGGACATTGACGGCGTGGTGTTCAAAGTAAATGCGCTTGATGATCAACAGCGTCTCGGTTGGAATAACCGAACCCCTCGCTTCGCGATCGCCTACAAGTACCCAGCGGAGGAAGTGGAGTCGATCATCGAAGCCATTGTGGTCCAGATTGGCCGAACCGGCGCCGCCACTCCAGTTGCCAAAATCAAACCGGTTCGCGTGGGCGGTGTGCAGGTCGCAAGCGCGAGCCTGCACAATCAAGACAACATCGACGCCAAGGGCATTTGCATAGGAAGCACTGTAATCGTGCGTCGAGCAGGCGATGTGGTTCCGGAGATTGTGCGCACTGTTCTCACCCCTGGCGACGAAGCTCTTACCTGCTATGTCATGCCTTCTGTTTGCTCGTCCTGCGGGACCACCCTGCATCGCACTCCAGGAACCGTGGAGCTGTTTTGTCCGGGAGGTATCAAGTGCCCCGCACAGAAACTCGCGAAGCTTGCCCATTTCAGTTCTCGCTTAGGCATGAATATCGACAATCTGGGTGAAAAATCCATTCAGACTCTGATCGAGGCAAGGCTTGTGAACATGCCATCAGACCTCTATGGACTTGAAGAGCAATCGGTCCGTGAATTGCCAGGATTCGCGTCTGTCTCCGCAAAAAATCTCATTGCTGGCGTTTCGAGTTCTAAAGCGCCAGAGCTACCACGTTTCATTTACTCGCTGGGGATCGAAGATGTCGGAGAAGCAACCAGTCGTTCGCTGGCTAAACAATTCGGTACCTGGAATTCTTTTCGAACAGCATCTTACGAGCAGCTGTTGGCCACCGCGGATGTCGGTGATGGCACTGCCACAAACATCTGCCAGTTCTTCGCGGACCCGCTGCTAAGTGCTGAAGCGGACCGGCTCGCCGAGATCACTCAGCCACAGAGTTATCAGCAGCAAAACGGCATCGCCATGAGAGGCATGACCTTCGTCCTGACAGGCGTGTTCCCGACATTAAGCCGTGGGCAGGCCAAAGCCCTCATTGAGCAAGCAGGAGGCAAGGTTTCTGGAAGCGTGTCCAAAAAAACATCAGCACTTGTCGCCGGGGATGCGGCCGGCTCCAAGCTCGATGCCGCTCGCGAACTGGGCATTGTGATTTGGGACGAGGCGCATCTGCTCGCCATAGCTGCGAACTGACGTTACACATCGGCGTTCGGCATACCCAGACATCAAGTTTTCTCTGGAGATCCAGAAAATGGCAGGCAACCAAGACCACTTCAAATTCGATGCAGATGGCAATGTATACGAAGTTGATTTCAAACACGTGCGAGACAACATCCCGCTAGATTGGTTTTTTGAGCACATGCTCGACGCGAAAGCCAAACCGGCGGCAGGTGCGATTCGTTATCACATCTGTCCAAACCCTGACTGTGCAGCGTCATCCATCCATTCGGTGAAGGTGAGCGTAAAGAATGGAGGATGGCTTTGCTATGCGTGCGGGGAGCAGGGAGACGTCGTTGCAGCTGCGGCGTTTTACTGGGGCAAAACACACCGGGAAGCAGGTTTAGAGCTCATGCGCGCCGACATCGACATGCTGAAGCACTACATACCCCCAAAACCGGAAGATGCGATCCAGCGCGACGACAGCGCCTTGAAGTTGGTATTGCAGAAGGTGGCGGAAGCAGTTCCCTATCCGAGCAAAGACGCGCTGACCTATTTCGCCGGCAGAGGAATTTCTGAAGCTGTGGCTCGTGAAGCGTCAGAAAGGGGCATTCTGATCACAATTCCTAATGATCCGTTCCGCGCTAAATCTTTTCTGACCGAGGTTGTTGGTCAGGAACTAATGGTCAAAGCCGGATTATGGAAGCCCGACAAAAAAGCTCCGGCCTGTGCATTTCGCCCACTCTGGTTTCGCTCTCAATCGCATTGCGCAGCGGAGTTCAGATTGATGCGGGACGTAAAGGAAGGAGAAAAGAAGGCGATGCGCTACGGCGGAAAGTCTCCGTGGATCTGGGAAGGCACGACCGACGAGTTCATGATCGTAGAAGGCCCCATCGACATGCTTTCCGCTGTCGAAATGGGATCAAAACGAACGATCTTTACTCTTCCAGGTTGCGAAAACTGGGAACCGGAGTGGTTCACCATGATGGCGGAGAAGAACGTCCTGATGGCGCTCGATCCGGATAAGCCAGGCTTTGCAGCTGTGAAAAATCTGATGCCTGTGCTCCAGGCATTAGATACAAAACTAGGCAACTACAACCCACCAAATCGCGTAGGTGACTTGAACGAACAGCTCAAACACATGCGTGGCCTTTTAAGATAACTCACCACAGACCCGGCCAACGCCGGGTTTTTTTTGCCGAAAATAAACTGAACCTGGTAAACGAATGAGCCCAGCAGAAGCCGGGCTCTTTTTGCTTACTATCGCAGCGGCCAATATGTCTGGCCGTGTTCGATTACGCCAGGAGTGCGACCGTAACGCTGTGACAGGGAGGGAGCCAATTCGGGAAAGAGTTCTTCGATGTACGGGACCATCATGGCCACGTATGACTCGAAGGATGGGTGCTGACGCCATTGGCTCGCTTTGATAGCGCTAAAATACGAGCGATCAAACCATCCGCGTAAAACCAACAGTGCTCCCCCAATACGATCCTCCAAGGGGCCGGCACTTTTCGCCTTGGCGTGACCATCCTTTTTCAATACTTCTCGCTCTACGTACGTGCCGGGGCGATAGCCGGTAATCTCGTGAACTTCCATGATCCGCTCATGAATCTCGCGATGCTGCTGCTGATCCTCCTTGAGATCAGCAGCGAACCGGAAGTCGCAGTAGAGGCAATGCGCGACCGCATTCGAGCCACCAGGTGAATCAAGGTGCTGGTCGATCACCGCTTGAAATCTTCGGTTCAGTTCATGGAAGTTGCGAAGACCGAGAAGGTCAGCCGCAGCAATGTCGAGCCGCTTGCCATGTGGCAGTTCAGGATGGGCTGCTTTGAGTTTTTTGGCGAGGCGCTTAACGCTCTGTACGTCAGCGAAAGAAAGGGCATGTTGCATGATCAGCCTCCAGAGGCTGGGCCTGTTGTCCACTACGAGAACCCAATACAGGGTTGGTTTGGAACGGGTGAAATCACGATAGCGCTATTGCTTAGCCACAGTGGACGGCGGGCACCTACCGAAGTGCCTGTATCCAGATTACTTGAATCCTGAAGATATCCGCAAGTCTCCCAAAAAGGGTGTGCCTCGGGCTATAGGTGCTAGTGGCTTTCATGAATTGAAGCCAGTTACCGTTGCGGCCGAACGGTGCTGTCAAAACGAATGAAAATTGATGTCACCCGAGTGCAGCCAACTAATAATCACACGTACACATACGCAATTTATACTGCTAGTATTTGCCCTACCAACATGACCGGCCTGAAACCGTGAATCGCAGAGATTGCTTACTTTTCTCCCTAGGACTGATCGCCCTTGGCTCCCATCCGGCTACCGCCCTTGCCAGCACCTTCTGGGATCAACCTCGAAAGCTATGGCTAAAACGAGAGGTAAAGCCCGGCGTTTGGGAAGAGATCAACGAGGTCTATTTCGAAAAAGGAGGGTTAAGGTGGACCGGGTACGTGAAGGCATGCAGGATCCTGCGAGACATCCACACTGGCAAGGCCGTGCAAATGAGTCCAGTGCTCATGGACATTCTGGCAGGAATTCAGGGGTGGTTCTCACTGCATGACATCCATGTACCTATCATCGTGTTAAGTGGCTTGAGGGAAGCCAAAACCAACGAAGATGCCGGCGGTGTAAAAGACTCAGCTCACCTTCGCGGCGGTGCATGTGATCTTACAGTACCGGGCGTGCCCGTCGAGTACCTCAGCAAGCTCGCTTTGTATCTTCAAGGCGGTGGTGTAGGCGTGTATCCCAGCCGTTCATTCATACATGTTGATGACGGAAAAATGCGAAGCTGGAGGGGATAACTCCATCGAGATCTGGCGCACAGATAACCATGCGCCAGATCGTTTGACGCGTCAAAACATGTTGGACCATGACACCTGGTTGGTCATAGGCTTGTGTGGCAGCATCGCCATATCAACGGCTCGAAGCGCTGGGTTGCGGCCGGTCAGGTACCAGCAGTCGTTCTGTTGAGAAAGCATGTACCGATCAGCTAAGCGCTCCAGCGCCGTCCGGTATTTCTCAGTGACTGCACCTTTTGATGCCTCCAACAGCAGATCAACCGATCGAATCCCCGGCTGATTCCACGCAGCGCGAGCCAGATCGTATCCCTCATCCCCACTGATGATGAAGATCTCATCAGCAACTGCCTCAGGAACAGGGTCGATCAAGAAAGGAAATTCAACCGGAAATACATACCAGCGCCGCCAGAACTCGTAATGGATACGCAGACGAATCACATCTTTACGTGCACCCAGGACCGCGCAACACCGATCAAAGGACCAGTCCCCGAGTGTAGGCCCAAACACCCACTGGGCTGCCTTAACGTAAATGTCTGCGGCCATTTTCTTCGCAAACAATGCCTCGACGTTCGCCTTGATAATGCGGAAGGCCAGGCGGGGCACGCCCTCCTCGAAATCTTCCTCATCCAGCCGGCGCAGCGACTCCTCCTTTACTGATCGTCTTTGCGTTCCAAGGTTTGGTAGATTATTGAATGCGGCGAGAGCAAGTTCTTCACTAAGAGAAGGTGGCTTGACCACAGCTTCTTCAGCCCCCAGAAAATCCACTTCAAGACCGTCGACACCGTCATCAAAATCGAAGGCGTCAAGACCTTCGAAAATATTGGCGCTATCAAAGCTCTCAAGCCAGTTACGAACATCGCCAGGATCAGAAAGATCGCCACTATCGACAGAATGAACTTCAGGTCCGGGCTCATAGCTCACATCCTCTGCACTTTGGCTAATCATGGTTGACTCAGTCATTTTGCTCCCCCCTCAAACCGGCATTGTCTGGGTGAATTTGTCAGCCCCGGAAAGGGGGGCGTGATAGTGCCGAACTGGCCTCTCAAGAATCACTGGTGCACCCCTCACGCTAGACAGCGTCATGGCCGTGCGAGCATCCCCCCAGTGCAGCGGATGGCCAGCTGAAACAGCGACAAACTCTGAGGAACTGAGTACCAGCAGCCGATCGCGTGCTTCTTGGTTCGCGTCCTCCTGAGGTAGAAATTTCAAGTAAAGGTCAACGCTCTTCAAGCTTGCAGGCTTGAAGAAAACGATGCTCCGAGCCTTGCTGATGCACGTCTCGCGCAAGTCCAGCGACTCTCGGCCCAAGTCATCAAGAGAACCAGCCGAGACCCAGACATTCATGATCGGTTCTTTTTCTGCGGACAGCAGTTGCTCGATGGCAGGAGCGTTGCAACCACCGGCATCGGTAAACACGGCCAGTGCAGGGATGGAGCAGGGCAGTGCACTGATCCGGTCTATCGCTTCAGAGAGATTGGAAATGACAATACGGCGCAGGTTTGCGGCTGCTGAACCGCGGCCAACATAGGGGATGGCCAGGTAGATAATCTTCCCTGCGGACAAAGCTTCATGTAGGACAACGTCAGGCTTGTAGCTATTGAACACTTCGCCTGCCCGGCCGCTTCCCATCATGCACATGCTTCCTGCCAGGCCTGAAAACTGTTCCTTGAGAAGATCCGAACTCAGCCCGCCCTCCCTGTCGTGAAAAGCCCCAATCGCTTGCGTCAGCGCTTGTAGTTCCGAAGAGGAGGGATACTCGATGGTCATATGATCGGCCAGCGCCGTAATGGCGTCAGGTTTCATAACAAACATGCCGAGATCGAGAAACGAGTAGGGGACACCGAGCAGTTGAAGTGACGAGACGATAGCCTCAAGTAAAGCCCCGGTGATCAGCGGATTTTGGATACCTTCCGCTTCCTGGTCAGCGATGAAATTGAGCACATGGCTCGCAACTTTCGCAGGCGCAGTATGAAGGACTGGATTGTACGTATGGCTGGTCGCCGGTTTTGCGGGGTTGACCACCATGATGTCAGATCCGCGGCCGACAAGCTGGCTCGACTCGATCATAGCTTCGAGCAGTGCATCATTGATGGAGGGCCCTACAATTACCACGGCGCCGCCTGCCGCAATTTGCGCACGAATCGTTCCTGCGATCAGTAGCTCCTGACCATCTCCGCGCTCATCCACTAACAGGGTGTGTCCACCGCGCAAATGATCGACTTTTGCATGTGCATTATTCATCACGAAGCTCCGTTTGTTTTTTCCGACCGCCAGTAGGCAACCCACTGCCACCGAGGTATTTGTCGCTATTTTTGAAGAAGTCGGCGCCCTCGACGGGAATCTTCCGAAAATGATTGATGCGTATAGGTCCCATCTCTTTTTGCAGTTTCCTGTCGATGGTGATCATGGGGACCCGCACGCTGAAGATCTGGTCTCCGCCGTATTGAATGATGCATTCCCCTTTGCCTAGCGCCTTGAGGTCATCGGGGGAAACCTTGTATTCCTCCTGCTCACGCTCACCGATCGAAATCCCGGCAGCTGCACCGGTACCACCCTCAGGTGCGACATTCAGCAGGGGAGTACTACTGCTCTCGTTGTGGGTGCCGCTCAAGGATTTGGCGATGCCGATCTTCATCCCGATGAGATCTGCACACTCTTCAGCGGTCGCCTGGGTGCCGATCTTGAAGAAGATCTTCGTCCAGGTATTACCAATGACCATTTCTTTGAAGTCGGGCGAGACGACGTCCAGGTTGGCGAGAGTCTGCGCAGCAGGGAAAAGAGCCATCTGTGCGCTTCGCCCTTGCTCAAAAGGCCTAGCGAGGGAATGCACCGCATAACTGCCTAGCTCATCCATGAAGTTCAGATGTGGAGGGTTTGGCCGCTCTTCTTCGGGAAGCGCTTGAACCCACGAGATTGCGGTACGGAAATCACCAAGAAACATCTTGCCGAAGTTGGCCGCAGCCTCGTTTTTGCCCATGGTAGGCAGAGCAACATAAATGATCTTTCTGGCCCGAATAGCCTCAAACAAGTCGATGTCGGGGGTATAGGTGTTCATCACCTCACCGAACTTCCCGGTACCGAACATGTACATTCGGCCGCCCACTCCACCAAACGTCTCTTTCATGCGCTTGATGTCGACCATGTTTTCCATGCCCGGCTTACCGCCCACCTTGTATTGCTCAAGGAAAAGAGAGAGGTTTTTGGTAGCAGGATTGTGGGGCTGCGTTTTTTTGAGCCGTGTTTCCAGCTCCTCAATCGCTTTGTGGTTCATCAACAAAATGGTGAAGTCGATGAAGTTGTAAGCCAGCCCTGCTGCCTGTAACGCAGCAACGAGCGTGGTGATGCCCTGGTTAGCCGACTGCTTGTAATGGTCAGCTCCCGGGTTGTTTTCCGTAGACGGAATGATCGAGAGGATTCGCGACGCAACCTCATCAGGGTCGCCACGCAAGATTGGATTGTAGGTATTGCTGACTGATGGGTTACCAGGATTGAGGATCAGCAAATCCTGCTCGCGCCCTGCCCAGCAGCAGTACTGGTAGATCGTCTGGATATCGTCAGCGTTCATCTTGCCGTCGATAAACGTGAGGCCACCACCACGCTGGATTTGCTGGAACATCATCAACTTGCCCATCACGGTCTTACCCACCCCTGACTGGCCGAGGATGAAACCGTGGCGCATGAAGTCTTCGTCAGGGATATAGACCGGCTGACCGGTATCGGTTGTGTACCCAAACAGCATGCCGTCGGGTTTCACCAAGTCGGTGGCTGACCGAATATTGATTTTGGATTCGAGCAGCAGCTGATTCTTCCAGAAATCAAAGACACGATTGCCCACGTATGCGCCCCCGACAGCGCCTAGCGCCAACGGGAGGGTGGACGGGACAGAGCTGAAGAACGGGGACGTAAGAAGCCCCCCCGCCCCGATCGAACTGAGCGCCAGCGTGTCCTTAAATCCACCTATTTTGGAGCGAAGTATTTGGTCCATGCTCATAAGAGGGAGCCTTTAGCTACGCATAAAAAAACCCGAGCCACCGTGAGGCGCTCGGGTTGTCGGGTTATAGAAATACACTCGACTGGGTAGTCGACGCGTCTTGATGCTTGTTCGATTCCGGAGCCGGAATGCGAAGCAGCGGAAATTGCAGAAGGGTCTGAATCTCCATTTTCGTTAAGGACGAGTCCTGCTCAATGGTCGCTCGTACAGCAGCTACATCAAACGACTCTCCCGCCTTCTCTTTTTGTGCAAGGCGATCTTTATATTGTTCATAGCGAGTAGGGCCACTGACCGACTGAGACGGACCAGCGTTGGATGCCTGGGATGCTTCCGTGGTCTCAGTCGATTGGGTGGTGCTGGAACGCTGCAAATCAAATTTCGCCCTCAACCCTTCGACATATTTGTTGTCGTCGTATTTGCCCATGAAGACATCCGCGCTGAAACCGAGCATCGAAAGACACTTCGACGTCGCATCCGTCTGGCTCTTTTTGGCGTGATCTTCATCACTGGAGATAACACCGAAGTGATCCCTGGAAATGTAGGTGGTTGCGCCGAACTGTTTGACGGAGCCGCGATGGCCTTTGTAGAAATACCAGAGCTCCACGTACACCTTGTGGATGACCTCTTTGCCAACCTGAGAGTTGTTGACCATCAGGGGAATGCCGTCGATATAGGACTCACTGAGAACCTCGACCCCCCAACCGATGCCATACGGACCAAAGATCTCTGTCGCACGCTGGAACTGGTACATCGGTGCGATTGCCGTTCCAACGAACCCGCCTTTGCTAAAGGCCTTGGTTACCTCCGGATCTGTTTCTTGAACCTTGCGCCACACCTCTAGGCCGATCGAAGCACCGGCATCAGGCTGCTTGGCCAAGTCGGAATGACCCGAATTTTGCCCAGCGGATGATGCCGTTTCTGTTGAGATTTGCATTTTTTGACTCCTACGACTCTGCAAAGAGGGAATACCTAATGCAGGGGTATGAAGCACAGCTGCCAATAAGGTGTGGTGACGCCCAAGATTTAATTGCAATACTTAACACGTCACTATATTTTAGGCGCCACAAGAGACGGTTGCAACAGAAACCAGTCTGTCTGTATTATCTCTACGTGTTAACGCGTAACCACAGCCAACGAGTATCGTATGACATCCCTAAACAGAGCCATCCTGCTAGCCTCGATTGCCCTAGTCACTGGCTCCGCTGGTGCCGCCGATGTGCGTGAAGTAATGGTTCCGGACAACGTCGGGGTTGCGATTGAGCCGGCTCACTCTGCTCATGTGCTTGGTGAAGCCGTTCGCGATACCCAGATCAAACGCAGTCCAACCCAGTGGACAGTCACTGAGCCAGCACGCATGCGCGCACTGATGCCGGCGGATGAAGCTCGCCTCAACGCAGAAGATGCAAGCGCCGCTGAAGAGGCACGTCACACTCGCACTACAATTTATTTTGATTTTGATAAGAGCCATCCGCTGGCATGGACACCGCTGATCAATGTGATGGGCGAGGCACTTCATGCAGGAAGCACCGTCACGGTCACGGGCTATGCGGACGAGGTAGGGGCTGCTGCATATAACCAGCGTTTGTCAGAAGACCGAGCTATCGATGTTGCGCGCTACCTGATCAAGCATGGGATGCAGAAAAAACGCATCAAGGTCCTGGGCCGAGGAAAGCGCGATCCGGTCTCAACGGTTGACTCCTCCAAAAACCGCCGGGTTGAAATTGACATCGTGAAGGCGGAAGGGGGTTCGCGTTGAAAGAGATTGATATTCCTCGGTACGTCGACAGCCAGATGCAATTGCTCTTCTGGGAGATTGACGAAGCAGCAATTTTCATCGGCTGCCTGGGTGCAGGTATCGCACTGGGTGGCTGGGCCACGATCGCGTCGCTTGTTGCAGGTTGGTATGCGGTCAAGCGTTTCAAGCGTTTCAAAAGCGGAGCGCTCGACGGCATCTTGATTCATCTCTGCTATTGGGCGGGTGTGATGACGCTGAACAAGCATTATCAAGACTCATCGAAACGTGACTACTTCTTCTGAAAAATTTGCATTCGGCGTATGCGTACGCGTTATGTATCGCGACTGCACAAGGGGCATTAGATGGACATCAAAAAAATGAAGGGGACGATGGAGGGGCTTTCGAGTTACGCCCGCTTCAACAACTTGGCCAACGTTTTCCTTGCGGTCGCGGTGTGCGTCCTTGCCGTTAACCAAATGGGTCAGCACGAGCAAACCCGCCTGGTACCGCCGACGCTCGATAAGGCCGTGAAAGTCGGCTGGAACAACGCTGACGAGGAATACCTCAAGTCGTTCGGCATGTACGCGGCAATGCTGATGGGAAACGTCACGCCGAAGAACGTCAATTTCATTGCTGATTCGGTAAGCGCCTTCGTCGACCCAAAAATTTACCCAGACGTGCGCAAGAAGATGTTCGTGCTGGCGAATGATCCGGTCTTTGCCACTAACGCAGGTTCAGTTTCATGGACAGCGACTGACGTCGCCTATGAGAAAGCCTCTGACAAGGTTTTCATTATTGGCTCGATGGAGTCGCGAAGCGCCACCGGCCAATCCCGACCGAACCCTCAAGTGGTTGAGTACGAAATCAAAATGCGTGCCGGTCGGCCGTGGATTACAGGCATGGACACATACCCCGGCAACACACCCAAAACCCTCAAGTGGCTGCAAGGGCACCCCGCCAAACCAGCAGAACCAACCAAGGAGGCGCTTCAGTGAAACGCTCAGCCATCGCCCTCATCGTGCTGGTCTCGATTTATGGCGCAGCATCCAGTGCTGCCGAGATTTCAGGCGTGAAATTGCCACCCGTTCCAACCGCTGAAAAGCGCACTAAACCTGTTGAAGCCCAGCCACTGCCAGGCCTCGGTGTCATGCCCGGTACCTCCGAAGAGCTGAGGACCAACGTCGTACGGGTCAGTTCTGATCGAAACGAAATCATCTATGTTTCGAGCACTCTGCCGAACCGTATCGCGACGCCATTCGCCGAGCCGAAGTCTATCGATCAGCAGAAGAACGACGCCGATATTTCACCTGTTGGTCAGTCGCTGTACGTGACGATGAAGCCAACCGGAAAGCCAGTTGCCCTGTTTGTGACGGGCTCGAATCCGAATGATCCAGTGATTTCGTTGACCCTGGTGCCAAAGGATATGCCTCCGCAGACCGTCGTCTTGCAGATGGACAAGCCGCAGGCCGAACCAGGTAACAAATCGGATGCCGAGCATGCACCTGACAGCAACGTTTACACAGACAACATCCGCTATGTCATGCGCGAAGCGGCACTGGGGAAAACCCCGGAAGGCTTCAGCGAAGGTCCACTGCCGGCAGCGGCGGCGAACATCGGCAACGTGATTGCGTATCCCAAGGTTCGCTACTCCGGACCTGAATACGACATCTACCGTTACACCCTTCAAGGCACGACTCAAACTGAGGTAGACCTGGACGAAGGCACTTTCTATAGCGAAGGCGTCCGCGCTGTTTCGTTTTTCCCGACCGCCACTTTGAGCCGAGGGAAAACAACGGATGTGTACATCGTCTCTGATAAGTCGGCCACAGGGGATTAACCATGGCGTTCAAAGACGATCTCAAATCTAAATGGCAGGATCTCAGTCCAGCGGTTCGTTCCTGCATCGCGATTGGTGGTTTGTTTGCAGTACTGATCCTGGCAGGAAGTATTCTGGTAGGTGGTGAAAAACCAAAAAACAAAAACGCAACTGACCCGTTGTCTGAAACCAAGTTGCTTTTGCCAAAAGGTGAAAACAACACCCCTGAGCAGGTTATGGCGCAACTTGCGGCTCAAAACAAACGCATCAAGGAATTTCAAGATGCCATGAAGCAAATGGAACAAGATCGGAAAAACGATCGCCTGCGGGACTTAGAAGAAGCCCAGAACCGTCGGCCCGATCCTGTTACGCAAGACGCTTTGCGTGAGATGAAGCGGATGAATGACAAGATCGAGGAGCTGTCTAAACAGCAGACCTCGAAGTCACCGGCGCCAGCTCTTAACGCACCGCTCCCAGGCTACGAGGCAGCGACTGGTGCAAGTGGGTCGGCAGTCGAACCCGTTCAGGAATCATCCGGATTGCGCATCACCGGTGTAGACCTGAGCGGCAAGAAAGACGCCCCAAAGCGTGACGAGAAGCCAATCCCGGCATTGGCTGCGGGGTCCTTTTTCGAAGCTGTCCTGCTGAACGGTATGGATGCGCCAACCAGCGCAACTACGCAGAAAAATCCTGTGCCGACCACGATGCGCGTTAAGTCCGATGCGGTCTTGCCAAACAAATACAACGTCGACGTCAAAGAGTGCTTCACCCTTGCCTCAGGCTACGGCGTTCTATCCAGCGAAAGGGCGATGCTCCGTACAGAAACTATTTCCTGTGTCCGTAAGGACGGCAAGATCATGGAAGGCAAGTTGGAAGGTTATGTTGTTGGCGAAGATGGTCGCGTCGGTATGCGCGGTCGTTTGGTATCTAAACAAGGCCAGATGATTGCCAAAACATTGGTGGCTGGCGGACTTTCGGGTCTCGCTCAAGGCATGACACCACAAACAATTCCACAACTTAGCCTGGGTTCTAACGGTACTACACAAACTCAGACCGCAGACGCATCGACCATTTTGCAAACAGGTGTATCGAAAGGTTTCTCCACATCGGCAAACGAAATTGCAAAGTTTTACATGGAAATGGCCCGCGAAATGACTCCGGTAGTTGAAATCGACGCTGGCCGTAAGGTGACCATCATGTTGGTTAAAGGTCTTGAGCTGAAATGAATAAAGGTATTTCTATGAAACGTACTGCAATCATCGCAGCACTGCTCCCTATTGCGCTGCTCAGTGGATGTTCATCTTGGTTTAACACCGCGGACTCTGACGAGTTCTCCTGCCCGGGCATGCCGCAGGGAATCATCTGCAAATCGCCTCTGGCCGTTTACAAGTCCACCAACCAGATGCCGAAGCTGACGGACAGTGACATGCCGATCGGTCAGAAAGCCCCAAACGTCAAATACGGTGACGACCTGGGAAAGACTGCGAGCTCTGAGCGTAACGCCAAGATTTCAAACGGTATGCCAGGGCCCAAAGTCGCAGATCTGGCCCGTCCTGTTCGTGTTCCGGCGCAAGTGATGCGCATCTGGATCGCGCCGTGGATTGACAGCAAGGACGACCTGCACTTCCCGTCATATCTGTTCACAGAAGTGCAACCGCGTACCTGGTCATTCGGCAAGGCTGAATACGCTGGTCAGGGGATGGTCGTACCACACCTTGAAATGTCTTCTGCCCCGACAGTCGATGTTCTTGTTTCCAAGCAACCGGATAAACCCAAACAACCAACCGATTACGGGCCTACAGCTGTACCCGGTATTCCACCAACCACTGACATCAACCTGAACTAATCAACAAACGGAGCTCCACATGAACGCACAAACTACCCAAATCCAAACCACCATGGCCGCAACTGCTGGTGTGAACAAAGTCGACAAGCGTGCGCTGGCTGCCGTCGCCTTGATCGCCTTGGCTGTTGCCGTCGACGTGACCGCCGGTTCCGACTCAACCTTCACCGATATCGTAACCAACCTCGACAGCTGGATGACCGGCTCTCTGGGTAAGGTTTTCGCACTCGGCGCACTCGGTACCGGCCTGGCGATCGGCGTAGTCAAGCAATCGGTGATGTCGGTTGTTACCGGCGTTGCTGTTGCCCTCTCTGCGAGCGTCGGCCCTGGCGTTCTGACCAACATCTTCACCGCGACTCTGTAAGCCACCCCAAGGCGCACTAGCCCCCTAGTGCGCCTTTTATCTGGCTCTGCCTGCGGGTTGTCCTCCAGGCCTTCCAAGCCTACTCAACCACACTACAAGGCGAACAGTGCAATGGCAGCCTCTCAAGCGACGATCAAAGGGGACAGGGTTACCCTGCCTCAATCCAAATTGACGGTCCGTGCCGTCGATTCCGACTCAAAGATTTTCTTCTGTTCCGACGGCACCGAGCATTATCTCGGCGCATGTTTTGTATCTGACGCTTTGACCGGCGCCAGCGCTGCCACCGTCGACAAGCTTCAGTCCGCGTTGAGCATGGGTTTCAAACCGGGCACGTTCATCCAGATCGCAATGCTGGAGAGCCCGGACGTAGGCGAATACATCGACGCGTACGTTAACAACAAAACCACTTCTGCCCCAATTCTGAAAGCCCTCACCCGACAACATGCGGGTCTGATTTCGGGCGGTGTTGATGTACCTCTGGTCCAGCGCAGCGGCGTTATGCTTAACCGCCAACGCGTCATCGTAACGCTGAAGTTCCCGTGCCGGAACGAGCGCCCAGAAGACATCGATATCGCCAACACCAAGGAATCCACAGATCGAGTAACTGAGGCCCTCAAAGCTGCATCGCTGAATCTATTTCAGCTCGATGCAGTCGGCTATCTCGTGCTCATGCGCATCATTACGAAGCTGTGGGATGCCCCACGGTCTCATTACGATGAGACCCAGCTGATCAAAGATCAGATCTACTATCCTGGCGACTCCGTCAATTATGACGAAGCGTCCACGATCAACTTCAACGATGGTGCGCACTACGCAAAAGCACTCAGCGTTAAATTCTTTCCTCAGCGCACCAGCCTCGCCATCATGAACCACATGATCGGCGATCCTAATGGTTTGTCGAACCAGATCACCGATCCCTACTACATGGTCCTGACCATTCACTATCCGGATCAGGTTGTGAAGAAGGACCAGGTGAAACAGACATCGTCGATGATCAACCACCAGGTCTTTGGTCCGACATCACACCTGATCCCGATTCTGGGATATAAGAAAAAAGGCGTGGACACCCTCATTCACGAAATCGAGGGCAAAGGCGCAATCATCGTGGAGGTAAACTTCACGGTATTCCTTTTCTCCCGAGACAAGGCCCGCTTGAACAAATTGTCGGCCGGGCTTCAGGCGTATTACACCTCTCTAGCGTTCGAGCTGAGAGAGGATCGCCGGATCTTGGAGGCGTTGTGGAACAACCTTCTGCCCCTCAACACGACTCGCGAAGGCACGAAAAACCTGTACCGCTTCCACACCATGGCGGTGCGGCACGCATGCCAGTTCTTGCCGATTCTTGGGGAGTGGACGGGAAGTGGAATGTCCGGTGCTTTGCTCCTGCTCACGCGCCGCGGTCAGCCAGCTCTGATTGACCTGTACGACTCCAGTACGAATTACAGCGGTATCATCTTTGCGGAGGCAGGCGCGGGCAAATCGTTCCTGACACAGAAAATCGTCGCTGATTACCTCGCGTCCGGGGCAAAGGTTTGGGTCATTGACGCTGGGCGCAGCTACCTCAAACTCTGCAAAATGGTCGGGGGGGAGTTCATCGAATTCCGACAAGACTCGAATGTGTGCCTGAACCCGTTCACACATATCGAAGACCTCCATGAGGAGATGGACATCCTGAAGGCAACCATTGCGAAAATGGCTGCGCCTGAGGACATCCTTGACGACTATCAACTGTCGCGCATCGAGCAGGCCATCACGAGCGTCTGGGAAAAATTCGGCAAAACAGCCAACATCACGGCCGTGGCTGAATGGTTCATTTGCCAGGCCGATGATCCGGAATGCGTTCGTCTGGGGCGCCAGCTGTTCCCGTTCGCCGGCGGTCAATACACACGCTGGTTCGAAGGCGAAAACAATCTGGACATGAGCAACGCATTCATCTGCATGGAATTGAGCGACCTCAAAGGTCGTCCAGCTCTCCAGCAGGTCGTACTGCTCCAGTTGATCTCACGAATCAACCATGACATGTACAAAGCTCAGATGGGGCAGCGCGGGCGCAAGAAGATCCTCATCGTGGATGAGGCTTGGGAAATGCTCGATGACCCGATGATGGCCAAAGCCATGACCGCAGCGTACCGCAAGGCGCGTAAAGAGGATGGTGCAGTACTGGTCGTGACCCAGTCCATCGGCGACGTGTATGCATCGGAAAACTGCGAAGCGATCGCAGCGAACTCCGCTTGGCAGTTCATCCTGCAACAGAAGTCGGAGTCGATTGATTCGGCCATCGACTCCAAGCAATTCAAGATCGAAGCTTACGGCGCGCACATGCTCAAATCGGTGCACACGATGCCTGGTAAGTACAGTGAGATCATGGTGAAACGTAGCGATACGGATTGGGGCATTGTCCGCCTTGTGGTGGACGAGTTCCATAACGTCACGTTCTCAACCAAAGGTCCTGCACGAAATGAGATTCTGGATGATCTGGACCGTGGTGTAGACGCTGTGGAAGCTGTGAACACCTTCATGGAAAGGCAGGCTGCAACCGCCTGATCAGTTTCAACTTCGTGGGAAACTTAAGCCCGGCCCTAGCGCCGGGTTTTTTTGTGGATACGTTTTTTTGATACTACCAGCCGTATTTGCACGTGTTATGATTCGAATCATATACGCATTGATATCTCTCTCCACTACGTTCTCACCGAGGAATCGCCAAATGACTGACAAGCCGGTTCAGCAGCCTTCGACCCTGCCGGAACAAATTCACCCTGATGCGGACCAGCAGCGCACACCGAAGAAGAAGCCCAAGACGGGGTCCAGCTCAAATGGTGTCTCCTTCCTCACTTGTGCGGTGATCGCGATGGCCTTCTCTGGGTTTTCTAGCTTCGTGTCGTACCACTTCGCGACGATTGATCAACAACAAACATCCCAGATCGTTCTGGTAGATGGGACAAAACTGGCTAACGCACAAATGCAGCAGACCTTGGCCAAGCCCGGGATGACCCCCGAGCAAGCTGAAGCAGACGGGCTTGGCTTCGTCAACGACTTGCAGACGGTGCTCAAAGGGTACAGCGACGCAGGAATCGTAGTGATCAACTCTTCGGTGGTGATGAACACACCCCGGGGCATGAACGTCACCAACCAGGTCGCACAGCGTCTTGGGTTGACCCTGGAGTGAAAAATGGACGCTAAGGGAATTGCCGGGAAACTGACCACCCCGTTCCGCTTGCTGCGTAACGACAAAGCACGGCTTCGTTTTTTACGAAACTCGGTGATTGGCATCGCCGTAAGCTTCGTTGTTGCCATCGCCTGCGTGACGGCGTTTCGTCAGGACTACCGAATAGGTTTGGACCTGGCCTCAGTACGTTGCCTACCTTGGCGCGTTTATTTCATCACCTACGGCCAGCCAAAAGAGCTGCACCGGGGCGAATATGTTGCTTTTGTTCCTACGAACGGATTGATGGGTGAGCACTTTGACGGCAAGACAGTCGGCAAGATGGTCGCCGGCCTTCCAGGTGACAAGTTGGTTGTAAAAAACAATATTGCCTATGTCGGCGATCACCTGATCGGCGAACTGATCCTCACAGAAAAACTGGGTAAAAAACCTGGCGATTTTGACCGAACTGAAACCGTTCCAGCTGGGAAGGTATTGGTTGTCGGTACTGAACCCCGCAGCTACGACGGCAGGTACTGGGGCTTTCTGGATCAGAGATCAATCATCGGCAGGGTAGGGCCTATTCTGTGATGAGCGATATTCGACTTTATCCAACTCGTATGCGTACGCGTTTTGTATCGATTAAATGCTTCGCCGTACTGACTCTTATGTCATTACTCACAGTGAAAGCATGGGCGGATGAATCGCCGGACAGTTCGCGATTTATTGAGCGTAAATCCGAAGGTTGGTTTTTCTACAAAGACCCGAAAGAAAAATTGCCGCCCCCACCGGCGATCGTTCCACCTCCCAAAATGGAACAAGCTCAGACGCCGAAAAAAGAGAACACGGTTGAGCCCTTCTCTGTGAAGTGGTTGCGAGAAAGCATGCCCAAGCTACTCGATGCCGCGATCGATGACCCTACAAAGGAGAACGTTGAGGCTTACATGTACGCTCAGCGCGTCGCGATGGACAAGTCTCAGCGGTATGCCGAAATGACGACAAGGGTCGTTGCCGCAGACCCGTTTCTCGACGAAAACAACCGCGTACCTATCGCCACGTACACAAAACCTTTTTTCTTGCGTAACGCGCAAGCGGGGGTTTCAGAAGCTCTCAAACACGTGGCCACTGTAGGTGGGCTGTGGGTGTTCTTTGACTCCAAGTGCAGCTTCTGCCGACCTCAGGTTAATACCGTTCAAAAGCTCGCCAAGGAATATGGTTTCGTCACTAAATTCATCTCGATGGATGGTCTGTCGCTGCCCAATGTTCCCGAATTTGAAAAAAATACCGGCCAGGCAAGTGTCCTGAACCTACGCATAACCCCCACCACGGTTTTGGTGGTCCCCCCCAACAATTACTACATCGTCTCTCAGGGGATGATGGCCCAGGATCAGCTTTCCGAGCGGATCATCATTGCGGCCGACAGCAACAACCTGCTGCCTAAAGAAATTGCATTAAAGATCCACACATATGACCGCGGTGTGTTGACCAACGATGACACAAAACAGGGTGCCGGCGATGACCCTAAAAAGTGGGTGCAATACCTCAAAAACAAACTGGAAGGTCGCTATGAAGGGGCTAGTACCAATGAAGAATAAGTTGAAAAGGCTCATCACTCTGTTGCTCATCATGGCGATGACCACCGTTTCAGTGCCTGCGTCAGCCGGACTAACAGACGCGCTTAACGGCATGTTCATGTCCAATGCCACGAGCGCGGGGGCATTTGAAAGTCAGAGCCGCGGGGGCATGGTGGGTGGTGGAGCGTCTCTGCGCAGCCCCGTCCGTAATATCAATCTCGTTGCGTTCGACCCGCCACGACTGTCTGCTGGATGTGGGGGCATCGATCTGTTTGCAGGATCGTTCTCATTCATCAACGCTGACGCTCTTGTCGCCCTGTTCCGTCAGATCGCGGCCAACGCTGTCGGGGTAGCTTTCAAAGCGGCAATTGACGCCATCAACCCAGCACTCGGGAAGCTGATGCAGGACTTCCAGAACAAGTTGCAGGCGCTGAATCAGATGATGAAAAACACCTGCGCCGTGGCGAACTCGATCGTTAAATCTTTTACCGACCCCTCGGCGCGTAAAGACATGGTTGACCAGGCCTCGAATGCCGCAGCTGCCGCCTCTGGTTCTTTCTCCGATCTGTTTGCAGGCTTCACCAACCTTTTTAGCGACCCGAACAGCACCAACGATCAGTCGACAAACAACGGCTCCTGTGAGGAGTGCGGCAACCCGGTATGGAAGGCGCTCACCGATACTTCGTCCGGCCAATACCTGGGCAACCCTGACTCCGGCGAGACAGATGCCAACCGTGCAAACGAAGTGGTCATGAGCATGATCGGCGCGGTCATCATGACCCAACCAGACCAATCGTCCAAAAACTCTGACGGTTCAGAAAAGGCAAAAGTTGGCCAGATCTTCAGTCCTACTCTGACCTTGATGAACTTCAAAAATGGCTCGAACGGGAACAGTACCCCGCTCAAGGTTCTTCATTGCACCAACGGCTATGACCGCAACAAATGCACTTCGATCGACCCCAACAACGCGCTGAGCTTCGATGGAACCCTTGGCTACACCAATAAAATGCTTTTTGGATACGCTCAAGGTTCGTCGACGGGTACATCGTCCGATTCGATTGTTGGCAAACTCACCTACTGCACGGCCAGTTCCTGCGGGTTCACGGCTGCACAGAAGAGCTTCATCAACTCGATTCAGACCCCAGTGCTGGGTCTGATCAAGAAGGTCCAGCAATCACCCGGCGCCATTCAAACAATCGCCGAGCAGATGGCTCCGATCATTGCCAACGAGCTCGCTGTGAAATATGGCGAGGCAGCTCTCTACGCCGCAAACCAAACCTTCAACGGCGTCAAAGGCATCAAACCCGACTTCGTGGATGGAAACATTCAAAAGCTGACCACTGAACTGACGCAAATTCGCGCCGAGCACGTGGAGCTGCAACCTCGGGTTGTTGCCGCACAAAACTACGTCAACATCATCGTATCGAACAACCCTGCGGTGTTCGTGAAGCCTGGGAAATAGGACTGACGTATGAACTGGACAGTTTATGTATTAGGTGACGTCTCATCCTTCTACGCCACCTTGAATAGTGTGGCGATGATCTTCAACGCCAAGGGATTCATGACCGGGGTTTATCTGGTCGGTGGGTTCGTCGCGTTGATCTCGGGGATCATGTTCGTTATTCAAAAAAGCTCATCTGAGCAATTCATCCCGGCACACGGTCCGGTTGGAGGCCTTTTCGGTTTCGCAATGATGGTGGCGTGTTGCTCGATCACCGCCAGCGTGACGATCGAAGACGTGTATACCGGCAACGTCAATAAAGTCGACCACGTGCCCATCATCCTGGCCGTCCCGGCCAGTGTCTTCACGACCACGATGTACGGGATGTTCGAGAAGGTAAACACTGCCTTCCAGAACGCAAATGGCAGCTACATGGCTGTCACCCAAAATGGTTTTGTCACACCACTGAAGCTGCTTTTGACGCTTCGCAAAGGTGTTGAAAACGTCGACCCGTATTTGGTGGCCAGCCTCAAGCAATACATGATCGACTGCGTGCCCGGGTCAACGAATTTCAACATGAACGATTTTCAGGCATCCCCAGACATGGTCGCCTATGTGTTGTCCCATGCGCGCAATACAGGCTTGACGACCAGTTACACCAACCTAGCGCCATCGGGTACTTCGATGGCGTGCCAGGACCTCGCCGCTCAACTGGACACACTGGTAAGTGCATTCCCGTCTTCGGCAAGCATGAAAAAGCTCGTCAACGCCGGCATGAAAGACAAGAGCCCGTCGGGACTGCCTTACTCGCCTGATGACGTAAGCGCAGCGATCACCAATTTGGTTCCTACCCTTTGGTCAGCCTCACAGAGCACAGATCAATTCATGACGAATGCTCTGTTCTACAACTCGGTTTGGGGCACCTACAACTGCCTTGACTCTGTAGGTGATCAGAACAGCTTCAACGTTTGTATGGTTTCGTTGACCCAACAGGATGAGCAGTTCAGATCTGATGCGGCTGCGTCGGGGAGCTTTTTTGCGAAGATCATGATGCCCACCATGATTTTCCTTCAGCTTCTGTTCTTTGGTTTCGCGCCGATCGTCATCATCTACAGCCTGTTCAAGGGTGCAGCATCGTTGATGATGTACGTGAAGTATCTCGGCTTTGGCGTCTGGACATCGTCATGGCTGCCATTTTCGGCTGTCATTCAGATGTATATCCAGAATGACGTTGCTCAAAAGATGTCCGAATTCACCGAGAAGGGGCTGCTACCCAGCAACCTGAAAGCGGTCTATTACGATGTACTTGCTACTCGACTCGGCATTGCCTCAGACATGCTTGCTGCGACGCCTCTGATCTCGGCAGCAATGCTTGGGTTGACAGGTTACGGCATGGTAAGCCTGGCAAATCGCTGGTCGGGTCGGGACCACAACGATGAGAAGATCCAATCGCCAGACATCCTGAAAAACGGGGCTCATGTCGACGTAAGCTCTCGCAACCAGTACAAATCTGAATTTGAGGGGAGCGGCAACAGCGGGATTGGTCGTAACGGAGCCGTATGGAACTCTGCGGACGTCAAATCCACGCTTGGGCAGTCTGTCCAAAGCTCGCTGGGCTCAGATGCATCCAAGCGTACGGAGAGCGCGTCTGCGGTAGACGCCAGCCTTCGCCAAATGAACTCTTATAAAAACGGTGATACTTGGTCGGACCAAAAAATGCAGTCCCTTGAGCAGGCTCATTCGACCATCAGACAGCAAGCCATGAAATCCAGCGACGGCATCGCGGATTCGCTTGGCTTTACCGGTGCGCAGAAAGACCAGTTCAAACAATCCTTTGACGCGAGTGTAGGTATCAGCGGATTTTTCGGCGGCATCAAGACCGGTATCCAAAACGCGACCGGCAAAGAAATGTCGCAAGACCAAGCGACCAAGGTTACCTCCCAGTTTGGTGCGGAGATTTCTAAAAACGAAAGTGACATGTCGGCATGGAAGGCCGCGGTATCGTCAACATTTGCGCATAGCTCTGGACGAGAAAGCGCGACCGAAAACAGTTTGAGCCGCCGTCTGAGCGCCACTTCTGCCGACACGCAGTCCTCTTTTCAACGATTCCAGAAAGCCAGTTCTGCCGAGGCAAGCGTCTCAGCCGGTGCGAAAATCAGCGAGGACACTACTGGTGGTAATCTCACCCGTTCCAATGAAGGCATGCAGGCTTTGAATTCTGCGATTGCTGGGCTGAGCGATGGACAGCGTGAGCAATTCAACAAAAAATTCCCAGAATTGGAAACGCGTTATCAGCAGCAGTCAAAGGGCATGGTGGGCACACGCGAGTCAGCTCAACTGTGGGCACTCAAGGCTATCGGGGAAGATGCTGCTTTCGCGAACGTCATTTCAAGCATGGCAGGTGGTATCGCCGCAGGTCCAACAGCTAATGACGCTGGGAAGTTTGAGGGAGTAGGCGCAAAGGCTTCGCAAGTGGCCGACAACCCCGCCGGCAGGACGGCACAAGCGAACATCGGAATGCCTTCTACTAACGTTCCGGGTGTGAACCCCAACCAGGTCGGCTCCACCGGCGCACCACAACAACAGGCGCTGAGCGAGACAGCCGCTGGCCTTGATCCTTGGGGCCACTACAAAGACACGAGCACCTACGTAGATTCTCAACTCCCAGCAAGTACTACTCACGCGCAGCAGCAGATCCACGATGCCGGGAACAAGGTCAAGAACTCTGATACGACTATCTCACCTGAAACTATCAGAGACACGATGTCTACTAAACCAATCGTCAATGGGATGACTGGCATTGGTATGGCTGAGCAGCAATGGGAAGCTGAGAACCCGAAAACCGCTATGGCAGTCAATGTCGCAACGCTCGCTATTCCTGTGGCAGGCTGGGGGGGAGCAGCTGCGAGAGGAGTACAGTTCGGGAGGGCAGCAATGGCCGCTGGCAGGGCTGCCGAAGGTCTGAAAATTGCTGAAGCTGGTACAGAAGTCGCTCAAGCTGCGCGAGTAGTCAATGCCGCAGGTCACGAAGTTCCGGCTGTGCTGCGCGGGCAGGGTCAGGCCACGCGGGTGGTGAACGCCGAACACGTTGGAGAGGCTGCTGAGACCGCGAAAGCTGCCACAGCTTCCATGAAGACAGCCGGCCGAGAACTGCAAAACTCTGCGAAGTTGGCGGCCAAAACTTCCGTTGAGCCCGGATTCATGCTGGCAGCTGATCACATGGCAGATAACCACAATGCCGATATCGCCGCCCGAGGTGCGCCGTCTCAGTTCGAAGCGGGGACTGGTACCGCATCAATCCGAAATCAAAGCCACGGGCCTGAAACACACCAGCCACTGATGAGAACACTGCCGCCCGCTCAAGATGCTCTTGCACCGCTTGGCGGCCACGCAGGTAACCTAAGAGAAGCACCGTCTGAGCATGCAGTAGGCAGCGGGATAATGAGGGCAACTGGCGGATCAGCAAGTAACGAGTCGCATGCGCCAGCAGCACGTCCACAGGAGGCCTCGCTTGGCGACGGGGTGAGGGGGGCAGGCCCAGCATCTCTACGCAATGAATCTCACGCGCCTGTTGCCCATCAACAAGAGCACTCTCCGGGTGAGGGTTTGATGGCGGCAGGGCCTGGATCTCTGCACCGCGAATCTCACGCTACAGTTGCCCATCAACAAGAGCACTCTCCAGGTGAGGGTTTGATGGCGGCAGGGCCTGGTTCTCTGCACAGCGAATCTCACGCCCCAGTTGCCCATCAGCAAGAGCACTCTCCCGGTGAGGGTTTGATGGCGGAAGGTCATGGATCTCTGCGCAATGAATCACATACGCCATCTACTCACCCCGAACAGACCTTTGGGGACGGAATGATCGGCGCCACCGACAACCACATCTCACCATTGAGCGGCGGCAATCAACAACCCGCCACCAGGGTAATGACCGTAGCACCTATAACAATCACTCAGGATGATGCAGAGGGCCGCACACCGTCGCCAACCAGCAAAGGAAGCAGCGATAAACCCGATAAGCCAGCTGCGCGAGGATCACGTAACCACTGATTGCAGCGCAAATAAAAGCCCGCTCTAGAGCGGGCTTTTTTACGACTCGAAAAGCTCACTGATTCATGATTACTTTAGAGATCATGCCATTGGCCAGCGTGAAAAACATCACGTTGTCCCCGGCCGTAGCGTCCGGGGAAATTATATAGCGGCCACCGATGACCAATGATGGGGTTGCATCCACGCCGTAGGTTAGTAGCTTAGCAAAAGCCTTTTCGAGCCTTGCAGGTGTAATTTTAGCCCATGCTTCGTTGAACCCTCGGACCTGAGCGAATTCGACTGCCCTCGACCAAGTAGCTGGATCCTCCTGGGTCATGCCGTTCTGGTGTATCAGAGAGTATGCAGCAGACATGAATGCAGGGAGCCGCGAAGGATCTGCGTCCTTGACCGCAAAAAATGCTCTGGCAGCGATGTAGTTTCCCTTATCCGGCAAAGCAACGGGCATGAACTCTGCGGTCCATCCTGGCGGCATTGTTTGCGCCCACCGTGATAGCCCTTGGTCGTAGCTTGCGCATACGGGGCATGAGAACGAGAAAAACACCAGAACCTTGTGGGCGTCTTCAGTTTGCGCAGGAACCTCTCTATACGGAAGCGAGGGCTGCTGCTCTTGTGCCATCGACAGAACTGGACTCAGCAGGAGTGTAGCCATAGCCATCTGAGTTAAAAACTTCTTCATATAATTTGCCCTTTGTAATTAAGTCTTGCTCGATGACCAGATCAAACAGAGATTCTTGATGCCGCTCGGTGCGCCAAAGCTCAACTACCCCTTGAAGCAGTTTGTAAGAGATTTTACGGGACGCCGCTAACTCATTAAGAAACTCTACGGCGCCTTCGGTATATCCAATCGCTTCAGACACCTGCTCTTGCGACACAAGCAGATTGCTGATCAGGATCTGTCCGAGCTTTACAACCTTTCCTTTTTTTCGCTCTTGGAGTTGATACTCAGCGGCGTCGTTGGCTTGACCGAAGGTAATCAGACCTTTTGAGATGAGTACATCACCCAGGCGACGTACCCGGGGTGTTACAGAATCATCCTTAATGAGCCTTTGCACCTTGTCCATAGTTGTTTCGCGGTTGCTCACCATGCGAATAGCCGCCTGGCCGAGCGTGTCAAATTGGAGCTGCCTTGCTGCCGCATTCAACACACCCATCTCTCCTTCACCGGCAAGGATTGCACGCTTTACATACTTGTCGGACTTGATGAGCTCGATGATTGGTCGTTTACCCACAAATGCTTGCTTGCTTTCTGCACGCAGAATCTCGCCTGTAATATTGGGCAAGCCATTCTGCTTGAGCCAATACCGCTCATAGTCTGTGATACCTGAAGATTCGTGGGTCATGTCTTTATTTAGAGTGTCGACCAGCCTTTGCGCGATTACGCCGATTAGCACGGACGCTAAGGTCTGGCGATCCACGCCAAGGTCCAACAATCGCGGAATGGCTTGTGCCCCGTTGTTTGCGTGCAAAGTCGCCAAAACCAGATGGCCGGTGTTCGCCGCTTGAATCGCAATTTCGGCGGTCTCCTGGTCGCGGATCTCACCGATTAGAATCACATCAGGGTCTTGACGTAGCAGCGCCCGCAGCCCTGAAGCGAAGCTGAGATACGGAGTGACGTTAAGCTGTACGAATCCCGGAACGACATATTCAACGGGTTGTTCAATGGTATTGATGTTCAGGGAGCCGTCATTGATCTCGTTTAGAGCCGCGTATAGGGTGGTCGTCTTGCCCGAACCGGTGGGACCTGTAACCAGAATGAGCCCTTGCTCCTCCTTCAACATGTTGCGGAAGGCGTCATCTGCAAGCGCCGGCATCCCGATGTCATCCAACGTAAGGGACGCGTTGGCCTGGTCAAGCAAACGACATACGATTTTTTGACCGCCATGGCTTGGAACAACATTGACCCGTACATCGATGGAGATGTCATCCGAGTATCGCAGTGAGATACGGCCATCCATCGGTGATTGGAACTGCGACAGATCCATGTTCGCCCGAGATCGAATTTTGGTGTCGATCAGTTTGGCCGTTACAGTGTCGAGAATTTCATGAGCTTGCATCGAACTGCCAACGCGAAGCCGTATGTGGAGTAGTCCTTGAATCCATTGAAAATGGATGTCAGGAATCTTTTTTACAGCCGCCATTTTGAAAAGATCGTTGAGGTATTCGGCAGCCGCTCTGTCATGTTGCGAGTTATAGATAAAAAGTGGCGGTTCTCTTGTCATACCAGTCATACGGAACTCCTATTTTCCCTTTGCACTGTTGCATTGCAAGCTAGGGCCATAAAACAAATGGGAAATGAATCCTTGCACGCTCAGATCCGCCTGTAGGCTCCAAGTGAGCAAATCGAATCTTGCATCGGTGCTCAGATAATTCTTACCAGCCCAACGTAAGCCATCAAACAAAATGCGGACCGGTAGTGCCCCGCGATCCACGCGCTCACATGGCTCCTCTGGCGAGATTGTGTAGAGCACCCATCCAAAAATCAGGACTGCCAAGAAGCTGCTAAATAGTTGTTTCATAGTTGACTACCGTAGTTTTTCATTACCTTGGTTATATATTCCCGCTGACTTCCGATTTTGGGGCTGTTGTAAGCGCCCACGGCCTTCCAGGTATGACCGTATGTAGCCACGTTGCTGGCGAGAATCCATGCACCAACGTTCACACTCACACAACCGTTGAGAAGTTCTTTCTCCCCGATACCAAATTTTGAAAGCTTGGGGAGCCATGAATCATTGATCTGCATGAGGCCAAGGTCCCGGGAGCCGTCGGAATTTGGCGGACTGATCGCATCGACCCTACCAGCCGGGTTCTCGGTCGCCTGGATTGCTCGCAGAAGTCTCTCGCTGACGCGGTAGCGAGCGGCCGCCTCCGAAAAGCAGGTGGCCTGCGCGATGGTGCTTCCAAGCGCAAGACAGCCAACCAGAGCGGAGATTAGGGATAGTTTTTTCATGCGCTAAAGAATACATTACGCGTATCAATAAACAAAGAGTATCCATCCGTGTTACGTCAGAATCTCCTGAATGCTCTGCTCGGGCTGCCAGCTCTCGTCCTAAGTCTGTCTGCGACTGCCGGAATCGACGTCGAAAGCTCTAAACCTGCCTCGGCAGCAGGATTCTATGAGAGCGAGGCATCGAATGGCGGCGGGGTCGATATCCCAGATATCTCCACGGCGATGCAAGGGCTGTTGTCAAACGCAAGGCAAGGCGGGGAGGTTCTGAGGACTTGGGCGGCGTTCAAGTCAGGAGATCAGTCCGCCTTGCCCAAACTGTTCGAGCTTGCACAAGCGGGTAACAACCGGGCACAGAATGTGGTGGGGTATCTGCTCGATCGAGGGGAGGGTGTCAGGAAAGACAGCTCTGCTGCCGCAGCGTATTTTTCAGCGGCGAGCGCCGATTATCCACTAGCGGAATACAACCTTGCCGTTCTGACATTCCTCGGCAGGGGAGTTGTGAAGAACGAAGCGAAAGCAGTGGAAATGTTCGAATCTTCGATGAAGAAGGCCGGCGTGGATCTGGCAGCAGTTCGCCTCTCTCTCTACTACCTCAAACGCGGAAATAGAGAGAAGGCATGGGCATGGGCGAACGAAGGGGCCAACCGCGGAAACGTGACTGCCTATTATCTGTTAGGTCGCATGCTGTACGAACGTAACGAATTCTCAGAGGCATACAACTGGCTGACGAAGGCTGCTCAGGCAAGTGAGCCCAACGCCCCGGCGATTCTGTCGATGATGTACAGGAACGGACAAGGCATGGATCAAAACATGAAAATGGCCGCGTCCTGGTGGCTTATCTACATCGGGCTCAATAAAGGAAAGGACGGATCAAGCGCCACTGGTATTTCAACATTTGGCCTCTCAGACAAAGAGGAGCGGGATTCAGCAAGCTTTGCGAGCAATTGGTTGTCCACCCACTCCAAAATGCCCCGTCCGGATTACGATGCAACACTGCTCCAAGCAAACAAAAACGACCAGTCATGAGCCCAGCCGTATACAACAAAGGCGCTGGCCAGAACGCAGAGGATCGGCCAGGAAATCAATGCAAGCCTCCAGTCCGCACCCGACGGTAAGCAGTTCTGCAACAGAACCGTCGCTCCGAGCCAGACAAGTGTGTCCCACCACTGAACATGAGCGCCGATCTGGCTGATGCGCCATTCCGCCCCCACCAGCAAAAATGGAATTACGAGCAGTGGGGCCAAGGCTGTAAGCCAGGCATTCATCCAGTTCAAATTGGCGAATCCAACCGAACCGAGCACAATTTTCTTGCCCTCCCTCTTTGGGATCACCGAAAAGCTTGTCGGCCGCGCAAAGGTGATCAGACCCACTGTTAAGTGCAACAGCTCATGAACCAACACCCCAGCTGGTCTGAATACTGCGTGAACGCCGGAATCGACAGGCACTAGGGCGAGCAAGCACACCATTACGAATGCAGGCGTCAAATAGCTCAAACCACTTCCGTAAAAAATCAGATTTTCCAATATCCCACCCCGAACGCCACAGCCCTCTAAAATTGCATTCCGATACTGTCTGAATTACAGTTACGTGTAATGATACTGTTCGAATCCGGTGAGCATAAATGAAAATTGCAACGCGATTGCGCGCTCTCACATGCGCCATGTTTTTTGCCGCATCCACAGCGCCTGTTGCGCATGCTGACGATGCCAAGACGATTTTGCTGGAAGCCGTGAAAAATGGAACAGCCTCAGGAGAGCTTACCGGCGACCAAGCTGATGTATGGATGGCAAAAACCAGATCCAGAGAACCGATCAAGGTCATTGCCAAAGTAGTCGAGCAGTTAAAGCAGCCTGGCTGCGTGCGCCTCGCTGTGCAGATGAATCAGGACGGGGTCCCTAAGCAAACCGGAGGTTCAGGACCACTCGAAGTCGGCTGGGGCATGAATATCTGTGACGACGGATCTCCTCCAGCCGATGTATCGGCTTTCACAGCCAGTCAGCAGGGCACCGTAAAAATCAACAAGGTGACAGCCCCATGAGAAATGGAATTTTCAGGACCGCATGTTTCACGCTAAGTGTGCTTGCAGTAGCGTCACAATCTTGGGCTGATGGGCACTCTGAGGGATTGTCACTAGGGCAATCAAACCTGAACAAGCTGTCATCCAACGTCAGCTCTTCAAACGCCAAAAGCATGCCGTTCTACACCGATACACCGGCGCAAGCTTCCCAATTCGGCAGCTCATCCCTGTTCAACGTCGGCACTGGACGCATCAACAGCTGCAAAACGGCAGTCCATGGCCCGGACCAAGTCGCCAACCAAGAATGTGATGCCGTTAACTTCCTCGCCAAGAACCCGTACGAACGAATTACTGTGGGTGTAGATCCTCATGATCCAATCATTGGGGGAATCGGTGATGTCATCAATGGCGCGACGGGTGGTTCTGTAGACGCTAGCTGTGGAACAAAGACTACAACCACCCCGGACAAATACAAAACCGAAGTCTGCAACATATACAACGTGAGCGATCCGAAGAGCTGCTCGATGGGTCAGATTGTAGACGTCGACGCGAAGGCGAATTTTCAATGCAACGTGACGCACAACGCCGTAGAGACCCAGTCATGCGACAAAGTCTTGAACGTCCAATGCAGCACGCCCGTCGCAGGTTGTGACAACGGAGGTATTGTTCCAGGTTCCGTCGCTGGTGACATGGCGACCACCTGGGGACCTGACGGAAAAGGAAATTATGTTCTTCAATTCGGACTTGGTTACGGATACCAATTCCATGATGGTTCTTACGACAGGGACATGACCCTTAACATCGCCAACCTTGACCTGATTCAGCAGTTCTCGCTCAGCGACATTCTCTTCGATGACTTTCTTCTGGTCTCTGTAAATGGCGTGGTGGTTTACAACGGTCCATACGGAGGTAACAAACTCGAACTGGTAAATGGTCGCGTAGACATAGGCGACGGAGTGCTGAGAAACCCGGACGGGGGCAGACCGTGGCAGGTTTACCCGGGTACTGACCTGCGTCCGTTTTTGCACAACGGTGCAAACACTATTCATACGCGCACGGTAGTGGGTGGTGACGGTGGTCTGTACGTAAAATTCGCGACAACTATGCTTTGTCCTGGAGCATGCACCTATTCCTGGGATGATCAATGTACTCAGCTTGACGCCAGAACGAGATAAGGGATAGGTGAACTTGATATGACTATGCAAAATAATGCTAGTGCCGCTTTTCGCCGGCTCATGTACACCCTGATCCTTTTGTTCGGTGTAAGCGTTGGCGGGATCGCGCATGCAGCCGACTGCCGATTAACAGGGCAAAGCTGCGTAGAGGGTCCTGCTACAAGGAACATTTCTGGCAATCCCATCTATCAGGATTGTTGGCGTTACACTTCCACCTATGAATGCATCAAACCTGATGCTGTTGATTATTGCGCTGCGATCTCACAAGTCGCGGGCTGCTATCAGACGTCAACATCATGCGTGGCGACCGCTTGGAACGGTACATGCTTGACGGAACAGAAAACTTATCGCTGTGACAATCCGTCAACCGTCACGCCACCTAACACCATCAAACTTGATGGCACTTACACCGTGACAAAAGATGAGTTGGATACCAGCCAATGTACTTCCTATGCCGATAACCCCCTGTGCTATCTCGCATCCCACACATGTGTCGAAGGACCAGAAACACGCGTTATTAACGGGCTTCCCGTATACAAGGCATGTTGGCGTTATCAGGATGACTACTCGTGCATCAATCCCAACAAACAAAATGACTGCCAGCAGTACATCGATAAAGGCTGCAAAAAAATTGATGAGACCTGTATTGAAAGCACTGATCCGATCGGCTGTGTGATGTCCCAGGTCACATACAGCTGTCTGACGGAGAAGGGCACAACCACGACAACCAAGGACTGTAGTACCCAGGTATCGTGCTACCAAGGCGTCTGCTGGGACACAAGCCACCCGAACGACACCGATTTTGCTAAAGCAGTAGCCGCACAGGAGGCTGCCCGTGAGGCTACGGTGTATGGCTCTGACGGCGAGTTGTTCGGTGGAGAAGCTGAGTCATGCCGCAAAGGCTACGGTGGTATCAAGAATTGCTGCGGATCAAGTAGCGGTGCGGAGACAAACAACTCCATCATGAGCCAGGTCGGGACCAGCATGGTCGCCGGTGCAGCTCAATATGGTTCTAAGTACATGTATGACTTTGCCTACGATAACTCAAGTTGGGTGCAGTCTGGTTCGTCTGCTCTTGGTTTATCCGCCCCTACTGACCCTTCGCTTTCCTTCGGCGTATACGGCTTGACCTATACATTCGGTGCCGTACCCGCTACTGGTTTGCTTGGTGGGCCTGTCTATGGCCTGGGCGGCGGTTTCTACTTCGACCCCTATAGTTTCGCAATTGCGGTGGCGATTCAGGTCGTCATGGAGTTGAAATCCTGTGAACCGGAGGAGCAGAAACTGGGTATGCACCTGGGTGCAAATCTTTGCCATTTCGTAGGCAGCTACTGCTCCAAAAAGGTTATGGGAGCTTGTTTGGAAACAACCCAATCATACTGCTGCTATAACTCGGTTCTGTCACGAATCATTAACGAACAAGGTAAACCTCAAATCAACAAAGGTTGGGGTACTCCAGAGAGCCCGAGCTGCGGGGGATTCAGCGTCGAAGAATTCCAACAGATCGACTTTTCTGCCCTCGACCTTTCAGAGTTCACTGATGACATCATGAACGCAACCGTGCTGCCCAACGTGGAAGACATCAAGAAGTCGGTTACCGCCGACGCAGGTACCAAAACGTCAAACTGAGCAGACTAAAATGAGCCCGCCTGAATAAGGCGGGCTTTTTTGTGGGATTTTTTCCTCTTACCGTCATCGCGATAACCCCTTAAATTCCTTGACATTTCCCTTCGACAAAGCGGGATGACACTCAATTGTCTCGCCTTACACATGCGTGTCGCACATACCACAATGAAAGGAAAACTCCCCGCACAACCGGCTGCGTGCAGCCAAGAATCTTTGCCCCGTTCATACATGTCTTATGAGGCCCCACTGTGGATGTCTTCTTTTATATCGCGGCCATGTTTGGCGGCTCCATTCAATACGAACCGGAATGGTTACTGTCGATTTTGGCTGGCGCTCTAGTTATCGCCCTGCTGCTCATCCTCGGTGTTGCTTACATCCTGATTCACTCAAAAACTCCGAAACTTCCCAATTAAGGAAAAAAATATGAAACGTGCAATTGCTATCGCCCTGATCACTTCTATGGCTGTAATGTCTGGCTGTGCTTCAAACATGACCAGCCGGGACTACTCGGCAGGAACTTCCATGCAAAGGATGAAAGTCGAAGTCGGAAAGGTCGAGTCGATTCGTGATGTGAAGATCAACGGCAAACCTTCTCCGCTCGGCGGGATCGCTGGTGGTGCCCTGGGCGCTATCGCAGGCAGTAACGCTGGTGGCGGAATTGGTCAACTGGCGGTCATGGTTGTAGCAGGGGTCGTCGGTGCTGCCGTTGGTGCTGCCGTTGACAAAAAGGCCCATGATGCAGATGGTATCGAAATCACAGTGAAACTTGACGGGGATGCCGGTCTTGCAGCGGTTACGCAGGCCAAAGATGCGAATGAACTGTTTGCTGTCGGAGATTCCATCCGTGTGATTTCTGGTCCAAACGGCTCATCGCGAGTCACCCATTAACGCTGTAGAAACCCCAGACACACTGTCTGGGGTTTTTTTTGGTCGATGAACAGGTAAGGTTCTGATTCTGATTGTCTTATAGGTACGCGTGACCTACCATTTCGACACTACTCAAACGAATCGTTTCTTATGCATGACATTGGCCGGCTGACAAGATTGGGCTTCACAACGCTTCCCGAGTGCCTTCTGACTGTTCCGAAAGAATATCGAGACTACCAAGAGCCCATCGAGATTCTGCCCATGCCCAACACGGGTGAATCCGTTTACATCGCACTGACGCTTGCAGAGCGGGTCATCTTTAACAGATCAGGGGAACCGGTACCGGATGCGAAAGGGGCCTTTCGCTGCCTGGTCAAAGCAGTCGATGGCCGTGGTGAGCGCGTACACATCACCTTGATCGGTAAACCGTCCATTGAGCCATGGATAGAAATTGAATTCGGCAGCGTGGTGCATCTTTACGGCGAGGTGATCACTTTCGAGGGGCGCCTCTCGATATCTAATCCGACAGTGGTCAGCACTTCACAGCTCGGTCGCGTCATTCCTGTTTATCAAGGTCGTGCGAATCAGGTCAGCGCTGGTGTGCTCACGGATGCCATTGATACTGCGTTGCCGCACATCAATGAGGCAGCCTGCCTGCTACTCGAACAAGGGTTGCTGCACGAAGACGCTTTCCGCAAGCTTTCAGGCTACGACGACCCTGTCACCCTGTTGCGTACCCTACACGCTCCGCTTTCGGTGCGGGAGGGAATGGATGCGATCGCTGTTGCTAAAACCCTTTGCGTGCAGGCACTGGTGAATCAGGTCGAAGCTCATCGCACAAGACCCGCCGTGAAAGGGTCATTGATCCGAATCGATCGGCTCCAAGTCGCAGACCTGATACAGAGAGCGCCATTCACCCCATCTGAAGATCAGCTTCAAGCAATCGACGAAATTGTTTCCGATCTCAGGTCTCCCTATCCAATGGAGCGAGTGCTCTCAGGGGACGTAAGCACTGGAAAATCCTTCACGTTCATGGTCCCGGCGGCGGCCAGCTACCTTGCTGGCGCTAAGGTCGCGATCATTGCCCCAAGCCAAATCCTGGTAGAGCAACTGGCTACCGAATTGAGTGAGCTGTTCTACGAGATCCCGGTCACCAAAGTGGTCAGCAAAGGCCCCAAAGGCAGACCAGATCTGTCTGACGGAATCGTAGTGGGAACCACCGCCGTATTGGCAGCGGCACGTAAGGCAGGGATCGTCTTTGATGTCGTCATCGCTGATGAGCAGCACAGGTTTTCTGTCGGTCAACGAAAGAAACTACTCGCGGAGCACACAAATTTCCTGGAAGCGACCGCTACTGCAATCCCTCGAACAGTCGCACTAGTGAAGCTGGGAGGACTACCGATTTCTATCCTTCGCAGTACCCCGGTAAAGCGCGACATCGTCACCAGGATCATCACGGCCAACGCTAGGCAGAAGTTAAACGAGCTCGTAATGAGTGTGATTCAGCAAGGTGGTCAAGCGGCGTTCATCTATCCAGTGGTCAATGGTGATGAACATGGTGCTCGCAACTCAGTGGAGGCTGCGTACGGGCGGTTCAAGCGTGCCCTGGGTGATGACGTCGGGATGGTGCACGGCGGGATGAGTGAGGGCGAGAAGAACGAAGTGATCGGAAAGATGAAAAATGGCGCGATCAAGCTCCTCGTTGCTTCTACCGTCATCGAGGTCGGTGTTACCTTCCCTGGACTCATACTTCTCGTGGTGGTGAAACCTGAAAACTTCGGTGTGTCGCAACTGCACCAGCTTCGCGGCCGATTGGCTCGCAAGGGTGGAAAGGGGTTTTTTATAATGTATCTTCCCGAACCCGTAGTACCCTCCGCATCCGAACGGTTGCGAATGCTCTCAGAGTGCAATGACGGGTTTGTTCTGGCGGAACGTGATGCGGAAATCCGTGGGTATGGAGACTTGGCCACGGACAGCGAGAAACAGTCGGGGCACACTCGATTGCTTTTCTGGGGGGTCAACCTCACTAAGCAAGAGATCGAACAGGGCGCGATGAAAGCAGGGCTGATTTCTGCTTCGTAAAAGGAAAGGTGAACAGATTGGGCGTTAAATCAACACCCCTTGCAATCAAGGTAGCGATTTACCATCAGCTTTTAGACGGGCACATGGCTCGCGCTATTGGTCGCCAATACGTAATCAGCCAGCCTACGATCCTGAAATACGCGAACGATGCGGTATCCGAACTGAGGAAGCTTGAAGTCGTCGAGAACTCATCCGCCCTGGTAAATTTTCTGAGCCGTACGGTCAAAATGCAGTGCTTCCAATACCTGGATGATGAGTCGGTTAGGGAGCTTATGTCTCCGATACTGGAGCCGTACCTCAGCGCAGCTGAGAAAATCAATTACGCCGGCCGTGAGAGCGCGGATCAAGCCCTGTCCACACGTGTAAGCAGGACTACGGAGGAGGAATTCCAGGCGATTGTGTCTGACCTTGCAGCGTCGACTCGACCAGGCCTGACGTCTTCTGCGCTACTTCGGGAACTGGTCGAGGACTATGTAGCCCGCTCCAAATCTCTCACGCCTCCCACTGATCCTTCCACGCTTGAGCTCAGTCACGGTACGCCAGCTCCTGCCGCCCCAGCGTTTGACAAAGCAACCCTGTTGAACGAGGTGCTGGAAGCGGTCCGAGCAAAATTTGACAGCTACGAACAGGAAACCCCACCAGAGTCCTGAGTTTCTGCTTTCGTGTCACACATCCCCTTTCTGTAAGGCATTCGCATCGCTGGTGCCATCAAACTCACAGAAGGGGAAACATATGGGCCGTTTTGAATCGCAGCTACCCACCAACTCGAAGCTTTCTATGCGTCACCTGTACCTCTACACGCATATGCTGATTGCGGAAGCAGCAGCGAGCGGACGAAAAGTCAGAATCGTATGGGAGCACATCAGCACAGCGTCCATCGGCCCCGACCCAACAATATCCGGTGGGTTGGTAATGACGCTGCCAAAGATGGCAGCCTTGGGCACTGAAGAGGATCTTCAACTGATCGATGGGTTGATCGCTCACGAAATCCTGTGTCACGGCCTCCATACGGACTTCACAGTTGCATTGAAACCTGGCATCGCCGGCGCTCTGAGCAACATCCTTGAAGATCCACGCGGCGAGCTTTTGTCAAAGTCGAGATATCCCGGAGCCAACTCCAAGATCCACAAGACCTTGCAGATCCTCACAGCAAAAGGCGTATTTTGCAGTCCAGATCCAGCAACGGTCACACCTCCGCAGATCCTGACTGGCTGGTTGGTCACTGAGCTGCGTAGTGAATTACTTCTCCAGGATTGTCTCAGTGGCTTTTCTAAGGAGTATCGAAAATTAGCGATCGACGCGTTTGGAAGCGCAACAGTGGATCAGGTCAAGGCAATCGCCTTGAAAGGATGCCACGCGAAAAACACCCAAGGTGCTTCCGATGCCGCTGATGAAATTGTCTCACTTCTGAAAATGGCGAAAGAGAATCCTGAAAACCAAAAACCCAACCCTGATTCGAAGTCAGGTGAAGGATCTGGTGACGGAAATTCAACCGATCAGGCTCCAACAAAATCAGCTGCCATGGAAAAGGTTTTATCAGCCGGTAGCGGGGATATCGCCGATTGCGCGAAAGGCCTGGAGGAGGTCATTTCCGCGGCTTTGCCTTCATCTCGCAAAAGCGGGGCCGGAGGTTACCAGCCGGACAACGTCAACGAGATGCAAGAACTTCGACAATCGAAAACGGGTGGATCCATAGACAATCGTGCAAAGCTTCGCGCAGGTGCTCAGAAGACGGCTGCATTGCTGTCACTGACTTTCGAGGACCTCATCGAAACTATCACCAACACGGATGTGAAAACGACCGACGAAGGCAAGCTCAACACCCGAAAACTCTGGCGTTACCCACTCGGCGACGACAAGGTTTTCACTAAGCGGTATGAGGGGGAGTCCATCGACACTTGCTTTTACCTGCTGGGTGATGAAAGCGTTTCCATGGGGGGAGCTTTTGGCCCTAACCCCAAACCTGATGAACCTGATACGCGCATCACTGCCCACGAGGCGTGTAATCGTGTCGCGGTAGCAGTAGGCGAAGTGCTTCATAACGTATCAATTCCAGTTGGAATCGCGACGTACAACACCACAGTTCGGGAATGGCACTCGTTCGACGACAATTGGGCCAGCACATTGCAGCGCTACCAACCAAAGCCCGCTGGAGGAACCAAAACACACCTCGCTGTCGTTTGGGCTCTAAAGAAACTCCTTGATCGGAAAGAAGCACGGAAAATTCTCATCGTGATCACCGATGGGGATCCAGGTGACAGCCTGGTTTTGAAAGCAGCTGTAGATGAGGCCGCAAGCTTCGGTGTTGAGGTTCGTTTTGTCCTCATCGGCTCCAGTTACCACCAGCAGTATCTGGACGCTGGCATGGCAAGCGGCGTAGCACTATCAGATAGCGAACTCGCCTCCGCGGTATTTGGAGCGCTAAAGCAGGGGATTTTCTGACGTCTCAAACCCACACAAACCGGACTCTCTGAGTCCGGTTTTTTTTCGCCTTCACCTTCCGTGTAACGCATCTCCTCGTACCAGGCCTTCGCAAGAGGCCGTCCATTGCCAACGAGGAATTTCTCATGACCGTTCTTGAAAACATCAACACCACTGATGCTCAAACTCACGTCGACACACTTAATCCGATCGCGCAAAAGCCTGCTAATGAGGTGTTCAACACGTCGTCGCCGTTTTTCGCGGCGATGCAAACTAAGATCTTTCAATCAACCGAGCATACCCCACCTGTTACGACCTTCGACTTTGGTGAGGATGATCTCACCAGGTTGATCCTTTGGGCGGCTTCGGCCGGGCTTCCCCAAGACATGTTCGGGGCAAAAATGAAACGCGCTATGTACATTTTTGGCCCTTCCGGGTGCGGTAAAACGATGCTCGCCGAGGCTTTTGCAGCTCGCACCGGCCGATCAGTTTTTTCCTTGCAATGCTCCGAAGAAACTACTGTTTCGGATATGTTCGGTAGCTGGAAGCTGTGTGGCCCTGACGGAATGAAGTGGATTTACGGAAAGGTTTGTCAGTGGGCACGCCAGCCCAATTCAATCCTGCTTCTGGATGAATTTGACCAGCTTCATCCGCAGGTTCAAATGGGCCTGAATGGAATTCTCGATGGTAAACCCATCGTGCTTGACCAAACTGGCGAACGAATCACCATTGCTCCTGGGTGTTTGATCATCGCAACGGGCAACACCAACGGCAGAGGCTCAGCTGGAGGTAACGGAGGTAGCGCAGCGATCTATAAAGGCACCAAGAAAATGAACTTCGCCAGCATGGACAGATTCAATGTCATGTACGTGACGTATATGGACCAATCTCGCGAAGCAAAGCTTCTTGAAACCGAAGCCAAGGTGCCGGCAGTGATGGCTACCGCCATGACGACACTCGCGGCTAAGATCCGAGCAAACTTCATTGGCTTAAACGAGGATGCCGGTTCAGGTGGCATGGCGTTTCAATTCACCATCACAACCCGGAATGTCCTGAACTGGGGCATGAATTTCAAGCTTTTGGTAATGATGCGAAAAACTCCCGAAGAAGCGGCCATTCTGGCGCTTCGAACGACAGTGCTGGACTTCGCTCCCAAGGACGAAGCCGATGCGATTCTGTCGACCTGGTCGACCATCGTCGGATAGGAACTCAATGCAACATCCAAACCCCAGCATCGCTGGGGTTTTTTTTCGACTGCGTTTATTGGTTTCTGTGCGCCATCTCCTGTCACTGGGTCTTCGCAAGGGACCTCTTTTTGAATTTTCAGGAGAGTAGACATGAGCACCATTAAAAACGTAGACAGCTCGGGCATCAGCATTCTTCAGGATGTGGTTTTGTTTGACTTCATCGTGGGTGGTAGCACGGGGGAAAAAACGGTAGATGGCGACGACTTCATCCGCGAGGTCGGCAAGATGCTTCCGACGGGAACGTTCGCTTGGGTGAGCAAATACCGAGCTGAAGCCAAACGTGAAATCATGAAGGTAGGCGTCTCCCGGCGGGTCAATAACCGGGTGCGAGGCTACTTCGTTCCAACAGCGCATGCTGCGGAACTGGCACAGGTGTTGAACGGTATCAAAGCGAAGTATCTAGCTGAGAAACAAACCTTTCTCAACGAGCTGCCTGATTTGGTCGAAAATTGGGCTCGGGCCCCTGCAAACGCTGGAGCATCAACTCAAGGAGGGAAATCTCGTGCTGACCTCATCCGCCAGCACGCTCCGCAAAGATCGGTTCTGGATAAAGCTCTGTCCTTCGACACCTCTGCCATTCGCATCAGCCACACCAGCTATTTTGGTGAAGAAGACGCGTTGCAAAAAGAAGTGAAGGGTTTGGTTGGACAGGCGGCTCAAGAGATCGCTGAGGACGTCAGAAAGTCTTGGTCCCGTCAGGGTTCAGGCAAGACTACTACTCGCGTTCTGGGGCTTATCCGGCGGGTTCAAGACAAAGCTGAGGCCATGACTGTGCTTTCAAGCAAATTCGAGAATCTGGCAAATATCTGCGGCACGGTATTGGCCGCTGTACCCATGGGTCAAAATATCGAAGGTGTCGCGTTCATCCAGGTGTCCAGCTTGCTTTCGTTCTGCATGGATCCGGAGAAAATTTTGGGGGATCACGCCACCGAATTTGACCCTCTAGATGTTGCAGAGGAATCTGATTCTCAAGATGTATCTGGGGCGAGCGTTTTTTTTGGGAACGAATCCGCTTCTGATTCCGTACCGCCAGATGACGATGATCAAGCAGTTACAATCGTCGAGCCTACCTCGATGGTTCCACCGCTTCCAACAAAGGCAATCTCTGAGGAGCCAAACCCCTTCTTTATTGAAGAACCATCAACCCAACAAGCAGTTGAGCAGAACGCACTGTCTCAGGCACAACCTGGATCAGGCTCCTTCATTTTCTAACCATAAAAAAAGCCCCAATCACTGATTGGGGCTTCTTTGTTTGTACCGGGAATCTATCTTTTTGGATGCTTGATCTGCGGTACTTCAATCTCAGCTTTCGCTAGCAACTGTTTTTGCGCCAACTGCTCATACAGCAGCACCATTGTCAGGCGTACGGGCAGGGGGGTCAGTTGCCAGTTTTCAGCTGTCGGGACATACCCGGCCCACTGAGGGTCCTCACCCATTTTGGCAATGGACAACCACAATTGCTCATCCAGATCTTTCTTGTAGAGGAAGTCTTCAGGGGTGAAGAAGTCGGCAAGGTTGTACACCTGGATCAAAGGCAGACCGAGGAAATCGGCGATCATCTGGAATTTATCTTTACCCAGCGATTTGATCTTCCGGTTCCCATTCGCGAGGGAATTCCAGTAGATCACCGTGATCCCCATAACATCTGCAATGCTACGGTCTTGCAGGCCGCGATCGACAATCACTTTTTTGATCAGTTTGATCAGCCGAGAACCTTCCATGGTGTTTCGGGAGTTCGCTGACTCATCCTCACCAAGGTGGTTCTGCAAGGGAGTATCTGCCAAAGACGTTTCCTCTTGCACCTTACTCGACGATGCCTTTCGAGGGGCTCTCGTTGTTGCAGCTGGCGCAGCCGGTGCCGCTTTAGGTTTGGCACTTACGCGAGGTTTAGCTGACGCCGCGGGCGTTTTAGCAACCGCTTTAGCAGGAGCGTTAGCCGGCGCTTTAGCAGCCGTCCCAGTCTTCGCGGGAGGCTTCTTAGCGGTTGTCTTAGGAGAAGCTTTAGCCCGACTTCCCGTCGGTGCGCTTTCGGGTTTGTCGCTAGCTTTGGCCATATTGAAGCTCCAGTTTGGTTGCGGCGTCCAAGAGGATTTAGGGACACCCCTGGTAATAATAAAGCAGGAAAAATGCAGAACGAATAAAAATTGATTCTACACAGTTAACAACAATCCTTTCAATCTCTTGTTCCAGCGTGACAAGAGACCCTTTGATGACCATTTCGCCTAAATTCGGGCGCATGAGAGGTCGGCCCAACACCTAGACACCAAAGGAATACGGGTTGTATTATTGGTACGTGTTGCGTATTCTCGATGCATAGACCACTTTCACCACCACGAGGTTCCTCCATGCTGCCCCAGGACGCTAAGCGCAATCCGGACTCCTACTCCTATCCAAACGGAATGCTCAATTCGGGCTACATCGCTGGCGTCCTTCGCAAGAATGACCCAGTCAACGGCATTTGCTATATCCAGCAAACCAAGTCTGAAAACCACATGCTACCCATCCACTACGACCCGAAAAAGTCGCCAATTCCGCGAGAGATCAAGGAGTGGGACCTCGTCATGGCGTACGTTCATACTGAAGGGATGTTGGACGGCGAAAACCGTATTGCACGCGTCAAAAGCATCCGTTTTGAAGCGCCAAACTTCATGCATCTGGGCGAACGTTTTCGCGACGACTTCATGAAGAAATGGAGTGTGGCTGTACATGCCGCAGCAACTGAGTCGCAAACACCTCCATCTGTCGAGGCGCTCAGCCAGCTCCCTAGCGCCAACAATGACGAGCGTCGCGATTCATTCGACTGGCGAACAATGGAGCTCAACAAGAACGCCTCCAACCAGATCAAGATCGCCGGCTTCATCCAAGCCAAATCCTTGGAGCGAAACCGCAAACACCCAGTTGATGGAACACCGATCAACGATCGCCTCGTAGTTTTGATCCGCCAGTCGAAAGACTCGGACGCATCTGTACCTGTGCGCTGGTATGGCCGGAACCTTCAACCATTAGCTGAAAAGCTCGCTCGCGGTATGCCCATCTTGGTAAACGGCGAGTACCGTGTGGATGTGAAAGTCATCTCGATGCCAGACCCAGTTTCAGGGCTCGCGGAAGTCTCGAAGCATCCTTTTATCCAGGCTAAGGATATGCCCGTCCCTGTAGCACCAGATTCCGGCCATATCAAAATCGTTCCTAGCTGGGCGCATGAACTGTTCAGGGGACATGGCTCTCAATCAGCGCCTGAAAAGGTCGATGAAAATCGTTCAGCTTTGTTTGCTTCGGCATTCGGCGAGAACCAGCAGCAGGCAGATCAACCGGGTGCGTAGTTAGCTGCACCCACTGTCCAATCAAATCAGCCATCGAGATCCGCTACAGGAGCCGATGGCTTTTTTGTTTCTCTGGCCCCACTCGAATGTGGCATCAGCAAATAGAACAGAAGGCATGAGCTGTAATGGGCAAAACACTCATCATCACCGAGAAAAATACGGTTGCGGTCTTGATCGCAAAGGCTATCGGCGGTTTTCGCAAGGTTGGATCGTGGCTCGAAAGCGACAATGCGATTCTTGCTCCGGCGGCAGGCCACCTCGTGGAACAGTACTCAGAGCAAATGGCCAAGGCCGGCCGGGATATCAGCAGTCTTCCTATCATTCCTGACAAATTCGATTTGAAGGTGATCGAGAAGAAGTCACAGTTTTACAGCGTCCTCAAGCAGCTCATGGAGCGTCCCGACGTCACGAAAGTAGCCAATGCGTGTGACGCCGGCCGGGAGGGGGAACTGATCTTCCGACTCATCTACAGGATGGCTGGCTGCGAGAAACAAATGCTGCGGTTATGGATGCGCTCAACCGTTGATGAGGCAGTACGGTCGGCATACGCCAACATGCGCCCAGGCTCCGAATATGATGATCTCGCTGCGGCGGCAGAGATACGAAGCGAAGGCGATTACATTGTAGGTATCAACGCAAGCCGGGGAATAACTCGCCTTTACGAACGCATGACCGCCAAAGCTGAGACGTTCCCGCTTGGTCGTGTGCAAACTCCGGTGCTCGTGATTGTCTGCCTGCTGGAGTTGGATATTTTGATGTTCCGCCCCGTCCCCTACTGGGAGGTCCATGCCAAATTTGGAGTAGCTGCTGGTGAGTACATAGGGAAGTGGATGGCGCCGAGACCACCGGAAGGGGACTCGAACAAGAACGATCACCAACCTTATCGAGTGTTTGATCGGGCTGTTGCCGATTCGATTATTAACAAGTGTACAAATGTCGAGCCCAGCAGCGTAGTAGATGACATCAAGCCCGCGCTTAAGGGCCCAGGTCAACTGTATGACCTGACAGGGCTTCAACGTGATGCCAACCGAAAGCATGGTTTTTCTGGGATCTATACCGAAGAGCTGGCTCAGAAGCTCTATCTCAATCTCAGCCTGACCACGTATCCAAGGACCGACTCGGCGTATCTCCCGGACGACGCTGTTGAGGATGCACGGAAAACAGTGGCGTCATTTACCGGCACTCCCTACTCAGAACATGCGCAGCGCATACTCGACGGTGGGTGGGTGAAACCTAATAAGAAGATATTCGACTCCACGAAAGTGTCAGACCACTCTGCAATCATACCAACCGGTACGGTCGCAGGGACCTTGGAGCCAGACGTTCAAACTCTGTACGACATGATCGTGAAGCGTTTCCTCGCGGTATTTCATCCGCCAGCCGAGTACGCAGTGACCGAACGTATTACTACCGTCGCTGAAGAGATGTTCAGAACCACAGGCCGTGTACTCATCACACCAGGGTGGATGGCCGTGTACGGAAGCACCATTGTTGATGATGACCCGGTTAAGGATGCTGATAGCGACGACAAAAAAGCATTGGCGATGTACGTTGAAGGGGAACCAGTGATTCCTCGCGGTATTGAGCTGAAAAGACTCAGCACGAAACCTCCAGTGAGGTTTACAGAGGACACGCTTCTAGGCGCTATGGAAACTGCTGGTCGACTTGTGGAAGACGAAGATCTTAGGGAGGCGATGAAGGAGAGAGGATTGGGGACACCCGTAACTCGTGCCAAAACAATCGAGTCACTCCTGGCGACCACTGATAAATCGGGAAAGAAGAAAGAGCCATATCTCATCCAGGACAAGAAGTACCTAGCTCCGAGCCCTAAAGGAATGACCGTTGTCAGGTTCCTGATGGACAACGGAATCGAAGCGTTGACGTCCCCTGCGCTAACCGGGGAGTGGGAGTACAAACTTCGCCAGATGGAGAAAGGCCAATATAGTCGCCAGGTCTTCAAGTCCGAGCTTGCCGAACTCACCACGCAAATTCTGGATATCATCAAAGGCAAATATGCCGGCGTTGCGGTGAAAAAATTGCAAGCGCCATGTCCTCAGTGCGGTGGTGCAGTAGAGGTCCAGTCCAGAACATTCGCCTGCGAACAACAGTGTGGCTTTTCAATCTGGCGGGACATTTTGAAACGACAGTTGAAGGTTTCTGAGGGCGAAACCCTAGTTCGCGATAAGCTTGTATTGGGCTTGAAGGGCTTCGTAAACCCTAAGAAAAACAACAAAAAATTCGATGCCGGCCTACGTCTATTGGACGATGGGAAGGTTGAGTTTTATTACGATCCCACAGCCAACACCACTGACTCCAAAGGCAACGTGGTGACCTGCACGAAGTGCAATGGCCCGATGCGGAGGATCAAATCTACTAAGGGATATTTCTGGGGATGCGCAGATCGAGAAAACTGCAAGCACACCATGAATGACCTTAAGGGCGACCCCGTCGAGCGTCCAAAGTCTTTTCCCTGCGATCTGTGTGGTAAGGCCATGTATCTGCGCAATGCTGATAAATCGCCTTTCTGGGGATGCAGCGGCTTCGTTAAGGGTGGGGGTGGCTGCAACAACACTTTGAAGGACCGCGACGGGACTCCGATACCCAAGGTGAATGCGGACGAGGGTGTTCCCTCAGTAGATAGCGAGCGAACTGGTGAAGCATGCTCCAGCTCTAGCGAGGCGTTTCTATGAATGCCAGTAACAAGATCATCCGCGCAACAGTCGTCGTGTTCGGCTTCTGGTGGTTAATCCTCACTGCCTGGGCTTTCGGCGGTTCACCACTTATGTTCATCGACAACTGGGCTTTTGTGGGTTTCACCATAACCCACTGGGTTTTGGGCGTGGTGTCGGGGCTGATCATTGGGATCTGGTTCATCTGGTTCGCCCGTATAACTGCGATGAACAGGCTCTATAAGGGGAAAGGCGGCACTGACCACAACGGAGCACGATCGACCCTTGGAGCCGTCCCTGTGCCGGTTAAGGCATTAAAGCGGGTAGAGAGTGAATCGAAGCGCCTTCCAATAGAAAACGAGAAAATCTTGTCGTGGCTGGAAAATAACCAGAAGGCGTGGCCGGCGCATGTGAAACTTTTCTGGGCGATATGGGATACCTATTCGGCGTACTCGCATTTTCCCGCCTCACATCGTCGCGGTGGGCATGGCAACCGGCGTCTGTGGCAGCATTGCCTCGCGGTAACGGCAACAGCTTTACAGGATGCGCCTGCGTACGTTTTCGAAGGCGTTTATGTGAAGGCGAGGGGAAAGCCTAAATTCAAAATCATCGACCTCAAAAACAAGGAATATGTCTTTGACTCTACCGATCCCCTCATCCCGATTCTCGCGCTGGCTCATGACATAGGAAAGCTTGAGGCTTATGTCCTGGCAGCGGATGGAAGCGTCATCACTAAAGAGGAAGGCGGAGCGCTGACACCTCAGGATGACAACCGAATTTCACACGATGCCCTGGGCGCTCGGATTCTGGCGCGATTTCCAGAATATTGGTCCTTGCCCCCGAGAGATCGAACAACGGTGAACCTGGTAATTGCTCATTACCATCACCCGAGCAGATTCCCCGTGGATCGAAACGGCCTGAGTCTGGACGATCGGATGACCGCGTTGATGGAGTTTCTGATCCTGGCAGACAAAAAAACCGGTATGGCTGAGTCGAGCATTACCGAAACCCTGACTGAACAGGAAATCTCTGAGGAAGAGTCGAGCTCGATCTATCACTGTTTCGTCGACATCATTACGGAGTTTGGTCGTGTGAATGGTACTGGTGATCAGGCCAGAGATTCGACGCTCAAAATCGCCCAGAAGCACGACGGGCTTATCGTTATCAAAGAAAAAGATCTGCGGATGCTCGTTCTCGCAAAAATGGGATGGTCGCTGGAGGAGGGTGATGGCCGGTATCGGATGACGCTGAACCTGGTCACCACTCTCCAAGAGAAGGGCGTGCTGTACTCAGCACACAATCAGGCAGACATGAGCCGTTTCTTTCCCATGTATTCAGTGGCGTTCAGAAACCCTCAGACAGGTGCGCATTTAACAACGTGGGAGCCCTGCATCATCATTCGCCCGGTGGCGACCACACCAGAGTTGGCAGCGTTGAGTGGCCTGCCAAATATGACTACGAAACTGGATATTGAGCGCCCACTGTTCACTCACAATCTCGGCATCACAGAGACTGATACCCTTCGTGCACTGATCGCCCGTGGGTTCGGAGATGAGATTGCAGGCAAAGCAACTATCGCCGGCAAACAGATCGCAAAAAGATCAGCAGACCCCGTGGTTGCGGTTGCGTCTCCCGATCCAGCTCCAGCTCCAGCATCGAATGAGCCAAATGTGGCTGTTCCCGTTGCAAAAGCCACCTCGCCGACGCTCCTTCCATCCGCAGACACTCCGATTGTGCCTGTGCCTGAATTTGCACCTGCACCTGCACCGACAGTCCCGCTGGCGACTGAATCACCTCCTTCACCTGATCCAGTTCCTCCATCCGATCAAGTTGTGCCGGCCGACGAACAAACCGACAGCTTTAACGATGATGACCTGCTGGATGATGATCTCCAGGCGCTCAGTGCAGAGGTGAATCGCACAGAAGACCAGATCGATGAGTCTGATGAATTCAGTGCTTTCTCCGGTGAGACTGCGTCTGATGCTCTTGATGATGCATTTGATGGGTTCGAAGAAGGGCTCGATATCGGCGCCGTCTCCACTATGCCCTACCAATTGCCGGCAGATTCGCCTGTATCGATCGGCGATCCGAAGGCATGTGATCTCGCCGCACCCGAGTCACCGAAACCCGTTGCGATTGCTATTCCAGATCCTGACGCACAGCCCATCCGCAAGAAAAGTCCGGCAGCTGAAGCCGCAGCGCTGCGCGCCCTTGAGCAAGCCACGCAAGACTTCACAGCGTTTGCGCCATTGAGGAAAAAGAAGAAGTCGATTAATCAAATGGAGCGGATCCGGAAGGCAGTAGACGCCCAAGAAATCCCAATTTGCGGAACTCGGGATGGATTCGATTACTTGCTGGAATCCGACATGAAGCTTTTCGACGAAAATCTGGACGTCAATGCACTGATCAAATCGGAGAAACTGCCCACTGTCGAAGCGAAGCCAGGCTGCTTGATGGTCGGCGTTCCAGTTGCACCACTCGTGCTGGATCTGTAATCCGGCGAGGGTAAACAGATCATGACCATGCCTCCCTGGTCTTATTGGAGACCAGGGAGACATGATCACATAGACTTGAAATCAGCCTCGGTCAGGTAGGGGCTCAGCAGCTTGAAATATTGAGCCCGAGAGTTCGAGTCCAGTGGCAGTTGAGGCTGATGAAGCATCAACTCAGCGGCAGCATCAGGCTGCATACCCGAGGTGAAATCCAAAGGTTTAGAACCGAAATAAACCTTGCATGAGGATGGCATCAGAGCAGCGTCCAACACACCGGCAACTTCCGAATAACGGTTGTCTCGGGCGGCAGTCAAGAACAGCCCATCATAGACAGTCACGTCACCGTTCGTATGCTCCGCATAAACCGCCATCAATGGCCAATTGCTGACATGGCCGTCCTTTGCGGATCCACCCGATTCAGCTGTGCCATAAAAAATCACCTTCCTAAATTGGCCCTCAGTAAATCCAGCGATCAAGGCGCTGGCATTGTTAGCTGTGGAGGTTTTCTCGAATCGATTTATCATGGAAATGCTCCTTGAATTATTGGTGCAGCATCAACAAGTTAGCATCACCCTGATCGGCACCGCAACCCTCTGAGAAAAATAAATCCAGACAATTGACAACTTGTCAATACTCCAAGCGCTACCTTTTGTCCGTCGTTGGGTTTGTTGATACAACCAGGTCTCCAGCATTGGGCTTCACATTTCGCAAGCTTTCCATCAAAGCCTCCTGAAGAGCACGGTTTTGTTCGTGCTGCTGAGCAAGTGACGCTTCCAAACGCGCTACGGTCCTTTCAGTTTCCGCAAGCCGTCCTTTTGCGGCAGCTGCATCTTCACTCGCATTCGAGCGCTGAATCCGGAGAGCCTCAACTTCTGACTCAGCACCCTTGAGCTTCTTGCTCAGTTCTTCCATATTTTTGTTCAACTCATCACGCATCCGAGCCGTTTCGCGCATGAGATGGTTTTCCATGCCGATCAGTTTTTCCTCGGCCTCTTTTTTGAGCTCCTCCCGCACTTGTTCTGCTGCTATTCGGGCTTGGTCGGCTTTTTCGGAGAGAGCCTCATACCGACGCTGTTGCTCTTGCTTATCATGTTGATGGGCGTCGACGGCGGCTTGGTGTACCTGTTGAATTCGCTGGAACTCTTCATGCTTCGATGCCGTGAACTCAACGAGCTTGGAGCTCAGCTCTTCAACCTGCTCCTGAAGCTTCCGACGCTCGGCTTCACCCGATGCCACTTGCTCAGATAGGCGAACTTTGTCGGCACGCAGGCCGTCAACCTCGGATTGGCGACCGTTGAACTGCTCGATGGCTTGCTTTTCGCTCTCCTGGGCATTGCGGCAATTCTCTTCAGCGTCCCGGGTAGCTTTCAGAAACGCTTGCAGCTCTATCGCGTGTGAGTCACCAGCAGCTTTCAATGCGATGTCCCAGACCTCCTCAAAGCGAGCCACCACCGAATCGGGTACGCCCGGCCGGCGAAGGCGAGCACTCAGTTTCGGCCCCGTATCCATCCAAAACTTCTTGATTTCATCACTGACGAGATTGGGTGATGCCTTCCGATCATTACGCGCATGGATCATCGCCAGGATTTCTGACTGCCGCACTTCCATCCCATTACTAAGCAGCTCATCGGCGTACATGTGCACGAGCTCACGAGTGCCAACGCTACCAACGGGGTGCACAACCGAATTCAGAGGATCGAGGCTCATTTTGAATCCCAAAATTTATGACCTGAGGAAGATTACCACATTTCACGTACGATATTTTTTCTATTAGATACCGTTGTTTTCGTATCGCCGCGACCGTTTTATTGTGAAAACTGACTGTTATCACAATTTTTTTGAGCGTCGTTTGTCGGCCGTTTTTTAGCCCCCCCCCCTTAGCAGTAGCTGCGAAAGCGGCGATTTTTCCTATGCGTGCGAAAGCTCGTAAAACCAGCATATCCGTCAAAATTGCTTGCACTGGAGGTCAAGACATTTCCCCACCAATCAGAAGCCTTCGGAACCAAATTGTCTGCATTCTGAGAACTGAATCGCTGACAGTTGGAGTCCGCGGCATTCAGCGACATGGCCGGAACTAACTTCTAGACCGCATCATTTTTCGCTGCTGGTTCACGAGTTACTTCCTGTCAAAGCGGCATTGATTCCCGGCCGTTCGCCGGCATTCCATTTGTCCTACCAGGTCACAGGCTATTCGTGCGCTTATAGGGCACAGGATTGCTTTACACACGATCGCCTTGAAGATGAATGCCTCAGCGCAAAGACAAGTGGAAATCCCGCTTCTACGCCAAATCTTTTCGCCACTGCGGGCACTGAGCACGCACATTTCGCGTAGCAGTAGGCTCACTGGATGATTTTTCCCTCAAATTCGCACTTATCGACGTCGACGAGCCTCATCGAAAGTCAGGCTTGCAAACGCTCTAAATCCCCCTAAAATCAATACTTTCACCAAAAAGACTTGCGCTGTGGATCAAGCAAAAAACAACAGATTTGAGCGTGGGCTGTCCTTTCTTCAACCGCCACGACTGACTCGCGATGAGTTCAAATCGATGATCACTCAGAAGGGCTGGCGAATGGCTGATGTGGCTTGCCGTTGGTCAATCCGGCCTGAGCATCTCAGCCGGGTCGCTGCTGACATTGAACGAGATGCCAAATGGGATGATCTTGCACGAGCTTTGCCTCTATTGAGCCCCAACGATCAAACCGCGGTGTCTATCGCTCGAAGAGTCCTAATCCCGCCTACTCGACAAAAGAGGTCCAGCAAGACCCAGTCGGAGATGCATGAGGCTCCTGGTGAAGAAACTCAGCGCCCGGTTGTTACAGAGCCGTTCAATTGGGATAGAGAACCAGACGACGATGAAGAAGATTTCTCGGCTAGTGTCGACGGCTTTAGGTATCGAAATTATCTGGTCCGGGGATCGGAGCTTGTTGTCGTTCGTGCGATTGAGCATTTCGCGGCGGAACAGGCAGTTTTGGTGGTGATGGAGATACGCGAAGGTGCCGACAGTGCTGGTGGCGTGCAAGAGGAGTACCGATGCGAATCACCTAATGGCATTGCGAGATGGTTTGAGCCTGATGAGATTGATGATTGGCTCGTGTCCAACGGAAAAACGAGGGATCTGTATGAATGACATGTCTAAAGGGTTACTTGTGCAGCCAGATTTCCTGGTATCAGGGGAAATCGAATTGCTGCATTCCCCCTATCCTTCTGATTTCGTAGCCTTGCCCGACATGATCCAGGCTGCAAGCGATATCGAGGCCGCGGCCATGTGGATCGAGACCCAATCGTCAAACGACAAATCGCGCCGTGTGATGCGGAAGGAAGTAGAACGCTTTATTTTGTGGGCGCTGCACACAAGAGGGAAACAGCTGTCCCAAATCAATGTTATGGACGTGAAAGCCTACGCTGAATTCATCAAGGATCCTCAACCCCAAGAGATATGGGTATCACCGACCAAACGAGCACGTAAACACGTGGACTGGAAGCCGTTCGCCGGGCCCTTGAGCGTTGCCTCCCAAAGATTCGCGCTTATCCAAATTGGCAGCATGTACAAATGGATGGTTCAAGGGGGCCGGCTTCGAGGCAATCCTGTGTCCCTCATGAAAAAACCACAGCTGCTGGTAGAAAACAGCGTAAAACGCTTTCTTCCCGAGGAAGGAATCAACCTCGCGTTCGAGGTCATTGGAAATACAAAGAATCCCCTCAAGCGGGCACGCGATCACTTCATGCTTAGTCTCTTTTATCTGACTGGGTTGCGTACGTTCGAAGGAACCTCGGCCAATATGGGGGAGATCAAACAAGCACCCAGCGGTACTCGTTGGCTGCCGGTGCTGGGCAAGCGCTATAAAATGAGAAACGTCCCCATCTCCGAGGCGCTATATGAGGACCTTCTTCAGTACAGAGAGGCCTTCAACCTGCCGCGACAGATCCTGCCGGGGGATACAACCCCCCTCCTCCTTGCATCTAACTCCAAAAAGAGCCGTGCGCATAACGCAACGGTTCTAACGTCGATGAAAGGCATCATGAAACGAGCAGCGGTGCTGGCAGCCGAACGCGGGCAGTTAGAACTGTCTGAACGCCTTGAGGAGGCAACCACACACTGGCTACGTCACTCGTGTTTCAGTCACTTAGCCAAGGAAACGGGTGACCTGGTCATGATTAGGACCCTCGCTGGCCACAGCAAAATTGAAACTACCAGCCGTTATATGCACACCGAGGATGAAGCTCTATTTACAGGTGTCACGACCGCATTGAGCACACCACGTCTGACCTAACGCCTTAGCCTGATGGCGCTGCATGCTGGCCCCACACCGGTGTTCATGTTTGCCATCAGCGCTTTGTGCATTGGTTATTACCCCCTGCACCGCTGGGCAACGGCAGCAATAGCTGAGCCGAACGGATTTCGCACAACCGCAAAGTGCGACTCATACCCGTCTCGCCCGCCCGGCGACAAACCATAAAACGCAAAGAAAACAATGCGTTAACTCTCCGTATCTATATGAGCCTTCTCCCCAGGACATGCCAGTGTCCATAGGGTTAAATACAGTCTAGGGCGCCTTAACCACATAGTAGTTGAAGGCCTGCCGTCATCCACCATATGGGATCAATGAACGAATCTGGTCTATCATGGGGTATAGACGCATTTTTCATTGTCTTACCCTATGGGTTCAGTACAGAATGCATCCATCTCATATATATGGCGCCGGTGCCCAACATGAATGCAGCAGCGAATCAACTCGATCAGTACACGTTCACAGATTTCACCAAGCTCACCTTCTCTCCCCAATACGCATCTGAAGCCCTGGGCATCAGCACTCAAACACTCAAACAAATCGAGAAGGATTTTGATCTTAAGATCAGTCGCGTAGCACGCGGGTCCGTTGAAGTGCGCAGTTACTCCATCAACGACATTTTTCAGATTGCAGCGCTACGCCGGCAGAATGGAAACACAAAGGGTCTGTCGCAGCCGATCACTATCTGCACCTACGTGCAGAAGGGCGGGACGGCAAAGACGACAACCTCTTGCAACGTCGGCATTCTCTCTGCCATGGCAGGTTTCAAGACGCTTATCATCGACAATGATCCTCAGGCAGACGTCTCCAGCATGTTGGGCTATGACCCAGACCAGACTACCGAAGAGCTTGTAGAGCTCGGACTGCCAGCTGACAGAGCGGTTGAGGGCCACCTTGGGAACCTCCTCCGGCTGGGAACAACATTCAGTGAAATGTCTCTCGACCAGGTCATCAAGAAGCCATTTGGCGAGCATGGCCCACATCTGATTCCTGCTTTCGATTCTCTGGACGATATGGACCTTGTATTACGGAATTCTCAAGGTGCTGACTTCCGTTACGGACTGTTCATTGATCGCGCAAGAAAAGGTCAACTCAAACACTGCGACCTTTCAAGCTACGATGTGATCGTCATGGACAACGCCCCTTCGGGCACAATGCTTTCGCGGAATAGCCTCGCTGCGGCAGATTTTTTGCTTTGCCCTATCCGTATGGACAAGTTTTCATTCCGAGCCCTGTCGCGCCTGGCTTTCAAGATCAACGAAATGAGCGCTGATTTTGGTCGTGCCCCCGAAATTATTGCCATCCCGACAATGTACATGCGTAATCGCCCCCGTTTACAGGCTAACCTGACTCGCCTATCGCAACTGTTTCCGGGTAAGGTCACAGAACAGCAACTGTTCCATTCCGAGGACTACTCCAAAAGCTTGGAGGACGGCATTCCACTAGCGCTTTGGAAACAAGGTAGCGAGAACTCACTTGGAGCATTTCGAAAGGTGTTCGATGAAATGATGGGCCGTGTAAGGTCCGTTTTGGAGAAAGCTAAATGAGGAGCTCCAGCCCAATAGGCAGGCCAACGATGGTGGCCACTGATGAAAAGTCCAGCATTCAGGGAGTTGCCGTTCCCAAAACGATGCCCGAGGCAAACCTCCGTCCAATGAGCGAACTGCTCAGCACCATGGGTCTGAATGAGGAGCAAGCAGAAGGTGGAAAGGCTCTGGAGAGAGCTCCGGTGTCAGATTCACACCATGTCCACGTTCCCAGTTTCGATGACGTGAAGCTCAGCGGGGAGCTCTACCCTGGTGAGTATATGTACTTGCCCCTCAACAAGATTGTGCGAGGCAAATACCAACCTCGACGCGTTTTTGATCCTGAAAAACTGACCGCCCTCGCGAACACTATTGCAGATCAGGGCCTGCACACTGCTATCGTTGTTCGCCCCCTTGCCGATGGGACTTTCGAGCTCATTGCTGGTGAACGTCGTTTCCTTGCTCATCAGCTGCTACGGAAGACCTCCATCTATGTCTGTGTCAGGAATCTAGACGATGCAGAGGCAGCAGTTCTCGCTGTAACTGACAATGACGCTCGTGAAGATTTGTCTGACTTCGAACGGGGCGCCAGCTACAAGAGGCTGCTCGATCAAGGCACTGTCCAGAACCAAGCTGAATTGGCCCGTCGTGTTGGGAAGAGCATGTCAACCATCAGTAGGTGCCTCGCCTACTTCAAACTTCCCGCAGAAGTTCTCACGATGCTTGAGGCTGACCCTGAGCTTATTGGCAACCGCGTGGTCGCTGAGTTGGTGTCATTGGCTGACAAAGGTCACGCTGAAACAGTCATCACTGCGGCGGATAAGATACGTTGCGGTACTTCGCAAGACAGTGCCATCAACTGGGCAAAAGGCGAGATACGCCGTCTGGCGTCACCGCAAGCTCCAGTACCTCCAAGGCAAATTAATTACAAAGAAAGGTCTCAGCTTGAGGTACGGTTTGATGGTCGAAAACTGATCCTTACCCCTCCTAAGGGAGTAGATCCTGCTGAAGTCCTCGCTTACCTAGAGGAGGCATTGAAGGCCCGCGGCTGATGAAGTATTCGCTCAATTGCCGCCGGGCTCTGCCGGCGGCGAAGTATGGTTCCTCTCGTTTATCTACTGCCCTCCCCGCATCCAAATCCTCGGTTAACTCATTGATAAGTTTGAACAAAATTCGCATGGCTATGGCTTTGCTCTTGAATTATGCCTCCCAATTTTCACTGTGAAATATCAAGCCTCCACCTATACATTGTCATTTCACCTCCGTTTTCACAGTGAAATTCCTATCCTATCCCGCTGTTTTCAGGCGTCTGCAAACCTAGCCTGTTGTCACGATGAGCACCATTTTTTCACTGTGAAAACTTCATCAGTTCCGGAGCGTCGCCTACGACACGTTGCGATCGGCATCAAGTTGTCAAAGAGCGGAGCCAGGATTTCACAGTGAAAATGGTGCAGTGGAATTCGCAACCGGGTTTATAGATTTCACTGTGAAAACAGAAAAATACTGAATTTGCCTATCCAGACTTAGAAATGTTGTACCCGCTCAGGCTCCATAAGCTGCTTCTGAGTATCCGTCTAGACCTAAATCGGACAACGGAGCTTAGGGTCTGTATGCAACCCTTGCCCATCCCCTCCGAAGCTGCACCCAATACGATGTTATCTGCGCACTGCATAGTGCAGAGTGCATAGTGCGTAGTGCGAAGTGCGAAGTGCGTGGTGCACGGTGCTCACCAGGCACTGAATTGGGGACAGGTTAAATATTGGTTGAGAGCCCTCGGCCTTCCTTCCCGTCCTGTACTCATCGGACGGTGTATCTGAACGGCGCAGTGCACGAATCGGCCCAAGTTGGGGAATGCCCACAATTCGCCAACCAATCACGACATGGATCCTTGTCCTTGTTGAGAGGCCTGCGCAGTATTTCACAGTGAAATGTCGTGACCGGGCCGTTTAAGGCTGCACCTCAATGCCCAAATTCGACAAGGCCAACACCATCCGGTTTTCACTGTGAAATCCTCATTGTCTTCGAGTCCTTCTACACGACAGCCGTAGTGCGACATGAATTTCACAGTGAAATCGAACTGAGAGAAGGTCAATTAAAGGAAGTCTTAGCTGTTTGAAGATTCGACTGCGTGAGTACTGGCGAGGCGGGTACATGACAGGTTCGTGTCTGACCTCCACGGTTATGCGATATGCCCATAGCGAAGTGGTGACCGATATCGGCGCCTATCCAGGAGTTTTCACTGTGAAAAGGACTCCACACGTTCTCGCCGCTTGGTCCATTTTATTCACGCGACGATCCCGCCGAAGGTGAATTTTCACTGTGAAAACAATAGGGCTCGTTAAGGTGGATTGCTCAATCCGGCCATTCCCAGGCCCTAAAAAGTCCCTCTCCAGGAAGACCAGGCGCCCACAATTTCACGGTGAAAATCCCGCCGTTAGGTACAGGGTAACCTCCTAACACACTAGATTGGCCCCTTTTAGGTGCTTCTGGATAACAGCAGAAAAGGACCAACTCGACCAGATTTTCACAGTGAAAATCTCAGGCGGCTCGCTTCAACAGAAAGATCAGACTCAGTTCAAAAATCTGGCGCCAGATACTTGTAGCGTACGCTTACGTGTTATCACTAAAATACAAAACATTGTTGTTCATCCCCTTATACAACGTTTGGCTTTCAAGCCGCCCCTCTACCAATTGGAGATAAACATGACGATTTCGCTGCTGCTGACCGAAGGTTCTGGAACCATTTTCGAGAATGAAAAGCGCTCCTCCGACGCCGCACCGTTAATGGTGGGGTACGTGGAGTTTTTGCTGAACAAAGAACGCGGCCAAAAGCTCAAGCTTGAGGTAGCAGTCTGGATGAAGGAACGTGCAAACGAGACGAAGGATAAGTTTTACTCCCTCTCGATCGGTGGCATTAACGCAAGCCTGTTCAAGGAGTCGGACAAGAAGGAGAATGGTCCTGACTACGCCGGAAGCTTTGGATTTAACCAGGAAATGCGGATTGCAGGCTGGAAAAAAGATGGCGTCAACGGCGGTAAGCCCTTCATCAGTCTTTCGATCAGCCCTAAGCTGAAGGACAAGCAAACCCCAGCGCCCAACCAGGCGAAAGCCACGGGATCTGCGACACCGCCGCAAGGTAACGAGATTGAAACCGGCCTTCCGGATTTCAAATTCTAGCTGAAATGTTCTACCCACGACCCCGCCGCCAGCGGGGTTTTTTTTTGGCCCAAAATCATTGGGCTGGTAGGAGCTGGCACCTGGAATGTTTCATAGCCTCAAGGAATGAAGAACCTTAGGCTGAAAGCTCTCGGAGCCTTAGGCTTAGATGAAAGGATCTTATTGAACGCTCACCCTCCAGGCTCAACTTGAACTCCCAGCACCAGGCTCTGATTCCAGCTCATTTGCATTACGGCTGGAAGGTAGTGACTGCCCCATCTACCGCTGCAAGACATAAACAGTTCGCATCCCCTGTAAAACGAGGTTGTTGTGCCATGCGTAGTGCGCACGCCTGCCTGGCCGAGCCCTCCGGGTTCTAGCCCATGGTGGTCTGCCTCTCGCGTCTTTTTCACAGCTTTTCTGCCAATTGTGCCGCAGATAGGGGCTGGTCGGGGGGCAACGCCCCCCTTATACCGTCAAATGTGCCATCACTAGGGACAGAGCTTTCAAATGTGCCATCGTTAGATGGTAATACGGCCCCCACACTCAGGCATGCGACCTCGCCTTGCCGGTTGTTTTGTCTGTTGTGCCATCGTCAGTGATATAGCAGAGCCCTATTGATTAGGGATTTCACTGTGAAAAGTTCCATCGCGATGCTTCCCTCCTCGATAAGTGTCTCTAATGACGTAGAAGCACCGCGGCGAGGGGATTTGATTGGGGTGTCAAAGGGAGGGAAGGAGGTAGGTACCCAGGTGGAATGAACCTAAATGTGCCATCGTCAGGGGCGGACCTCCCAAGCTATCCCCTTGTACTACCAAGCAAATCCCAAATGTGCCATTGCTAGAGCAATGCTAAAGCCAATGTCGGGACTGTTAACGGAAGATGCCAGCGTTAGTGGCAAAATGTGCCACGATTAGATATTCGTGGCATCTGGATTCATATACCTAAGAATGGCTGAAGCCCTTGTGAATAAAGGCTTGGACGGTTTTGTGCCACCGTTAGAAAGGTGTTTTCCTAACCGTGGCACATTTCATGGATTTCTCTAACAAGAGCACAATAGAAATCTAACGACGGCACATTTGTCTAGCGCTGGCACAGAAAGGATCTGACCAAGGCACAAATGCTCAGATTCCCGGCACATTTGGCCCTGGCCCTGGCACAGAAAAACCGCTGTAGCCCTTGTGTTACGCGGGTTTGATGGGTTCACTAACAAAGCTTTAAAAAAGCATTCAAAACAGAAACAAGCTGTTGTTAGTTTTTTTGCTAGCGCATCTCGAAGCGAAAAACACAAAATCAACATCGAAGTGGGGCGCTCTAGAGATGGCACAATTCAGCACTGGCGATGGAACCGAAAAAGCGTTGACCTGGTGACTTTTGTTCAAGTAATGTGCCACCACAGTCATTGACGGCACATTTCCAAGATGGACACCCAACCCAAGAAAACACGAGCCTCCAGGGCCAAGCCTACTGAGGCCTCGACGATCGAGGCAAGTCCAGCCAAACGCAAGAGGGCTCCCAAGCTTCAGGTCGTCCGAGATACAGAGCTCTCGAAGGCTGTGGAGTTGCGAAAAGCAACTCAGGCCTTGTCGATGCGAAATGTGTCGACTTCAAGTGATTTCACCTTTCTGCAAAGGAAACTCTACAACACGCTCCTCCAGTTTGCCCAGCAGCGTCCGGAGTCAGAGGCGGTTCATGACATTCCCATCAAAAAGGTCGAGGAACATGTAGGTCACACCACCACAAATAGTCGTGACTACCTGAAAAAAGTGCTCAAGAGCATGACCCAGGTACAGGTTGAATTTGATTACAAAGGTGACGGGAAGGGACGAAAAAGCGAATGGGGTATTGCCAACCTTATCGCGGAGGCGTACATCCTCGATGACAACCAGACAGTCAGATTTTCCTTCCCGGCAGAAATGAAACGCCGTCTCCTCGATCCAGAGATGTTCAACCTGATTGATCTCAGGATGCAATATCACTTCTCTAGCTTCTCAGCGCTAACGTTGCACGAGATCGTGTCCCGATACTTTGGTTCCCCGTATGGCGAGACATACCGGGCACACTGGACAGAGTGGAGCGTCTCCCTCTCTGGGTCCGCGACGCCTCACGCTGAGTTTCGCGATTTCAACAAGATGCTGGGTCGTGCGATTGAGCAGGTCAACAGCATTGAAAGTCGGTTCAGGATCGCTGCTCAGGTTACAAAACTGAACCGGAAGATGGATCAGCTTTGGTTCAAGCTTGAAACGCTCAAGCAGCCAGGCCTCGGGCTTAACCCTACTCCTGAGCTGGTCAGTCCGTCCGTTGCAAAGCGGCTTAAGGCATTGTCACTGAGCGGTAAGGACATCGAAGAGCTCGGCATGAATTTCGATGAGGAATATTTGTTAGCCCAAGCCGATTACACTGAGGGGCAGATCAAGAAGGACGGGAGCAAGATCGCAAGCCCAGCTGCGTATTTGAAGGCGGCCGTGCAGAATAATTATGCGAATGCACCAACCAACCAAAATCCTTCTCAGCCGAAAAAGACAACTCCGCCTAAGGCTGATGCTGAAAAGCCAGCAAAAACGCCTTCAGTGACCCCACCAGCTGCTCCGGGTAACCAGATGGCGACTCTTCTCGAACAATGGGGTTCGGCTCAGCGAGACAAGATTCGCAGTGAGTTCGGCGCTCTCGACGACGAAGGGAAGGAAGCCCTGGTCCAACGCTACGAACCTGAATTGAGGAAGGATGAGGTAGCCTTTGGCTTCTACAAGAAAAAGGGTCTGCACACCATGGTGGTGAATTGCATCGTTCAGATCATTTTTGCAGAGCGGTTCCCGGAATCTCCGTCATCCGATGTTTTGCTCGATTTTGTGCTTTCGAGCAGTAACGTTTGAAGCCGGCCTATCACTGAGTGCTGCCAGGTTCGTTCGACATTGAAGCTGTTCTTTTGACAAGCGAGAGCAGCGACTCTGATGTTAGAAACGGCGAATTCCTAAGCATCTGTCCCATAAGCAACGTCACCACTTCAAAACAATCACCAGGGCCGATCGGAAGAGATCGGCCGTTTTGACCCCTTGCATTGACAGTCAGAAACACCTTTCCCTTTTGGTTTTCAAGCGTGAACCATTTTTCGTTTTGGGCTCCATGTCCTTTCCCGTCGAACCGTGTCTGAAGCTGAAGCAAGGTCGCCAGCACTCCGGGTAATTCACGCGGTGATAGCTGGATCCCAACCTTGTCCTTCCAGTTGTAAGAGCGCTCTCCTGATGATTCTGCCGCCTCGATACGAATGGTGTGTGACTGATTCCTGGTTAAGTCCGCAGAAAAGCACACAGCTACACGCCCGCCATAGACGTGCCGGTTGATGTAGGGTCTGTCGGCTGATTCATCGCTGCGCTCACCCGCGTCTGATTCGTCTTGTTCCATGACGGAGCAGGCATGTACTTCGAGGTCGCCACTGATTGGGCTTGTGTTGCATTCAACCTGGGCGCGCTTGTACACAGTTTCCAAATATTGGCCATGTTCATCTGCCGGGCACCCTGCCTCAACCCAGGACTTCAAGACTTTTGAAAACTTTGGGCCCTCTGTTTTACCGATACGGATGAGCACCGGAAGGGTAGGGTCATCGAACTTCGCGGCCTTGAGCCTTGGAGATACGGCAGGCAACACATTGAAAAGGATGCCCCGCAGGTAGGCGGCCGCTACAGGGTCGCCTGAACTGGCTGAGTCGATAGAGCTTGTGAAGACTTCGCCCTCGATGTCGTATATTTCATCGAGGATCCTTGGCAAAGGGACCGGGATGTTCAACGCAGTGAGTTGAGTTGAAACTGTCGAAGCATCGAAATGCATTGGGAAGCCCTGATTAATACTGATACTCGATTCTATCAGTATTCAGGAAATTATTGCTACGTGTTATAGAATGTCGATATCCAAGGCGTGGTTCAACTCGTCCTCTATGTCAATCGGCTTACCATTGAGCATGAAATCAGATTTTGTGATGACTCCCAATGCCATCATCACCAATGGTGTCCCCATGTCAATCTGCTTGGCGACTTCACGCATCAGGGGGAGATCTCGCAATGAAGGGATCGAACGCTTCATCCGCCACGAGCACAACTTTTCATACGGAATGTTGGTTTTTAAAGCCGCCTCTCGGAGATCCTCGGACCACGTAGCAGCTACGAGCTGATCAAGAATGAAATCTGGAGATGTAGCCACGTCTGCTTTGTTCACGGCTTCGAAATAATCGGCAGCTTCCCGGCTCGGGTCGATCTGACAGCCAGGGTTAAAAACAGTTGAGGATTGAATCAGGCAGTAATCAGCCCAACGGAAAACGTCGGCCATTTGAAGGACCCTGAATCCAGAGCACTGAAGAAAGGCTGCGATCAGGTCGATTCGCTTCCGATCGAGCACCTCATGAATGGCTCGGGGCTTTGCCCGCGACTCATCCCCAAAGCAGCTTGCCAATGTGTCAGCTGTAAAGCCGCACAGCTTGCTTGCCTCCGAAAAGGGGACGGATAGAAGTTCACATCTGTCGATTATGGCCTGATAGAGGCGGAGCCCAGGGTGCACTACAAATCCTTATCTTTTAAACATTCATCAGTTGCACAGATTCAGACACCTTATGTCGGCAGCTACCCAACCATTCATTAGTCAGGGAAAGCGATTTGGTGAACTCTGGCTCAATGTTTTCCGCGAATGATGAACCATCCAACCCCGTCACCACACCAAAGGCATATGCCGAGGATACTGATAGCAATTGGCCAAGCATATCGGGTAGAGGTGACCGATTGGAATACGTGACTAGAGCTTTTTGAATGCTGACTGGGAATTTCCAACGTTTGAGGAGCTCCGCTCCAACCTCTGCATTATCAAATCCAAGGATGGATTGTTCTACGCTGCGACGGCCCGCAAAGTCGAAGACATCTACGGTTTGGACAACCTGTGCAGCTTCGTCGGGCATGATGAGGTGGATAAGCAGCACGCCTAAACCTTGCATCAAACCAGTGGTAAAAGCCTCTTCGCGATCATGCCCAACTTTTTCCGCTAACGCCGAAGCCATGAAAGCTGTGTGCATTCCCATTTTCCAGTAACTCGGCATCACAATGCCTGGTGCATCTGGAAGCGCTTTCAACAGACCGTTGGTGATGATCGTAGTTCTGAAGTTGTGAATGCCTATAGTAGAAATGGCATCTTCCAGGCTGGAGACCGTGCCGCTACGACCGAAATAAGCTGAGTTCGCGGTACGAAGCACCTTAGCCGCGAGCACTTGATCCAGGCTCACTGCTTTCGCGATGCTTGAGAGCTGAACGGACGGGTCCCTGGTCATCGCAAGCAATTCCATAACCACCGATGAAATCGTAGGCAACGCCGCGGGTTTATTGAATATTTTTGCCAGGGGTTTCATCTAGAAAACTCTCAAGAAGGTATGGTCAATCCATCACACAGAACCTGCCAAATTGTAACGATTTGATGTGGGCGGGTCATTAGCCATTCCGGCTTTGGCCAATGCCTACGGGCGTAGAGGTCTAACTGTATTCAGAACGAGGCCCATTTAACGACTCGGTTTACCTGTTCAGTATCTGTTCAATTCCCGCTGAATTCAGGCTTATGGGTGCATGTTTCCAGATTTTCTGGGAATTTTCTTCTTACACACTCGTGTGACACATCTCTCTTTGCAAGGCGGTTAGGCGAAAAGCCTTAACAGCATACTCTTTCAGGAGATTCACACATGATCCACCAACCACAGCTCACCCAGACCAATACTCGCGCACTACTTATCTCTGGCCTTTTCCCCAACGGGGAGATGTTCTCAGACGTCGTGCACGCTTCTACTTCCTATGAAGCTCAGATCCGCTTGATCGCTCAGTGTCGCTACAGTGACGCTGGTGGTGATTTGGAAGTGACCAGACTCGCTGACGCATCCACTGGATCGGCTGTTCCGGACGCTCTCCTTTCTGCTGATCAAGACCTGCTGACCGAGGTTGAAGCCGTCGAGTATGTGCTGTACACCGTTCAAAACTCCCTCGACACCGGGCGCAGAACCTCGACAGATCCAGCATCTGTCACACTGCGTTCGTACGTTGAGTTCTTCGATATCGTTCTGTCAGAAGCTCCTCAAGTCTTTGAGGCACTCAGCTCAGGAGACCCACTTTCATCCGATGATGATATTGGCTTGATGTTCGAAGATTCCACAGGCTCTGAAAACGAGCTGGTGCCGGCGGATGCGTTATACGCATTGGCGATCGCTGCACTGGAGGAGGGGAGGGTGGCGGCGGCCTATCAGGTTTTGACGATGGCCAACGTCACCCGTGTTGCGTTGAGTAAAGCTTGCATCAAAGCTTTGACTTGAGAGAGAAGCCTTCTGGACCCTGGTGGTTCAGAAGGTTTTTTTTCGTCTACCAAATCATAGTCACAGGAACCAGCTCGCTGATTTGGGCTGTTACCCCTTGCTCATCATTCATGATCCGACCCTGTAAGTGCAGCCTCTGGGCTTTAAACATTTCCCCTTTTTGCCAACCAGCACGCTGCCTGGTGATGACGCAACGGATCGCGCCGGTGAGATCCGAAGCAACGAACTCGAAACATTCTTGATCGTCGACCAAGCAGGGGAGTGGGGCCTCTTTTATCAGGTATATCCCCTCGAAGTGATGTCCAGCTTCCAAAATAGCTACGTGATGGTGTCGACCGGTGGCCAAGTACTCATCGGCATTGCAAATCATGTTCGGCTCCTAGAGCGGGTTGGAAGATTTGAGTTCATCGAGCAACGAAGGATCAGGGCCACAAACCTCTGGAGGAATGGAGGCTCGATTGTTGATCCATGTGCTGCATCTCTTTGGGTAAGGCAAGCGCCTAAATTTATGGCCACCCATCCTGGAGTTAACGATGACCCCGATTTTGATTTCTATTGTCCTTTTCGTGATCGGATTTCCGTTTGCGGACAAAGCCAGCATTGGCACGCCAGCGCGCTAATGAACCACCCAAACCGACAGATCATCTGTCGGTTTTTTTTGCTGAAAAAAAACCCGCATCTCTGCGGGCTTTTAGAGTTCTCGGTTACGAACGTTCGTCTGCGAGTCGCTGCTCAACGGCTTTCTCAATGCGACTTTGGAAGTCATCGATCCATTGCTCGTACCGGCCTAGAGCTGTGATGTCTGGCTTGGTATCGTCATTCCGCCACCGGTAGATGGTCATTTTGGTGACCCCGAGCAGCTTGGCCATTTGCTCATCACCTGTAGTTTGCAGCCGCTCCTCCCATTCCTTGAGGATTGCCGACATGGGACGTTTGAACCTGTCGAGACGAGATGTCATATGAGGTTCTTCAGCACGCAGATCTCGTGCTTTCTTCATGACTTCAGCAGGTACTGATGCGGTACGCCCGTAAATGTATGACGAGAGCCTCGGGAGGCCGATGCCAAGCGCAAAAGCATAATCCTGGTTGCGCAACCCCAGTTCTTCGCCGATTTTTACAAGTTCCGATTGATCGGAGGAGAGTTCTGCCCGACTGCCAGCCCGCGGGCGTTTTTGGGCTGGAGAGGAGTTTCCTGTCTGCCTCTGGGTAGCTGCGGCAGGCTCAACGTCGATATCGGACATTGGCTGTGTTTTTTTCATCGATACCATGGGGTCTTGGTCCATGTGGAAAATGCCCGAATTAGCCACTATTTGTTCTCCGTTGATCACCCGTTGAAGTGCTGCCGCCATTTTTCGTTTGGCAGCTTCAGTATCTATATCTCTGTCGTGGTCTTCTTCCACCTGTTCAGCCAAGGTAGCTTGCTCAAGCTCCTCACCCATCTCAAGCATGTCTTCGATGGAGCGGTGGTTTGCTACCATTTTCTGCCGATCTCGATAGACCTCACGGCTGACGTTGCTGGCCACCGCATATACCACTGCGTACACAGCATCAGCGTCGACCGTCTTTGCCAGCATAGACTTGAAGAAAACCTCCAAAACGCGTTGCAAAACGTCTTCGAAGTCGTCCATGTCGCAATGATGTTTTTTGAGATTGACTCGGCAGATCTTCCGGACACGTTCGTCCCGGTTCATCTCGAACGCGATTCGATTAACAAATGCAGGGGATCGATCCGTGGCGGAGATGTATCTCTCGCACAGGAGTTCGAAAGTCGAGGGGGGGCCGCTTGGCTTGGATGAAGAAGAATCGACGGTGGTATTTTCTGCAAGCCTTGGAGGTTTCGCGGTCTCCAAGGCCTGAATCTGTTCTACTGCCATAAGGGGCTCGTTGGTTTACAAAATCCTACGAAGCCACGAAGTCCACAGAGCGATCGAGTCGGGGTAGAACAACGTCTCTAAAATGTCCGATGCTTGAGGACACCTTCAACAGAATCGACATTCCGGCAGCCAAGATCTCAATCTTGATCTCGGGATACGAAATCATCGCTTGTTCTATCCGCTCGCTAACGACTTGTTCCTGGCAAGCTTGGTCCTTTCCTTCGAGCTCAAACACAGCAAGAGGGTTTTGACCAGGTTCAATACCGAGAGCATCAAGGCCGATCTCGATTGGGGAGTATTCGTGGATCATGAAACATTACCTCTACTCGCAACCTGTTAGGTCGCTGATTTTGATTATACGTACGTGACAGACCACGTCAATCGAATCCATAACGCGTAACTGGAAGATCGTGACGATACTGTCAGTGTACTGTGCATTACGCAGGCGCTATTTTTGGTGGAGGCGAGTGGCCATCTTCAGAAGGTAGTGACCTGGATTGCTCTTTCAAAGCGGCCTAGTGCACTAATGACTTGAGCAGTATCAGATGCAAACCCGGACGCAATCTGGATACCCGCTAGAAGTATTTCAGCTTTCGCTTCAGGAAAATCGGTCATTGCTTTGATCATGCATTTTGTGGCGCAGGATACTGAGCAGTTCTTATTGAAGCGAGGGCAACGCGGACGGCCTTCAGTGGAGAGGCACCCCAGAGAGGACAGGCCAATTTCTGTTGCGCCTTGAGAGTTGTCTAAACCATATGACATGTAAGTATCCCTAATTCTCTACAATTCCGGTGATCGGATCCAAGAATCAAATTATAGGGACGTGTAGATAAACGGGTCAACAAACTGACGTCAAAAAAGTTCAACTTTTGTTACACTTTAGTGCCTGCAAAATTTGGTATGCAGAAATTTACGTATGCAAAAAATCGATTAGCTAAGTGCGCTCAGGATTGTAAGACAGTTTTCAGAAATAAAAAACCGCCGCTCATAAGGAGCGACGGTTTGTGTGATGCAGTTAAAGAAATACGTCCATCGGAGCGATGAGTTTATCTTCAAAGGCCGCTTCCTCTGATGAAGGCTTGCGTTGAGGCAAACCTTCGCAGGAGGGGACGGCAGCGCCCGTCGGGCCTGTGCGCGTCGGTGTTGAAGGCTTCCGTGAAAGGATTGCGCATTCTGGTGCTTTCAGTACATTGGATTTGGAAGAACCAAGCCCATTGCTGCTCGGCAGATTTGCCAATTGCTTGGTGACACGTTTCGGCGGGTAAGGTATGTCATCCAGGTTGTAGGTCTTCTGTACGGTCACCTTGTTACAGATTTGGTTGATCTCTCTTCGGAACGGTTTCTCCCGTACAGTTTTAAACTTCTCGATAGGAGCTGATTCAACCGCTGGCCAGTATGTGAAGTTACCAGTTTTGAACAGTGCCCAAACGGGCAGGTTAATAGCCACTCCTAAGATGAGCAATGCAACCTTTCCCGCGTAGCCACTGCATATCAATGCAAGTGTGCCTATCAGGATAACTATCCATGCGATGTGATGCCCATTAATGCGCTGTCTCATGATTACCCCGTTGATGTCTTGATGCTCGGAGATGTCGAACACACACCCCTAACTCTATTTTCGACGAAAAAAAACCTCCCCTTATGAGGGAGGTGGTTGAGCGTTTAGAAAATGAGATCGATTTTCGGATCTACGTCGACCATGGAATCGAACGGTTTTGATGACTTCGTCCCAGGATGGAGAGCCGGAGGAGTGGCACTGCTACCAGGCACGTTGGCTGACGGGATGTTTGAATTTCCTTGTGTGTCCCTGACAATCGCATTTTCCGTTGCTGGTTTGCGGTAACGGTCAATTTGATCTTCAGAGATTTTGATTCCTTTGTCAGCGAGCAGCTTTCGCCAGTCCACTTGCCCCTTGCGCTGTGATAGCAGTACAGAGACTCCATTCCCCTCATGTCGTTTTCGTCCGAGCGGCAGCTGAGTAAGGAGTACGTTTCTCGCTTGCTCCTCACGAGCGAGGGCTTCTTGCAACTCGCGATGCGCAGACTGCCAAGCAGTTGCCGCCGCTACCCATTCATCAGAGGCCCATTTCCCTGTTTGCAGCCGGTGCCAGAATTCATGATCACCTCGTAGGATCTGATCGATCCGTTTCTGATTTCGAGGCACCTTCAGCAGTACTCCTTTCTCCCCATCAAACGAGTAGTAATGAGCGAACTGCGCCTCTGCCACAAAGATTTGTTGTTGGACCTGGTCAAAGTACTCAGGTGGAACGATGCCTTTCATTGCCAGAGCATGAGCGGTATCTCCTGGGCACTTGATCTCGACAGGTATCGCATCAAACGCGTTGTAACCGTCGAAAGAGGCACGGATGAACGGGTAGATGCTGCTCTCTGCAATGATTGGTGTAACGGTTGTCCCGGTATGCCTTTCATATGCTCGACGTGCAATGGGTTCCAACAGGTGGCCCCTCGCACGAATCCTGTCCAGAAAAGGGTTAGGTGGTGGGGGAGGGCCGATGCCCCTTCTAAGCCGAAACAGCTCGTAAGCGGTTCGGAACTTCGATGTGCCCATGATTGCAGGTGCTTCACTGGCGCCGATGCCGTTGGCACGCCACGCCAGCCATGCTGCGGTGTTTTGCTGCGTCGCAGGGCCTGTGATGATACGCATGGTCATTGGATACTCCACAAAGGCAGACCTCGCCGACAAGATGTCGGTGCTAGTCCTGATGAGTAGAGATGCGTAACGTCTCCAGTGAAATTCGTTTGTAAGGGCGTGTACGACATATCCCTCTGTCACGTCTAACACTGAAGGCCTACTGTATGAACGACCTAGAAAAACGAACCGCAAGCTTGTGCCGGCGTTTGGCAGAGATGGGGATACTGGCAATACCGGCCGTGCCTTCTGGCATGCAACGCTTCCACCTCTACGCAATGGAACCTGCATCCGCCCGCTCTTTGGCATTGCACTATGATCAGGGCGAGTTTGAGTCCACGAATACTCGGCTGATCACCCTGTTTGAAAGCGAATCAGGCGACAACGAGGTTTGGCGATCAGAAGAAGCTGAAGTGCTGGTGCGTACCAGCCACCCTGCGTCTGCGCCTGGTCTTTTGTCAGCCCTGCCTTCGAGAACGTCAGTGCAGCAGCATGGCGCTGAACATCTGAGCGTAGAAGGGTACTGGGATAATGTTGGTGCTGACAGAATTCTGTTGACCCGATGCCCGCTGGCCGCAGACATAACCTCCCGAGCTTGGCGATCTGCCTGAGCTCACACCCGGCTACTTTGCGTAGCCGGGTTTTCTTTTGCCCTGATTATTCTCCCAGGCGCATCGTGATTGGAAATCCCCGCACGGCGTTCGCCGTTCGCAGATCATCCAGAGTTACGGATGGATCGGAGGACGCTGCTGCCGAGCTCGCACAACCCATCCCGGTCATGCAAATGCTGTGGATCACTAGGGTGACCGCTTTCAGCTCACTCACATTCTGACCATTTGAGTTTTGCGCTGCGTCAGAGGCAGACGTAACGCCTGATGTGACTGTGTTACCGACCACACCTGCATCATTGCATGAGCGAAGTAGTGCACACGCCGCCACTGAAACACCCACCGATGCGCTTGTCGCCAAGACATTGCCTGTGGTGGTGTGTGCCTCCTTATAGTCGGACGCCGGCCCTGCATAGATTTCAGTGATGGAGTATGTGAGTTTCGCATCACCTGAGGTCAGGTTGTAGCCACCCTTTTTAAGCGATTGGTTGGCATAGTCGGCAAGTTCCTGATGCCCATCCTTGGATACAGCTTTCACGGTCCAGCCTTCTCGGATTCTGCCGTTAATCTGGGCGGACTGAATGCGAATTGGGCCGTCTTCGACCGTGATAGGTTTGGCAGCACAACCGGTGAGGGATGAGAGGGTGCAGGTAGCCGCGAAAATCGCAAACAGATGTTTGATCACGGGAAGGACTCTGGTGGATAACATGTAGCAATAATACTGGTTGGTCTGCGTGGTTGGCTACAGCAAATTTTCAGAAGCGATGGTCAAGCAGGCGGAAGAGCATAGAAAATGAGTGGAAGGCTGGTAGATCCGGAAGCACCGATGGAGGTCGGCTCAAGGTATAAAAAAACTGGGTCTCTTTTGACATGCAAAAGAGCCCAGTCCTGGTAACCACAGCTGCCGCGGCGCTGTAGGTGGAATCCACCGTTACCAAGACTGAGCTCACCTCTTTTGTCGCCATTAGGAGTATCGATAGCAATACGACTCCTGCTTGGCTAGCTTTGCGAATCCCCACCAGTTGCACCTGGTTGCTATGTAAAGGACGCGAGTCCGGGGAAGTCATTGGCGCTTGTTCACGTATTGGTGAACGACCTGAAGGTTTACCGCTGCGACCTAATCGTCCAGCTGCGTTGTCTGTTCCTGGGAGAAGCCCGGACACGACTATTGATCTGATCTCAAAACTGGCGGTGCATCACCGAGTCGAGAACACAGAGCAAACACAGGGGATGCATTAGGGAGCGGTAGTTTCAAGGGGTATTTGGGTAATGCGCTGACCCTTTACCGTGTTTCTGACTACAAAGGAGGCTTCGCGACCTCGGACCTAAACTGGCTTCTCCAGTAAAAGTATCCGTTAACTTTGCAAGAGGTTATGGCCAACACGGGTTGATAATCATGATGAGAGCCAAAAAAAACCGGCACGGTGGCCGGTTCATAAGTGAGGGTGATTCAGGTCGTGCGTGGGATTATGGCGGTCGACGCCACAAAGTCGAACAGGGCTTGCGCTTTCACAGTGAAAATGGGCAGTGCTAGGAAGGCTAGAAGTGCCACAACCAGGATCAAGGGCTGTCCGATACTCAGAAGCAGGACGACGGACAAGATTTTCAACGTCGTGCGGAACAAACACTGCCAGATGGTTAACTGCCCGGATAATGAAGACGTGCGAAGCCGGAACAGGACTTTCCCAATCGTCGCACCGTTCCACGTTCGGGTCAGCCCTACCTCGTACACCAACCAGGCAAGTGGGAGGAGAGCAAGAAAGAAGGGTGCGAGGCTTAACGCTATACCCTCGAACCATCCCATAGTGCTACCGGGTACTGGCGCTAGACCGGTGGCTGCGATGGGGTTGAAAACTACAGTCAGGTAAGCAGTCAATGCCAGAATGCCTGAAAGGGTTGCGGCGATCACAATCAGGTCGATTGCCATCGCCCCAATCCTTTGAAGCAAGAAAGCAGATCGTCTGTAAATACTCATGCTCGATTGTCCTTCTGGTGTGACGCATGCCCGGCTCGACTTAACCGAACATCGCGCCCATGGAGTTCAGAACGGCCATTTGGTCCGCGTCCGGAATAGGTGATTCAGCAGGATTGGGTTGCGCCAACTCCTCTTCTCGATCTTGCAGTAACCCGGGTTGTGCGGCTGTAGGTCCAGCGTTTGTCGCCGCTTCGCCGATCGACGGGGGAAGAGGGGCGGGCACCACCTGATCGAGAACTGGAGAGTGCGCACTTTCAGTTGCCATGCTCCCCACGGTTTCAGCTGGATGGCTGTCACCACCCTTCGGCTCAAGGGCATCCAAACCTCTTCCGGTTGGTTGATGACCTGGTGATGTCTGGTCATCAGAGTGAACGCCAGCAGAGGGCGACGTACCGGTAAGTGCTCTTGCCGTCACCTCACGCTGCCGAGGAATACGTTTTTTTCTCGATGGTTGCGGAGCGGCTTCTCGACGGGATTGCCTTCCCGTTGGAATCAGCCCTCCCGGCCCCGCCAACACCTCATTCAGGGCTTCATCCAGAGTGCCCGCCTCAAGGTTGCGCAGATACCACTGGTAGAAAACGCCACGGATCAAGGGGGTATCATTTCCATACGGAAGTTCTGACATGAACTCCAGAAGGCCAGGGCATGCATCCTCGGGAATATTAAGATTTATTTTCCGCTCTTTTTCGTTCGGGTCATAAACCCGTATGAGCTTAGCCATTTACGGCGGCCTGGGAGTTTGCATTGACGGATGCCCGGATCAGTTGTCCGAGAGCATATCTGGCGAAGCCGTCCGCGACTGCCCATCGAGAGTTCGGTAGGAGGATGCTGTGTTTCCAGGTCTGGGAAGTGACATTGTAAATTGCACCAGCGCTACCGCCCGCGATAAGAATGCCGGTAAGCGAGCGTGCATCATCCGCGAAGAGAGAATTCGCCTTTGCGATGATCTCCTGAATGACATGACCTTGTCCTTCGCCAATTTCTTCCTCAATGTTCAGTTCGGTACCGAACTGATACAAGCATTTAGAAGTGAAAGACTCTTCGCATTCGACAAGACTGGCCTGAATCTCTTTTTTCGCGAGAATATGGCGCAGTCGCTCAGCTGCGGTACTCATCCCAGAACAAGAGTCAGCACCCCGTTCGATATATTGCCCCTCTTTCATCAACAAAAAGTCGGTGGAGAAATGTCCACCTTCAATGACGCCATAGGATTTCAATTTCCCGCCTTGGCCCATTAACTTTTCTTTGATGGGCATTCCTGATTTATCAAGAATGTAGTCACAGTAAGCACCCATAGGCTGAGGAAGAGCTTTCAATTCAACCCCCGCAGGAAGAGCTTTACTTGTGCGGGCTACAAGACTTTCTTGGCGCGATCCGAACAGCCTGGCAGGAGTACCGATTACGATCAGTGCATCATCAAGACCGGGAACCCCTTGGTGCTTTAGTCGGGTGATCGCTGACTGAATCAGAGCAAGATATTCAGGCGTATCGGTCCAGTTGTCATTCAGCCCTACCGATGATGTGAGGTTGCCTTGCAGCCTGGCCGTGTCACCGGTGAAGAAGGCTTTGCCATCAACCGTTTCGGTTTCCAGTTTTGCCCGAGCAGCGGTCGTGGGGTCGCTCAATTCCACCGCAGCCACAACCAGGGTGGGGAAAATCACGTCGAATCTCTTTGACCCGTGGTATGCAACGACTTTCATGGCGCTACGGCCGGCATCAAGGCCTACAACGGTGCGAACTTTCATGAATTAACTTCCTACAGATCAATTGGTTACGTACTGGAAACGATGTGCACTCCACACTATTCACTTACTACAGTGGAATGCGTATTGCCTACTGTATGGTGCACATTGATGTGAGTTTAAGATACATAACACGTATTGACAATACCAACAGTAGCCGAACAAAATCCGCCCCGAACGCCTCTTTGGCGCGGCTATACACAACCCCCCGGCGAACGCTTAAACAATGGCTATACACAACCCCCCCTCGATCGACGATTTCGAAGAGCTCCGGCAGCGCGGCAGGGACGCAATTGACACCGCTATCGAGTACCTCATCCGCATCGACAATCTCCTGGTTCGGATGGGAGATCTGCTGTACGTGATGCAGCCGTTCCAGACAGGCCGAATCGCCATCGACTTCAACAGCCACCGTGGGCAGGCCAGACCATTCGTGCGCGTCTACCGCAAGCTGCGTGCGGGCAAAGGCAAATGGATGTCTACAAACATCAGCCACCAGGGCCTGACCAAAAGAGTGAAGAGGGCTCGGGAGTTTGAGCCCAACCACAAGCTCATGCTCGTGTTGTGCGAACGTATTTCTAAACTGTTTGAACTGCGGGCCCAGATGCAGGAACGTCTACGCAATATGATTCAGGGCGTGACGCTAACCAGCAGGACACGCGATGAAGTGCTCTCCGATCTTGAAACTCTTGTGGCGGGCATGCTGGGTCAGGTTGAAGCCAAGTATGAGGGTGTGATTGACATCGACGAGTAGCCCAGCAACCAGCGTAATCGAGGCCTTGCCGATGAAAGTCGTCAGGGCCTTTTTGTTGCCGAGATGGACCAGAAACAGTTCGGTGACGGGCGGCGTGTGAACTTAGGCGTTGGTGAAGCAGATCATAAGCAAACCGGTGTTACGCGATGTGTGACCTTGCGGCTTTGGCGAAGCGATTCAGAAGCATAACGGTGGTGTGGCGGAGTCTGATCTGAGGCTTCTGGCGGGCCGAGTTTGAATCATTGGCGGAGAATTACTTTCAGCTGCCGATGACGGGCGTACGTTCATCTTGAGCGCTGGTTGAGTCTGACTCTTGGCGGGTCGCGCCCATCCCTTTAATTAATTTAATTTTCTTTTCTCCTTTCTCTCCTTCCACAAGCAAGGCGGCAACTTCTACCTCTTGTAGCGCACGCACTTGTGCTGAAATCACTTTTGATTCTGCGTCTTGTGCGGGTGCATTATCTGATTGTTTGGCCCTTCGCGGTAATCTCGCCGGCAGTTCTGTCTCGGGTACTTCTTGCATTCTTACTTGTCGCTCTCGCCGCTGAAGTCTTTGCCACCTTTGCAGCTGTCACTCTGAGCTCTTTTGCTGCTTTCATTTCTTCTCCTCACATGTTCCATACTTACTCGTGCATGCACAATTCTGGGTTTCTCTTCTGCAACTGTCCTTTCTTCCACTACGTGTTGTGCCACCTCTAGTGTTGCGCTCAATCTCTCACAACCGGCATCAGCGTCTCTTGCTCTGATGGCTATTTTGATGGTGCGGCGGTACCCGCTTTTCTTCATGTTGGAGCATAACCATTTGTGCCTATACGGCCATCGCCCGAATCTCGATCCAGTGCGTCTGTCAGCCGACTGGCAGGCCGATCAGTCCAGTGGCTTCACGGTGGTGACCCCAGGAAGGATCTGACGGGGGGAGGGCAGAGCCGGCCGAGAAGGATGCGGCGGGGTGAAGGAGCGGCGGGCGTTGCAAAGGCGGCGGTGCAGACCTGGCGGGCGGGGTGAGGTCGGCGACGGTCGGTGGTGGCGGAGTGGGATCTGTCGTGGGTCGACGCAGATGGTTGGCGACGCGGTACTCGCCGGAGCTGGGCGTAGCGCTGTGCAGAGGGTAAGCCGGCGGTGGTGGCGGAGTTTGAGCCGTGGACTGCTGAGCGGAGAGGGATCCGTCTTCGTTTGCAGGTGGGCATGGTTTGATCCGAGTCAGCTTTTTCTGTTCAGTGCCTTCAGGGTTCCGGCGATCGATCCTGATGCGGAGTTTCAGAGCCGGGATTTGTCAGATCGGTTTCACCAAGGGTGCCTGGCTCGGGATATGGCTCATGCGGCATCTATTCATCAGCGTGGGACACCCTGTATTGGCCTGCCGACTGACTCGCTTTTGGGGGCTGGCTTAATCATAAATGGTTGTGTTCTCGGATCCTGCTTTTGTGACTCCGTGGGCATAAATGGTTGCGTAGTCATACCGAGCTTTTGCATGCCTGGCGTCATAAATGGTTGTGTAGTTATTTATAACACGTACCTATAATTTGTGTTGCGTTGAACCAAATCTATAGGTAATCTTGAGTCATAAATGGTTGTGCTCAGGAGATGTCGCAATGACCAAGTACATGATCAAGCAGGTAGGGAAGGGGATCGGTTCTGTGGCGCTGGCTTTAGCCGCTTTTGTTTGGGCCGCATATGCCTTCCGTGCGTTTGGCGGTTGGGTATTTGGGTTGTCCTTCCTCTTTGCGATTGTTTGCTCCATCCCGATGGTCCTGTTCTTCAACCTTTTCCCAGGTGAGAACACCGCAGGGCGTAAGAGCAGATCCCACAAGGTTCATTCAGACAAGGCTGACCAGTTCACAGACATGTTCGGCACGTTTTACCGCGACGATAAAGACGATTGATCACCCAAACCACAAGGAGGCCGGCTATGGCCGCACGAGCATTCACCCCTAACGTTGAGCAATCAGCTGCTCTGTCCAGCACGGCACGCCGCCTGCTGGTCCGCGCCAAGGCTGGTAATGGGAAAACATCACTGCTGATCGAACACGCGCTTCGCAACCCCGACGACCAGATCCTGTATGTCACCTTTGGTAAGGCAAACAAGGACGATGCAGCGGCTCGCTTTCCATCGAATGTGACAACCAAGACCAGCCATGGTCTGTCGTGGGAAGTGGGTGGGCAGTTTAAAAAGACTGGCAAGCAGGGGGATCTCTATCCCTCGCAGTTGGCTAAGGCCTATTCGATCCCGATGGCGTTCGCCCGCCACCTTCTGGACACATTGCACAACTACATGGTGTCGGCAGACGCCGACATCTTGCCGGTGCACGTACCATCCATGCTTCAGGGGGATGACCGTCCGAAGATGGTCGAGTGGGCAGAGCATGTCTGGACAGATCTGTTGCGTTTGCGCCAGTGGTCTCGGGGCTGCGGTGAGACCCAAGCCGAACGTGCCGAATTCCTCGATACCACTCCACTGCGTATGCCGCACGATGGCTACCTGAAGCTGTGGAGTCTTGGTAACCCTGACCTCAGCTACCGATACAACCAAATCCTGCTGGACGAGTATCAAGACACCAATCCGGTCTTCGCCGCTGTGATCCTTCGCCAAACCTGCCCGGTTCGTCTTGCCGGTGATGAGTTCCAAGCGATCTTCGGTTTCCGCGGTGCCTACAGCACATTCGATCCTGCACAGTTTGATGAAGTTGTTTCGCTTTCCGAAAGCCACCGCTTCGGTCCAGGCATTGCGAATCTGGCGACGATGCTTCTGCGCGAGTTCGCAGGCGAGCAGGTCCCTGTACGTTCCTCTCGGGATGACCTCGCCACTCAGTTCGTAGTCGATCGCACCCGTCCATACGCCGTTATTGGGCGCACTAATGCGAAGCTCTTTGCCAGCGCAGTCAGCTTGCTGGGGTCGCAGCGTTTGTACTTCGTGGGCGGGATCGATGAGTACCCGTTCGATAAGCTGGTTGAAGTACACCACCTGCGAGCCGGCACAGGCGTTCGTCTGCGTGATCCTCTGATCAGTGCTTTCAGTTCGTTTCAACAGCTGGAGCAGTATGCGAATGATACGGATGACAAAGAGGTGCATGCCCTCATCAGCGTTGCCAAGCAGTACGGTGACCAAGTGCCAATGCTGGTGGACCAGGTCAAGGCTGCATGCGTCAGCAAGATCGAGGACGCAACCGTTGTGCTGACCACCGCTCACCGCTGCAAAGGTTTTGAGTTTCCTCAAGTGGTGTTGCTGGGGGACTTCATCAACCTGATCACCGATGCTGGCCTTCCGCTGTCGCTCGATACACCTGAACTGCGTCAGGAGTTGCACCTGTTGTACGTCGCTCTGACTCGGACGATGCATTCCATTGAGCTGAATGAGCAAATTCTGGCTGTGATCCGCTACTGCGAAACCATGGGGCTGACAGGCGAAGTGGTTCCGTCGGCTTTCAACACCACTGAACAAGCCGGGGGCCTTTCGCAGGTTCTGAGCCGTGAACAAGAGGGCGAAGGCTTTGCCTCTCTCAACGGTGTGGGAGCGCGGGCCACAATCGCCGAGGTGGTAGGTGCCGACGCATCCCTGTTGTTCGAGGATGACGACGTTCAGTCGCGTATCGAGTTGGCTATCTTGCGTCAGGGCGCGTTGACTGCACCGGCCATCGCGAATGCGATCGGCGGGCCAGTGGCACAGATTGCTGATCTGGTCGCGTCGATGGTTCGCCAGGGCCGACTCTCTGGCGGTCTGTTCATTGGCTGCCCGGCGATCACCGAGCGCCTGGTGTTTGACCTTCAACTGGAAGTCGCCTGATGCGCTTGCGCAAGGGCGGAGCGGGGGGCTGTCATGGCTGACGACTTCATCCGTATCACCTATCGGCGTGTCGTGGACGGCCAATTGAAACGCTCATCAGTGTCGATCGACCCTCTGATGTTCGAAATCTTTTGCAAGATCCGAGGCAGCATTTCCGGTGCACGGGAAACATTGCGCGAGTGGGCAAAAGCCGCCGACGTCCATCGGACCGAGGCGAACTGGAGCATGGGCAACTCTCGTATCGTTCAGCAGCAGATGTCCCAAGAAATTCTGGAGCTGGTCAATGAGGGGATGTCATTCCGCGCCCAGAGAAAGACCAAGAAGGGAAAGGGGCTGGCCGTTGACGGGGCCGCGCAAGCGGGCATTGAGAGCGGCATCTCGCAGCAACTACCGGCGGTGACCGGTCATCTGGAGGTGGCTGATGAGTAAGGATGAATCTGAAGTCCGGCCGGGGCACGCTTCGAGGCTGACTCCTGGTGAGTTCATCATGTTGCGCTCTCTGGGCAAGAGCGGTAGTTGGCGCGAGTGCGATGCGCCGCTCTGGAAAGTGGCTCGGCGTTGGTACCACAGCCGCGGTCACTGGATGTCTGCATCCGAGGCCTGCTGGTTGTTGGAGGACAAAGGACTGGTTTCACGCTCCCCGCTTTCGTGCTGTCAGCAACACGAGCACGCCAATGTGTACATCCTGACCGATCAAGGTGTACGGATGGTGGCGAGCATCAACCGTCAGTCACGGCAGATGCGAACCTCGGATCTCCTTTCCCTGGCACAGGCGTGCTCATTGGTTGCTGGTTCAGATCCAGTGGTAATTGCGGAATGGGTCTTGGGAGAGGCGAGGCAGGCGGGCGGGATGGAGAGTGAGCGATTGGTGCGGTTGGTCAAGTCGGCACGAAAAATGGCGGCGGCTCGATCCGCGCATGCCCTGGCCAAACTGGATGACGAGCTGGTCAAGCTGTACACCGTTGGTACCGCTTTGGCAGACCTTATCCGGTCCGTGTTTCGGGAGCAACCCTGCTCAGGAAATCCAGACGTATTGCCATCGATGGTGCCCCTGAGCTCTTACCCTCGACTGGGATCGCGGATTGCGCCGATAGCCGGCTGACTTGTCAAACTGCACGGGCGAACTATCGCCTTTTTTGTTGGTTTTCGCGTATAGGTACGCGTCCTGAATCCTTTAGGTAATCCCATGTATTTTGCTGAATTGCTGAAATCGAACCTGTGGATCATCGTCGCCTGCGTGTTGGCGGTTGTGCTGTATCGCCTGTTGGGTAGCCGCAAGCGGTACTCGACGAAACACTACCAGTGCATACCGCTACTCACCGAGCGAGAACAGGATTTCTTCTGGCGGCTCAAAGAGGCGGTTCGTGATGACCTGGTCATCGCCCCCCAGGTGGTGTTCGGCGCTTTCATCAAAGTGAAGGCCACGGCCTTGACCGACAAGAACCATGCCCGGCATGTCGTCGCCCATAACCGTTGCGATTTCCTGTTGTGCGATAAGAAGCTGAAACCGGTTGCATTGGTCGAGGTTGATGACTCCACTCACAACAATGCCAAGGCCAGATCCAAAGATCGGCGTCGTGACGAGCTGATGAAAGCTGTGGGTGTATCCGTCGTTCGGTACCGAGCAATGCCAGCCCCTGCGCAGATCCGCAAAGATCTCAAACTCTGAGACTCGCTTTTGCTCAGCGGGGGCGATCGCATTCCTTCTAACAGCAATACCGAAGCGGGAGAGATGAGATGGTTGCAGTGTTCGACTTACAACTTGAGGCGCGTGCGAATTGGGCGCTTTTCGAAACTTGTGGTGATACAGCGTACAGCGAAATTGCGCTGAGCCTGGCCGAGCAGTCTGGCTTCAGCGGGGATGAAAAGACTGGGTTCATGAAATCCCAGCCATCTCTCAGCGAAGCCTTTGACCTTGGGGCGCAGAGCAGCCTCGACGAGTGGGAGGAACGCCGCCCATATTCAAATCAAGGTTTTCGCCGGTTACGCCATGAGTGGGCAATGCCTGGCCAGTGTTACTTAGGGCCCATTGTGGACGTTACCGAGGACAAGATTTTCCAAACAGTCGAAGTCGGTGGACGAGCTCTGTTGATACTCCACTGGCGGAACCATCTGAGCTCATCCGAAAGCGCGGTGTTCAGTTCCAGTGGATCGGATGTCCGCGTCCACTACGTAAGACCGGGCATGGGTGTAGTGAAGATGGCACGCCCGTCGGAAACGCCGGGAGCAGCTGTATTGAGGTCGTTCCCGCCGACCCGGGAGATCGTCGGGATCATTGATGAAATGTACGGCGATTCGTGTAAACGGTTTCCAACCTACGACGGAGTCGTTTTCACCGACTTTTGCTCCAACATGCTTGACCAGTTCGGTGATGACGAGCTGTCACCATCCGCCCTTGCAGCGTTCAGTTATGCCCGAGCGGCCTACGGCTACATGTCACCGTGCGAATTGCACACCCATCAGGAGGAGCAACGCGCTATCGGAATTTGTCGTCACGGCTTGGATACCTGGTGTTGTCCTGCTGGGTGCGGCGAATGACGGTTGGACCTCTCCACAGCCCTCCAAACTTGACCAATTACACAGACAGACCACCCGTTCGAAGCACTGATCAGCGACCCGCTAGCAGGTCACTGCAATCCGAACGATAACAAGGCGATGAGAATGAGCGAACAGACCAAAATTGAGTGGGCGGATTCCACCTTCAACCCGTGGATAGGCTGCACCCAAGTGAGCCCGGCGTGCGATGACTGCTATGCAGCCCGTAGCACACCAGCGCGGACCCTTGGGGTGGCCTGGGGCGTGGGGCAGTCAAGGCGCCGCACGAGCGCCGGCAACTGGCAGCAGCCCCGTAAGTGGGATGCGGCAGCAGAGAGCTTCCAGGCTGAGCACGGGCGCCGTCGGCGTGTCTTCTGTGCAAGCCTTGCGGTCGTTTTCGACAACGAGGTTTCATCGGAATGGCGTGAGGATCTGTGGCAACTGATTGCAGATACGCCGAATCTGGATTGGCTGCTCCTGACCAAACGGATCGGGAATGTGAATCACATGCTCCCTCAGGCAGAGGACTTTGCAGCCCTGTACCCAAATGTCTGGATCGGAGCCACGGTTTGCAATCAGGCAGAGGCCGATCGCGACTTGCCGAAACTGATGGCGACACCCGCCCGAATCAGATTTCTCAGCATCGAGCCATTGATTGGGCCCATCAGGTTGTTATCGAAGAGCGTTACCGCGGATCTGAGCGGGCTCCATTGGGTCATCGTCGGCGGGGAAAGCGGTAGCTCTGCACGACCAATGTCGCCGGACTGGGTACGCGGCCTTCGTGATCAATGTGCCGTGAACCAAATCCCCTTCATGCTGAAACAGTGGGGTGAATGGATACCCATGTTGGGCCAGGCGGAAGGCGTACCTGTTCAACCGAACAAGGTAACCACCGAAGATGGCTGGGTGATGGGGTGGGCTGGGAAGAAGGCCTCCGGACGTTCGCTCGATGGCCAGGTACACAACGGCTACCCGTCACAGGTACTGGTTCAGGTGAGCGGGCTCGACCTCAAGGGCGACTGACCAGACAAAATACAGATCGTGTATCGCGAAACACTCAATACTTATTGCTACGTGTTTTGATTTGAAAGCAAGATGACATACAATTTACCAGCGCCGCCTATGTCCGGGGCCCAGCCCCGGATTCGGCGAGTATCGAGGTCACCAGTGATGGACGACGTTGGCCACGGTGAACCCACACCCGACGACGGCCACCAGTAAACTGAGTAGTTGGAGTAGTGGGCCGAAGGGTTTGGCTTGGTCGGCCCAGTTGAGGGCCAAGAGTGGCAGGGACAGGGCGATAAAAGAGAGAGAGTCGAACATTTTGGTTTTTTCGATTGGTCTCTGTATTTATGGTGCCGGCGGTGTGCCTGACCAATTTTTGAGTCAGAACTGCGAAAAAAACCACTTAAGCGGGAAGCGCCGATGGACGAAGCTCAGTTTCGAAAATGGTTGAAGCAGAAATGCGCCAGCACAGATCCGGACGAAGCGTTTGACGACATCAAGCGGACCGGCAGGATCAGCTTCAGCGACAAAGCCGGCAGGGTGTACAACGTCGTTTACGCATCAGTTCATGAGTTGTTTGTAGTGCAGTGGTAGCGCTGCTGAACAACAGAACACCATTCCATACCCGAATAGACCGAGAGCTCTATGAAAACTGCACACGCACTATGTAAATACGGTCGCTGGCGATTGTTCAGGTTTGCTGAACAAGACGAGCTTTTCGCCACAAAAGCCGAAGGCCTGTCCCGGCTGGAGGGGCTTAAACAGGGGGGCCTGAGTTTCGCTAGGCTATCCCACCCGCTTACGCTGGATGAGTACCGAATTGATGGCGATCGCATCGTTTGCGTGAGAAATCATGACGGACTCGCCGGATTTATCCTTGAGCAAACTATTGCCTACTCGCTGCTGCTTCTGGGGGTTGGTATCGCTTTTTGGCTTTCGACGCTAAACCCCAAATGGGCCTGGTGGTTCATCTCAATTGTGGGAATGGCAGGTGGTTTGGTCGGAGTCACCATGTTGATGGTAGGACTGGCTCACCAGAGCAACAAACGGTTCCTACTGCTCGGTGTAGTGGTCTATTTTCTCCCGGCGATTGGGGCCTTTGTCGTCGAAACGAATCAGATTTTGTAGCATGAAGGGAAACTTGACCAACTGCACGAGAGACTCAAGTATCTAGAAATTGGCTGCCGGCGTATAGGTACGCGTGATGTATCTGGTAGCATATGCGTTGGGCAATTCCTGCTCGCGATAAGTGAGGCAATCATGAACGTTATCAGTGCCAAGGCTTTAAACCTAAGCAGCAACATCTGGCAATTGTATTCAGCCGTATCATTGGTTCTGACTCGGCTCTGGATTTGGGCGTTCGCACTTCCCGCCGGACTCGTGCTCAGCGTACTGCTCGTCGCCAATGATTTTTCGGCTGCAAAGGTCATATCGAGCATTATGGTTTCGAGCCATGAATCTGTTTCGTTCCTCCAGCCAGGCTCAACCGCTGGAAGCTATCAGTGGAAGCAGTGCGCTGATTCCGTCCCAAGCAAACTCACCCGGCCGGCGGTGCTGACCTGCAAGGACCCGATCATTCGCGAGGGCACGCTGGCCGAGGCGATCGCACCTGGTGCAGCGGCTCTGGCACAACTCTATGTGGCCCTGGCATTGACCTGCCTGATGTTCATGACGTGGGTCATGCCGAGATCGTCATACGCTCTGCGATACAAACTGGCGTGTGCGCTGCGTCTTCGCAAGCCTGAATAAGCCATCACTCATAGCGTCAACAGTGTTCAGCCCCCTTCCAGATAAGGGGGTTTTTTTTGCCCGCCGTCTATGAGTGGCCCATGGGTTGCTGGTCGAGCATCCAAGGTGATTGATGCTGGAGTGAGCGGGGAGAAAGGGCGGGGATTTGATTTTTGACTTGAGGCACATTGGCGGGAGGATTAGTATTCGCTTAGGTTCTTGTCGCGCACCTTCCGCCCGCACCGGAAAAACAGCCATAGCGACTCTGCACTTCGTCTACTTCCTAATGATTTCTCTCTACAGGCGTAGATCTAGCGGGCTGATCTTTTATTTCCGCCGACGTGGAGAGCTTCATGTCCAGTTCTATCAACGGATACGATTCGTTCGTTTTGTTGGCTGACCAGCTAGAAATCGACTCGATTGATTATTGGCTGCGTGAGAATCCTTTTGGTGTAGTCAGGCATCTCTTTGACCGAATAAAATTTGGGGCGAAGGTTTTGGCCCGCGCTTCGGGTGCCGCCCATTCAACTGCGTTAAACCATATGGCTGAGGCGCTTGGCTTTGCCACTTGGCACAGCTTGAACGCTCACCTGATTGGCATTTCTTCCTCGCCCCCCGATTCCGTTTCCCTTGAGAGCTTAACCCGGCTCAGTCAATCGTTGGTGCTCCTCATCAGATCCCGCCCTGACAAAGCCCTGTCCGAAGACCAGGTTCTGGCTTTTCAAGAATTCGGGACAAAGCTCGCCAAGGCAAGCGGTCTACCCCTTGAAAAATTGATGGACACAGTTTGCTCAGCCTTTTGCGGGGGTAAGTCATGGATGGAAGTGAACAGCCGTACGCCTATGAACACCACAGTACCGCTATACACGTTCGAAATTGACAACGAGAAACACGGGCGATTCATCTGGTCTGAAGCGTGCGATGAGCTTGTTGACTCTTTGGATGAGGTTTACCAAGACAGCGACACGCCCGAGCAAGTCTCAAACGCCAAACGGTGGATCGAAGACGCGCTTGCTCACCAGCCTGGCTTCCTTGAAGCTGGGCTTTGCCTGGCACAGATATACTACGATGAAGGCGACCTGAATGAAGCTCTTAGAATCGTCTACGGGTATATAACGCGCACCGAAAACCTAATTCCGAAGGGCTACCGTGGAAAGATCGAGTGGGGATTCCACACGAATCGCTTCTACCACAGGCTGCTTTGGCTACGAATGTCCATCTACCACGATGCACAATGGATGAGGTATTGCTTAAGAGATGCACGGAAGCAACTGCGCCTCAACCCATCTGACAATCTAGGGGTCAGGTACATTTATCCTCTGATGCTGCTGGAAGCAGGGGAGTATGAGAAGGCAGCCAAAGCAGCCAGATTCCCCAAACAGGACGGGTACGAGGTTTCGCTTATTCGAGCGTTCACCCGATTTGCTGTTGGCGATCGACCAGGGTTTCTTCACAACTATATAACGGCTCTGTTCGACGTACCCGCCATGCGATATTTGTTTTTAGATTCGCTGCCTGAATTGCCTGAACGGGGTGACCTTTTTCGCACGATCGAACCAGACATGGAGACCCTAGAGCAATACGCATGGCCAGCGTACATTGCTGTTCCAGGATTGGAACAGGCCTGCACCAAAATTCTCTCCGATCCAACTGTTATCGAGGCAGAGGCTCAGCTGCGAACTTGCTGGAATGGGCTTAGGCATGAAGGTCTACCCACGGACGGTGAATTCAACGGCTGGGAAGCACTTAACGTCAAGCTTAAAAAGTCTATCCCCCTGCTACTCGCTGAGGAATTCACATAGCCATCCAGTCTCGCTCTGGAATCGTTGCCGACACGCGGCGTGCAAATCATGGTCAAGGGCGAACCACGGCGCTCTGGCGTCCAAGCGACTTTTCTGGTTTGCCATCACCCCTCGCAGTTCCTACGAGTGCGCGTGGGATGTGAATAGCGTTCTGTAGCGCATCACCCACCCTGGCCATCTCTTCGGCCGGGGTTTTTTCTTTCTGGTACCGCGCTAACAAGGAGGTCGCTGTACCCACGTTCTTCCTGATGGATGTTGGACATCTCTCTGCACTACGCCAACTACCTCAGGAGCTCCACCATGCAAGCTGTACAAATCATACCCGCAAGAGAGCTTCATCCAGTTCCATCAACGACCCGAGCTGGTCGATTCGCTAAGATCGTTGAGCGGGCGGAAGCTTGCATCGAGCGAATTGGCGAGCTGATAGACCAGGGTTACACCTGCTGTGCGGCCACGAGCTTCGGAAAAGATTCGACAACCGTATTGATTCTGATGTTGGAAGCTATACGGCGTCGCGTTGAGGCTGGGATATATGTGCCGCCGGCATACGTGTCCACGGCAGATTCGGGAACTGAGAATCCGGCCATGGCCACATACGCCGACGCAATGATCTCGGAACTGGAGATGTACTGTGCCCGGCACAACCTGCCCATTACTGTGATCAAGGTTCAGCCTTCGATGACCTCATCGTTTGCCTACGCCACCATTGGCCGGGGGAAACTCCCGGTGTTCGCTGGCGCATCCAGAAGCTGCTCGGTGGATTGGAAGCTGCGTCCGCAGCAGAAAGCCCTCAAGCAGTTGCTCGCAACGCTTCAGAACCCTGGTGAGCTGGTGACGTTCGTGGGCACCCGCCTATCTGAGTCGGCTATCCGCGCAAGCAATATGCGTGTGCGAGGCGAGGATGAGTCAGGGCGGTTGGCGCTTAATGAGCACGGTTCCTACAACTGCTCAATTATTGCTGACTGGGAGATGGAAGAGGTCTGGCAGCTGCTAATGGCCTGCGACGCGAAGCGCAATGGCCCTTACAGGACATACGTCGACGACTTCGACTGGTGTCTTGAGCTTTACAAAGAGGCGAATGAAGGGACTTGCGCGATCATCACCGGCGACGGTGGTAACAAGGCGGCATGCGGGTCTCGCTTCGGCTGTGCCTGGTGCACGGTCACCGGTGAGCGGGACAAATCCATGGAAGCTCTGATTGCCTCGGCACCCGAGAAACACGGACATATGATTGGCATCAACCGCTTCAGGAATCACCTCATCAACACCCGCTGGGACATGGGGCGTCGTGATTGGATCGGGAGAACTTACTCTGAAGCCGGATACATCAACGTCACAGGGACGGCTTACAACGCAGAGATGCGCCGTGAGCTGTTGCGGTACCTGCTAACCCTGGATGTGCTGGAAGAGGAGCGAGCGGAGGAGCACGATGCGCGAATGTTCCTCGGCGAACTGGAAAAGACGGAATCTAACGAGACACTTCGTGGGATCACCTTTCAGTTCATAACGCCGAAGAACCTTCTGGCCATCGATTTTGCCTGGTCACTGAGTTACGGGTTCGATCACGCCTTCCCGGCGCTGACGGAGTGGTATGAGATTCGTGTGCTTGGTAAGCGCTATCTGATCGAGGATGTTGCTGCTGTTGAGAAAAGCATCATTCCCGAGCAGAGATGGTTCAAGCTTGATGACTGGCAAAGCCCTGCGCTGGAACAGGGGCTGCAAGACGAATACCTCGAAGCTACCAACAAGCACCGCTACCCTGAGCGGCCAGCGATGCGAACGATCCGTGACCGCTTTGAAGGCAAGGAGCGCAACATCGTTTACTTCGAAGAAGCCGATGAGATGAATATCGACTCGGCAGACGCTGTTTGTTTCGTGGACGAGTTCGATGAAGCGTTTTACGAGATGGCTAAAAGCCTCGCTCCAACTGACAGTGCCAAGTTCTACCTGAACAAAGGAATGGTCAAGTTGGCAAAGGGCAAGGGTGCTGACTACGACGAGATGGCACGCCGGGCGCAGTTCTGGCAGCGCATGCAACGAGATCTGGGCTGTACCGATCTGCGTTCGTACATTCGTCACCTGTCGATCAGCAACACTGAGCATGATGCGATTCTGGAGTCGCTGAAAGCTGAGGCCCCAAAAGCTGAAACTCCAGGCAGCACTTTGGATCTGTTTAGTTGAATGATGTGAACCACCCCTCGGGGTGGTTTTTTTTGGCCCGTCGGGCACGGTATGTCGCTCGTAAACGCATACAGCTTTGCTGTGGTGCCTTTCAGACACCGCGACATCAACCCTCGGCGATGCTGGGCGTTTTTACTTGTTTGGAGTTCAGATTAGGCGGCTCAATCATGTCGATCAAAGTGAGTGAGCAGCTACATTCGATCTATAACATGCAGGCACGGCAGTTTCCGTGAACAGTTTGGCTTTGGAACATGCAGGTCCAGGTTCAAGTCCTTGGCGGATTTTCATTCCTCCATCAAGGAGGAGCTAAAGCCCGAATGATGCCCGGGGGAACCCAGCCTCACTCGGGAAGCCCATGGCCACATAGGTGCAACCAGGCATGTTAGGTTTACGGTCGATGAGGGCTGCAACGTCGTCAATCCAGGATGACCCTGGCGCAATTCTACTTAGCAGGTACCAGATAACAGAAACCAAACCGTAGAGACGCTTAAGCGCATCGTTATTCAGTTGAAGCTTTTGAAAGTATGGCTCGGTGTGTGGGACCGACAGAGCGTTCGGAGACACCTGGTTCCATACCCTGGTGTGATGAGCGGACCGATTGCGAAGGTAGCTGATCTGCTGCACCCATCGACTGAAAACCTTGGCGTCCGAAAGGCCTAAGCGGTTTAGAATTAGGTTCTGATACTTACCTGTGAGCAGCTCGAAAAATTCCGAGAGATCACCGAAGTCCCAAGCTTCAACCGCCACCCAGATCGGAATCGATTTGCCTGCCCGGAAATGCCACTGAATGCAGTCTTCCTGACTGCGTGCGATGTGGGATTGTTGCTTTTGGCTCCATTCAACCCACTTGTTACGCTGCTTTCCACGACTGTCAACGTACGGGCGAGTCCATTTCTGGAGAATGAAGCTCGCGTTCGTATAGGCCATCGGATCATGATAACCAACCTCATGAGCGATCACTGTTTTCAGATTAACCTCTAAGCGTTCAATCGCGTCCAGCATGAGCATTCGAAGGTCTTTGTCGAACCGATAAAGAGCGACCACCTCATCGAACTTGGTACCTGCTGCGAAGGCATCAAGTCGTAAAGGTTTCTTCGTGATATGACAAAGCTGACGCTGATGCTGGTCATCGAGCTGAAACTGACGGGCAGGGTACCAGTAGCCGCTAAGCCGGTAATACCCTAGCTGAGCCAGCTTTCGCTCCGCACGCTGGGCATCGTTGATCTGCAATCCACGGGCTGCCAAGATACTAACCAGGTCAGAATAGGTACGAAATGGTTTTGGAGGGGTCAGCACCGGCACTTTCCATGTCCCAGAAACGAGAAGGCCCGAACGTAATGCCGGACTTAGCCAGCACCAGAGGATCGGGCGCGATTGGGTTGATTTTTTCGTAAACGCCCCTAAACGTCAATAGATTTCCGAATAATTTTTCGTGATCCGCTCAAGACTCATCATTGTCTTTCAAATAGGGCTGTTTCCTACCGCCTATGTGGCGTTGATGAATACCGAGGGTTTCGCCCAAGTTCAAAGCTTGTCATGACGCACAAGGGTCAAGCTTTGAACTTGCGTTCAAGCATCGCCAGTTAGATAGCGGGCCGGAGGTATACCGAGCCTGCGACGCGCTGCAACAGACGATCAGCAGGCTATACCGGCAGGCCGGTATCAAACACGGTTCATCCCACAGCGGCAGGCGCTCGCTCGCGGCGAAGGTTCTTGCTGCAACCGGCGATGTTGAAACCGTCCAGACAATCTTGGGCCATGCCAAGCTTGACCACAGCAAGCCCTATTTGACGGTCGATCAGGCGACGATTCGTCGTGCATTTGAAGTTGCTTTGTAGTAACCATGAGCTTTACCATAAAGGGTAAAGCAACACTCATTCGCAAAAGGCTGATTCTTGATGGTTGATACCGACTCGGGGCTGATCGCTGGCAAGGTCGATCCCCGGCATTTTGAGCTACTTCTGGAAGGTACTTCTATCCGCGCCCCGGCACTGATAGAAGCATTGCGCGAGCACCTTGTAGAGGGGCTTTCGGCTAGCGATGCTTGGACAAAGCATGGTGTGAACATGAGCCAGTTCTGGCGGCGTCTTGAGGTCATTCGAGAAGAATATCGGCGCGCAAAGGCGCTCAGCGTGTTTTACCCTAAAAGGTAAAATAAAGCTTGATCGCTTTACCATATAAGGTAAAATTACCTCATTGAAGTGATTCACTGAGGATGCAGAAAAATGGAATATCAGCAGCGCATGATTTTCGGCGATGAAGTCGATGCCCGTGCCTCATGGGAAGCTGAACTTGACCAACTGGTAGCGGGCGGCGCGCTGTTCGTGGCGAACCACTCGGGCGGCAAGGATTCCCAGGTGCAACTGATCCGTCTGCTGGAGCGTGTGCCAGTCAGTCAGTTGGTTGTTGTCCACGCTTCGCTGGGGCCGATGGAGTGGCCTGGAGCGATGGAGTTGGCCCGTGATCAAGCTGCCGCTGCCGGGTTGCCATTCATCGTCGCCAAAGCAGCAAAGACCTTTCTGGAAATGGTGGAGCGCCGGTTTGAGAGTCGGCCCGAGGTGCCGAGTTGGCCATCAGCTTCTACACGTCAATGCACCAGTGACTTGAAGCGAGGCCCAATTCAGCGTGAAGTCAGGCGGTACGCCAAGGCCAATGGCTTCAAAACCATCGTCAACTGTCTCGGACTGCGCGCTCAAGAGTCGCCGGGGCGAGCAAAACGAGCAGTCTTCAGCCGTATGGGCATCAGCAACTCGGTGTTGACGTGGTACGAGTGGTTGCCGATTCATGACATGCGCACCACAGAGGTTTTTGCAGCCATTGAGGTTGCCGGTCAAGTACCCCACTACGCCTATGCGCTGGGTAATGACCGCCTAAGTTGTGTGTTCTGCATCATGGCCTCCAAGCCAGACTTGCGGAATGGGCGAATTGAACGTCCGGAGCTGTTCGAGCAGTACGTCGCACTTGAGCAGCGCACCGGTTACACCATGCACATGAACCGCATCCCACTTGTTGAACTGGCGGCATGACCGCCACTTACCGGAAAACGCCATGACCACCTACCACGTAATTATCAAGAACTGGAAAACCGGCCAAATCGTGAGTGAATATCATGGTGCCAGCGCCGAGGAATTGGCAAAGATCGAAGCTAACCACCACGCACACGGCCATCCGTTCTGCGATGTGGAAGCCACCGAAATCTAACCACGTTGCCCCGGTATGCGGGGCTTCAAGGAAAACAGCATGCAAATCAAAGTGAGAGAGGGAGACGTGTTCCCGCTGAATCGGTCGCAGCAGGTCTGGTGGGGAGATAATCCGGAGGTGATGCAGGTAGCTCGTTTCGCGGGTCAGGAAATGATGGCCATCACCGATGATGCAGGGGCTTTCGAGCTGGATTACTTGGGCCATATCGGCAGCGGATTTGCCAGCATCGAGGACGCAAAAGAAGCCGCGCCGGAGTTCGCTCGCGCTGTGCTGGAGCGCCTGCGCAATCTCATTCAGGACGTGTAGAAAATCCCATGAATGAAGAACAGACATACCCATCAGAACCGCTGGATCATAAGCGAGCTGAATTTGAGTTGGGGATTAAGCGTCTCGCGGTTGAGCGGTTTGGATATTCCGCTAAAGACGCGATGCTCAAAACCATTCTTGAGCGAAACCGCAATGGGCGCTATGCGGTCGAGTGGGTCCGTGGCGCATGGGAAGGCTTCAACCTGGCACTGCAAATACAGCCGGGCGTGTAGGAATCGCACCAGGTACACCACAAGCCTCGGCCTAAGAAACCGGGGCCGAGGACGTACAGAGAGGCGCGATTCCCGCGCCCGGATCGAGCAGAGTAATCAGAGCATGCAAATCCAGGCTAATCAGTTTGTAACGGGCGCCGATGAGCGGGTGCTGGCCGATGACGGCCAACCGGGAATGCGCGGCAAAGCTGGAATCGGCTCAACGACAGAGCGCCACCAGGGCCAAGTCGCCGCCGCGATCTATGCGAACTGTGCTCACCTGGATAACCGTCAGCTCGATGAGGTTATCGAGTGGGTTCGCCTCTACAAGAAATGATCCGGGAAAATAAGGCATGAAACAGAACCTTGCAGCTTTGGCGCTACTTGGCGGTGCGGTGTGTACTGGATACGTTTACGCCGATCAGCAACCCACCGTTGCCAATAGCCATATGCAGAATGTGTTATGCGGGAGCCGCCAGGTAGTTGAAGCATTGCAGCCTGCAAAGTTGGACGGTTGGGAACAGACCTTGACGATTGTAAGCTTCACCGCCGATGTCGTCGGTGATAAAGGACTGGTGTGCAACGTACACGCGGTGCTGAAACGGGAAAGGCGAAACGGATTAACTGGAGATAATCGCGAACTGGATGGTTTGGTTCTGGTAGCCATTACGAGCAAAGCCGCTGTCTTCGCAGAGAAGATAGACAGAGCGTTTGCTGACAGCCTTCTGGCGTCTAAAGCCGTTCAAGCCATGGCTTCGAATTGATCTAGAATCCGCTGCCACCTCCCCCCTTGATTGGGGGTTCGGCAGTAAGGGATCGGCATTCGATCCCGCTCAAAAGGATAATACTGCTTGGCTGAACTAGACCCGGAGTGCTACGGCTCTCATAACTCCTACTTGCTGTTCAACCATGTCATGGGCGTTGCCAGACAGCTTCCTATCCTGGGCAATGCTCAGGCCACGGAGGTTCGGTATCTGTTTCACTTCAGCAGTGAACGCGGTATCACTGATTTTGAGGCGCGTCCTATAAATTATTGCTGGGCGGACGTACTCAGCGCTGATGTTGGGATAGTTCACATCATCACGAACGCGCCACGCCCCGAAGCCTACTCAGCTCTTTACGTTTTGCGCATTGGCCTGCCTGATGAAGGGAGTGATGGTTTCGCGCCAGAGCTCACCGACAGCCCCTTGATTGGTGAATGGGTTCAGGGTAAGCCGGGGGTCTGTATGGAGTACGCGTTGGCCGCCCCCTTCTCGGTCGGAAGTTTCGCCAAGATCGATATCTATCTCGACCCTACGCGAAGTTTTTACCACCCTTGACTATCAGGGCTGGCGAGGACATTTGGCTGCTCCAGTCACTGCTTGCGGCGTCGCAATGCACAAATTGATCGCCGAGGAACAATTCCAGCTCCGGCCCTCAAACGACGGGGCCGATGTAAAGGGCGACACTTTTCAATTCGTTACAACGAGGGCACAAAGATGATCCAGGCTTGGCTTCGCAATGGAGAGCAAACAGCTTCACGTTCGTGAATGGGAAGCGCCTTTTTCAAGCAGCGGCACGTAGCCGCTCTAACGGAAACCAGCAGAAGAACCACGATGAATAGCAGTGATATTTTAAACGTCGTGCTATGGGGAGGCGGAGCTGCGATTTTCGCTATCACCAAAGTCAGGAGCCGAAATGGCAGGGCCTGCCTTGAAACTTTGTATATCGGGCTAACCGTGCTGGCCATTTACGGTGCCATTGACTGTGCCGTGAGAGGTGAAGCCTTCATGAGTGCCGTGGTGGGGCTTGTAGCTTGTGCGGCTGACATCACCGCATTTCAAATGCGCTCCAAGCGCAAGGCAAGAGATAGCGTTCCACAAAAAGCCACTTAATCACTGGAAAGACGCTGAATGAATCGACTCAAGACCACCATGGCGTTTTCTGCACCGGAGATCATGTTCGGCATCAACATGGCTGTAATTTGCGGCGGCGGAATCTACGCAGTTACCCCATTTTTCTTGGTTGGATTTATTCCGTCATTGGCGTTCACGGTGTGGACCCATGTTCGTACAAACAGAAAATTCGGTAATTTCGCCAAATCATTATGAGTACGGGGGAAACGAAATGAGCATACAGGCGGAATATCGCTGCGGCGGTTGTAAAGCGGCTTTCGTACAGTTTTCAGCTGCTGCTGCATGCTGCAACGCTGATCACGTTGAATGCCCGCTTTCTGATCTACCAGTGGACGCAGAGCTGGGTCATGGCAAAGCGTACGGTTACGGCACCGTGTTCAGCGGGGGCTGGGAAATCGTTCACAACCATGGCACGCCAGATCAGCCAGTGCGAGTTTATCCGCTGCCACAATTGGTGCGCAGCGCGATGACTCACCTTTGCGACGATCGATACGACGTTGGCAAAGATCCTGCGAAGGTAGAGATTCGCAAAGCACTCGGCGTTTAGAGGAAAAAGCATGCCTTGGTTACAAGCTAAGGACGTCACCACCGATCCAGTTGAAGGCGAAGTCAGCAGCGCTGTAGCAGCCTACAAAATGGCCTTGGTGATGACCCATCATCGAAGCTGGACGCACCGCCTCGCGTGCTGGCTAGGGGATCAGAAAGCACTTCGGAGTGAGGCTGTGTTGAAAGGGGCGAAGACCCGTGCTCAAGAAGTGCTTGGCACGTCACCGGCGCATCGCGCAGTGCTGGAGATAATCGTCAAATCGCAGCCTAAAGATATCGCCGAAAAAGACAATCTGCTTTCGCTTTTGTGCGGCAGCTTGGAAACATAGGAAACGCCATGTTGAATCTCGTAACAGATCAGCGACCCGGAGAATCGGACTTGCTTTCAACGGTGAAGGACAAGGCTTTTGAAATCCGCTCGCTCTCCGGCACCGTGCTGGTAACGGTGACACCGCCAGGATCAGGTTGGACGCATGAGCAGCTAATGGCAGTTTCCGTGGTGCATGAAGCTCTTACCCGTGACGGCGCCGATGGCTACTCGAAGCTGGACAGCGTTGCGTTCGTGGCGCAAGAGGATGACACCGACGAAGTGAAGGCCGCGCTGCTCGGTGCTATTGCAGCACTGGCAGCTGAATAAGGGACAAGACCGATGGTGAATCCGTTCAAGCATCACCTACGGCTCAAGCGTCCGTGCGCGAATTGCCCGTTTCTCAAGCAGGGCGCGATCGAGCTAGCGCCAGGGCGATTGGACGGAATAATCGCCGGTCTCATCGAAGACGACTACAGCACATTTCAATGCCATAAGACCGTACACTCGGCGCGTGGCGGCGAATGGGACGATGACGGCAATTATACGCCGTCAGGCGAAGAATCCATGTGCGCAGGGGCGGCGGCGTACCTGATGAAACACAAGCGACCAACTGTTGGCATGCGTATCGCCTTCGCTACTGGTACGGCTTCTCCAACCGACTGGGACGAAGCTAAAGCACTGACGATTGAATGACGGGGAAACGTCGCTGCACCATCAGCCCGCCAACGTCGCGGGCTTTGGCAGTGACGGGGGGCGCCTTTGTTCGCACGACCCCACCAACCGTCTAGGAAGTCCTGCAATGCAGACCTAAAAGCGTTGATTGCCGAAATCCTTGAAGCGGCTAAAAGCTTGTAACAGCCCCCGCCCGGTACGCCGGGCATCCCAAGAAATGAACGCCATGAGCTTAGAGCGCGTAAAACTTGAACAGGTTGGCGAGTACCTACGGGGCAGCTGTAAGAGTCTCGGTGACGCTATCGAGGCCCTAGAGCTTGGCGACCGTATCGATGAGTCCAAGCTTGAGACGGATCTGCTGGAGGTAGAAACCGAGCTTTGCACTCATTGCGGCTGGTGGCATGAAGTAAGCGAGCTGGAGTATTCAGAGCAAGCCGGAGGCGGTTTGTGCGAACAATGCTGCGAAGAGCTGGATGTAGAATTCACCTGAGCCAATATCTAGGAACCATTGTCCATGAGCACCTATTCACCCGACCATGGCTGCCCGAAGTGCGGAGGGCAGTCTGGCTATAGCTTCTCAATGACTGAACGGCACGCTATGGGCGGCGCTTGGGGTGGTTTAGCGTCATCTGGCGATAATGGCGACCAGCGCTATAGCTTGGTGTCATGTGACGACTGTGGGCACAAGTTCCAGATGGCGACACTGAACAGCCTCGGGGCAATACCAGGACCGGAAGGTGCATGCGTACAGCGTTTCGACTAACCCCAACTGTTAACGGGAGAATCGCTGCACCCACACGTCCCGCGAGTCTGGGCTAAGCACGTAAGAGAGGGGCGCTTTTCGCTCCTCCAGGAACAAGCAGGACCACCACGCATGGAAATGAAATTTCGCACTACAGCAGGCAAGATCCTCAGCATCGACCCACTGGCAAATGCCCCGGCATCTTTGGGCTTAACAGATCCTGCTGCTGAGTGTGGCGTCCGCCAGGTTGAGCCTGCTCACTTACTGCGCAAGCAGATCGAGCGCGTGATTCGTGAGCAAAGTGCCGATCCGGCGAAAGCCGCGTTGGCCGTCTGCGTCATTCTCGACGGAAATCTGGGCTTGGCAGAAGACGGCTACTTCGACGGTGACGAAACCGTGTTGGAAGCACTCATGTCACTCGATCAGGCTGACGAATGAACTGTCAGAGGAAAAGAGCATTATGAGCGCCATTATTCAAACTGGTTTCCTCGGCCAGTTGCAGCAAGTTGCCCCATGCCCGCGTTGTGGTGAGCAGGCAGGTTGGTACGAAAAGCGGGTGTGCAAGTATATTCAGATGTTCGAGGCCAATGGCGACTCCTACGAAGCTTCAAACATGGAGCGTGTGCGCGGCGGTGATCGTCGGTTCTGCATGAGCTGCCACAAGGACATAACCGACCAGATAAAGATGGTTGAAAATTGAAGGGTAAAGGTATCGATTACAGCCTTCGCCCCGGGGAGCCATCTCCGCCACTGTTCGAGCCCAACGCGCAGCTCCTATTCCACATGATTGACGGCCGAAGTCACCCGTTAATGCTTGTCGCGGGCGACCATTGGTTGAAGTATGACGGGAGCGCTTGGACCGTTAATGCGGATGAGCCCGCAACGGAGGAAGAGGTGGCGGCACTATTGGTTGAGGCTGGTGGTGTCACTACGTGGTGGGGCGCACAGGAAGAAGAGCATGGCCACTGAAACGAATGTGAGCGAGCGAATTAAGCGGGCCGAGAAGCATGTCAATGAGCAACTGAGCTATGGCGGAATTTCCCCCCGCAACGGGCCTTTCGGTAGAACGTTGCAGTATCGCTACCAGGACGGTGATTTGGTGGACGAAATCGGTCAGATGCGACGTCTAGCAGACGCGCTCAACAGACTCGCAAATGCCCTTGAATCCGAAGCCGATATTTGAGGTGATAAGCATGAAGGGATCGAGTGTTTACATCACTCCCCATGAGTTGGAAGCGTTGAATGACGTTACTGGCTACTTGAGCGCGATTATTGAGGCGTCTGATGACGCAACGCATCTGATCGCAGCCAAAACTGGATTGCACAGCGTGATAGAGAAAGCCCAAAAATCCATGCGTTCAGCGGCACGGCGCAGCACGATCAAGGCGGCGTTACGAGCCGCTGAAAACGCCTAGGAATCGGCCATGAATTTTCTGGATCTCGCGACCGACGAAGACGGGTATCCGTCGATGGGTTTTGAGGAGTTCTATCAGCAAGGCATTTCCTGCTTTGAGTGGGGACTTCCAAAGCCTTTGGTGCGTCAGGCTTTCAGGCACCTTTGTGACGTTCACAAAGCAAAGGGTGGCGCGGTGGCGATGTGGCAGGTACGTGCGTTCGTGTACGGTCTCTCAGGGCGCTATGAGGGTGGGCTACGCAGTCGCAAAGCATCGGCAGGGTATCAGTGGCCAGCGCCGCCAGATGCGTCCTGGGAGCTGATCGTGTGCATCTATCCGGGCGGCTCATTCGACCTCGACTTGTTGCATCCGGTCAGTTGCCGTTTCTGGTCGGAGGACAACGGTTTTTTCGACGTTCCGACCGAAGATCGCTCATTGATGAATTGCGATTGGTTTGAATCGATGGGCTTCGATGTAATGACCATGCAACCGGCGATGCAGGTTCAGATTGCCGGCTCAGAACCACCTCACCTGAAACTGAGTTGAAATTCTCGAAGCGTCGACTGCTGTAGTCCAAGCCCTAGCCTGAAAACTGGGGCCGAGGACGTAGAAGTATGCCAATTTCGGCACTCAGATCTAACAGGAAAGCGTATGACAACCCTGCACGAAGATACTGCAAACGGTCCCCCAACACCTCGGGACGAGGATTGGGAACCCGATTTCGATCCCACCTATCCCGCCAAAACATCGGAAGGTGGTGTCTGGTATGGCAAGTCCGATCACGAAATTGTTCTCATACAGATTGATGAGTTCAACTGGGATGCGCATGAGGACCACCATCGAAGATTAGATGATCTCGAAGGCGACGACCTATGAAGGTTGACCCAGGCGTCGCTATTCTCGGTGTGGTCATAGCCTCAATTTTCATGCCCGGGGCTGTCGATTTGATTCAATGGGCAGGCTTGGTGGATCCCCGCGAGGGTGTCTTTACGTATGCGTTCTGGCTCTACGTCGCAAGCATTGCTATCTCTGCAATAGGCGCCTGCTGCACCCTCGCGTTTTGCAACTGGCTCAGCTCAGTGACACTTAGCAGGGCCTGATACATTCGACCCAATCGCGTACAAATAAGCGCGGAAACAGGAGTGAAGTAATGAATGCAAACCGAAGTGCCATCCCTCAATTTTTTGCTTTTGCTGTAGGGTTGGCTTTCATTGGATACGTACTGGCACAGTCTTTCTCTGATTTGATTGGGGTTGATATTTCTGCTGGGGGAAGGCTGCTGTTCGGTATCGCGTTGACCGTGGGCCTCCTTGCATATGCGGCCTGGAACGAACTTGCAGATGGACTGATAGGGTTCAGGGGGTTGTTGCCAATTGCCCTTTCAACCTTGTGGAGTAGTTTTTGGCCTGCGGCGCAGTACTGGGGCGCTAAACCATTTTATTTCTCAGGCCTGCCGATCGAAAGGCAGGATGTAGCCTGGTGGGCCAGCGCATGGATGCAGTGGGGAGGGGTGGCTGTGATACTGATTGGAGGTTATTACTTGTCCTACCGGAGCTGGATGCGCCGTTGAGCGACCGCTGACCTGTTTGAGAGCGAGGCATTTCAAGAAGTGCTTCGACCCGCTGATGTAGGTTCAGCGCAGAACTGATTCTGGGAAACTAGCCCAGGTACATCCCAAGCCCGGGCCATAGAAGATAAAAAGGTAAATCGCCGTGAGACACCATCTGAAGATTGCCTGCTCATTGCTCGTGCTGATGATGGGCAACGTGAATGCTTCACAAACGGGTAACGATTACAGATGCACGATCGAGCGCTTCTCGCAGGCTCAGGGCGATAGCGGGCCAACTTTCAAACTTCTTAGCGAGGGTTTCGTGGGGAAGCAGTTCACCGTGGACCGAATGTCTGGGATCACCGTTGGTGCGCTGAAAAATTCGACTGATTCTCAACCAACGGTAATTGATCGGGGAGACCGTGAGAATTCCTTCAAGGTCGTGTCGATGCTTAGCGCTGATCGGGGTATGCCAGGGACAACTGTCACTGCGCTGAATGTGATGGAATTCGTTGAGGGCAGCAGAAAACCATTCAACTTTATGATCAATGACGGCGTATTCTTCGGGACATGCGAGCCATTTTAGGATGCCCAGATAGATGACCAAAACTCAGAATTGGATAGTAAACGCAGTAGTGATTGGGTCTTCATTCTTTGTTGCTCAGTATTTCATTGCTCCCTACGCGAAGGATCGTGCCGAAAAAACTATTTCTGCCTGGTTGCGTGCGCTGCCCGCACAGCCGCTCGCAGCTAGCTCGCGAAATTGAAGGTGGTACGGACCATTATTCTGATGTACCACCTCTTGTCACCATAATCCGCAACAGACCCGGCAACCTACCACCATAAAATTTGCACCCTTTTTCTGCCGCAACATCCCCAAGAACCAGCTGCCCCGGCTAGCATCGTCAATGGGCATGAAATGGGCAGCAGGCTCTTCAGCGGGACAACTGCCGAGCTGGGCTTTATGATTCTGTATCTAAGAGAATTGGATAGGCGTATTGGTACGTGTTGCGGTTCAATATGATGCCGCTTTATAATGTGCCGGGTAGGCGCTGCAAGAGCCGGCCCACTACGCCCTTCAAGCCCTGCATGAGCAGGGTTAACGAGTACGAAGCATGAAAATATTGATCCTGGTTCTTGTCATTGCGGTAGTAGTCGTTGCGCTTTCTTCAGGTCTGTGGGGTGGGAACGGGTGGTTGGTTTGACCTTAACTGTACTGACACGAAACGATGCTGGAGTTATCAATCGAGATCGAGCTGGCGGAAATGGACTGGCTATCTTTGGCGGATCTAAGAAGATTCCTTTTGTGGCCTACGCCACTAGACACTGACACATTGGAAAGAACATGAAACGAAACCCAATGGATGAGGCGATTTCCGCCGTCTTGGTTGCCCCAATCTCGTTGGTTGGCATGTGTGTTGGTACGGCAGTTGCGATGTACCTGTATTCCACCGATCCGGAGCGGTGCGCCACCGCACTATTGATCGCAATTATCTTTGCTGGCTTTTTCTTGATGGCTACTCCAGACATCGTCGAGGAAGCGGACAAGCGCGCCAATGCACGACATCGCGGCCTTGCTAAGTCCGAGAAGGCGAACATGAACACACGTCATCTTTGTGCACGCGGGCCAGTTACCGACCAGTTGAAACAAAAAGTCCTGGCACTCATTGAGCGAGACCAGGGCGATGCAGATCTGCTTGCAGAAGACATCATCGAACTTATCGCTGTTGCACGAACGGATAAAGACGGTTTCAGCTCCGCGAGCCGGGCGCTCGATCGGCTGATCGGCTGATCGGCCTCGGCTTCGGCAAAAAAACTGAATCCTCGGAAAAATGGAGGCAATTTCGATGAGCAAGGCAATTGGGATCAAAGTGGAAGGCGACGAAATAGAGTGGCACGCACCGGGAGTGGTGCAGGACTACGACTCTTTGTGCGGGCTTGATGCCCACGATCCAAGTGAGGGCATGCACGGTACTGTCGAGGCACCACGTGGGCAGAAAATCACTTGCCCTGAGTGCGCTTCGATCTATGTCCGCCTTCAAGAATTGGGTTTGCGCCGGACCAGCTTCGATGACCGCGTGGTGTCCAGTTCGTAAGGCGTGCTGAATTTGCCGCTAGGTACGAGGAAGGAATGAAATGACGCAATCAATGTATTTGAAGTGGGCCGAGCGCCTGTTGATAACAGTTGCGGTTGGAGTGGGCATTGCGCGTTTTTTGGGGTTAGTGAAAGTCTCGCTTGTAAACACCATGAGTACCTGGATCCTTGGACACCCAATTCTTGTGCCGGCCATGCAACCGACGTCGATACTGATGCCCGCTGAAGATGCCATGCTGGGCTTGATCGACGCGTTTGCTTGGATGAGCGTCGTCTCAGGAGGCGGCGCAGTGGTGCTTATCGCCGTGCTGTGGCTATGGCCTTCACCAGAATCAGGGCAGGAGCACAATGAAGATAGTTTCGTTGCCTTTCCTACGTCCGACCAATAGTCCGTGATAAAGGGGAACGCTATGAAGCACAACCAACATGTGATGGCTTGGCTCGCCACTTTGCGCGATGAAGCAGAGCGCCCTGAGTGCCAACTAGGGCGCATCATCGAAATCGCAGGAATTCTGGCCCGATATGCTTTTGCTAAAGGCTGGGTGTAACCTTCCCTGTTGCACCCAGGCTAATCGCGCTCGATTCCCGGTCTGGCTTTCACTCACTCACAAGGGATTTTTATGGGTGTTACTCTCCAGCAGTCCGTGGATTTCAATCATTTCGAGAGCTATCTTGCGCTTTTGAAAACTATCCCAAACCGCTACGCACCAGACGAATACGGACGCACGGTCCTGCACGCAATTGCCGGGATGAAGGCGGAATCATGGGTTTCGAGGTTGCTCGGCAAAAAAAAGCTACCGTCTGAATTCTTGGTTGAGCTCAAGCCGTTTCTTTGGAGTGAAGACGACTTGACCGCTCAAGACTCCAGCGGAGATACCGCAGTCCATACCGCTATTCGTCATGAAAACTGGCACATCGCCTCGGTGTTAGGTTGGTATTTGTACCGTTCGCCTCTTCACGACAATTTTCGAACAAACCATCAAGGTATGAATGAATACGAATTGGGCATTCATCTATACGGTGCTGCTGGCAGGGCTCATGAGATGAATGCGGTGTTTCCTCACGGAAATCGGCTTGGCCAACGTTACTAAGTTGACGGGAACACTTGGCTCGATAGAACCCTGTGAGTACTTGGGCGTTGTTTTCACGTCCACTTCTCGCGAATGACCATTGCACGCGTAGCTGTTTGATCAAACGGTTGTTGATCAGCCCAGCAAATTCCTTTACTCCACCATTCGTCTAATCTCAGTGCATCAGTTAGACGAAAGGGATCGGTGATGCTCCGGCGCCGTTTGAACACCGAGGATCTCCATGGACATTGAACCGTTCATCTTCATCAGCTCCGATCGGGCACTGCAATGGGTGGACTTGTGCTCGAAGGCACTTGCTGCACCACGCGAAGATGTGGCCAAGATTCTTGCGAACCTGTGCGGCTTTGGCTCATGGGATGTGATGACCTATGCAATCGAATCACTGCCGCCCTCGGTAACAGATGAAGAACTTGATTTCCCAGCTGTCGTTGCCCGGCTTAAGCACCAGATTCTGGTGCTCACCAACGAGCATGGACTTGACGAGCTCCTTGCGTCCTTTCTACTGGCCCACCTTTCCCCAACTTCCAACCGTCAATACAAAGCATTTACTGCTGAAGACGATCCTGAATTGACGCCTCGATCACGGGCCGCCTTTCAGGCGGTATTCAGTCGCGAGGAAGACGGTGGAAGCGAGACTGGGGATGTGAAAATAGACGTGTCCGTCATCCCGTTCATGACTCAGCCTGATCCTTATCGTTGCTCAGTTGTCATGGAATTGAGTGGGGAGACTTCCCCTCCAAATTGGGAGTGGATCTTTGACCAGCTCGGTTGGGATTTCGACTTCTGTGACGAGGAACATCCAGACCTGGATGAGCCGGCATGTTTGATTTTTGACGATGAGCTGGGCGATGTGCCCATTTACTTCACCGGCCTGTACGGGCCTCCGCTGGATAGCGCAACGTTGGAGAGCGATCGAGCAAACCGCCTCCAGCGGGCAATGTGCGTGGGAGATTTTCTCACCTACAGACAGGGCTGTGCTGGCGTAGCGCTTTTACTCAAGCGGTGGCCGCAGGCAAAACAGATTGGCGATCAGGTTTTCTGTCATATCGGCAGTGCTTACGAGCGCGAGTCCAACAGCTGGCGTGACCTGCTATGCAACATGCGCTGTACAAGCATCTCCAGGTTGCTTGAGTTGAACAGGGTTGTGGTCGACATCAACGCAGGGCACTACGCGCTCGCCGATGGGCATGGTCATTTTCTGCAACTGTCGTCGGTGAGTCTGTCAGGGATCGATCCAGAGGATCTAGAGGAATTGATTGAAGAGGGGCGAATTACGCTCGTGCAGTCGACGCACCAGGACTCCGGGTGGACATTACAGCGTTACCTGATTGATGGAATCGACTTGTAGGCGCTTACGAGTCGTGCAGAAGCTCGCCATTACTCCGCTTGACTAAAGTCACAGACGAATCACGAATCAGATTTATCGTAATTGACGTATAGATACGTGTACAGAATCGTAAACGGCCACTATTATGACCTCTCAATGACGCCCTCCAGTATTCACGGTTCGGGGCGCCGCTCTGGAAATGTGCCTCGGGTCCGGGAGTAGGGGTTATGGCGAGCCAAGACGTTTTGACGAACAGGTCAATCGCGATACTGATCAATCTGTCAGCTGGGCTTGATGAAGCGGGGCATGAAAGCACTGACGAAAGGGTGCAACTGACGGCGAACACGCGTCTGGCCGCCGCCGCAGGTGCCGCGGCATTGTCACAAAGGGCAAAGCGCTCCTCACCCTATTCCAACCAGAGCAACAGTCCTCATGTGCAGATGGTCAAGTCTGCCGCCAACTGGTTGGATCAGCTCAAACAGGCCAAAGGTTTTCACGGCGACGTTTCCGCTGCCGAGTTTCTGGGGGTTAGCCCCACACAGTTTTCCCGCTGGCGAACCGGCAAAGACCTACTGGACAACTATCACGCCTGGCAGATTGCGGCTGCATTGAATCTGAACCCAATGATCATTATCGGATCGGTAAGTTTCCACCACGCCAGAGACACTGAACGAACGCGCTGGCTGACAATGCTGGCAACCGTGATTGATTCAGAGTTACCAGCAGTTCCAGTGAAGGCAGCACTGACTTCTTCATCGTCAGGCGCACCGCCTTCTGCGATCAGCACTGAGCAGGTACCGGTAGCTGAAGCCTCAGAACCTGGTGAATCCAGCGCTCAAGGCAGCAAATGGACCGACGAGGAGGATAAGCGGCTCGTTGAGGCATACCTAGACGGTACATCTGTCGACATCCTTGCCAACGTGCATCGCCGGACACCTAAAGCAATCCTGTTGCGACTGAGCAACACCCACAGCCTGATCGGATCCGAGCATTTATCCAGCCTGTGCGAGCTGTACGGGGTCGACATGAAAAACCCGAATCGAGACCGGAAAACCGAACGTAAGAAGGTGCCCAGAGCAAAGAAGAAGCAGACTCCAAATACATCGGTGTTTCTGTAAATCGTATAGACCAGATGGCTCCGCATGGGGTGGAGTACAAATGTACTCCTCGGCGTGCCTTCGTGACTTGACCAATTGTGCCATCCGAACCACCACCCCTGACGGTGGCACATTTCGTTTATGTACGAACCCCGGGCTACGGGCGTTTGCGCTATCTGGCGAGGTTAAAACTAGCAATGGCACATTTCATTACCCCATTGACCCACCCACCGATCTGCCTGTGAAGATCGTCAAGTCATCAAAAAGCGAGCCCATCAATGCATCCCACTGAAACGCAGAATCTCTTTTGCCCCGACGACGTTAAAGGGCATCCCTATTCAGTCGAGGTAGAAATGCTCTTGGGCGGCATCGCCAGGGCGATGTTCGAGGACGGCACGATGCAGTTCATGGATCAAGACACAGAGCCTTCGACTGCATTTTCCCCACGGCTTGATCCCGAAGCGCTCGAAGCATTCTGCCGGGAGCACATAGATAAGTATCGCGAACATCATGACCTGCACCGACAGTCGATTGCTGACTATGCAACGCCTGCGATCGACCAGTTCTGGTCCTGATGTTTAACCGTTCGTTTTTCTCTGATCGGTAGCGTTCGGACAGCGCGGTGACGGCTACCGTTTAAGACTAAGGGTTGAGGTGTTTCGATGGGCATGGCAACAGCGCTGGAAAGATTGTCGTATGGCATCCGGTACCGGTCCTACGCCGTACAGCTGCTCCTAACCCGCCAGATCTGCTGGCGTTGCTACCAGCATGCCGTGCGCTCGCAGCCGGTTGTTGTTGCATGTGTGCGAGGGCAGCTCGTCGTCTGTCCTGACTTCAAGCCTTGAGCCCTAACGGTGGCACAACCGGAATTTCACATGCGAGTACTGATTCAGCGATCAACCCTATGCCAGTTAGCAGTCGGTGTTTTTCATTGCTGGGTATCCGGCTCGACAACAGCGCACCAGCCGCTGCAAGCCAGGGAACATTACCAACGGATCAGGAGAGACAAGCAATGTGTGCCAATCAACAAATGGAACAATCCAAATGTGCATTTCAGCCGGCAGGTTCTGCGTGCGTAATTGCTGATCGGGACAAAAAGTTTGAGGAGCTCGAAAAGGTCGACGGTATCGGTTGGGGCCAGGATTTTGAGAATGCATTTCGACGTCTGTATCCAGAAGACTGGGAAGCTTACGTACTAGCCGCCGAGACGAGGGGATTGCATTTTGGGGTGATTGGGAAGTGGGTTGATGACAAACCCACCTGGCTGAACGTTGAACCATCAGGGTCGAGCCTTCTTCACGCTCAATACTGCGATTTCTTGCACAACGGAGGAGCAGGCGGGTTTTGAACAACGCTTGCCGTCGATCACCGCCATGAACGTTGCATACACTCCGGCCTACAGGTCGGAGTTTTTTTTGCCTTGAAAAAGGTCCGGCGGCCTGCCTTGAATAGGCAACGTCTACTGGTGGCGATGGTCGGTTTGCATCTGGGGCCACAATGACATTACCGCCAAGGTTCAATGCGCAACAGGCTGACGGCATTTAAAGCCTGTACCAGCGAGCTTTGATCGACATTTAGGTGACCTTTCTGCTTTTCTCAGAATCAACAGATTACTACTCTTGCGAGTGTACTCTGATGGCTGCCCCGAACCTTCCTTGTCCCGAGCGTATCAAGCCTCAACTGTTGACGATGGCCAGTCGTCCGCCCGCTAGCGGTGACTGGCTGTACGAAATCAAGTTCGACGGTTATCGGATGATGGTGCGCATCGATCAGGGGCGCGTCACGCTCTTCACCAAAAATGGATACGACTGGACAAAGCGAATGCCGATCCTCGCCAAGGAGCTATTAGCGTTGCCGGTGCGCACCGCTTGGTTGGATGCCGAGGTCGTCATGCAGGACGCTGACGGCAGACCGCGGTTTGCTGCACTGCAATCTGCTTTCAATACCGGCAGGACAAGTGCCTTGTGCCTGTTTGCGTTTGACCTGCTTTTTGAAAATGGCCGAGATCTTCGTTGTCTACCGATCGAGAAGCGGCGGGCAAGGCTCACCAGGCTTTTAGGTCGGGTAGAACTGGAGCACATCCGATTGTCCGACGCTTTTGACGTAGATCCCGGAGACCTGCTCCACAATATTTGCGCTATTGAGATGGAAGGTCTCGTCTGTAAGAGGAAGGGCAGCGCCTACACATCCGAACGAGACGGAAACTGGATAAAGGTCAAATGTTCGCCTCGGCAGGAGTTCATTGTCATTGGTTACACCAAAGCTGCGGGTGGAATAGGGTCGCTGCTGCTCGGCCTGTACGACGCCGCCGGCCGACTTACCTACGCAGGTCGCGTACGATCAGGTTTTGACGGGCGTACGCTCAGGCGCTTACGCGCTGAGCTTTTGCCGCTGGAGCGGGTTGAATCACCACTGGAGGTTGCACCAAAGTTCGCGAAGGACATCACTGTAGTGTGGGTCCAGCCAAACTGCGTTGTGGAGGTAAAATACACAGAGATCCTACCCAACGGAAAATTGCGCCATGCTGTCTTCCTCGGGATTCGTGAGGATAAAACGGCATCGGAAGTTCATCTAGAAACTGATTTGTCAGACGAACCCTAAAATACGTGACGACGTTGTGTAGGCCGCAATGAGGACTGAATACGTCTTTTGCTGAGTGTCTTTGAACTTCAAGGGCAAGTCACAGCCCATATTGGAAACCACACGTCTGAGGGTTCACTCATGGAAAATTATCACGTTGTTGCTGATGACGCCGGCTGGAGGCTTCACGCCCAGGGAAGCGATCGGAAATTGCTCGGCGCTAAGACGAAGGCAGAGCTACTTGATCAGCTACCCGGGTATATGGAGGGTCGCGTTGGTAGTGTAAAGATCCACACCGAGAATGGACAGATCGAGGAGGAACGGACATATCCGCGCAGTGAAGATCCAAGTCAAAGCAAGGGTTAACGCGATTCTGGCTCTGATTTTCAAACTGCCTCCCCGAAAGGAAATATCCAATGCCTACGGAAACCCCTGATGAACGTCGTGTCCGGGCGCTGGCCGACTGGCAAGCAGCGATAGGTGACCAGGACGCATTGCTCAAATCTCCCGAGACATATACGAGTACTCTGGTTGGCCGAGCCAAACTGGCTATGTCCCAAGGTGTAATAACCGCGGAGGATCTGGGCGAGCTGTTGGAGCTGGCGGATGCGGCCTACGAGTGGGCGGTCGAAGAACGTATCACCCGAGGTCTGGTAGATGATTGAGGACATTCCGGACGCTGATGCCCTGTCGCTGGATGCGCTGCTGAGCATCCGCGCACCCGGCACCTATCTGGTCAAGGTCGAGGGTGACAGCATGCATGGGGCCGGTATCTTTTCCGGTGACCTGCTGGTCGTCGACCGCTCCCGTGATCCTGTTCGCGGCAACATCGTGATTGCAGTGATCAACGGTGAGCCGATGTGCAAACGTCTGGACTATGCCGGGCTCGACCCAGTGCTACGCTCAGAAAACCCAAAGTACCCGCCACGCTACATTCTGGAGGGCGATCAATTTGAAGTTTGGGGGGTTGTGCGTCACAGCCTGCGGGACCACGACCGCCGATAGCAACCAGGAAACCCGAACATGAATCACGCCGACACTCTGGGCCGTGCCCGCCAACAGCTTCAATCAATTCTGGTCGCGACGTCGCACGGTGCCGCTGAGATTGCCTACGATTCTGCCTCCGGCTGGTTCGGCGCGCTTCTCGCCGAGCAGCTGATCGATTCAGAGCATCACGCCGTGCTGGTTGAGGAATTAAAGGCGGCGCAGGCAAAGTGTGATAAGCGTCTCCAAGCGGCTGAGGCGACCAGTCGCGCAGCCCATCAGCATGCCCCTGAAAGTGAGCTGTAATCAGTGATAATCCGCTCGTAACGATAGGAAGTCCTGCTATGACGAATCGCCCCGTTGCCCGCCTGACCGATGCGCGCCATCCGGTCACCGCCTATCTAGCGATGCATACCAGCCTGATCAGCGAAGCCGAAGACGGTCAGGCCTTGTGTCTGCGCACCTCGCACGCTACTGGATACTTGCAGGCGCTGTACGACACCCATCAGATTGGTGAGGACGCCGTTGAGCGCTTGCGGCACCTGATCGAGTGGACGCGCAATAATCGCGCCCAGAAATTGGCCGGATTGCCGGTCCACCCGTGGCCTGGTAGCCCGATCTAGTAGAGCCCAGCCGTCTTTAAGTATGACCCCCGCCGAAAACGTGACGCCTATGCCGACGTTCGAGAGTCGCTTGAGAATGAAGGCTTTACCGCCGGCACTATGCTTGCGCCGACCGATATCTGTGAGGCCGTGGCACTGATGGCGGCATAGGGTTGATCGCCTGCACACAGAATCTGGCAGCTGCGCGTAACGGTAATCCGATGGGTTGATCCCCTGACTTTTGGCGAAGTCAGGGTTTTTAATGGCTGATCGTTACTGACTTACTGTAAATTGGTAGCGGAATTACTGTAATTCGGTTCAGCACGACTTTCCCACTGATTCACAAAGGAACGGCCATGACACGCGAACGGTTGCTATATGAAGTCGACGCATGCGCCAAGGCACTGACCGAGGCAGAAATAAGCCTGCGCCTGGCGATCAAGTCTGCGTACCCGTTGGGTTGCGAAGTGGTAGTCAAGATAGGAGGGCGCAACATCATCGTCCGAGTGGATGGTTACGGCACCACATCCGGCCCGTACGACCTTCGAGGCACCAACGTGGCGACTGACAGACACCGCCGGTTTCATTACTCGGCCATTCTCGGACTGGCCGAAGACTAAGCGAGTAACGGATTAATCAAGGAGTCAGGCATGCCCCGCTATCACATCTGCTTTTCCGCCAGCCGCGACCACTTCCCGCAGGCCACCGAGCACACCCGCGTGCTGTTTCTGGAGCACCCGATCGAATACGACAGCGACATCATCCGCGTGCAGGATTGGGCCGCCAAGCAGGTCGAGGCTGGGTCCACCATGCTCACCAGCTGGAGGGAGCTGAAGGGCTCGTACCGCCCGGGCGCTTATCATTGTCCGACGTGCCGTTTGGAACTACCGGAGGACCGTGTTTGCGACGTGTGCGGTGAGCGGTGCAACACCGGCGAGTTGCCGGCGGCGAATGTGGAGGTGGTCGATGGCGGTCAGTAAACGTGCTCAGCCGCCTAGACTGAATTGGACCGGTGGGCAGGAGGCTTATCTGCGAGCCAGTTATCCCGATGTGCCGATGGTCAAGCTGATGGCCGTCCTCCGCCGTTCCGCCACGGCCATTCAGGCGCGGGCCAAGGTGCTGGGTCTCAAACGAAGTGCGGCTTTTCTGGCAGGCGATCACGGAGGGCGCATGCGTCCTGGTAATGCACGCGGCCTAGCCACGCGCTTTGGTGCCCGGGATGTTCGACCTGGCGACAGACAAATCGAATGCTGAGTATGAGTGCAGTCGCCGTGCCGGGTAAAATGCCGCATTATTGGTAACGCTTCAGATCCAAAGGAGGGCTCAGCATGCGCGAAGATGCCTACGAAAACAGGCCAATTGACGATGATGAAATCAGCATTCCGGCAGTGGCCTGGGTCACGCTGGCAATGGAGGGGTGGGCCGCTCGCTGGATGATGCTTGGAGATGGCCGTGTGGGCTGTGTGGCGTGCGGCGCCGGGCAGTGCGCTGGTGACGCTTGGGCACCGTTTGAACACATCGAAGGCTGCAAAAACACGGGTGACTTTGTGCAGCAACCCTGGTTGTTCCTACGTGAGAATCTGTGCCGCCTGCCTCCAGAGCCTACGCGATGAGTCAACGCTCTCAAGTCGATGTCGAGTTGTTTGCCGGGGAGCAGCGCACGCTGTTGGCGGGCGTGCCGGTTCTGTTCGAACAACGCACCATTTGGGCCTACGCGGTACTGTTCGAGAACGATCGTAGTGATCGCCACGGTACCACGCACGTGCGGGTAACTCTGCCCGGCGGTGAAGTGATCGGCGGCGAGGTGAGCTATGCAAAACCCGGCACGCTGATATTCAGGACTCACAACGAGTTCGGTGACGCCGTTCGGATGCCCGACGATGCATGACGCAATAGACGAAAAGCTGCTGAAACATCTGATCTACGGGCGTGTGGTGAGTGATTTTCTAATCACGCAGCACGTAGATGGTCAGTTCATGCTAAGCGTGCGCTACGCCGAAGTAAGCGATTGGGTACCGGTGCGATCCAGGGAAAAGAACCCCCGCACATGGGCGAGGCTGGACACGCTCGCAAGCCAGCTGTGGAAATTGGGCGTGCGCAAGTGGTACACCGAGCTGACTCAGGAAGTTGTGACCAGTCACGCGCACAAATTACGGCCGAAAAAGAACCTGCCGGAGTAGGGCGGTCAGCCTGGATGTTATGCCGACTGCTGCCGAGTCCGCGAAGCTTTCACGTATGTTCTCAACTCTTCGCATATGGAAAACGATATGGAAACGGGAAAAGAAGTAATTGCTTGGAAAGTCGTTTTTGAAGACGGCTCTGTGGAATACCACCCTGCTGAGTCAATCTCGGGTGAGCCCACTTTCGGGCGTTGGATAACGCCTATGGTCGCCGGTGGTGAAACTATCGACATTGCTCCGGAAAACGATGAAGCCCCTGTCAGCGCTAGGGCAGCAAGCTAACTGATAAGGGAAAGCCGGTCATGCCGACAATAAGTACCACTCCCGTTCTGTATGTGTACCGGTGCAACGCGTGCGGCCATGCGGGCGAGCTCCGGCTACTGGAGCAGCAAGAAGAAATCACATCGGCCTGCACTTCCTGCGGTGCTGAGGTCGTCGCCGAATGGGACGGTGGTGTTGAATTTACCCAGGCCGAATGAAAGGTTCCCACCACTTAGCACCACACTGTGGCGCTTTATGTCGAAAATCCCGATTCCTGCTCAGCCAATGAGGCCCGTTCAGTTTCGCCGTTTTCCTTATAGTTACGTGTGATGTATCATCCAATCCATACGATGACTCTTTGGTTGATGTTGTTGTAAGCGGACAGCGGGAAGGGCGGTAAATCCGTTTAAAAAAAGATGAGCTCAACCATAAGCCCGCATTGCGGGCTAAGCCAGTGAAAGCACACCACATGCTCAACGAACTGGCTCCACCACGGCCATCTCAAAAATTATTTGATAGGAAATGATTGATGGAAAAGGCCGTAGGAAACAGCTCTAAACCGACGCTCGTGTCACTGGTTCAGTTGTTCATTTGCTCTGGGGTATTAATGAGCTGTGCTGGTCACCTGTATGTCTGGATGCAAGACTTCACCTCTCAAGATTCGCGGTTTTTCACGTCATCGGTGACAGCGCTGTCTGCGCCATTCGGCTTACTGGTAGCGCTGTTTTGGCGCACGTTCCATGCACCTGCGAAACGTGCCATATCGAGCACCTATCAGCTCGCTCGGGCTATTCTTCAGCGCCTGTGGCACTCGCGGTGGTACCAATTTGCGGTGTTTGTCTTGTGTTCATATACGGCATGTTCCGTCACGTCCCTAAGCCCGCAAATTATCGCGGTGCTTGGGGTAATCACATCGCTGGTGCAACTGTTCAAGATGTACCGCGGTAGCACAGCGGAGATTGGAAACTGACCGCATGCCGTTGAATGCCCAACCGCCTAGGGCTCTGGATAAATGAACACCCGCCTCGGCCTGAAAACCGGGGCTGGGTCAGTGGAAGAGGGGCGTTCTTGGCTCCCCAATACTCACAGGAAGTATCGCATGCTAATTCTATTCATCATCGTGGCCGTGGTTGCCATCGTGGTTTATTCCGCAGAACACAACCTTGCCACCCTCGGGCAGTTCGTTGATTACGTCCAGCACGACACGTTGACCGTCATGACCTGGCTCGTGGTACTCGCCATCATGCTGTTGCTGCTTTGCGTGGCCTTTGGTGTTTACCGTAGGCCATAGGCGCCTGTTTGATGCCCAACCTTAGCAAGGCAGACTTCACGATCGAGAGCAACCCTTTCGCTAACTCATGACAGGGCAAGAACAGATACCTTCCCTTCCACTATTTTCAGCTTAGACTTCAGCATCTGTAAGCCCGCAAATGGGGTTAATGATCACACGAGGAAAAGGAGAATCGATATGCAGACTGCACCAATTGTTCATGCTACCTCTTCAGTGTTCTGTTGCCCCTCTTGCAAAACCATGAATGGACCCGGAGCTCATTTTGTTCATGGCAAGGACTACGAAGGCATGAAGCAGCAGGACGATCTGCGCTTTTCAGCGTGTGAGG